>QFCS01002361.1_pt1 | contig 641994 bp, 631 predicted proteins | sample 3576561 | NCBI WGS metagenome assembly QFCS01 | reverse complement strand
GTGGACGCGGGCGATGATGTGGGCGGCGACCAGGCCGTCGCCCACGCGCTCGCACGCATCCGCACCGGCGCGCACCGCTGCGTTGACCGCACCGGTTTCGCCGCGCACGAGGACGGTGACGTAGCCGCCGCCGACGAACTGGCGGCCGATCAGCCGCACTTCCGCCGCCTTGGTCATCGCGTCCGCCGCTTCGATGGCGGGAACCAGACCGCGTGTTTCAATCATTCCCAGGGCGATGCCCGTCATTGTGTTTGCCATGATGTTTCTCCTTTACACGGTTAATGAAACTGCCTTGCCTGCTTCGTGACGCTCTTCCGTCACACTCCACTGATCGATGATCCCGAGGATCGTCAAATCGGTAAGAATCCTGTAGTCGCCGGCGCCATAGCGGGCGGCCGAACCGCCGGCGGTAAATACCCATTTCCCTTCCGGCACGCCCACCGGATCGACCGCCACCGCGAGCGTGCCTTTCTCGTCGGCCAGCACGCGAAGCGACGCGTGGAACAGGCCGGGAATACGCCGGGTACAGACCAGATCCGCCACCACGCGCATGATTTCCATCTCAGTGCTCCCGCCAGTGGTCGATGATGCCGATGATGGTCAGGTCGCTCGGGAAATCCTTCGCGCCTGCTGCTTCGCGCGCCGCCGAGCTGCCGACGCAGATCACCCAGTCGCCCGGGATGCAGCCCACCGCGTCCACCGCCACGCTGCGCGTGCCGCCGGCTTTTTCCCGCACCACCAGCAGAGGACGGTGGCCCATCTCGCGTACGCGGTTGGTCGAGACCAATGTCTTTTCAACTTGCATGATCTTCATGAATCACCTCAATGCCCATGCGAATTGATATCGATGTCCAAAACCTCTTCCTGCGTGCTGCCGGGCTGTTTGCCCTGCACGGTCATGCCGCAGAACAGCAGGCCTTCCTTGGCCAGGATCGGGTAGCGCGTTTCGATCGCGGCCTTGATGCGGCGGCAGCGCGCCACCGCACGTTCGCGCGAACCCGGCACCTGCTCGTCGTAGCGATAATGGATCGCGATCGGGATCGGCAGGCCGTGCGTCACGTTCAGCTTGCTGAAGATCTTGATGCCCACGTCCATGTCCGCCGCGCCTTCCTCGATGGTGTGCAGATGGCCGAAGTAGGCGAGGTTGCGCAGATGCAGTACATCGAAGCTGTCGCCGATGTTGATGAAGCGCTCGGCGTGGCCGATGTCGGCGTAGCGGCCGCTGTGCTGGGCGCAGACGTAGTCGATCTGCGACAGGTTGTTCGTCAGCAGCTGCTCGATCAGCTGGCGCATACCCGGTTCCGGCGCACTGCGGCCGGCCTCGCGCGTCGCCTCGTCGATCGCCGTCCCGAGGCGCCAGCGCGCTTCCGAAGCGGCCATGCCGGCGGTCTGGCGATATACGGCAAGGTTGTCGACGTAGCATTCCGTGTCCATTTCGCCGTTGGCGTCGGGTACATGGATCTTGATCGCGTCGTTGTCGGTATCGACGCCGATCAGCAGTGTCGCGACCGAGGCGCCGCAGCAGAAGCCATTCTCGATCGCGGTGCGGAATGCGGCCAGGCGATCGAGCGCGGCCTGGGCGGCCTTCCCGTCGTCGCTGCCGTGGGCCGCGCAGCCTTCGTGCTGCGGGTCCGAGCTGCTGAAGTGATACACCGCGATTTTCAAGTAACGCGTACCGGCGTCCGACAGCGTCGGCAGGCCCTCACGGAAGCGGCGCAGCTCGGTCTCGATCCACTGCTTCACGTTCAGTTCGACATCGAACATTGCGCCGGCGTAGGCCTTGCGGCGCACGGCCTGGAGCGGCAGGCGCAGCACGAACTGCAGCAGGCCCTTGAGGCGGCCGTCGGCGCAGGGGCTGATGTCCACTTCGTGGAAACCGCACTCGACGAAGAAGCGCTGCATGGCTTCCGCCTCCGCATGCCCGTTCCAGCGCGCCGTGAAGTCGCGTGCCAGTGCATGGTAGGTCTGAAGCACGCTGTGGCCATATAGCGCGCGCATGTCGAGGGTGGTCACCCACGCGTCGGCGAGCACGGCCTCCGGCAGCTCGAAGCCGAGCCGTTCGCGCGCGATCTGCTGCGCCCGTTGCTCGAAGCCGGTTTCATGTTGTTGCGCGGCGATTTTCTTGAGCGTAGGGACGATGGCATCGAAGCGTTGACGCACCGTCCGCTCATATTCGGCCAGCTCCCCATTGCGCGCGGCGTCGATCAGCGGATGGGCCTGCGGCGCACACACACTGCTCACGCACTCGCCGCTACGTTCCTGCATGCCGGGGGGGCAGAAGCTCGGGCGCTCCGGCCAGCTCGGCAGCCTGCTCGCAGCCGGCGCGGTACGCATCGCCATACCGGCCGGAGCGGGTTGGCGAGCGCGCATTGCCTCGAGGCGTTGACGGGTGTTCATTCCGGATCGTCCTTACTTACCGTTCAACCCCGGGCGCCGCCGGACACGGTGATCGCCGCGCCTGCGCTGGAATTTCCGCTGCTGCCGGTGATGCGGCTGGCAGTCGGCGCCGGGGCCGGGGTCTCGACGTCGCGGTCGCGAAAGGCGCGTGCGCTCATCCCGTTGCCGCGCGGATCGCCACGCAGGGTCGGGTTGCGACGGCTCGCCGGGCCTTCGGTGCCGGTCACGCGATTGCCGCGGTCCCAGGCGTCGCCGGTGATGTGGCGGTCGCCTCCTGCGCCGGTGATGCGGTCGGGCGCAGGCTCAGCCTCGGGTTGCGGGGTAGCCGGAATGGCCACGGCGGCGGTCTCGTCGCGGTAGCGGAATTCGGGTGTGCCGGACACCAGGCCGGTGGCGCGTGCCAGCGGACCGGTGATGCGGCCGCCAGCGCCATAGGCATTGCCGGTCACGCGGCGGGTTTCGCTCGACTGCGCAGCGCGCGCCGGCGACACCACGGAAAAGTCGCCCGTGCGGTTGCCGCCCTGGCCGGCGTCCATCGCGTTGCCGGTGATCGCGGCCGGTGCCTGCGAGCCCTCGGGACCGCGGCTGCGGTAGGCCTGCGCCATCGGCGGACGGCCGCAGGCGGCGGCGACCTGGCTTTCGCCCAGGTAGGGCGTGCCGCTCACCGGCTGGCAGGTGCCGCGCTCGTTGCCGGTCATCTTGTCGTCGGGTCCCGGCTGGATGCCGGTGAGGTCGGCGTTGCGGCCGAGACGGGCGCGGTTGATCGCTTCCGCCGCGGTACGCGCCGCGCAGAACTCGGCGTACTGGTCGGCGCCGATATAGGCGGTGCCGGTTACCGGCTTGCACGCCCCGTGCTCGTCGCCGGTCACGTGCGCTGAGCGGCCGACCTGGGTACCGGAGACGTCGAGCCCCTGGAGGGTACGGGACACGCCGACCTTGGCCGGCGACTGGTAGGGTTCGGCGCGGCAGAAGGAAACGAATTCTTCTGTATTGACGTAGTCGGAACCCGTCACGCGTGCGCAGGCGCCCGGCTCATCGCCGGAAAGTTTCGGTGAACGACCCGGTAGGGTGCCGCTCACCATTGCGCCATTGCTCGTGCGACGGGTTGCCACCTTTTTTGGGCCGTTGCCCTCGGCGGATGGGCGCACCAGCGCGTCGGCGTAGGCGCTGCCGGTGATGTTGCGCGACGCGCCGGACTCGCCGCCGGTCACCTTCGTGGTGCGGGCGAGGTCGCTGCCGGACACGGCATTGCGCGCCGCCGTCATGCCCATCACCGACTTTTCCGGGCGCGGTTCGGGTGCCGTGCCGCAGAACTCGCCGGGCTGCTCGGCGGCCAGATATTCGGTGCCGGTCACGCGCTTGCAGGTGCCGCTCTCGTCGCCGGTCACCTTGCTGCTGCGACCGACTTCGGTGCCGGTCACGCGACGGCCGCGGCTGGTGCTGGTCAGGCCGACCTTGGCCGGCGCCGGCTCGGGCAGCGTGCCGCAGAATTCGCCGAACTGCTCGGCGCCGATGTATTCGGTGCCGGTCACAGTGCGGCAGGTGCCCGCTTCGTTGCCGGTGACATGCGCGGCACGCTCGACCTGGTTGCCCGTCACGGTGCTGCCGGCGAGTGTCGTGCCGATTTCCACCTTCGGCGGTTCGGGCTTGATGCGGCCGCAGGGGCGGCAAGGCGGCGCGTCGCCGCGGCCGCGCTGCGACTGCTTGATGCGACGCTGGCGCACGGCGGAGACCGGTGCCAGTGCCACGGGCGTAGCCGGACGTGCTTCCTCGACGCGCGCGGAAAAGGTCTCGCTGTGCTGGCAGCCGCAGCTCGGTGCTTCGGCAGGCGCCGCAGCGGCGGTGGGGGCGGGTGCGCGGGTACGCGCAGCCATACGGGCCTCGGTCGCGCTCTTGGGCGCCGCGGTCGGGCCGGCCTTGAGTGCACCTTTCCCGTGGAGGGAAAGCGCTTGGCGGCGGGCGATGGCCGCTTCCCGGCCGCTGAGGCGCTCGGCCGTGGCGGTTGCTGTCGCTTCACTCATAATCTGGTTTCCTTATGCTTCAGCCGTTGATCATTAGGGTCTGGCGTCGGGCAGACGTGCCCATTGCCCTTGTTGCGTACTATAAAGAGGTGATTTCATAATAAAAAATGAATAATATTTATTGTTGTCATTCACTATGGTGAATGGATAAATTTTCAGGGAAAGGGGAGATATGAACGTGACGTTTCGTCAATTGCGCCTGCTGGAAGCGGTGGCGCGCCATTCCAGCTTCACCCGCGCCTCCGAGGAGTTGCATCTGACCCAACCCGCGGTCTCGACCCAGATCAAGCAGCTCGAGGAGGAAGTCGGGATGCCGCTGTTCGAGCAGATGGGCAAGAAGATCTTTCTCACCGAGGTCGGCAAGGAGGTCTATGCCTTCAGCCGCGCCATCGCCCAGCAGTTCCGCGACATCGAATCCGTGTTGGACGACATGAAGGGCGTCAAGCGCGGCACCCTGTCGCTCACCGTCACCAGCACCGGCAAGTATTTCGCGCCCTACCTGCTGGCAGCCTTCCTCAAGCGCCACCCCGGTACCCAGGTGCATCTCGAGGTCACCAATCGCGAGGAGGTCGTGCAGCAGCTGCAGGACAACACGCCCGACATGGCGATCATGGGGACGCCGCCCGACAACATCGAACTGCGGTCCCAGGCCTTCATGCAGAACCCGCTGGTGATCATCGCGCCGCCAGATCATCCGCTCGTCGGCGTGAGTCGCGTGCCGCTGAGCCGTCTGGTCGAGGAGAACTTCATCCTGCGCGAGCGCGGTTCCGGCACGCGCAACGCGGTCGAGCGCTTCTTCCAGCAGCGCGGCGTCAAGCTCAACACCTCGATGGAAATGAGCCGCAACGAGGCGATCAAGCATGCGGTGATGGCCGGGCTGGGGCTCGGCATCGTATCGCTGCACACGCTGGAGTTCGAACTGGCGCTGGGCCGCGTCGCCATTCTCAGCGTCGAGGGTTTCCCGATCATGAAGGAGTGGTACATGGTCCACCGCAGCGGCAAGCGCATGTCGCCCATCGCACAGGCCTTCCACGAATTCGTGCTGAACGAGGCGGACCGCATCATGAAGCTGCCGCAGCCCAAGCCGGTGACGCGCTCGCACCGGCGGGTGACGCGCTCCTGATGCAGCGCGCATCGCTCGCGCTCAGTTCTTGAACTTCACCAACCGGGTGACCTGGATGTCCGAGATGAACACGACGCCCGTGTGTTCGCTGAAAAAGGGCGCATAGCCCTCCAGAATGGGCTTCACCAGTTCCTCCGGCACGGCGACGATGATCATGATCAGCACGGCCTCCTCGTTGAACATCAGGTGGCCTTCGTGGAAGCCGTGGCGTCCCTTGCCCGACAGATTGTTGACGATGGTGTAGCCGCTGACGCCGGCCCGATCCAGCAGATCGGTGGCGAATTCCTGGTAGGCGCCCTCGAGAATGATCTCCAGTTTCTTGAGGGGGCTGAAGTTGAGGTTTTTCATGCTGCGAGCTCCTTGAATTCTTCGCTTGTGTCGGCTGCTCCCATCGCTTGCTGGCGCCACCCGCCATCTTCGTACAGATGGCATATCCCGGTCTCCGGGTCCACGATGGCCATGCGAACCCAGCCGTTGTAGACAAGATTCTTGACCTTGACGACACCTTCGATGGCGCCCCTGGCCAGGTCGAAGGGCGCATCGATGAAGGTGAGCAGGCGCATGGGCTCGTGATAGGGCAGGCCGTTCTTGAGGACGGTCTGTGCCGGCAGCCCGGTACGCAGGTCGCTGAGGTTGCCGGTCATGACGGCGAAGCGTCCGGCGACGTTGTGGTAAACCTTGCTGCCGCTGCCGTAATGCTCGTTGTCCACTGTCGAGAAGTAGTGCTCCATGTTGATCCACTGTCCTACCACCAGCGCTCCGGACAGAATGTTTTCGAGAAGACGGCCCTTGGGATCGAGGCGGTAGTCGTACGACTGCAGGAAGACCCGTCCTTCCAGATTCATTTGCTCGGTGAGATGCCGGCGGCCGATGACGCATCCGGCGTTGCGCGACAAGCCCCACTCCGGTCGCACCTGGGACCAGTCCGATGCATTTCTCTGGGCGTTGCGGTAGGCCTTCGCCGGATCGACACCGTCGCTCTCCGGCTCCAGCGTCGGCATGCGCTCCGCTGCGCTGAGCCGGGTGGCGGATTGCAGGTTGCTGCTGAGCCGATCCACATAGACCAGATGGCTGGGCGGCAGCAGATCCATGTCGTGCAGCTGGATCCGGTCTGTCGTGGTGTTGTGGAATGCAGGGACGAACCAGGTGTCGTCCGGGATGTCGATGCCCTGTCCGCGCAGTCCTTCGCGTACCGCCGGCTTGTTGGCGATCTGTGCAAGCACCCGTGCATTGACGATGCCGTGATTGCCGCCGCAGGCGCCGCAATCCAGTGCGGATTCGTAGGGATTGTTCTCGGACGTGCTGCCATGACCCACCAGCAGCACGAATCGCGAGAACCCTTCGACCAGGCCGATGGAGCGCAATGCCGTGCCGACGAAGTTCAATTGCTCGTCCAACGTAAAGCCGATACGCCCCAGCCTTTCCATCTGGATTTGCGCATAGCCGCGGTCGATGCGATAGACCGTGCGCAGGCGCGCGATGAAAGTCGACTCGGCGCGGGTGTCCAGATTGAAGTGGCGTGCGAATTCGGTCGAGCTCTCGCGATTGCCCAAGGCGGTCTCCCGCAGCTCACGAATCATGCCGTCGGTGATTGCCTCCCGTTGCAGGCCCAGTTCCCTCACGATGGCCTTGACGATCAGGGCGCGCTGCAGCGAACGGATGATGGAGTCCGCCTGCTCCCGACTGAGCTTGTCCAGCAATAATCGGCTATCCGATTTGTTCGGGTGCAACCGCTGGCGCCAGCGGCTGTAGGCGAGCGGCGCGAGGCTCTTGCCGAACATGTCGAACCCGAACAGCAAGCCGATCGCCTCCACCGTGATGAAGGGCGAAAGCACCGAAGCCTTCAGTTCGTGTAAGACCTGTTCCAGCGACGAGACGAAGGCCTGCTCGTCAACGCTGCGCGCGATCGCCAGCTCCAGCACCACGTTCTTGGGGCTTGCCACCACCGGGCAGAGGTGGGTTTCGCTGCCTTTTTCCAGGCCGATGAAGCTCACCGGTATGCCGAAGAAACCGGCGATACCGAAGGTCTGGCAATCCCCGATCTTTTCGAGATGGCGCCGGATACGTTCCGAACGCACATCGATGCAGAACATGAGCTGCGCGAACGGCCGCTTTTCGCGTTGCACGGGCCGCGACAGGTTCATCCCTTGCAGCAGCCTGTCCATGGTGCGGGCCTCCAGCGCGCCCAGCCACATGCGGCCTTCCGCCTGCTCGAAGCGGGCGAGCGTCGACGTGAGCCTGGCCAGGTCTTCCGGCCCCAATCGTTGCATGGCATCTGTCATTCCGGCCTTGTCCGCCAGCCTGCGCAATGCGGCGGCAAGCCCCTTTGCCTCGTGTTCGCGCTTGCGCGCCAGGTACTGCGGCAGCAGGCGCGCAATGCGCGATCCGCGCGGCGCCGCGATGGCATCCTCTACGGCATGCGCCATTTCCGGCAATACATGGCCGCCATGAAACTCGCGCCGCAAATAGGCTTCTGCCGGATGGGCCTCGACGAAACGCGCAAGCCCGGGGAGGGTGTCCGGCAAGCCCTTGCGCTGTGCGTGCTCGCGCAGAAGCGCAAGTCCCAGCACGAGTCGAATGGCCAGATAGTCGACCAGATCGGCAGGATAGTGTCGGGACCAGTGGTAGTGCTTGGCGCCTGCGCGCCAGCGGATGAAGCCCGCCCAGCCATGCAGGCGGGTGAGTTCGCAGGCAAAGTGGTTTTTCCAGTCGTCTTCGGGGACCCCCAGTGCTTCCATGACATGGCTGATGATGCCTTCCGGCGTGTTGTCAGCAGCCAGGATGCGCTTGATGTGCAGCCCCCGGATGAACAGGCGCAGGTTGCGTTGCGCCACTGCGGTCCAGGCGGCGAACAGGCCTTTCTTGCGCCCCGGCATCTGCCACACCGACTGCCCCTCATCGAAGAAATCGAGGCAGCTCTTTATCACGAGTTCGTTCAGCGTCGCGCCGATCTCGGTGCCGAAGAGCATATCCACGATGGCGTAGAGCGGCCGGCCGGGCGGCATGTCGGCGCCGACCTGCGCCGCCAGCGCGGCGTCGTCGATCTTGCGTGCCGGCAGGGCAAAGCCGGCCAGCGAGGCGTGGATGTCGGCGGCGTCGGCGAGCGAAGGCGGCGCGCCGATCGGTTTCTCGATTTCCGTGAGGAGTGCCATCAGCAGACGGCGCTGGTTGAGCCCGGCGATGTCCGGTTGCGCGGCAAGGAAGCGCTCGACCTGATCCTCCAGCGCGACAAGATCGATCTTGCCCGAGGCCAGATATCCCTGCTGGATCGGGCGCGGCAGGAAGCCGCGCGCATGGAACAGGCGTTCGCCCTCGCTGACCGCTTGTTCGAACGGCAGGTGCTCCAGGCCATAGAGCGGGTTGTGGTGGATGAAGGTCCGCATGGGCCAGAAAAAGGGAATCGGCTCCCCGGCCACGTGAACCGTGGCGCGAATGTTGAGACGTCGCCCAAGTGCAAGACTCATAGCCCCCCTCCCGTCGAATAGAGGCCGGCTGCAATGAAGACGCCTAGCATGCCGGCGAATGCAAGCGTCGAAGCGCGCCCGATGTCGGTGTCGGACTCCATGCGTTCGGCCCCGAAGATGAAACCCTGCATCAGCTTCGTCGCGGCCCAGCCCCAGATCAGCCAGATGGCCAGGACGGCGACGGCTCCTGCCCAGTCGAGCACCTGCAGTACATGCAGCAGGCCGAAGAAGCCGGGGAAAGGGGGCGTCGCGACCGCAGCCAGTGCCGTCACTGCCAGCACGCCGGACAGGCGCGGCAAGTGCCCGATGAGACCGCCTTGCAGACCCGCATACGCGGCGCCGAAGCGGCGGGTCAGGGGGTAGGCCAGCAGCGCCATCAAGGCGTGCGGCAGGCTGAACCAGAAGGCGAACAGGTGGAGATCCACCCTATCGGCACCGGCGGCCGCGAGTGCCCAGGTGAGTGCGAGGCCGGACGTCGCGAGGAAGCCGGCCCACCGCCCCATGTCGCGGACGGTCAGCAGCCGCAACGCGTAGAGACCGGATGTCAGGAGTGCCCAGGGAACGAAATAGGGCGGGATAGCGTGTTGCGCGATCTGCAGCAGCCCGATTCCCAACTGGGGCCACAGGAGCAACACCGCACCGCGTGCGGCAGGGTGACGCAGCGTCGTCAGGGCGCCGTTGAGCACGATGCTCAGCGGAAACAGCGGCAGGAACAGTGAGGCGATCAGCAATAGCGTCATGTCACACCCACCTTGACCACACATTGAGGCGCCGCGACAGGCCGAGCGTTGCCTGGGTGAGCCAGGCGTACACGTCGGCCACGTAGAACTCGCGCGAGATCAGGGAATAGAAGGCGAGCCGCAGCGGCGATGCATCACTGCTGCGGTGCGCGCGGCCGTTGGCGGCAGCGTAGTAGGTGGCGATCCAGCCTACTACGATGGCGGCAGTGAGGATCATCACCAGCACTTCAAAGGTCGCCAGCGGGATGCTGGCCGCCGCATAGATACGCTCGCTCAGCTCTCGATCAGGGTAGAGGAAGAGATCGAAGCCATGCTCGATCAGCGTATAGCCGGCCACCACGATGATCAGCGACAGAATGATCATCACCATCATCCGCCACGGGCTGTCCACGCGCAGGCGATAGGTCGCGAACAGGAGCTGGGCGCCGGTCACCCAGCCGAAGAACAACAGGATGATCCCGCCCTGCTCCCCGACCGAGTCGCCGCCCATCAGCCAGCGCGACGCGCCGAGCACGAGCAAGGGCACCACCACGGTGATGACGGCCGCCAGGACCCAGGGCAGGCGCGGCGCGAGAGGCTTGCGCTCGACCACGAAGGTGTAGACGTCGTCGTGGGGCACGCCGTCGTGCTTGCGCGCGTTGCCGATCACGCTGCCGGCACCGAGGAAAAGCGTGCCCTTGAACAGGCCATGGGCGATCAGGTGGTAGATCGCGAGGGAGAACGCACCGACGCCGCATTCGACGAACATGAAACCCATCTGGCCCATGGTCGAGTAGCCGAGGGACTTCTTGATGTCGTTCTGGGTGAGCATCAGGATCGAGCCGAGGATGGCCGTGACCAAGCCCACCGCGAACACCAGGTGCAAGACGCCGCCGGCGTGCACGAACACCGGTGCGAAACGGTTGATGATGAAGCCGCCGGCGTTGACGATGCCGGCGTGCATCAGCGCCGACACCGGGGTCGGTCCCTCCATGGTGTAGGGCAGCCAGGTGTGCAGCGGAAATTGTGCCGAGCGGGCAAATGCCGCCAGGGCGACCAATAGGGCCACCACGGTGAGCACAGGAATGCCCGCCACGGTGAGTGCATCCGGCGCGGCGGCGATGCGTTCGAACAGCGTCGGCAGGGCCGCGGTGCCGTAGGTTTCGTATAGCAGGACCGCAGCCAGCACCAGCGGCAGGTCGCCCAGGCGATAGGTCAGGAATGTCCAGAAGGCATAGCGCTGGGCCGCGGGCCGTGCGGCGTCCTGGCCGAGCAGGAAGTAGAGCAGCACACCGATCAGATGCCATGCCACCAGCAGGGTGACGAGATCGCCCGCAGCCACCATCAGCAGGATGGCCGTGGCCATCAGGTCGAGCAGGATGTAGAAGCGCGCGTAGCCGGGTTCCTCAGCCATGTAGCGCACCGAATAGACGTGCACGACCAGGCTGATGCCCGCGACCATCAGGGACATTACGCTGGTCAGCGGATCGAGATACAGGCTGCCCCAGCCCGGCGCGAACGCGACCCATTGCGGCTGGCCCTCGGTCAGATAGAACGCGAGCGAGGCCGCGGCGAGCAGGAAGGTGAGCACGCTGAAGCCGACGCTCAGGCGCGCGATACGATGCCGGGCCCGATCGGCGAGCAGCGTAATCAACAAGGCCGAGAGCAATGGCGTGGCCGGAAGCAGGATGATGAGCTTGTCCACCGCGTCAGTTCTCCTTGATTTCAGAGTCGTCTTGGTTGGCGCCTGCCGTGAACGCTGCCCGGGTGACCACGATGCGGTGGGAGTCAATCCATAAATTATGGTAGAAGCACCACCCTGAACATCGATTGCATCATTTATCGCGCTTGTGCGGCGGCGTTCTGCCGCACTTGGTCATCGGACCTGAATCCACTAGGTGCCAGGCGGAATCCTAAATTCGACGATCCATACAGAACAGTCTTAAATTTTTATGGGAACCATAACGTACATGGAATGATGCATATCGGCCGTGGAGGCCGTCGGATATCACGCAGGCGGGCAGCGCTCGTGCCGAAGTGGTCGCGTTCGAGGCGCGTCGTGGTGCCGAGGTACGGCCAGGGGCCTCAACGGCTTAGGTCTTTGGCCTCAGGTGATCGCTTGCCAACCGCCGCGGCCGGTGCCGCCTCCGCGCGGTCGAGCAGATACTCGAGAAACGCGCGCGCCACGACAGACAGTTGCCGGGCAGCCGGGTAGACGGCATACCAGTGGCGCAGGATCGGAAAGCCTTCGACGTCGAGCTCGGCGAACTGTCCGGGCTGGTTGAGGGCGAGGGTGTCGCGGGACAGGGCGGAGATGCCGAGCCCGACGAGGATTGCCTGCTTGATTGCTTCGTTGCTCCCCAGTTCCAGGCGCGGATGGATGTTGAGCCCGTGCCTGCTGAACATGCGCTCGATGGCGTTGCGCGTGCCCGAACCTTTCTCCCGCATCAGCCAGGGCTCCGCGGCGATCCGGTCGAGAGGAATCTTTTTCCTGTGCGCCAGCGGATGTTCCGGTGCGGCCAGCACGACGATGGGGTTATCCATGATGGGTGTGGCGACGACATCGATGTCCTCCGGTGGCTGGCCGACGAAATAGAGGTCGTCGAGACCATCGGCCATGCTGGCGAGCACCTGTTCCTTGTTGGTGACGCGTAGCGAGACATCGATACCCGGGTAGAGCTTGGAGAATTCGCCCAGCAGACGCGGCGCAAAGTACGATGCCGTGGTGATGGCCATCAGGCTGAGTTGCCCCTGCTTCAAACCCTTGCGCTCGGCGACCGACATGGCGAAGCGGTCGAGGGTGCTGAAGATCTCGCGGGTGGCCTGTGCAAGGTGCTGGCCGTCGGGGGTCAGGTGGAGCTTCTTGCCGACTTGCTCGATCAGCGGTACGCCAACCGCTTCGGTGAGCTTCTTCATCTGCATCGATACCGTCGGTTGCGTGAGGTAAAGCTCTTCAGAAGCACGGGTAAAGCTGCCGAGCCGGGCGATGGCCTCGAAAATTTCCAGCTGGCGAAACGTGGTATGGCTGCGCATGGCTTTAGACGGGTTCTCCCAATCCTTACATAGACAATAGTCTATTCTACAAATAGAAAAAATCGACTGTTATTTATGGTTCGCCTCCTGCATGATGCGACCCATCGTGCATGACCACTTCTGGCATGTCCGTAAACCTAACCTTTGCTAGGAGGAATCATGGCTGTTAAGACCTACAACGCCGGTGTTAAGGAATACCGGCAGACTTACTGGACCCCGGATTACACCCCGCTGGACACCGATATTCTGGCCTGTTTCAAGATCACGCCCCAGCCGGGTATTGATCGTGAAGAAGTCGCCGCCGCCGTGGCCGCCGAATCGTCGACCGGTACCTGGACCACGGTGTGGACTGACCTGCTGACCGACCTGGATTACTACAAGGGCCGCGCCTACCGCATCGAAGACGTGCCCGGTGACGACACCTGCTTCTATGCATTCGTGGCTTACCCGATCGACCTGTTCGAAGAAGGCTCGGTCGTCAACGTGCTGACCTCGCTGGTCGGCAACGTGTTCGGCTTCAAGGCCCTGCGCGCCCTGCGTCTGGAAGACATTCGCTTCCCGATCGCCTACGTCAAGACCTGTGGTGGCCCGCCCGCCGGCATCCAGGTCGAACGCGACCGCATGAACAAGTACGGCCGTCCGCTGCTGGGCTGCACCATCAAGCCGAAACTGGGTCTGTCCGCCAAGAACTACGGCCGCGCCGTGTACGAGTGCCTGCGCGGCGGTCTGGACTTCACCAAGGACGACGAGAACGTCAACAGCCAGCCCTTCATGCGCTGGCGTGACCGCTTCTCCTTCGTGCACGAAGCGACCCTGAAGGCCGAGCGCGAGACCGGCGAGCGCAAGGGCCATTATCTGAACGTCACTGCTCCGACCCCGGAGGAGATGTACAAGCGCGCGGAGTACGCCAAGGAAATCGGCGCCCCGATCATCATGCACGACTACCTGACCGGTGGTCTGACTGCCAACACGGGTCTGGCCAACTGGTGTCGCAACAATGGCATGCTGCTGCACATCCACCGCGCCATGCACGCCGTGCTCGACCGCAACCCGCACCACGGTATCCACTTCCGCGTGCTGACCAAGGTGCTGCGTCTGTCGGGTGGTGACCACCTGCACTCCGGCACCGTCGTGGGCAAGCTCGAAGGCGACCGCGAAGCGACCCTGGGCTGGATTGACACCATGCGTGACGGATTCATCGCCGAAGACCGTTCGCGCGGCCTGTTCTTCGACCAGGACTGGGGTTCCATGCCCGGCGTGATCCCGGTTGCATCCGGCGGCATCCACGTGTGGCACATGCCCGCACTGGTCTCCATCTTCGGTGACGACTCCGTACTGCAGTTCGGTGGCGGTACGCTCGGCCACCCCTGGGGCAACGCCGCTGGCGCCGCCGCCAACCGCGTCGCGCTGGAAGCCTGTGTGGAAGCCCGCAACCAGGGCCGTCAGATCGAGAAGGAAGGCAAGGATATCCTGACCGCTGCCGCCGCGCACAGCCCCGAACTGAAGATCGCCATGGAAACGTGGAAAGAGATCAAGTTCGAGTTCGACACCGTCGACAAGCTGGACGTCGCCCACAAGTAAAACGTTTATCCACGAAGTTCATGCCGCATGAACTTCGTGGAAGCCAAACCGAAAGGAAATGACATGTCTGAAGTGATGGATTACAAAAGCCGCCTGAGCGATCCCGCCAGCCGCAAATTCGAGACCTTCTCCTACCTGCCCGCCATGACTGCGGACAACATCAAGAAGCAGGTCGAGTACCTGGTGAAAAAAGGCTGGAACCCGGCCATCGAGCACACCGAGCCCGAGCACATGATGGACTCGTACTGGTACATGTGGAAGCTGCCGATGTTCGGTGAAACCGACGTCTCTCGCGTGCTGGCTGAAGCTGAAGCCTGCCACAAGGCCAACCCCAACAACCACGTCCGTCTGATTGGCTACGACAACTTCTCGCAAAGCCAGGGCGCGTCGATGGTGATCTTCCGCGGCAAGACCGTTTAAGCGGCGGCAAGGCTGTCACACCCGGCCCCCGCTGCCCGATCCGAAGCCCTCTGACGTGGGCGCAGGGTCGGTGCCCGGGGGCTTTTTATCTGTCGCAAATCCCCAGGCTGCACACTGAGCGGCCTGCGTATTTGCGATCCCCTTACATGGAGCCGTCATGAGCAATATCGTCGACCAGTACCGCATTACCCAGGAACCCTATTACCGCCCGGTCGCGGACGAAGTTGAATTGTACGAGGCCGCCTATTCGGTGCGCATGCCGATGATGCTCAAGGGTCCCACCGGTTGCGGCAAGACGCGCTTCGTCGAATATATGGCCTACAAGCTTGGCAAGCCGCTGATCACCGTGGCGTGCAACGAGGACATGACGGCGTCCGACCTGGTTGGCCGCTTCCTGCTGTCCGCCTCCGGCACCGAGTGGCAGGACGGGCCCCTCGCCATCGCCGCCCGCCATGGCGCGATCTGCTACCTCGACGAAGTCGTCGAAGCGCGCCAGGACACCACCGTGGTGATCCACCCGCTGACCGACAACCGTCGCGTGCTGCCGCTGGAAAAGAAGGGCGAGCTGGTGCACGCCCACCCCGATTTCCAGATTGTGATTTCCTACAACCCCGGCTACCAGAGTCTGATGAAGGATCTGAAGCAATCGACCAAGCAGCGCTTCGGCGGCCTCGACTTCACGTATCCGGAGCACGGCATCGAGACCGAAATCGTCACGCACGAGTCCGGCGTCAACGCCGACGTCGCCGGCAAGCTGGTGTCGATTGCCGAGCGCAGCCGCAACCTCAAGGGCCACGGCCTCGATGAAGGCCTGTCGACCCGCATGCTGATCTACGCCGGGTCGCTGATCGCCAAGGGCGTCAACCCGCTGGCCGCCTGCCGCGTCGCCCTGGTCCGCCCGATCACCGACGATCCCGACATGCGCGACGCACTTGACGCGGCGGTGTCCACGTTCTTCTGATTCGTAAGCGGCAAGCGGTGAGCAGCGAGCGGGAGAACCGCTTGCGCTGCCAGCCACCTACCGCTCACGGCTAACCGTTTACAGCTCGCTCACTATGTCGATCAAACTCGAAGACTACGCTGAACTGCTGGAAGACCTGTCGCCGCATACGCGCGATACGTTGAATACGACCTGGCACGAGGCCACCAAGGTGTTCTCGCCGCGCGGGTTGGACAACTATCTGAAGGGCGTGTCGGCCATCCGCGGGCTGGGACGAGGCGACGATCTGGTCGAAACCTGGATCGAGCAGGCGCCATTGGTGGCCAAGGAAGTGGGTGAGGGTGTGGTGGCCGACCTCGCCACCACCGCGCTGATGCTGGCGTCGAAAACCTCGGGCGCGGTGATCGAGCTGCTGCTTGCCAGCGCGCCGACCGCCGCCAGCCGGCTCGGCGACGCCGACCTTTTCCTCAAGTACCTGCAATTCATCAACACTTTGATCGCGCAGGCGCCGCGCGGCGTGCGGCCGATGCTCGACAAGCTCGAAGTACTGTTCCAGCATCTGACGTTGGGCGGCCTGCGCCGCTGGGCGCTGTGGGGCGCGCACGCGCATCGCACCAACTACGAAGAGCAGATCAGGTACTTCAGCCTCGAGTCGAAAGAGTCGCTGGCGATGCTGCAGAAGGAGCGCAAGGGCACGCTGCTGGTCGACGTGCAGCGCCGCATCAACATGTATTTGAGGGCGCTGTGGGCACGCGACTTTTTCATACGGCCGACCTCGGGCGACTTCGAGTCGCGCGAGGGCTACCGACCCTACATCGCCGACTATCTGCTACACGTGCCCGACGCCGTCGATGACTTCGCGATCGAAGGGCAGGAGCCGGTGTCGGGCCTCGAGCTCTATCGCGCCACGGCCGCGCACTGCGCCGCGCATGTGGTGGAAACGAAGGAGCCGATTTCAGCCGAAGCGCTGAACCCGATGCAGATGGCGGTGATTTCCGTCATCGAGGACGCGCGGGTGGAAGCGCTGTCGATCCGTCGTTTCCCCGGCCTGAAGCAGCTCTGGAGCCGGCTGCATGTCGCCACGCCGGAAATGAATGCAAGCGTCGGCGATTATCTCAACCGCCTGGCCCGCGCGCTGCTGGACGAAACCTACCAGGATAACGACCCGTGGGTCGCCGAGGGCCGCGCACTGTTTGCCGCCGCGCAGGACCGCCTCGGCGACAACCAGGTTTCGTGGGAAATCGGCGTCCAGCTCGCGCACAATCTGACCGAGAAAAGAATCCCGTTCAACCCGCGCACCGACATCCTCGCCGCGCCCTACCGCGACGACAACCGCTACTTCTGGGAATTCGAGGAATTTGATTTCGACAAGGCAGCGGGCGCCGGTTACGAGAGCGTCAAGCAGGTTCGCAAGAACGTCAGCGTGATGGAGATGGTCAACGCGATCGACGTTGAAACTGCGGGCGACGATGCCGGGGAGATCTGGGTGCTGAGCACGGAGCTCTTCCCCTACGAGAACATCGGCGACGAGAGTCACGGCAAGAGCTTCAACGAGATGGAAGGCAAGGAGCCGGCGTCCGACCCCTTCCACTATTCGGAGTGGGACTACCAGATCCAGCTGGAGCGTCCGGCCTGGGCGACCGTGCTGGAGAAGCGCGCCAAGTCGGGTGATCTGCAGGTGATCGACGACATCACATCCACGTACAAGCGCGAAATCCACCGCATGAAATTCCTGCTCGACGCGATGCAGCCGCAGGGCGTGCAGCGCATCCGCAAGCTGGAGGACGGCGACGAGATCGACATCAACGCGGCGATCGCCAGCTTCATCGACATCCGTCTCGGCAACCAGCCCGACCCGCGCATCATGATGCGCAGCGTGCGCAAGACGCGCGATTTCTCGATCCTGGTGCTGCTGGACCTGTCGGAGTCGACCAACGAGACGGTGCAGGATCAGGAGTACTCGGTGCTGGATCTCACGCGCCAGGCCTGCGTGCTCCTGGCCGACGCGATCAACAAGGTCGGCGACCCCTTTGCGATCCATGGTTTCTGTTCGGACGGCCGCCACGATGTCGAGTACTACCGCTTCAAGGACTTCGACCAGCACTGGGACGAGGGGCCGAAGGCCAAGCTCGCCGGCATGACCGGCCAGCTGTCGACCCGCATGGGCGCGGCGATCCGTCACGCCGGCCATCACCTGAAACTGCAGCGCTCGGCGAAGAAGCTGCTGATCGTCATCACCGACGGCGAGCCGGCCGACATCGACGTACGCGATCCGCAGTACCTGCGCTACGACACCAAGAAGGCGGTGGAGGAAGTCGCCCGCAACGGCGTGACGACCTACTGCATGAGCCTCGACCCGCGCGCCGACAACTACGTGTCGCGCATCTTCGGGCAGAAGAACTACATGGTGGTCGACCACGTTCAGCGGCTGCCCGAGAAGTTGCCGATGCTGTACGCCGGTCTGACGCGCTAAAGCCAGAAACCCTGAAATCACCTGCGGACATGTCCGCAGGTGATTTCAGCACACTTCCGGCCGGGCAATGATGGAAGGCAGGCGCGCGGGAGAGTGGATGCGCAGTTGCTTGTTCACATTCATGCGACCGAAAACGACTTCGATGTCGGCGGCGGCTACACCGAATTCCCCGGCCAGGAATCGCACCATGTGATCCGTTGCCCTGCCTGCGCGCGGGACTTCGGTGACGCTGATTCTGAGTTGGTGGCCCTTGGGTTTGCCGATGGCATCCCGTTTCGAACGGGGGCTGCCCAGGACATTGAGCACCAGCGTTTCGCCTTCCCAATAAAAGAACGACTGCTTTGCAGTCATTGCGTGTTGTCCGGCCTGCCGCCCTTGCGCAGGTTCACTTCGATGGGTTTCCCGCCTTGGCGGCATGCCCGGTCAACCATTCGGGCAGCTCTCGCGAACCCGAGTGATCGATGATGTACTGGCGCATCAGCTTGCGGATGACTTGCGACGACGTGAGGTCTTGCCGTGTACAGATGTCCTCGAAGATTTGCTTTTTGAGCGGATCGATCAGGATGGTCATCCTGGCGGTACGGTTTTCCATGGTGGGACTCGAGATGGGCAGGGTAGGGATAATATGATAATTGTATTATCATGAGAATGTCATTTAATGATGTGATTTGATCAGTCGCACTTTTGCCATGCTTAATTGGCAGACATGTTTATAGGCCTTCGTCACACGTGTCCCATTCCGCCATCGCTATCTCCATGAGTCGCCCCCCGTTGCTGGAGTTGCCTGGCAAGGTGGCGGGCGCCCCGGTCAAGGTGTGCGTGCTTGAGCCGCCGCAGAGCGATCCTGTGAGACTTTACGAACAGATTCTGGACGGGCGCTATGCCAGGCCTTTTATCATTGACGACGGCGAGACGCGGCAACTGCTGTTCAATCTGGATTTCATCCAGAGTTCCATGCGCATCGATGATCCTTTCGCCCTGGATATCGCCTATACCCGCAAGATGATGGCTTTTCTGCTGTTCGCGCCGAATCCGGACCATGTATTGATGGTCGGATTGGGTGGCGGGTCGCTGGCCAAGTTCTGCCATCGCCACCTGCCCCGTGCACGCCTGACCGTGGTCGAGGTGAACCCCGACGTCATCGCATTGCGCCAGGCGTTCGGCGTACCCGACGATGAGCGCCTGGCGATCGTCCAGGCCGATGCCGCCGCGTACCTGCCCATGGCTGAAGGCGATACCGATGTGCTGCTGCTGGATGGCTTCGACGCCCGAGGCATCGCCCCGACGTTTCTCAGCCGCGCTTTCTATCGGGCGGCACGGAACCGGCTCCGTCCAGGCGGCCTGCTTGTCGCCAACTTTGCCGGGCCTCGGAAATACTGGTCCAGGCACCTGGCCTTGTTGAACGAAATCTTCGAAGGGCACGTGCATTTGGGGACGGTCCCCGGCGGCGACAACCATATTGCCTTTGCATGTGCCGGGTCGGATTGTTCTCTCGATTGGGGACAGCTGGAAAAACGGACGAGTGCGCTTGCCGATCGGATTCCACTCGACTTTTCAGCAATCGTTACCAGCTTGCGCGAAGGGGCTGAATTGCCCTGGGCAAAGCAGGCTGCATGCTCTAAGGCCTCGTCACTCATGAAATCAGGTGCGTCTGATATGCAAAAAATCCATCAATACCTGAAAAGCCGCGGCGAGCAGTTCGACGCGGAGATCGCCGCGGCGACACGAATCCCGCTGGAAGACGTACGGCTTCATCTGGCCGAATTATCGAAAAAAGGGGACGTCATCGCGTGCCACTCCACGCGCTTCATCAAGGGCAAGAAAAGCGAAGGAATGCTGTATCGGATCTCGGGATATATCCCGGCCGCCAGCCCCGGCAGGAAACCCAAAGCCTAGACACTAGACAGGATGGTCGTGCGAGGCGCCGCCAGGATGGGGCGGCACGATGTGGGTTCCGCGGTGTTACCTGCCTCTACCGGACGTGTGGAGCTTCTGCTAATCGTCCGCGTTGGGCGCCCCCTTGCTGACGGCAGCCAGAATGCCTTGCAGCAACGCAGTCGGGGTGGGTGGGCAGCCTGGCACTTCGACGTCGACGGGGATGACATTGGATATTTTTCCGCACGACGCGTAGCTCTCGCCGAACATCCCGCCGGTGCAGGCGCACTCGCCCATGGCCACCACCCACTTGGGGTCCGGTATGGCTTCATAGGCGCGCTTCAACGCGGCTTCCATGTGGCGCGAAACCGGGCCGGTCACCAGCAGTACGTCGACATGCCGGGGACTGGCGGAAAATTTCACCCCCAGACCATCGATGTTGTAGTGCGGACCGTTGAGCGAATGGATTTCCAGTTCGCAGCCGTTGCAGGAACCGGCGTCGACGTGGCGGATCGCCACCGCCTGGCCGAACACCTTGAGGATTACCGCATGCAGCGCCTGCTCGCGCGTGCGCAGTGCGGGGTCGGCCTGGGGCGCCGGTTCGGAGACGAAGCCGGTCTTGAGGATCTTCTGGAGGATCAGGTACGAAGCCATCTTATAAATCCGGTCCGCTGTAGGAGAGGTTGAAGGATTTGTTGATGAGCGGGAAGTCGGCCACGATGTTGTCCAGCACACCCACTTCCACCAGCGGCCAGTTCTGCCAGGACGGATCGTGCGGATGCACGCGGTCGAGCGTGCCGTCGGCCGCAATTCGTACTGCCACCACCACCTCGCCGCGCCAACTTTCCACCCAACCCAGGCCTTCGCATACAGCCTGCACCGGCTGGAGCGGTGCGTGTATGCCGCCCGCCGGCAGGCGCTTGAGGATGCCGCGGATCAATCGCAGGGATTCGTATACTTCGGCAAAGCGCACTTCCGCGCGCGCCAGCACATCGCCCCGGCGCTGGGTCGCCATGTTCACATCCAGCTGATCGTAGGGGGCCTGCGGAAATTGCGTACGCGCATCCCAGGCCTGGGCGCTGGCGCGGCCGGCCAGCCCGGTCAGGCCCAACTGCGCAGCCAGTTCGGGTTTGCAGATGCCGGTATCGGCGAAGCGGTCCTGCAAGGTGGCATGCTCGTCGTAGATGGCCTTGAGTTCGCGCACTTCGATCTCGATGCGGCTGGCCAGGGCGTCGAGCTCGGCTTGCCCCGCGGCGTCAATATCCGTAGCCACGCCGCCCGGCGTGATGCGATCGAACAGATAACGGTGGCCGAACAGCTTTGCGCTCATTCGCAGCCAGTCTTCCTTCAGACGCCAGAACTGCACGAAGCCGAACGCGAGCGCCACGTCGTTGCCCAGGTAACCGAGATCGCCCAGATGGTTGGCGATGCGCTCGATTTCCAGGAACAGGGCGCGCAGCCACAACGCCCGCTCGGGCACGGCGCTGGCGGTCGCCATCTCGACGGCCATGCAATAGGCCCAGGCATAGGCGCTGTGCGAATCGCCGGACACACGTCCGGCAAGCCTGGCGCCTGTGGCGATATCCATGCCCTCGAAACGTTTCTCGATGCCCTTGTGGGTATAGCCCAGGCGCGCTTCCAGCTTGAGGATGCGGTCGCCAATGATGGAGAAGCGGAAATGCCCCGGTTCGATGGTACCGGCGTGGATGGGGCCGACCGCGATTTCGTGCACGCCGTCGCCTTGCACGCGGATGAAGGGATAGGCATCGACTTCCGGGAGCGGTAAGCGGTGAGCAGTGAGCGGTGAGAAATCCTTGCGCAGGGGGAATTCGTCTGCGGCCCAGGCGTTGTGGCGCAGCCATTTGCGCTCGTCCACTGCGTCGGTGGCCGTGATGCCAAGCAGGTTGAAGGCCGCGCGCTGCATGCGGTCGGCCTGCGGGAAGATATGCGCGAGATCGGGATAGGCGGGCAGCTCCGTCGGCAAGGCGCAACTCACCCAGGCCAACCCCAAGCCGGTGAGCAGGGCGACATGAATGCCGAAGCCACCGTTCAGGTGGCGGTCGTCCGAGCCCCACAGCGCGACGAGCTGTCCGCCTTCATCCTTGACCGCACGCGACAGCGCGAGCAATTGCCCGGTTTCCACGCGCCCGCGCCAGATATGCGGACCGATGGGGTCGAGGCGCCACTCGTGATCGCCGATCTTCATCTCAGCCTCCCAGCAACTGGGCCGCCTGCTTGTACCAGGCGGCGAGATACGGCGGAATGAACAGGCCCAGCATCAACACCAGGCCCAGATGCAGGAACACCGGCGTCTGCGCAGGCTGGTAGGGCAGCTTCGGCAGCTCGGTCTCGCCGAACACCATGGGCTGCACCTTGCCGAAGATGGCTGCGAAGGCCACGCCCAGCGCCAGCAGCAGGAAGGGCGTGGCCCAGGGATGCTCGTGCATGGCGGTGGTGATGATGAGGAATTCGCTGGCGAACACGCCGAACGGCGGCATGCCGAGGATGGCGACGGTACCGAGCATCAGGCCCCAGCCGAGGGTGGGGTTGGTCTTGATGAGGCCGCGGATGTCATCCATCAATTGCGTGCCGGTTTTTTGCGTGGCGTGGCCGACGGCAAAGAAGATGGCGGACTTGGTGAGCGAGTGCATGGTCATGTGCAGCAGCCCGGCAAAGTTTGCCACTGCGCCGCCCATGCCGAAAGCGAACGTGATCAGCCCCATGTGTTCGATGGAAGAGTAGGCGAACATGCGCTTGACGTCGGTCTGACGTACGATCAGGAATGCCGCCAGTACGACGGAAAGCAAACCGAAACCCATCATCAGCGCCCCCGCCATGTCATTGCCGAGTGCGCCGTCCACCAGCACCTTGGAGCGCATCACCGCATACAGCGCGACATTGAGAAGCAGTCCGGAGAGCACGGCGGACACCGGCGTCGGGCCCTCGGCATGGGCATCCGGCAGCCAGCTGTGCAGAGGCGCCAGGCCTACTTTCGTCCCGTAGCCGACCAGCAGGAAGACGAAGGCCAGCGACAGCACTGTGGGTTCGAGCTGCGCCTTCACATCGTTCAGGTGCGTCCACAACAGCGCATTGCCGCCCGGGCCCAGAACTTTCTCCGCTGCGAAATAAAGCAGGATGGTGCCGAACAGCGCCAGCGCGATGCCCACGCCGCACAGGATGAAATATTTCCAGGCCGCTTCCAGCGAGGCCGGGGTGCGGTACAGCGAAACCAGCAGCACGGTGGCGAGCGTCGCGGCCTCCATTGCCACCCACAGGATGCCCATGTTGTTGGTGGTCAGCGCCAGCAGCATGGCACCGATGAAAATCTGGTAGCTGCTGTGATACAGGCGCAGGCGCGTGGCGTTGAGCCGGCCGTGCTCCTGCTCGATACGCATGTAGGGGCGCGAGAACAGCGCGGTGGTAAAGGCGACGAAGGCGGTCAGCGCGACCAGAAACACATTGAACGAATCGATGAAGAACCAGCCGTTTGCCACCATCATCGGGCCGGTTTCGACGATGCGCACAGTCAGTAGTGCCGCCACCGCCAGCGTGAGCAGGCTGAAGAGCGCGTTGATCTCCGGCGCATGGCGCCGGTAACCCCACAGCGCCAGGAAAATACCGCCTGTCAACGGAATGCCGAGTAGCCAGAAAAGTTCCATGACTTATTTTTCCTTGAGCTTTTCCATGTGCTTCAGATCCAGCGAATCGAACGTCTCGCGGATCTGAAAGATGAAGATGCCGAGCACGAATACGCCAACCAGCACGTCCAGGGCCACGCCCAGTTCCACAACAAGAGGCATGCCGTAGGTCGCGCTGGTGGCGGCGAAGAACAGGCCGTTCTCCATGGACAGGAAACCGATCACCTGCGGGATGGCCTTGGTACGCGTGATCATCATGAGGAAGGCGAGCAGCACGCAGGCCATGGCGATGCCCAGGGTCGAGCGCGTCACCGTGCCGGACATTTCCGAGATGGGCAGCGCCAGGTTGAAGGCGAAGATCACCAGCACGATGCCGATCAGCATGGTGGTCGGGATGTTGATCATCGGCTCCACGACCCGGTTCACGTCCAGTTTTTTCACCAGGCGGTAGAAGTACCAGGGCATGGCGATCACCTTGAGGCCCAGGGTCATGGCCGCCGAGTAATACAGATGGTGCTGGCCGGTGGACCAGGCGACGATGGCCGTGGACAAGGCCAAGGCGGCACCCTGCCAGGCGAACAGGGTCACCAGGCCGATGACGCGACGCTGCGACAGCATGGCGAACGAGATCAGCAGCAGCAGGGCCGCAAGCAGGTTGACGATCTGCAGGTGGTAGGGCAGTGCCGTCATGATGCTCGACGTCCGACGTTCAATGCGCGAATTGCGTTCGGCTCCATCTCACACCTCCAGCAGGAAATGGATCAGCATGCCCAGTACCGCCAACAGGAAGGCCGTACCGAGAAACTCCGGCACGCGGAACAGGCGCACCTTGGCGGAGACGGCTTCCATGAGCGACAGTGCGGCGCCGCCGACAGCAAGCTTCGCCACGATGGCGGCCAGCGCCAAAGGCAGGGCGGCGATATCGCCCTGGGGGGCGATGCCCCAGGGCAGGAACAGCGCGATGCCCAGCGCGGAATAGGTGAACAGTTTCAATGCCACCGCCCACTCGATCAGGGCGAGATGGCGGGCGGAATACTCCAGGATCATGGCCTCGTGGATCATCGTCAATTCAAGGTGGGTACTGGGGTTGTCCACTGGGATGCGCGCGTTCTCCGCCACCGAGATCATCCAGAACGCCACTGCCGCGAACGCCAGGCTGGGGTGGATGGCGAAGGCCTTGTGCGCCAGGGTGGCGACGATGATGGGGAGTTCGGTGGACTGGGAAATCAGGCTGGCGGTGAAGAACACCATGAGCAGTGCAGGTTCGGCCAGGAATGACACCAGCATTTCGCGGCGCGCGCCGAGGGTGCCGAACGGGGTGCCGATGTCCATGGCCGCCAGCGCCAGGAATACCCGTGCCAGCGCGAAGATGCCCACCAGGGCAATGACGTCCGCTGCCGGCGAGAAGGGCAAATCGTTGGCGATCGTCGGTACGATGCCGGCTGCCAGCGCCATGCAGGCAAACTTCATGTAGGGCGCGAAGCGGAACAGCGGCGAGGCATTGTGCGCGATGACGGCGTCCTTGTGGAACAGCTTGCGCAGGGTGCGATAGGGTTGGGTGATGGGTGGCGCGCTGCGGCCCTGCAGCCAGGCGCGGCACTGGTTGACCCAGCCCATCAGCAAGGGCGCCAGCAGGATGGCAAACAGGGTCTGGGCGACTTGCAGGAGGATGCCGGTGCTCATCGTGTGAAGACCAGAAGGACGATCAGGGTGACGAAGCTGTAGACCAGGTACCACTGGATGCGGCCATGTTGCAGGCGTGCGGCCTGCATCGACAACCACGCAGTCAGGTCGGCGATGGGCTGGTAGATCAGCAGCCAGAGCTTGTCGCGGCTGTCGCCGCGGTAATGCGGGTGGCGGTCGAAGGGGTCGGGAGTTTCGCGTTCCACCCGCATGAAGACCTCGAAGATCTGCCGGATCGGCTGGCCGAAGCCTTCGGCACTGTCCTGCATGCGCGCATCCTGTTCCGGATAGCCGCAATCCCACGGTTCGCTGCGGCGTACCCTGCCGTGATAGACGCGGCGTACCCACAGATAGGTGAGCGCTACCACCGCCGTGACGCCCGCCAGGAAAATCAGCGGCGCATAACTTGCCCGCTCGGCCGAAACCGGCGTCAGCAACAGCCAATTGCTGATGCCGGGCAGGCGTTGTCCGGTCAGCATCAGCACGACCGGTTCCAGCCGCTGGATGACCAGCGTGGGAAACAGGCCCAGCAGGATGCAAGCGCCCGCCAGCCACAGCATGCCCAGGCGTTCCGGCCAGCTTGCCTCGTGCGCATGTTGCAGTCCCGGATCGCGGGGCTGTCCGAGGAAGATGACGCCATAAAATTTCACCATCACGTAGGCTGCGAGCGCGGAGGCGAGCGCCACGGTGGCTGCCGCCACCGGAATCACCATGTTGAGGTAGGGCTGAGTGAGTCCCGGCGTCAACAGGAAAGCCTGCAACAACAGCCACTCCGAGACGAAGCCATTGAGCGGCGGCAGACCCGCGATGGCCAGCGCGCCGATCAGGGTGAGCCAGGCCGTCCATGGCATATAGCGCATCAGCCCGCCCAGATGGCCCATGCGCCGCTCGCCGGTGGCATGCAGCACGGAGCCCGTGCCTACGAACAGCAAGCCCTTGAAGAATGCGTGGTTGAGGGCATGGTACAGCAGGGCGGTCAACGTCAGTGCGGCCAGAGCGCCCTTGCCGTCGGTGTGAAAAATCAGCGTCAGGCCGAAGGCGGCGATGATCACGCCGATGTTCTCGATCGAGGACCAGGCCAGGAGGCGTTTCATGTCCGACTGCACGGCAGCGAAGATCACGCCATACAGTGCGGTCACCAGGCCCAGCGCCAATGCCAGCGTGCCCCACCAGCCGAGCTGTATTTTGAGCAGATCGAAAGTGATGCGCAGCAGGCCGTAGATGGCGGTCTTCAGCATCACGCCCGACATCAGGGCCGATACCGGCGACGGCGCGGCGGGGTGGGCTTCCGGCAGCCACACGTGTATCGGCACCAGGCCCGCCTTGGCGCCGAAACCGAACAGTGCCAGCAGGAATGCTGCCGAGGACCAGAACGGCGTCATCTCCGCCAGGCGCATGGTGTTGAAGGTGTAGTCCCCATGGCCGCCCTGCAGCACGCCGAAGGTGAGCAGCAGGGCCACTGCGCCGATGTGCGCGATCAGCAGATAGAGAAACCCGGCGCGGCGAATTTCGGGAATCTTGTGGTCGGTGGTGACGAGGAAGTAGGACGACAGGGCCATCACCTCCCAAGCCACCATGAACGCGTAGGCATCGTCGGCCAGCAGCACCGTGACCATCCCGGCCAGGAACAGGTGGTACCAGAGGGCGAGCAGGGCGAGCGGACCCGCAGCCATGTTTCTGAAATAGCCGCAGGCATACACGGTGATGCCGAATGCGGCGCCGCCCAGCAACACCATGAAGAAGGCAGACAAGGCGTCCAGCCGCAGATGGAACGGCAGGTCAGGCAGGCCGATGGGCAGCACCATGGACGAGGCGGGCTGCAGCAGCCCGGCGACGCCGATGCCTGCCATGAACAATGCGCCCAAGGCGCCGAGGGGAAAGACCAGTCGGGTGAGCAGGCCGTGCCGGCGGTGCAGCAGTAGCGCTGAAAAACCCAATCCCAACCAGTAAAGCACCCCGGCCCAAGCCAAATCGAGGACATGAGCGTCAAGGGATGCCAAATGTGACATTGAACGTACGCGCGTAGCCGAGACAGATTTGATTCTATTGACAAACCAAATCAACTACAATGTTAATCTGATTAACATATCAAGTCGTCATTCTGTCGCCATGGAAAACCGTACAGCCCGGCTCACCGTTCTGATCGATCCCAGGAAAAAGAAACTGTTCGAAGAAATCTGCGTGCAGCGCGACCTGACGCCGTCACAGGTCGTGCGGCGATTGATCCGTCAATACATCATCGACAATGCGGGCGGAAGGGAATTACCCAAGTGGCTGACCGCTGCGGCGCCACGGGACGAGGAATGATGTCCGGGGGGACATCTTCCCAAACTCAGAATTCGTTGCGGATGCGCTTGTAGCCTTTGACCAGCTCATGGTTGGCCTGTGCCACGCTTTCCGAAAAGTCGGCGGCCTGCGGCGATACGCGCTCGATCGTCGCCAAGTCGGCATCGGAGTGGATGTTGGCGGTGGAAGGGATGTAGAAGCCCGGCGGCACGGTGCAGCCTTCCACCACCGAGTTGTGGCGGACGACCGAGCCGTCGGACACGATGCAGTTGAACAGCACCGAGTTGAAGCCGACGAAAACGTTATCGCCCACGGTGCAGGGGCCATGCACGATCGAACGGTGCGCGATGGAGGTGCTCCGCCCGATGGTGACGCCGCCGCCCGCCTTGCAGTGGATGACCACGCCGTCCTGGATATTGGAATGGGCGCCGATGACGATGGGCTCCATCTCGCCGTTGTCGTCCACCTCGTCAGCGCGGATGACCGCATAGGGGCCGATAAACACGTTTTCTTCTACGATGATCTTGCCGCACAGGATGGCGGTGGGATCGACAAACGCGGTGTCATGTACAACGGGTAAATGTCCGGACGGGTTTCTGCGGATCATGATGAGCGAGGTTCTCCGTTGGGTAAGCGTTGATGACAGATGGGGAAGGCGCGTACGGTGCAATTCCGGCAAATCTCGTTGTCGAGCTTCGGATACAGAATCTCGGCAGGGCGGGTTTTGGCCGGGAACAGATTTTCTTCACCGACGTCATCCATGAAATGGCCGCGTTTCAGCGTGTCGGCCAGGCTGTTCTTCATGCGGTAAAAAGACAGGGTTCCGCCCATTTTCCGCCGCTGGCGTGCAGCCTCGGCCAGGAACTCGGCTCCGGCCAGATCGACGAAATTGATGCCGCTGGCCATTACGACCAGATGCTTGCGCTCGGGTTCCGATTCTTCGATTTCCTGCAATTGCTGTTGCAGATGGGCGACCGCGCCGAAGAAGATCGAGCCATTGATCCGCATCATTTTCATCTGCGGACACTCTGACCGGCCATCGAGGGGCGTGTAATGGTAGCTTGCCGGATCGGGATCGGGCAGCACGGGTTCGAGCGCGGGCCGTGAGGTGCGATACAGGTAGAACACCAGCGACAGGGCGATGCCGAAGAAGATACCCTTCTCCAGATCGACCAGCGTGCCGATGAGCGTCACCCACAGGACGAAGGTTTCCTGCCGGCTGATCTTGGGCAGCAGGCTGATATGGTGGAAATCGATCAGGCTCCAGGCCACCAGAAACAGGATCCCGGCCATTGCGGCGTCGGGCAGGTAGGCGGCCAGCGGCGCAACCAGCAACAGGATGATCAGCAGGAATACCGACGCGAACACGGCGGCCAGGGGGGTGCGCGCACCTGCCGCGTAATTGACCCCGCTGCGGTTGAACGATCCGCTCGCCGCGTAGCTGGAGAAGAAGCTGCCGATCACGTTGGACAGGCCTTGGCCGACGAATTCCTGGTTGCCGTCGATGTGTTGCCCGGATTTCGTGGCGACGGCACGCGAGATGGATACTGCTTCCGTCAGGGCCAGCATGGTGATGATCAGGGACGGGAACAGCATCTGGTTCAGCGCGCCAAAGGAGAAGTCGGGCGACGACAGCGGTGGCAGGCCGGACGGCAGGGCGCCGACCGTTTTGATGTGGGTGACCTCCACGCCGTAACGTGCGTTCAAGAACAGCGCCGCAAAGCTGCCGACCAGCATGGCGGCGATCATGTAGGGGAACTTGGGCATGAAGCGCTTGACCAGGATGCCCGAGGCAAGCGTGATGACGGATACCGCCGTGACGTATGGGTTGATGTCCTGAAGGTGCTGGACGAACAAGGACAGGATCTCAAAGAACGGCGTGCCGCGCGGGATACTGACCCCAAAGAAGTTCTTGATCTGGCTGCCTGCGATGAGCATGGCCGCGCCGGCAGTAAAGCCGATCACGACCGTATGGGAAATGAAGTTGACGAGCACGCCCATGCGCGCCAAGCCAAGAATGAGCTGGAAGACCCCGGTCATGAAGGTCAGGGTCAGCACCAGACTGATGAATTCGGGTGTGCCGGGATGGGCAAACGGGCTGACCGACGCAAACACGGCGATCGAAATGGCGGTGGTGGGCCCGGACACGAGATGCCATGACGAGCCGAACAGCGCGGCGATGATGGCCGGCATCATCGCCGCGTAAAGGCCGTATTCGGGCGGCATGCCGGCAATGGTGGCGAAGGCCACGCCCTGGGGCAGCACGATCAGGGCGCCGGTCAGTCCCGCCATCGCATCGTCGCGGGTCGTACTGCCGTTGACCGAAGGCCACCAGCGAAGAAAAGGGAGCATCCTGTAAACCCAGAGAGGACAGACGGGGGAGAGTTTGGAAAGTGTTTTTTGCATAGTGGGCGCATTTTAAAGCATTAGGCGGGTATGACACAGCGGTTTTGGCATTTCAGGGCGCATGCAGGGCTAACTGGACGCCTGCATGCGCATTGCCGGGGAGGCGCGGCCATGCTGCCATTTTGCCCCGTGCCAGCGGGATGTGACCGGTTTTCAACCGCTCGCGTTGATGTCCTTTGTCGGTCCGGTCATCGACTGAGAAAAGCCATGTAAGCCGCGATGCAGCCAACCCGCGTAGGGCTGCTTACTTGAGCGGTGAACCGATTCTGATTGCGAACTCGGTCAGTTGACGTATAAAAAAGAAGTTAACTGTGCAACCACAACCATCAGGAGATAGAAAATGGCCCACATCGTGATTTTGGGAGCCGGGATAGGCGGGATGCCGATGGCGTTCGAGATGCGGGAGAATGCGCGCGCCGAAGACCGCGTCACCGTCATCTCCAACACCCCCACCTTCCATTTCGTTCCCTCCAACCCCTGGGTGGCGGTCAACTGGCGCACCCGCGCGGACATCGAGCTGCCGATCGAACCCATTCTCAGCAAGAAGAAGATCGACTTCATCCCCGTCGCCGCGAAACGTGTCCACCCCGCCGAAAACCGCATCGAACTCGAAGACGGCCGCAGCATCGACTACGACTATCTCGTCATCGCCACCGGCCCCAAACTGGCTTTCGACGAGATCGAAGGTCTGGGCCCCAACGGCCACACCCAGTCCGTCTGCCACGTCGACCACGCCGTCACCTCCAACGACAACTGGCAGGCCTTCGTCAAAGACCCCGGTCCCATCGTCGTCGGCGCCGTCCAGGGCGCCTCGTGCTACGGCCCCGCCTACGAATTCGCCATGATCATGGAAACCGACCTGCGCCGCCGCAAGCTGCGCGACAAGGTACCCATCACCTTCGTCACCGCCGAACCCTACATCGGCCATCTCGGCCTCGGCGGCGTGGGCGACTCCAAGGGCATGATCGAATCGGCCTTCCGCGACAAGCACGTCAAATGGATCTGCAACGCCAAGGTCACCAGGGTCGAAGCCGGCAAGATGTTCGTCACCGAGGTGAACGAGGACGGCAGCGAGAAGAAACAGCACGAGCTGCCGTTCAAGTACTCCATGATGCTGCCTGCCTTCAAAGGCGTGGACGCCGTCCTCGGCATCGAAGGATTGACCAATCCGCGAGGCTTCATCGTCATCGACCCGTACCAGCGCAACCCCACCTTCAAGAACGTCTTCTCCGTCGGCGTATGCGTCGCCATTCCCCCGGTCGAAGCCACTCCGCTGCCGGTCGGCGTGCCCAAGACCGGCTACATGATCGAATCCATGGTGACGGCCACCGCGCACAACATCCGCTCGCTGCTGGACGGCAAGGAACCTACCGAGAAGGCCACCTGGAACGCAGTCTGCCTGGCCGACTTTGGCGACACCGGCATTGCGTTCGTGGCGCTGCCGCAGATTCCGCCGCGCAACGTCAACTGGTTCTCCGAAGGCAAGTGGGTGCACCTGGCCAAGATTGCGTTCGAGAAGTATTTCCTGCGCAAGATCAAGAAGGGAAATGTCGGGCCCTTCTACGAAAACCTCACGCTGCGCGCATTGGGAATTTCGAAACTCAAGGAGTGAGACAAACGCCGCGCTCGGCGGCGCGTCAGATTGGCGTGTCGTCGTGAGGTTTTCTGTCCCCGGGTTGTAGCGCGATCACAGTGGCAGGCGCATCCGGTTTTTGGCGCTCGGCGAGCAACAGCAGGGCCTGGTGGAATTCTCCCGGGAGGCGTTTCATGGTTTCCGCCGCCTGGGGAAGGTAATGCACTACCTCGAACGGCACGCGCTCGTCCAGCGATGCGCGCGCCTGGGGATGGAAGTGCTGCCAGGCCAACTCGACCCAGGCCTTGTTCTGGCTGTCGACGAAAATGAACTCCTCCGCATCCAGCACTGCCATGTACTGCAGGCTGCGAATCGGCACGAACAGACATTTTCCGGCCCGTGCCAGCAGAGTGTGCGCAAGGTTGTAGGTGGCGGCGGGAAGAAATGCCGGCCAGCGCGCGATTTCCTGTTCACGATAAAAACGTTCGTCCATGGCATTACGTTAGCAGTCCTGCTCCCGGTTGGTTAAGCATTTTTTGCACACGTGCCTGTGTGGGGACAAGGCATGACGCGTGTCTGCGGGAATCATGCGCCCTTGAGGCAAAATAGGGATCAGACATCTCGACTGCAATCACCATGAACGATTCCACTCCTGCCCCCGGCCCGGGCCTGATTTTCGATACCCATCTGGAGCATTTCGATCACGACGTGATCGAAGCCTCGCATACACTTCCCATCCTGGTCGATTTCTGGGCCGACTGGTGCCCGCCTTGCCGTGCGCTGACACCCGTGCTCGAGCGTGTCGTCGCGCACCACGCCGGCAAGATCCACATGGCCAAGGTCGAAGTCGACGAAGGCGCCAACATGAAGCTTGCCGGACGCTATGCCTTGCGCGGTTTCCCCACCGTCCTGCTGTTCGTCAAGGGCGAGATCGTCGGGCGTTTCTCCAGTGCCCATCCCGAGCACTGGGTGCGCGAATTCATCGCCGAGCACACCGATATTGAGTGACATACGCATTGTGCTCGACACCAATGTGGTGCTCGATCTGTTGCATTATGGCGATGCGGTGGCGCGTCCCCTGCTGCATGCGCTGGAAGCGGGGCGCGTACGCTGCGTGGTGACGAGCGCGACGCTCGACGAGTGGCGGCGCGTACTGGCGTATCCGGCGTTTGGACTGGATTCGGCGCGTCAGGTGGCGCTGTGCGCGCGCTATCAAGCGCTGGCCGTGTTGGAGCCGGCGACTGTCGTCGCAGACCTGCCGCGTTGTCGTGATCCCGACGACCAGAAGTTCATCGAGTTGGCCGCCACGGCCCATGCGCAGGGACTGGTCAGCAAGGATCGCGCGGTGCTTCGTTTGCGTCGCCGCTGTGCGTCGCGTTTTCGGATCATGCTCCCGGAGGAAGCGGTACGTTGGCTGAGGGATGTATCCGCTTAATCGCCCTGCGGCCGGAACCGCTGTCGCGCCGCTTCGCTGACCGCCAGTACGGCTGGATGACTCAGCCGCCGCTCCACCGAAATGGCAAAAAAACGTTCGCGTATCTCATGCGTCCGTCCCAGCTCGCTTACGTCGTATTGCCGCATCACGTCCTGAACCGTCGTGAGCGGGACCGGGAATACGCCGGCCCCCGCCTGGCCGAAGGCGCTCATCAGTGCGCTGTCGCCGAATTCGCCGACGATGGTGGGTTGGATGCCCTTGCGCTCGAGCCAGCGCAATAGCGGCACGCGCAGTGCACTGTCTTCGCCCGGGATCAGAAGCGGCAGGCCGTGCAGGTTAGCCGGAAACGCCTGTTCCAATACATTGCCTATGCTCCGTGCGGCCACAAAGGCGATGCCGCATTCGCCCAGTGGATGGCTGTAGCCCTTGATATCCATCGTGGCGGGAAGAGGGCGGTCGGCCAGCACCATGTCGAGCCGGTGGATGGACAGTTCGGCGGCTAGTTGTTCCAGCCGGTCTTCGCGGCACACCAGCTTGACCGGCTCGGCCAGTGCCAGCGCAGGGGCCAGCAACTGGTAGGCGATCACCTTGGGAACGGCGTCTGCGATGCCCACCCGGAACGGATGAGCGCGAGGTGCGAGACGGTTCTGCAGGGCGTCTTCCAGTTCGGCGCCGACCTGGAAAATGTCATCCGCGTAGACCAGCGCGGTGCGTCCGGCATCGGTCAGTTCCAGCCGCCGTCCGCTGCGCCGGAACAGCGCCACGCCTAGGCGTTCCTCGAAGGCGCTGATCTGCCCGGACAATGTCTGCGGTGTCAGATGCAGCTTCTCGGCGGCCCGGTTGAGCGCGCCTGCGTTGGCGACAGTACGGAAATAGTACAGATGCTTGTAATTGAGCATGGCGTCGGAATAGTTCGATAAAAACGAACAATAGCATTATAAAAATCGAATTTTATTGTTCGTCTCCTATCTATATTCTCTACTTGTGTGTCATGCAATGGCCCTCAGTCCGACCGGGCAGGGATTAAAGGAGAACATCATGAAGCGTATTGTCTTATTCCTCGCCACCAACCTGGCGATCGTGCTGGTGCTGTCGTTCACCATGCGCATCCTGGGCGTCGAACCCTATCTCACCGCAAACGGGCTGAACCTGGGTTCGCTGCTGATCTTTGCAGCCGTGATGGGCTTCGGCGGTTCGTTCATCTCGTTGGCGATCTCCAAGTGGATGGCGAAGAAATCGATGGGCGTGCGAGTGATCGAAACGCCGTCGAACTCGACCGAGTTCTGGCTCATGGAAACCATCCGCAAATATTCGGCGGACGCAGGGATCAAGATGCCGGAAGTCGGCATCTACGATGCACCCGACGTCAACGCCTTCGCCACCGGCATGACCCGGAACAGCTCGCTGGTTGCCGTGTCCTCCGGCCTGCTGCTGCAGATGACGCGCGAAGAAGCCGAGGCGGTGCTGGGGCATGAGATTGCGCACGTCGCCAACGGCGACATGGTGACGCTGGCGCTGATCCAGGGCGTGGTCAACACCTTTGTGATGTTCCTGTCGCGCGTGATCGGCCATACGGTCGACCGCGTCGTGTTCAAGAACGAGGAAGGCCATGGCCCTGCATTCTTCGTCACCATGATCGTGGCCGAACTGGTGCTCGGCATCCTCGCGTCGATCATCGTCATGTGGTTCTCGCGCCAGCGCGAATTCCGTGCCGACCGCGGCGGCGCCAGCCTGGCCGGGCGTGGTGCCATGATCGCAGCCCTGGAGCGCCTCAACGGACTGCATCCGCACCCGCTGCCCGACAAGATGGCGGCCTTCGGCATCGCCGGCGGCAGCCCTCAGGGCTGGAAGCGCCTGTTCATGACCCATCCGCCGTTGGAAGAGCGTATCGCCGCATTGCGAGCGGTGCAGTAAAGCTCCTGAGGCCTGAGGACAAATCATGGATACTGCGCTGACGATCGGTGAACCCTGGATGTGGGCAGCGTTTGTCGGTTTCGTGCTGGCGATGCTGGCCGTCGATCTGTTTCTGGTCGGCGGCAACAAGGCGCACAAGGTCGGTTTCAGAGAGGCGGCGGCCTGGTCGTTCGTGTGGGTCTCGCTCGCCATGCTGTTCAATCTTGGTCTGTGGTGGTATCTCAAGGGCGTGCACGGCAGCGTAGTGGCCGATGCCAAGGCGATGGAGTTCCTGACCGGCTATCTGATCGAGAAATCGCTCGCGGTCGATAACATCTTCGTCTTCCTGATGATCTTCGGCTTCTTCGCGGTGCCGGCGGAATACCAGAGGCGCGTGCTGATCTACGGCGTGATCGGCGCGATCATGATGCGCGCCGTGATGATCCTGGCGGGTGCCTGGCTGGTGCAGGAGTTCCACTGGATCCTCTATGTGTTCGGTGCCTTCCTCGTCGTCACCGGCATCAAGATGCTGATGTTCGCCGAGGTCGAGCCGGATCTGGCCGGCAACCCGCTGCTCAACTGGATCAAGCGGCACGTGCGGTTGACGGCGGACTATCGCGGCGAGAAATTCTGGGTGCGCGAAAACGGGGTGCGGCTGTTCACCCCGCTGTTCCTCGTGCTCGTCATGATCGAGATTTCCGACGTGATTTTCGCGGTCGATTCGATCCCGGCGATATTTGCCATCACCACCGACCCTTTCATCGTGTTCACTTCCAACATCTTCGCTATCCTGGGATTGCGAGCGATGTATTTCATGCTGGCCGGCATGGCGGACCGCTTCCATCTGCTTAAATATGGTTTGGCCATGGTGCTGGTGTTCGTGGGGACCAAGATGCTGATCGTCGATGTCTATAAAATCCCGGTGGCCCTGTCGCTCGGCATCGTGGGCCTCATCATCGCCAGCTTCATGTTTGCCAGCCTATGGGTGACGCGAAAACCAACTGCCCCGGGCTGAAGCCGGGCAACGAACGTGCAGCATGCCTTCGTTGCCTGTTTTGACCCCTGGTTCCGGAGCGCACTGAAGTACCCTTGAAGGTATCAAGGCTAAAGGGCAACTATGCCGACTTATACCGATTCTCCCCTGGCTCGACGGATCGTGGGATTTGCATTCCTGGTCGCCATATTCGGGCTGACGATCTGGGTGTTGTCGCCTTTTCTCGCTGCCCTGGCCTGGGCGGGGATCCTCGCGTACGTGACCTGGCCGCTCCATCAGTGGGTATGCCGCCGGATGCCCGGACGCGACAATCTCGCCGCGCTGCTGATGACACTGGGGGTGACGGCGGCCCTGCTGCTGCCGCTGGTGTGGGTGATGTTCACGGTGGCGGCCGATGTGGTGGCGGCCTCGGCGACGCTCAAGCAGTTCGCCGTTCATGGGCTTCCGCCCTTGCCCGCCGGGGTGCGAAGCTGGCCGGGCGGGACGTGGCTGGTCGAGCAGTACCAGCGCGTCCAGGCCGATCCGGCATGGGTACATGCGCAGTTTGATGCGCTGGGCCTGACCAATTCGGTCGCGTTGAGATCCCTGGTAGGCGGTGTCGGCCGCAATGTGGCGAAATTCGGTCTGGCGGTGTTCGCGCTGTTCTTCCTGTACCGACACGGCGTCAGCGTGCTGGCGCAGTTTCGCGGCGTGGCCACGCGCTGGCTGGGCGAGGCGGCGCGCGGCTACATCCAGGCGGTCGGCGTGACCGTGCGGGCCGTGGTGTTTGGTATCGTGCTGACAGCGCTGGCACAGGGTACGCTTGCCGGCCTCGGTTACTGGGTGGCGGGGCTCGCCGCGCCCGCGCTGTGGGGGGTGATCACCGCCCTGGTGTCGCTGATTCCTTTCGTCGGCCCGGTGGTCTGGATCGGGCTGTCCCTGACCCTCCTGGCCAACGGCGAGACCGGTGCGGCGCTGGGCCTGTTCCTGTGGGGGGCGCTGGTGGTGAGCTGGATCGACAACCTGATCCGTCCGCTCGTCATCAGTGGCCCGACGCAGATCCCGTTCCTGCTGGTCTTTCTGGGCGTGTTGGGCGGACTTCATGCCTTCGGCTTGATCGGGCTGTTCCTGGGCCCTGTGCTGCTTGCGGTAACGGTTGGGATCTGGCGTGAATGGCTGGGACATGCGCGTCCGGATTGAGGTTGAGGTATCCTTGCCAGTCACTTGATCGTAACGCCCATGAATCCCGCCAAAGACCGGTTATTCGCGCGTCTGGCACTCAACGTGCTGGGTGTGTTCGAGGCCATCGGCCTCATCGTCATCACGCTTGCCACGCTGGTCGCTGGCGTGTTCGAGGTCAATGCCATGATCGCGGCCCGAACGGTGGCGCTGGGCGACCTGCTGCTGCTGTTCCTGTATCTGGAAGTCCTCGCCATGGTGGGGGTGTATTTCCGTTCCGGCCAGCTGCCGGTGCGCTTTCCCATTTACATCGCCATTGTGGCGCTGGCACGTTATCTCGTGCTCGACATGAAAAGCCTCGATGCATGGCGGATGCTCGGCGTGACTGCTGCGATGCTGTTGCTGGCCGTTTCCGTGCTGGTGATTCGTTATGGTCATATCCGTTTCCCGTATGACGAAAATCCAAAGGACAGAGAGTCGCAACCATGAATACCAAAATGACCTATGCCGGCTTCTACAACGACAAGCACGGCGTCACCATGCTGGCGCGCGTCGTGCTCGACGGCTGGCTGTTCGGCTTCATCCCCGAGAGCGAGGATTGCGCCGGCTGGCAACTGGGGCAAATGCAGGCCTTGACGGAAAAAATCGAGGCCGAGTGGGACAAGTACGGCAATCTGCCCAGCCGCCTGCCGCCCGATCTGCGTGAGCGCCACACCACCCTGTACAAGATGGCCACGGAACGCGCGCGCGAAATGGGCTGGGATCCCGAGCTCGGCGAAGACGAGTAAACCCTGGCGGGAATGATCCTGCCGCCTGCCAACCTGCCTGCCTGCCGCCCCCTGATGGAACTGACCCCCCCGTTGTTGCAACTTGCCACCCAGGCGCTCGATCTGGTGCTGGATTTCAATCGCCCGGCCGATGCCGTATTGTCGGCGTTTTTTCGCGAGCACAAGAAACTCGGCTCGCATGACCGTGCGTTCGTGGCCGAAGCCGTATTCGGCGTATTGCGGCGCTATCGCTATCTGTCGGTGGTGGTGCCCGCGGCCAATCCGCGCACGCTGATCATCGCCTGGTTGATCAAGATGCGCGGCATGAGCGGGGCGACGCTGGAGAAATTCGCCAAGCCCGAATTGATCGATCACATTCGCAACGCCAAAACTGACGGCTTGCCGCTGGCGATGAATGCGGAGTTGCCCGATTGGGTAGTCGAGAAACTGCAGGCGACGATGGATGATGCTGACATCCTTGCGCTTGGCCGTGCCCTGCAGCAGCCGGCGCCGCTCGACGTGCGGGTCAACGCCCACAAGGCCGGCCGCGACGCCGTACTGGCTCAGTTGCGCGAGGCTGGCTTCAAGGTCGAGGCGACACCGTATTCGCCGTGGGGCATCCGCTTCAAGGATCATCCGGCGATCAATCGCCATCCGCTGTTTCTCGACGGCAGCCTGGAAGTGCAGGACGAGGGCAGCCAATTACTGGCCTTGTTGCTAGGGGCGCGGCGCGGCGAGATGGTATGCGATTTCTGTGCCGGTGCAGGCGGCAAGACGCTCGCGATCGGCGCCATGATGGCCTCGACCGGCCGCCTGTACGCGTTCGACGTGGCGGAAAGGCGGCTCGCCAACCTGAAGCCGCGGCTGGCGCGTTCGGGCCTGTCCAACGTGATGCCGCAGCTGATCGCGTCGGAAAACGATACGCGGGTGAAACGGCTGGCAGGCAAGCTCGATCGCGTGCTGGTCGACGCACCGTGTTCCGGCCTCGGCACCCTGCGCCGCAACCCCGATCTGAAATTCCGCCAGTCGCCCGAGAGTGTGGTGGAACTGACCCGGAAGCAGGCGGCCATCCTGCGCGCAGCGGCGAAGCTGCTGAAACCGGAGGGCCGGTTGGTCTATGCCACGTGTAGCCTGTTGCCGGAGGAAAACGAGGTCATCGTCGAGACGCTGCTGGCGGAAGGCGGATTTGTCCTGTTGCCGGTCAATGAACTGCTGGCGCAGAACAAGATCGATCTCGATACGGGCGCCATGCTGAAGCTGTCGCCTGCCGTGCACGGAACAGACGGTTTCTTCGCTGCCGTTCTGACCAAGGCCACTGCTTGACCCACCCGGGCTTTGCAGTTATCAATGCGGCGTTCCCCCCGGCCGTTCGAATAAGCTGACATGGCAGATTTGCCCTTCCATCCCGATACGCTTGGCACCTTGTGCGGCCTGTTCCGTGCGCGCGTCGCGGCAACGCCGGATCAGGTGGCCTACCGCCAGTTCGACGAGGTGCGCAATGCCTGGGTAAGTTTCACCTGGGTGCAGGTAGCGGCCGAGGTGGCGCGCTGGCAGACTGCGCTGACGAAAGAGGGGCTGGTTCCCGGCGACCGCGTAGCAGTGATGCTGAGAAACAGCGTCGAATGGGTGATTTTCGACCAGGCTGCACTGGCGCTGGGCCTGGTCACGGTGCCTTTGTATCTCGATGACCGCCCGGAGAGCGCCGCCTACATCCTCAATCATTCCGGCACCAGGCTGCTGCTGGTCGAAGGCAAGTTCCAGCACAAGAAACTGGCCGAAATCGCCGGGTCGGCCACGACCCTGCAACACATCGTCAGCCTGACTGCGCCGGAAGGCGGCCTGGTGGACTGGAGCACGCGTTTCGTGGTGGCGGCCGACTGGCTGGCTGCCGCAGCGGGCACCCCGGTGCCCGAACGTCATCTCACCCCCGACCTGCTGGTCAGCATTGTCTACACCTCGGGCACCACGGGGCGCCCCAAGGGCGTGATGCTGACGCACGACAATCTGTTGTGGAACGCGTTCTATGCCTCGCAGTGCGCCGATTTCGACCCGCACGAGGTGTTTCTGTCCTTTCTGCCCATGTCGCACACGCTGGAGCGCACTGGCGGCTACTACCTGCCGATGCTCGTCGGTGCAGAAGTCGTCTATGCGCGCTCCATCGCCCAACTGGCACAGGATCTGCTGGCCATTCGCCCTACCGTGCTGATTTCGGTGCCGCGTATCTACGAGCGCGTGTATGGGCGCATCCAGGACAGCCTGGAGAAGAAGGGGATCCTGGCCAGGCTGGTGTTCAGGCTGGCGGTGCGGGTCGGTTGGCGCCGCTTCGAGTGCAGTCAGGGACGTGCGCGATGGAGCCCGGAACAGTTGCTGTGGCCGGTGCTCGACAGACGGGTAGCGGGCAATGTCACGGAAAAGTTGGGTGGCCGGCTACGGTTGGCGATTTCGGGGGGGGCCGCACTCTCGCCGGAGATCGCGCGCACGTTCGTTGGCCTGGGCGTGCCGATCATCCAAGGCTACGGACTGACTGAAACCAGCCCCGTGGTATGCGTCAACCGTCCGGAGTCCAACATTCCGTCCAGCATCGGCCCGCCGCTGCCGGGCATTGAGGTGAAGATCGGCGACAATGACGAGCTGCTCACACGCAGCCGCTGCGTCATGCGCGGCTACTGGCAGGACGAGGCCGCCACCCGTGCCATGATCGACAGCGAGGGCTGGCTGCATAGCGGCGATCAGGCCACGATGGATGCATGGGGCCACTACCACATCACCGGGCGCATCAAGGACATCATCGTGCTCAACAACGGCGAGAAGGTGCCACCGACCGACATGGAATCCGCCATCCTGCTCGACCCGCTGTTCGAACAGGTGATGGTCGTTGGCGAAGGCAAACCCTATCTGGCCGCGCTGACTGTGCTCAACGAGGAACATTGGCAGGAATTTGCCGCGCATCTCAACGTCGATCCCCGCCATCCCGGGGCTTTGCGCGATCCCAAGGTGATGAAGGCGCTGACCCACCGCGTGGCGCACCATCTCAAGCATTTCCCCGGCTATGCCCAGATTCGCCGGCTGCATCCCGAGCTCAAGCCATGGACGCTGGAGGACGGCCTCCTGACCCCCACCCTCAAAATCAAACGCAACCAGGTGCTCGACCGTTACCGCGCGGCGGTCGAGGCCATGTATGCTGATTTCGCACGCTGACCACATAAAACCGATTAGGGAGATACTTCATGCCTTCGTTTCCTCGTAAACAACTGATGCTCGGCCTGGCACTGGCCGGATTCGCCGACCTGAGCCAGGCGGCCGGCTTTGCCTTGGTCGAACAGAACGCCAGCGGCCTCGGCAATGCCTATGCCGGCCAGGCCGCCAGTGCGCAGGATGCCAGCACGATATTTTTCAATCCGGCGGGTATGACGCTGCTGCCCGACCGGCAGCTTGTGTTGGCCGGTCATCTCATCAAGCCGCAGGCCAAGTTCAGCGGAACCGTCAGCCCTGCGATCGGGGGCGGCAATGGCGGCGATGCGGGCGATCTTGCCTTCGTGCCCAATGCCTACTTCGCCTTTCGCCTGACGCCCGATGTGCATCTCGGAATCGGGATGAATGCGCCGTTCGGCCTGAAGACCGAATATGACAGCACCTGGAAAGGACGTACCGAAGCGATCAAGTCCGAACTCAAGACGGTCAATCTCAATCCCTCGATTGCCTGGAAGGCGAGCGAGTCGCTGTCGTTGGGCGCCGGGCTGAGCATCCAGTATGCGGAGGCGACGCTGACTAACTTCGCTGGTGCGCCGGGCACGGTCAAAGTCCGCGGTGACGACTATGGCTGGGGATTTAATCTAGGCGTGCTGTGGCAACCGGGCGAGGCGACCCGGATTGGTCTGGCTTACCGCTCGGAAGTCGATCACACCCTGGAAGGCGATGCCACATTCAGTGCGGCGGCGGCGTCGAACGGTGGGGTGACGGCCGATCTCACCCTGCCGGATTCGGCTTCCCTGAGCTTGTTTCACAAGCTGAACACGCAGTGGGATCTGCTGGCCGACGTCACCTGGACCGGCTGGAGCGATTTCAAGGAATTGCGCATCGTGCGCAACAATGGTTCGACGCTCGGATTGACTACCGAAAACTGGGACGATACCTACCGTTATTCGCTGGGCGCCAATTACCACCTCAATGACAAGGTAATCTTGCGCGGTGGCGTGGCCTACGACCAGACGCCCGTGTCCGATGCCTACCGCACGGCGCGCATTCCTGACGGCGACCGCACCTGGATCGCGTTCGGCGGGCAGTATCACGTGTCTGACCGGAGCACGCTCGACTTCGGATACGCCCACCTCTTCATCCGGGATACGCGCATCAACAAGACGGAAAGCGGCGTGACGCTCAGCGGAACCTACGAAGGCGCCGTCGACATCCTGTCGGCGCAGTTTACCCACAACTTCTAAGCGGAGACTGCGTCCGTATGGGCGTCTGCTTGGGGGCGCGCGCAGGCCGCTATAATCCGGTTCACCTTGTTCCCGTACGACACCTTTGGATCAGCCCATCCCCTTTGACAACCTTCTGACACGCCTGATCGACGACAGCAAGAACGTCGATCTGCTGTGGCAGGTGGGCGTGCTGGCGGCGTGCGCCCTCGTGGCCTGGGGTGCGATGCGCTTGATCACCCCCTTTCTCGCGAGGACCGATACCGTCTGGCACGCAGGACTGCGCAGGGTGGGATTTCCGCTCTTCATGCTGCTGGTGTTGCTGCTCGGGCGCGACCTGGCCCATCACTGGCTGGCCAAACCGCACCTGTTGGATCTGGCCGTGCCGCTGTTGCTGGCGCTGGCGGGCGTGCGGCTGGTGATCTATGCGCTGCGTTACGCGCTCAAGCCGCGCGAATCGCTCAAGTTGTGGGAACGCACGGCCGCCTGGCTGATCTGGGGCGCGTTCGCACTGCATATCACCGGCCTGCTGCCGCGCATCCATGCGGCGATGGAGGCGCTCTCGTTCCAGTCGGGCGACCACCGCTTCTCGCTGTGGCTGCTGTTCCAGGCCGCGGCGGTCATCGTGGCGGCGCTCATCATTGCGCTGACGCTGGCGCGTCTCGTCGAGAACCGCCTGATGGGCATCACGCAGATGAATCTGTCGTTGCGCATGGCCTTGTCGAAAGCTGCGCGTACCGTGCTGCTGATTCTGGCCGTGCTGGTGGCCTTGCCGGCAGTAGGGATCGATCTCACGGTGCTGTCGGTGTTTGGCGGGGCGCTTGGCGTGGGGATCGGCTTCGGTTTGCAGAAAGTCGCCAGCAATTACATTTCCGGATTCATCATCCTGCTTGACCGTTCGGTACGCATCGGCGATCTGGTGACGGTCGACAACAAATATGGCCAGGTCAGCCAGATCAATACGCGCTATACGCTGTTGCGGGCGCTCGATGGCACCGAAACCATCGTCCCCAACGAAACGCTGATCACCCAGACGGTCGTCAACCATTCGCTGTCCAAACCCAACGTGCGGATCGCATTGCCGATCCAAGTATCCTACGATACCGATCTGGAGCAGGCCGAGGCCTTGATGCTGGAGGCGGCGAACAGTCATATCCGGGTGGTGCACGATGAGCCGGACAGCCCGCCCAGGGTGTTTCTGAAAGAGTTTGCCGATAATGGCATTCTTCTGGAACTGGCTGTATGGATACGCGACCCCAGCGAGGGACAGAACAATCTGCGTTCGGACATCAACTGGGCGATCTGGCGACGTTTCAAGGCTGCCGGCATCGAGATCCCCTTTCCGCAACGCGTTGTTCATATGGCTTCCCCCTCTCCTATTGATAATAATCCTTGATTTTTATGGGGTTTGTCCGTAAATTACAGGATGCTATTGTCCTTTTTTGGAACTCTGAACCATGCAATTAGGCTTGTTGGATTTACCCTGGTGGGGATATGTGCTGGTCGCGCTCGGCCTGACGCACATCACCATCGCCGCTGTCACCATTTTTCTGCACCGCTCGCAGGCGCACCGCGCCGTCGATCTGCACCCCATCGTCAGCCACTTCTTCCGCTTCTGGTTGTGGATGACCACCGGCATGGTCACCAAGGAATGGGTCGCCATCCACCGCAAGCACCACGCCAAGTGCGAAACACCCGATGATCCCCACAGCCCGCAGACGCGCGGCATCAAGAAAGTCTTCTGGGAAGGCTCCGAGTTGTATCGCGCCGAAGCCAAGGTGGCCGAGACGCTTGAAAAATACGGCCATGGCACGCCCGACGACTGGATGGAGCGCAATGTCTACAGCCGCCATTCGGCCGCAGGCATCTGGTCGATGATGGCCATCAACCTCGCGCTCTTCGGTCCCCTCGGCCTGACCATCTGGGCCGTGCAAATGGCATGGATCCCGATCACCGCCGCCGGCATCATCAACGGCATCGGCCACTACTGGGGCTACCGCAACTTCGCCAGCGAGGATGCCAGCACCAACATCGTGCCGTGGGGCATCCTGATCGGCGGCGAGGAATTGCACAACAACCATCACGCCTACGGCACGTCGGCGCGGTTGTCGAACAAATGGTACGAGTTCGACATCGGCTGGCTCTACATCAAGCTGATGTCCTATGTGGGCCTCGCCACCATCCGCAAGGTGGCGCCGACGGTGAAATGGCTGCCGGCCAAGCCGCTGTGCGACCTGGACACCCTGCAGGCCGTCATCACCCATCGCTACGACGTGATGACACGCTTCGTGAAAAGCGTGCGCGCGGACAGCAAGGCCGAGATCGCCAAGCTGAAGGCCGGCGCGAATCTGCCGCAGAACTGGAACTTCGACAGCTTCCGCCGCTGGCTGCACAAGGAGCCGGCCGAACTGGCTGCATCCGACAAGGCCGAACTCGACACGCTGTTGGGCAAGAGCGAACGCCTGCAAACGGTCTACCGCATGCGCCAGGAACTCGCCGCCATCTGGGGTCGTTCCACCGCCAGCCGCGAGCAGCTGCTCGACCAATTGCAGGCTTGGTGCAAACGCGCCGAAGAAAGCGGCATCCAGTCGCTGAAGGATTTCTCGGTACGCCTGCGCTGTTATGCCTGATGCCGAACGGGTGGCCTGCGGGCCATCCCGTCGGTCGCCAATAAAAAACCCGCCGATCGGCGGGTTTTTTATTGGCGACCGAGACTGAATTACTTCAGCTTGGTTTCCTTGTACATCACATGCTTGCGAGCCTTGGGATCGAACTTGCTGATCTCCATTTTCTCGGGCATGGTCTTCTTGTTCTTGGTGGTGGTGTAGAAGTGGCCGGTGCCCGCACTGGACTCCAGCTTGATCTTTTCGCGTCCGCCTTTAGCCATGATCGTTCTCCTTAAACCGCTTCGCCGCGGGCGCGGAGATCAGCAAGAACGGACTCGATGCCGTTCTTGTCGATGGTGCGCAGGGCAGCATTGGACAAACGCAGACGAACCCAGCGGTTCTCGCTCTCGACCCAGAACCGGCGGTATTGCAGGTTGGGCAGAAAACGACGCTTGGTTTTATTGTTGGCGTGGGAAACGTTGTTCCCGACCATGGGCTTCTTGCCCGTAACGATACATACGCGAGCCATGACGCTGCTCCAGAATTGAGGGTTAACCGGTGGGGTTAACAATATGGGTTAACCCGAGAACCGCGATTTATATCACAGCTCGCAAGTACGAGGCAAGTCCGGCGTCCCCTCAAAGTTGGCCCGATTCCATGAAAGACAGGGAAGACGTGCCCGCCACGATGAAGTGATCAAGTACGCGGACGTCCACCAGGGCCAGTGCGTCCGCCAGTTTCCGGGTGAGGCTGCGGTCGGCCGGACTGGGTTCGGCCACGCCGCTGGGATGGTTGTGCGCCAGGATCAGCGCCGCGGCATTGTGCGAAAGTGCGCGCTTGATGATCTCGCGCGGATAGACACTGGTTTGCGTCAGCGTCCCGCGGAACAGTTCTTCCACCGCGATCACCCGGTTCTGCGCGTCGAGGAACACGCAGCAGAACACTTCGTACTCCTTGCCGCGCAGGATCAGTCGCAAGTAGTCGCGTACTGCGCCAGGAGACGAGAGCGCGTCACCTGCCTGCATGTCTTCGGCCAGGGTGCGCCGCGCCATTTCCATCACGGCCTGCAGCAGCGCATATTTGGCTTCACCGACGCCTGGGGCTTCGCAGGCGGATTTTCTGTCGGCGCGACACAGGCCGCCCAACCCACCGAAGCGTTCGATTAGTTCTCGCCCGAGGTCGACCGCGCTTTTGCCGACGACGCCCGTGCGCAGAAAAACCGCGACCAGTTCGGCATCGGTCAGGGCCGTGGCGCCCTGCTTCAGCAGTTTCTCGCGCGGACGCGCGTCTTCCGGCCAGTCCCGAATCGCCATGACCCTTCCCCTCCCGTAGAATGTGCCATTTTCATGGAAAGCGGACAGGGAATCGAGACCGTGTCGCTGGCAGGCAAGAAAATCATTCTGGGGGTGACCGGCGGCATCGCGGCCTACAAGGCAGCCGAGTTGTGTCGCCTGCTGGTCAAGGCGGGCGCCGAGGTGCAGGTGGCGATGACTGCTGCCGCGCAGCAGTTCGTCACGCCGCTGACCTTTCAGGCGCTCTCCGGCCGGCCGGTTCTGGCGTCCCTGTGGGACACCGCCAGCGGCGACGGCATGGCGCACATTCACCTGTCGCGTGACGCCGACTTGATTCTGGTGGCGCCGGCCTCGGCCGATTTCCTGGCGAAGCTCGCGCACGGCCGCGCCGACGATCTCTTGACGACGCTGTGCCTGGCGCGCACCTGCAATCTGGCCGTGGCGCCGGCGATGAACCGCGAAATGTGGGCGGCGGCTGCGACCCAGCGCAATCTTGCGCAATTGCGCGATGACAGCGTGCAGGTGTTGGGGCCGGCTGCGGGCGAACAGGCCTGTGGCGAAACCGGTCTTGGACGCATGCTGGAGCCGGCCGACATCGAAGTCGCGTTGCACGGCCTGCTGGGAAAGGGCGTGCTGGCGGGCAAGCGGGTCGTGATCACAGCCGGCCCCACCTTCGAGGCGATCGATCCGGTGCGGGGCCTGACCAACCTGAGTTCCGGCAAGATGGGCTACGCGGTTGCCCGGGCTGCGGCCGAGGCGGGCGCCGAGGTGTGCCTGGTCTCGGGCCCGACCTGCCTTGCCATACCGGCAGGCGTGCGTCGGGTCGATGTGCAAAGCGCAGCCGAAATGCGCGATGCCGTCCTGCGCGAATTGCCGAGCGACGTATTCATTGCGGTGGCAGCCGTGGCCGATTACCGGGTGGATGCGGCGGCATCGCAGAAGATCAAGAAAAGTGCCGCGGGCCTGACCCTGAATCTGGTGGCCAACCCCGACATCCTGACTGAAGTCGCCGCCTTGCCCGACGCGCCGTTCTGCGTGGGGTTCGCCGCCGAGACCGAACGCCTGGCCGAACATGCCGAGGCCAAGCGCCTGAAAAAGAAACTACCGCTGCTGGTCGGCAACCTGGCGCAGGACACGCTCGGCCAGGACAGCGCCGAGTTGGTGTTGTTCGACGATCAAGGCCGGCATCCGCTCTCGCGTGCCGACAAACTCTCCCAGGCGCGCCATCTGGTTCGCCATCTCGCAACCCTGCTCAACTGACGAAATTCCGACGAAAATGAAGATGGATGTGAAGATTCTCGACGCTCGCCTGCGCGATCAGCTGCCGCATTACGCTACGCCGGGTGCTGCCGGACTCGATTTGCGTGCCTGTATCGATGGTCCAATCGTACTGGCGCCAGGCGAAACCCAGCTGATTCCGACCGGCATGGCGATCCATCTGGCCGATCCGGGTTATGCCGCGCTGATCCTGCCGCGCTCCGGTTTGGGCCACAAGCATGGCATCGTGCTGGGCAACCTGGTGGGGCTGATTGACTCCGATTACCAAGGCCAGCTCATGGTGTCCGCCTGGAATCGCGGGCAACAGGCGTTCGAACTGACGCCAATGGAACGGTTAGCCCAGCTCGTCATCGTCCCGGTCATGCAGGCCGAATTCAACGTGGTGGAAGCGTTTTCAAGCAGCGAGCGCGGCGAGGGCGGATTCGGCAGCACTGGCCGACAGTAGTGTCGGAAATTTTTACATATCGGTAAAAGACGCACCCGGCAGGCGGGCCTGCCGGGTGCGTGCACATCAGGGCATGGAATTTGCTGCATCAAGACCATGTCGGCGGGTTGCCTGGAATCTGGGCGCCTGTCATTGCGGAGAAACAAATACTAAGAGGTTGGAGAGCCGGCTGGCGCAGTCATGCCCCATACGTCGATATCGCGGTTTGGCCTAATCCTGGCTGCAGCGTTGGTGCTGCTGGCCGGGCTCGTCACATCCGTGATTTTTCTGACGCGGCCGCAGGCACAAACGGCGCCTGAGGAACTGGGCAAGCCGGTGATGGCGGCGCAGATCGAGTTTCTTGCCGATGCCATGAAGCGCAGTGCCGCACGGATCGCGGCGCATCCGCAGACACTGGCGTGTTTTGCCAGCGTGTCGCCGGACGTGTGTCAGGCACAGGCAGCCAACCTGCAGGCGCTAAACCAGGATGCGACTGTGCTGTTCGTCACGGAAGGCCAGCGCCAGTTGCTGCCTGGCTTCCTGCCGGGCGACACGCGGAAGCTGTTGGCCAACGCTGGGCGTGGCAGTAGCGGGGCGACCGCCACCGCCACCTTCAACCTCTCGCTCTCGCATCCGGTAACGGGGGCCGACGGCAAGCGGCTCGGCTATGTCATCGTCGAGCAGAGCGTGCCGCAGTTGCAGGCTCTGTTTGATACCCTGCCATTGCCGGACGCCGCCGCCTATGCCGAATTGCAGCAAAGCGGGGGTGGCGATTCCGCCATGGTGCTGATGCGACGCGGCAACCAGGCGATCAAGCGGAACGTCCGTCCCACCCTCATCGCGCTGGCAGGCACGCCCTGGCAGATTGCCGTATGGCGTCCGATCACGCCGGTGGTCGAGAGCGTCGCGCCCTACCTGCTGGGCTGGCTGGTGGCCAGTCTGGTCATCGCCATCCTGGTGGCGGCCACCATTCTGGCGGTCCGTAACCGGGTTGCCGACAATCTGCGCATGCTGGTGAAATTCACCAATGACCTCCGCCAGCAGCGGTTGCGCGCCGATTATCCGGTCAGCCTGGCGGAGTTCCAGACACCGCTCGAGACCATGCTGAAACTGGGCAAGGTCATGCTGGGTAAACAGAAGGAAGTCTCCTCGCAGGCTCGGATCGACCATTTGTCCAAGGTGAACAACCGACGCAGCTTCGACGAGAAGCAAAAGGAGTTGTTTGGCACGCTGAAGGACGGCTGGACCCACAGCCTGTTGATTCTCGACATCGATAATTTCAAGCAGGTCAACGATACCTTCGGCCACGAGGCGGGCGATCAGCTCATCATCAAGTTCGGCAATGCGCTGAAGGCCTGCCTGCGCAATAGCGATTTCATCGCTCGCTTGGGCGGCGATGAATTCTGCGTGGTATTCCCCTACACGCCGCTTGATCGGGCACAGGAACTGGCGGAGCGCCTGCGCGCCAAGATGCCGGAAAGCGTCGAGCTCATTCCGGGCGTGACGCAGAAGCTGTCGTGGAGCGGCGGCATGTCCGAATTCAGCCGTGATGACCGCGAGGAAAACGAGGCGCTGGCACGCGCCGATGCTGCACTGCTGGAAGCCAAGCGCGGCGGCCGTAACGCCACGCGGGTCAGGGCCGCCGCCTGAGCGTGGCTGTTGCCGCTTTAGCGGCTATACAGCCACGGCCTGCCCCTCGCGGGTAGAGTGCGGCCGCCAGCAGGACGATCCCCAATATCCCCCACAGCGCCAGTACCGGCGTATTGCCCCAGCGCACATACGGCGTGCTGCCGGCGTAGCCCTGAATTGCGCCGGCGAGGCTGCCGGCAGTGAAAAGCGGCAGGCTGGCCAGCACCCGGCCTTTCGCATCGATGATTGCGGTGAGGCCGGTGTTGGTCGCGCGTAGCATCATGCGCCCGGTTTCCAATGCCCGCATCTGCGACATCTGCGCGTGCTGCCAGGGTGCCAGCGAATCGCCGAACCAGGCCAGGTTGCTGACGTTGACCAGCACACTCGCTTCCGGCAGTTGGCGGATGATTTCCTCACCGAACACGTCCTCGTAGCAGATGTCGGCGGCCACTCGCTGGCCACCGATGGCGAGCGGGCGCTGGTCGATGGCGCCGCGCGCGAAATCGGAGAGCGGGATGTGCAGGACCTCGATGACCCACCCCCATACCTTCTTCAGCGGGATGTATTCGCCGAATGGCACCAGGTGCACCTTGCTGTAACGCTGGCTAGGCGCGCTGCCGAAACTGACGACGCTGTTGTAGTAGGCACCATCGAGCGAGCCCGTCGGCAGACCGGCCAGCACGTCGCCGCCGTTATGCCGGCCGAGCGCGGCCAACTTGTCGCGATAGGCGTCCGGGAGCGCGGACTCGAACAGCGGCAGCGCCGTTTCCGGCAATACGATCAGGCGCGCGGGCGAGGCTGCGGCCATGCGCGCGTAGCTGTCCAGCGTGGCGCGGGTTTTGTCGGGTTGCCACTTCATATCCTGGGGGATATTGCCTTGCAGTAGCGCCACCGACGTCGGCGCGCCGTCAGGCGTGGTCCATTGAATGCCGCGCAAGGCCTGACCACCGACCCCCAGCGCCACGATGGCCGCCGCCGCCCAGACGCGTGACACCGGCGAGGTGCGCGGCGTCATACTCCATGCCAGCAGGCCTGCGATCAGCGCCAGCAGAAACGAGATGCCGTACACGCCGACGAGGGGGGCATAACCGGCCAACGGGCCATTGGGCACTTGCGAGTAACCCGCAACCAGCCAGGGGAAGCCGGTGAATATCCAGCTGCGACTCCATTCCGTCACGCTCCAGGCAAGCGGAAGCAGCAGCACGGTCCTGAGCGCAGGTGTGTGACGCCACCCGGCCTGCAGTGCGCCGACTGTCGCCGGAAACAGCGCGAGGAATGCGCAGAACAAAAAAGTGGCGAGCCCGGCCAGCCACATGGACATGCCGCCGTATACCCACAGGCTGACAAATACCCAGCTCACGCCGGCAAGGAAAAACCCCATCCCCCAGGCCAGGCCGATCAGAAATCCGGTCCGCCTGGACGGAGTGCGCGACAGTTGCGCGAACAGCACGGCCAGGCTCAGGATGGGCAAGGGCCAGAATTCAAACGGCGCGAATCCGGCGACGGCCGTCGCGCCGGCTAGCAGGCTGAGAAGCAGCGGCAGGAAGGAGGGGCGGCGCATGGCGGAACGCTTATCCGCCATACAGGTCGCCGCGGCTAGCGGGGTGCTTCAAAGTCGATATGGCCGTCGATCACTGTGTAGCGTACCCGGCCCTGCATCGGATGATCGAGGAAAGGGGTGTTGTCGCCCTGGCTGGCCAGGGTTTTGGGCGTCACGATCCATTCGGCGGACTCGTCGAATATGCAGAGGTCGGCGTAACCACCGACCGACAGGTTGCCGCCGGATACGCCGAGAATTTGTGACGGCTTCCAGGAAATCAGGTCAAGCGCCCGCATCAGCGGTACGCCCATCTCGCGTGCCCATTTCAACGTCAGCGGCAACAGCAGTTCGACGCCCGAGGCGCCCGGGGCCGACTCGCCGAAGGGCACTTGCTTTTCATCCTCGTCGACTGGGGTATGGTCGGAGCACAGGGCGTCGATGGAGCCATCTCGCAGGGCTTCGCGGATGGCATCGCGGTCGCGCAGGCTTCTGAGCGGCGGCACCAGATGCAGATGCGAGTCGAAACTGATGAGGTCGTTTTCCGATAGATGCACATGCGTGCAGGCCACATCGCAGGTCACGGCGAGGCCCTGCGCCTTGGCGGCGCGCACCATGGCAATACTCTCGCGGGTTGACAAACGGGCAAGGTGGATACGTGCGCCGGTTTCGCGCGCCAGTTGCAGTATGGTTGCCAGCGCCACCGTTTCGGCCAGCGCCGGGATGCCGGGCAGCCCGAGGCGCGTCGCCACGGCCCCGTCGTGTGCGACGCCACCGCGCGCCAGTGTCACGTCCTGCGGCCGCAGCCACAGGCTGAAGCCGAAGGTGGCGGCGTATTCCATGGCGCGCAGCAAGACCAGCGTGTCGGTCAGCGGCGCATCGGCCTGAGTGAAGGCGCGGCAGCCGGCCTCGGTCAATTCGGCCATCTCGGTGAGCATCTGGCCTTCGAGCTTCTGCGTCATCGCACCGATCGGGTATACGCGCGGTCCGGGAAGATTCCGTGCCCGGAATTTGAGCATCTCCACCAGCCCAGGCTCATCCAGCGGCGGGTCGGTGTCGGGCGGACAGGCGAGCGAAGTGATCCCGCCCGCGGCGGCGGCGAGCATTTCCGATTCGAGCGTGGCCTTGTATTCGAAGCCGGGTTCGCGCAGCCTGACCGACAGGTCGACCAGGCCGGGGCAGACGATCAGGCCGCTGGCATCGAGCGTGCGGTTGGCGTGGAAGTCGGCGGGTCCCTGGCCGATGGCAACGATCTTGCCTGCCGCAATGAATATGTCGGCGATCTCGTCGCGTTCGCTCATCGGATCGATCACACGACCGTTCTTGATATGAATCTTCATGCGTTCCCCGTCCCAGCCAGCATTGCCATCACCGCCATGCGTACCGCGATGCCATAGGTTACCTGCGGCAGGATCACCGACTGTGGGCCGTCGGCGACTTCGGACGCGATCTCGACTCCGCGATTCATCGGGCCAGGATGCATCACGATGGCATCTGGCTTGGCGAGCGCGAGTTTTTCCGGCGTCAGGCCAAAAAACTTGAAATATTCCTGCGCGCTGGGCAGGCGCGCACCTTTCATGCGCTCGTTCTGCAGGCGCAACATGATGACCACGTCGCAGCCGGCGAGGCCATCTTCCATATCGTGGAACACCTTGACGCCCATCTGTTCGACCCCGGTAGGCAACAGGGTTTTTGGGCCGATGACGCGGACTTCCGGCACACCCAGCGTGGTCAGCGCATGGATCTGCGACCGCGCCACGCGCGAATGCAGCACGTCGCCGACGATGGCCACGGTCAGGTTGTGGAACTCGCCCTTGTAGCGACGGATGGTGAACATGTCGAGCAAGCCCTGCGTGGGGTGCGCGTGACGGCCGTCGCCCGCATTTACCACCGAGATGTGCGGCGCCACATGTTGCGCGATGAAGTGCGCCGCCCCTGATTGCGAGTGGCGCACGATGAACATGTCGGCGTGCATGGCGGCAAGGTTGTCGACGGTGTCGAGAATCGCTTCGCCCTTGGTCTGGCTGGAGGTCGCGATGTTGAGGTTGACGACGTCGGCGGACAGGCGCTTGGCGGCGATTTCAAAGGTGGTGCGGGTGCGTGTCGAGGGTTCGAAGAACAGATTGAAGATCGATTTGCCACGCAGCAGCGGGACTTTCTTCACCTCGCGTTCACCCACGTCCATGAAGGACTCGGCGGTATCGAGGATTTGCATGATGATGGCGCGCGGCAGGCCGTCGAGGGTCAGCAGGTGCCGCAGCCTGCCGTCTTCAGTGAGTTGTAGGTTCATGCAAGCGTGAGCGTCAGATGGCCATCGTCGAGGCGGGAAAGGTTGATGTTCTGGTGGTCGGGCACGGTGATCGTCAGGCCGGCGAAATCCGGGCGGATCGGCAACTCGTGGCCGCCGCGATCAACCAGGACAGCCAGCCGGATCGATGCCGGACGGCCGTAATCGAACAGTTCGTTCATCGCCGCGCGCACGGTGCGTCCGGTGTGCAGCACGTCGTCGACCAGCAGGATGGCGCGGCCTTCGAGATCGAAGGGCAGGTTGGAGGGCTTGACCTGCGGGTGCAGGCCGATGCGCGAAAAATCGTCACGGTAGAACGAAATATCGAGCGTGCCGAGCGGTTGGGCGCACTGCAGCAACCCGTGCAGGCGCTCTGCCACCCATACGCCGCCGGTATGGATGCCGACGATCAGCGTGTCGGGCGTGAGGGTGGGGGCGATGGCATCGGCGAGCCGCGCGATCAGTGTGTTGGCATCAGGCAGTGAGGCGTGCATCGAAAAACCCTTGCAGTATGAGTTGAGCGGCGACGGCGTCCGTCAGCGCCTTGTTCTTCTTGCCGTGGATGCCGCGCGCATGGAGCTCGGATTCGGCTTCCGTGCTGGTGTGGCGCTCGTCCACCAGAAAAACCGGGAGATTGAAACGGGATTCTAATTTGCGCGCAAAGTTTCTCGCCACCCGTGTCATGTCATGTTCGCTGCCGTCGGCGTGGGTGGGTAGACCCAGTACCAGCAAAACCGGCTGCCATTCGGTCACGAGTTTGCCGATGGCGGTGAGCCGGGCATCGGTCGAGTCGGCCTGAATGACGGTAAGGGGATGCGCGATCCCGATCGACAGATCGCCCGAGGCCACGCCGGTACGTTTCAGACCCAGATCGAGGGCCAGCACCGTGCCGTGGGTATGCTCCGGATTCAAGCGTGCCCGGCTTCTTCTGACAGGCTGGCGAAGTCGATGCCCAGCAGCTTCATCGCGGCAGGCAGACGTTCTTCCGGGGCCAGGTCGAAAATCACCTGCGGATCGGCTGCCACCGACAGCCATGCATTCTGCTTGATCTCGTCTTCCAGCTGGCCGGCCGACCAGCCCGCATAGCCCAGCGATACCATGAATTTTTCCGGTCCCGCCCCCTGGCTCACGGCTTCGAGCACGTCCTTCGAGGTGGTGAGGCTGACCGCGTCGTTGACGGTGAGTGTGGAGCTGAAGGTGAGCGGCGGCGTGTGCAGCACGAATCCACGCTCGGTCTGCACCGGACCGCCGAAGTACACGGCGTTGTGGTGCAGGCGCTCCGGCAGCGACAGCCCGATCTGCTCGAACAGGGTCGACAGATCCAGGTCGATCGGTCGATTGACCACCACGCCGAGCGCGCCCTGGTCGCTGTGATCGCAGATATAGGTCAAGGTGCCGTTGAAATTGGGGTCGACCATGCCGGGCATGGCGATCAGGAAGTTGTGGGTCAGGTTGACGGTATCCATGGTTGCGTTCCCATTGTAATCTGCCTCAAATCCGGCAAGCACCACTTTTTTCAACTTGCCTTTCCACTATAGCGACCATCTCGTCCCATGCCTGAATATGCCCACGCCCTGGTGTGGTTTCGCCGCGACCTGCGGGATTTCGATCACGCTGCGCTTTGTCACGCGCTCCAGTGCGCCCGGCAGGTGGCCTGCGTGTTCGTATTCGACCGCGACATCCTGGATGTGCTCCCCGGCCCGGCCGATCGGCGGCTCGAGTTCATCCATGCCAGCGTCACCGAGTTGCAGCACGCCCTGCAGGCCCGGGGTGGTGGGCTTATCGTGCGGCATGGCGTGGCCCGCGACGAGATCGTTCGACTGGCAGCCGAACTCCGGGTCGATGCCGTGTTCTTCAATCACGATGACGACCCGGCCGCCCTGGCGCGCGACGCGGTTGTCGAAACCGCCCTGCATGCGCAGGGCACGGCCGTCCATCACGACAAGGATGCGGTCATCTTCGAACGTGGGGAAGTGCTTACAGCCAGTGGTACCCCTTACAGCGTCTTTACTCCCTACAAGAATGCCTGGCTGAAAAAACTGACGCCCTCTCATTTGCAAGCCTACCCGGTTGAAGCGTATGCCGGCCAACTGTCCGCATTGTCGACACCGGTTCCCACCTTGCAGGAAATGGGGTTCGCCCCCACCAATCTGCGCGAGCTCGGGTTCCCGACAGGCATGTCGGGCGGCGCGCAATTGTTCGGGGATTTTCTGCAGCGGATCGACCGTTATCAGGCCACGCGCGATTTTCCTGCACTCAAGGGGCCGTCGTACCTGTCGGCGCATCTGCGCTTCGGCACGGTGTCCATCCGCCAGCTTGCCGCTGCGGCCTGGCGGCAGGGTGGACATGGGGCGCAGACCTGGCTGTCCGAGCTGATCTGGCGCGATTTCTACCACCAGATCCTCTGGCACCGGCCTGACGTCGCTCAGGGCCATGCCTTCAAGCCGCACTATGACGCGCTGCCTTGGCCGAATCCGCCGGGGCATTTTGCAGCCTGGTGCGAGGCGCGTACGGGTTATCCACTGATAGACGCGGCAATGCGCCAGCTCAATCAGACCGGCTACATGCATAACCGGCTGCGCATGGTCACGGCCTCGTTCCTGACCAAGGATCTGCTGGTCGACTGGCGGCTCGGCGAGCGTTACTTCGCCGACAGGCTGATCGATTACGATCTCGCCGCCAACAGCGGGGGCTGGCAATGGGCGGCCTCGGTCGGCTGCGATGCCCAACCTTGGTTCCGCATCTTCAATCCGCTGGCGCAATCCGAGAAATTCGACCCGCAAGGCGTGTTCATCCGCCGTTACGTGCCCGAACTCGCCCCGGTGCCGGAAAAGTTCATCCATGCACCGTGGCGGCTGCCGGTCAGCGAACAGATGCGCCTTGGCGTGATCGTCGGACAGACCTATCCTGCGCCCATCGTCGAACATGCGTTCCAGCGCGCGCAGGCGTTGGCGCTGTTCAAGGCCATTCGGCCGGCGCGTTCGGTCTAACCGGCGTTCGGCCGGCAGATGGGCGGACGCGTGGCCAGTCCGGCCAGATAGCAGTCTATCAGCGGCTCGGCGCACACGGCGAGGTCGTAGCTCTCGGGATTCAACACCCATTCATGCATCAGGCCGACCATGTAGGCATGCAGGCCCTGAGTTGCCAGAAAGGTGTCGGTGGTGGGCGGCAATTGGCCGCAGGCAACGGCCTGGTCGAAGAGTTGCTGCACCTGCGATAGGCAGGCGGCGCGATCGGCATCGTTTTTTGCCACCACTGGCGCCAGCTCCGCAGTGAACTCGCATTTGTGGAAGATCACGTCGAACATTGCCTGGGTGTCGGCATGCTGGGCCAATTGGGTGAGTGCCATCAGGGCAAGCTGGCGGACCATGGCCAGCGGGTCGCGCTGTGCATTCTGGCTGGCCTGGGCCAGGAGCGCTTCCACCGGCAGGGTGCCGCGCTCGCAGACGGCCTGAAACAATTCGGCCTTGTCCTTGAAGTGCCAGTAGATGGCTCCCCGTGTCACCCCGGCCCGCTCGGCGACGTCGGAGAGTCGCGTGCGTGTGACGCCGCGTTCGCGAAATACCTGAAGCGCGGCGGCAAGCAGGGCTTCACGGGTGGCGAGCGCTTCTACACGGGTTTTTTTGACCATACGCGGAATTGTCCAACAAATGACTAGCGCCCGCAATTTACATTCATGTATGTATGCTTTTATGATGGCGAGGTATAAATAATTTCAGGGGGCACCATGCACCGATTTTCCGGGGTAGTGGTTGTGGGCTTGAGCGCTGTGCTCACAGCGTGCGGACAACATGAAACGGCACAACAGGGCGGCGGCGCACCGCCCCCAGCGCAGGTGACAGTGGAAGCGGTGACGCCGCAAGTGGTGCCGATCAACTTCGAATATGTCGGGCGACTGGAAGCTTCGCGGGAAGTGGAGATCCGGCCGCGCGTCGCAGCTGTTATCGAGCATCGCTATTTTCAGGAAGGCGCGCCGGTCAAGGCGGGTGCCCAGTTGTACAAGCTCGACGCCGCCAGCTTTGCCGCGCAGGTCCGCGCGGCGAATGCCGAACTCGCCAACCGGCAGGCATTGCTCGCAGAAGCCAAGCTGGAACTGGACCGCAATCGCGCGCTCGCGGCGCAAGGTTTCGTCAGTACGCGCGCGCTGGATACCACACAGACTGCGCTCGCAGTGGCCGAAGCGGGAGTGCGCACGGCTGAGGCGAATCTGGCCGATGCGCGCATCGGCCTCGGCTACACCGACATTCGCGCCCCCCTCGCGGGCGTAATGGGTCGCGCGCTCCAGGTCGAAGGTGCGCTGGTGAGCCCCACGGGACCTGCGCTCACCACGTTGGCGCAGATCACTCCCATCTATGCGCGCTTCTCGATCGGCGAGGATGCACGCCTGGCGCTGGAGAAACAGCGTGCCGAAGGGACGCTGGAACAAGGCCGGCAATACGTTCGTCTCGTGCTTGCCGACGGGACGCGGATCGCGGCCACCGGAACGCTCAACTTCAGCGATTACAAGGCGAATTCGCAAACCGGCGCGTTCGATATGCGGGCCGAGTTTGCCAATGCCGACGGCGCCTTGAAACCTGGGCAATTTGTGCGGGTGGTCGTCGAAGGCGGGCAGCTGCCCGATGCGATTACCGTGCCTCAGCCCGCGGTGCAGGATGGCCCGACCGGCAAGTTTGTCTATGTGGCCACGCCCGGCGAGAAGGGGATGATCGTCGCGTTGCCCCACCCGGTCGAGGTCGGCGCGTGGGTAGGCGGCGGCGAGCCAGGCAAGGGGGCTGGCCGCTGGGTGATCAAAAGCGGCCTGAAGTCCGGCGACAAGGTCGTGGTCGATGGCATGGCACGGATCTTCTTCCCGGGCATGCCCGTCGCGCCCTCTGAAGCCGGGACTGACCCGAAGGCTGCGGCTGTGCCGCCCGCCGCCACGAAACCATAAGGAACGCTCATGTTCTCGCGCTTCTTCATCGACCGGCCGATCTTTTCGGTTGTGATCTCCATCCTGATCGTGCTCGCCGGGCTGCTGGCGATGCGCGTGCTGCCGATTGCGCAGTACCCCGAGATCGCGCCGCCGGTGGTCACGGTACGTGCGGTCTACCCGGGCGCTTCGGCCGCGGTTCTGGAACAGACCGTCGCGGCGCCGCTGGAAAACGCGATCAACGGCATCGAGGACATGATGTACATGAGTTCGACCTCGGCCTCGAACGGCGTCCTGGAAATCCAGGTGACGTTCGAGATCGGCTCCGACGTCGACAAGGCCGCGCTCAACGTCAACAACCGGGTCAAGCAGGCCGAGGCACGGTTGCCGGAAGAAGTGCGCCGCCAGGGCGTGACAGTGGAGAAAGGCTCGTCCGCCTTCCTGCAGGTGCTCGCCTTCCTGTCGCCCGATGGCCGCTACGACGATCTGTACACCAGCAACTACGTCACGCTCTCTGTGCTGGACCGCCTGAAGCGTATTCCCGGCACGACCAATGTGCAGATATTCGGTGCCAAGGACTACGCCATGCGCATCTGGCTCAAGCCCGACCGCATGGCCCAGCTGGGTGTGACCGTGGCCGATCTCACTCGCGCGATCAACGAGCAGAACGCACAGTTCGCACCCGGCAAGATCGGCCAGCCGCCAGTCGACAACGGGCAGGCGTTGGTGTATTCGCTCACCGCCAAGGGACGGCTCGCCGATCCCAAGGAATTCGAGAATATCGTCGTACGCGCGAATGCCGACGGCTCGGTGCTGTACCTGAAAGATGTCGCGCGGGTCGAGCTCGGTTCCAAGGATTACGACTTTGCGGGGCTCTACAATGGAAAACCCGCGACGCTGGTGGGCATCTTCCTGCAGCCTGGCGCCAATGCACTCAAGGTGGGCGACGAAGTGATCCGCACGGTCGAGGAACTGAAAAAGACATTCCCGCCCGGCCTCGACTATGCCGTGCCCTATGACACCACGCGCTTTGTCGAGGTGTCGATCCGCGAAGTGGTGAAAACCCTGGGCGAAGCCATTCTGCTGGTTGTGCTGGTGGTGTTCGTCTTCCTGCAGAACTGGCGCGCAACGCTCATCCCTGTCCTCGCCGTGCCTGTGTCGCTGTTGGGCACCTTCGTCGGCTTGCTGTTGCTCGGCTACTCGATCAATACGCTGACGCTGTTCGGCATGGTGCTCGCCATCGGCATTGTGGTCGACGATGCCATTGTGGTGCTGGAAAACATCGAGCGCATCATCCACGAGCACAAGAAGACCCCACGCGAAGCGGCGCTGCTGGCGATGCGCGAGGTCACCGGCCCGGTGATCGCGATCGTGCTGGTGCTGTGCGCGGTGTTCGTTCCCATCGCCTTTCTCGGCGGCCTGACCGGTGAGTTGTACCGGCAGTTTGCGGCGACGATTGCGATTTCGGTGGTGATTTCCGGCCTCGTTGCGCTGACCCTCACGCCGGCGCTCTGCGTGGCGCTGCTCAAGGGCGAGAAGCCGCACGAGCCGGGACGCTTTTTCCGCGCGTTCAACCGGGGCTTCGCGGGCATGACCCGGCATTACCAGGGCGGGGTGAAATTCCTCATGCGACGCTCGCTCGTCGCGCTCTCGATTTACCTCCTGATGATCGCCGCCGCCGTCACCTTGTGGAAATTCACGCCTGGCAGCCTGGTGCCGGACGAGGACCAGGGCTATTACATCAGCGCGGTTTACCTGCCGGATGGTTCGGCGTTGTCGCGTACTGAGGCGGTGGTCAAGCAGGTCGATGCGATCGTGCGCAAGGACCCGGCCGTCCAGCACGTGGTCGCCTTCGCCGGGCTCGACTTTCTCGGCGGCGGCTTCCGCAACAGTGCGGCGACCATCTTCGTCGCTGCGCGCCATTGGGACGAGCGCAAGAAGACCATCCAGCAGATGGTCGGCGAAATGATGGGTGCGACGTCGGGTATCCGTGAGGCACTGGTGCTGGCCTTCCTTCGCGCCGCCGCCGATCTTCGGCCTGGGCAATGCCGGCGGGTTCGAGTTCTACATCCAGAACAAGGGCGAGGGCGGCCCGCAGAAACTGTCGCAGGTCGCCGATGCCTTTCTCGCCGCTGCGCGCCAGGACAAGCGGCTCGCGCAGGTGCTGACACTGTGGCGACCGCACGTGCCGCAGCTGTATGTCGACGTCGACCGCGAAAAGGCCAAGATGCTGGGCGTCAAGATCGATGACGTGTTCACGACCTTGTCGGCCACGCTCGGTTCGTATTACGTCAACGATTTCAACAAGTATGGGCGCACCTGGCAGGTGTTGATGGCGGCCGAGCCGGACGCGCGGAAGACGCCGCAGGACGTGTCGGCGCTGTTCGTGCCCAACGCGTCCGGCGAGATGGTGCCGATGTCGGCCCTGGCCAAAATCAGCTTTTCGTCCGGTCCGGAAACACTCGACCGTTACAACAATTCTCAGGCGGTCAAGATCATGGGCAGCGCGGTGCCCGGGGTCAGTTCGGGCCAGTCGCTAGCCATCATCGACGAAATAGCGAAAAAAGTACTGCCCCCCGACTTCAGCTACGAATGGACCGGCGCCTCGTTCCAGGAGAAGCGTTCGAGCGGGACATCGGGCATCGCGCTGGGTTTGGCGGTACTGATGGTGTTCCTCATTCTTGCGGCGCAGTATGAGAAATGGACGCTGCCGTTTGCCGTTCTGATGGCGCTGCCCTTCGGCACCTTCGGCGCGCTGGCGGCGGTGTGGCTGCGCGGACTGTCCAACGACGTGTATTTCCAGATCGGTCTGGTGACCTTGCTGGGACTTGCGGCGAAGAACGCGATCCTGATCGTCGAGTTCGCCGTGCTGAAAAAACAGGAGGGCTACTCCAGTGTTTCAGCCGCGCTCGAAGCTGCCCGCCTACGTTTCCGTCCCATCCTGATGACCTCACTCGCCTTCATTCTCGGCGTGCTGCCGCTGGCGATTTCGACCGGCGCGGGGGCCGGTGCACGCCATGCAGTCGGTACGGGCGTCGTCGGCGGGATGCTGGCCGCTACTTTCCTCGCGGTGTTCTTCATCCCGCTCTTTTTCCACTGGGTGTCCGACAGGCGGCTACAAGCCAAGGCGGAAGAGATCGATGCGCATCCGCATGCCACGCGCTACGACAACGTCCATATGCCCTCCCACCATCCGTCGCCGGTTTCGAAACCACCGGAAGCACCGTAAAGCCGCCGGCCTACCGCGACTCGCCGTGGGCCGGCAGGCAATACCCATAAGACAATCGAAACGCGCCCGGTTGGCCGGCAGTGCACATGCGGGCGTTGACCTCGGCCGGTAAAACCGAAATACTTGCGTCGGTAGTATGGTTAATTGTGCAACCCTCCAGTCAAGAGAGGATCGCCTGCTTTAATGTCAGGACAAGACACACACCGCCTCGCCGGCATACTGCTGCTGTCCGCGAGCATCCCCTTGCTGCTGTGGCAGGCATTTCCAGCCAATCAACTGACGCTCTCGGCCCCGGCTTTCCTGGCGGTCCATTCGATGATGGAAATCTTTGCCGTCATCGTGGCCGCGCTGGTTTTCTTTACCGGCCACGGCGTACAGGAAACCTTGCGCTCGATCCGTTCCGTGGCATTGGGCTGCGCGTTCCTTGCGGTGGCGTTGTTCGACACCCTTCATTTCCTGTCCTATATCGGCATGCCGGACCTGGTCAGTCCGAATTCCCCCCACAAAGCCATCCTGTTCTGGCTGTGCGGCCGCCTGGCGGCCGGGATCGGGCTGCTGGCGTATGTGCTGCTTCCGGAAACCCCTGCCACGCGTGTCCCCGCCAGCCGCTACGGCTGGATGGTTGTCCTGCTGATACTGGGGAGCCTGTCATACGGGCTGCTGGCATCGCCCCACGCCATTCCCGCGATGTATGTCATGGGCGAGGGATTGACCCCGCTCAAAGTGGCGCTCGAATGGGGTGTGTTCGGCCTTTACCTTGCGATTGCCGTCCTGCTGTACCTGCGTCGCACGCGCATCACCCACTGCGATTTCGAGAGCCTGATGCTGGCCCTGCTGCTGATGGCGGCGGCCGAGCTGTTCTTCGTCGTGTATGTGCAGGTGAGCAGCACGGCCAACCTGCTGGGACATACCTACAAGGTGTTTGCCTATTATTTTCTCTATCGCGCGATCTATGCCGAAGCGGTGAGCCGCCCGTTCCGCCAGATGCGCCATATGCTCACGCATGATGACCTGACCGGATTGCCGAACCGGACCGCATTCGGCGAACGGCTCAACCAGTCCCTCCTCACTTGCAATGAGGCAGCACCTTGTACTGTGATGTTGCTGGATCTCGACCATTTCCAGAACGTGAACGACACGCTGGGCCACGAATACGGCGACCTGCTGCTGGTGGCGGTTGCCGAGCGTATCCGGACGAGCCTGCCTCTCCCTGCCTACCTGGCCCGTTTCAGCGGCGACGAATTCGTGATCCTGTTGGAAAACACTTCCGCCGAACAGGCCAAGCAGGTGGGGCAGACCCTGCTGGACGCCATGGGGCGGGAATTCGATATCGGCAATGACCGCCTGGGGATCGGCGTCAGCATCGGTATCGTCAGTTATCCGGCCGACGGTGAGTCGGCCAGCGTTCTGATGCGCTATGCCGATCTGGCCCTGCATCGCGCCAAATCGGCCGGCCGCAATTGCTTCCGAGTGTTCAGCCGCGATCTGTCCGAAGAAATCCAGCGCCGAGTGCTGCTTGAAACGCGCCTCAAGCAGGCGCTGGAGCATAAGGAACTGGCCCTGCACTACCAGCCCAAGCTGGAAATCCGGACAGGCCGCCTGATGGGGTGGGAGGCGCTGTTGCGCTGGCAATCGGCGGAACTGGGCATGGTCAGCCCCGATGAATTCATTCCGGTGGCCGAGCACACCGGCCTCATCCTGCCGATCGGCGACTGGGTGGTGCGCGAGGCCTGTCGTCAAATGCGCGCCTGGCAGGATGCGGGCCTGCTGGCCGGCACCATGGCGGTCAACCTGTCGACCCGCCAGTTTCGCCAGAAGGATCTGGCGGAGGAGGTCAGCGCCGCTCTGCACGACACCGGGCTGGCGGCGGGCGACCTGGAACTGGAAATCACCGAATCGTCGATCATGGACAATCTGGCGACCGCGGCTACCGTGCTGACCGAACTGGAGCGGCTGGGTCTCCGTATCGCCGTGGACGATTTCGGTACCGGGTATTCCTCGCTCAGCTATCTGAAGAGCTTTCCCATCCACTGCCTGAAGATAGACCGTTCGTTCATACGCGACATTCCCGGTGACGAAAACGACACCGCCATCGTGCGCACCATCATCGCGCTGGCCGGCAGCCTCGGCCTGACCGTGGTTGCGGAAGGCGTCGAAACTGACGCGCAGCTGGCTTATCTGCGGACCCATCATTGCGATCAGGCCCAAGGCTATTTCTTCAGCCGTCCATTGCCGCCGGATGAGTGCATCAAGTTGATGCGGGCCGGCTTGCGGCGGGTGGCTGCATAGAATTTGCTGCACTGAATGAAAAAACCGGGCAATGCCCGGCTTTTTCATTCGGCGTTCTCGCCGCGTCTGGTTAGCTCTACCTGTAAAGGGTAGGCCGTGCTTGCCCCCGCAAGGGGGAGGCCGTGGTTGTAAAGCCGACAAGTCGGCAACAACCACGCACTAAAGACGCTAAAGCGGCAACCACCACGCTCACGCGGCCTTTTCGTGATGGTAGCCGGTCACGGTGTCCACTTCGCTCTTGGAGCCCAGAATCACCGGCACGCGCTGGTGCAGGCCTTCGGGCGCCAGATCGAGGATGCGCTGGTAACCGGTGGTGGCGGCGCCGCCGGCTTGTTCGACGATGAAGGCCATCGGGTTGGCCTCGTAAAGCAGGCGCAGCTTGCCGGCCTTTGACGGGTCCTTGGTGTCCTTGGGGTACATGAAGATGCCGCCGCGGGTGAGGATGCGGTGCACTTCGGCGACCATCGAGGCGACCCAGCGCATGTTGAAGTCCTTGCCGCGCGGGCCGGTCTTGCCGGCGAGGCACTCGTCGACGTAGCGCTGCACCGGCTTTTCCCAGAAACGCATGTTGGATGCGTTAATCGCGAATTCCTTGGTCTCGGTGGGAATCTTCATGTTGGGGTGGGTCAGCACGAACTCGCCGACGTCACGGTCGAGCGTGAAGCCGTTGGTGCCGTGGCCGAAGGTCAGCACCAGCATGGTCGAGGAGCCGTAGATCGCGTAGCCGGCGCACACCTGCTGGGTACCGGTCTGCAGGAAGTCTTCCATCTTGGCGGCGCGGCCGGCGACCGGGGCCTTGAGGATCGAGAAGATGGTGCCGACCGAGATGTTGACGTCGACGTTGGACGAGCCGTCGAGCGGATCGAACACCAGCAGGTACTTGCCCAGCGGGTACTGGCTGGGAATGGCATACACCTCGTCCATCTCCTCGGACGCCATGCCGGCCAGGTGGCCTGCCCACTCATTGGAGCGGATCATGATCTCGTTGGTGATGACGTCGAGCTTCTTCTGCGTCTCGCCCTGCACGTTCTCGGAATCGAGCGAGCCCATCACGCCCAGCAGCGCACCCTTGTTGACGGCGTTGGAGATCGCCTTGCAGGCGGTGACGACGTCGTTCAGGAGCGAGGTGAAATCGCCGGTGGCGCCGGCGGTGCGGCGCTGTTCTTCAATGATGAACTGGGTAAGGGTGGTGCCGGTGTGCATGACGGTCTCCAGAAGCGGAATTAAATGAAAATATTAGAACAATCAAACATTTTATCACGTGATAAAGATATCAAATATCCCTGGCAGACTGACGAAGCGTTTCCCCGGGACATGAAAAAAACCCGCCTGGAGGCGGGTTGTTGTCGAGTGCGACCTGAAGTTCAGGCTTGGCGCCGGCTGACGCGAAAGCCGATCAGACCCAGGCCGGCCAGCATCGTCATCCAGGTGGCGGCATCCGGTACCGGCTGGGCCACGGGATTGATCGTCAGGGATTGCAGCTTGGCAAAGTCGTTGTTCTGGCCGATCCGGGCAGCTACCGCTATCCAGTCGTAGCTTCCGGTGAAACTGGCGAGGCTGACGGTTTTGACGGTGTTCACGTTGTCGGTATTGTCGTACAAGGTCGCCGTGCCAATCAGACTGGCCTTCAGTCCGGCCGGGCTGAAGGCGCCTGCGCCGGCCCAGATGCTGAGATCGGAATCGCCGCCGAACTGGAGCATGGACAGGGACTGCAGGTTGACCGCGTTGGAGAACGTGAAGAGGACCAGATCGTCGGCGCCCTTGTTGCCCAGCGCGTCGGCAAAATTCTTGGCCGTGCAGGCGGCTTTCTCCTGGCTGCTGCATACGCCCAGGCCGAAACCCGGCGTGAGGGTCAAGGCCGCCTGTTCGAACTGGTTGGCGCGTGCCGTGCTCGACCAGGCGCTGGCCGAGATCGTCAGGCCAGCCACCGTGGTGGTGTAGGTATTGCCATAGCTCTGGGCGAGCCCGGCGCCCGAGGTGAAGGAAACGTCTACGGCGTGCGCCTGGGCGGAAACCAGGGCAATACTCAGGATGGCGGCAAATCGATTGAATGGGGTCATGTCTGCTCCTGTCATTCGGCGCGGCCAGGGATGGGCCCTGCAGCCAGCTTTGCCTGAATGGAGCAATATGCATGCCTTGTGAGGCATGCTATCTGTAAGCTGTTGATTGGTATTTGATTTTTATGGGTGTGCAAGACAGGTGTGCCGCGGCGCCCGGCCCTACACATGGCGGCAATGACGGGATTCAGTCAGTCCCGACGAGTTGGTCGGAGCGGGTGAAGGTCCAGGTGCGGGTGATCGACAGGATGTCGGCCTTTTTTCGCATATCGTCTGGAAAGGGCGCGTAGGGGGCAGCGAGTTCGACGATCCTGATCGCGGCGGCGTCGAGGATCTTGGAGCCGGATGAGCGGTCAATGTCGACGGTCTCGATGCGGCCGTTGGCATAAATCGATACGGTCAGCCGCAGGCTGCCGTAGATACCCTGGCGGCGTGCGGCTTCCGGGTAATTGACGTTGCCGATGCGCTCGACCTTGGTGACCCAGTCCTCCACATAACGCGCAAACGCGTATTCGCGCACATTGGCGCCGACAAAGGCGCGCTTGGGACGTTTCTGGTATTCGTCCCATTGCTGCGAGATGCGCGCCTGCAGTTGTGCCATTTCGCGTGCCTGTTCGTTGAGTTGGCTGGCGTCGACGGTGGGCTGAACGGGAACGGGGGGTTCGACTGGCGGCGGAGTGTGCAGTTGGGCGTCGGGTTTCAGTTGGCTCAACAGGGTTTTGGCCTGCTGTTCGAGGGAGGCCACCTTCGCCTGCAAGGCGGCCTCCTCGGTCCCGGTCTGGGTTCTGGCGCTGGCAGGAAGCGGGCTTTTCAGCCGGCGGTCTTCATCGGTGTTGCCACCCCCCGCCAGGTTCACTTGTGCCAGTGCGTCGGGATTGAGCGGGGAGTCCACGCTTTTGGCGTTGACCAGCACCACCTCCATCGGCAGATTGGGATCCTCGAACAAGTGCGGATTGACATGCACGAACTGGGTCGAGAGCACCATGCCATGCACCGCCGCCGACGCCAGCAAGGCCAACGCCATGCGCGTGCCCTGCTTGGAGGGCGCGGCGAGAGCGGGAGACGGAGCAGGAGCAGAAGACACCATGGACTCGAAATGATCGGACAAGCTGGATTCTACGGAACGACGGCGGCGCTGTCAGGCGGCGGTGCCATCGTCTCCAGGTACTCGGCATGAAAGCTGATGTCCAGCAGGTCGATGCTGGAAATGGCCAGCCGAACTTTCGATCCGGGTGCAACACCCATCACTGAGGGTGCGCGTGTCACCATCGGCAGGGTGTCGAAGCGAACCAGATCTTCGCGGATCACGCTGGCGGTGACTTCATGGATGTTTTCCTGGATCAGCCAGCGCAGCATCCAGTAACGCTCCAGCCGCCGCTGGAATTCATTGTAGGCGTCGTACGCCAGCTCGAAGTCGCGTACGGTCGAGAACAGTTGCTCGCTCCTTGGGGGATACACCGGATCGGTCCCTTGCACGATGCTGATCAACTGGCGCTGGTTGACCAAATCGACGTAGCGCCGCAGCGGTGACGACGACCACGCATACTGGTCGACGCCGAGGCCGACGTGCGGGTCGGGCGACGTCGTCATGCGCGTCTTGCCGTTGGCCTGCGCGCGGTAGATGCCGGGCACGCGCTTTTCCGCCAGCCAGCCGCCCCAGTGCGCATTGGCGAAGATCATCAGCTCCGACACCACCTTGTCGATCGGGCTGCCGCGCTTGCGCGGCACGATGCTGATGCGGTCATTGTCGACCTTGAAGTTGTAGTCGACGCGGTCGACCGTGTCGGCCTTGCCGCGCCCGGCTTCCAACACCGCGGCAAAATCGCGCAGCCATTCGAGTTCGCGGCGGTAGGGGTAATCGGGTACGTCCGGGTTGCGCAGGGTCTCGTCGTTGAACAGCACCTCCAGCGTCTCGTGGCGCAGGTTGTCGGCGATGTGCACCATCTCCAGCTTGGTTTCGGTGGCCAGGACCCGTAAATCGGATGCCACGTCGACATACAGCGACAGCGCCGGACAGTCGTGGGTCTCGCCCAGCGTGTAATGGTGGATCAGCGCCTCGGGCAGCATGGTGATCTTGTCGCCGGGGTAGTACACGGTGGAGAGCCGCTCGCGCGCCACCTTATCGAGCTCGGAGCCCGGCGCGATACCGAGCGCCGGCGCGGCGATATGGATGCCGACGCGGACGCTGCCGTCGTCGCGCCATTCGACCGACAGCGCATCGTCGATCTCGGTGGTCGCCTCGTCGTCCATCGAGAACGCGCGCACGGCGCTCCTGGGCAGCTCGGGGGGATCCATCGGCTCGGTGACCGGGGCGAAACCGGTGCCGCGCGGAAAATATTCCAGCAGGAAGGTCGCCATGTGGAAGTCGAGCGTCGACGGGATCGCACCGCAGCGTTCGATGAGTCTCAATTGCGACAGCCCGGTGACCGTTGCCGCGTCTTCCAGCGCCTTGTATTCCAGCGTGTTCTTGTCCGGCGCGATGAGGATGCGCGGGATCAGCGAGACGTATTCGGGCGGCAGGCGGAAGGCCGCAAGCTCGGTGGCCAGATGCGCTTGCCGTTCCGCCGCGAGGCGTTTCTTCTCCAGACCGGCCTTGGCCGCTGCCAGCGTTTCGGCCGGTGCCGGGCGGTAGCGTCCCTTGCCCTTCTTGTGGAAATAAATCGGCGACGCGTGCAGCTTCAGCAGCAGCGCGACCGATTCGGCCGGTCGCGGCGTGTGGCCGTAGTACTCCTGCGCCAGTTGTTCGAAACCGAATTCCTCGGTGCCGGCTGCTTCCCACAGGAAGTCGGCGTCGAGATCCTGGGCCAGCGTTTCGGCCTCGGCCATCACCTCGGCCGGCGCCGGCGCGGCGAAGCGCAGCAGGATATTGGCCGTCTTGATCTTGCTGCGCTTGCCCGAGGCCGCCTCCACCTGCGCCGTGGCGTCGGTTTCGGACAGGATGGAGCCGGCCTTGAAATGGCCGTCCTCTTCAAAGATGAGATGCATGGAAAATCAGAAATCCAGGATGGTTTGGAAGTGGCGTTCGAACCCGGCAAAACCGTGGTCGCCGCCGTCTTCGATGATCTGCGTGGCGCCTGTGTAATAAGCGACGGCGTCGCGGTAGTCGAGCACCTCGTCGCCGGTCTGCGCCAGCAGCAGATAGCGCTCGGGTTGCGAGATGGCGGGGACGTCGAGTGCCGCGAGTTCGGCCAGGTGCGCCTCGGTAAGTTCCCATGTCTCGCCGCTGTGCCAGTTGGTCTGCGGACCGAGTGCGGCGCGCAGCAGCGTGTGCGCGTGCACGGCGGGGTTCACCAGCACCGCTTTCCAGCCGTGCCGCTCGGCCAGGTGGGTGGCATAGAAGCCGCCCAGCGAACTGCCGACCAAGGTGACGGATTCAGGGTGGCGTCGCGCCAGTTCGGCCTCGACTTGGGCAATGGCCGCGCGCGGGCTGTTGGCGAGCGCCGGGCAATAGTAATCGGCCTGCCCTCCGAGACGAGCCATGTGCTCGCCCAGCTGCCGGGCCTTGCCGGATGCGGGAGAGGAGTTGAAGCCGTGGAGATAGACAATCATCCCCGGATTTTACCGGGGCGGCTCCCATTCCAGAAATTAAGTGTGAATGGGCCCTAATCGTCGAAGCAGTAGAAATCCGCCTTGGTCACGCCGCAGTCGGGGCAGTTCCAGTCGTCGGGGATGGCTTCGTAGCGGGTGCCCGGTGCCAGGCCGTGGTCAGGGTCGCCGAGCGCCTCGTCATAGACATAGTCGCAGACGGCGCAGGTCCACTTGCGGAAGGCGGGGACGGATTCGGGGGCAGAGACAGCAGCAGAGAGATTCATCATGGCAATTTCCACGGATCGAGCGTGGCCAGCAGGTGATTGAAGATGGCGTCGAGCTCGCCGCCCAGACCATCGAGCTGCGGGTTGACGTAGGGCTTGAAGACTTCGGTGGCCGGGCGGTGCGCGACCCAGGTGCGGCCGCCGGCCTCGTACAGGTGGATGCGCAGCGGGATATCAATGCCCGCCGCCTTTTCCGCCGCCCAGATCTTGGCGGCATAGTCGGGACGAAACACCTCGAGGATCTGGTCGGCCGGCACATCGATCCCCTTTTTTGCGCAATTGGCCTAGCCGTTGGCGTGGCCGACCAGACCCATCGGATAGGCAGCGATGGCGGCGATCAGTTTCCCTGCGGCTTCGTCCACTGATAGCGATACGGCAAAACGGATCATGCGACCTCTCTTTCATCCTGCGCCCGTGCGCAGGCGTGGCTGTCGAACTCATGCAGCTCCTTGCGCAGGTGCTTGATCGCCGGGGTGACGATGGCGATGAAGTAGGCCTCGCGCAATCTGCGCTGTGCCGCATTATTCGACAAATAGCCCTTGGCGCCCAGATGCAGCATCGCCGCGTTGGCGGCCTTCAGGCTCAACTCGCTGCCGGCCAGCCGCAGTTGCAGCGTTTCCTTCACGTGCGGCGCGCTGCCGTCGCGGTCGATGCGTTCGGCCAGATCGTAAGTCGCGGCGTCGAGTTCGTGCGGGTGCCAGCTGCCGGCGCGTCGCACCGGAACACGTCATGGAACTGGTAGGCGAAAGGCGTTGACGGGAAATCCCTGTCGTACCCGATGTACTGGCCCGTTACTTGCGCCGCAGCCAGGTCTCGAACTCATCCGGCGGCAGCGGTTTCCCGGCGTAGAGATACCCTTGCGCGTAATCGCACCCTGCCGCGGCCAGCAGGGCGCGCTGCCCGGCAGTTTCCACCCCTTCCGCGATGACCTTCAGCCCCAGTTCGTGCGCCATGACGATGATCGCCCTCGATAAAGCCATGTCGTTCGGGTCCGTTTCGATGTCGCGTACGAACGACCGGTCGATCTTCAGATAATCGATGGGAAACTGCTTGAGATAGGACAGCGTGGAATAGCCCGTCCCGAAATCGTCGATGGCGATCTGGATGCCGGCGTCGCGAAACGCCAGCAACTGCTCGGTGACGTCGGCATGCGCATTGAGCAACAGGTTTTCCGTGATCTCGATCGTAAGATTCATGCCCGGCAGTCCGATATCCTGCAGATGCCGTAACCATGCCCGGGTGCGCGGGCGTCCTTCCGCCCGGAATTGCACGGGCGACATGTTGATGCTGATCTGGAAGTCGTCGCCGAATTCATGGCGCCATGCCTGCGCGCGCCGCGCCGACTCCATGAGGACCCATTCGCCGATTTCGTTGATGAGCCCGGTTTCTTCGGCGAGCGGAATGAAATCCATCGGATTGACCAGCCCGCGCGAGGGGTGCCGCCATCGCAGCAGCGCTTCGGCCTTGTGGATGCGGCCGGTGGACAGATTGACGATCGGCTGGAAATGGGCGACGAATTGCCCGGCTGCGACCGCTTCGCGCAGGTCGCGGGACAGTTTCAGGCGAGTCTGGGCGGCTTCCTGCAGCGACGCCGTGAAATAGAAAAAGCGATTGCGTCCATGTTTTTTGGCGGCATACATGGCCTGGTCGGCATGCTTCAGCAGGGTGTCGATATCGTCGGCGTCGCCCGGATACACGGTGATGCCGATACTGGCCGTGACATAGACCACTTCGTCGCCAAGGCGAAAGGGCTCGGCCATGCGCCCGATGATTTTCTGGGCGATGTCCTCGATATGGGTACGATCCGACAGGCCGGCCAGAATGACCGTGAACTCGTCGCCGCCCAGGCGCGCGACCGTGTCGGCATCGCGAATGCAACTGCGGATACGCTGGGCCGCCTCCTGCAGCAGGATATCGCCTACGTCGTGCCCCAGTGTGTCGTTGACCTCCTTGAACTCGTCGAGATCGACCAGCAGGAGCGCCAGGAAAAAATCGGCACGCTGGGACTTGATGATTTCCTGGCCCAGGCGGTCGAGGAACAGCCGCCGGTTGGGCAGTTGCGTCAGCGGATCGAAGTTGGCCTGGCGCTGGATGGTTTCCTCAGCCTGCCTGCGCTCGCTGACATCTAGGTAGGTTCCGATCAGCCGCGTGGGAACACGGGCCGAATCGCGGGTGACCACCATGCCATGCGTCTGGACCCATTTCCAGCTGCCGTCCTTGCAGCGTTTGCGATGTTCGTGGGTGAAGGTGTCGCGGCTGCCATCAAGCAGCGGTTGCCGTGTGGCCATCAGGCCGGGCAGGTCGTCCGGGTGAACACGCTGCAGCCAGTCGTCCATGCGGGGGCCGATCTCATCGTCGGCAAAACCCAGCATGGCCTTGCTGCGGCTTGAAAGCAGAATCCGGTTGGCCGGAATGTCCAGGTCCCATACTCCGGCTCCCGTGCTATCCAGCGCGAAGCGCCAGCGCTCCTCCACATCGCGCAACCTTGCGTTGATCTCCGCGGTCTCCCGTTTGGAGAGGACGAGCTTGCGCACGAGCGGCGTCACCAGTCCGTACAGCAGGAGAACGCCGGTCACGACCAGTACGGCCAGTAGCGGAATGATGATTTGGAGTTGTTGTCTGACGGGGCCGAACAGTTCGGCCTGGTCGATCTTCAATACCATGCCGGGCCCCAGGCGGCCCAGCGGGGTGTAGGCGGCAATCACGTTCTCGTGGCGGTAATCCTGCGTGAATACCGTGCCGGTTCCCCCATCCAGTGCATGGCTCATGGGCAGCGGTTGCCCGCCTATCGTGCGGGCCAGGCGCGCGAACACATGTTGCGACCGGGTGAGCGGGAAACATTGCATGTCCTTTTCCAGCGGGGCGCACAGGGCGAGTTCCACGGTTTTCCCAAGCACCCCTGCCTCGGCGATGGCATCCGTCAGTCTCGGCAGGGTGGATTCGGTCCGTGCCGTGCCGATGAGGTGGCCCGTTTCGTCCATGACCTCGCGGTCGACCCGCAGGATCAGTTGCCCATCCCACAGCAGATGTGATTCGGCCTGCGTATGGAGGAGCACGCTGAGCGCCGGGCTTTTCGACGGGTGGCCTACACGCACGATCGTCTGGCCGTGGCTGTCATGAAAGGAGACGCTGGCGAATCCGATCGGCAGGAAGGAGTCCGCAATCTGCTGGAGGGCTTGTCGGCTGGTGTCATTGTCCGGCTTCGCCTTCAGCATCTGCAGGTTGTGGATCACGAAAGGGCGGGTGGAAACGGCCAGCGCATTGGCCACGCTGGCGCTGATCTCGCTTTCGAACAGGCGGCGGTCGTTCTGCAGGGCGGCGGCCAGGCTTTTGACGAGGATGGACTCCGCCTGTCGCTGCATCAAGGCATACACGGCGAGGCCGGCGGCGAGCGTCAGGACAATCAGGATGAGGCCGCCTATGAGGCCGATGCGGTGACTTTCGAATTGCCGATCCAAATACGTTCCCCCCGATCTCGCGTCGCGCATGCCGGGGCGTGCGTGCGCAAGGTATTGATATCGTGGATGCTGTTACAGATCGACAACTTACCACGCATTCCGGGAGAAGGTTGAAAGGGCGTACGGCCACTCTAGTGGCCGTACGCAATGATGGCCAGTGCGTCAGCGTGCCATCGCCATCGCGTTCACCGCCACACGGGTACTGGCGCGCTGGCTCAGCAGGCTGTTGAATATCAGTGCCAGGATGACAAACGCAGCGCCTGCCAGTTCGGCAAGCCCGAAACGATGGCCGAGGATGACCCCGATGACGAACGCGGATACCGGAACGAAGTTGATGAACAGCACGCCGTTGAGTGCGCCCAGCTTCCGGATGCCGGCGTTCCAGCTCAGCACGGCGATCACCGCGCCGATCACCACCATGTAGGCCAGTGCCCATAGTCCGTCCTGCACGGCCGCCATGGAGGGCGGATGAATGTGGCCCAGATGTGTCATCGCCCCAGTCGCGGCAAAGATGCTCAGCACACCCAGCAGACAGGTCAGCGTGGTGTAGCGCAACGGCGACCAGTGTGTGAAGCGTGCGGCCCCAAGGGTGTAGAACACCCAGCACAGTGCACCGAGCAACAGCAGCAGGTCACCGTCGACCTGGCTCGAGGCAGACAGCGCGGACAGATGGCCGTTGCTCACCACCAGCACCACGCCGGTCAAGGCGATGGCGATGGCGATCAGCGTGTGCGAGGCCGGGCGGGTACCGCGCATGCCCCAGTTCACGAGGGCGGTCATCAAGGGCATCAGCGCCATGATGACCGCAGCGTGCTCGGGTCGGCTGTGCGCCAGACCAGTGAACGCGAGCAGGTTGAAGCCGGCAAAGCCCAGGCTGCCATATAGCCAGAGCAGCATGCCGCGACCCTCGAACCTGAAGGCGCCCCGCCCTTCGCGGTAGGCCAGCAAGCCGGCGAAGAGAAAGGCGGCGCCCCCATAGCGGATGGCGGTCATATGGAACGCGTCGATCTGCGGCAGCAAGGGCTTGGCGACCTGGAACATGCCGCCCCAGGAGACGGCGGCAAGCAGCAGCAGGCCCATGGCCTGGAAAAGCGAAGCGCGGGACATCGTGATCTCCTTGCAGCAATGCGATGTGCGTAGCGTAGCCATTCGAGTCTTGTTAAAAATCCCCCCGGAAGGCATATGATTGTTTCCCTGTGGTTAACAATAGTGTCTGCCATGCTCGACCTGGAAGCTGCCCGCATCTTCACCCTTGTGGTCCAGAACCAGTCCTTTTCGGAAACCGCGCGCAAGCTGGGCGTATCGGCGCCGGTCATCAGCAAGCAGGTGGCGCGCCTGGAAAAATCGCTGGATGCGCGGCTGCTGCAGCGCACCACGCGCCGCCTCGGCCTGACCGAAGCCGGCACGGCGTTCTACGCGCATTGCGTGCGTATGCTCGAAGAGGCCGACGCCGCCGAACGCGCGGTCAGCCGACTGCATGAAGCACCGCGCGGCCACTTGCGCGTCAGCGCGACCGTCGGCTTCGGCAGCCTGCGCATCGCCCCGCTGCTGCCGGGCTTCCTGGCGCGCTACCCCGAAGTGAGCGTGGAACTGGTGTGCGACGACCGGGTGGTGGATATGGTCGACAGCGGCTACGACCTCGCCCTGCGCCTTACCGCCCAGCCCGGCGAACTGCTGGTGGCGCGGTCCCTGACTGCGGTGCGCCAGATGCTCTGCGCTGCGCCCGTCTATCTCGAACGCCGCGGCACGCCGCAACGGCCGGAAGACCTCGCCGACCACAACTGCCTGTGTTACCTGCGCAGCGACGAGACGGGCGACACCCGCTGGGCGTTCGTGAGCGAGGGCCGCCCCCTCAACGTGCCGGTGGCTGGCAATTTTTCCACCAACAATATCGACGCCCTGCGGCGGGCTGCGATGGCGGGGCTGGGGATCATTCTGGGTTCGAGTTACCGGCTGGAGCCGGATATTCGGGCGGGGCGGTTGGTGGAGATACTGGCTGATTTCCTGCCCGAGCAGGATGCGCGGATTTATGCGGTGTATCCGTCGAATCGGCATCTGAGTCCGAAGGTGCGGGTGTTTATTGATTATCTGGTGGAGGCGTTGGGGGAGGCCGCTTAGGACGCTGGTCTCGGGGCCGTTTGTACTGGGCTTGTCGAAGGGCGTGTACGCTGTAGCTGGGCTCTTTGCAGGACTGCGGACCGTTGGCCGGGGGTTGCCCGGCGGCAAGTTACTTTTCTTGCTTGCCCAAGAAAAGTAACCAAAAGAAGGGCACCCCGACATCCCCGAATTCCCGGAAATCGAGCCTGCCGAGCCGGCGGCGAAGAACTCGCCCCGCCTGGCTATTTTAATTTTGTTTTTTGTGGGCGGGGCTCAGACACCTTCGCCGCTGATCCGCCCGGCAGGCTCGATTTCCGGCGGGGCTGTGAGGGGGAAAAGTCAAAACCAGGGCGGTGGTGACTGGGTGGCTTGCGTGCTTGTGCCCGCCATCCGGCGCAATGCCCTTCGGCTAGTGCATGCTAAATCCCCGTTGCTTCGCGGCCAACCAATAGATAATGAAGGGGGAAATCGACACGGCAAGCAAAATGACTACAGCATTAAATCGAAATCTCAGAGAAGGACTGTCCTGAAAACGCATGACAATGCCTGTAATCGATAATTGAACTATGGGCAGGACAGCAAAGCATAGCCAAAAGGCATCGGCAAACCATAGCGAAGCGATCGAAAGTTTCCATATCGCAAAGGCGCCGCCCAATATTGCTAGCAATAGGGCAATAGCTGAGCCCCACTCCCTTATTCCGATAACCGAATTCTTTGTTCCTTGGAACAGAACCAGCAAACAGGTGATCGCCGTGGCGAGATAGATAAGAAACAACGGACCGATAATAATTCCCATGACTGGATCCTCTTCTGGTGCATTGCGGGTGTCCTTGCCAACGATCAGCAGCTCGCGTGGGGCCAAAAATAGGTAACCACAAGCATCTGGTCACCACTGTCCTGGTTTTGACTTTCCTCCCCTCACAGCCCCGCCGAAGATCAAGCGTGTCGGGCGGATCAGCGGCAAAGGTGTTTGAGCCCCGCTCACAAAAATCAATTCAGTCCAGCACAAGCGGGGCGAGTTCTTTGCCGCCCACCCGACGCGCTTGATCTTCGGGAATTCGGGACTGTCGGGGTCGCCTTCTTTTGGTTACTTTTCTTGGCGAGACAAGAAAAGTGACTAGCTGCCGGGCTACCCCCGGCCAACGGTCAGCAGTCCTGCAAAGAACCCAGCTACTTCAAGCATGCCCTTCGACAAGCTCAGGGCGAACGGCAACTGTCCCTTACTTACGCATACCCCCCATACCGATGCATAGGCGTCAACACAATATCCTCGTGATAGTGATGATGCAGCGCATCCAGCAGCTTGGCGTGAATGCCGCCGAACCCCCCGTTGCTCATCATCAGCACATGGTCGCCAGGACGGGCATCGGCGACCAGCTGGCTCACCAATTTATCCAGGTTGTCGAACACGCGCGCCTTGTCGCCCAATGGGGCCAACGCCTCGGCAGGGTCCCAGCCGAGGTTGGCGCCGTAGCAGTAGACCTGGTCGGCCTCGACGAGGCTGTCGGGTAGTTGGGCTTTCATCACGCCGAGCTTCATGGTGTTGGAACGCGGCTCCAGTACGGCGAGGATGCGGCTCTTGCCGATCTTGGCCCGCAGGCCTTCGACGGTGGTGGCGATGGCGGTGGGATGGTGGGCGAAGTCGTCGTAGACGGTGATGCCGTGCACGGCGCCGCGGATTTCCATGCGGCGCTTGACGTTCTCGAAACGGCTCAAGGCGTCGATCGCGGTGGCGGCGGGCACGCCGGCGTGGCGTGCGGCGGCAATCGCCGCGAGTGCGTTCATGCGGTTGTGTTCGCCGATCAGCTCCCACTTCACGCGGCCCTGCAGCGTGCCGTTGAAGAGGACGTCGAAGTGGCCGTTGGCGTCGGGTTCGCCGGCGCTCCAGCCATCCGTGCCACCGAATTGCTCGACCGGGGTCCAGCAGCCGCGCGTGAGCACGCGCTCGAGGTTGGCGTCGGTGCCGTTGGCGACGATGAGGCCGTTGCCGGGGACGGTGCGTACCAGATGGTGGAACTGGGTCTCGATGGCGGCGAGGTCGGGGAAGATGTCGGCGTGGTCGTATTCGAGGTTGTTGAGGATGACGGTGCGCGGACGGTAGTGGACGAACTTGGAGCGTTTGTCGAAGAAGGCGGTGTCGTATTCGTCGGCCTCGATGACGAAGAAGGGCGTGTCGGTCAGCCGCGCGGAGACTTCGAAATTATGCGGCACGCCGCCGATGAGAAAGCCGGGGCGCATGCGGGCGTCGTCTAGGATCCACGCGAGCATGGCGGAGGTGGTGGTCTTGCCGTGGGTGCCGGCGACGGCGAGCACCCATTTGTCGCGCAGGACGTTGTCGGCCAGCCATTGCGGGCCGGAGGTATACGCAAGGCCGCGTTCGAGGATGGCTTCCATCAAGGGGTTGCCGCGAGTGACGACGTTGCCGACGACGAAGATGTCGGCCTTGAGGTCGGCCTGGCTGGCATCAAAGCCTTCGATGAGGTCGATGCCGAGCGCGCGCAGCTGGTCGGACATGGGCGGGTAGACATTGGCGTCGCAGCCGGTGACCGTGTGGCCGGCTGCGCGGGCGATGGCGGCGATGCCGCCCATGAAGGTGCCGCAGATACCGAGGATGTGGATGTGCATGGTGGTGAGTGGTGAGTAGTGAGCGGTAGGCTGTAGACGGATTATCCCATGGCGGTGGCCCGTGCCTGCTGGATCAGGTGGGTCAGCAGGGCGCGCAGTTTGGCGGGACGCAGCGGTTTGTGCAGCAGGGGGAAGCCGGCCTGGCTGATGCGCAGGATGGTGTCGGGTGCAGTGTCGCCGGTGACCAGGATGGCCGGAATGTCGTGGCCGAATTTCTGCCGCAGGCGGACGATGACCTCGATGCCGTCGATGTCGTCGGGCAGGCGGTAGTCCGACACGATGACGTCGGGCACGCGGTCGAGGCTGGTGAGCCAGTGCTCGGCCTCGTCGGCGCTGTGGGCGGTGACCAGGTCGATCTGCCAGTTGTCGAACAGTTCGGCCATGCCGCGCAGGATGGCGCTTTCGTCGTCCACCAGCAGTACCAGCGCGTCGGCCGGGATGGAGCCGGGCGAATGCGTGGGGGTGGGCGGCAGGATCAGGCGCGTTTCGCCACTGGGCACGTCGATGCTGAATACCGAGCCGTGCCCCGGACGCGAGAGCAGGTCCACCCGGTGCCCCAGCAGCCGACCGAGGCGCGACACGATGGCGAGTCCGAGTCCGAGGCCCTTGCTGCGGTCGCGGGCCGGGTTGTGCAGCTGGACGAATTCCTGGAATACGCTCTCCTGCTGGTCGGGCGGGATGCCGCGTCCGGTGTCGATCACGCTGATGCGCACCACGTTGCCGCGCTGTCGGCAGGCCACCAGGATGCCGCCGTCGTCGGTGTAGCGGATGGCGTTGGCGATCAGGTTGACGAGGATGCGCTCGAGCAGTAGCGGGTCGCTGTACAGGGTAACGTCGCACGGACGGAAACGCAGGCGCAACTGCTTCTCCGCCGCCAGCGCACCGAACTGTTGTTCGAGTTCGACGAACATCTTCTGCAGCGGAAAATGCACCGGGTGCGTTTCGATGGTGCCGGCGTCGAGCCGCGAAATGTCGAGCAGCGCATTGAACAGCAGTTCCATGGCTGCGGTGGAGGCTTCGATGTTATCGATCAGGGTTTGCGCCTCGGGTTGCTGGTTGCGGGCCTTCAGCGCAGCGACGAACAGCGACAGGGCGTGCAGCGGCTGCCGCAGGTCGTGGCTGGCCGCGGCGAAGAAGCGCGACTTGGCCTGGTTGGCGCGTTCAGCCATGTCTTTCTTGGCGGCGAGATCGGCGGTGGCTTCGCGGATGCGCCGTTCCAGTTCGCCGCGGTGCGTCTGCAAGGCCTCGGCCATGTTGTTCACACCGGCGGCGAGGGCGCCGACTTCGCCTTCGGGCGGCAAGTGGGTGCGCACCGAGAGATCGTCGCAGGCGAGCAGCCCCACCACGCGGCCGACATGTTGCAGCTGGCTGGCCAGCCGGTTGGACAGCCGCCAGGCCAGCGCGCCGGTCAGCGCCAGGGCCAGCAGCATCAGAAGGACGGCATGGATCAGGGAGTTGCGCTTGAACGCGGCGATCTGGTCGAGCTTGACGCTGACTTCCACTTCGCCCAGCAGGTCGCTGGCGGCGGCCGGGTCGGCCGGAAACAGCGCGTTGTCCTGGACCACGGTGCTGGGCAGGAAAATGCTGGCGCGCTGCCGGTAGCGCTCGGCAAACTGTCCGGCGTCCAAGGTGTCGCTGGTACTCGCCAGCGTACGACCATGGAGGTCGGTGATGCGGGCAAACGCCAGCTGGTTGTTGCGGGCTTCGGTCTCGAGCAGGTGGCGGGCCAGGGCCATGTCGCCGCTGATCAGCGCGTAGGGCAAGGCGTCGGCGAGATGGCGGACCGAACTGGTGGCTCGCGCATGGAGGGCTTTTTCGGCCGTGGCCAGCGCTTGCGTGGTGAAGTAGGCCACCATGCTGAATTCGGCGAGCAGTGCAGGCAGCAGGGCGATCATCAGCATCCGGCTGCGGATGCTGGAAGGCGACAGGCGGCGGAGCCAGGCGCGCGGCGAGGTCACGAATTATGGGTCAAGCGCTGAATGGCGAGCACGGCCTCGGTTCGATTGGTCACGTCTAGGGCGCGAAAAATCGCCGCGATGTGGACTTTCACCGTGCTTTCCGACATCGCCAGCATGCCGGCGATGGCCTTGTTGGCGCAGCCTTGCGCCAACAGGCGCGCCACCTCGAGCTGGCGCGCAGTCAACCCGCTATGCTGCAGGGCCTCGAAATCGGCCGGCGCCACCATATGCAGTCCGCTGTTACCGTCGCCTAGGCAGGCCGGCACGAAGATGTTGCCCGCCAGCACCTGCCGCAGCGCGGACAGCATCACGGCGGTGGGCGCGGCCTTGGGAATGTAGCCGAGCGCGCCGGCTTCCAGCGCATTGCGGATGTCGTGCGGCGACTCGGAGGCGGACAGGACCACCAGGGGAATGTCGGGGAAACGGCTGCGATACTGCGTGATTCCTTGCATGCCGACGAAGCCGGGCATGTTCAGATCCACCAGCGCCAGATCGAGATCAGTATGCAGCGCGGTCTGTGCGAACAGGCTGGGGTAATCGTGGGCGTCGATGATCTCGACCGGCGGTTCCAGTTGCGATAACACCTGTCGCACGCCCTCGCGCATCAGCGGATGATCGTCGGCCAGAAGGGTTTTCATGTCTGCACGTCCTGCATGGCGGGATTCTAGCAGCCTGCCAAGCTCGAAGAATCGATGCGCGCGGGGGCGCGACCGATCGGCGGGCCATGCCGGCTGCGCCGCAATTATTTGCCGCGTACTTTGCTCACGCCTGCGTCAATGGCGTTTTCCAGGTAGCCGAAGTAGTAGTCGGGGATCAGCAGGCCGACGATGGGGTCGCCGACCCCGTTGCCCTGGGTGTCGAAGACCTGGACGGTGGGCACCATGAATATCTTGTGCGCGGCAGCAAAAGCGCCTTCGGTGGTGGGCGTGCCGTCAAAGTCGGTCATGGGGTCGGTGGTGCCGATGGTGACCTCGCGGATGATGACGCGCTTGCGGTAGGCCGGGTCCTTGTGCATGGGGATCAGGTAGTCATGCTTGACGCGTTCGCAATACGGGCAGTGCGGTGTGGTGAAGACGACCAGGACGGGCACCTGCCGCTTGGCGGCCGTGCGTGCGTCGGCCTGGAAATCCTTGGCATGGACCAGGCTGTCTGCCGCGCGGGCAGCGCCGGACAGCGCCAGGCCCCATGCTAAAATCAGGGCCCAGGCTGCGATCTGTCGTGCGATTGTCGCCATTCCTGCGGGTGGTTTCGGGTACGTCATAATCGCCAGTATCGCGCCATCATTTGCCAAATCAAACAGTTTATTCCTACCGCCATGCATACCCTGACCATTGCTTCCCGTGAAAGTGCACTTGCCATGTGGCAGGCCGAGCATGTTCGCGATCGCCTGCGCGCGCTGCACCCCGGTTGCACGGTGAATATCCTGGGCATGACCACGCGCGGCGACCAGATCCTCGACGTCACGCTATCCAAGATCGGCGGCAAGGGCCTGTTCGTCAAGGAGCTCGAGGTTGCGCTGGAGGCCGGCGAGGCCGATCTGGCGGTGCATTCGATGAAGGACGTGCCGATGGAACTGCCGCCGGGTTTCGCACTCGCCGTGATCGGCGAGCGCGAAGATCCGCGCGACGCCTTCGTGTCGAACCGCTATGAACGCCTGTCCGAGCTGCCGCCCGGCAGTGTGGTTGGCACCTCCAGCCTGCGCCGCGAAGCGCAGTTGCGTGCGCGCTACCCGCACCTGGCGGTAAAGCCGCTGCGCGGCAACGTCGGCACCCGCTTGAAGAAACTCGACGACGGCCAGTTCGACGCGATCCTGCTGGCCGCGGCCGGCCTCAAGCGGCTCGGGCTGGGCGACCGCATCAAGAGCCTGCTTTCCGTGGAAGACAGCATTCCCGCCGCCGGCCAGGGTGCGCTCGGCATCGAGATTCGAAGCGGCAATGGCGACGTGGCGGCCATGCTGACTGCATTGAACCATCCTGAGACCGCCGCCTGCGTGCGCGCCGAGCGCCAGGTCAGCCGCGTGCTCGGCGGCAGCTGCCAGGTACCGCTGGGGGCGCACGCGGTGCTACAGGCGGGACGGCTGGTGTTGAACGGCTTCGTGGCGAATCCGGACGGCAGCGGTTTCATCCAGGATCGTGCCGAAGGCGATGCGGCCGATCCCGAGGCGGTCGGCCAGACGCTGGCCGACAAGCTGCTGGCGCAGGGCGCGCGCGCCATTCTCGACGCCTTGCCGGCCGCATGACGCAGCCTTTGGCCGGCCGCACCGTGCTGGTGACCCGGCCAGCCCATCAGGCAACTGCATTGGCACAGAAGGTTGCGGCAGCGGGCGGGGAAGCTTTTGTGTTCCCCGCGCTAGGCATCGAGCCGGTTGCGACGGATCGGCTGGCGGAGGCGCTCGCGTATCTGGCCGGGGCTGACATTGCGATTTTCATCAGTCCCAATGCCGCACAGTTCGGCATGGCGGCGATCCGTGCACGCGGCGACTTGCCTGACACGCTCCGAATTTTTGCGGTCGGTCCCGGCACTGCGCGCGCGTTGGTGGAACAGGGTGTCGAAGGCGTCATCACGCCGGACGGCCAGGACAGCGAGGCCGTGCTGGCATTGCCGCAATTGCAGGCGGTGGCGGGCAGGCAGGTGGTGATCGTGCGCGGGGTCGGCGGCCGCGCGCTGATGGCCGACACGCTGCGCGCGCGCGGTGCCGACGTGCGATTCATGGAGTGCTACCGGCGCACGTGTCCCCACGCCGACCCCGCGTCCCTGCTGGCGCGCTGGCAGGCAGGCGGCATCGATGCTGTGACGGTTGCCAGCGCGGAGACGTTGCACAATCTGGCGACGCTGCTGGGCGAGCCGGGTGCGCCTCTGCTGGCGGCCACCCCGCTTTTCGTCCCGCATGAGAAAATCGCCGATGCGGCTCGCCGCTTCGGCATTGCGCACGTCGTCGCCACTCCGGGTGGTGACGCAGGCCTGCTGGATGGTCTGGTTAACTGGTTCAGGAATAAGACAGGCTCCAAACATGAATGACACGCCCGAAACCTCCTCCATACCGCCTGTTGCCACGCCGGTGGCAACGCCGCAGCCGCGCATGCATGCACTGCCACTCATTGCCATGCTGGTGTCCGTGCTGGCGCTGGCTGCGGCAGGGTGGTCGTGGTCCGACAGCCGCGAACGCATCCGCGACCTGAAGACCGAGTTGGGCCGTCGTCTGGCCGAATCGGGCAAGGATGTGAACGAATCCCGTCTGCTGGCGCGCAATGCCGACGACGCGATGCGCCAGGTCAGCGAAAAGGTCTCGCATATCGAAAGCCAGATGGCGACCTCGCAGCAACAGCAACTGGCGCTCGAGTCCCTGTACAAGGATCTGGCGCAGGGCCGCGACCAGTGGACGCTGGCCGAAATCGAACAGGTGTTGCTGACCGCTGCGCAGCAGTTGCAGCTGGCGGGCAATGTAAAGGCGGCGATCATCGCACTGGAGGGCGCCGATACCCGTCTGCAGCGTCTGAACAAACCGCAGTTCACCGCGTTGCGCCGTGCCATTGCCTCGGATCTGGCCAACCTGCGCGCGGCGCCGTCGGTTGACGAAGTGGGAATGAGCGCACGCATCGAGGCCTTGGTGGCACACCATATGGACTGGCCGCTGGCCAGCGCGCAGGCTTCCGAGGCGGTGCCCGCGCCGCGCAGCGTGCGGGCGGCCAACTTCGGCCAGGAGCTGTGGGCGGAGCTGAAGCATCTGGTGCAGATCCGCCGCGTGGAAGGCAACGAAACAGTGCTGCTCCCTCCCGACCAGGCTTACTTCCTGCGCGAGAATCTGCGCCTGCGCCTGCTGTCGGCGCGGTTGGCGCTGTTGTCGCAGGATCAGGCGGCATTCCGTGCGGACCTGCGCGCGGTGCTGCTCATGCTTGAACGCTATTTCAATACGCGCGATGCCGGGGTCGTCGACGCCATCAAGGAGGTCAAGCGCCTCTCCAGCCTGCAGATTGCCATCAAGCTGCCCGGCATCGACGCCAGCCTGGCCGCCCTCGATGCCTACAAGGGGAATCTGTGATGCGCTGGCTGATCTCGCTGCTCATCGTTGCCGTGCTGGCGGTCGCCCTGGCGATGGCGGGGCGTTACGACCCGGGCTACGTGGTGCTGGTCTATCCGCCGTGGCGGATGGAAATATCCTTCATCGGATTCGTGCTGGCGGTGGTCGGGATGGTGGTCGGCGGCATCGTGCTGCTGCGGCTGGCGATGCTGACCCTCAACCTGCCCGGTATCGTGCGCGAACAGCGCGAGCGCCGCGCCGCCCGCAAGCGCGACGAGAATTTCGTCGGCGGCCTGCGGGCGTATGCCGAATATCGCTACCAGGATGCCGAGCAATCCCTGGGGCAATGGCTGGGCGACGAGCCCAGGATCGGCCTGGCGCGCGTGCTCGCGGCCCGTGCGGCACAGGAAATGCGGGCGATCGCGCAGCGCGAGCGGCATATACAGGAAGCCACCGAACACGGCGCCGAGCTCGCGGCGCAGCTGTTCGAAGCCGAGGCGCGCCTCGACGCCAAGGACGCCACGGCGGCGCTGGTGGCGATCAACCGGGCGAAGGAAATCGCCCCACAGCACACCGCGCTGTTGCGGCTCGAACTCAAGGCGAGGCAGATGACGGGGCAGTGGGACGAAGCCGAGCGTCTGCTCGACGCGCTGATCCGCAGCAATGCGCTGGAGCCGGGCGTTGCCGCGCAGAGCCGGCGCATGGTGTACGCCGAGAATCTCAAGCGCCGTGCCGAGGACGATCGCGGGCTGCTGGAATACTGGAAGAAAATCCCGGCCGATTTCAAGGCCGACCCCTGGGTGGCGCGTGCCGGCGCGCGTGCCTTCATGCAGCGCGGCGGCCACGATACCGCGCTCGATGTGCTGGAGACCGCGCTGGGGCGCGAGTGGAACGAGGAGTTGGTGGCCCTTTACGGCGAAGTGCGCGGCAGCAGCCCGACCCGGCAGATCGAGCAGGCCGAAAAATGGCTGCATGCGCAGCCGCGCGATGCGCAGTTGCTGCTGACGCTGACGCAGCTGTGCAGCGTGCAGCAGCTATGGGGCAAGGCGCAGAGCTATCTGGAGGCTAGCCTCGCCATTGCCGCCAGCGCCGACGGCCATATCCGCATGGCCGAGCTCAAGAACCAGAGCGGTCAACCCGGCGAAGCCTGTCTGCATTATCAGAAAGCACTGGCATTGTGCCGTGCGCAATAGAATTTAGAGTAGGCGACTGGCACGTTTGTACGGGGTTGCCATCCTGTGCAGCGTGTACCATTAGATTTTTCTAATATTTGGAAGGAGTATCCCATGCGCCGTACCTTTTTTGCTGTGTTCGGGATTGTGCTGGGCAGCCTGGTATTGTCTGCGCCCGCCAGCTGGGCTGCCGCGCCCAAGGCCCAGCAGTCGAGCCAGACTGCCGGCGTCTACAAGGTGGCCATCGACCCTGGCGTCAGCCTCGACGATGCGGCCCAATCGATGCGCCTGCGGGCCAACGCGCTGAATCTGAAGCTGGTCGCGGAACTGCCGTTGTCCAAGCAGGTGGAAGCGGTGACGGGCAAGCCGCAGCGCACCATCACCATTTTCCAGTTCTGCGACGCGGTCACGGCCAAGGAACTGATCGACATGAGCATGGACTTTGCCATCTACATGCCGTGCCGTATCTCGATGATCGAAGATGCCGACGGCAAGGGCTGGCTGATTATGCCGGACATCAATGTTGATCTGGTGGCGAAGGAAAAGAATCTGCAACAGGAATTGACTGCGCGCATCAAGAAAGTGCGCGAAGGGCTGATCGAGATCATGCAGGCGGGCGCCCACGGGGATTTGTAAGCCGGTCTCGAGTCGAGGGAACGCCGACCTTAAATCGTAAGACGCTTGAACCGACATGCCCGCTAAGCGGGCTTTTTTATTGTGCGGCAGCCGTTTCCGTGTCGGCCGCGTAGACGAAGGCGTCGGCGAAGAATTCGTCCTCGGGTAGCTTGCGGGTCTTCACGAAACTGTCGCGCGCATTGTCCACCATGACGGGCGCGCCGCAGGCATACACCTGGTAGCCCGACAGATCGGAAAAATCGGCCAGCACGGCTTCGTGCACGTAGCCAGTCCGCCCCTGCCATTGATCGTCAGGCTGCGGGTTGGACAGCACCGGGATGAAACTGAAGTTCGGCCGCTCGGCCAGCCATTGCTGGGGCAATTCGGCCATGTACAGGTCCTTCCGCGAACGCACGCCCCAATACAGCACCAGTTCGCGGTCGGTATGTTCGGCAAAGGCGTGTTCCAGCATGCCCTTGATCGGTGCAAAGCCGGTGCCGCCGGCGATGAAGATCATCGGCTTGTCGGAGTCCTCGCGGATGAAGAAACTGCCGAGCGGGCCTTTCAGGCGCAGGATGTCGCGTTCCTTCAGGGTGGTGAACACCTGGCCGCTGAACAGGCCGCCCGGTACGTGGCGGATGTGCAGTTCCAGCAGCGCATCGTCGTGCGGCGGGTTGGCGAGCGAATAGCTGCGCGTCTTGCCGTCCTTCAGCTGGAAGTCGATGTACTGCCCAGCGAGAAACTGCAGGCGTTCGTTGGCCGGCAGCTTGATTTTCACTACCATCACATCGTCGGCCCGCTTCTCCAGCTTTTCCACCCGGCACGGCAGGGTTTTCACCATAATGTCCTTGGCGGCGCCGACTTCCTTGGCCTCGATGACCATGTCGCTCAGCGGTTTGGCACGGCAGAACAAGGCGCGCCCCTGCGTTTTTTCTTCCTCTTTCAGTGCGTTGGCGGAATGCACGCCATAATCGATCTGGCCAGACAGAACCTTGCCCTTGCAGGCGCCACAGGCGCCGTTGCGGCAGCCATAAGGCAGCGAGAACCCCTCGCGCAGGGCGGCTTCGAGGATGGTTTCATCGTCGTTGACGGCGAATTGGTGCCCACTGGGCTGGACGGTGACCTGGTACGGCATGATGTGCGCTTAAAATGCAGGGATAAACCGGCGGATTATCGCCCGAGTGGACGGGGTTTTCACCCTTGGAGCGCAAGGGTTACAGGCGGAGGCAATGAAAAAGATCTTGATCGTAGGATTCGGTGACGTCGCGGAACGGCTGGTGGCGCGCTACGCTGGCCAGGCCGACTTCATCGGCATGATCCGCCGGCCCGAGCGTGCCGCCGTGTTGCGCGCACTGGGGGTGACGCCCTATATCGGCGATCTCGATGCGCCTGCCACGTTGAAGCGCCTGCCGCGCGTCGACGGCGTATTCCATTTTGCGCCGCCGCCCAATGAAGGCACGACCGATCCGCGCACGGCCCGGCTGCTGCATGCATTGGCCCGGCGGGGCAAGCCGGGTGCGCTGGTGTACATCAGCACCAGCGGCGTGTATGGCGATTGCGGCGGCAACTGGGTCAGCGAAACGCGTCCGGTGGCGCCGGTGAACGGCCGCGCCGTGCGGCGGGTGGATGCCGAGCGCCAGTTGCGCATCTGGGGCGAGGCCTTGGGGGTGCAGGTGAGCATTCTGCGCGCACCGGGCATCTACGCCGCCGACCGTCTGCCGCTCGAACGTATCAAGCGCGGCACGCCCGCGCTGATTTCCCGCGACGACAGCTATACCAACCATATCCACGCCGACGACCTGGCGCGCCTGGCGTGGGCGGCGTTGTTCCGGGGACGCGCGCAGCGCGTCTATCATGCGGTCGACGCGCATCCGCTGAAGATGGGAGACTGGTTCGACAGCTGTGCCGACGCCTTTGGCCTGCCGCGTCCCCCGCGGGTGAATCGGGCCGAAGCGGAAAAAGTGCTGTCCGAAGCGCTGTTGTCGTTTCTGCGCGAGTCGCGCCAGTTGTCGAACGTGCGCACCACGCACGAACTGCGGCTGAAATATCGTTATCCGACTTCGGACGACCTGTTGCGCGAAATCCGGCAGACACGCGGCCAGATGAAGCTGTTTTGAACGATCCGGTTCAGCGCAGCAGGTCGTCCGGCTCCCGCTTGAACTCGCCTTCCAGCACATCGTCGTTTGCCGGGCGCATCGGGTCCGCCTTGCGGCCGGTCCAGGTGCCCGGGATCAGCAGCAGCACGAGTGCGATGGCATCGCTGATGAAGCCGGGGAAGACAAGCAGGCCGCCCGCGAGGAGAATACGGCCGCTGGCGAAGAGAGAGGCCAGGGGCTGCGCGCCCGACTGCAGCGAAAACAGCAGACGCGGCCCCCAGACGGCGCGTTCGATGCGAATCAGCATGATGCCGGCAACGGCCGCCAGCAGCAGCCACAGCAGCACCCAGCTGCCGAGGGCATGGGCCACCCAGAAAATACCGATGGCCTCCAGAACCGGAAACGATAGGAGCAGTAGCACAATCCAACCAAAGCGCATGACATGGAACCTTTGTTAATCTTGACGAATGTACCCGATGTTGCGAATGCCGAGAAACTGGCGCACGCATTGATCGAAAGCCGCGCGGCGGCATGCGTGAACGTTTTGACGGCGTGCCGCTCCATCTACCGTTGGCGGGGAGCGGTGGAAACGGCCGACGAAATCCCGCTGCTGATCAAAACTACCGCGGCACACTACCCGCTGGTCGAGTCGATCGTCCGCGCGCACCACCCCTACGACGTACCTGAACTGATTGCCGTACCGATAACACATGGCCTGCCCGCTTACCTCGACTGGGTGGCCAAGGAGACTGAAAAGCATGATTAAGTGGATTCGTTTGCTGAGCGCACTGTTTGCACTTGGGGGTGCGCTTGGGCATTTTCCAGTGGCCCACGCCGAAGATTTTCTTGACCCCGAGGCGGCGTTCAAGTTCTCGGCACGCGCGCTGGACGCCAATACGCTGGAAGCGCGCTGGCAGATCGCCGACGGCTACTACATGTATCGCGACAAGTTCAAGTTCGAGGTCGACGGCGCCACGCTGGGCACGCCGCAACGGCCGGCCGGCAAGGTGAAGCACGACGAGAACTTCGGCACGGTCGAGACCTACCGCAAGGATGTGCGGATCGCATTGCCGGTCCAGCGTGCAGCGGGTGTCACGTCGGTGACCCTGAAAACGGTGTCGCAGGGCTGCGCGGATGCCGGTCTCTGTTACACCCCGCAAAGCGAAAGCGTCACGATCAAGCTGCCTGCTGCCGTCGCCGCTGCGGTAGCCCTGCCTGCGGCCAGTGCGGCTGCTTCCGCGCCCTCCGCGCTGGATCGGTTGCGCAGCCTGGGCGGCGATACCGGCATGCCGCAACTCCTGCCGCCGGACGAGGCTTTCCTGGTCAAGGCGGCCATGCCGGATGCGCAGACGGTCAAGCTGGACTATGCGCCGACAGCCAACACCTACCTGTACCGCGACAAGCTCGCCTTCGTCGTCAAATCGCCGGCCGACATCAAGATCACGCGTGTCGACACGCCTGCGGGCGACATCAAGGACGACCCGAGCTTCGGCCGCACCGAGGTGTATCACCATAATTTTTCCGCCAGCCTTGCGCTGTCGCGTGCGCTGGCCGGCAACGAAACCCTGGTGCTGGCCGCAACCTGGCAGGGCTGCAATGAGGCGGTCGGCGTCTGTTATCCGCCGATCAAGCACGACTTTTCCCTGACGGCCGGCGGCAGTGTCGCAGGGGCTGGGGCGAGCGGGGCGGCTGCATCCGCCACCCCGGATGCCGCGAAGCCTGCAGCCAGCGAATCCGATACCTCGAAGATCGAGCGCGTGCTGAAGGGCGGCAGCTTCTGGGCGGTCGTCGCCACCTTCTTCGGATTCGGCCTGCTGCTGGCGCTGACGCCGTGCGTGTTCCCGATGATCCCGATCCTCTCGGGCATCATCGCCGGACAGAACAAGGAACTGACCAAGGCCAGCGGCTTCCTGCTTTCGCTCGCCTACGTGCTGGGCATGGCCATCACCTACGCGCTGGCCGGCGTGGCGGCGGCGCTGTCCGGCACGCTGCTGTCGAACGCCCTGCAGAACCCGTGGGCACTCGGCATCGGCGCCGGCATCTTCGTCCTGCTGGCGCTGTCGATGTTCGGCTTCTTCGAGCTTCAACTGCCGAGCTTCATCCAGAGCAAGTTCTCCGACGCCTCCAACAAGATGAAAGGCGGCAACTTTGTCGGCGTCTTCGTCATGGGCGCACTGTCGGCCGTGATCGTCGGCCCCTGCGTCGCGCCGCCGCTCGCCGCCGCGCTCGCCTTCATCGCGCAGACCGGCAATACCACACTGGGCGGCGTCGCGCTGTTCGTGCTGGCGCTGGGCATGGGGGTACCCTTGCTGCTGGTGGGCCTGTCGGCGGGAGCGCTGCTGCCGCGTGCCGGCGGCTGGATGAACGCGGTGAAGTATTTCTTCGGCGTGATGATGCTGGCGATCGCCATTTATCTCATTTCGCCCATCATCCCCGCCTGGATCAACATGCTGCTGTGGGCCGTGCTGCTGATCGCGTCCGCGATCTACCTGCATGCGCTCGATCCGCTGCCGGAGAAGGCCTCGGGTTGGAAGCGTTTGTGGAAGGGATTTGGCGTGGTGCTGCTGGTCGGCGGGCTGTCGATCATTCTCGGCATGTTGGCGGGCAGCCGCGACCTGTTGCAGCCGCTCGAGATCTACAAGGGCAGCGTCTTCAAAGGAGGCGCGGGCGGCGTTGCGATGGCGGCCGAGCAGGAGGGGCTGGCGTTCGAGAGAGTAAAGAGCGTCGCGGAGCTCGATGCCCGACTGGCCGCAGCCAAGGCCGAGGGCCGTGCGGTCATGCTCGATTTCTATGCGGACTGGTGCGTGTCGTGCAAGGAAATGGAACATCTGACCTTCAGTGACCCCAAGGTGCAGGCCCGCCTGCACAAGATGGTCCTGCTGCAGGTCGACGTCACGGCCAACACCGATGCCGACAAGGCCTTGCTGAAACGCTTCAACCTGTTCGGGCCGCCCGGCCTCATTTTCTGGGACGGCACAGGCGCGCAGTCGGATTACAAGGTGATCGGTTTCGAAAAGGCGGACAAGTTTCTCGCCAGTATCAACTCGGCACTCGGCCAGTAAGGTTGCCAGCCCTGGAGCCCTGCGAGCTTGCGCCCGCAGGGCTTCTCGCTTTATGGCTGGCGCCGCAATACCGCGATGGCGTCGAGCAAAGACGTGACGACAGGCTGGATCTTGCGCCGCATCAGCGAGCCGATGGCGGTCGTCTTGAGAAAGATCGGCCGAACGGTGTCGGCATCCACCGCGGCCAGCGCATCCAGCGCCGCGCAGTCCGATTCGAACTGCGGCGCGGCAGCGAGCAGTGCGGCGCGTGCGACGGCACGCGAGGCCTCGTCCGTCTGGCGCAGCGGCGCGCACCAGCTGGCCAGCGCATCCAGCGTGTGGTTCACCACTTCCTGGATTTCCGGACGATCGAGGATGGTCGCGGTGGTGGCGAGGAAGGTCTGGCCTTGTCCAGAGAGCGCTTTTTCCAGCATCGTGCAGTAGGGATTGCCGGCGAGCTGCGGCACGTTGGCGTGGTCGGCCCGCGCAGGGCGCGGGTTCGGCAGCGTGTCGGGCTGCAGTTCGAGAAAGGCCACGTAATAGGAGTTGCGGCTGTTGCCGCGTTTCCAGATCGACAGCCGTTCGGCGTCAGTGAGCACGCCGGAGTACAGCATCACCGCGACGGTGTCGAGAATGCCGACGTCGTCCTCGTGCAGGAAGGCGAGGTGCTCGACCAGGAACTCGGCCAGCGTGCGGCCCATGCTGCCTGTACACACCACATCGCGCATCAGCATCAGCCTGGCGTTTTCGATGGTCGGCATGCACCACCAGGCGTAGCGCGCCAGTTCGTCGGTGAGCGCGGGCGAGTGCACCACCGCGACCACCGCCTCTTCTTCGGCAATCAACAGCAGTTGCGCCAGGTGCTGGGTCGACAGCCCGGCCTGCGACTGGCGGGTCCAGCGGGTGAGGTGCACCGGGTAACCGCCGGGCGAGCCGAGCGCATGGCCGGACAGCAGTTCGCGCACCCGCTTCAGGTAACGGTCGGAACGCTCGTTGGGTTTCAACGGCACGCTGGCTTCGCCTTGCGGCGTCAGCGCCCACAGCGTCATGTTCGATTCGTCGATGCGGACGGCCTTGAGCTCGGTATTGAAGAGAACGTTGAGGCGCAGTTCGTCTTCGGGGGACAACTCGTCGTTCATAGTGCCTTGAATACCTCACGCGCGGCCGCGATGGTGGCATCGATGTCTGCGTCCGTATGCGCGGCCGAGACGAAGCCGGCTTCGAACGCCGAGGGCGCAAGATAAATGCCGTGGTCGAGCATGGCGTGGAAGAAGCGGTTGAATTTCTCCTTGTCACCCTGCATCACCTCGGCAAAGCTCGCCGGCGGCTTCGCTGCGAAATACAGGCCGAACATGCCGCCGATCGAGTCGGCGCAGAAGGCGATACCAGCGTCTTTAGCCGTGGCGGTCAGGCCCTTCACCAGTTTTTCGGTGCGGGCTGTGAGCGTTGCGTAGAAGCCGGGCTCGGAAATCGCGGCAAGCGTCGCGAGGCCTGCCGCCACCGCCACCGGATTGCCCGACAACGTGCCCGCCTGATACACCGGGCCGCTAGGAGCCAGCGCGTCCATCACGTCGGCACGGCCGCCGAAGGCCCCTACCGGCATGCCACCGCCGATGACCTTGCCGAGCGTGGTCAGATCCGGCTTGATGCCGAGCAGCTTCTGCGCGCAGCCGAGGTCGACGCGGAAACCGGTCATCACCTCGTCGAAAATCAGCAGGGCGCCATGTTGATCGCACAGGCGGCGCATCGCCGCCATGAATTCGGCGGTCGGCTTGACCAGGTTCATGTTGCCGGCGAAGGGCTCGACGATGATGCACGCAATCTCCCTGCCGATCTCGGCGAAGGTGCGTTCGAGTCCGGCGACGTCGTTGTAATCCAGCACGATCGTCTGCGCCGCGACTTCCGGCGGCACCCCGGCCGAAGTGGGATTGCCGAAGGTGAGCGCACCGGAGCCGGCCTTCACCAGCAGGAAATCGGCGTGACCGTGGTAGCAGCCTTCGAACTTGATGAACTTGCTGCGGCCGGTGAAGCCGCGCGCCAGACGGATCGCACTCATGGTCGCTTCGGTACCGGACGACACCAGGCGCACCTTCTCGATGCTCGGCACGAGTTCGACGATGCGCTTTGCAATGGTGAGTTCGGCCTCGGACGGCGCGCCGAACGACAGGCCGTTGGCAGCAGCGTCCTGCACCGCCTTCACCGTGCCGGGATGGGCGTGGCCGAGGATGGCCGGGCCCCACGAGCCGACATAGTCGATGTATTCGCGGCCGTCGGCGTCCCACACGCGCGAGCCCTTGGCGCGGCTGAAGAACACCGGGGTGCCGCCGACGCTCTTGAAGGCACGCACCGGCGAGTTCACCCCGCCGGGGATGACTTTCTGCGATTGTTCGAATAGCTGTTCGTTACGGGTCATGGCTGTTTTCATCGTTGGGCGTTCACTCTTCGGATTCGGTTTCGAATAATTGATTGAGGTTGTGCGCAGCGGCTTGGATGTTGGGAGCGTCGAACAGGGCCGAGAGCACGGCCAGACTGTCGGCGCCGGCGGCGAGCAGCTGTGGCGCGTTGGCCAGCGTGATGCCGCCGATGGCGACCAGTGGAACCTGGATCACCGGCGCCGCCTCGCGCAGCAGGTTGAGGTCGGCGCGCGGCGCGGCCGGCTTGGTGGGCGACGCAAAGAAGCTGCCGAAGGCCACGTAGTCGGCGCCTGCGGCCTGGGCCGCCAGTGCCAGTTCGAGGCTCTGGTAGCAGGAGGCGCCGATGAATTTGTCCTTGCCGAGGATGATGCGCGCCTCGCGCAGGCTGCCGTCGTCACGCCCCAGATGCACCCCGTCGGCGTCGGTCAGATCGGCCAGCCGCAGGTCGTCGTTGACGATCAGCGGCACGCCGAAACGGTGGCACAGCGCGACCAGTTCGCTGGCCTGTTCGTGGCGGCGGGCGACGTCACCCGATTTGTCGCGGTACTGCACCGCAGCGACGCCGCCGGCCAGCGCTGCCTCGACCTGCGCCAACAGCTGCTCGGTGTCGGCAGTTTCTGAGGTGAGGGCGTATACGCCGCCCGGAAACTCACGCATGACAAGAATCAGGCATTGCCTTCGGCCTGCCCATCCTGCGCCCAGAAGAAACGCTCGGGGATGTATTGGCCCATGCCGGGCCGGAACGCAGCTTTCAGGGATTCATAGGTGAAGTTCTGTGCGTCGCGTACAGCCTGCGGGACATCCTGGCCGTAGGCCAGGGCGGCGGCGATGGCCGAGGCAAGCGTGCAGCCTGAACCGTGATAGCTGCCGGGCAGGCGGTCCCAGGCATCGGTCTGCACGTGGCCGGCGGCGTCGTACAGGCTGTTCAGCACGCGCGGGGTGGCCTCGTGGGTGCCAGTGACGAGGACATACTCGCAGCCAAGATCGGTCAGATGCTTGGCGCAGGCGGCGAGATCCAGATCATCCTCGTCCGACTCGAACAGTGCCAGCCGCCGGGCCTCGTGGCTGTTGGGGGTGAGGATGCTGGTCTGCGGGATCAGCAGGTCGCGCATGGCGGCGATCATGTCGTCGTTGGCGAGTTCGTCGCCGCGCCCGGAAGCCAGCACCGGATCGAGGATGACCGGAATATCCGGATAGTCGGCGAGGATTTCGGCGATCACCGCGATCGATTCGGCGCTTCCCAGCATGCCGAGCTTGAACGCGGCCACCGGGACGTCTTCCAGCAGCATGCGCGCCTGGTCGGCCACCCACTCGGCGTCGATCACCAGGATCTCGTCGACGCCGGCGGTGTCCTGCACCGTGAGCGCGGTGATCACCGACAGCGGATGGCAGCCCATGCTGGCCAGCGTCAGCAGGTCGGCCTGGATGCCTGCGCCGCCGGTCGGGTCGGACGCGGCGAAGCTGAGCACCAGCGGCGGCGTGGGCTTGGGAGCGAAAATAGGCGGCATGGCGTCACAGCTTTAAAATCAATCCCCAATTTTAGCTGATTCCCTCCAAGAGCCTATTCCAGCAGAAATCATGTCCCGCGTTGAGACCAGGATCGGATGGGTGCCAAGCGCCGCAGACGCCGATCCTGATCTCAACCCGAAGGGCCGGTTGCCGGCGGGCGTTTATGCCCTCCGGGTGCATTGCGGTGTTGCGGGTGACTCGTGGAGAATGACCTCACTTCGCCCCCCGCGCCTTGCACTGCATCCCGCAGGCAGCCGGCGCGGGGCATGATTTCTACTGGAATAGGCTCTACCTCATGTCCGAAACCCCTGAATACAAAAGCTGGATGTGCCTAATCTGCGGCTACATCTACCACGAGGAAACCGGTGCGCCCGAGGATGGGATTCCGCCCGGCACGCGCTGGGAAGATGTACCGATCAACTGGACATGCCCGGATTGCGGTGCGCGCAAGGAAGATTTCGAGATGGTGGCGTTTTAAAAGTCGGATTCGTCATCTGTCCGCTCAAGTAAAGCGCCGGGATGGGCGATAGTACGTTGGCCTATCGAATCTCACTACGGACGTAGTGGGATACCATATGGCGCCCCTGTCAATGGTACGGTAAGACAAAAAATCGGGGTACATATAAATCAGGAGACGATAATGATGATGCGGTGGATGACAACGTGGGTTCTGTTTGTTTTCTCAACAAGCGTATGGGCGATTTCCCCCTATCTCCAAGGCGATTCGGTAAAGGGGGGGAACGTGCAGGCGGCAGCGACGGCGGTCGAGTCCAAGCTCAAGGCCGGCGGTTTCAAGGTGGTTGGCAAGTATTTCCCCAAAACCCTGGCGGGATATGGCGTGGTCATCGCCACTGACGAGGCCATGCTCGACGAAGTGGGGTCGGTAGGAGGGAATGCCATCCTGGGTGCGGCGATCCGCGTGGGAGTGGCTGCGGACGGCAGTGTGGCGTACACCAATCCCGACTATTGGTATCGCGCCTATTTCCGCAAGGCCTTCACCAAGAAGGAAGATGCGGTCAAGGCCCTGCAGGCGCGCCTGCAGGATGCGCTGGGCGCCGGCAAGGGTCTGGGCGGTGACGAATCGGCTGGCAATCTGGCCAACTATCGTTACATGATCGGCATGGAACGCCTGGATTCCCCGAAGAACAAGCTGGCCGAATATGGCAGCTTTGCCGAGGCGCTGAAGACCGTACGCGACAATCTGGCCAAAGGCGCGGGCAAGACCGCCAAAATCTACGAGGTCGTGATGCCCAGCCGCAAGCTGGCCGTATTTGGCGTGGCGATGAACGATGGCGAGAACAGCGACGGCGACTGGATCAAGAAAATCGACATGCAGAACAATATCGCCGGCCTGCCCTACGAGATTTATGTGGTCGACAAGGAGGTGGAGTCGCCGCATGGCCGCTTCCGTATCGCGCTGGCGTTCCCGGATGTCGGGATGGGGCAGTTCATGCGGATTTCCTCCCTGCCCAACACCATTCTCGAAACCATGGGCACGGTGGCTGGGGTTGAGAAGAAGTCCAGCGGGGAAGCCTGGCAGCAGTAAGGATTTGATTCCAGGGTATTAAAAAAGGGCGTTGCAACGCCCTTTTTGCTGCCTGTCGTTTCCTGCGGCGCCCATGCACTAAAGAAGCCCGAACCGGTGCCGTAATGTTTACCACACAGGGGGGGTGGCACGTGCCGTTCCCCCGATGACCCTGCTGGAGAAACGTGTGGACAATGAAGCATTGAAAGGCGTCAAGGTGATGGTCATCGATGACAGCAATACCATACGCCGCAGCGCGGAAATCTTTCTGAATCAGGCGGGCTGCGAAGTCATCCTGGCGCAGGACGGTTTTGACGCGCTGGCCAAGATCACCGACCACGAGCCGGACGTGGTGTTTGTCGACATCATGATGCCGCGACTCGACGGCTACCAGACCTGTTCGCTGATCAAGCGCAATGCCAAGTACCGCACCACGCCCGTCATCATGCTGTCCTCCAAGGACGGGCTGTTCGACCGGGCACGCGGCCGCATGGTGGGATCCGATGAATACCTGACCAAACCGTTTACCAAGGACACGTTGCTGACGGCGGTGCGCGAGCACACGTGCGCAGGCGCTTAATTTTCTTCTAGGAGCATAGATTATGGCGATCAGCCGAATTCTGGTTGTGGATGACTCTCCCACCGAGCGTTTTTTCCTGTCCGAGTTGCTGGTCAAGAACGGCTATCTGGTCAGTATGGCCGAAAGCGGCGAGGAAGCTGTCGCCCAAGCCAAACAGACCCTGCCCGACCTGATCGTGATGGATGTCGTCATGCCCGGCATGAACGGCTATCAGGCGACCCGCATGATTACCAAGGAAGATGCGACCAAGCATATCCCGGTCATCATGTGCACCACCAAGGGCCAGGAAACCGACAAGGTGTGGGGCATGCGCCAAGGCGCGAAAGCCTACCTGGTGAAGCCCGTGAAGCCGGAAGACCTGCTGTCGCAAATCAAGGCTTTGGGCTGAGCACACCGCCATGGCCAAGAAATTCAATCTGCGTGAATTTCAGACCCAGCTTTCGCAGCAGTTGCAGGCGGCGGCCAGCCGCGACAATTCCGGCTCCCGGCTGGGTTTTCGCGTGGGCGACGTGAATTGGCTGGTGAGCCTGTCCGATACGGAGGAAGTGATCCCGGTTCCGCCCATCGTCAAGGTTCCTGGTGCGTGCCGATGGTTTCGCGGCGTCGCCAACATCCGCGGCAACCTGTTCGCCGTGAGCGACTTTGCCGATTTCATGGGGCAGGGTGTGACACCCGATCACGCCGATTGCCGCCTGCTGATCCCGCATCACGATTTTGGTGTCAATGCGGCCTTGCTGGTGCGCAACACCCTGGGGCTGAAGAACATCAACCGTTACCAGCCGAGCAGTGCACGCGCAGCGCATCCATGGGTCGCGCGCCACTATGCGGACGAGGCAGGAGCCGACTGGTGCGACATGGACTTCGGGCAATTGCTCGGCAATACCGAGTTCCTCAAGGTCGAAGCGCCGATCGGCAATTGATTGATCATTAAAACCGGGCGCACAGGCGCCGATACAAGTGGAAGGACTGGAGCGATGAACATGGCAATCACGATGAATGGCCTCAAGGGGCTGGCGGGCCGCATGACGGGCAGGGCCGGAACCGAACACACCACCCTGATCATGCAGACCGTGCGCAAGCTGGCTGACAAGGAGCCCGGCAAGGCGCCCCTGATCGGCAGCTTGCCAGTCGAGAAGCAATACCTCTATACCGGCGGCACCTTGATCATCTCCCTGCTGCTGGCGGCCGGCTTCACCATCTACAGTTCCCTTCAGCTCGACAACCGCACCGGTTATGAAACGCGCGCGGGCGAGTTGAAAGTGTTGTCGCAGCGCCTGCCGCTGACCGCCCAGCAGTCTGTCCTGGGTAATGCCGCAGCCTTCAAGAAGCTGGCGGCGGGGAAAGCCTCGTTCGAGGCGACGCTGAAGGGCTTGAGCGAAGGCGACGATGCCGTGCCTGCATCCACTGGTGCGGCGCGCGCGACGCTGGAGAAGATCGAGGCGCAATGGAAGACGTTCAATCCACAGGTCGCGCAGATCCTGGCGCAGCAGAAGAACCTGGTGGCGATGAGCGTCAATATCAAACGCATTAACGACCTGAGCGTCGACTTGCAGGAAGTGGCCGAGCAGCTTGCCAGCCAGCTGGCCGATTCCGGTGCTGGCGTGCGCGAAGTATCGCGTGCCAACCATCTGGTCATGTTGAGCCAGCGTCTGCCGAAAAACGCCAACCTGCTGCTGTCGGCCGAACTGATCGACCCCGCTGTGGTGATGCAGTTGGAGAAAGACACGACGTCGTTCCGCGATACCGTGCAGGCATTGATGGCTGGCGGGGCAAGCCGCAACGAGAACAGCATGGCGACGCTGGAGGACCTTGGTAGCAACATGGGCGACATGGTCGAGGTGGTGGGCGCGGTGCTGGCCAATACGCAGCCGCTGCTGCAGGCCAAGGTGTCGGCCAAGAACCTGTTCACCGGCAGCGACACGCTGTTGGCGAACACCGATCAGCTGTCGAAGGACTATCAGTCCGTCGGGGGTGCCGGCTATCTGCTGGCCGCCCTGTTCGGCCTGCTGGCGATCGGCTCGCTGGTGATGTTGGGGTTGGTCAACATCAACGAGACCAAGTCGCGGGCGCGCAGAAGCGAAGAAGAGAACGGCCGCAACCAGGAGGCGATTCTGCGGCTGATGGACGAACTGGGTGAACTGGCCGAAGGCAACCTCACCATCAACGCCAGCGTGACCGAAGACATTACCGGTGCGGTGGCCGACTCGATCAACTACACGGTCGAGGAATTGCGTACCCTGGTGCGCGGGATCAACAATGCCGCGCAACAGATGGACCAGGCCGCCAGCCAGGCGGGCCAGGTGTCCGATTCGTTGCAGCAGGCGGCGCGCCGACAGACCGTGGAAATCGAGGGAACCTCGGCCGCGGTGGTGAGCCTGGCGCAGTCCGTGCAACAGGTGTCGGGCAATGCCGCCGAGTCAGCCCGGGTGGCCGAACAGTCGCTGGCCGCCGCCGAGAAGGGCCAGCAGGCGGTGGCCAACGCCATCGCCAGTATGAACGGCCTGCGCGAACAGATTCAGGAAACCTCGAAGCGAATCAAGCGTCTCGGCGAATCCTCGCAGGAGATCGGTGAAATCGTCGAACTGATTTCCGACATTACCGAACAGACCAACGTGCTGGCACTCAACGCCGCCATCCAGGCCGCGTCCGCGGGCGAAGCCGGCCGCGGTTTCTCGGTGGTTGCGGAAGAGGTGCAGCGGCTGGCGGAACGTTCCGCCGATGCGACCAAGCAGATTGCCGCGATCGTGAAGACCATTCAATCCGACACCCACGATACGGTGGCGGCGATGGAAGTGTCGACCCAAGGCGTGGTCGAGGGTGCCAAGCTGTCCGATGCCGCAGGTCAGACGCTGGCCGAGATCGGCGACGTGTCGAAGAAACTGGCCGGCCTGATCGCCGACATCTCCTCGGCCACCCAGAGCCAGGCCGAATCGACCGCCAAGGTGGCAGAAACCATGCAGGACATCAAGTCCATTTCGGCGCAGACCAGCAGCGGCACGCAACAGACCGCCGAGTCGATCGGCGGCATGAAGCAGCTGGCCCAGGATCTCAAGAACTCGGTTGCAGGCTTCAAGCTCGCCTGAAGCGGGCTGAACGCGTAGACAAGCGGTCAGCGACCCCAGGCCAAGCATACAACGTCAGGAACACACACCATGAGCGCCTTACTCGATTACGATACCGGCCCGTTGAACTGGGTGCGCGGAGACATCGACGCCGCCCTGCAAGCCGCCCTTGGGCGCGTGCAGGCCTACAGCGTGGATGCCGATCTCACCAATGCCCTGCGCCTGGCGGCCGACGATGCGCACCAGGTGACCGGGGCGCTCCGTATGGTGGGCCTCGAAGGCGCGGCCACGCTGGCGAGCGCGCTCGAATCCGCGCTGGGCGCTGTCAATGAGAACCGTCTGCAGCCGAGCGACGACGTGCTGCGTGCCTTGCGCAACGCCATCGAAGGCCTGCAGCGCTGGGTCAAGGATCTGGCCGACGGACGCGGCAGCGGCGAGCTGGCGCTGTTTCCCCTCTACAAACGTCTACGCGAGCTGCAAGGCGCGGAGCGGGTATTCGAAGGTGAACTGTTTTTCCCTGATTTGCGCACGCGGGCGCAAGGCAAGGCGGCCAACGATGCCATGACGCAGGAGGCGCTGACTGCGGAGGTCAAGGCCGCGCGCGGCCTGTTCCAACGCGGCCTGCTGGCCTTTCTGCGCAATGTCGAGGCCGAACAGGGATTGAAACGGATGCGCGATGCGTTGGCCGCGATCGAGCGCATTGCACCGTCGCAAGCCTCGCAAACCTTCTGGTGGGCCTGCGTCGGGTTTGTCGACAGCCTGCTTGCGCACGGGGTCGAGGCCGATTTTCATGTCAAACAGTTGCTGGCCCGGGTCGATCTGCAGATGCGCCGCCTGATGGAAGGCTCGCCGCAGGTGGCCGAACGCCTGCTGCGCGATGCCTTGTTTTTCGTGGCAAAAAGTCAGACCCTGGATGGGCGCGCTGCCGAAGTCCGGGCGACGTTCGGCCTCGATCGCTACCTGCCCGGCCGCGGCATGCTCGACCCCGAGGCGCTGGCACGCATGCGTCCGGTCCTGGATGCCCTGCAGACAAGTCTCAAGGCGGCACGCGATAGCTGGCATGCCTATGTGGAAGGCGACGCCGGCCAGTTGTCGCAGTTCCAGACACACCTGGAACGCATGCTGCCACAGGCGCAGGCGCTGGAAGCCAGCAAGCTGAAACCCCTGCTGGAGGAATTGGCTGCCGCGGCTGCCGCACGGGTCACCCGCGAGGGCGACGCACGCGAACAGATGGATCTGGAAGTCGCGGCCACGCTGCTCTTTATGCAGAACGCCGTCGATCAGGAGGACGTCCTGCACAGCGACTTTGCGGTGCGCGCGGAAGGCCAGCAGGCTCGCCTGCGTGCCTTGATCGAAGGCAGGGAGATGCCGGCCGTTGTCGTGGATGCCACCAGTCAGCGCGAAGCCGAGCGCGACATGCTGGTACATATGGCGCAGGAAGTCGGCCAGAACCTGAAGCAGATGGAAGAAGCACTGGATGCCTTCTTCCGCGACGCGGGCGAACGCGAGGCGTTGGCGGGTTTGCCCGCGCTGGCGCAGCAGGCGCAGGGTGCGTTGACCATGCTGGAATTGCCCGACGCTGCCAGTCTGCTGGGTGCGGCGACCGCGACGGTACAAACCTTCGCCGAGGAAGGCTACCCGGACGATGCGATCCAGCAACGTCTGGCCGATGCGTTCTCCAGCCTCGGACTGTATATCGAATCCTACTGCGCTGGCCGCGCCGACGCTGCCAGAATCCTGCGACCCGTGCTGATCGAGTTCGGCGTGATCGATGCCGACAGCGCCGACGACAGCGCGTTCGACGACACCGTCGAATCGGGCCTGCCCGCCCGCAAGACCGAAGTACAGGAAAACTATCTGGCGTGGCGCGATCAATCCGACGACGCCACAAAAAAAAAATTCCTTGATGCCCTGACTGAGCTCAGTCGCGACGCCGAGTTGATCGACGATGCCGCACTGAAACAGCAGACGCGCGCCGCACTCGATGCCTGTCGCGATGCCGCGGAAGCTCCGCTGGAACTCGATGCCGATGTGGCCGCCCTGACCGGCCTGCCGCTGCCCGAACGGGTTGCGGTCGACATGTCCGTGGTGCCTGAAGACGAGACCGAATCGACCCTGCCGGCATTCGAGTTGCGTGCAGACGAAGCGTTCGACAGTGGCGTGCCGGTCGAGGCGCAAGCCGACGAAACAGCCGTGTCCGCATACGGCGTAATCATCGAGACGGCAGAGCCGCTGGCCGTGGCTGCAATCGAGGCAGCATCAGCGGCGGTGGCCGGTTTGTCTGGCGACGATGCGCTTGCCGAAACCCTGCTTCACGTTACGGTTCCCGAAGGATCCGAGGCGGAACTGCTGGAAATCTTCCTGGAGGAAGCCAATGAAGTGCTGGCGGCCATGGGTGAGGCCAGCGAAGCCTGTCAGGCCAATCCCGACGACCAGGCTGCCCTGACCATCATCCGCCGTGGCTTTCACACGCTGAAAGGCAGTGGACGCATGGTGGGTCTGGACGAACTGGGCGAAACCGCATGGCGTCACGAGCAGTTGATGAACGGCTGGCTGGCCGAGAACAAGCCCGTCAGTGGCGACTTATTGCGTCTGGTGGGACGTGCACGCGGGGTATTCCAGGACTGGGTGAACGCCCTACAGAGCCATCAGCCTGCGAGCTTGCCAGTTCCAGCCTTGCTGGCGGCGGTCGATCGTGTAGCACAGGGACAAGCTCTGGATGTGGCGCCAGTTCCAGCTGCTGCACCGGCCGAGCAGGTTGTCGAAGTGCCGGTTGCGAATGCGCCGGACTGGTCTGAAACGGTTGCAGAAGTCGAGCCGTTGGCTGAAACCGGGACGGTAGGGGAAACGGAAGCGGCAGCCGTGCCGGAAGGCGAGGCGGTGGCCGCAATCGAGATTGACGTTGCGGCCGATGCCGAAGCGGAAAGCGATTGGCTGGCCTTGTCAGCGGTCGAGCAAGAAGGCGCTGTCACCGCACTGGAAAATGATGCGACGGGTGATGCCGAGGCTGCCGCCGCTGAAACTGCGGTCGAGTTGGTCGAACAGGTAGGCTGCGAAGCGCATGCCGATGCCGCATCGATCACGGTGGACGATGTTCCGCCTGAAGCCGAAGCGGTCCGTGCTGAACTGCCTGTGCTGAACGTTGGCGCGATCATCGAATATGCGATTGCTCCCATAGTGGTGTACGACATCGAGCCGCCTACCCAGGAAGAACCGGCTGTCGTGGCACCAGAGCATTCCGATCCGCTCGATGAGGCGATCCCTGCGGAGCCGCCCGTTCCGGACGAGATCTGCATCGGGCCGGTTTGTCTCTCCATTGGTCTTTATGAAATTTTCATGGCCGAAGCCCATCAGCGACTGGCCGTACTGACGGAAGAGGCCGAGCGCCACGCCGAAGCTGCCCACAGTTCGGTCAGCGAGCATGCACGCCGCGCGATCCATACTCTGGGCGGCATTGCGGGGACTGCCGGCATCACCGCCCTGTCGGACCTGTCGCATGCCTTCGAGCAGTATTGGAACCGCTTCGTGCATGTGCCCATGCCGTCTTCGCATCTCTCCCTGGTCCAGGATACCGTTGCGCGCCTGCACGAGATGATCGCAAGCATCGAGAAAGGACACCTGCCCGACGCGGCAGACGACCTGATCGCAACGCTGGGCGAACTGGAGGATGAACAGACATCGTGGGTGCCCGACGCGACGCCCGCTCCAGTCCATGATGAAACGGGCGAGATGGGCGTACCGTCCGCCGAGATCCAGGCACAGGAAGCGCCAGCCGAGTCGGAGCGCGCTGTCGAGCCGATCGTCACCACGCAAGCCGAAACGGCGCCGGTCCTGCCGGATATCAGCGCGCTGATCCCCGACATCAAACATACCGCACCGGCACCCGTATTCGAACGGCGCGAAGTGGCCGATGAAATCGACCAGCAGCTATTGCCAATCTTCCTCGAGGAAGCCGATACGCTGGTGCCGGATACCAGCGCGCAACTCCGCGCATGGAAAGAGGCACCCGCCGGAACAGGCCCGCGCGACGCGCTCCGTCGCAATCTGCATACCATCAAGGGCAGTGCGCGCATGGTCGGTGCGATGCGTCTGGGCGAACTGACCCACGTAATGGAATCGCGCGTGATCGCCGTGATCGAAGGCCATCTGGCAGCAAGCCACGACGTGTTCGATACGCTGGAAGCCCAGCTCGACCGGCTCGCCGATGCCGTGGAACATCTGAAACAGGGCGACCTTGCGCCGACGCTCGAGGACGCGCAAGTCCCATTGGAAGCGCCGGTCGAACCGGTGCTGGGTCGTGCCGAACCTGCAGCTGCCGCGACAGCCGATCCGCTTGCGCCTGCGACACCGGTCACGCGTGAAAGCAATGCCCTGACGCTGCGTGTGCGGGCCGACTGGGTCGATCGCATGGTCAACCAGGCCGGCGAAGTGGCGATCGCCCGTTCACGCATCGAAAGCGAAGTGTTTGCGTTCAAGCGTCACGTCAACGAATTGTCGGAAGCGCTGGTGCGCCTGCGCGGGCACATCCGCGAAGTCGAGATCCAGGCCGAGTCGCAGATGCAGGCGACCTTCCAGACGCAGGGCGCGGCCGACGAATTCGACCCGCTGGAGTTCGACCGTTTCACCCGTTTCCAGGAAGTCACCCGTTTCCTGGCCGAAAGCGTGAACGACATCTCCACGGTGCAACATATCCTGCTGGCCCGCCTGGGCGAGGCGGATGCTGCGCTGATCCAGCAGACGCGGCTGAACCGCGAACTGCAGCAGGATCTGCTGCGAGTCCGCATGGTGCCGCTGTATTCGGTGGCCGAGCGCCTGTATCGGACCGTGCGCCAGACCGCGCGCGATGTCGACAAGCGCGCCCAGCTCGACATCCAGGGCGGCGAACTCGAGATCGACCGCTCGGTGCTGGAGAAGGTGACTGCGCCGCTGGAACACTTGCTGCGCAATGCACTGGCACATGGTATTGAAGACCCCGAGGTGCGCCGGGCGGCAGGCAAGGCCGAGTTTGGCGAGATCGTGCTGTCGGCGCGCCAGTCCGGCAACGAAATGATGCTGACCGTGAAGGACGACGGCGCCGGCCTCAACTATGCGCGTATCCGAGAAAAGGCGGAGGCCAACGGCCTGCTGTTGCCGGGCGTCGAGCCAACCGAATCGCTGCTGGCACAGATGATTTTTGCCGCCGGCTTCTCCACCGCCGAAACTGTCAGCCAGGTTGCCGGGCGCGGCGTCGGCATGGATGTCGTCAAGAGCGAAATTTCCGCGCTGGGGGGGCGCATCGACATCACCTCCACGACTGGCGCGGGTACCGCTTTCAACATCTATCTGCCGCTCACCCTGGCGATGACCCAGGCGGTGATGATCCAGGCCGCCAAGCACGATTACGCGCTGCCGGCACCCTTGGTGCAGCAGGTGCTGGAACTGAAGCCGCATGAGTTGGAGCAGGCCATGGCGGCCGGCGAACTGACGTGGCGCGGTGCGCGTTATCCGTTCTCCTACCTGCCGCATCTGCTGGGTGATACCGAGGCGGTGCACGATGTGCAGCGCTACAATCCGGTAGTGTTGCTGAAAAGTGGCTCCAGCCAGGCAGCCGTGCTGCTCGATGCGATCGAGGGCACGCGCGAAATCGTCGTCAAGAACATCGGCCCGCAGATGGCGCGCATCACTGGCGTCGCAGGCGCCACGGTACGCGGCGACGGACGCGTGATCCTGATCCTCAACCCGGTGCCGCTGGCATTGCGTTGGGCCAGCTTGCCGCGTACCGCCGTGGAGCGTACGGTACCCGCCGAGACGGCCGAAGTCAGCGCCGCACTGCAGCCACCGCTGGTGCTCGTGGTCGACGATTCGCTCACTGTGCGCAAGATCACGACCCGCCTGCTCACCCGCGAAGGCTTCCGCGTCGATAGCGCGAAGGATGGCGTCGACGCGCTGGAAAAAATGCACGACCTGATTCCCGATGTGGTGTTGCTCGACGTCGAAATGCCGCGCATGGACGGGTTTGAATTGGCCCGCGTGATGCGCAGCGACGCACGTTTGAAGACGGTGCCGATCATCATGATCACCTCGCGCACGGCGGACAAGCACCGCAACCATGCGATGGAAATCGGCGTCAACGTGTATCTGGGCAAGCCATACCAGGAACAGCAGTTGCTCGATTCCATTGCCGAACAACTGGGCCAGGAAGCCGCGGTGCTGGCATAAAAGCGGGGTGGTAGAAACGGGCGCGCCTGGCGCCCGTTTTTTTCGTCTAGAGCCGGAGGCCGGCGAGATCGCCACTGGCCAGCGCGTTGAGTTGCGCGTTGGCTTGCGCCGGATCGCGATGGTAGGTCGTCGTCAGCAGGCGGGCAGCATCCAGCCAGTGGGATTCGGCCGCCTTTACCACAGAAGTCAGGCGGGCGGTATCGCCGCTGCCGAGCCAGGCGTCGTATGCCTGCGGGAGTGCCGGGAACAGGGCGCGGCGCAGCCCGGACAGATTCGCCAGGTAGAAATGCAGCGAACCGACGGCTTCGCGTTCGAGCAGCGTCGGCAGCGTGATCAGGCAGTCGGCCAGATGGTCGCGCACCGCGCGCGCCAGCAGCTCGGCATGCCGGGAATTGAGGTGGCCGAGCATCGCATTCCAGTCCTCGCCCAGCAGCGTTTCTGCACGGGCCTCGCCGATCTCGTGAAGGATCATCGCCTCGCTCTCCGCTTCGGCCATGCGATCGAGGCCGCGATCGATGTCGCGTTCGAAGTCGTAGTGGGCAAACGCGCGGCCCAGCACCGTGTCCTTTTCCTTCCACTGCCATTCTTCGTACTTGTTCCACAGCAGGCGGCGTACCGCGTCCATGCGCAGGAAGATGGCGCCGTCGCGCATGGCAGCAGGCGGCGCGATCAGGTCGCGTGCATATTCGCAGCCGGCCACTAGCACCTGTACGCCGTCACGCATTTCGGCGCGCTTGAGTTCGGCCAGCACGAAGTGCGGTTTGCGGAAGTGCCCCAGCCCACTGCTGTAGACCAACCCCTGCGGGATCAGCGCACGGTTGATGTCGTCGGCCTCGAAGGGGTCGATGCCGACTTCGTTCAACGGCAGGGGCGCGAAATCCTCCTCTTCCACCGTGTCCCACAGGCTTTCGCGTGCGTTCAGCCAGTCCCCGAGTTCGTCCTTGGGAAGGCGCGCGCCATAGGGGATCTCCATTTCCCAGCGATAGTACTCGCGCATTTCCAGCAGGAAAGTACACATCGTCATGTCGCGCGCGTGGCGGGCGTCGGCGATGGTGCAATTCTTTTGCACCGTGTCGATGAGAGCAGAAAGTTCAAGCATCACGCACTCCTGAAGACAGCTTTATCTGGAGTGTACAAATAAAAACAGCCCGTGTAACCGGGCTGTTTCCAGGGGTATTGCGGGCTGTCGGCGCGGCCATCCCATCGGCCGGACGGCAGCTTAGTGACGGCGGGTGGTGCCGAAGAAATTCAGGTCGGCGCGCGAACGGCGGGAAAGCTCGAAGCGCGCGGCATCGGCACCGCTGAATTGTCCCGCAAGCTGGCCATACACCTCGGTTGCCCAGGTCTTGTCGTTGAGCGCGTCGGCGATGCCTTCGGCCCAGCGCAGCTTGTCGGCAGGCTTACTCAAGTGGGCACCGCATTGGGCGTACCATTTTTTCAACGTCTCGGCCGGGAGCGCGAATCCCTTCAGGCGATCGATGAACTGGATGCAGGCGTCGCCATTCGGGCAGGCGGCCGCGGCGGCCGCATAGAGTTCATCGGCCCGGGCGCTGTTGCCCATGGACGCATACAAGCGGCCGATGTGGGTGAGTGCAAAGTGGTCCTTGGCCTGGGCGCGCGCGGCCTCGAGCAGACGGCCTGCTTCGGTTGCATCCTGCGTTGCGGCGAAGCTTGCTTCGGCGAGTTTTGCTGTGTCGTAGACCGTGGCATTCGGGTCGGCTGCCAGCGCGGTTTCGCGCGCGGCGAGGTAGGCGCGGGCTTTGGAGACGCCCAGTTCGCGGTGTTGCAGATGCGCGGCGGTGACCACCAGATCCTTGAACGCGATGAAATCGGTGGCATTTTCCGCGGCGCGGTCGAGCAGGCGGGAGAGCCAGTCGGTGTCATCCAGATTCTTGTCCACCGCCAGCATGATGGGTTTGTAGCGCGAGAACTGGTAGCCGGTACCGTCAAGCAGGGTTTCGGCCGACTCGATCAGCTTGGCGGCGTAGAACGGGTCTTCCAGTTCCAGCCGCACGCGGTCGGCCAGGGCGAGGAATTGCTTGACGCTGACGGCCTCCTTTTCCAGCTGCTGGAACTCCATATAGCGTGCGTGGTTGGCCTGGCGCTTCTCCAGCTTGATTTTTACACGGGCGAGGCGTTCGGTGTCGTCGGCCAGATGCGCTTCCACCGCGGTCACCAGCTTCTGCATTTCGTCCAGTCCGGCCACGGCGTCTTCGGCCTTGTCGAGCAGGGCCGCCGCCCCCGGCTTGTCGCCCACGCCGGCCAGACCTTCTGCGAGCTCGATGTAGTCGCCGGTGGCGCTCGCCAGGTCCCCCGCCTTTTTCAGGGCAGACTGCATGAATGCAGTGTCGCCCGCCTGCTTGGCCGACTCGATCAGCGTCTTGGCGGCACTGAAGTCGGTGGCGCCGGTCAGGGCGCGCTCGTACAAGGCCTTGGCGCGCGCCGGGTCGCCCAGCGTCTTGGTGACCTCGCCGGCCAGCGACAGCAGGTCGGGCACGCTGGAAAGCTTCTCGCCGGCCTTGTTGAAGATCGCCGCGGCGTAATCCTTGTCGAGCAGATGCTCGGCCGAGGCCGCCGCCAGTTTGCTGTATTCGACCGCGCGGGAAATTTTCGCTTCGGCCTTTTCCAGTATCTTCTTGGCAAACGCGCCGTCGGCAATGACGTGCATCACGTTCTTCGCCAGGTCGATCAGCGGGTCGAGGTTGTTGGTTTCCTTCAGCGCCTTCTCATATGCGCCCACCGCGGCCGCCTTGTCGCCCAGCACCTTGAACTTGGCCTCGGCCAGCGCGATCTGCTCTTCACCGCTCATGCAGTAATCCTCGGCAGTCTGCAGCAGTTCCTCGGCGCGGCCTTGCTCGCCCAGCGCCTTGTAGACGATGGCGCAGGCCGCCAGGTCCTTGGTGAACTGGCAATCGTCCGCCACGCGGTCCATCAGCTCCTTGGCGTAGGCAGCATCGGCCGGTTCCTGCAGGGCTTCCAGCGCGAGCGCCGCGTAATCGGCGCCGCCGCTGCATTGGGCTTCTTTGGGGGTGAGGGTGTCGCGGGTGGCCATGGGGGTGTCTCCAGATAAACGTAACTTAACCGGGTGATTTTCCGCCTGCGGGAGTGGACAGCCAAATAAGTAATGTCGATGGAGGCATTAGCGGCGGCATCAGGTCCTGCCGGCGCTGCCGTGTCCCCCCGGTCAATGCCTTGCCGTCTGCGGCATCAGTTTGTCGATATATGCGATCGACACCGCCGACACGATGAACGCCATGTGGATGACGGTCTGCCATAGCAGCACCTTGTCATCCAGGTTGGGGGCGTTGATGAAGGTCTTCAGCAGATGGATCGACGAGATGCCGATGATGGCGGTGGCAAGTTTGACTTTCAGCACATTGGCGTTGACGTGCGACAGCCACTCGGGTTCGTCGGGATGGCCTTCGAGATTGAGGCGGGAGACGAAGGTTTCGTAACCGCCGACGATGACCATGATGAGGAGGTTGGAGATCATCACCACGTCGATCAGACCCAGCACGATGAGCATGATCTTCTCTTCGGTCAGCGTGAAGGTGCCGACGACAAGATGTTCCAGTTCGACCATGAAATGCACGACGTAGACGAGCTGTGCACCGATCAGTCCGAGGTAGAGCGGCACTTGCAGCCAGCGGCTGCCGAACAGGATGGTGGAGAGGAGCTTGTTGCGTGTCGCAACGGGTTGGATGATTTCTGGGTCCATGCGTGCAGAGTGTTGTTACAGAGTTCTAAGGAATAGTGCGTGAATTCACAACGCGCTACAGGACATAGCGCGCGAGGTCCTCGCGCGCGGCCAGGGCGGCAAGCCGTGCGGTGACGGCATTGGCGTCGACCACGTATTCGCCCGTGGTGCTGCCGGCGTCGAAGGAAATATCCTCAAGCAGCTTTTCCATCACCGTGTGCAGGCGGCGGGCGCCAATGTTCTCGGTGCGCTCGTTCACCTCGAAGGCGATTTCCGCGATGCGACGGATGCCGTCGTCGGTGAACTTGAGTGTCACGCCTTCGGTCGCCAGCAGGGCTTCGTATTGCCGGGTCAGGCAGGCATCGGTGGCGGTCAGGATGCGTTCGAAGTCCTCCACCGACAGCGCCTGCAGCTCGACGCGGATCGGCAACCGTCCCTGCAGCTCGGGGATGAGGTCGGACGGCTTGGACAGGTGGAACGCGCCGCTGGCGATGAACAGGATATGGTCGGTCTTCACCATGCCGTATTTGGTCGAGACCGTGGTGCCCTCGATCAGCGGTAGCAGGTCGCGTTGCACGCCCTGGCGCGACACGTCGCTGCCGTGGGCGTCGCTGCGGGTGGCGATCTTGTCGATCTCGTCGAGGAACACGATACCGTGCTGCTCGACCGCTTCGAGCGCCTGCTGCTTGGTTTCCTCGTCGTTGATCAACCGTCCGGCCTCTTCTTCGGTCAGGAGTTTCATGGCTTCGCGCACTTTCAGCTTGCGGCTCTGCCGACGGTTTTGTCCGAGGTTGGCAAACATGCCCTGTAGTTGCTGCGAGAGGTCTTCCATCCCCGGCGGAGTGAAGATTTCCATGCTGGGGTTGGCCGCGGCGACTTCGATCTCGATTTCCTTGTCGTCGAGCTGGCCTTCGCGCAGTATTTTGCGGAAGCGCTGGCGCGCCGCGCCTTCCTCGCGTGGTGGTTCGGGCTCATTGAAGCCGACGCTCCTTGGCGGCGGCAGCAGCGCGTCGAGGATGCGTTCCTCGGCGGCTTCCTCGGCGCGGAACTGTACCTTGGACGTGGCTTGTTCGCGCATCTGCTTGACTGCGGTTTCCATCAGGTCGCGGATGATGGTGTCGACGTCGCGGCCGACATAGCCGACCTCGGTGAACTTGGTTGCCTCGATCTTGATGAAGGGCGCGTTGGCGAGCCGTGCCAGACGGCGCGCGATCTCGGTCTTGCCGACACCGGTCGGGCCGATCATGAGGATGTTCTTCGGCGTGATTTCCTGGCGGAGCGGTTCGTCGACCTGCTGGCGCCGCCAGCGGTTGCGCAGGGCGACCGCCACCGCGCGTTTGGCCGCAGCCTGGCCGACGATGTGCTTATCGAGTTCGTGGACGATTTCTTTGGGAGTCATGAAAGGTGAGCGGTTAGCGGTGAACGGTGAGCGGAAATCGGGCTCACAGGGTTTCGATCACGTGATTCTGGTTCGAATAAATGCAGATGTCGCCCGCTATGGTGAGGCTCTTTTTGACGATTTCAAGCGGTGGCAGGTCGGTGTTCTGCAGCAGCGCCACTGCGGCGGACTGGGCGAAGGCGCCGCCGGAGCCGATGGCGGCGATACCGAGTTCGGGCTCCAGTACGTCGCCGTTGCCGGTGATGATGAGCGAGTGCTCGCGGTCGGCCACCGCCAGCATGGCCTCCAGCCGGCGCAGCATGCGGTCGGTGCGCCAGTCCTTGGCGAGCTCGACCGCACTGCGCAGCAGGTGCCCGGAATGCTTGTCGAGCTTGGCCTCGAAACGCTCGAACAGGGTAAAGGCATCGGCGGTGCCGCCGGCGAACCCGGCCAGCACTTTGTCCTGGTATAGCCGCCGTATCTTGCGTGCGGTGGACTTGATGACGATATTGCCAAGCGTGACCTGGCCGTCTCCGCCGAGGGCGACTTCGGCGCCCCGGCGAACGGAGAGGATGGTGGTGCCGCGATACTGTTCCATGTGCGGGATGCTTCCTGAAAAAGGCGGTAAACCGTGGAAGACGCAAGCGGATGGATAACGGTGTCCGGGGTGGCGTCTTTCGCGGCTCGGTTCAAGTGCCGGAAATTATACGTGGGCAGGGGTCGACAGCCTGCACCAGCGGAAGGGAGTCAGTCCGGGTGGTGCGGAATGAGTTGCGCCAGCTGATCGATGCCCATGACGCGGAAAAGTTCATGGATGAGTGCATTGTGACCGCGCAGGGTGATGGCCTTGCCGCTGCCCAGGCATTGCATCAGTACGCTGATGAACTGGCTGACGCTGCCGTAGTCGACCCGGGTCACCTGGGTCAGGTCGACCAGCACGTCGTTATGCGTGGCGGCATAGCTGCCGAACTGCTGCAGGGCGCTGTCGTTGGCCGGGGTGATCTCGCCGGCCAGCCGCAGCGCGTCATCTGCCGGTTCGGCGGGTTTGGCCTGGACCACCTCGGCTGCCTGTACTTCGCTCCAGGATGGCGGCGAGACCTCGAAGCGGACGGCATAGTCGACGGCCAGGTCTTCGAAATTGTCCTGCCGGCCGAGTATCTGGTAGAGCTCCAGCAGCAACAGCCAGTGCACGGCGCGGCTGTGGGTGGCGCGATTGAGATCCTGCAGCAGGGCGATCAGGCGGTCGACGCCGCTGACCTGGAGTTTGCGCTTGGCCTTGCGGGCCGCGCTTAATATCTGGGCGCATTCGTCCGCACCGCTTTCGTCGACCATCTCGATGCGGGAAAAGTCGATCCGCACCACGGCCTTCTTGTCGGTGCCGGCGATGCCTTCGCGCAGGGCGGCCGTCGCTTTCTTGTCGAGCAGCCCCGGCAGTTCCAGGCTGGCCGCTTCGGCCTGCTGGGGCGCGCCGGCTGCGCCGTTGTTCCCCATTTTCTGCCAGACAGGGGGCGAGGTTTCGAAGCGCATCGCATAATCGAGCGCCAGTTGTTCGAACTCCTTCTCGCGGCGCTGGATGCAGTAAAGATCGAACAGCATGTGCCAGGCGCGGCGATCGCCGCCACCCAGGATGTCCTTTAACAGACGCTCCGCCATGTCGGCCTGGCCGCTTGCATACAGGATGGCCGCTTCGTCCACCGGCGATTGGGGCGCACCGCTGGATTCCTCCACCACGATGCCGCTGGCCCCCATGTCCATGGTCAGCAAGGTTTCGGTGGGGTGCGATTCGACAGGCGCGGAGACAGGCGCCTGCTTGGGCGCGGGCGCCTTGTCCTTGCCTTTTTTGAAAAACGGAAGAGCCACAGAGTATGCGTGCGCGGGTCAGAGTCAGTGATGGATACTAGCGCTGTCGCCCCGTCCCGGCAACCGCAATAACCCGCCGCCAAGCAAGGCAACCGCGGCAAGTGCCATGACGATCGCCGGACCGGCGGGCCAGTCGAAGAGCGCCGACGCCGCCAGTCCGGCAGCGTAGGCCAACGCGCCCAGCCCCCAGCCGATCAGCAATCCCGCCCGTGGCGGCCAGCCGCGCACCGCCAGGGCGGGCAGGATCAGGCTGGCAAATACCAGGTAGACGCCGACGAGCTGCACCGAGGCGGTGATGGCGAGCGCAAAGATCAGGTAAAAGCCCATCCGTCCGAGACGGATGCCCCGCAACCGCCAGAAACCGAGCAGCAACGCATAGACCACTGCGATCTGGGCCAGCTGGAACGGTCCGACCCAGAGGATCTGCCCGGCCAGCAGCTCGTTCAGGTGCTCACCGCCATGCGGATCGCCCGACAGCAGCAGCACGGCCAGGCTCGCCGCGACGGCGAAAGACGAGCCGATCAGCGCTTCCTGGATATCGGGCCAGCGCGATTCGCACCATGCCAGAAACGCGGCGCCGGCCAGTGCTGCCGTCGCCGCCGCCAGCTGGGTCTGCCAGCCCTGGGTTTCCCAACCCAGGGTGTGGGCGACGATGACGCCGAGCACGGCGATCTGGGCAATGGCGAGATCGAGGAAGATGATCCCGCGCGCCAGGACCCGCCGCCCCAAGGGGACATGCGTGGCCAAGACGAGCAGGCCGGCGACGAACGGCCAGCCGAGCAGCCCGGGATCGAGTGCGGCCCAGTTCATCGTGCCACCTTCAGCAGTTGCGCGACGCTATCGTCGAACAGGCCGAACAGGTCGCGGGCCCGGTCCGATCCGCCGACAGTGAACGGCATCGCGACCGCAGGGATGCCGGCGTGTTCGGCCAGCCATTCCGACGGGCGCGGATCCTGGTAGGCGGCCCGGATGACGAGCTTGGCGGGGGTGGTTTTCAGCTGTGCGACGATTTCGGCCAGATGGCCGAGCGAAGGTGCGACACCGGGCTTGGGTTCCAGTACGGCCACCTGTTTCAGCCCTAGCCAGTTCTCCAGATAGGGGAAGCCCTCGTGCTGTACCGCGATGGGCATGCCCTTCAGCGGGGCGGCCTGCGCTTGCCAGCGGGCCATTGCCGTATTCCAGCGCGTATTGAAATCCGCCAGCCGCGTCTTGTACGCGGCGGCGTGGGCCGGATCGATCTCGGCCAGGCGTGCGCCGAGGGCCTGCGCCACGCGTGCGATGTTGCGCGGATCGGTCTGGATATGCGGATTGCCCGCGGCGTGGATGTCGCCCTGGGCGCGGTCGAGGGCGGCCGGCTTTTCCAACAGCGGGACTTGTCGCGCTGCCTCGAAATAGCCCGGCTGGCCCGGCTGGATCGCGGCGTTGCCGGCCTGCCGCAGCAGCACCGGCAGCCAACCGATCTCGAGTTCGGCACCGGTACAGACCGCCAGGTCGGCGCGGCGCATCTGCGCGATCAGGCTGGGACGCGCCTCGATGTGGTGCGGGTCCTGGAAGGCCGTGGTGGCGGTATAGACCTTGACGGCGTCGCCGCCGAGCTCGGTGGCCAGTGCGCCCCATTCAGGCTCGCAGGCAAAGACATTGAGCGCGGCATGGGCGAAAACCGGCCAGGCCGCGACGAGGAAGGCGAATAAACGGAATGCTTTCATCGGGAGTTCCTTTAAAAAGAGTGCGCGCCATGCGTGCCGAGGCTGAAGATGTACTGCACGTACCACTGGTTCTCGTCCTGTCCTTCAGCGGCCTTGTCTTTCGTGTACTGCAGGCGCCAGCGCGAGAACTCCGAGGGCGAGTAGTCGACCATCAGCGAATGGCGGGTGGGCTTGTAATCGCTGCGTGGCAGATTGGCGTTGTTGAGGCCGAAGTCCTGCGAACCGGGGTCGAGCAGGTCGTAGCGGTAACCGGCGCGCCAGCGCGGCATGAACTGGTACACGCCTTGCGCATAGCCGCCGTACTGGGTGGCCTGGTACGTGCCAAGACTGGCTCCGCACATGCCACCCGTACAGTCCAGGCTACCGTTTTCTTCGCGCCGGAATGCCTCGGCGGCGAACTTGAAGTTGTTGATGGTGGTGTTGCCACGCGGCGCCCATTTCCAGACGAAATCCGCCAGCCAGGTCTTGCTGTTGCCGGTGAAGGCGGTGGTCACGTCGGTGCCGGCGAAGTCCGTGAGCGTGCTGCTGCGTTCGGCCGCGCGCGTCGACAGATACGACACGCCGCCGCGCCAACTGTGCGAATCGCCCACATCTCCGCCGATGTGGCCATACAGCGCGTAGTTGCCGATGCCGTTTGTGTTGCGGTCGGTGCCGGGAAAGTTCGCCCCGCGCCCGATTTCGGCGCCCAGTTCGGTGAAGAGATCGGTCGGCGCCACCCACCGCAGCTGCAGGCCGTCGTTGCCGTAGCCTTCGCCGAAGAGGGCTTCGTACATCAGGTTGTTGGTGGCGAAATCCCAAGCATGCGGGTGTTGTTCGTTCTGGTAGCCGATGCCGGAGCGGAAGCGGCCGCCCTTCACGGTCAGGCCCTGGCCCAGCGCCAGGGTCTGGAACCAGGCCTCTTCCACGCCGACGGTGCCGTCGTTCAGCGTGGCGTTGAAATAGCCGCGGAAATACGGATCGATATTGGAGGCCAGGACCAGTTCGCTTTCGTCGACCGAGAAGCCGCGCGAGGTGCCGGGCGCCGCACCGTCAGGCAGGAAGCCCGTGATACGGCGTGCGGGGAGATCCTTCAGATGGGCATAGCCGCCCTGCAGGATGAGCGAGATTTCGGGATTGAAGGCGCCCGGGTTGCTGGGTGCCGCACTGGCCGTGTCTTGCACAGGGGCGGCGGGCGGAGTGGCATGGGTGGCAGCGGACGCTTCGGCACGGGCGAGCCGCGCTTCCAGCGTCTGGATGCGTGTTTCGTAATCGGTCTTCATTTTCTGGACTTCGGCGCGCAGGGCGGCGAGGTCGGCATCGTCGGCATGGGCCGGACAGGCGGCCGCCAGCGCGGCCGCCAGGAGGGCGGGACGTAACATGTTTGACTCCGTCAACGTGAGATGAGCGCCTGCGCACGCGGCGGCGCAGGCTTCGAAAGAACTCAGGCGTTGGGCGGAGCGGGGGGCGCGCGGGCGCACGCAGGGCGGGGGGCAAGATCGGCGCACTGGAACGTTACGCCGGGCGCATACGCGTATTCGCCCGGCGCCGGCGCCATGACGACCAGGCTGGGCGGCAGGGCGGTGCCCAGTTGGGCCTGCGCGAGGCAGACTTCGCAGACCTTGTCGGGCAGGCCCGTATCGTGCGTACGCAAATGGGTCAGCGCATGCGCGAACGCGGCCGCCTGACCGAACAGCAGGGTCAGGGCGAACAGCCAGGAGAGCAGGCGGCGCGACGGCATGGGACGAATTCTAACGTCTCGGCGGATCGACGGGCGGGACCGGATCATAGCCGTGATCGCAGCCGGGGCGGCAGCGGCCGATGCGTTTCGCGGCCAGCCAACTGCCTTTGAGCGCCCCGTGTTTTTCGATGGCTTCCTTGCCGTATTCCGAGCAGGTCGGCAGGTAACGGCATTGCCGGCCCAGCCAGGGCGAAAGTGCCAGCTGGTAGGCGCGAATCGCGCCGACGAGAATTTTCTGAGCCGGGTTCATGAAGACGATACCGGCATGGCCGGTTCGGCGTGACGGTGTGTCGCGCCACTGAAATCGGCCAGGAGCTTGGCGACGAATTCGGGTTCGAGGTCGCGCACGATGAAGACGAAGCGGCTGCGATGGTCGTCATCCGGCCAGGTGTCGAGCCGGACCTCGGGATACAGCACATGCTGGACGCCGTGCAGCACCACCGGCAGCGGTTCATCCTTCAGGTTCACGATGGCCTTGAAGCGCAGCAGGTTTTCGGCGCGAAACGAGGTCAGCATGCCGAGGGCTGATTGCAGCCCGTAGCGGTCGAGCGGTGCGTCGATCACCACCGAAAACGCCTGGATGCGCGTGTCGTGCAGATCGGGCCGCGCCTTTCCGGCAAGCGGGCTGGCGCTGGCGGGCTGATAGCGTTGCGGCTTCAGCCAGCGCATGGCTTCCGGCGACCGGGTCTCGGCATTCCACAATCCCAGGTTCTGGATCGCGGTGGGGTCGAGCTCGCCATGCGTCACGGCCACGATGTCGGCCGCCGGGTTGAGCGCGGCAAGGCGTTCGCGCAGGGCGACGACCGTGTCGGCAGGCGCGAGGTCGGTCTTGGTGAGCAGCAGCCGGTCGGCCACCGCCACCTGTTTGACGGCCTCGAAGTGCTCATCCAGCTGATTCATGCCGAACAGCGCGTCGACCGTGGTCACCACGCCGTCGAGGCGGAAGCGTGCGCGGACCCAGTTGTCGTGCAGCAGGTTGTCGAGCACGGGGGCCGGGTCGGCGATGCCGGTGGTTTCGATGATGACGCGTTCGAATGCCGGAATGTCGCCCTTCTGCCGGGCCATCCACAAGTTTTTCAGTGTCGGCGACAGGCTGCCGGAAATCGTGCAGCACACGCAGCCGCCCGACAGCAGTGCCATCGGCCCGTCCATTTCTTGCAGCAACTGGTGATCGAGCGCGACTTCGCCGAACTCGTTCATGAGAATGGCCGTGCGTGGCAGCGTGCGCACCAGATGGTTCAGCACCGTGGTCTTGCCACTGCCCAGAAAACCGGTGAGCAGCGTGACGGGAATCGGTAGGTCAGGCTTCATGGCGGCACTGACCCTGGCAACGGATGGGCAACAGGTTTCGGTGCAGGTTCATGTCGGCGTAGCCGACGTGAAGCCGTGTAACGGCGGCCGAAGCCAAAGCCGGTGAGCAGCGTGATCGGCAGAGGGGAATCAGACGCGAGCATGGCCACGGCCGAAGCTAGGAAATGGCTGCATGATTCAAACGACAGCGTGCGCACAATCCGCACAGCGTCCGTGTACGGTAACGTCGATGTGGCGTGCCTCGAATCCGGGCGGGGTTCGAGGTTGTGCGCTCGGGCGGTCCGCCAGGCAGAAGAGGCGCCCGCAGGCGTCGCATTCGAAATGCGCATGACCGTGGTGGACGTGCGCGACACCGAAGCGGCGAACGCGATCCTGGCCGGTCACGCTGTGCGCCAGGCCTTGCGCAACCAGCCAGTCGAGCACGCGATACAGGGTGACCTTGTCGAGCGGCTGTGCTTCGTCCGTGGCCGCCTGCATCAGGGCCTGGTGGGATACCGTCGTGTTGGCCGCCAGAAGCAATTGCAGCACCTGGACGCGGGCGGCGGTCGCGCTTGCGCCGCATTCCCGGATCAGCCGGACGGCGTTGTCGTGGTGCGAAGCGGAATTCATGGAGCGATTCTAGGGGACGTGGGGCCCGAATGCAACCGAGTTGCATTCGGGCCCCTGAAAAACCCCTTCGTGCAGGAAGGGGCCGGATCAGGCGTGCAGCCGTTCCTTCTTCTCGTGGCGTTCCTGCGCCTCGATCGAATATTCGGCGGTGGGGCGGGCAAGCAGACGGGGCAGCCCGATGGGGTCGCCGGTTTCCAGGCACCAGCCGTATTCGCCGCTGTCGATGCGCGCCAGGGCGGAATTGATCTTTTTCAGCAGTTTGCGCTCACGGTCGCGCACGCGCTGTTCCAGCATGTGCTCTTCTTCCACGGTGGCACGGTCGTTGGGATCGGCAAAATTCTCGTTTTCCTTCAGGTGCTCGCCGGTGTCGGCCGCATTGCTGAGCATCTCGTCGCGCAGCGTTTCGAGGCGGGTGCGAAAAAACGTGAGCTGGGCCGCGTTCATGTAGGCGGAAGCCGGCATCTTCAGCAGGGCGGCTTCGGTAAGGGGTTTGGACGAGGTGGTCATCGGAACTCCAAGCGTCTAGGATGGTTGAAAAATGCGGCCGGGCATGAGCCCGGGCAACCGAAATGGATCCGGCTGTGGCAGATGCGCGACCCGCATCATAACTCCGTCATGGCTGCCGGTGTCATCAGGTGATCTTGATGCGCTGGAGACCAAGCAGACCGAACCCGGGACGATAGGCGATAATCCTGGCATGAATCGCTTCCTTCCGGTGACTGTCCTTCTGCTCCTGCTGGCCGCGTGCGGACGCGACGCGCCGCAGGCGGCGCCCGAGGATATTCGTCCGGTACGCGCGGAGCGGGTGGGGATGCACGCTGCCCAGCAGGGCACGCGCTACGCGGGAGAGGTACGTGCGCGCTACGAAACCGATCTGGCGTTTCGCGTGGCGGGACGGGTCGACACCCGCAAGGCGGAGGTCGGCAGCCAGGTCAAGGCGGGTCAGGTCATCGCCACGCTCGACCCCAACGACTATGTGCTGGCGTCGCACGCGGCACACGCGCAGCTGACGGCCGCCGAGGCCGAGGCCCGGCTGGCGCGCCAGGACTTGCAGCGCTTTACCGAGCTGCGCGCGCAGAATTTCATTTCCCAGGCCGAACTGGATCGCCGCCGGACCACTGCCGAGGCAGCCGCGGCGCAGGCCCGCCAGTTGCGGGCGGAAGCGGCCCGCCAGGACAACCAGCAGGCCTATACCCGGCTGACTGCGCCGCATGCCGGCGTGGTGACGGCCATTTCGTTCGAGGTGGGGCAGGTGGTGGCGGCCGGCCAGCCTGTGGCGCAACTGGCGCGCGACGGTGAGCGCGAAGTTCGCATCGACGTGCCGGAAAATGCGCTCGATGCATTGCGCGCTGCGCACAACCTGCGCATCCGTCTGTGGTCTGTGCCGGGGCGGGACTATGCCGGCCGCCTGCGCGAAGTGTCGCCGGTGGCCGACGCGGGCAGCCGTACTTACAGTGCCCGTGTCAGCCTGCTGCATTCCGATGCAGCCGTGAAACTGGGCATGACGGCCACGGTCGAGGTCGGCAGCGAATCGGTGTCGAGCCTGTCGGTGGCGCAATCGGCCTTGTTCCGGATCGACGGCAAGCCACAGGTGTGGGTGGTGAATCCCCAGACCCGCAAAGTGGCGGCGCGCAGCGTGCAGATCGGCGAATTGAATGGCGAACGCGCGGCCATCGTGTCGGGGCTGGCTGCCGGCGAGTGGGTGGTGACGGCAGGCGTGCACAAACTGGCGCCCGGCCAGCAGGTGCGTCTGGCCGACCCCGGCCGCCCATGAGCGACGCTCCCCGTTTCGTACCTGGGCGCGGCAACCTGTCGCGCTGGGCGATCGAGCATCCGGCGCTGGTGCGCTTTTTCATCGTGCTGATCCTGCTGGTCGGTGTACGGTCTTATTTCCAGTTGGGGCAGGCCGAAGATCCGCCGTTCACCTTCAAGACCATGCTGATCCAGGCGCAATGGCCGGGAGCGACCGCGCAGGAGGTGTCGGAACAGCTGACCGAGCGGATCGAGAAGAAGCTGCAGGAAATGCCCGAACTCGATTACGTGCAGAGTTACGCCAAGGCGGGCGAGACCGCGCTTTTCGTCAATCTCAAGGAAACGGTGCGGGGGCGCGACGTGGCCGAAGCGTGGTATCAGGTCCGCAAGAAGATCGGTGACCTGAAGACAACGCTCCCGGCCGGTGTGCAGGGGCCCTTCTTCAACGACGAGTTCGGCGACACCTTCGGCTCGATCTATGCCTTCACCGGCGACGGCTTCAGCCGGTCCGACCTGCGCCGCGTCGCCGAGGATGCGCAGCGCGAGGTTCGCCGCCTGCCCAATGTGGGCAAGGTCGAGCTGTTCGGCATCGTCCCGGAAAAAATCTACGTCGAGATTCCTGCGCAAAAGCTCGCCACGCTTGGTCTCACGCCGCAGCAGATCATGCAGGCCGTGCAGGAGCAGAACGGCGTCGTGGCGAATGGGCGGATCGAGAACGAGACCCTGTCGATCCCGATGCGTGTGTCGGGGCCCTATTCCGACGTCGAGGGCGTGCGCGAAACAATCATTCGGATCGGCACGCGCAGCATCCGGCTGGGCGACGTCGCCAGCGTGACGCGGCGCTACGAAGATCCGCCCACCGCCGAAATACGCTCGCAGGGCGAGCCCGCGGTGCTGCTGGGGGTGTCGCTGGCTGACGGCGGCGATGTGGTGGCGATGGGACGCGCCGTGGCCGCCGCCATGGCGGACTTGCAGAAGACGCTGCCGGTGGGCATGGAGATCCAGCGGATCCACGACCAGCCCAGCATCGTCAGCCACGCGGTCCGGCTCTTCATGCAGAGTTTCTTCGAAGCCGTCGCCATCGTGCTGGCGGTGACCTTCCTGGCGCTCAAGTGGCGTGCCGGCCTGGTGGTGACGCTATCCATTCCGGTGGTGCTGGCGATCACCTTCACCACGATGTGGCTGTTCGACATCGACCTGCATCGCATCTCCACCGGGGCGCTCATCATCGCCCTCGGCTTGCTGGTGGACGATGCCATCATCGCGGTGGAAATGATGGCGCACAAGCTGGAGGCCGGCTGGAATCGCTTCGAGGCGGCCACCTACGCCTTCCATTCGACCGCGTTCCCCATGCTGACCGGCACCTTGTTGACCGCCACCGCGTTTCTGCCGATCGCGCTGGCCAAGTCGATGGTCGGCGAATACACCTTCGCCATCTTCGCGGTGACGACGATCGCGTTGCTGTCCTCCTGGCTGGTGGCGGTCGTGGTGACGCCTTATCTGGGACATGTCCTGCTGAAACCGGCTCGCCACGTGACGGACGAGAATGCGGCGTATCTCACGCCGTTTTACCGGCGTTTCCGTGCCATGGTGAACGGGTGCCTCACGCATCGACGCAGCGTGATTGCACTGACGGTGGCGGCGCTGGTCGTCGGGCTCGTCGCGATGCAGCGGGTCGAGAAACAGTTCTTCCCGCAGTCCGACCGGCTGGAAATCCTGGTCGAAATGTGGCTGCCGGAAGGCGCGTCCATCGATGCCACGCGCGCCCAGGCGGTCAGGCTCGAAACCCTGCTGCGGCAGGACAAGGATGTCGCCCACGTGCTCGACTACATCGGCCAGGGCGCGCCGCGTTTTGTGCTGGCGCTGGACCAGCGGCTGAACAACCGCAATTTTGCGCAACTGGTGGTGATAGCGAAGGACGTGCCGGCGCGGGAACGCGAACTTGCGCGTATCCGTCGGCTGTTCGAGACCGACTTCCCCAACGTGCGCGGACGCGCCGTGCGTTTCGAATACGGACCGCCCGCCGGCTACCCCGTGCAGTACCGGTTGTCCGGCGCCGACATCCCGCGGCTCAAGATCGAAGCCGAGAAACTGCGCAGAATCGTCGCGGCCCAGCCGCAGGTGACGGCCGTGAACCTGGACTGGAACGAACAGTCGCTGGCGATCAAGGTCCAGCTCGACCAGGACAAGATCAAGGCGCTCGGCCTCAGCTCGGATGCGGTCGGCCGCCTGCTGGCGCTGGAGTTGTCGGGAACGACGGTTACCCAGTTCCGGGAGGACGATCAGCTGATCGACGTCGAATTGCGCATCCCGCGCAAGGAACATCGCGACGTCGATGCGCTGAAATCGCTGCCGGTCGGCAGCTTCGGCGGCCAGAGCGTGACCCTGGGGCAGATCGCCACCTTCAAGCCGGTATTCGAGGACGGCGTGATCTGGCGGCGCGACCGCCTGCCGACGATTTCGGTGCGCGGCGATCCGGTGGGCAACACGCAGCCGGCGACGATCATCGAATCGATCGCGCCGCAGGTGGCCCGGTTCAAGGCGCAGCTGCCGCCCGGTTTCCGGCTGGAAATCGGCGGCCCGGTGGAAAGCAGCGCCAAGGCCAATGCCGCCATCGCCGCCTCGTGGCCGTTGATCGTGGTCACCACGCTGACCCTGCTGATGCTGCAACTCGGCAATGTCGCGCGCGCCCTGCTGGTGGTGCTGACCGCGCCGCTCGGCATCATCGGTGTGGCGGTCGCGCTGCTGGTGACCGGCCAGCCGATGGGCTTCGTGGCCTTGCTGGGCATCATCTCGCTGTCCGGCATGATCATGCGCAATTCGGTGATCCTGGTCGACCAGATCCAGCAGGACGTCGCCCGTGGCCTGTCGCAGTGGGATGCAATCGTCGAATCCACGGTGCGACGGATGCGGCCGATCAGCCTCACCGCCGCCGCCGCGGTGCTGGCGATGATCCCGCTGTCGCGCTCGATTTTCTGGGGCCCCATGGCTGTATCGGTCATGGGCGGGCTGATCGCGGCAACCTTCCTCACGCTGTTCTTTCTGCCTGCCCTGTATGCGGCTTGGTTTAGGGTAAAACCGGGCTAAGGTACAAAACGTGCAAGGAGACCATCATGAAAATGATCGTATTCGCATTGCTGCTGGCGGGGTGCGCCAGCCTTGAATCGCCCGACCCGGCTTCGCCCTACTACGCCTATCCCCCAGGATGGCTGGCGCAGCTCAACCAGCCCCTGACGATCCCGCCCGGCTCGGCCACGGTTCGTCTGCAGTATGGCCAGGTCGTGCCGCGCAACGGCGTGCAGGAGTTCGATCCGTATTGCGTGGTGGAACTGAATACGGTGCGCGACACGCCGCAGACGCTCAAACCGGGACGTTTCCAGATATGGCGGGTGACGCGCAGTGTGGATTTCTATGCAGCGGCGAAGTCGCCGCTGATGAAGGCCCGGTATGTGGACGATGATGACGGCGACGTGACCCCTCTCTATTACAAGACGGAGTTCCGGCTGCACGATCCCGCGCAGCCGAATCTGCGTGGCATGACCTGTGCGTGGAACCAGATGGTCCCTGGCAACCCGCTGTTGATGCGGCACCTTGGGTTGAGCGAAATCCGGGCGGCGCTGGGTGACTGGATCACCCTGATCCCGCCGAAGGCGATGCTGTAACGGCGGAGTTCCCAGCAGGCGACTGATGCGCCGCGCGTACCGACAGGCGCGGCCCTATTTGATCAGCGTCAGATGGGGAGGGCGTACGGCATACCCGCCCGCCGCCGTCAGTGTATTGGTGACCGGCTGCCAGTAGGGGAAGGCTTCCGGACGGTGGATGTGATAGCCCTGCAGGTAATCCACGCCCATGTCTTCGAGCAGTGCCGCCATATCGGCGTCTTCCACCTGCTCGGCCACCGAATGCATGCCGAAATCGCGTGCCAGCTGGGCGATCGAGCGGACGATGGCCTGGTCGCGCCGGTCGTCCAGCATGCCGCGCACGAAGGCGCCGTCGATCTTGAGGAAATCGGCGGGCAGGTGCTTGAGATAGAAGAACGAGGAGGCGTCACGCCCAAAATCGTCCAGTGCGAACTGGCAGCCGCGTTCGCGCAGGCCGTGAATCAGGCGCTGAGCGTCGCCGAGATTGACCACCGCAGCGGTTTCCGTCACTTCGAACCCGAGGCGCGAGCCTTCCACGCCATAGTGATCGAGCATGTGGCAGACCACGCCGAGGAAGGATTCGTCGGCAACGGTCTTGCCCGAGAGGTTGATGAAATACACCGCATTGTCGTCGGGCTGCGCCGCCAGGTAGGACACCACGGCTTCCAGCATCCAGCGGTCGAGGATGGGCGCCTGTCCGTAACGTTCGAGGGCCGGCAGCAGCTTGGCCGGCCCTTCGACCACGCCATCGCGCTGCCAGCGGATCAGCACTTCGTAGTGCGGCTGGCCGCCGCGCGACGTCGGCCGGATCAACTGGCGATAGGGCAGGAACTGGTTGGCGTCCAGCGCCTGGGCAAAATCGGCCGCCCAGCCCATTTCCGTTTCAAGGCGGCGGAATCCGACCTCGTCCGCCTCGTACAGCATGACGCGTCCGCTTCCCTCCGACTTGGCGCGGTAGCACGCCATGTCGGCCTGGATCATGAGGTCGCCGGCCGTGGTCGCGGCCTGGGTGATGGGGGCGACGCCGGCGCAGGCGCCAAGGGTGAAGCGCCGCCCCTTGTGTTCGAAGCGGAAGTCGCGGATGCGCTGCACCAGCTGACGGCAGATCCGGTTTGCCTCGTCGGGCCGGGTGTCGAACAGGATGAGGCCGAATTCGTCCCCGCCCAGACGGCCCAGGTAGGCATGTGCGGGCAGGGCGGCTTTCATGGTCTGGGCAATGTCCATCAGCAGGGAATCGCCGACCGAATGGCCGCAGGTGTCGTTCACCAGCTTGAACTGGTCGAGGTCGATATAGCAGAACGCATGCTGCTGCCCGAGATCGCGCGCGGTGCGTAGCGCACGGGCCAGACGCCCTTCCACCGCGCGGCGATTCGGCAAGGTGGTCAGCGTGTCGTGGAAGGCCATCTCACGCAGGTTGTCGAGCAGTTCCTTCTTCTCGGTTTCGTCGCGCAGCACGTAGACGGCACCCAGGCCGCCCTGGTCGGTCAGCGGCGCGCAACTGTAGCTGATGGCCAGGCGCTGGCCATAGCGGGTATGCAATTCGGCCGATCCGGTCTGGCCGTGCAAAGCTGCCGTCGAAGACAGGAAGCAGGCCGGCGCGTCCTCGTCGCCGTTCACCCGATCGAACTGGATCACCTCGCTCAACAAATTCAGTTGCGCATCCTCGAGGGCGAGGCCGAGCAGGCTTTCGGCAGCCGGGTTGAGATAGGTCACCTGATTGTGCGGGTTGGTGACGATGACGGCATCGTTGATCGATTGCAGCGTGACCTGCCAGCGTTCCTTCTCGTTGCTGAGTGCCGTCTCGTCGATCTTGCGCTGCGTGATGTCGAAGCGGATCGACAGGTACTTCTGCGGCAGGTCGTCGTCGCCCTTGATCGGAATGATGGTCGTGGCGGTCCAGAACAATCGCCCATCCTTGGCGCGATTGCAGATTTCTCCGCGCCAGGTCCGGCCGTTCGTGATGGTTTTCCACAGACGGGTAAAAAATACGGGAGCGTGACAGCCCGAATTGAGGATACGGTGATTCTGGCCGATCAGTTCTTCGCGCGTGTAGCCGCTGAGGATGCAGAACAGGTCGTTGGCGAACGTGATGTTGCCGGCGAGATCCGATTCGGACACGCTGGCCGCGCTGTCGAGCGCTTTCTGCTGCTCGCCGAGATCGGTAAGCAGCCGTTCCAGGGCCGCGCTCATGTAATTGAAGGCGCGTGTGGATTCCTGCAACTCGGGCGGGCTGCTGGCACGGACGGGAATGCGCACGCTGTAGTCTCCGGACTCGATCTGGTGGGCGGTTGCGCTCAATCGGGTCAGGTCCTTCAGGTTGATCCGCAGCATGGCATGGATCAGCCAGCCGAGCAGACCCATCGCGAGGCTGAACAGAATGAACAGCCGGGTCCCGAGATGCCACAGGAAATCTTCATATGCGTGGGCGGAAGGCTGGATGCGCAGATGACCGTAGTAGGTGCCCTGGATGATCAGGTCTTCCTGCATGACGGGGAGGGCCAGGCGGGTCAGCCGGGCGAACCAGTCGGGGCGATCAACTGTGGGCGGGCTGGCTTGTTCGCGGATGACGCGGCCATCCGGCGCGACGTATTCCACGTGCTGCAAGTTCCCCTGATCGATGGGGATCCGCAATCGCGTTCGCACGGCAAGGTAATCCTGCCAGATGGCCGGATCTGCGACCGCCTGCGACAGCGCGGCAAGCTGTGCGGTGGCCTGCACACGCAAGGCGGCGTCGGCATCCTGGCGGACGATATGCAGCGCCTGTTGCCCGGCCAGCACGGACACCATCAGCATGACGAGCAGGGCCGCCCCCAGCACGCGACCTTGAGTGCTGAGGCGGGCCGGACGCAAGGCGTTCACGAAGCGGGCGAGCGGAGGCGAGAGGTGGCGAGACATACGGAAGGAATCGGCCGTATGACTGCTTTCTGAAGCCAAACCAGATGCGTGCGCTTCAGGGTATGTGAATACTTACATTATTGGCGAGGAGGTCAGCTTTTCCTGCGCGCGCGCGGGTGCGCCTGGTCGTACACCTTGGCGAGGTGCTGCCAGTCGAGATGGGTGTAGACCTGAGTGGTGCTGATGCTGGCGTGGCCGAGCATTTCCTGTACGGCACGCAGGTCGCCCGACGATTGCAGTACATGGGTGGCAAATGCGTGGCGCAGCATGTGCGGGTGGACGCGCTGGCTCAGCCCGGCCAATTGCGCCCAGCGGTTGAGCCGCAGTTGCACGCTGCGCGGGGTCAGGCGGGTACCGCGCCGGTTGATGAACAGGGCGGCGGCATCGGCCTGCGCAAGGGACTGCCGGTGCGGCAGCCAGGCGGCAATGGCGGCCAGGGCCTGGTGCCCAACCGGTACGATGCGAGTCTTGTTGCCCTTGCCGGTGACCTGCGCCTCGCCCGCGTGCAGATTGACGTCATGGAGATCGAGCCCGACCAGTTCCGACAGGCGCAGGCCGGACGAATAGAACAATTCGAACATGGCGCGATCGCGCGCCAGCAGGGCATCGTTGGATTCGGCGGGCAGGCCGCCGTCGAGCAGCTGCGTGCAGGCGTCGGGCGACAGGATGTGCGGCAGGGCCTTGGCTGCTTTGGGCGGGCGCAGGCCGGTGCATGGGTTGTTCGCATAGCCGAGCCGGCGGCAGGCGAAGGTATAGAAGCCGCGCCAGCTGGACAGCTGCCGCGCCACGCTGGCGGCGGCCAGGTTCTGGCTGCGCAGCTTGACAATGGCGCCGCGGATATCGCTTACATCGAGCGTTTCAAGCGGCTTGCCCGCGGTCAGGCTGGAAAGATTCGCCAGGTCGCGTTGATAGGCCGCGACCGTATGCGACGACAGCCGCCGTTCGGCGGCGATGTATTGCAGATAGGACGTGACTGCGTTCAATCCTGCATCCGCACCAGCGCGGCACCGACCAGCTGGCCCAGCCGTTCGAGGTAGAGCGTGCCCATGCCGGCGTAGAAACGCTTGGCTTCCTCGGAGGCCAGAACAAGCAGGCCGATGGGGGCGGCCGCTGCGGCCGGCCGCAGCGGAATGCAGGCAAACGCACGCAGATGCGGCGACACCTCGCCGAACCAGTCGCTGGCGTCATCGACGGCAAGCGGACCGCAGATCGGTTGCCTCATCGATTCGATGCTTGCGCGCGCGGTGTCCGATACCGGATCGGTGAGGCCGGGCACGCTGTCGGCCGGCAGGTTCCACACCCGCACTGCATGGTGCGGTACCGCGAAGCCTTCCCGCAGATGCAGGTTCAGCGCCGCGAGGATGTCCTCGGGCGTGCGTGCCGCCAGCAGCGCCAGGGTCAGCGCATGCAGCTTGTCGGAGATGCCGTCGTTTTCCTCGCCGAATTGAATGAGTTCGGCGAGCTTGTTTTCCAGCATGCGCACCTTGTCGCGCATCGCGATCAGCTGGCGTTCGCTCATCGACACGGCGTGAGTACCATGCGGATGCGGGATATGCAGCTCCGCCAGCAGGGTGGGGAAGTCGTTGAAGAAATTCGGATGCCGGGTGAGGAACTCGGCGATGTGTTCGGGTTGCATATCCATTAGAGTTCGATCTCCCCTTCAAATACTGTTACGGCCGGGCCGGTCATATAGACCGGCTGGTCCTTGCCCGCCCATTCGATGACGAGATCGCCGCCGCGGGTATGCACGCTGACCGGGCTTTTCAGCCAGTCTTGGCGGATGCCGGCGACTGCTGCGGCGCAGGCGCCGGTGCCGCAGGCCAGCGTTTCGCCGGCGCCGCGCTCGTACACGCGCAGGCGAATGTCGTGCGGCGTCAGCACCTGCATGAAGCCGGCGTTGACCCGTTGCGGGAAGCGCGCGTGCGATTCGATCGCGGCGCCGAGGATGTCCACCGGCGCGCTGTCGAGGTCGTTCACCCGCAGCACCGCATGCGGGTTGCCCATCGACAGGGCAGCGATGTCGATGACATGTTGTCCGACTTTGAGCGCATACGTCATCGCCTCGGCTTCGGCGGCGAACGGGATGTCGGCGGGCGCGAAGCGTGGCGCGCCCATGTCGACCGTGACCTGGCCATTGGCAAGCAGTCGCGGCTCGATCACGCCGGATGCGGTTTCCACGCGGATCGCCGTCTTGTCGGTCAGCCCCTTGTCGCGCACGAAGCGCACGAAGCAGCGCGCGCCGTTGCCGCATTGTTCCACTTCGCCGCCGTCGGCATTGAAGATGCGGTAGCGGAAATCGACGTCGCCACGCGTGGGTTTCTCCACCAGCAGGATCTGGTCGCAGCCGATGCCGAAGTGGCGATCGGCGATGCGGCGGCACTGCTCGGCGGTGAGCGCGACGATCTGGCCGATGCCGTCGAAGACGACGAAATCGTTGCCGAGGCCGTGCATTTTGGTGAATTTCAGTCTTGTGCCCATTTGGGTATTCATTCGGTTTTGAGTCTGACGTATTCCTTGAGCAGGCAGCGGTCCATGACCACGTTCATATCGCTTGCCTGCGCGCGCAACGCGGCGTCTTCATGAACGATGCCTTCCTGGATCCATATAGCGGGCAAGTGTAGCGCCAGGCACTGTTCGACGATAGCAGGCACATGCTCGGCGGCGCGAAACACGTCGACCAGGTCGACCGCGAACGGAATGTCGGCGAGACTGGCATACGCCTTCTCGCCCAGCACCTCGTCGACCAGCGGGCGCACCGGAACGATGCGGTAGCCATAGCGCTGCATCGCCTGCGCCACGCGGTAGCTCGGGCGTGCAGGCTGCGGCGACAAGCCGATGACCGCGATGGTCCTGACGCGGTCGAGCAGTGCGCGCAAGCTGGCGTCGTCGGGGTTGGCGAAGCTCATAGGGGCAACTCCATGACGTGGTCGTCCATCACGAAGCCATGCCCGATGTCGAACACGCGCGATTCGATGATCCCGAACCCGTATTTAAGATAGGCGGCGACAGCCTGTGTGTTGCCGCGATTCACCTGAAGCCACAGCCGGCGCGCCTGCCGCTGGCGTGCCCAGTCCTGGACGACCTGCAGCAGCGCCGCACCGATGCCCTGGCGCTGGTGGCCGGGATCGACGTACAGTTTGTCGAGTTTGCAACGCGTGCCATCGCATACTGCATGGGCGAACCCCACCGTTACCTGGCCCTGTCGTGCGGCCCACCAGGCGTGATTCGGGTCGTCGAGCTGCGAACGTATGCGGTCCGCGGCGTAGCGATCGGCCAGCATGGCGTCGATCTGCGCCTGCGAGATCAGCGCCGGATAGGTGGCTTGCCAGACAGTGCGTGCCAGCGCACGGACGGCGTCGATCTCCTGCGGCGTCAGACGGTGCAGGCGCGTGTCATTCATACAGGCTGGCCTCGCCTTCCGGGCGCGTCTTGAATCGGCGATGCAGCCACAGATACTGCGGCGGCATTTCGCGGATGCGTTCCTCGATGAAGGCATTCATGCGCGCGACGTCGGCTTCGACGTCGTCGCTCGGGAAATTGTCCCACGGCGGGTAGAAACGCACGGCGTAGCCTTGGCCGCCGGGCAACTGGCGGGTGATGACGGGGACGATCTGCGCGCCCGTGAGTTTGGCCAGCCGCGGCAGCGCCGAGAGGGTGGCGGCCTGAATGCCGAAGAATGGAACGAATACGGCATTGAGGCGACCCTGATCCTGGTCCGGCAGGTAATAGAACGGGAGGTGGGCCTTCAGCGCCTTCAGCACCGGCTTGATACCGTCCGACTTGGCGATCAGCACCGGTGCATGGAAACGCGAGCGCCCACGCAGCATCAGCCAATCCGAGGCGGGGTTCTTCGAGGGGGCGTACATCGAGGCGACCTGGCGATCCATGCTGAGGCGCACGCCGCCCATGTCGAGCCCGACGAAATGCGGCGCCAGCCAGATCACCGGCCGTTTGCCATCTCCCAGTACGGCGTCGGGGTTGTCGATGCGGACCAGCCGCCGCAGACGCGCCTCGCTCCCCCACCACAACAGGCCGTGCTCGAGCACGGCGCGCATGGAGGCCTGATAGGTCTGCCGCAGCCAGCGATTGCGTTCCCGCTTGGAGGTATCGGGGAAACACAGGGCGAGGTTGGTGGCGACGACGTGCCGGCGCTTGCCCGGCAGCAGCGCCAGCAGCCCGCCCAGGATATTGCCGAGCGCTGCCTGCAACGGTAGCGGCAGCCAGTGCAGCAGCCACAGCAGGCCGACGCTGAACCAGACCGGCAGCAGCGCCGGGCGCATCAGCTTGTTGGATTGGGTGGGACTCATTCTTCGGGCGGGTCGTCCGGATACGCCACGCTGCCTGGACGCTTGTGGCGGTTGTAGCTCCACAGGTACTGCGCCGGAAAGCGTCGCACGATGTCTTCCACGCCCCGGTTGATCAGGGTGGCGGCAGCGGTCTTGTCCGCGGGCAGCGGGGTATCGAGCGGGTAGACATGGATGTGGTAGCCGCGGCCCCAGCTCAGGCGCTCGGCCGCAACGAAGAACGCCGCTGCGCCGGTCTTACGCTGCAGGCTGGCAACCAGCGTGGGCGTATAGGCTGGGCGCCCGAAGAAGGGCGCCCACACGCCATCGCCCCCGGTGGCCACCTGGTCGGGCAGGATGCCGATGGCTTCGTGGCGTTTCAACGCCGCCAGTTGGGCACGTACGCCCGACAGGTCGGTCGGCACCAGCGTTGCCTGGCCGCGCTGGCGGCCGGCCAGCATCAGGGCCGCCAGTACAGGCTTGCGCGGCGGCTTGTACATGGCCGTGAACGGATGCAGCGACGCGTAATACAGATTGATGATTTCGAAACAGCCGACATGCGGGCCGATCAGGATGATGCCCTTGCCCGCGGCGCGCGCGGCGTCGATATGCGCCCAGCCGCTGGTGCCCCTGACCAGTTTCACGACCTTGTCGTACGGGCGCAGCCATACCGGCAGCAGTTCGACGATGGCCTTGCCGGACTCGCCGACGGTCTGACGCAGCAAGCGCGTGCAGTCGCGCCCGGGTGTGCAGAGGCCGCTGTCGAACAGATTGTTGCGCATACGCCTGGAATGGCGCCCCGGCGCCCAGTAGATGAACCAGCCCACGGCGATGCCCAACGCGTGCAGCAACGGCAGCGGCAGGCGGGCCAGCAACTTGAACAGGAACATCATGCGGACATGCGACTCCACATGGGCTTCCTCCCTGAAGGGTGCAAGAGCCCATAGGGGATCGGGGTATTGCAGGGGGAATTGACGCTGAAGGACGGGGCGGGGCACAATGCACGCGTTGGAGCCGCCGCGTTAATCTTGACAACTTGCGGGCGGGATACAAATACAGCTAAAGCGTCGCCGCTTCGTTTGTCCCCCGAGCCGGTTACGCAGTCGGTAATCGGGACAACAGGAGCTGTCATGCAGAAGGATTTCATTTTTACGTCTGAGTCGGTGTCTGAAGGGCATCCCGACAAGATGGCGGATCAAGTGTCGGATGCGGTACTCGACGCGATTCTAACCCAGGACAAACATGCGCGCGTGGCGTGCGAGACGCTACTGACTACAGGTCTGTGTGTCATCGCCGGCGAGATCACCACGTCGGCGGTGATCGACTACAACCAGATTGCGCGCCAGACCATCAAGCGCATCGGCTACGACTCATCCGAAATCGGCTTCGACTACAACACCTGCTCGGTGCTGGTCACCGTCGGCAAGCAGTCACCCGATATCGCGCAGGGTGTGGATCGCGCGCACGACGATTATCTCGACCAGGGCGCCGGCGACCAGGGCCTGATGTTCGGCTACGCCTGCAGCGAAACGCCGGTCCTGATGCCCATGCCGATCTACCTCGCGCACCGCCTCACCGAGCGCCAGTCCGAACTGCGCAAGGATGGCCGACTGCCGTGGCTGCGCCCGGATGCGAAGTCGCAGGTGTCGATCCGCTACGTCGACGGCAAGCCGCATTCCATCGACACCGTCGTACTGTCGACCCAGCATCATCCCGAAGTTTCGCACGCCCAGTTATCCGAAGCCGTCATCGAGGAAATCATCAAGCCGGTGCTGCCGAAGGAGATGCTGACCGGCGATACGCGCTATCTCGTGAACCCCACCGGGCGCTTCGTCGTCGGCGGCCCCATGGGCGACGCCGGCCTCACCGGCCGCAAGATCATCGTCGATACCTACGGCGGCGCAGCCCCGCACGGCGGCGGCGCCTTCTCCGGCAAGGACCCGTCCAAGGTCGACCGCTCGGCCGCCTACGCCGGCCGCTACGTGGCGAAGAACATCGTCGCCGCCGGCCTGGCCGAGAAGTGCATGGTGCAGGTGAGCTACGCGATTGGCGTCGCCAAGCCGACCTCGCTGATGGTCGACACCTTCGGTACCGGCAAGATTCCCGAAGCCAAGATCGTCGAACTGATCCACGCCCACTTCGACCTGCGCCCCAAGGGCATCGTCCAGATGCTCGACCTGCTGCGTCCGATCTACACGCGGACCGCGAGCTACGGTCACTTCGGCCGTGACGAACCGGATTTCACATGGGAGGTGACGGACAAGGCGGCTGCGCTGAAGGCGGCCGCAGGGTTATAATCCGCTTTCTTTTTTGGGCGAAGGCTTCGCCCCCCTGTACCGAGGAGCGCTGCGACGGTTTACCCGCCAGGCTCGGTATAGGTGATGTTCCAACGGCGCTCGTTGACTTGCAGCTGGGGCTGCGGCCAAACGAGCGCACCCCTGCTGTCATTCAAGGAGTTTCACCATGAATGCAGTATCCAATTTCTCCGATTTCGTCATTGCCGACCTTGCGCTTGCCGACTGGGGCCGCAAGGAAATCCGCATCGCCGAAACCGAAATGCCGGGCCTGATGGCCATCCGCGAGGAGTTTGCCGCCTCGCAACCGCTGAAGGGCGCGCGCATCACCGGTTCGCTGCACATGACCATCCAGACCGCCGTGCTGATCGAGACGCTGACCGCGCTCGGCGCGCAGGTGCGCTGGGCGTCGTGCAACATCTTCTCGACCCAGGACCACGCCGCCGCCGCGATCGCCAAGGACGGCATCCCGGTGTTCGCGGTCAAGGGCGAGTCGCTCGAAGACTACTGGGACTACACCCACCGCATCTTCGAATGGACCGACGGCGGCTACAGCAACATGATCCTCGACGACGGCGGCGACGCGACGCTGCTGCTGCACCTTGGCGCGCGTGCGGAAAAGGACATCTCGGTGATCTCTGACCCGACCAGCGAGGAGGAGCGCGTGCTCTACGCCGCGATCAAGGCCAAGCTGGCCAAGGACCCGACCTGGTATTCGGTGCGCCTCGCCGCGGTGAAGGGCGTGACGGAGGAAACCACCACCGGCGTGCATCGCCTGTACCAGATGCACGCGCGCGGCGAGCTCAAGTTCCCGGCGATCAACGTCAACGATTCGGTGACCAAATCGAAGTTCGACAACCTGTACGGCTGCCGCGAATCGCTGGTCGACGGCATCAAGCGCGCGACCGACGTGATGGTGGCGGGCAAGGTCGCAGTGGTCGCCGGCTACGGCGACGTGGGCAAGGGTTCGGCGCAGGCGCTGCGCGCACTCTCCGCGCAGGTGTGGGTGACCGAGATCGATCCGATCTGCGCGCTGCAGGCGGCGATGGAAGGCTACCGCGTCGTGACCATGGAATACGCCGCCGACAAGGCCGACATCTTCGTCACGGCCACCGGCAACTTCCATGTCATCAACCACGACCACATGGCGAAGATGAAGGACCAGGCCATCGTCTGCAACATCGGGCATTTCGATAATGAAATCGACGTCGCCTCAATCGAGAAATACCAGTGGGAAGAAATCAAGCCTCAGGTCGATCACATCATCTTCCCGGACGGCAAGCGCATCATCCTGCTGGCCAAGGGCCGTCTGGTGAACCTGGGCTGCGCCACCGGCCACCCGTCCTATGTGATGTCGTCGTCGTTCGCCAACCAGACCATTGCGCAGATCGAACTGTGGCTGGAGCGTGATTCCGGCAAATATCCGGTCGGCGTCTACACCTTGCCGAAACACCTCGACGAGAAGGTCGCGCGCCTGCAGCTGAAGAAGCTCAACGCGCAGCTGACCGAACTGACCGACCAGCAGGCGTCCTATATCGGCGTGCCCAAGACCGGCCCCTACAAGGCCGAGCACTACCGCTATTGATCGGTTTCGCCTGAAAAGGAGGGCGCCATGCGTCTGCTGCTGCTGTGGATCCTGAACGCCGTCGCCCTGTTGGCGGTGACGTATCTGCTGCCCACCATCCAGGTGGCGGGCTTCGGCTCGGCGCTGGCCGCTGCGCTGGTGCTGGGTTTCATCAACACGCTGGTGCGGCCAGTGCTGGCGTTGCTCACGTTACCGATCACCGTGCTGACGCTGGGGATCTTCTATCTGATCCTGAACGGCCTGTTGTTCTGGCTTGCCAGTGCGCTGCTGCCCGGTTTTCACGTGCAGGGTTTCGTTTCGGCGATGGTCGGTGCGATCCTGTATGGCGTGATTGCCTGGGCGCTGTCCGCACTCATCCCCCATTCCAGAGGTTGAAGCATGACCGAACGCACATACAGCTTTGAATTTTTTCCCCCCAAGACGGCTGAAGGGGCGGAGAAGTTGCGCGCCACACGCAAACAGCTCGCGCAGCTCAACCCCAAGTTCTTCTCGGTCACCTTCGGTGCCGGTGGCTCCACCCGCGACCGCACCCTGGAAACCGTGTGCGAGATCCAGACCTCCGGCTCGGAAGCCGCACCGCATCTGTCGTGCATCGGCTCCACCGAGGAGAGCATCCGCGACATCCTCAACGCATACAAGAGCCAGGGCATCCGCCATCTGGTCGCGTTGCGCGGCGACCTGCCCTCCGGCACCATGGACGCCGGCGAATTCAACTACGCCAACGAACTGGTGGCCTTCATCCGCAAGGAAACCGGCGACTGGTTCGAGATCGAAGTCGCCGCCTACCCGGAAGTCCACCCGCAGGCGCGTTCCGCCACCGAAGATCTGGCCAACTTCAAGCGCAAGGTCGACGCCGGCGCCGACTCTGCGATCACGCAGTACTTTTTCAATGCCGACGCCTACTTCAACTTCGTCGAAGACGCGCGCGCGCTCGGCGTCGCCATTCCCATCGTCCCCGGCATCATGCCGATCGGCAACTACGTGCAGCTGGCGCGCTTCTCCGACGCCTGTGGCGCGGAGATCCCACGCTGGCTGAGGAAGAAGCTTGAAACCTACGGCGACGATCTGGCGTCGATCCGTGCCTTCGGCCTCGACGTGGTGACCGACCTGTGCGACCGCCTGCTGGCCGGCGGTGCGCCGGGCCTGCATTTCTACACCATGAACCAGGCGGGACCCAGCACTACCATCTGGCAGCGACTGGGTTTGTGATGTCCCCGGCTTGATGTTGTCGACAAGGCCCGCTGACTGCGGGCCTTGTCGTGCGTGCCGTGTCCTCTGTCCGAGGCGACGGGTAGAATCGCCCTCATCCCCGCTCCCGCTTCCTGATCATGAATGCCCTGTGGATCCTGATCCTGCTCATCCTGCTTTCCGGCATGTTTTCGCTCGCGGAAATGGCGCTCGCCTCCGCCCGCCGCGGTCGCTTGACCCAGCTTGCCGAGGCCGGCGACATGGGGGCCGCCAAGGCACTGGCCATCAAGGAGCATCCGAGCAGGCTCCTGGCCGCCAGTCAGACGGGGATCACCGCCGCCGCACTACTGATGGGGATCTATGGCGAGTCGGCTCTGTCCACGTCCATCGAATCGGCCATCCGGGCCGCGATTCCCGGCCTGGCCGAATGGCGTGAGTCCATTGCCTTCGGCGCCACCATCGTGATCGTCACGGCGGTTTCCATCATCCTGGGCGAGATCGTGCCCAAGCGGATCGCGCTCGCGCATCCGGAAAAGGTGGCAGCGTTTTGCGCGCCTTTCATGTCCTTGTTCATCCACTTGTTGTCCCCGGCAATCCGTTTTCTGTCCTTCGCTGCGGACCGTGTACTGGCCTTGCTACCGATTGAGTCAGCACCCGCGGTCACCAGCATCGAGGACATCCTGGCGTTCGTGGATGAGGGGGAGCGGAGAGGCACCATCGCGCCGGAGGAAAGCGAGCTGTTCGGCAACGTGCTGCGCCTGGAGGATTGGCGTCTCGCCACCATCATGACGCCCGTCGCGGACGTGGCCTGGCTGGATCTGCTCTCGCCCCGCGAGCACAACCTGCGCACCCTGAAGGAGGCACCGCATTCCCGCCTGCCCATCTGCAAGGGCGACCTGCAGCAGGTGATCGGCATTGCCGAAAGCCACGACATTCTCAAGGCCGCCATGGAAGGCGACATCGACTTCGCCGAACTGCCGCTCGCGCCACCCCTGTTCGTGCCGTCCAGTCTCACCCTCATCGACCTGCTGCGTACCTTCCGCCAGCAGCGCGCCAATTTCGCCCTGGTGGTGAGCGAATTCGGTCTTACCGAAGGCATCGTCACACTGGACGACCTGATGTATTCGCTGGTGGGCGACATGATGCCCCTGGCCGATGACACCGAAGACGCCCTGGCCGTACGCCGGGCCGATGGCTCCTGGCTGCTGGATGGCCTGCTGCCCATCGACGAGATGAAGGACCGGCTGGGGATTCGCCATGTACCCCAGGAATCGCTGGGCAACTATCACACGGTCGGCGGGTTCGTGCTGGCCTCGCTGGGCCGCATTCCGCGCAAGGCGGAGCGCTTCACCTGGGCAGACTGGGAGTTCGAAGTGGTGGATGTCGACCGCAACCGGGTGGATCAGGTTCTGGCGACACAGGTAGCGGAAAGCGCTACGACAACTGAAGAAAAATAAAAACCGGTTCGATACCGGTTTTTATTTTGAACACCTGCGTGGCTTACCGTGCCTGGATCAGTGCAGGCAGGCCTTGAGTGCCTTCAGACAATAGTCGACATTCTCCTGCTTGGCGGAATAGCCCATCAAGCCGATGCGCCAGATCTTGCCGGCCATGTCGCCGAGGCCGGCGCCGATTTCAAGGTTGAACTCAGTGAGCAGGCGGGCGCGGATCGCTGCCTCGTCGACGCCTTCGGGCACGTAAATCGAGTTGAGCTGCGGCAGGCGCGCGGACGCATCCACCACGTATTTCAAGCCCAGGGCTTCGAGACCGGCCTTGAGTTTTTCGTGCATGGCACGGTGGCGCGCCCAGGCGTTCTCCAGACCTTCTTCCTCCAGGATCACCAGCGCTTCGTGCAGACCGTACATCGGGTTGATCGGTGCCGTGTGGTGGTAGGTGCGCTTGCCGGCGGATTGCCAGTAGCCGAGCACGAGGTTGAGGTCGAGGAACCAGCTCTGCACGACGGTTGTGCGCGCCTTGATGCGATTGATGGCGCGCTCGGAGAACGAAACGGGCGACAGGCCGGGCGTGCAGGACAGGCATTTCTGGCTGCCGGAATACACTGCATCGATGCCCCATTTGTCCATATACAGCGGCGTGCCGCCCAGACTGGTGACGCAATCCATGATGGTGAGCGCGCCGAATTCCTGCGCGATCTTGCTGAGCGCCTCGGCGTCGCTTTGCGCGCCGGTCGAGGTTTCCGCGTGGACGAACGCCAGCATTTTTGCATCTGGATTCGCTTTGAAGGCGTCGCGCACTTTCTGCGGATCGACCGGTGCGCCCCAGGCGTCGTCGACGATCACCGGCACGCCGCTGGTGCGCTTGACGTTTTCCAGCATGCGCCCGCCGAACACGCCGTTGCGGCAGACGATCACCTTGTCGCCGGGCTCCACCAGGTTGACGAAACACATTTCCATCCCTGCCGAACCCGGTGCCGAGACCGGGAAGGTCAGCGCGTTCTCGGTCTGGAACGCCATGCGCAGCATGGACTTGATCTGTTCCATCAGGTCGACGAACGCGGGGTCGAGGTGGCCGATGGTCGGACGTGCCATCGCGTCGAGCACGCGCTGGGGCACGTCGGAGGGCCCCGGACCCATGAGGATGCGCTTGGGCGGAATAAAGGAAGCGGTCATAACCTTGTTCTCTTTGTGGAAAATGTCAACCAAAACAAAGGGTTGATTTTACGGGGAAACGACAGTGCCTGGAAATCAGGCAGGCGGCTCGCCCATCAGCGGCCGCATCGCGGTCAACAGGCTGTTGAAGATACGCGGATGCTGTTTCTCCTGTTCGGCCAGCATCTGTTTCATCGCGTAGCGCTGCTGCGGCTTGGCGAAGCAGGCCGGGCAGTTCTCGAAGATCACCGGCAAGCCGGAATCGGCGGCGAAGGCGCGGGTCTGGCGTTCGCGCGCATACGCGAAGGGCCGGATGATGCGCAGGTCGCCGGCGTCGTTCAGGTAATGCGGCGACATGGTCCGGAGCTTGCCGCCGAACAGCATCGACATCATCAGCGTTTCGGCGAGGTCGTCGAGATGCTGTGCCAGCGCGACGACGTTGCAGCCTTGTTCGCGCGCGACGCGATAGAGGATGCCGCGCCGCATGCGCGAGCAATAGGCGCAGTACGAGTCGCTGTCCTTGGTCAGCGTCTTCTGCGCCTCATCCAGGATGGGTTGCGATTCAAGGAAGTAGGGCACGCCGAGTGCGGCCATGTAGGGTGTGAGCGGCGAGGGATCGAACTGGTCGGACTGCGGATCGACCGTGCAGGCGAGCAGTTCGAATTTCACCGGCGCCTTCTGTTGCAGATGGTGCAGGGTATGCAGCAGCGACAGCGAATCCTTGCCGCCCGACAGGCCGAGCAGGATGCGGTCGCCTTCGCGGATCATGCGGAAGTCGCCGATGGCGCGGCCGGCCGCGGTGAGCAGCGAGCGCGCGGGTTTCACCCAGGCTGTATCCGTTCGTGCTGAGCCTGTCGAAGCATGGGCGGACACATAGCCTTCCACAGGCCTGTCCTGAGCCGGGTCGAAGGGCTCAGGCCGAACGGCGCTTACGTTCAAGTCCTGACTCATGCGGAAAACTGCAGCGCGTGCAGCTGTGCGTAACGGCCCTGCCGGGCGATCAGGTCGGCGTGACTGCCGACTTCGACGATGCGACCGCCTTCCAGAACGACAATCCGGTCGGCGCGTTCGATGGTGGACAGGCGATGCGCGATGACCAGCGTGGTGCGGTTTGCCATCAGTGCTTCGAGCGCGGCCTGCACGTGGCGTTCGGATTCGTTGTCCAGGGCCGAGGTGGCCTCGTCCAGGATCAGCAGCGGTGCGTTCTTCAGGATAGCGCGTGCGATGGCGATGCGCTGACGCTGGCCGCCGGACAGTCGCATGCCGTTCTCGCCGATCAGCGTGTCGAGGCCGTCGGGCATGGCCTGGATGAAATCCCAGGCATGCGCGGCGACGCAGGCGGCGCGGATCTCGTCGACCGTGGCGTCGCGTTTGTGGCCGTAGGCGATGTTGTGCGCCAGCGTATCGTTGAACAGCACCACGTCCTGCGACACCAGGGCAATGTGGCTGCGCAGGTTCTGCAGGCGGATGTCGCGGACGTCGAAGCCGTCGAGCTGGATCGAGCCGGAATCCGGGTCGTAGAAGCGCGGCACCAGATTGGCCAGCGTGGTCTTGCCCGAGCCCGACGCACCGACCATCGCCACTGTCTCGCCGGGGGCGATGTCGAGCGTGATGCCGGCCAGCGCCGGCACGGTCTTGCCGGGATAGGTCAGCGCCACGTCGCGCAGCGCCAGCCGGCCTTCGATGCGCTCGAGCGTGCGCGTGCCGCTGTCGCGCTCGGCGTCCTCGTCGAGCATGATGAATATGGTCTCGGCCGCGGCCAGCCCGCGCTGCAGCTGGTCGTTGACCGAGGTGAGCCGTTTCAGCGGCGCGAACAGCAGCAACATCGCCATGAAGAAAGCGACGAAGCCGCCCACCGTGGTGGCGTTGTCGCTCGCCTGGTCGGCGGCGATGTAGACGATGATGGCGAGCGCGATTGCGGCGATCAGCTGGATCACGGGTTCGTACACCGCGTTGGCGGCGACGCGCTTCATCTCGAACAGTCGCGCCAGATTGGCCGCCGCGCGGAAGCGCGTCTGCTCGTAGTCCTCGCCACCATACAGCTTGACCACACGGTGTCCGCCCACCGCTTCGTCGACCACCTGGGTAAGGTCGCCGATGTTCTGCTGCGCCTTGCGCGACAGGCCCCGTAACCGTTTACTTGCGACGCGCACCACCCACAGCGTGAGCGGCACCAGCGCGAACACGATCAGCGTCAGCTGCCAGTTCAGCCACAGCAGATAGCCGAGCAGCCCCAGCACCGTCACCGTGTCGCGCACCAGCGTGGTGAGCGAACTGGTGGCCGACTGCGTCACCTGGGTGACGTTGAAAGCCAGATGGGCGATCAGCTGGCCGCTCGGGTTCTGGTCGAAGTAGCGCGTCGGCAGCGTCATCAGCTTGTCGAACATGGTGGCGCGCAGATCCATCACCAGGCGGCTGCCGACCCAGGCCATGCAATAGGTGCTGATGAAGCTGGTGATACCGCGCACCAGGAACAAGGCCAGCAGCAGGATCGGAACCCAGCGGATGAAATCCTGATCCTTGGCAACGAAGCCCTTGTCCAGCAACGGCTTGAACAAGGCCGGCAGCATCGGCTCGGTGGCGGCGGTGAGGACCAGCGCGACGAGGGACAGCGCGAACATGCGCCAATACGGCTTTACATAGCCGAGCAGGCGGCCATATAGCACGCGGCTGTCGGGAGCGGGCGTCATGGCAGCAACAGGGTGGCGAGCCCGTGCAAGATGAAGAAGCCCATGCTGTCAGGGATGACAACGGGCCGTACCGACGCGCCGATGGCCGGATCGTGCTTCACGCGTCCCTGACTGATGTGTGGCGACGGGTTTTCGGGGTTTTCGGTCATGGGATGGATATTAAAAAGCCCCGCGATTGTAACGCGCCATGGTTCGCTGGCGTCGATTCTGCCGGGATGAGCGCCTCCGGTTCGGGTTGCTGGCGGGATGGCATTTTGTCGCCTATTCGCGGTCTGAAGCCGTGCCTTGAACGAGTCGTCGAGCGTAGAATACGCGCCATGTCGGAACCCATCGATCAACGCCCGCGCGCGCAGAACCAGTTGGAGCAGCACCTCAGCGAGGTGCAGCTGCTGCTCGCGCGCCAGCGGCGCGTCGAAGCCCTGGTGCAGAAGCAGGACATGCCGCGCCACGAACTGGTCGAAGGCCTGGTGCACCGGCAGCATCTGGTCGAACTGCACAACCTGCTGCGCCGCCTGTCGGCCGGCGAGATCGCGCGAGTCATCGAGGCCTTGCCGGAAGAAGACCGACTTGCCGCCTGGCAGGAGGTCGAAGAGAACCGCTGCGAACTGGTCCTGGAAATCGTATCGGACGACGTGCGCGCCGAACTGTTGGGGGCACGTCCCCACAGCAGCGCGCGCAACATGCTCTCGGCCTTCGAGTTGAAGAATGGCCGGCTGAGCCAGGTGCGCATCGACAGCCGCGCCGACCTGGCCAACGTCAACCCGATGTGGGTCGACCTCGTCGCGCCCACCGCAAGCGTGCGTGCCTGGGTAGGCGAGTTCTTCGAGCTTTACCTGCCCGACCCGGAAGACGTCACCGACATCGAGGAAAGCGCGCGCTTCTACATCGACGACAACGATGCGGTGCACATGAGCTCGAACTTCCTGCTCGACAAGCAGGGCGATTCGCGCAACGTCCCGGTGGCCTTCATTCTCCACCGCAACATCCTGTTCTCGGTGCGCAACGAGGAACTGCCGGTCTTCCGCCTGCAGCGGCTGCGCGCCCGCACCCAGCCCGGTTATGTTTCCGACGGCAAGGACGTCCTGCTCGATCTCTATGGTGCCGACGTCGAATACTCGGCCGACGCGCTCGAAGATGTCTACGGCGAATTCGAGCGCGTCGGCCGCCAGGTGCTGTCGCCGCAGGTCACCGACGACGAAGCCGCCGAAATCCTCGCCGAGATCGCCAAGGGCGAGGATTTGAACGGCCGCATCCGCCGCAACGTGCTCGACACCCGTCGCGCGCTCTCCTTCCTGATGCGCGGCCGCCTGCTTACGACGGAACAGCATGAGGACGCACGGCAGATCCTGCGCGACATCGAATCGCTCGACGGCCACACGTCCTTCCTCTTCAACAAGATCAACTTCCTGATGGACGCCACCGTCGGCTTCATCAACATCAACCAGAACAAGCGCGTGTCCAAGCTGACCGCGATTTCGGTCGTGTTCGTGCCGATCAACATCATCGCCGGCATCGGCGGCATGTCTGAATTCTCGATGATGACCGCCGGCATCCCGTGGCCGGTTTCCTACGGCGCCTTCACGCTGGCGATGGGCGCGCTCGGTTTCGGCACCTATCACGCACTGCGCCATCTCGAACAGCGCAAGGCCCAGCAGACGCTCGCTGCGCGGCAGCGGAAGGAAGCCTGAGGGCGCCTTCTACGGATATTCGTTTCAATCAGTACGTCCGTTTTTGAAAAAAGACTGGGTTCGGTAGACGGCTCAAATCGACCCAATGCGGTCAGTCTGACTCGCCGAGTCTAACGTCGGGTTCTCGGCCGAAGCTGCCGGTTAGGCTAACCATGCCATATGTCGGATCTTCGGCCCTAAGCGGTCGACGCGCTGTTCAACGTTTGAAGTAACCGGCGGCCGCAAGCGGAAGAAGCACGCTCGTGGACGTCCGATTGACTGAAGGGTTAGGTTGTCAGCGCATCGCGGACGGCTGCGGCAATTGCGGTCAGTCGTGCCGGTGGCTTCATGCCTTCCTTTACAACGGTTGCGACCATCTCCTTCATATTCGCTGCGGTACGTGACACCTCAAATTCATGAGCAAAGACAATGGTTCCTTCTCCGGATCGAAGACACGTTCCGAGATACCGCTCGTCGAAACTTCGCGAAGTGCCAAATGCACGCGCGCGACCAGACCATCGAAGTAGATTCGAACGTAATCCATTTCGCGGCGGTCACCAGCCTCCAACTCCACAACCGTTCTCTCCAGCAGCGGGGCGCGGTTGTGCACGATTCCCTTGGAGATTATTTGGAATAACTGAACTGGATAATCACCAAAAGCACCAGGGTCCTTAGCGGAGACACGTCGCCGAAGATCTTCCATGAGTTCAGCTGGGAGCTGAACATCAGAGAACTCGGGCTGTTGACTTGCCGCGGAGCGCCAGACCACGCTAAGGAAAAAAAGCTGTAACTCCTTAGCGCGGGAGAATTTAACTACGCGATATGCTCGTTCATCAGGCTCGGCAAGAAGGTCACTAGTCTTCAGCCGGTTCTCAGGCCCCCAACTGCCCCAGATTAGTTTGTGCTCTCGAAGTACATCAATGGCAGGAGTGTCAATTTCTTCCAGTATGTCTTCGCCTACTCGCGTAACCAGTTCGTTGTCATACCAGCTAACAAATCTCCTTTTTACGCCGAGGCCAATACCGGTTTCAACGGCCTTCTGACCGTTGGTTGGAAGGCGAGTAAGTGCGGCAGGAATGATGTGTGACTTGACATAGGGGCCACGCGTCCCCGTAAGTCTGCAAACACCGAACTTCGGACCTTTGAGTAAATTCGGCATCGACGTCATTGGAGAACCTAACGTTGGAGGTAAGGGGTGCGGAGCCCGCTCGCCGGCGGAGCGTCCACTTGACCGAAGTGTTAGAAATGGCAAACAAGAGTGACATACTCCTTGCTGAACTTGATGACGTCCAATGTTGCTCGCCATTCCTTGTTTTGCATGGTGCCGTAAAGATAAATGATTGGATTCATATATCTCTGAACACCTATTTCCTCAATATCAAACCTGACTTTCTGCGCGTGAATTATCTTGTTGCAGGCCTCTCGAATTTCTAAAGGGACACAATCAGCCATTGCCATATCTTTCTGCAACGTTCCGCAGTCAGAGCCAACAAGTTCAAACACTTTCCCTTCCCGATCATCGACCACACGCGCTGTAACTGCCAAGGACAGCAAAATTCTGGTGATTTCGTCAGCTTCTACTTCTTGGGTTTTGTAGATTGGGTCAAATCCCTCGCCAGGGAATTCCACGCAAAGCATTGCGAAATTTCGACTAGATAGAAAGATTGCAAGCAGACGGTGTAGCTCAACAATTGTGTTTCCTGTGTTCGGAAAATGGCCTTCCCTTTCTGGTAGCTGCTGAGGTATGAATTCAGACATGGCTGTAATTTCCAACAGTTAATATAGAGACCCATGGGGTCCAGACGTTTTTTATAAATAGACAGGTATTTTCGACTCAGCGCGGCACCTGCGCACTCCCCATATAGCGACTGATGACTGCAACGCGACGCTGATACGCGCGCGAGCTGCGGTGGTTCTCGTACCAGCGCGGGTTGGGCACCATCGCGGCCAGGCGGGCGGCCTGGTCGCGGCTGAGGTTGGCGGCGGAGGTCTTGTAGTAGCGGCGGGCGGCGGCTTCGGCGCCGTAGATGCCGTTGCCCCATTCGATGACGTTGAGGTAGACCTCGAGGATGCGGCGCTTGCTCCAGGTGGCTTCGATCATGAGCGTGATCACGGCTTCCTGGCCTTTGCGGATGAAGCTGCGCTCGCCGGAGAGGAACAGGTTCTTGGCGAGCTGCTGGCTGATGGTGGAGCCGCCGGCGACGAGGCGGCCTTTCTTCAGGTTCTTCTCGACTGCGGTCTGGATGCCCTCGACGTCGAAGCCTTCATGGTTGAGAAATTTGGCGTCCTCGGCGGCGACGATGGCGCGCTTCAGATGGATGGAGATGCGGTCGTAGGGCACCCACTTGTGGCGCAGTTCGGCGTCGGGGTTCTTTTCTTGCTGGCGTGCGAGGCCCGCTTCCATGAAGGAGGTGGAGGCGGGGTTGTGATCGATCCACCACAGCACGTGCGCGAACAGCCACACCTGATACAGCAGCACCAGCGTGACCGCTGTTGCGACGCCCTTGCCGAACCAGCGCCATGCGGTGCGCATCATGTGCGCAGGCTCGCGATGACGGGCGCGGTGTCGGGGCGCACGCCGCGCCACAGATAAAACGCTTCGGCCGCCTGTTCGACCAGCATGCCGAGGCCGTCGGCGGTGCGCGCGCCGTGCGTGCGGGCGAAGTCGAGGAAGGGCGTGTCGCGTCCGTACATCATGTCGTAGGCCAGTGTGTCCGGGGTGAACACGCGCGGCGACAGCGGCGGCAGGTCGCCGGCGAGGCTGGCGGCGGTGGCGTTGATGACGAGGTCGAAGGGGGTGTCGGCCGCGTCGAAGCCGCAGGCGCGGCCGCCGCGGCCGAACAGTTCGGCGAGTTCCTCGGCGCGGCTGACGGTGCGGTTGGCGATGACGAACACCGCGGGGTGCTGGTCGAGCAGCGGCTCGATCACGCCGCGCGCCGCGCCGCCGGCGCCGAGCAGCAGAACGCGTTTGTCGACGATCGTGCAGTGCAGGTTGCGAGTGAGATCGGCGACTAGCCCGGCGCCGTCGGTGTTGTCGCCGAGGATGCCGTCGGCGTCGAACATCAGCGTGTTGACCGCGCCGGCACGTTGGGCGCGCGGACTCAGTCGGCTGGCCAGCCTGAAGGCCTCCTCCTTGAACGGCACGGTGACGTTGGCGCCGCGCCCGCCTGCCGCGATGAACGCAGCGACGCTGTTCGCAAAGCCGTCGAGCGGCGCGAGGATGGCTTCGTACGTCATGTCCTGGCCGGTCTGGCGGGCAAACGCGGTGTGGATCTGCGGGGATTTAGAGTGGGCAATCGGGTGCCCGAATACGGCGTAACGGTCGGTCATGGCGCGCTATTCTAAAGCGCGCCGATGAGATATGGATCAGCTTTGCGTCCAGGGCAGGCTTCGGTGTTTCCAGCCGTTGAGTTCGTTGCGGTGGCCGGTGGCCTTGTTGAGGTCGCCTTCGATGCCTTCCAGCACGTTGTAGCAACTGCCGCGTCCGGCCTCGGTGCAGGCAACGGCGGCACGGTGCGAACGTTCGCCGCTGCGGCAAATGAAGAACAGCAGGGATTCCGGATCGGTGGCTTGGGCCAGTTGAATCAGAAAATGAGGATTGAGAACCCAGCCGGGCCAGGATTGCCATTCGACATGCATCGCCCCGGGAATAACGCCGTTGAATTCGAGTTCTGCATGAGAACGTACATCGATTAGACGACTTCCGGGCGTGATCTGCAGCAATTCGTGCGCTTCGTGTGGTAATAGCGCGCCGGCGAATGACCAGACATGCGCTTGGCTCCGATGATGGGCGGTGTCGAGCAACTCCGTGATGCGTCCCATGACGATATCCTTTTATTTATTGTCAATTCAGTATATGAAACCCCTTGCCCGATGCAATTTGCACCACATTGGTGCACGAAATGGCTTTTGCGCATTGTTTTGGTGCGATAGAGAAAATGATGGCGCACTATCCCCTTGCTTGAGCCTTATGGCACAATGGCTGGCGCTCGATTTTGGGTATGGCACGGTTGCTGCTAACACCTTTTCTGTGTGACGTTTTGTGTGGCGGATTTGGGCCATATGCGGCGTCGTAATTCAATTCATTTCAGTTTGAGGAGATTCAGCATGGCCGTGGCCAATGTGATCAAGATGATTAAGGAAGGCGAAGTGAAATTCGTCGATCTGCGCTTTACGGATACGCGCGGCAAGGAACAGCACGTTTCGATTCCTGCCCGCATCGTGACTGAGGATTGGTTCGAAGACGGCCATCCGTTCGACGGCTCCTCGATCGCCGGCTGGAAAGGCATCCAGGCGTCCGACATGCTGCTGAAGGCCGATCCCGATTCGGCCTACATGGATCCTTTCTTCGACGAGCCCACGCTGATCCTGACCTGCGACGTAATCGAGCCGTCCGACGGCAAGGGCTACGAGCGCGATCCGCGTTCGGTGGCCAAGCGCGCCGAGGCTTATCTGAAGTCGACTGGTATCGCCGATACTGCCTACTTCGGTCCCGAGCCCGAGTTCTTCATTTTCGATTCCATCACCTGGCACGACAACATGTCGGGCTGCGGCGTGCAGATCAATTCCGAGGAAGCCTCCTGGTCGTCTGCCGAGAAATTCGAGAACGGCAACACCGGCCACCGTCCCGGCGTCAAGGGCGGCTACTTCCCCGTGCCCCCGGTCGACAGCCTGCAGGACATCCGTGCCGCCATGGTACTGGCACTGGAAGAAGCCGGCATCCCGGTTGAAGTGTTCCACCACGAAGTGGCGACCGCCGGCCAGTGCGAAATCGGTACCCAGTTCAGCACGCTGACCAAGCGTGCCGACTGGACCCAGACGTTGAAGTACATCGTGCAGAACGTCGCCCACGCGTATGGCAAGACCGCGACCTTCATGCCCAAGCCCATCGTCGGCGACAATGGTTCCGGCATGCATGTGCACATGTCGCTGTGGAAAGACGGCAAGAACCTGTTCGCGGGCAATGGCTATGCCGGTCTGTCCGAACTGTGTCTGTACTACATTGGCGGCGTGATCAAGCACGCCAAGGCGCTGAACGCGATCACCAACCCGTCGACCAACTCGTACAAGCGTCTGGTGCCCGGTTTCGAAGCGCCCGTGATGCTGGCCTACTCTGCACGTAACCGTTCGGCTTCGATCCGTATTCCCATCGCCGCCAGCGAGAAGGCCCGCCGCATCGAGACCCGCTTCCCGGATCCGACCGCCAACCCCTACCTGTGCTTCACTGCGCTGATGATGGCCGGTCTCGACGGCATCCAGAACAAGATCCACCCCGGCGATCCGTCGGACAAGGATCTGTACGACCTGCCCCCGGAAGAAGACGCGAAGATCCCGAAGGTCTGCCACAGCCTGGAAATGGCACTGGAAGAGCTGGACAAGGATCGCGAGTTCCTGACCCGCGGCGGTGTGTTCACCAACGACATGATCGACGCCTACATCGCCCTGAAGATGGAAGAAGTCACCAAGTTCCGCATGACCACGCACCCGGTCGAATTCGCAATGTATTACTCGCTGTAAACACAGGACGTGTGCAAATAATAGGGCGGCTTCGGCCGCCCTTTTTTTCGATGTGCCTACTGGCCGGGCCGTTCCGGGATCAAGATTGGCCGGCCGATGTCCGTTAGCAAACGGGTACGCTACACTCAGCCCTATGCCCATCGCCCGTCTGCCCTTCCTTCTGTTCCTGATACTGGCTGCGCCCGCGCAGGCGGAAATCTACAAATACGTCGATGAAAACGGCCAGGTGACATTTACCGATGTCTACAAGAAAGGTGCCAAGCGCGTCGACCTGCCCGGTGCGCCGGCACAGCTGCCGGCCAGAGGCAAAGCACCCAGGCGAGCCGCCTATACGCCCAGCCCGGCGGATTTTCCGCGTATCGATCCGGGCACCCAGAAGCGGCGCGACGATATCCGGCGCCAAGTGTTGCAGGATGAATTGTCCAGCGAACGCCGCAATGCCGATGAAGCGCGCCGTCAGATGACGCTGGGCGAACGCCTGCAGCCGGGTGAGCGTGCGACCGATGCCACTTATCTCGATCGCGTGAGCAAACTCCGGACGACGGTGCAGCAGCACGATCAGAACATCACCTCCATCCAGCGCGAACTGGCCAATCTGAAGTAAGGCGCCTGCATACGCATTCAAGACGACGCCCTGCGCCAGCCCTGCCCCATCGCAACAACCGGCCATGGCTATCGAACCGCTAAAGCGGTAACAACCACGTGCCACCCGCGAGGGGCAGGCCGTGGTTGTAAGAAGCTGAAGCTTCAATAACCACGCTCTGGCACAATCAGTGCTTCATCCGAGTGCATGAGCATGCCGCCGTTCTCGCCTACCGATTATTCAGGACTGGATTACCTTTCCACCGGCACCATGATTCTGGATGCCGGGCGCCGCATCATATACGTCAATCCTGCAGCCGAGACCTTGCTGGGCGTATCGGGCGCCCTGCTGCTTGGGGATGATGTCATGTCGGTGTTCGAGCGCAGCCCCGAGTTGCTTGCCGCGGTCCAGACAGCATGTACCCAGCAGGAAACCGTCATCGAATACGAGCTTGACGTGGTGGTGAGCGGCCACCCGCCGATCCGGCTGAGTTGTAGTGTGTCGCCGCTGGACAAGCCTCAGGACGCCGTGCTGATCGAAATGCGCGCGGTCGATCCGCATCTTCGTATTGCCCGGCTGGAACAGGCGCGCCTGCAACAGGAAGCCAACCGCGAACTGCTGCGCAACCTCGCACATGAAATCAAGAATCCGCTCGGCGGCATCCGCGGCGCGGCGCAGTTACTGGAGCACGAATTGCCGCGCGAATCCTTGCGCGAATACACCCAGGTCATCATCAAGGAATCCGATCGCTTGCAGTCGCTGATGGAGCGGCTGCTTACCCCGCATCGCATGCCCCGTTTTGGTGCGGTGAATATTCACGAGGTCCTGGAGCGGGTTCGCAGCTTGATTCTGGCTGAAACCCCGAGCATGTCGCTCCGCCGCGACTATGATATTAGCCTGCCCGAAATCCGGGCCGATGCCGAGCAGCTGATTCAAGCGACGCTCAATATCGCACGCAATGCCGTGCAGGCGATGCATGGCCAGGGTGAGATCATTTTCAAGACCCGGGTGGCGCGGCAGATCACGCTGGAAAGCCGGCGCTACCAGCTCGGCATGCGCGTCGAGATCATCGATAACGGCCCGGGTATACCCGAAGAGATCCGTGAACAGATTTTCTTTCCGCTGGTGTCCGGGCGCGAAGGCGGCAGCGGCCTCGGGCTCGCCGTTGCGCAGACGCTGGTCGCGCAAAACCACGGCACTATCGATTGCGAAAGCCGTCCCGGCCGTACCGCGTTTTCCATTTTTCTTCCTTTGCCTGGCTGAACACTATGTCGAAATCAAGCTGCGTCTGGATCATTGACGACGACCGCTCCATCCGCTGGGTGCTCGAAAAAGCCCTGCTGCGCGAAGATATCGCGTGCATGACTTTCAGTTCGGGCAGCGATGCGCTGCGCGAACTGGAACGCAGCACGCCCACCGCCGTGCTGTCCGACATCCGCATGCCGGGGGTGAGCGGCCTGGAATTGCTACAGGCGCTGAAGGAGCGGCTGCCTAAGGTGCCCGTCATCATCATGACGGCATATTCCGATCTCGACAGCGCGGTGGCGGCCTTCCAGGGCGGCGCATTCGAGTACCTGCCCAAGCCTTTCGACGTCGACCAGGCGCTCGAACTGGTGCGCCGCGCGCTGGCGGAAAATGCGAGCCGGGACGTGCCTGCCAGCAGCGATGCGCCGGTGCCGGAAATTCTCGGACAGGCACCTGCCATGCAGGAGGTGTTTCGCGCCATCGGGCGACTGGCGCAGTCGCATGCCACCGTGCTGATCACGGGCGAATCGGGCAGCGGCAAGGAACTGGTGGCGCGTGCGCTGCATCGTCACAGCCCGCGTGCCGGCGCGCCGTTCATCGCGCTGAATACTGCGGCCATCCCCAGGGATTTGCTGGAGTCGGAACTCTTCGGTCACGAGCGCGGCGCCTTCACGGGCGCGGCGGCGCAGCGGCGCGGCCGTTTCGAGCAGGCCGACGGCGGCACGCTGTTTCTGGACGAGATCGGCGACATGCCGGCCGAGTTGCAGACCCGTTTGCTGCGCGTGCTGGCCGACGGCCAGTTTTACCGGGTCGGTGGGCATACGCCGATCAAGGTCAACGTGCGGGTGATCGCCGCCACCCATCAGGATCTGGAAGTGCGGGTGCGCGAGGGATTGTTCCGCGAAGACCTGTTTCACCGCCTCAACGTGATCCGCCTGCGCCTGCCGGCGCTGCGCGAGCGGCGCGAGGACATTCCCCTGCTGGTGCGCCATTTCATGCAGAAAAGCGCGCGCGAACTGGGTATGGAGACCAAGGGCGTGTCGGACGCAGCGATGAAGACACTGGTCAATCTGCCCTGGAGCGGCAACGTGCGCCAGCTTGAGAATGTCAGTCATTATCTGACCGTGATGGCGCCCGGCCAGGTGGTCGAGGTCGGGGATCTGCCGGCCGATCTGATGCAGGGGACGGTCGAGCCAAGCGGCGGCGACTGGTTGCAGGGACTGGCCGCCGAAGCCGGCGCGCGGCTGGCGCGCGGCGAAGCGGCGATTCTGGATGATCTTACCCAGGCCTACGAAAAGACGTTGATCGAGGTGGCGCTCCGCCACACCGGTGGACGCCGGATCGAAGCGGCGCATCTCCTCGGTTGGGGACGCAATACGCTCACGCGGAAAATCCATGAGCTGGGGATGGATGCGGAATCCGAAGGCGGCGAGCCGAAATAGCCATCCGCTTGACGGGCGGAATTCACGCAACAAAAAAGCCGACCTGGGTCGGCTTTTTGCGGAGGTGCATAGAGTAGATCAGGCGGCCTGGGCTTCTTCCAGAAGCTTCTGGATTTCGCCCTTCTGGTACATCTCGATCATGATGTCGGAGCCGCCGATCAACTCGCCCTTGACATACAGCTGCGGGAAGGTTGGCCAGTTGGCGTAGTACTTCAGGTTTTCGAAAATTTCCGGATCAGCCAGCACGTTCACCGCCAGAAAATCCTTTACGCCGCAGGCCTGCAGCACTTGCGCTGCCCGCGACGAGAAGCCGCACTGCGGAAACTGGGGCGTGCCTTTCATGTACAGCACGACGGTATTATTGGTGACTTGGTCACGGATGCGGTCGAGAGGGGTCATGGGAGCTCCTGGACAATACTTGACTGGAATAGTCGGGAATTATACGCTCGGAGAAACCGGCGTCAAGCCGGTTTCTCGTTTCGCTGATAGGGACTGACGAAGGCTTTGTGAAGCAGATGCGGAATCAGCAGATGCACGGGCATGCGCAGCCAGTGAGCGCGCACGAAAGCGGCCAGACGCGCGGCTGGAGTGAAGCGATCGGCGCAGCTTGCATGGTCGGGCGCGAGAACCCGTGTGAAGATGCAGTCCATCAGGGCGAGGGGGAGGCGATGTGGCTTGTCGCGCTCGAGGGCCGCGATTGCACTGTCGGGAATCGGCGTATCGAGAAAATAGCGTAGATAACGCAGCGCATAGAACAGCGAACGGCCCAGTTGCAACTCGTTGGCGCGCGCCGTCAGTCGCGGCCAGAAATCGGGGTCGGCAGCGGCATCGCGCAGCAACAGGTCGAGGTCGGTCAGATCGCGCAGGCCGTGCGGCAATTCGCCGTCGTGAAATACGTGGGTGGCCGAATGCAGGATGCGATCTTCCGTCGCCAGCACCTGGACGCCAGGCATGTCCTCCACTGCGACGGCGCGGCTGCGCAGGGTGGCGGAATCCGGGTGATAACGTGCCGTATCGGGCAGGATGGCGTGATGCACGTCGATCACCGTGGCACGGATGGCATGTTGCAGCGGCGGGATCTCATGCATCCAGCGGCGGTAGTAGTGCTGGTCGTAGTCCGACAGCAGGGTCGGGTGCCAGCCAGCAAGCATGAGTGCGGCTTCGACCGCGCCGAGCTGCACCCGCGGGACCAGGATATCGATGTCGTTGAACAGACGTCCGCTTGCCGCAGGCAGATTGGCCATGACGTAGGCACTGCCTTTCAGGAGAATGAAGGGGAAGGCCAGACCTTTCAAGGCAGTCCGGATTTTGTCCACTTCCCAGCGCACGGCCAGTTGCTGCTTCGCGGCCAGTGTGGCCGCCGCATCAAAATGCCAGCGTGCGACGGCCGGGATGGTTTCGGTCAGCTGGTGCCGGGCCAGAACGTGTCGAACACGCGCCAGCAGGCCGGCACTCCGTGCCTGCCGCACCAGCAGGTCCCATTCGCCCATCGAAAAGCGCGTGACGGAATCGGGCGAACGCAAGGTGCAGCTGAGCAAATCGCGGGATCGGGATTTCATGAATTTCATGCAGCCCGGCGTTCGGCCAGGCGATCGAAAGCGGCGACTGCCTCGCTCAATGCGCTGTAGCGGAAATCGTAGCAGTGTGCATGGTCGATCAGCGCAGTGCCGACGCGAAAACCGTCCGCGCCCAGATGGCTGTAGTTGAATGCATTCTCTGCCAGAAACATGAAGGTCTCGGCCCGGGAACGGGGGGTCAGTTGTGTTTCGGCGCCGGCTTCCCATTTGGGAAAAATCACCCAGCCGGGGCGGGCCGGTTCATGCTGGCGCAATACGCTGTCCCGGGGAGGGCGCATGTGTGCCACGGAACCTTTGGCGGTGTCGTGGGAGACGCGATTGATGAAGGCTTCAGGGCTGAACTGGCGGATGACATCGATCGACTGGTTTTTCAGGCTGACGGGGCGCGGCAATGCATGGAGCAGGCCTGTCCTGCGATCGATCAGGGTCAGCTCGTCGGAAAGCAGGCGCCAGCCCGACAACACCAGTCCTGCGGTCAGGGTGCTTTTCCCCGAGCCGGGCGGCGCCGGAAGAATGGCTGCCAGGCCATTCTTCTCTACTACGGCGGCATGAATGATCAGGTAATGGTGCGCGTGCATTGAGACGCACCAGTTCAGACCCCATTCCAGCATGGGGTAGGCCTGGTCCAGCGGAAGCGGCTTGAAGGGCTGGGCGCCATCGAAAGAAAAATTGACCTGGGGCCGGAACCAGCGCCGCAGGCGGGAAGGGGGGTTCAGTTCGACATGGAAATCCGCAAAAGCCTGGTGCGCGCTGCGCACTTCAAATTGGCCATAGAGCTCAGTCAGCCCCTCGGCGACGCGCGGCAGGCGCGAACGGATCCGGAGCGAAAAAGGGCCGGTGCGCAACCATACGCCATTACCGGCGAGCTGATGCCGCAAATCGGACGGAGAGAGCTGGAGCAGTTTCATGGTGTTTCCAGCAGGCCGATCCGACGCAGGCTTGCGAGCGCTTGATCCGTTTGATGGACGAGATCCGGGCCCGGCTCGAGTGATAGCCGGGAAGCCAGAGTGCCATGCAATTCGTCCAAAGTCATGCCCGGATTGTCCTGGACCAGCTGGAACAGCGCTACGTTGAACGGCGCGAGATAGTGTGTGTCGCCGGATGCTGTATCGAATACAACAGCTTCCTGTTCAAAGGATTTGATCTGAAAACGTGCCAATCGTGTTTGACGGGAAGCGTATTGGAGGAAAGTTCAAATCATACGGGCATGGTGGTCTTGAGGTAATCCACGATCTGCGCCGAATTCCATTGTACGTTGGCCGTGGGCTCGAAGTAGCCTTTGCTGACCCATTCGTTCCAGATGCCGATCACGTCCGCTTCCGAGAGGACCGGAGTTAAACCGGCTTTGGCATTCAAGAGTGCGGCTACGATATGCGCACCCAAATTGTCGGGGTCGGTCAACCCCCAAGGGTTGGAACCATCGCCCAGCATCAGGACCTGCATTAAGGAAAGTGAGGTCTTGGGCGTGCTGGGTTTGCCATCGAGATTCGCCATGAACTGGGTGCCGGAAAAAAGCGGATGGAACAGGGTGCCGCCTTTCCAGTTCTGGACCAGGTTACAGCTATTCCCCGCGTTGCAGCTCCCGGGAAGATAAGGCGAGGGCCAGGATCCTGAATGCGTTTTCCAGTAACCCGGCGTCCTGCCGCTACACAGCGTAGGTGTGCCATGCTGGCTCAGATTGCCCGAAACGGCACCCGAAGGCGTCATGCACTGGTCTGCCGCCAATACGGGGCGACTGGCCAGCGTGAAAATGGCGGATACGCCTAGCGCGGCTCCCGCCAGCCTGCGACGTGAGGGATTGATTTCGCTGTTTGGCACTGCCTCGGGCGAGGTGTCTGGAGTTTCGGGTGTGTGGTCGGACATGTCAGGCCTCGATAATCATTCTGGATTCTGTCCCCGGAAAATACAGCAAGAATCGCACCAATGTACGTCATTCCTGCCTGAATTGCCCGTCTTATGCCGTCTGCCGGCCTATCGGGCGTGCCCTGGCTTAGGACGAGTGTAAATTATTCCGACAAGATCCCCCCGCTGACACGGCAGATGCCGGACAGATCCGGCCAGCTTTGCGGGTGGGAGAATTTCGCGGCTTGGAGCAAGGCCCGGACGGCATTCGCCTGATCGTACCCATGTTCCACCAGCAGCGCGCCGCCGGGCTTGAGGTGTTCGGGTGCCGCCGCGATCAGGCGGCGCAGGTCGGCCAGACCGTCCGGACCTGCTGCGAGCGCAGAAAGCGGCTCGAATCGCACATCCCCACGCGCCAGGTGGGGATCGGTGGTAGCGATATAGGGCGGGTTGCCGACAATGAGGTCGAAGCGGCGTCCGGCCAGGGCAGAAAACCAGTCGCTGGTCAGAAACTCGACAGGTGTGTTGAGGATGCTGCCGTTAATTTTCGCGGCGGCGAGCGCGGCATCGGAGCGATCCACGGCGGTCACGCGTGCAAGCGGTCGCTCCAGCGCCAGGGTGATGGCGATGCAGCCGCTGCCGGTGCCGAGATCGAGGACCGTTACTGCCAGGTCGTCTGGCATGTGCGCCAGGGCTCGTTCCACCAACAATTCGGTATCGGGCCGAGGGATCAGGACGTCGGGCGACACGCGAAAGCTGCGGCCGTAAAACTCGCGCATGCCGGTGAGATAGGCGATTGGCTCGCCTGCCAGCCTGCGCGCGAGCAGTGTCCCGAATTGCGTAATTTGCGCTTGGACCGGCAGGTCGGTGTCGTGCGCGATCAGCCAGGCAGGCGCTACGCCCCAGGCAAACGCGGCGAGCACGCGTGCTTCCAGCCGCGCTTCGCGCGTTTCCAGTCCGAGCGTCGCGCCAATGCGTGTTGTGGCGTCGTCGAGCAGGCTGGCGACGGTCATCGCCTCGCGTGTCATGCGTCACCCCTCGCCGGACAGCGTTGCCAGCAATTCGGCCTGATGTTCGGCCGCCAGCGCATCGAGCAGTTCGGTGAGATCGCCGTCCATTACCGCGTCGATCTTGTACAGCGTAAGGTTGATGCGATGATCGGTAATGCGGCCCTGAGGGAAGTTGTAGGTCCGGATCCGATCGGAGCGGTCGCCGCTGCCGATCAGGCTCTTGCGAGTGCTGGCTTCAGTGGCGTGCTGCGCCTGGATTTCGCGATCCTTCAGGCGTGCCGCCAGTACGCTCATCGCCTGGGCGCGGTTGCGGTGCTGGGAGCGGTCGTCCTGGCATTCGACCACCAGGCCGGTGGGCAGGTGGGTGATGCGTACTGCGGAGTCGGTCTTGTTGATGTGCTGGCCACCGGCGCCCGAGGCGCGGAAGGTGTCGATGCGCAGGTCGGCCGGGTTGATGTCGACTTCGCCGACTTCGTCGGCTTCCGGCATCACGGCGACGGTGCAGGCCGAGGTGTGGATGCGGCCCTGCGATTCGGTTTCGGGCACGCGTTGCACGCGGTGGCCACCGGATTCGAATTTCAGACGCGAGTAGGCGCCTTGCCCAACGATGCGGAGGATCGCTTCCTTGTAGCCCCCGACTTCGCCGGGGTTTTCCGACACGATTTCGACCTTCCAGCCCTGGCGCTCGGCGTAGCGCGTGTACATGCGCAACAGGTTGCCGGCGAACAGCGCCGACTCGTCGCCGCCGGTGCCGGCGCGGATTTCCAGAAAGATGTTGCGCTCGTCGTTGGGATCTTTCGGCAGTAGCGCAGTCTGCAGTTCAGCTTCCAGTTGCCCGATTTTCGTTGCGCAATCTGCGAGTTCCGCTTCGGCGAGTTCGCGCATGTCCGGGTCGGCAAGCATCTCGCTGGCGGTTTTCTGGTCGGCCTCGGCTTGCTTGTATTGGCGGTAAAGCGCCACCACCGGGCTGAGGTCGGCATGCTCGCGGGTGAGCTTGCGATAGCTTTCCATGTCGCCGGCGATTTCCGGCTGCGACAGCAAGGCGTCGAGTTCCTCGAGCCGCTCGTCGGCGCGAGCGAGCTTGTCGGCCAGCGAGGCTTTCATTCGTGGTGCAGCCCGTAGAGTTGGCTGATGAGGCGGACCAACTGGTCGCGTTCGGCGCTGTTGGCGTGATTGAGCGCGTGGGTGGGGGCGTGCAGCAGCTTGTTGGCGAGCGCATGACTCATCGCGTCGAGTATCGCACGCGGGTCGCCGCCGCGCGCCAGCGCCTTCTCGGCTTTCTCGATTTCGTGGCGGCGATGGCGTTCGGCATTGTCGCGCAGCGAACGGATCAACGGCACCAGTTCGCGGCCTTCCATCCAGTGCACGAAGTTTTCCACGCTGGTTTCGATGATGGCCTCGGCCTGCGCGACCTGCGCCACGCGATTGTCCATGCCCTCGCGCACGACCTGCCCAAGGTCGTCCACGCTGTAGAGGAAGACGTCGTCCATGTCGGCGACTTCAGCTTCGACGTCGCGTGGCACTGCGAGGTCGACGATGAAGATCGGGCGGTGGCGGCGCTGCTTGATTGCACGCTCCAGCATGCCCTTGCCGAGGATGGGCAGCGGGCTTGCGGTGGAGGTGATGATGATGTCATAGGCGGGCAACTCGTCGGGCAGCGAGGTTAGCGGGATCACCTCTGCATTGAAGCGTTCGGCCAGCGGACGGGCGCGTTCGGTCGTGCGGTTGGCGACAGTCATGCGGCGCGGGTGTTGCGCAGCAAAGTGGGTGATGCACAGCTCGATCATCTCGCCGGCGCCGATGAACAGGCAGGCCTGGTCCCGGATGCTGGGGAAGATGCGTTCGGCGAGCCGCACGGCGGCGGCGGCCATCGACACCGAGTTGGCGCCGATTTCGGTACTGGTGCGCACTTCCTTGGCGACCGAGAAGGTACGCTGGAACAGCTTGTGCAGCAGCAGGCCGAGGGTGCCGGCTTCTTCGGCGGCCTGTACCGCCTGTTTCATTTGTCCGAGGATCTGTGTCTCGCCCAGCACCATCGAATCGAGACCGGCCGCGACGCGGAAGGCATGTTGCGCTGCCTGCTCACGTGGCAGCGTATACAGATAGGGCGCGAGCTCGCGGCGGTCGATATGGTGGAAATCGGCCAGCCATTGCGTCACTTCGTCGGGGGAAGGTGTGTTGACATACAGTTCTGTGCGGTTGCAGGTCGACAGGATGGCGACTTCGGACGCGCGCTGGCTCTGCGTCAGTTCATGCAGTGCCTGCACCAGCTTTTCGGGGCCGAACGCCACCTGCTCGCGGATCGCGAGGGGTGCAGTGTGATGGTTGACCCCGAGGGTAAGAAGCTGCATGACGGCAGATGGCCGAAAAATGAAGACCGCTATTTTACTTTACCCGTCGCCTAAGCGGCGCGTGCGGGGCGGGTGTTCAGATCGAAGCGCAGGCGATCATAGTAGCGTCCGCGATAGAGCAGACGACGGTGGCCGGGAGAATCGGAGAATCCGTTCCGGGTGTGCAGCACGTTGTTGCAGATGAGCCCCATGCCGGGGAGAAGGCGGGCAGTGAGAATGTATTCCGAGCCGGCGAGTATGTCGGCTAGCGCCCTGACGGCGGCCTGCGTGATCGCGTCGCCCTTCCACACAATAGAGCGGGTGCGTGCGGTATAGCGCATGCTGAGAAAACCCTCGTCGGGATCGACCGCGAACACCGGGCCGCTCTGTTCCGGGCGGGCGACGTTGTCCTCGTCCATGCGTGCAGGGATGGTCATCGCGTCGGGTTGCATCAGTGCGGCAACATAATCGGGATTGGCATCGCGCAACTGGATGTAGGCGATTTCGTGGTCGAGCAGGGCGTTCTCGCCGCCGGATTCGGCATCCTGCACGCAATGCAGCGTCATGCCGAGAATGCGGCGGTCGAGCGCGTTGTAGTAGCCGTCGGTATGCCAGTTGATCGGTTTGTGGGTATAGGGAATGAAGTCGCCGCGCACGCTGCCGCCTTCGTCGCTGGCAGGGGTGATGCTGGAAAGTCCGTCTTCATCGGCCAGGTAGTTGCCTTCGAGGCGGACAAGGCCGAGTTGTTGTGCCAATCGATGCGGGATCGACTTGTCGGCAGCAGGCAGGTGCGGTGCGCTGTAGATGGCCATGTTGGCGCGCGCGCAGCGCGCCTCGATCGCGTCTGTTTCGTCCGCGCTGAGATGGCGTGGATCGGCCAAGGGCACGACCAGTTCGTCGGTGCTGCGCGGATAGGCGGCGAGCTTGGCATCGCGCCAGACGCGGTAGCCGCTTTCGTTGCCCAGATCGAAAGGCGAGTTCGCCATGTTGCGCCTTATTCCGGCGGCAGCATGTCGGGCGAGCCAAAGCCGCGCTTGACCGGCGCGTCGGACAGCAGCCCCTTGAAGCTCTTGCGCACTGTGCCCATCATCTCGGGCATTTCGATATCCATGATCTGATCCATGATCCAGGTTTTATCGCTGTCGCCCATTTCGTCACGGATCTGCAGGCCGAGGAATCGTAATGCGGGGAAGCTGGCCTTTTCGTCGTCGGGGAACTCGAACTCGGCGTAATCGTTGAAGCGACGGTTGAGGAAATCGATGAACTCGGCCTTGAAGTTGCGGCCGGGATCGGGACCGACCACGCTGATGATGTTCTCTTCCATTACTTCGCCGAGCCGGTTGGCGACGGCCTGCAATACTGCGGTGCGGCGTTCGGGCGTCAGCGTTGCGTAGGCCATGCGGTCGCAGTAATGCACCAGAAAGGCGAGAAATTCGGCGATCAGCTTGAAGCCACGCGCTGGCGTGATGATGTCGTAGTTCTCTCTGCCGAGGTTGTCCACGGCCTTGTCGGCGACACGCCAGGTGGTGGTGGCGACCGCTGTGGCGATCTCTTCGGCGCTGCGCTCGCCGTCCTTCTTGAACCAGACAGTTTTGACGCGGATGGGCATGGCCATGATTATTCTCCTGTGGCGACCGGGCGGGCGGGATCGATGATCCACTCGCTCCACGAGCCCGGGTAAAGCCGTGAACCGGGAAGGCCGGCGATTTCCATCGCCAGTACGTTATGGCAGGCGGTGACGCCGGAGCCGCACATGTGGATGACTTGCCAGGCCGGTTTGCCTTTCAGCAGGGCCTGGTAGTTCTCGCGCAGCGCCTCGGGCGGCAGGAAGGTTCCGTCCACATCGAGATTCTCGTCGAACGGGTAGTTGATGGCACCCGGCACGTGGCCGGCCACCGGGTCGAGCGGCTCGAACTCGCCGGAGAAGCGGCGATCGGGACGGGCATCGAGGATGAGTTGTTCGCCGGTTTGTGAGGCGCGCATCACCTCGTCTGCCATCACGATCTGTGTGGGTTCGGGCAGGCAGGCGCACGCGCCCCTGTGCGGCGCAGGGATGTCGGCGTCGACCGGGCGCTTTTCGCGCAACCATTTCGGGTAGCCACCGTCCAGCAAGGCCACGCCCGGATGGCCGAGCCAGCGCAGCATCCACCACAGCCTGCCGGCCATGGCGCCGTAACTGTCGTCGTACACCACGACCTGCTTGTTGACACCGACGCCCCACGCGCACAGCTTTTCGGTCAGGACGTGGGGATCGGGCAGCGGATGGCGCCCCGTGGTTTCGCTTACGGGGGCAGCAAGGTCGTCGTCCAGATGCACGTAGCGTGCACCCGGGATATGTGCTTTCTCGTACGCTTGGCGACCAGCCTCGATGTCAGTGAGGGTGAAGCGGCAGTCCAGAATGACCCAGTTCGGATCGTTCAGATGTGCGGCCAGGTCTTCAGTGGTAACGAGGGTATTGGAAAACATGGTTGGGGCTGTGAGAGGGGCCTGGGGAAAAACGGGCAGCGCGAAATACGCTGCCCGTTTTGGTGTCGCTTCTGATGGATATCAGTAGCCGCCCTTGCCGTAAGGCTTGGTCAGACCGGCAATGCGGGCCGACTGACGTGCGGGCTGGTTGGGGAAGAGCTCATACAGCTTTTTCTTCCAGTCGGTGCCCGGGTGCAGTTCATCCATTTCGGCAAGCATATTGCGGAAGTTGGGGGTAGAGCCGTCTTCCTTGTACTTCTCGCGCATGAAATTGATGACCGTCCAGTGATCATCGGTCAGCGTGATTTTTTCAGCCGCGGCGATGACGGGGGGGACGTCGTCGCTGAAATTGGCTTCCAGCAGAAAGTCCTCTTCACCGGTTTCGAGCTCTTCGCCATTTACAACATAAGACATGCTTTCTCCTTTCAGGTTGATCAAGTTTAAAGATTCGCCGGAATGTCCGGCCGTTGGTTAATGGTTCGCCGGCATCACCGGTGCGATGGATTTATGCGGGATGAAAATCCCGCAGCCTAACAAACGGTTGCGTCCCATGCCTTCGTCCTGCAGTTGCAGGGACTTGTGCGGGGGAACGTCGTGCAACATCAGACTGTAGCCATGGATGGGGCCGGACGCGCTTTGCAGGGTTTGCCGCTTGCCGCAGATGAATCCGCAACGCAACTGGAAATGACCGTCCAGTTCGCGCATCACGTCCTGCACGAATTGTTCTTCAGTGGCACCACCCGTGTCAACGAAGTGCGCGTAGATGTTGGCAAATGCAGTGAACTCGCGCGTCTTGAAACTGCCGATCTGCAGGCTGTGCCCCGCCAGGTCGAACGTTTGCCCGACCAATTGCTGCATGTCGTCCAGCCGCGCCTTGGGCACCCGTACATACAGCTTGGTGCGCCGATTGATGTTGAGCGTGGCATCGCCGCTGTTGGTTTCCGCCCCTTTCAGGTGCTGGACGCCGGTTCCGCCATCCTCGCCCAGCCATGGAAGCAGACGTTGCAACGCATCGGCAAGCAATTGCGCATTGTCTGCGGGGATGGTCGTGCCGACGAGATCGAATTGCAGGTCGATCATGTGTGGCGTGTACGTTTCGGGCTTGTTCTCAGGCCAGCCTGCCCAACTCACGGCGCGTCTCCCGCATGGTCCTTGGCCCAGGCCTGCATCACGTCGGCCCATTTCTGCGCGCTGACCGGATCGACGTCGAAAATGGTGAAGCGCTTGTTTTCGCGTATGCGGATGCGTAGAAACGGTACGCCTCCCGATTCGTGGGTCAGGTGCTGGAATTCGATCTCCTGACCGCCGAAGGGGAGTCGCATCTTGTCTAGTGGGGTGATCTCAGGCATGGAATCTCGATCCGTGTTGCTTCAATTTGATATGAATGCGTTGCACAGCAACACAAGCAAGCCTTGCTTTAATGAGGATGTTGCGTAACATTTCAACCCTGCTTGGTGCATGGGCTTGCGTTTGCAACAATATTTTAATACTCTTATTGATTCCTGTGGCGGCCACGTAATGTCTCACCCTTTGCCTAGATGGGGCATTACCGCGTTGGGGAAATCGATCTACTCCTTTTGGGTAGGTCTGAACCTACCGCGATGGGGTAATCGTTTTACCCATGAGAATGATGGTGATGCAATCGTCAACTCAATACGATGATGGGATACCGTTGAGCTGCCGGCTGAGCGGGCATTTCGAAATGTTCTAGGAGAGAAAACTATGGCAAAGAAGATGATTGATACGCCCAATCTGGACGAGCTCGAGAAAGGCCCGTGGCCGAGCTTCGTTACCGGTCTGAAGCGTCTGGCTAAGGATAACGACATGATGGTTGATCTGATGGGTCAACTGGAAACGTCCTACAAGACCAAGTTCGGTTACTGGAAGGGCGGTACGGTCGGCGTGTTCGGCTACGGCGGCGGCGTGATCCCGCGTTTCACCGAGCTGAAGGACGAAAACCACCAGCCGTTGTTCCCTGAGGCGGCCGAATTCCATACGCTGCGCGTGCAACCGCCCGCAGGCATGCATTACACTTCCGATCTGCTGCGCAAGATGTGCGACGTCTGGTCCGCTACCGGCGGCTCGGGCCTGATCGCCTTCCATGGCCAGTCCGGCGACATTATGTTCCAGGGCATCAAGACCGAAAACGTCCAGAAGGCCTTCGATGAATTCAACGAAATGGGCTTCGACCTTGGTGGTGCCGGCCCGGCGCTGCGCACCTCGATGTCCTGCGTCGGCGCGGCCCGCTGCGAACATTCCTGCTTCGATGAAGCCAAGGCGCTGCGTACCGTCATCAACAACAACCTGGACGACATGCACCGTCCGTCCCTGCCCTACAAGTTCAAGTTCAAGTTCTCCGGCTGCGGTAACGACTGCGTCAACGCCATCCAGCGCTCAGACATGGCTACCATCGGCACCTGGCGCGACAACATCCGCGTCGACGAGGCGCTGGTGCAGGACTACTACAAGGCCCATGGCATGAACGACCTGGTTAATGACGTGATCAGCAAGTGTCCGACCAAGGCGATCACCCTGGTTGCCAGCGACAAGTTCAAGGCCAGCGAGCACGTGTCTGCCGCCAATCTGGGTGATGGTAACACCCTGTGCATCGACAACAAGAACTGCGTGCGCTGCATGCACTGCCTGAACGTCATTCCCGGCGGCCTGCGGACAGGTGTGGACAAGGGCGTGACCATTCTGGTGGGCGGCAAGGGTGTGCTGAAGATTGGCGCGACCATGGGCACCGTGGTGATCCCGTTCATGAAGCTCGAGTCCGACGAGGACTTCGAGAAGCTGAACGAACTGGCTCGCAACATCCTCGACTTCTTCGCTGAAAACGCGCTGGAGCACGAGCGTACCGGCGAAATGATCGAGCGTATCGGCCTGACCAACTTCCTCGAAGGTCTGGACATCCCGGTCGATCCCAACATGATCAAGGAGCCGCGTTCCAACCCCTACTTCCGTTCCGACGACTGGGACGAGCAAGTCGAGAAGTGGAACGAGTACAAGCAGTCCGCCGCTTAAGTTTCGCGCTGTACCTGTTCGCATAGGGCGGGCCTCGGCGAGTGCTGGGGTCCGTGCATTAAATCAGTTGGAGATAAAACATGGCAGAACTACGTCCGCCTATCGAATCCGGCGCACCGGATCCGATGCCCTACATGCACCCCGTGATGGTGAAGAACTATGGCAAGTGGTCTTTCCACAGCCATCCGAAGCCGGGTGTTCTGTATCACCGTGCTGAGTCCGGCGACGAAATCTGGACCGTCAAGGCGGGTACCCAGCGTCAGATGGACCACTACACCATCCGTGAACTGGCCGACATCGCTGATCAATACGGCGACGGCTTCGTGCGTTTCACCGCGCGTTCCAACATCGAATACATGGTGGCCGACGGCTCCAAGGTCGAGCCGCTGATCAAGGCTCTGAACGACAAGGGCTACCCCATCGGCGGTACCGCCAACTCGGTGTCCATGATTGCCCACACCCAAGGTTGGCTGCACTGCGACATCCCCGGCACCGACGCCTCCGGCGTGGTGAAGGCGCTGATGGACGAGCTGTACGACGACTTCGTCAAGTGCGAGATGCCCAACCGCGTCAAGATGTCCACCTCTTGCTGCGAAATCAACTGCGGCGGCCAGGCCGACATCGCGATCATCGTTCAGCACACCAAGCCGCCGAAGATCAACCACGATCTGGTTGCCAACGTGTGTGAGCGTCCTTCCGTTGTGGCACGCTGCCCGGTGGCTGCGATCCGTCCCGCTCTGGTGAACGGTAAGCCCTCGCTGGAAGTCGACGAGAAGAAGTGCATTTGCTGCGGCGCATGCTTCCCGCCCTGCCCCCCGATGCAGATCAACGATCCCGAGCATTCCAAGATCGCGATCTGGGTTGGCGGCAAGAACTCCAATGCCCGCTCCAAGCCGACCTTCCACAAGCTGGTTGCCGCTGGTCTGCCGAACAACGCCCCGCGTTGGCCGGAAGTCGCCGAAGTGGTCAAGAAGATCCTCGCCACCTACAAGGCAGACGGCAAGCCGTGGGAGCGCATGATCGACTGGATCGACCGCATCGGCTGGCCCGCATTCTTCGAGAAGACCGGCCTGCCCTTCACCAAGTATCACATCGATAACTGGCGTGGCGGTCGTGCCAACCTGAACGCTTCTGCTCATATCCGTTTCTAAGATATGTGCGCCCGTCGCGGGTTGGCCGTGACGGGAAGAAGTGCGAAAACAATGACTGGATTTTTCGGAGTTTGACCTAGCCATGCAATTCGGCATTCTTGTAAACGAAGGGCCTTACACCCATCAGGCCAGTGACACCGCTTATCTCTTCGCCCGCACGGCGATCGAGAAGGGTCACAAAGTTCCGCGTGTGTTTTTCTACCATGATGGCGTGAACAATTCCACGCGCTTGGCAACGCCCCCGCAGGATGATCGTAACGTCTCCACACGCTGGTCCAAGCTAGCTGCCGACCATGGCGTTGATCTGGTTGTGTGCGTCGCTGCTGCACAGCGTCGCGGCATCAGCGATGACATTCTGGCGCCGGGTTTCCGGATTTCAGGTCTGGGTCAGTTGGTGGAAATGGGTATTCAGTACGATCGTCTCGTGACGTTCGGTGATTGAGGAATAGCGAGATGAGCGATATGGACGAAATGGATGACGGCTCCGGCATCATCAAGAAATTCATGTTCCTGAACCGCAAGGCGCCCCACGGTACCGTGTATGCGCTGGAAGGCCTGGAGGTGGTGCTGATTACCGCCGCCTTCGATCAGGATGTGAGCCTGGTGTTCACCGATGACGGTGTCTTCCAGCTGATGAAGGGCATCGACACCAAGGGCATCGAGGTCAAGGATTTCTCCAAGACCTACCGTGCGCTGGAAGGGTACGACATCGAGAAGCTCTATGTCGACCAGGCGTCGATGGATGCGCGTGGTCTGACCGAAGACGACCTGATTGTGGATGTGACGGTGCTCTCCGTCGATGAGATGGCCAATCTCATGGCTGAGCAAGACGTCGTGATCAGCTTCTAAGGGGATAGACATGCTGCATATTGTGAACAAATCGGCCGCTGAGCGCAGTTCGCTGGAAAGCTGCTTGCGCATGGCCACCAAAGGTTCTGCTGTATTGCTGATTGAAGACGCGGTCTACGCGGCGACGAACGGCAACGCGGCAGCGGCGAAAATCCAGGCAGCAGCGGCTGACCTCAAGATTTACGCACTCGGTCCTGATCTGGCGGCGCGCGGCATGGCCGGGCGTGTGCTGGACGGAGTCAATGTCGTGGATTACGGCGGTTTTGTGGATCTGGTCGCAGAGCACAGCAACTGTCAGTCTTGGCTGTAACTTTTAATCAAAGGAGTATTGCTATGCCCATGGTGAATATCGCCGGTAAAGAAGTCGAAGTCGACGAAGAAGGCTATCTGGTCGACCTGTCGCAGTGGAACGAAGACATCGCCAAGTACATGGCTGTCGAAGAAAAGGTCGATCTGACCGATAGCCACTGGGAAGTCGTCAACTTCCTGCGTGAATACTATGCCGAATACCAGATCGCTCCCGCTGTGCGCGTTCTGACCAAGGCCATCGGCAAGAAGCTCGGCCCGGAAAAAGGCAACAACAAGTACCTGTACGAGTTGTTCCCCTACGGCCCCGCCAAGCAGGCTTGTAAGATCGCGGGTCTGCCCAAGCCGACCGGCTGCATCTAAGTCGTAAACCATCGGGTCGCCTCGGATTTCCGGGGCGGCTCCGATCGTTGTGTTTCCCAATCAAATGTGGCGGTGCCAGTTTGCGTTTGATTTGTAAACAAAACGTTGGTAAGGAATGCGATTCCGCCAGGCATTTCATCGCGTGGCGGGACGGAGTCCGATAGGAGAGTGAGTTTGTCTACTGTGACGATGATTTACGCCGGGATGTTCTACATCGCCACCTTTCTGCTGGTGGTGGGTCTGGTCTACAAGATTTTTGATTACAGCCGCACACCCGCACCGCTGGTCATCCCGACGACCCCTGCTCCGACTACGCGAACCGGCGTGGTGTACAGGATGGCGAAAGAGGTGGTGGTATTCGAATCGCTGTTCAAATCGAACAAGTGGATCTGGGTATTCGGCTGGCTGTTCCATTTCGGTCTGCTCCTGGTTCTAGCGCGTCACCTTCGCTATTTCACCCAGCCTGTCTGGTTCTGGGTCGACATCGTGCAGCCCTTCGGCAAATACGCCAGCATCATGATGGTCGCGGGCCTGGCCGGACTGTTGGCGCGCCGTTTCGTGGTCGACCGGGTACGCTACATCTCGACACCGTCCGACTACCTGATGCTGGTCCTGCTGATAGCGATCGGCGTATCCGGCATGCTGATGACTTTCGTCGCCCATACCGACATCATTTCGCTGAAAGAGTTCTTCATGGGTTTGATGTATCTGGATATCCAGCCGCTTCCGCAGGATCCGATCCTGATGGTGCATCTGGCCCTGGTGGCTTCGCTGATGGCGATCTTCCCGATCAGCAAGCTGCTGCATGCACCGGGTTTGTTCTTTAGCCCCACCCGCAACCAGGTTGACAACCCTCGTGAGCATCGCCATGTGGCCGCATGGGCTGCCCGACTCGATCAGAACAACTGATTCGTTGACATTGAATAACGAACATTAAGTACGGACAGAGGACACTCAAGTGGCTGTTGCTGAATTTGACATTCCGGAAATGAAAGACGACATCGAGATTCCCAAGCTTCGGGAAGGCGTGATGTCACATATCAAGTCCTTTCCTGCGCCCAAGTCGGTTCAGGACTTCATGGGCTATCCGCATGAATTGGGCGAAGACTGGAAAGAGCGCGCCATCGACAAGATGGGCGACTTGCTTGGCAAGTACCGCTCGCTGAAGGTTTTTCTCGACGCCTGCGTGCACTGCGGTGCCTGTACCGACAAGTGCCACTACTATCTGGGCACTTCGGATCCGAAGAATATGCCGGTGGCACGCCAGGACCTGATGCGCCAGGTCTATCGCCGCTACTTCACCACTGCGGGCAAGCTGTTCCCCAAACTGGTGGGCGCGAAAGATCTGACCAAGGAAATTCTGGACGACTGGTACAGCTATTATCACCAGTGCTCGGAATGCCGTCGCTGCTCGGTGTATTGTCCGTATGGCATCGATACGGCCGAAATCACCATGGCTGGCCGTGAGATCCTGAACCATGTCGGCATGGGCCAGAAATACTCCAATGAGATTCTCGGCAAGGTACAGAAGATCGGTAACAACCTGGGTCTGCCCGGCCCGGCGCTGATCGACACCCTGGAAGGCCTGGAAGAGGATATCGAGGCCGATACCGGCGTGCCGGTCAAGATGCCGATCGATGTGAAAGGCGCTGAAGTCCTGCTGATCACGCCGTCCGCCGATTTCTTCTCAGAACCGCATGTTGAATCGCTGATCGGCTATGCCAAGGTGTTCCATGCCGCGGGCATCAACTGGACCCTGTCCACGCATGCGGCAGAAGCGGGCAACTTTGGCTTGTTCAACGGCAACTACGAAACCATGCGCAAGGTTGCCATGCGCATCCGTGATGCGGCGCTGGAACTCGGTGTCAAGCGCATCGTCGTCGGCGAATGCGGCCATGCCTGGCGCGTCGCCTACAGTTTCTGGAACACGCTGACTGGCATCGGCTACGGCGGCAACGATCCCTTCTCGATCGAACTGCAAAAGCAGCTTGATCCGACCTATCCGCAGCCTCAGCATATTTGCGAACTGACCAATGATCTGATCAAGTCCGGCAGGATCAAGGTCGACCCGTCGATGAACGATGACCTGATCGTGACGTATCACGATTCGTGCAACGTGGCCCGCGCGTCGCGCATGGGCACCGAACCGGGCGGCCAGTTCACCATCCCGCGCGAATTGATCAAGTCGGTCGTGAACAACTTCCACAACATGGCGGACGACACCATCTATGAAGCCACATACTGCTGCGGCGGCGGCGGCGGCGTACTGACGGACGACCTGATGGAAGTACGCGTCAAGGGCGCGTTGCCGCGCGCCACTGCACTCAACAATGTGGTCAAGGAATACCAGGTCAACTTCATGGCCACCATCTGCGCCATCTGCAAGGCGCAGTTCACCAAAGTTTTGCCTAAATATGGCTTCGACATGAGCATGGTGGGCGGGGTGCATCAATTGGTTAGCAAGGCGATCAAGCTGGACTGAGTCCGATTACCGGGCTGATTGCGATTTATCTATCTTTAGTTACGTAGGCGTTAGGAGAACCAACATGGCTGTCACGACGAACAAAGCAAAAACCGAAGGCGTTACATGGCGTCGTTATAAGGATGGCGAGTCAGACGCTGACTTCCGTTCCGCACAGGACAGGATTTTCCAGTCGAGCTGGACGCACAAGTGCCCGGAATACATGCTCGCTACGCCGCCTTGCCAGGGCTCCTGCCCGGCCGGTGAAGACATTCGCGGCTACCTCAATATCGTGCGCGGCATCGAGAAGCCGCCTGCAGGCGTGACCTGGCAGGAATATGCGTTCCGCCGCATCACCGAAGCCAACCCCTTCCCGGGCGTGATGGGCCGTGTCTGTCCCGCACCGTGCGAATCCGGCTGTAACCGCAATCAGGTCGAAGACCACGTCGGCATCAACTCGGTCGAGCACTTCGTTGGCGACTGGGGCATCGAAAACAACATGGCCTACACGTCCACCGCTGCCGAAACCGGCAAGAAGGTTGCCGTGATCGGCGCCGGCCCTGCCGGCTTGGCCGCCGCCTACCAGCTGCGTCTGCGCGGCCACGGCGTGACCATTTTCGACGAGCACGAAGAACTCGGTGGCATGATGCGTTACGGCATTCCCGGTTTCCGTACCCCGCGTGAAATGCTCGATGCCGAAATCAAGCGCATCATCGACCTCGGCGTTGAGACCCGTCTGAAGACCCGTATCGGTTCCGACGTCAGCTTCGAGCAGATTGAAAAAGAATACGACGCCATCTTCATGGCGATGGGTGCCCAGGCAGGTCGTCCGCTGCCGGTTCCCGGTGCCGAAGCCCCCAACTGCGTGACTGCCGTTGCGTTCCTGCGCGCCTTCAACGAAGGTCGCCTGCAGCACGTCGGCAACCGCGTGGTGGTTATCGGCGGTGGCGACACCTCGATCGACGTTGCGACCGTTGCCCGCCGTCTCGGCAACGTGACCAAATCCGGTACCCATGATGACCGTCCCGAGGCTGTGATCGCTGGCCACATGGCGTCCGACGTCGCCTCGATCTCCGCCCGTGAAGGTGCCGAGGTGGTGCTGGTTTCGCGCGCTACGGTTGACAAGATGGCTGCCAACAAGCACGAAGTCGAGCATGCCCAGCAGGAAGGCATCGAGATCATCGGCGGCGTGACCCCGGTTGCTGTGGTCGTCGACGCGAATGGCCGTGCTACCGCGCTGCGCGTGGCCGACTTTGTGATGGAAGGCAAGGAAACCAAGATCGTCGAGGGAACCGAGCGCGATTTGCCGGCCGACCTGATCGTGTCCGCCATCGGCCAGGGCGTCGACTTCACCGGTCTCGAGCAGTTCAACAACAACAACGGCCTGATGAAGGCCGACAAGAACTATCGCTTCCCCGGCAAAGAGCACATCTTCGTCGGCGGCGACGTGCTGCGTCCGCACCTGCTGACCACTGCGATCGGCCATGCCGCCATCGCCGTCGACGGCATCGATGCCTTCCTTGCCGGCAAGGAACTCGACAAGCGCCCGAAGGTCGACGTCCACCATTTCGACGAAATCCGCAAGTGGCTCGAATCCGGCCACGAGTACAGCGAAGTCAAGGGCCAGATCTGGGGCACCTCAGAGCGCAAGGACATCCTGCACAACTTCGAAGACCGTTCGGCGCGCCACATCACCTCGCACACCGAGTTGTTCCTGGGCCATTTCCCCAATGTGCCGCGCAATATCCGCGAGGTGACGATGCTCGACAAGGAAGGTGCATTGGGCAACTTCGAAGAGCGTTTGCACGCGCTATCCGAGAAGGCCGTTGTCGACGAAGCCAAGCGCTGCATGTCCTGCGGCCAGTGCTTCGAGTGCGACAACTGCGTGGTGTACTGCCCGCAGACCGCCGTGTTCAAGGTGAAGAAGAAGGACAATCCCACTGTGGGCCGTTACGTCGACACTGACTATGGCAAGTGCATCGGTTGCCATATCTGCGCCGACGTCTGCCCGACCGGCTACATCGTCATGGGTATGGGTGACTGAGCGTGGCAGGCAAGATCAAACGCCTCCTGGCTTTGGGTGCGGTCGTGTTGACGACCGCGGCCCTGGCTTGGGCCGGGTCGGATGACCAGCCCAAGGCCAGTGGCGCGCCCAAGCCCGTGATTACGAAGGCTGTCAAGGGCGAGCAGTGCGTCGAACCCAACGACTTCATGCGACGCAACCACATGAAAGTGCTGCTGCATCATCGCGATGAGACTGTGCTTGAAGGTGTCCGTACCAAGAAATACAGCCTCAAGGAATGCATCAATTGCCATGCCAGTGAAAAAACTGGCAGCGTTGCCGCGTCCAAGGACGACTTTTGCGTGAGCTGCCACAGCTATGCGGCTGTGAAAATCGATTGTTTCGACTGCCATTCCACGAAGCCGCAGGGCTCGATGGCGATGCACCCTTTGAACGCTGAGACGGCGCATTACGCGCACAAGCTTGCGGCCCAGGCCAATAGCAAGGTCAGCGCGGAAGAGATGGCTGGGATAGCCCAATGAACAATATGAAATCGATGTCCGACGATACGCCCAGTTCGCCCGAGCGTCGTCGTTTTATCAGCGTCGCGACGGTGACGGCGGCAGGCGTGACTTTGGCCCCTGGCGTGATGTTGATCGACGTGGCGCATGGCCGTCCTGAAGAGCAGGCTGCCAGTAACGCGGTGCGCTGGGGCATGCTGGTCGACGCGACCAAGTGCGCCAGCGGCTGTGACGAGTGTGTGTCGGCCTGCAGTACCGAAAACGGCTGGACCCCAGTGGCTGAAAGCGCGCATCCCAAGCAGGCGCCGCAATGGATCCGCAAGCTGGAATTGCAGGACCCGTTGACGCAGGCGGAAACCAACTTGCCTATGATGTGCCAGCATTGCGAAGAGCCGCCGTGCGTGGACGTGTGCCCGACCGGGGCCTCGTTCAAACGTGCTGACGGCATCGTGCTGGTCAACCGCCATACCTGCATCGGCTGCCGTTACTGCATGATGGCGTGCCCCTACAAGGCGCGCTCGCTGGTGCACGAACCGCTGAACGATACCCAGAAGCCGGATGTACCGCGTGGCATCGGCTGCGTCGAAGCCTGTACTTTCTGCGTGCAGAAGGTCGATCGCGGCGACGGCACGACGGCCTGTGTCGAAGCGTGTACGGCCTCGGGTCACAACGCCCTGGTGTTCGGCGACATGAACGACCCCGAAAGCGAGATTTCCAAGCGTCTGCGCGAACTGCCGACCAAGCAGGTGCGGGCCGACCTCAATCTCAACCTCGGCGTTCGCTATCACGGAATCTAAAACAACATGGCAAGCATTACTTTCCGCGAAGTTGAAGGCAGCAGCCTGAAGTACTGGATGCTGTTCGGGGGCATCGGCCTCTTTGTACTGTTCGGCTTTCTGTCCTATTTGTATATGCACCATCACGGCCACGTGGTGACCGGCATGGACAACCAGATCGTCTGGGGCCTGCCGCACGTATTTGCGGTGTTCCTGATCGTGGCCGCCTCGGGTGCGCTGAACGTAGCCTCCATCGCCTCGGTTTTCAACAAGCCGATGTACAAGCCGTTGGCACCGCTGTCGGCCATCCTGGCGCTGGCACTGATGCTGGGCGGCCTGCTGGTGCTGGTGCTCGACCTCGGGCGCTCCGATCGTCTGATCGTGGCGATGACGCACTTCAACTTCAAGTCGATGTTCACCTGGAACGTGTTCCTCTATTCCGGCTTCTTCGCGCTGGTGGGCATCTACCTGTGGACCATGCTGGACCGCAACGTCAAGGCTTATTCCAAGGCGGCAGGCACGGCGGCCTTCATCTGGCGTCTGACGCTGACCACCGGTACCGGTTCATTGTTCGGCTTTCTGGTCGCACGTGAACTGTACGGCACTTCGATGCTGGCGCCAATGTTCATCATCATGTCGTTCGCCTACGGACTGGCCATCTACTTGATGGTGCTGGTCGCGGCCTACGCCTGGACCGGCCGGCCGCTTGGCGATGCCGTGATGATGCGGCTGAAGAGCCTCCTCGCGGTGTTCGTCGCCGCAGTGCTCTACTTCGTCGTGGTGTATCACCTGACCAACCTGTACTTCGCCAAGATGGGCAGCGTCGAAAGCTTCATCCTGCGCGACGGCGGCATCATCACCACCTTGTTCTGGGTGGGACAGATCGTGATCGGCTGTGCCGCCCCGCTGGTGATCCTGCTGAGCAGCCTGGGCAGACAGCGCAGCTGGATCATGATTGCCAGTGCGCTGGTCATCCTGGGCGGTATTGCACAGATGTATGTCACCATTATCGGGGCCCAAGCCTACCCGCTGGATATGTTCCCGGGGATGACGATGAAGAGCAGCTTCTATGACGGCGTGATCCACCAGTATTCGCCGACCATGGCCGAGCTCTTCCTGGGGCTGGGCGGCGTGGCCATTGCGCTGCTGGCCACCACCTTTGCCGTCAAGGTACTGCGTTTGCTGCCGGCCAATCTGGACGACGCCACGGTTGCCAAACTGGAACATTGATGCATAACCTGCCGGACGTCAGTCCGGCAGGGGATCGTCCGGAATGAACCAGCAAGCCACATCAAACGATTCTGACAAGCGCGGGGCTCCAATGCCCCGCGTCTTTATTTCTGCCGCGCACAAATCGTCGGGCAAGACCACGCTCACGCTGGGTTTGTGCGCTGCGCTGCATGCGCGTGGTCATGGGGTCCAGCCGTTCAAGAAAGGCCCGGATTATATTGATCCCCTGTGGCTGGGCATGGCAGCGCAGCGTCCCTGCTACAACCTCGATTTCCACATGATGCAGCGCAGCGAAATCGAGCGGCAGTTCGCCAGTGCCGCGGCCGGTGCGCGCATCAGCCTGATCGAGGGAAACAAAGGGCTGTACGACGGCCTCGATCTCGACGGCAGCAACAGCAATGCCGCACTTGCCAAGCTGCTGGGTGCCCCGGTGGTGCTGGTGATCGACGCGCGCGGCATGACACGCGGGGTGGCGCCGCTGATCCTGGGTTATCAGGCGTTCGATCCGGACATCCGCATCGCCGGCGTCATCCTCAACAATCTCGGCGGCAGCCGCCATGAGTCCAAACTGCGCGCAGTGATCGAGCATTACACCGAGGTCGAGGTGATCGGCGCCGTCCAGCACGACGCCAGCATGCAGATCGCCGAACGCCATCTGGGCCTGGTGCCGGCCAACGAGCAGCAGGCTGCACTGGCGCGCATCCGGCACGTGGGCGAGCGGGTCGCCGCCCAGGTCGATCTTGACCGGCTGCTGGTTATCGCAGACAGCGCACCCGCGCGTGAAGTGGTGCCCGCCGAACGCTCCGGGCAAGCTGTCCCGGAGCGGGTACGGGTAGCGATCGCGCACGATCCGGCATTCGGGTTCTACTACAGCGAAGATCTCGACAGCCTCCGTTCGTCCAATGTGGAGCTGGTGGAGCTGGATACGCTGCATGCAGATACCCTGCCGGAGGTGGACGGGCTCATTATCGGGGGCGGTTTTCCAGAAGTCTTCATGGATGAACTCGAAGCCAATGTTCCTTTGCGCGCCAGTATTCGTACCGCCATCGAAGCGGGTCTACCCACCTATGCCGAGTGCGGCGGTTTGATGTATCTGTCGCGGCGACTCAGCTGGCAGGGCCGTACGTGCGAGATGGTGGGCGTGGTGCCGGGCGATACGGTCATGCACGAGCGTCCGGTTGGACGGGGCTACGCCAGTCTGCAGCCGACCGGTGTCGATCGCTGGCGGGAATCCGTGCGCATTCCCGCGCACGAATTTCATTACTCCAGCTTGGAAAATCTCCCGGCCGACTCCATCTATGCGTACCGGGTCAAGCGCGGTCATGGCATCGATGGCGTACATGACGGCTACCAGCAATACAATCTTCTCGCTGGTTACGTGCATCGCCGCGGCAGCGGGGAACAGGGCTGGATCGCGCCTTTTCTGAATCAGGTGCGTGCGCATAAGGCGCGCGCTGCCGCTTAATTAATCGAGGGACAAACCCATGATCAAGATCACCGACGCTGCTGCCGCGCAGATTCGCGCTGCCAACAATAATCCCGATGTATTCGAGATGATCCTGCGGGTGGCTGCCTACCAGGAGGACGATGGCAGCGTGAACTACGGCATGGGCTTCGATACCGAACGCGAGGCCGACGAACACCTCGTCATCAACGGCATCGAAATCCTGATCGCCGCATCGAGCACCCCCTATCTGCAGGGCGTGACGCTCGATTTCGTCGAAATGAAGCCGGGCGACATGCGCTTCATCTTTATCCCACCCTATTCGGCGGAAGACGGACCTGCCGAGTCGGGCGACGATGCTGCGACCACCGAGTAAATCCTTATGAACTACCTGCCGATTTTCCTCGACTTGCGCGACCGCCACTGCCTGGTGGTGGGCGGTTCCGAGACTGCCGCACGCAAGGCCGAACTGCTGCTGCGTGCCGGTGCGCGCGTCGATGTCGCCGCCCCCTCCCTGCATGAAGGCTTTGAACGTCTGCCACATGCCGATTGCCTGAATCGCGTGGCGGATGCCTTTACGCCCGGCCTGCTCGATGGCAAGGATGCGGTGATCGTGGTCGAGGACGATGCGGTAGCCGCCAAGGTCGTCGCCGACGCCGCGCGCGCGCGCCACATCCCGGTCAATGTGGCCGACAAGCCGGCATTGTGCAGCTTCATCCTGCCGTCGATCATCGACCGTTCGCCGATCATGGTGGCGGTCTCGAGCGGCGGCGAATCGCCGGTGCTCGCGCGCATGCTGCGGGCGCGGCTGGAAACCCTGATCCCGGCTGCCTACGGCCGCCTGAGCGCACTGGCTTCGCGCTACAAGGATCGTGTGCGTGCGGCGATCAAGCCGGAACAGCGTCGCGCGTTCTGGGAAAAAGTGTTCCTCTCGCCGGTTGCCGAAATGGTGTTCTCCGGGCGCGATGCCGAGGCCGAGGCACAGCTCCAGGCCATGATCCAGGACGGCGCCGAGCATACTACCAGCCGCGGCGAAGTCTATCTGGTCGGTGCCGGCCCAGGCAATCCCGACCTGCTCACATTCCGCGCCCTGCGCCTGATGCAGCAAGCCGACGTGATCGTCTACGATCGCCTGGTCTCGCCGCCTATTCTCGACATGTGCCGGCGCGATGCCGAGCGCATTTACGTCGGCAAAGAGCGCGACGACCACGCCGTGCCGCAGGAGGAAATCAACCTGATGCTGGTGCGACTGGCCAAGGAAGGCAAGCGGACGCTGCGGCTCAAGGGAGGCGACCCCTTCATCTTCGGCCGTGGCGGTGAGGAGATCGAAACCCTGGTCGAGCACGGCGTGCCGTTCCAGGTGGTGCCGGGCATCACCGCCGCCGCCGGCGTGGCGTCCTACGCCGGGATTCCACTCACCCATCGCGATTACGCGCAGTCGGTTGCCTTCGTTACAGGACATCTGAAGGAAAACACCTTCAACCTGAACTGGGAGGGCATCGCGCGCAAAGACCAGACCATCGTCATCTACATGGGGCTGAAAGGCCTGCCGCTGTTGTGCGAGGCGCTGATCAAGCATGGCCTGACCGCCGACACGCCGGCGGCCATCATCCAGCATGGCACTCTGCCGACGCAACGCGTCATCACCGGTGATCTCACCACGCTGCCCAAGCTGGCTGAGCAAGCCGGGCTCAAGGCGCCGACGCTCATCATCGTCGGCAATGTGGTCAAGCTGCGCGAAAAGCTCGGCTGGTATCAGCCCGAGTTGCACAGCGAGCAGATCCACGCCACCCCTCTCGAGGCGGTGGATCACTTGCGCTGAATCGTTCGGCCGATACGCGGTTTCAGGGCCGGCCGCTACCGCGTCCGACATATCGTGCCGAGAGGCGTGCGTTTAGGCGTGTGCCTCGGCCTGTCCCTTCACGCACTCGCTCACGTGGCGCACCATGCTGTTCGCCAGCTCACGTTCCGCCACCAGGACATCCACGCTCTGTTCGCGCCGTAGCAGTGCAGCCTCGTCTTCACAATGGCAACGCACCACGATGTGGATGCGAGGGTTGAGCGTGCGTGCGATCTCGATCATCTTGCGTGCCTGGAAGGCGTCGGGGATGGCGATGACCAGCAGCAGCGCGCGTGCGATGTGTGCCTGGATCAGGACGGCCGGTTCGGAAGTGTCCCCGACAACGGCGTGAATGCCGCGGGTACGCAGTTTTTCCACTTCCTCGCGCTGCTGTTCGGCTACCACATAGGGCTGGCCCTGAGCATCGAGCGCTTCCGCGATATGACGGCCGACGCGGCCATATCCCCCCAGTACGATGTGGCCCGTGAGCGTGTGTGGCGTGACGTCGGAGGGCAGTTCGGCCAGCGGGTCGTCACGTTGCTCCAGTTTGCGAGCCAGTTTCGAGCGTGCGCGGATCCACGTCTGTGCGGGCACGATGGCGGTGAAGACCAGGGGGTTGAGCGCAATCGAAATCAGTGCGCCGGCCAGGATCAGACTTTGCCCCTCGGTGGGCAGTACGCCGAGCATCACGCCCAGGCCCGCCAGGATGAAGGAGAATTCACCGATCTGCGCGAGGCTCGCCGAGACGGTCAGCGCGGTATTGAGCGGGTAGCGGAACGCCAGCACCAGCAGAAACGCCGCCAATGACTTGCCGAACACGATGATGGCCACCACGGCGAGTACTTGCAGTGGCTGATTCAGCAATACGCTCGGATCGAACAACATGCCGACCGAGACGAAGAAAAGTACGGCAAAAGCATCGCGCAACGGCAATGTTTCCTCGGCGGCGCGGTAGCTCAATGCCGATTCGCGCAGCACCATGCCGGCAAAGAATGCGCCCAGCGCAAAGGAGACGCCGAACAGCACGGAGGAGCCGTAGGCAATACCGAGCGCAGCGGCCACCACGCACAGCGTGAACAGTTCGCGCGAGCCGGTACGGGCCACCTGCCACAGTAGCCAGGGGAAGAAGCGCCGCCCAACGACCAGCATCAACCCGATGAACAGCGCAACCTCTCCGAGCGTGATCGCCAACGTAGCCACCAGCGAATGACCACTTGTCGTCCCAGGGGTGTTGCCGAACACCTGGGCCAGCGGCGGCAGCAATACGAGCACCATCACCATCACCAGGTCTTCCACGATCAGCCAGCCCACTGCGATGCGGCCGTTCGGCGTGGCCAGCGCACCCAGGCTTTCCAGCGCCTTCAGCAACACCACCGTACTTGCGACCGACAGCGACAGGCCGAACACGATGCCGGCCATCAGATCCCAGCCCCACCAGCTGGCCAGCGCCATGCCCATCGCGGTCGCCACGGCAATCTGGACTATGGCGCCGGGCAGGGCGATCTTCTTCACCGACAGAAGGTCGTCGAGCGAGAAATGCAGACCCACGCCAAACATCAGCAGCATGACCCCGATTTCCGCGAGCTGGCCCGCGAGCGCGGTATCCGCCACGAAGCCCGGGGTGAAAGGGCCGATCACGATGCCAGCCAGCAGATAGCCGACCAATGCAGGCAGCTTGAAGCGAACGGCAATGAAACCGAATATCAGCGCCAGGCCGAGCGCGGCAGCAATGGTGGTGATGAGTTCGACGCTGTGGGGCATGGCAGGTGAGCGGACGGAGCTTCAGTGGACACAAGGGGTTTAGTGTACTGGATGCAAATTCATTCCCGATGTGCTTATCGTCGCGCGGTGGCTGGCTCATTCGCGTGTCGTGTCTAGAATAAAGGACGGAGTTATCCTGTAAGAGTCACTTATGACCACAACACTCACCATCGACGGCAACGAAGCCGTTGCCCGCATGGCCTACCTCGGCAACGAGGTGATTGCGATCTATCCCATCACGCCGGCATCCAGTATGGGCGAATGGGCGGACGAATGGGCCTCGCAGGGCCGGCCCAACCTGTGGGGGGCGGTGCCGAAAATCATCGAGATGCAGTCGGAAGGCGGCGCCGCCGGCGCGCTGCATGGCGCGCTCACCTCCGGCGCGCTGGCGACCAGCTTCACGGCCAGCCAGGGTCTGCTGCTGATGATTCCCAACCTCTACAAGATCGCCGGTGAACTGACACCCTTCGTATTGCATGTTGCGGCGCGCACGCTGGCGACGCACGCACTGTCCATCTTCGGCGACCAGTCCGACGTCATGGCATGCCGCGCCACCGGTTGCGCCATGCTTGCCGCCAATTCCCCGCAGGAGGCACAGGACTTTGCGGCGATCGCGCAGGCGGCAACCCTGGCAGGACGCATCCCGGTGATCCATTTCTTCGATGGTTTCCGCACCTCGCACGAGGTGGCGAAAATCGCTGCGGTCGATGCCGAAACCGTGCGCGCGATGATCGATGACAGCCTCGTGGTAGCGCATCGGGCACGCGCGCTGTCGCCGGAACATCCGGTGCTGCGTGGTACCTCGCAGAATCCTGACGTGTTCTTCCAGTCGCGCGAGCGCGCCAATCCCTACTACGATGCCTTCCCTGGCATCGTGCAGGACGCGATGGATCGTTTCGGCGAACTCACCGGACGTCGGTACACGTTGTTCGACTATGTCGGGGCCACGGATGCCGAGCGGGTGATCGTGCTGATGGGATCCGGCGCCGAGACCGCACACGAGACAGTCGAGCATCTCGTCGCGCGTGGCGAAAAGGTAGGGGTGCTGAAGGTGCGACTGTACCGGCCATTCTCGCCGGCGGCACTTCTGGCGGCGCTGCCGGCCAACGTGAAATCCATTGCCGTGCTCGACCGCTGCAAGGAGCCTGGCGCCGACGGCGAACCGCTCTACAAGGATGTGCTCGGCGCGCTGGCGCAGGCTTCGGCAGACGGCCTGCGCAGCATGCCGCGCGTGATCGGTGGCCGCTATGGTCTGGCCAGTAAGGAATTCACTCCAGGCATGGTGAAGGCGGTGTTCGACGAGCTTTCGCAGGGCGTGCCCAAGCCCCCCAAGGGGACTCCGACTTTCTACGGGCTGAAGCCCGTGAAAGGTCGTATGCGCCAGTTCACCGTCGGCATCCACGACGATCTTACCCACCTGTCGCTGCCATGGGACACCAGCTTCCGCACCGATGCCTCGCGGCAATTGCAGCATGCCGTGTTCTGGGGGCTCGGCGCCGACGGCACGGTGTCGGCCAACAAGAATTCGATCAAGATCCTCGGCGAGACCACCGACCTGCAGGCCCAGGGCTATTTCGTCTACGATTCGAAAAAATCCGGTGCCGTCACGGTGTCGCACCTGCGTTTCGGTCCGGCATCTATCCGCTCCACCTATCTGGTCGAGCCCGACATGGCCGGATTCGTCGCCTGCCACCAGCCGATGTTCGTCGACCGCTATGAACTGCTCGAACACGCCGCGCCCGACGGGGTTTTCCTGCTCAACACGCCCGCGCCGCCGGACCAGGTATGGGATACGCTGCCGCAGGCATTGCGCGCACAGATACGGGAGAAACGTCTGCAGTTGTGGACGATCGACGCCTATGCCGTCGCCGCGGAGGCGGGCATGGGACGGCGCATCAACACCATCATGCAGACCTGCTTCTTCGCCATCTCCGGCATTCTGCCGAAGGACGAGGCGATCGCTGCGATCAAGCAGGCGGTCGACAAGACGTACGGCAAGAAGAGCCGCCGGCTGGTCGAGTTGAATTACCGCGCCATCGACACGACCTTGTCCAGACTGCAGCAGGTTGCGATTCCCGCCCAGCGAGCGCCAAGCGTGGCGCCCGGACAGCTTGCCGAAACCGGGATGCCCGTTGCCTATCCGGACTTTGTGCGCGATCTGACGCTGCCGATCTATCACGGCCACGGCGATGCTCTGCCGGTGTCCCGCTTGCCGGCTGACGGCAGTTATCCGCTCGGCACCGCGCAATACGAGAAGCGCAACATCGCGCTGGAAATCCCGGTGTGGGAGGCCGACCTCTGCACCCAGTGCGGCAAGTGCGTATTCGTCTGCCCGCATTCGGCGATTCGCGCGCGCGCGTTCGCGGCCGAGGCGGTCAAGGAGGCGCCGCCGACTTTCAAGCACGTGCCGGCGAAGAGCAAGGAGTTCCCTGCCGGGACCCACATCAGTTATCAGGTGGCGGCGGAAGACTGCACCGGCTGCGGCGACTGCGTCGAAGCCTGCCCGATCCACGACAAGTCGAACGTATCCCGCCGGGCCGTGAACATGGCGCCGGTTGCGCCGCTGCGCGAGCAGGAACGCGACAACTTCGCCTTCTTCCTGCGCCTGCCCGAGTTCGATCGTACCGCGGTGAAGCACAACACCATCCCGGGTGCCATGCTGCTCGATCCGCTGTTCGAGTTCTCCGGAGCCTGCGCCGGTTGTGGCGAGACGCCCTACATCCGCCTCGCCACCCAGTTGTTCGGCGACCGTATGCTGGTCGCCAACGCCACCGGCTGCTCGTCGATATACGGCGGCAACCTGCCGAGCACGCCCTACACGGTGAACGGCGCCGGACGCGGTCCGGCGTGGAGCAATTCGCTGTTCGAGGACAACGCCGAATTCGGCCTCGGCATGCGGCTGGCGGCCGACCAGTTGATGGGCTACGCACAGCAACTGGTCAAGGAAATGGCCACGGAGATCGGTGGCGATCTTGCCGACGCACTCGTCACAGCCGACCAGCGCGAGGAGGCGGAGATCGTCGCGCAGCGCCAACGTGTGGCACGGCTGCTCGAAAAACTGGTGTCTTCGCGGCACCCACGCGCGCAGGCGCTCGCCAGCGTCGCCGAATGGTTGATCCGCCGCTCGGTATGGATCATCGGTGGCGACGGCTGGGCCTACGACATCGGCTACGGCGGCCTCGACCACGTGCTCGCGCTGCCCTACGATGTCAACATCCTGGTACTCGATACCGAGGTCTATTCCAACACCGGCGGTCAGACCTCCAAGGCCACGCCGATCGGTGCGGTCGCAAAGTTCTCCGCCGGTGGCAAGGCCACTGCGAAAAAGGACCTCGCCAAAATCGCCACCGATTATGGCCACGTGTATGTGGCGACGGCAGCGTATGGCGCCAAGGACGTGCAGACCCTGCGCGTGTTCCACGAAGCCGAGTCGTATGCCGGTCCCTCGCTCATCGTCGCCTACAGTCCCTGCATCGCCCATGGCTATGACATGCTCTACAACCAGCGCCAGCAGGAGCTTGCGGTGAAAAGCGGACACTGGCCACTCATCCGCTTCGACCCGCGACTGGCGGAAACCGGTGCCAACCCCTTCAGACTTGACTCCGCGGCGCCCAGCCAACCGGTCAAGGTCTTCATGGAATCGGAGACCCGCTTCGCCATGTTGCAGCGAAGCCATCCCGAGGCAGCGCTGCACTTCCTGGAGCAGGCCCAGCAGGAAGCCGACCGGCGCTACAAGGCCTATCAGGACATGGCGCTGCGCCAAGACCGCCCGGAGGGCGAGCACCCTGAAGGGCATAAAGATCTGGCGGCGTGCCCTTCGCGGGTGCAGGGCCATGCCGACGAATCCAAATCCGGAGCCTGACATGATCGACCTCTCCACCGACTACCTCGGTCTCACGCTCAAGAATCCGCTGGTGCCATCGGCCTCGCCGCTGTCGCGCAGTTTCGACACCGCGCTGCGACTGGAAGATGCCGGTGCCGCCGCACTGGTGATGTATTCCCTGTTCGAGGAAGAACTGCGGGCGGAGGACGCGATGATGGATCGCTTTCTGCTGCACAGAGGACTTGGGTGCAGCGAAGCGGAGGATGGCTTCCTGCCCGACCTGGGTGAAGTCCAAGGCGGGCTCGAGCGCTACCTGACGCACCTGCACCAGCTCAAGCGACGCCTGGAGATTCCCGTGGTGGCGAGCCTCAATGGCGTGTCGCCGTCGGGCTGGGTAGAACTCGGGCGTGCACTGGAACAGGCCGGCGCCGATGCGCTCGAACTCAACGTCTATCATGTCGCCGCCGACATGCACGCTGCCGGCGAGGCTGTCGAGGCGCGTTACATCGATCTGCTGACCGCACTGCGTCGCGTGGTGAGCCTGCCCATCGTCATGAAGCTGTCACCTTTCTTTTCGTCGCTGCCGCATTTCGTGCGCCAACTCGAAGCGGCCGGTGCGAACGGCGTCGCCGTCTTCAATCGCTTCTACCAGCCCGATATCGACCTCGACGAGATGCGCATGACCGACCAGCTGCATCTCTCGTCGGCCGAAGAGGCCCTGTTGCGCATCCGCTGGATCGCCATCTTGTACGGCCGCACTCGCCTGACGCTTGCCGCCACCGGCGGCGTCCATAGCGAGAGTGAGGCGCTGAAACTCTTATTGGCCGGCGCCGACGTCGTGCACCTGGCCTCCTGCCTGCTGCAGCATGGTCCCGACAAGCTGACCGGGATTCTCGCGGCGATGCAGAACTGGATGGAGGAAAAGGAATATGCCTCGATCGCCCAGTTGAAAGGCAGCATGAGCCAGAAGAACCTGCCCGATCCCTCGCTCGTCGCGCGTGCGAGCTACCTGCGCGTGCTGGACAGTTTTACTCCGCGGCCGGGTGTCTGGTCCTGAGCGGGTGCCGGGTGCCATGTCAATAGTAATGTCTGGTTGAACACGCCCTGGTCAGCCTCAGTGCCGTCGTCATGCTTGGCATCGCCGCCGGTGAAGGAGAGTTTTGCACCATTGACCGCGTGGTGGCCTGGCTGGTCACGCTGGGAGCGGGTATCACCTGGGCCATCGGCACGCTGGCGGCGCACTGGACACTCGGGCTCGACTGGCCCTGGCGATCCTGCTGGGCGCATTGATCCTGGGGCTGTGCCTGAAACGGGACCTGATTCCGGATTCCCTGCAAAACCCGGTGGCCGTCATGTTCGTCGTCGCGGTCTTTACCGGCGCCCACCTGCTGCAATCCAAGTCGGGTTTGCTGGCCGTGACGATCATGGGATTTGCCATGGCCAACCAGAAAGTCGTCCCGATTCATCACATCGTAGAATTCAAGGAAAACCTGCGGGTACTGCTGATCACGGGCGTATTCATCCTGCTGGCCGCCCACCTCCAGCCATCAGGCCTCGACCAGATCGGGATCGCCAGTTTCGCGTTTTTCCTGGTCCTGGTGTTCATTGCGCGGCCGGCCGCCGTCTTTGCCTCCACGCTGGGCAGCAAGCCCAGTTTCCGCGAGAAGCTGTTCATATCGTGGATGGCACCGCGCGGCATCGTCGCAGCTGCCGTGGCGCAGGTGTTCGCACTGCGCATGGAGGAGGTAGGGCTGGAGAATGCCGATGTGCCGGTTCCGCAGACCTTCTTTGTCATCATCGGAACCGTGGCCCTGTATGGCCTGACCGCGCCGCTGGTCGCGCGGCGGCTTGGCCTGGCCAAGGCCGAGCCGCAAGGCGTCCTCTTTCTGGGAGGGCGCTTCCGGGTTCGCGAAATGGCCAAGGTCCTCCTGGATGAAGGCTATGCCGTCATGCTGGTGGACAACAGCCTGCACAACGTGTCGGCCGCACGCATGGCCGGCATTCCGACCTTTCATGCCAGCATATTTTCCGACACCGTGCTGGACCGTGTCGAGATCAGCGGGATCGGAAACTCATGGCCATGACCAGCAACGACGATGTCAATTCGCTGGCGGCGCTGCATTTCGCCCCCTTGTTCGGGCGTGCGCCGGCCTACCAGCTGATGCCCGAGGACGAAAAACAGCTTGCGGCCCGTTCGCGTCATCTGCGGGGCCGCTTCCTGTTCGGCAAGGACATGGCGCACGCAGCCTTGACTCAATGGTTCACCGATGAGGCCGTGACCAAGAAAACCCGGTTGAGCGGGGAATTCGGCTTCAAGGAATTGAAGGCCCGTATGGTCCGGTGCAGCCTCTGTTCCTGATGATCGAAGAGGGCGCGCTTCAGGTCTTTACGGTCGAAGAGCGTATCAAGCCGCAGGCCGGGCAGACCTTGGTCAGTCTGGCGCTGCCGCGGGAGGAACCGGAGGAACTTGCTGCAGCCGAGGCGCAAGCGACACCGTAAGCCTCGTGTCTATGAGGCATGCGCCTCCGCAATATTTCCTGGCCGGATGGTCCGTGTCCCGGTCAGGGCGAGCCGGGCGGGGCGGAATAGAAACGATAGCCATTGCGCCCCGCCATCTTGGCGGCATACATGGCTTCGTCGGCGCGCGCGACCAGGGTTTCCGCATCGGTACCGTCTTCCGGCAGGATACTGATCCCGATGCTGAGGCCGATCAGGATTTCGCGCGCGCCGGCGGTGATGGGCGTTTTGAATTGGGCGATCAGCTTGTGCGCGATCGCGGTCACCGGCTCCTGCGTGTCCAGCGATTCGATGAGAACGATGAATTCGTCGCCGCCCAATCGGGCCAGCGTGTCCACTGCCCGCACGCAGTGCTGCAGCCGCGCGGCGACCACCTGCAGCACGCGGTCGCCCGTGGCGTGGCCGTGGCTGTCGTTGACGTCCTTGAAATTGTCGAGATCAACGAACATCACGGCGAGCTGCGTGCCGGCCTGCCCGGCTCGTGCAATGGCCTGCTGCAATACATCGAAGAACATCCGCCGGTTGGGCAGACCGGTAAGGGTGTCATGTCGTGACAAATGGTCGAGCGAGCGCCGGTGTTCGTCGAGCACCACCATCTGGTCGCGGATCTGAGTGTGCATATGGGCCACCCCGCGCGCCAGATCGCCGAGCTCGTCCTTGCGATTGAGCGGCAGTTCTCCCAGGTCGCGTCCAGTCGAGACGCGCCCTACTGCCTGCAGGATCAGCTGCAGCGGATAGGTCAGCGCGCGCGACATCCAGAGTGCCAGTACGAAGGCGATGGCGCTGAAGACGAACACGATGTTCAAGGTGGCAGTGGCCAGCGTGTGGGTGGGGCGCGTGATTTCCCGCTGCGGCATCGACAGGCCGATGATCGCAAACGGGTCGTCCGACACATAGTCTCCCAGCGGTTGCCGCAGGAAGACCGCTGTCGTGGGTACGGTGGGGTAGCCGCGCAGAAGCGGCGGGTTGTTCAGTGCAATCACCCGGTAGCCGGCTTTGCCGTCGACGATGTCTTCCACGGGCGGAAACACGTCCTGCGCCAGGATGCGGCGGCCGTGCTGGAAGCCGAAGGTCTGCTCGGGATCGGGGTGGATCAGGAAATCACCCTGGGCGTTGGTGAGATAAAGACCCAGCGTGGGCGGCAGATCGGCCTTCAGCAGATCGAAGAGTTCGTTGAGGTCGATATTGATGATGACCAGGCCGTACAGGCGGCCGTTGGAGGCAAATACCTGGCGCGCGACCTGCAGCGTGGGCTGGCCGTGGCCGGTGTAGGCGCCCTGTTCCTGATTGACGAAGATCGGCGAAAGGTAGGTTTCCCCAGGTTTGAGCTTCAGGGTTCGGAACACGTAGGAGAAATGACCTTTTTCTTGCAATGCGGCGCCGTCGACCCGCGTCAGGTCCGTACCATCGCGATCGATCCGTACGACCTCCAGCCCGTGGCGGTCCGCCTGAATCAACCGTATCTGGAAGTATTCGGGCTGGATGGCGAGCACCGATTCGAAGATCCTGGCCAGCTTGTTCCGAGCAGCAATGGCGTGAGAGGACACATCAGGCAAGTCAGCCACGGCCTGGGTGGCTGGCAGTTCTGCCAGCAAGGTGGCCACCTTGGCTGCCTCGCGGATGTTCAGGGTGAGGCGGCGTCCGAGCACGCGCGTCGACGTCAGCATTTCGCGTTCCGCCGCCTCGGCCAGCAGACTCTGGCTCGACCGGTAGGCGTAATAACCAGTCAGCCCCGAGGCGAGCACGCCCAGCGCAGCCATGAGCAAGGTGATACGGGTACGGATGCCGAGCTTCATTGCAACAGGCTGGATTCGCGCTCGCCAGAGAGGATGCGCTGCCATAGCCGGTTGCGCCAGGCGTCGTCTTCCACTGGTTGAAGCCAGATCACGCGGCCGCCGGCATGCGCGGCGCCGGCAGCCTCGAGCGTGTTGGCCAGCCCCTGGCGTGCGCTCAAGGCCTGGCTGACAGCGGGTTCCAGGGTGTAGTCGATCCAGGCTTCCGCCAATGCCTTGTTGCGCGCACCGCGGCTAACTGCCCAGCAATCGAGCCAGGCCAGTACGCCTTTGCGCGGGACCACATAACCGATGTCGGCGCCTGCGTCGCGCAGCTGCTTGACCTGCTGGCTTCCATAGTTGGCAAACAGCAGGGCGGCGGATTGTTCGCGGAAGAGCTGCGTCGCCTCCTCGGGCAGGTTGTAGAAGGCCAGTGCATTGCGGCGCAGCGCCAGCAGTTTCTTCAGGACCTGCTGCTTGGCGCTAGGCGGGATATGGAACGGATCGAGGCCGAGCGCCAGTGCTGCCAACGAGAAATTATGCGTACTGCCGTCGAACAGCAATACCTGGCCGGCATACCGGGAGTCCCACAGGTCGGCGTATGCGCTCGGGGCGGTCTTGAAACGCCGGCGATCGTAGATCAGGCCCATTTCGGAATAGGTATAAGGGATGGCGTACACTCTGCCGGCACGGGTGATGCCGGGAATGGCGCTCAAAGGCCTGAAGCGGGGCAGTTGTTTGCGGAGGTTGGGAATATTCTGCGTGTCGATCGGCTGGATGAGGCCATTGTCGATGTAGTGCACCATCTCTGCCGTATTGGCGGCGATGACGTCGAAGTGTGCGCCCTGCCCGGCTGCCATCTTCTCGCGCAGGACGTCGTCGTTGTCGACCAGCGTGACGTCCACATGCACGCCATGGCGCTGCTCGAATATCTTGACCAGATCCGCGTCGGCGTAGCCCGGCCACGCCAGGATGCGCAGCGTTTCCATTGCCAGGGCGGGCTGCGGCATTCCCAGATACACGGTCAATGCGACCCAGATAAACAGGGCACGGCAGCTGATTCGCAAGCAAAGCATGATTGCTCAATAGCGGATGCGCATTGACATTGTTTAGAGTGCAGAGGTCTTCAAATGTATGCGGACGTGTCCCGATTCCTGGGGTGGCCGATTGCCATGGAACTAGCGTCCGTCGTTTCTCCCGCCGGGTGCCACCCGGTGCTCGACGGCAAACACTGCCGCTTCCACCCGTGACGACAGGTTCAGCTTGGCGAGGATGTGGCGGACATGCAGCTTGACGGTGTCGTGACTGATGTCGAGGGTGCGTGCGATGGCCTTGTTGCTTTCGCCGCGCGACAGGTGGGAAAGAATTTCGCGCTCTCGCGGGGTCAGCGCGTCGAGCAGGGAGCCCGCATCCTGGCCTTTCTGGTCATACAGCTTGACCAGCTTGGCGGTCATGGCAGGCGCGACGACGGTCTCGCCGCGCTGGGCGCGCAGGATGGCGTCGACCACTTCGTCGGGTTCCATGCTTTTCAGCAGATAGCCATTGGCGCCGGCACGCAGCGCCCGCGCGAGGTCGTCCTCGGCTTCCGACAGGGTGAGGATGAGGATGGGCAGGTCGAAGTCCTCCGCACGCAACTGTTGCATCAGCGTGATGCCGTCCGTTCCCGGCATGTTGAGGTCGAGAATGAGGACGTCGGGGCGATGCGCCCGCAGCAGCCTGGATACATCGTCCGGATTGCCGGTGAAGGCGGTGACTTCGATGCTGCCGCTCTGCTCGAGCAACTCGGCCAGTCCCTTGCGGAACAGGGTATGGTCGTCGACGAGGATGATGCGGGTGAGGCTCATGCGGGGTGCTCGCTGTGCTGATGGGATGCGGCGCGTTGCGGGAAGACGAGACGGATGACGGTGCCGCCGGCCGGGCGGGATTCCACGCTGAGCCTGCCGTTCAGCTTGGCCGCTCGCTCACGCATGATGGTCAGACCGAAGCTCTTGCCCAGGGTGGACGATTCGTCGTTCTTCTTCTGCACGCCGACGCCGTCGTCGGCGACGTTGACGATGTACTGGCCGTTTTCGAGGTCGAAGGTGATGACGACATGGCGCGCGCGGGCGTGCTTGGCGATGTTGTAGAGCGATTCCTGGATGATGTGGAAGACCTGGATCTCCTCGTCGGGCGATAGCGAGACATCCTGTACCAGATTGAGGAAATCGACGTCGGCATTGGCCTTCTTGCGGAAGCTCTTGGCCATTTCCTGGATCGCCGGCACCAGGCCGCGCGGGTTGATGCGGTCGCGGTACTGTGTGATGAGGTCGCGCAGGTCGGCGTAGGCGAGGTCGACCGCTTCCTCGACGTCGCCCAGATAGCGGTTGGCCTTGGGGTAGTCCTCGTGGCGCATGGCGTCGCTCAATACGGTGAGCCGCATCTTGGCGTAGGCCAGCGTTTGCGCCAGCGAATCGTGGATCTGGTTGGCCAGCATCTGGCGTTCGTTCATCAGCGAGATGCGCATGTTCTCGCGGGTGAGACGGGCATTTTCCAGCGCGATGCCGAGGTGTTCGCTGATCGAGCGGAACAAGAGGCGTACATCCTCGGGGACGGTTTTGCCTTCTTCGAGGAACAGGTTGTAGACGCCCATGACCTGATTCTTGTGCATCAGCGGCACCGCGACCACGGTGTTGCAGCTGTCGCTGAAATAGGCGTCGTTGGCTTGCCGCTTGCAGAAGGCGACGTTGTTCCAGCTGCTTACCGTCACCTCGCGCGCGGCCTTGCCGCATACGCCACAATCGACGCTGACGATGGCTTCGTGCTCGACCAGTTCGGGCGGCAGCCCCACCGAACCGATCAGCCGCAAATGCGTGCGGTCGTCGGTGATGACGCGCACCGCCCCTGCCTGGGCGCCCGCCAGCCGGATCATGGTCGACAGGAAGCGTCCAAGCAGCTGTTCGACGTTGGAGTCGGTGGACAGGCTGGTGGTGATTTCCGACAGCACGCGCAGCGCCGGGATGCTGACGTTGCCCGAATCGGGCGCCGTGTGCTGGATCAGGGGGTGGATGTTGTCTTTCATGGTGCGATCAGAAGACGTAGCTTTTCAGCATATCCGATTTATGCGCGATCCCAAGCCGCCGGGGCGAGTCGGTCGCGAAAAAACCGGCTGATTCGACAGGGTTTTCGCGTCAAAGCAGTTCCCCCTTGATGACGGGAATCACGCGTCCGCCCACACTCACTTCGGGGGTTCCGTCGGCCGTGCCGGCACGCAGCCTCACAAGGGAGGGCCGATTCATTTCATAGCCCTGTTCAATGCGAAGTGACAGGCTGGACCCGGGGAGAATCGGATGTTGCAGGAGATAGGCGCCGAGGAAGGCGGCCCCGTTGCCCGTCGCCGGATCCTCGCGTACGCCGTGCGCCTCGAAAAAGAACCTGACGCACAGATCGTTGCGGGCGTGATGCGTCTCGCGGCAGAACAGGTACACGAGCGAAGGGAAGCCTTGCCTGGTCAATGGCGCGAAGGCGTCGAGATCCAGTTTGCAGCGGCGTAGCGCGTCGAGGCTGCGCAGGGGCACGATCATGGCTGAAATGCCGGCAGTCATCTGCTGGATAGGGGACGTCGTCTCGATATCGTCCGGCGAGATGCCCAGCGCCGCCGCAACGGGTTCGCGATCGCATGTCGCCCCGGATGTCACCTGAGGTGCCTGAAACCATGCGGTCTCGGCTTCGTCGGCAGCGGCTTCGAACGTGACGGGGACCTGGCCGACCGCAAGATTCAGCCGTACCGGCGCCGAGGAGCCGGGCGCAATCTGTTCCCGGATGACCCAGGCCGTCCCGAGGATCGGGTGCCCGGCAAAGGCGATTTCCCGTGCAGGCGTGAAGATCCTGACCCGGTGGCCGCCATCGCGCTCCGGGGCGTTGTAGACGAAGGTTGTTTCCGAGAAATTCATCTCAGTCGCGATCTGCTGCATCGTTTCGTCGGAGAGGTCGTCGGCGTGGGTGACCACCGCCAGTTGATTCCCGGCGTAGGGCCGTTCTGCAAAAACGTCAACGATGTGGAAAGGGTGCGTCATGGCTGTGCTGCCCAGCAACAATCAACCGGGCAGTATAAAAGCTTTTCCTGCGTGCGGCGTGCCGCTAAAAGCGGATGGCCAAGCCGGTCAGCCACGCCGAATCCGCGGCCGGATGGGTCAGGCCCTTGCGATATCCGAGATCGATATCCAGATTCGGGGTGACGGAATAGACCAGCCCCAGCACCATGGAGCCCACGTTGGGATGGCCCGAACGGATGGCGCTGTTTTCCACGCTGGCGTCACCTACCAGTCTCAGCGATTCGCCCAGCGCGTATTCCGCGGCAACCGAAGCGTGATAAATATGGTTCCGCTCGTCCGTTCCGTCGTGGATGTTGCGCGTATAGCCAAGGTGCACGTGAAAGGTCCAGGGTTCGCCTGCATACGTCATCACGGCGAACAGGCTGGGCGTGACATGTCCCGCGCTCAACCCCTTGTCGTCGTCTCCGGTCGGCAACCCCAGCCCGGGGCGCAGGGCGAAACTCAGTGCGCCTTCATCGTAGAAACGCCATTTGGCGGCAATCTCCATGTCCGAAACCCCCCGGACAGTAGTGTCTGCGCTGGCCAGCCGGTCGGTCTGACGATCATGCGGCAGGGAGGCGATCACGTCGAGGGTGTCCGTGAGGCCAATGGATAGAACGGTATTGATGCGCTGATCGCGTGTGTTGGTGGAGTCGTCTTTCGTGTAGCTGAGATCGTGCGTCAATTCCAGTTGAACATGGCCGGTGCCCTGGGTGCCGGTGTCCTCCGTAAGGAGGGGGTGCGCGCCCAGCGCTGCCACGGGACATTGGCCGGACATGAGCAATACGAAGAGGCTCACGATTCTTGTTGTTGTCTTCATTCCCTTGTTTTTCCTGCTGAGATCGTTTTTATCGAATGATCTTGGTGTGCCCGCTTCGGAGACAGGCCGTTCCTTGTGTCAAGAATGGGCGTTGGCGGGCGCCGGGTTCATGTGCGGCTCAGGATTGCCGCGTAGTTGGGAATCTGCTTCCTGGAATGTTTTGTCCAGCAATTCGATCCAATGGCTGACCGGTATCGGCGACGCCAGGGCCAGATGGGTCAGACAGCCGATATTGGCCGTTGCGATGGCCTCCGGGCGACTGACCAGCAGGGTTTCCAGCTTGCGCTCGCGCAACGATTCCGAGAGCGTATGCTGCAAGAGAGAGTAGGCCCCTGCCGAACCGCAGCACATGAAAGGATAGCGAACGGGAAGGAGTTTGAACCCGGCGCGCTTCAGCAGTTTTTCGACCACGCCATTCAGTTTTTCGCCATGCTGCAGGCTGCAGGATGACTGGAAGACGATGCGCCGCGGCTTCTGCGGTGCGGGCAGGGCGTGAAGCGGGTCGTCTTTCCATTCCTCGGCGACGATTTCCGCGATGTCCCGGGTCAGTTCCGAGATGCGGGCTGCCTTGTCGCGGTATTGGGGATCGTCGTGCAGCAGCTGGCCGTATTCGCGAAAGTGCATGCCGCACCCGCTTGCAGTGAGCACGAGGGCTTCGGCGCCCGCCTCGATGTGCGGCCACAAGGCGTCGATGTTCTTGCGCATGAAGGCACGCGCTTCGTTCGTCTCGGCCATGTGATGGCTCAGGGCACCGCAACAGCCGTCGCTGGCCGGAATCAGCCGGATTCCGAAACGATCCAGCACGCGTGCAGATGCGGCATTGATGTCGGGCGCGAGGCCGGGCTGCACGCATCCCTGCCAGATCAGCATGCGCCGGCCATGCGGCCGATCGGGCCAGATGCCGGCCTTGCGCCGCTGCGGGATCCGCGCGCGAAGCTCATCCGGCAGGAAGCGTCGCAGGGCCTGCCCTGTGCGTAGCAACGCCGTGAACCGGTAACGGTAGGGCACCACGGCACGCAGCGCGCGGCGGGCCAGTTTCTCCTTGAGCGGACGGGGGGATTCCTTTTCGACCAGCTCTCGCCCGATATCGAGCAGACGTCCATAGCGGACGCCCTGCGGGCAGCTGGTTTCGCAGGACCGGCAGCCAAGGCAGCGATCGAGATGGAGTTGCAGATTGGCGCTGAGCGTCCGGCCTTCCAGGGTGCTGAGGGAATAGGCCGGCAACTCAAGCGTGTCTGGGGTGGGTTCCTTGCCCTCCATGAACTGCTTGATGAGATAAATGCGTCCACGCGGCCCGTCCCACTCGTCGTCGAGCAGCCGGAAGGTCGGGCAGGTAAAGGTGCATTGGCCGCATTGCACGCAGGGAAGCAGGAGCGATTCCGCTTCGCGTCCCTGCTCGGTATCGCGGTAGGGTTCGGCCAGCTCGATTTTCATGCCCGTTCTCCATGTAGAAACTCGTGTTTCACCCGAGGGATTGAAGTCTGGTTCCGAGGTTCGGGCGACGGCGTTTGACAGGGTGGGTTTTCAGTGCGCGGGATCTGCGCTGCGCCTTCGTGATCACTGCAGGCGGTAGCGAGATCGCTCGAGCTCATTTGTCCGTCGCCTTCGGATAAGACTATGGGCCAGGCAAAAATGCTTGTCCAAGACCTTATTTCGATCGTGCTAATAGGAATGGATTATGGTGTGTCGGCACGTCATCCGGAAACGTAATTTCCCTGCCGGCGCGCCTGAAACGGCTATTCGTTCGAAGTGGATTCTTCGAGCAGGGAACCGAAATCGGCGCCGAACTCCGCGAGCGCGCTTTTGCTGGCACCGGGGCGGTTATGGCACCAGAGTGTTGCCAACACGCCAAATGCCGTACAGGCCGGGCTCTTGTAACCTGACTTGCGGCAGATCAGGGTAATCGTGTGGTGCGGCATGTCGGGTTGCAGCATCACCGGATGGAGACCCTGTTGCGAACAGATAATGCTGTGGGGAAGGATGGTGGCAAGCCGGCCGAGGCGGGCGACTTCGACAATGACGCTGAGCGAATTGGTTTCCATCGCGATACGCGGCGTAATCCCATGCTCCAGGCAATACAGGTCGATATGGCGCCGCAGCGCAAAATCGGTGTTGAGCAATACCAGCGACTCGTTTTCCAGTACCTGCGGGCTCAACGATTCGGTCTGGCCGGCGCGAGGGTGCGCCTTGCCGACGGCCAGGTTCAGCGTTTCAGTGAACAGGATATGGGTGTCGATCTCGTTTGAGCGGGCTGCGGTCGAGAGCACGTTGGAGAAAGCGATGCCAATATCGAGATTTCCATCTGCCACGTTGGCCTCGACGGCGTCCTGCGGCAATTCCCGTGTGCTGACGGTGATTCCGGGATAGCGGGTATTGAAGGATTCCAGCAGAGGGCTGATCAGGTGGTCGGTGATGGGTGTCATCCCCAGGCGAAGCGAACCGCGGCTCAGGTCTTGCAGTTCATGGATGGCCCGCTTTCCTTCGTCCAGTTCGCGCAAGGCGCGACGGGCATAGTGCAGATACACCTCTCCAGCGGCAGTCAGTTGCACCGTCCGTCCGGACCGATCCAGCAATTGCACGTCGAGCAAATCTTCCAGGTGCTTGATCTGTTGCGACAGCGTGGGCTGCGAAACGAACAGCAGTTCCGCGGCGCGCGTGAAGCTTTGCATATCCGCCACCGCGATCAGGTAGCGAATGGAGCGAGGGAAGATGAGATTGCGTTGCATAGCCAAACCTTATAGCACTAATCGGAATAAAGACTTGGAAAACTATAGCCAGTTAGTCCATTGTTGTGAACATACGATTTGTATCGATGTTCCTAAAGACAGAGCAGCAGATCGACATGGCTTTTCATTATGACCGAACCTGCCTGGACGGGGGTTGACCGGTAGTGAATCGGCATATTCGAGAATGTTTATGGACTATCGAGCACGTGTCGTAGTTTGACGTTGATCGACATGCAAGGTTCTGCCACATGGGCGTGCGGCGCAGGCCGGCGCACATGGAAGTGGGGCAGTCTGTCGGTCATTCTGTCTGGATTACTGGTCGTTACCTGGCTGGGGCTGGGCAACAAGATTCGTTAGAGAGTGCACAAAGGAGGAAACACCATGCATATTGAACCAGGTATTGTTGAAGGCGCCAAAATGACACTGAGTTACGCTACGGCGATCGGGGTGTTTGGCTATACGGCGAAGCAGGCATTGAATTCGATCAAACAGGACGGGATCCTCCCCCTGGGAATTCGCAGCCTGATCGCAGCGGCCCTCGTATTCAGCTTCTTCGAGGTCTTTCCGCACTATCCGATCGGTGTTTCCGAGGTCCACCTGATCCTGGGCTCGACACTCTTCCTCATGTTCGGCGCGGCGCCGGCGGCCATAGGTTTGGCGCTCGGACTGTTGACGCAGGGCCTCTTCTTTGCGCCGTGGGATCTGCCGCAATACGGCATGAACATGACGACGCTGCTGGTGCCCCTGTTCGCGCTCAGTGCCATTGCGCATCGCTATATTCCTGAGAAAACGGCTTACAAGGATGTGAAATACAGCCAGTGCCTGGCACTGTCGACCGCCTACCAGGGTGGCGTGGTGGCCTGGGTTGCCTTCTGGGCGATCTACGGCCAGGGCGTGGGTGCCGCGAATCTGGCGCAAATCGGGACGTTCGGTGTCGCCTACATGTCGGTCGTTCTCATCGAGCCGCTGCTGGATCTGGCGATTCTCGCTGCCGTGAAGAGTTTGCATCAGCTTCAGGACAGCACGGTGTTCCAACAGCGTTTCTATCGGGTAGCGGCGGCCCGCGTGGGAAGCTGAACAACGCAATGGGGAGGGCTTCCGGGCAGTTGATGTCCTCCCCGCACGGATCGTTTACGCATTACCCGCACCCATTTGACCAGAGACACAGTTGCCGGGCGGCCCGTCCGTCAGGTCAACGCAAGGAGCAGTACGGATGAATAAAACAGAAATGAAAGAAGCGATCCTCCAGGCCAAGTCCGGGAAAGGCTTGACGTGGGGCGACATCGCCAAGTCGGCGGGCTTGTCCGACGAGTTTGTCTGCTCGGCATGCCTGGGCATGAACCATCTGGAAAAGCCGCAGGCCGATGCGGTGGCCAAGACGCTTGGTCTTGGCGGTGAGATTTCGGCCGCGTTGCAGTGCTTCCCGACCAAGACATGGGATCGTCCCATTCCGACGGACCCGCTGATTTACCGCTGGTACGAGATGCTGAACGTGTATGGCGAGACGATCAAGGAGATGATCAACGAGAAATTCGGCGACGGCATCATGAGCGCCATCGACTTCACCATGAACATCGACAGACAGGAAGACCCGAAAGGCGATCGCGTACTGGTCACGATCAGCGGCAAGTTCCTGCCCTATAAATCCTGGTGAGCGCGTCATGGCTACGCCTCCGAGAGGGCGTTACGGGAGTGAGGTCCCGTTTGCCGTGAAGCTGCCAGAACTGATCATGTGAACAAGCATTCATTGAACATAAGTGTTAGGGCTCCTCAATCCGGTATCTACTCCTCCTGTGCCGGATGTCCTAGGGTTGCCGCCTCCTCGCGAGGCGGCTTTTTTTTATGAATATGCCGCAGGCCATTGTGCTGTGCGGCGACCTGGGCTTCAGCATCGATCCGCCACTCCGGTTGTCGGGAGGGTACCTGCTTTTCGGATTCGGCTGCGCTGGGCGATCGGGCTTCGTTTTAAAGATGAGGTGAAGCATGGCTGCGCGTGACCCCCACCGTTTCGTCAATGAACTTGATGAGGCCGCACTCGAACGTCTCGTCGCCCGACTTGAAAGCCGGGCACGTGATGGTGTCTTTGCACGCCTGCTCGACAACTATGTGACTCGACTTGCCTTGCCCCCATCCGCCCAGATCCTGGAAGTGGGCTGCGGCACGGGGGCTGTGTTGCGGTCGATCGCGTGCCGGGACGACTTTTCCGGCAAGGCGCTGGGAGTCGATCAATGCGGCCATTTCATCGATGCGGCGAACGGTTTCGCGCGAAACGAGAAGGTCGATGGACGGATCGCTTTCCAGACCGGCGACGCGCACCGCCTCATGTTTCCCGATGCGACATTCGATGTCGTCATCGCGCACACGCTGATCAGCCATGTGACTGCACCGCTCGCGGTATTGGGCGAGATGGCGCGTGTTGTCCGCCCCGGCGGAACCGTGGTTGTTTTCGATGGCGATTACGCCTCCCTGACCTATGCTTACCCTGACCACGACTTCGGCCGCCTTGTCGACGAAGCTCTGGCGAACGCCACGTTCAACAATCCGCGGATCATGCGCGATCTGCCGAGACTCCTGCCCGAGCTCGGCTTGGAGCTGGCTGACGCCTGGGGCGATGCCGTGGTCGAGATCGGTCAGGCAAGCTATTTCAAGTCGTTTGCCGAGACCTATGTGCCCTATGTCAAACAGGCAGGATTGCTGCCGGAACGCGCGATGGAGGTCTGGCACAACGAGCAGCGTCAGGCAATGGAGAACGGAACATTCTTTGCCGCATGCAATTACTACACTTACATAGCGCACCGTATCTGATCCTATTGTTAAGTCAGCGTGGAACGATCCGGACGGAGATGTGAAAGATATCTATTGGATATTGTTTGGAGAGGGGTGTTTGAATGCCCTGTGACAAACGGGTTTCGATGTGTTCTGAAATGCTGGAATCCAGTCTGCAAGCGGGTCTTGGGCCTATAGTAAAACCCTATGGGGATCATCGGAATTAAGACTTGGAAACCAATAGTTAGATGACGCATAGTTGGGCCATCAAAGATCTGCGATGGAATCCACCGCAACGCAAACATGAAGGTGTGACCGGAAATGCTTCAGGTTTTTGATGTTGGTAATTTGTAGAAGCCGAGTTGGCGTAGAAGTAAGGCAACCATAAATCGCATTACGGCAAGCCGACTTGTTCGTAATCCACAAAGGAGTCAACACAATGTCATCGTCAACCAGAGAAGAGGTGCTCCGACATATCGAGACTGTCGGTTACATGCAGCCGGCTCTGCACAAGCAGACGCACGCGCCCTCACCCGACCAGATCGACCACTCGCTGTGGCGCGCCTATACGCGTACCTCGCACGACGTCGGCGGCGAACCGGATGTGCCCATCGTATGGACCGAGAAGGAAGAAGAGGTCTGGGAACTGAATACCTTCGCCACTTGCGAATGCCTGGCATGGCGCGGTGTGTGGACTGCCGAAGAGCGTCGCCGCAAGCAGAACGTGGATGTCGGCCAGACGCAATACCTGGGATTGCCCTACTACGGCCGCTGGCTGCTGACTGCGGCACGCATCCTGGTCGACAAGCAATTCTGCACGCTCACCGAACTTGTCAACAAGATCGATGAAGTGAAAAAACGCGCCAAGTCAGATCAGGGTCTGGGCGAATACCTCCCCGCAAAGACCAAGTAAATTTCAAGAGGTGAAGACGCTATGAGCAATAAGCCTGTTTACGACAGAACCCACCACGCCAAGATGGCCACCGGCATTGGCGATCCACAGTGCTTCAGGGGCAAGGCCGGTCCGGCCAAGTTCAAGGAAGGCGATCGCGTGCGCATCAAGGATCTGCCCGATCTGTTCTATACCCGCACCATGACCTATACGCGCGGCGCGACGGGAACCGTCGTCAAGCTGGTGTATGAGAGCCCGGCAGCCGAAGACGAGGCATTTGGCAATGAGGATCACCCGGAGTGGTTCTACAGCATCGTGTTTGCGCAGAAGGAACTTTGGCCCGAGTACAGCGACAGCTTCGGCAATGACACGCTGGAGACCGAAATCCCGGAACGTTATCTTGAGTCGGCTTGAATCGACTCGCGGACATTATTGACTAGAGGAAATACACATGTCTGATCATCACCACGACCATGACCATGACCACGACCACGGCCATAAGCCGGCTCCGATGGTCGATGAAGTCAGCGATTTCGAAATTCTCGAAATGGCTGTCCGTGAACTGGCCATCGAAAAAGGACTCTTTTCCGCTGAAGACCACCGCGTCTGGAAGGAGTACGTGCATACCCTTGGCCCGTTGCCCGCAGCGCGCCTGGTTGCCAAGGCCTGGCTGGATCCCGAGTACAAAAAGCTTTGCATCGAAGATGGCGTCGAGGCCAGCAAGGCCGTAGGCGTGAACTGGGTGACCAGTCCCCCGACCCAGTTCGGCACCCCCAGCGACTACTGCAACCTGCGCGTCCTGGCGGATACGCCCACCTTGAAGCATGTCGTGGTATGCACCCTGTGCTCGTGCTATCCGCGTCCGATCCTGGGGCAGTCGCCCGAATGGTATCGCACGCCTAACTATCGTCGGCGTCTGGTGCGCTGGCCGCGTCAGGTGCTCGCCGAGTTCGGTCTGCAACTGCCGCCGGAAGTTCAGGTTCGTGTTGCCGACTCCAACCAGAAGACCCGCTACATCGTCATGCCGACCCGTCCTGAAGGCACGGAAGGCTGGACCGAGGATCAACTGACCGAGATCGTGACGCGCGATTGCCTGATCGGCGTAGCGGTGCCGAAACCCGGCATTACCTCGAACGCCAAGCGTCCGGTGCGTAAGGCGATTCGTCCGGTTCATCACGACCACTGAGCATCAGGCAGTACGTTAGCAAGGAGCGAGTCATGGCCACAGTTGAAAAAAATGTTCCCGGCACTGCCGATCGCTGGAGCGGTACCGATCTGACGCCGATTGGCGTACTTGAGGACGTCCGCGGTCGCGGACGGGTTTGGGAGGACCTGGCGGCACAGTACGGCGTCACGAATCCCGATCCTCCCTGGAAGATCGACCTGGAGGCAACGTGCGACATGCTCGCCGCCGACTCCTGCGTCAAGCCATACGATCAGGTTGAGCCGGGCTCTTGTGCCCTGCCTTCACTCGAGCGGCGTGCCGAAGAGGACGACTTGTCGGAAACACTCTACGAGGATGTGCCGTTCCCCGAACGACAGCTTCTGGCGCTGGCTCACTCGATGATCAAGCGTGGCCTGATCGACGAGGCGGAACTGGCCCGTCGTCTGGAGGAAGTTGGAAAACGTCTCAACAGCGCCTGATGGGCGGGAGCCCGGCAAGGGCCGGGCAGGCCGCGGGCGAAGCGTCCCGCGAAAGTAACCAGAATCCTGCCGTGAGTCCTTGTGGGCCGGGCGACGGAAATAAACAGAGGAATATGTAGATGGCAATACGTGGAACAGAAATCAAGATCCAGGGCCTGACCCACCGTTACAGTTCGCGGACCGGGGTGACCTTCAATCGGGTTGATCTGGTGTCGCCGCCCGGTGAGGCGCTGGCAATTATCGGCCGTTCGGGTTGCGGCAAATCCACGCTGCTCCATATTCTGGCCGGCATCCTGAAACCCACCGAAGGCAAGGTCCTGCTCAATGGGACGGCGATTACTGCACCGTCGCCCCGCTGGGTCATGATGTTCCAGGCGCCGCACCTGTTTCCCTGGATGACGGTTTCCCAGAACGTCGGCGTCGGCTTGAGCTTCGGGCGTTGGTCCAAGGAAGAAACCGAAGAGCGCGTGACGGAGGCGATCAAGCTGGTCGAGCTGCAGGATTTCGCCGCGGCCAATGTGCAGGATCTCTCGGGCGGCCAGCAACAGCGTGTGGCATTGGCCCGCTCGCTGGTGATGGAGCCGGAACTCCTGCTGCTGGACGAACCGTTCTCCGCGCTTGACGCATTCACGCGTTCATCCCTGCAAAAAGATGTGCGCTCCATCGCCAAGCGCAAGGGCTTCAACATCGTCTTCGTGACGCACGATATCGACGAGGCCGTGATCATGGGCGACCGTGCCGTGATCATGGCGGGCTCGCCCGGAAACATCGTTCACGAACTGGATATCGACCTCCCCGATCCGCGCGATCGTCACGACACGGAGGTTCAGGCTTTGCGTACGCGCCTGATGGCGACGTTCCAGGAAGCGGCGAACTACAAGAAACCGGAGTCGGCCACGCTGGCTGCATGATCTGCGACTTACCCGAATTGCTCAAAATGAAGAGGCAGGATGAGCAAACACCGGTCGGGATACCGACCCTCACCTTAGGAGACCGAGAATGAAGAAATATCTATACGAAGAGCATAGCCAGCCGCGTCCGCTGGTGCACGTTGATGGATGTTCATGCGGTACATGTGGCAAGGCCCGTCCGATCGACCCGCGCATGCAGAAGATGATGCCCGACAATCCGGACATCGGCGACGGCATGGAAGATCCCAATCTGGAACTTGCCTATGACCCGCTGTTCAGTTCCGTCCTCGGCTCGGGCGTCAGCCGGCGCGACATGCTCAAGATGGCCGGTCTCTCCGCCTTGGGTGGCATGGCTGGCATGGGCGGCATGCTGTCTTCGTCGGCTTTCGCTGCCGAAAAGAAATTTTCCAAGCCATTCGACCCGGTGGTCAAAATCGGCTATCTCCCGATTACCGATGCGGCGACGCTTCTGGTCGCGCATGAAATGGGCTTCTTCAAGAAGGAGGGCATCCAGTCGGAGCCGCCGACGCTGATTCGCGGCTGGTCGCCGCTGGTCGAAGCCTTCTCTTCCCAGCGTTTCAACCTCACGCACATGCTCATCCCGGTGCCGATCTGGATGCGCTACAACAACAAGTTCCCGGTGAAGATCACGGCCTGGAACCACACCAACGGCTCAGGCATCATCGTCCACAAGAGCAGCGGTATTTCCTCGCCCAAGGACTTCGGCGGCAAGCAGTTCGCCGTGCCGTACTGGTACTCGATCCACAACATCATCTCGCAGAAAATCCTGCGGGAAGCCGGAATTACGCCCGTGGTCCGGCCGCAAAACGCGAAGCTCGCACCCAACGAGTGCAACTTCCTCGTGCTGAACCCGCCCGACATGCCGCCCGCGCTTGCAGCGAGACAGATCGACGGCTATAGCGTCGCCGAACCGTTCAATGCGCTCGGGGAGCTCAAGGCGGGTGGCCAGATGCTGCGCTTCACCGGCGACGTGTGGAAGGGCCATCCTTGCTGCGTAGTCATCATGCACGAGGACGATGCCATGGATCCCGCCCGTGCGGCCTGGGCGCAAGGCATCCATAACGCCATTGTCGAAGCGCAGCTCTATATCACCAATAACAAGAAGGCGATGGCGCAGATGCTGTCCAAGGACGGCAAGAAATACATGCCGTTCCCCGCCGAGGTCGTCGAGCGCGCGATGCTGTTCTACAGCCCGGCCGATTATTCGACGCCGCCCGCCATCAAGCATCCGGAATGGGGCCAGAGCCGTATCAATTTCCAGGGCTGGCCGTACCCGAGTGCCACCAAGTACGTTACCGAAGAACTCAAGAAAACACTGGTCGGCGGCGACCTGGGCTTCCTGAACGACCTCACCTCCGATTTCGTGGCCAAGGACCTCGTCAATTACACATATATCAAGAAAGCGCTCAATGCCAACCCGGCATGGAAGCGGGATCTGAGCGTGCCGCAAAAAGGCGATCCCTTTGTGCGTACCGAGGTGATTGAACTATGAATTATGCAGTCACCTCCGCCGAGGAGGGCGGCTTTTGCCGCCTGATGAAGCATCGGGCGGTGCAGAGTCTTGGCTGGGCCGCGGGCGGCATCGCGATCCTGGCCATCCTCTGGTTGATCGGGGGGTACTTTATCGCCAACAACCCGACGACGAAAACCTTCGTCAAGTTCGGGTTGTTCCCGACGCTCGAGGCATTCCCGGAGTTGTGGGGAGCGGGCAAGATCCAGAATGCGCTGGCTGCCAGCGGTTTTCGTTTGGGTTCAGGGCTTCTGCTCGCCATCGTTATCGGCGTGCCGATCGGCATCCTCATGGGGCGCATCAAGTGGTTCCGTGACTTCACCAACTCGCCGTTCCAGTTCGTGCGGATGATCAGTCCGCTCTCCTGGATGCCGCTTGCGGTGCTGGTGTTCGCAACGTGGAACGGGTCGATCATCTTCCTGATCGCGATCGCGGCGGTCTGGCCGGTGATGTTTGCCACCGCGGCCGGCCTGGCCAAGGTCGACCCGAACTGGTTCAAGGTGGCGCGCAATCTTGGCGCCCGGCCCTTGCACATCCTGACCAAGGTGATCATGCCGGCGATCACGTTCGACGTGTTGTCGGGCATCCGCCTTGCGCTAGGGGTTGCGTGGATCGTGCTCGTCCCGGCCGAATATCTCGGCGTGACGTCCGGCCTGGGCTACGCCATCGAGGATGCGCGCGAGACGCTTTCGTACAACCACCTTACTGCGATGGTGGTCACGATCGGTATCGTCGGTTATTTCCTCGACAGCATCCTGGTGGCGCTCATCAAACGCTACAGCTGGCATCGGGGAGGCTGATGGGCAAGGAATCCTACGCTTCGGCAGGGCAGTTCCGGGATACGCCGGACTGCCGGCTGATGGCCACGCTCCATCTGGACATACATATGAACGTTGATAAGAAGTTACACGATATGAATGACACGTATTTGATCGAAAGAGTGTCCCACGGCCAGGCGTTTTCCGCGCCGGTTGCATGGGCGGGGGGGAATGAGCAATGAGCAGCCAAACCGCAACAGTAGGCGGCGGCGTAGTCAGTGCAGGCGTCAGTGGAAACTGTCTTTCCCGGGCCATTAAGAATACGGCAGACAAGTCGCTGCATTTCTTCGTGGGTCTGGCTGTACTGTTCGCGCTCTGGGGGATCGGCATCTACTTTGTCGCGCTCAACCCCTCGACGTCGCAGTTTGCCGATTTCGGACCCATCCCGGCCCTCAAGTCGCTGCCCGAGATGTGGGAAAACGGGATCATCCCCAAGGCCTTGTCGAGCACCGGCTACCGGCTGGGTTCGGGATTGGGCCTTGCGATCGTCATCGGTATCCCGCTCGGCATCCTCATGGGCCGCATTCGCTGGTTCCAGCGACTGACCAACGTGCCGTTCCAGTTCCTGCGCATGATCAGCCCGCTGTCCTGGGAACCGATCGCGGTTGTCGTGTTCGCGGGTTGGGAGCAGGCGATCATCTTCCTGATTGCGATCGCTTCCGTCTGGCCGGTTGCGTTTGCCACCGCCTCCGGCCTCGCCAAGGTCGATCCCGCCTGGTTCAAGGTGGCGCGCAACCTCGGTGCGAAGCCGTGGCAAATGGTGACGCGGATCATCATGCCGGCGATCACCTTCGACATCCTGACTGGTATCCGCCTGGCACTGGGCGTCGCCTGGATCGTGATCATCCCGGCGGAGTTTCTCGGGGTGACCTCCGGCTTCGGTTTTGCCATCGAAGATGCGCGTGAAGGCTTGGAATACTCGCATCTCATGGGACTGGTGCTGGTGATCGGCGTCGTCGGTTTCGTGCTGGACAGCGTCTGCGTCCTGCTCATCAAGCGTTTCAGCTGGCATCGTGGTTGATTGGATGAACCGTCGCCAGACATCGGTCCGAACATGAATTCTCACAAAGTAAGGTAGAAGCAAATGTCAAAAATCAACATCATCTGCGTCACAGGTACGCGCGAAAAACTGCAGATGGCAGCAATGATCGCGTCGGTTGCCGCAGCGACGGGAGACGAGGTTTCGGTCTTCCTGTCCATGAATGCCATTCCGTATTTCGTGAAGGGCCACACGGAGGATGCGCCAGTTGAAGGTGAACTTGGCGCGCTGATGGCACAGGAAAAAGGCGTGCCGTCCTTCAAGGTGCTGTTCCAGCAGGCGGTCGAACTGGGCGATGCCAAGTTGCTGCCGTGCTCGATGGCGATGGACATCATGAAAGTCACGCACGATGACTTCGACGCCGAAATCGGACCGGCCACCGGGCTGACACGCTTCCTGAGCGATGCCGAAGGCGGGCAGATGCTGACGTTCTGAGCGGGCGGCGAATTGAACCACATGTTTTCTGGAGAACTGCAATGAGTGATACCAAGATTGTCGACGCACGCGATACCTTCTGCCCCGGGCCGCTGATGGAACTCATCACCCACATGAAGCAGAGCAGCGTGGGAGATACCCTCGAACTGTTGTCGACCGACGAAGGTTCCGGTGCCGATGTGCCGGAGTGGGTCAACAAGGTCGGCCACGAGATCATCAGCAACGAGAAGATCGACGGAGTCTGGCACATCAAGATCCGCAAGGCCAAGTAATACGCTACGGGCTGGGCACGTTGTCGCGCCCAGGTACCAGGACATCCTGGTAATTAATTTTGGATAGGAGAATGCAATGAGAATCTTAGTCGTCGGTGGTGGCACAGGCGGTACCATTGTGGCCAACAACCTGGCACGGCGGCTGTCTGCTGAGATTCGTTCCCGCAGAGTCCGGATTACGATGCTTTCGGCATCCGACAAGCATATGTACCAGCCCGGCCTGCTGTATGTTGCGTTCGGGCAAATGACCCCGGACCAGCTGTATCGCGATCAGGCGAGCCTGCTCGAAGGGGCCATCGATTTTCACGTGGACCCGGTTGAAAAATTCCAGCTCGACCAGAACAGGGTCGTCACCAAGAGCGGCAAGGTGCACGAATACGACATCCTCGTGATGGCTACCGGTTCGCGCATCGTTCCCGAGCAGATTCCCGGCCTGGTGGAGGGGGCGGAGACGTTCTACACCGAAGCCACCGCGGTCAAGCTGTTCAAGCGCCTGCGCGAGATCCAGGAGGGCACGGTTGCCGTCGTCGTCGGCGTGCCGCACAAATGCCCGATCGCACCGGTCGAACTCATCTTCGGACTGCACGATTATTTCAAGGCGCGCGGCATCCGCGACAAGATCAAGATCAAGTACCACTATCCGATCGGCCGCATTCACACGATCAAGGAAGTCGCCATCTGGGCCAAACCTGAATTCGACCGCATGGGCATCGAGTACGAGACGCTCTTCAACGTCAGCGAAGTGGACGTGGAAAACAAGGTGGTGCGTAGCGAGGAAGGCACCGAGACCCAATACGACCTGCTCATCGCCATCCCGCCGCATCGTGGCATGGAAGTGGTCGAGCAGAACAACCTGGGCGAGGGCGGATGGATTCCCACCGACCGTTTCAAACTCACCATGAATGGGCACGACAACGTCTTCGTGCTGGGCGATACGACCAATCTGCCCGTCAGCAAGACAGGCTCCGCGGCGCATTTCCAGGCAGAGGTGGTCGCCGAAAACATCGCCTCGATGATCAAGATCGGCACGCCGGTCCGCGACTACGACGGCAAGGTCTACTGTTTCATTGAAACAGGCCACGACAGCGCGACCTACGCGATGTTCAACTATCAGAACCCACCCGATCTGAAGCCGCCGTCGAAACCCATGCACTGGTTCAAGATGTCTTACAACCAGATGTACTGGACAAGCGTACGCGGACTGCTCTGAGAAAGCCAAACCATGACAACACAAACTGAAACGTCTATCCCCGCAATGGCTACTGAAGATCTGCAGCGGCTCGTCGAAGTCGCGCAGCTCGTCACCGCAGCCCGGGACGCCATGTCGGACGAAATCGTCACGCGGCTGTCATGGGCGATGAGCGAGGGCCTGACCTTGCTCGACCGTCTGACGCGCAACGAAGGCCTGATGCATCTGCTCAAGGTCCTCGATCGCCAGGACACGCAATATCTGTTGATCGCCCTGTCCGACGCGATCCATGAGGCGAGCCAGGAAATCCCGGCCAATGCACCGGCAACGGGCGGCCTGGGATGCCTGATGCGGGTGGTTCGTGATCCCGGAACGCAGGAAGGATTGCGCCTCCTGTCGGTGATCGGCAAGCACCTGAGCCACAGCATGCGCGAGCAGCACCGGCACGGCTAGACGCGTCCAGGGAGCCAGGCGCAAGGCCTGGCGCGACGGGACCCCAAATCCCGTTCCCCGGACGTAACGTTCGATACGGCGTGACGCTTGCCGCGCCTGCGCGGCAAGAACATCGATCAGGGTAATTCGCTTTCCGGCATGAGCCTGGGTCCTGGACCTCTACAACGTTGCGTCATGCAACCTGGGCGCCAAGGCTTCGCTGTCTTCCAGTCGAGGCCAACTTTCAAAAAACTCACACCAGCTGTCAATTCCAGTGGCGCTTCCATTTGGCAATGGAAGATTTCGTGAGGTTGGGACTGGCCACGCCAACCGTTCTGTTTTCGGCCGAAGCGGGCTGTCAGCTGGCCGCTCCATATACCGGGGTTCGGGCGCTTACCGGTCTATGCCTTCCAACAGCCACAGATTTGACGATGCCAAGTGATGGCAAACACGGCGCTGGAACCCTTGGTTATGCACAGTCAATCAAACAGATCCGAATCGTCGCGATCTTCTTCCAGCGGTTCAAGGTTAGAGAAGATCAATTTAGGTCGCCGAGCCCCAATGCGACCTGTTTCATCAATTCGGTTGACAGTTCCAAATAGCCTGCATTTCAGAAACAGTAGAGGCTTATAGCGCACAATACTTCCCATTTCAGGGTACGCCGTAAGGATGTGGTCGTTGTACTTGAATCCCATTGAGTTGGAAGTTTTGTTTTCACGAGTGACTTCTCCTTCTAAGACTACGTAATCGCCGTGCACTAGCTCCGGAAAGAGAATGTCCTCTTCAAACTCAGCATCTTCATCACAAAAGATGTATTTGTCCGTCAAGTCCACCACTTCTTCGTCAACCTCTCCGGCCCATACAGAACCGATAGCAAGTGATCTGCCTTCCTGAATGTTCTCCGCAATACCTTCCAGAAGTCTAGGATTAGTGGTGACGTACAAATCCAGTATGTGCTATTGAGCATTCTTGAATTCACGGACGGCAACATTCCCCATATGCTTCCCGATTCTGGCGAACCACTTTATGGCATCAATAGCCAATCTGAACAGATCCGTTATGCCAAAGTCTTCGAAGTCTTTCTCCGCCATCTTTTGGGCGGCCTTTGTGAAATAAGCGGTAGCGACTACTCCCAAACCTGCTTGAACCCAGCCTGCAACCGTTTCGGGGATTAGAGCCTCCCATGATCCCTTGCGAACACGGACAGGTATTTCAAAGTCTATGTTTCGGAAGTCAGGGGCTCGTTTAGCGATGAAATAGCGTAAGGCTGAGTCAAATCCAAGCAGCGCCTTTGCTTGCTTGCGAGCGTCCATTAGCCCGTGTTCGACTAGCGTGCCCTCGTACTTGATGTATCCAATATATTTTTCTTCGTCCACGTAAGTAGCCTCCTTGACCTAAGCTCTTAGTGCATAACGTGGAATAGATAGATGGAAAGGGCCAGACTCGATCCCCTGCACCTCGTGCGTACTGTACGCAAACACGCTCTTCTCATGTTGCACCTCCCATTCGCGATTTATCTGATTTGTTCTTCCGCTAGATCGGCTCGCGTACGTTGCGCATGCCATGATGTGGCTGGACTCTATTCGAGCCTTGCTGGCTTAGTCAATTTTGCCGAAAATTCGATGCTTATGAGCCGTGCCGCATAAGCATTCAACTTAAATTTGAATCGGTGACCGGTATGCGAGACGTAGTAGGCCGGCTTGTCCTGAATAACCAACGGCAGCTAAGGTCGATCAGGCGCCGCCCGGCCAGGCTTGGTCGCGCATTTCACCTGCATGCGCCGGACTGGCCTGCACTCCCCACGTCAGGGTGACGGAACGGCAGGTGCCGGGCGCGCGGGCGGCGTGACCGGAACCGGCAGCACCACGTTGGGTTCGAGATCCTCAGGGAAGCCACCCTGGTTGACCGGCTGCTTGACTGTCGGGTCGGCTTGGCTGGTGGAGCCGTCTGGTGTCTCCTTCACCGGTGCGTGCGGACGAGTGGGAGTCGGCGCAGGAACGGGAGCCGGAGCAGCAGCCGGTTCGGGCGTGGGTTTCACGGACGCAGACGGCGGGGTGGGCGGCTCCGGGTACAGGTGCGGCTGCAGTTGCGGCAGCAGGGTTTTCAGCATCTGCGCGGTGAGTGAACTGGTGAAACCGAACCGCCCGGCCTGCTCGCCTTCCACCACGGCGGTCAACGTGCCGAAGTAGCGATCGCCCATGTAGAACACGAACGTGGCGGAGCGGCTGACGACGCGCGAATCGATGAGCTGGCCGCCTTTGCCATAGGTCTCGAAACGGTGGTCGCCGGTGCCGGTCTTGCCGCCCATGGTGATGGGCTGGCCGGCCGGGTCCTTGAGGGCGCCGGCTAGCCGCCCGGCGGTGCCGCCTTCGACGACCCTGGCCAGCGCACGCCGTACGGTTTGCGCCACTTCGGCCGGCAGCAGGCGTTCGCCCTGGGCCGGCTTGCGTGACAGGCGGGTGTCGTAGGGCGTATGGGCCGCGAAATGCATGCCGGTGAGGCTCGTCGTCTGTGCACGTACACCGTCGTTGACCAGGATGCCCATCAGTTCGGCGAGCGCGGCCGGCCGGTCGCCCGATGCACCGATGGCCGTGGCGTAAGAAGGCGTGATGTTGTCGAACGGATAGCCCAGACGTTTCCAGTCGCGCAGCAGGCCGTCGAAGGCCTCGACCTCGAGCAGCGACTGGATGCGGATGTCCTGCGCATTCTTGCGACTGGTCTTGAACAGCCAGTTGTAGACCTCGCGACGGGCGTCGGCGCCCTGGTCGTCGAGGGTTTTGAGACTGGTCCCGGGCGCGGCGCGCAGCGCTTTCACCACCCACAACTCCAGCGGATGGATCTGCGTGACGTAGCCGCGGTCGGCCAGGTTGTAGGCATCGGGCGCATGGGTCTCGTAGAGCGATTTGAGTGTCTTCGGGCTCAGACTGGCACTGGCCGGCACGTTGGCGTGCAAGGCGGCGACATAGGCTTCGAATCCGGCCTGCGGTTCGAGATACCGGTAAGCCGAGGTGAAGCGTCGCGGGGTTGCACGGACGCGCGCATAGACATCTTCCGCCATTTGCACAGGCGTCTGGCTCTTGTGGTTTTGGTAGAAGCGGCGGATGAACAGGCGCCCTTCCTGGTCGACGAAGCGCATCAGGTAGGTCTGGCGCATCGGGTTGCTGGCGTCGTCGAGGATGCGTGCGGCGGCGCCCGGCGAAGCGCTGGCGTAATGCCGCACGATGTCGCGCATGATGCGGATGTAGACGAGGTTGACCGAGTTCTTCGTGGCCTCCCACACGTCCATCACGCGGCTGTTGTCCTTGGCGTCGAAGTTGACGAAATCGTGCAGGCCGCCGCCGGTGAAGAACATTTCCCGCGCCGCCGAATACTGGCGACCCATCGCGGCTTCGAGCAGGGCGTCCCGTTTGATGTCCGGCTGGCTCAGCAGGGTGGCTGCTACCCATTGCGCCAGCACGTCGCGTTGCGGCTGCGCTTTTTGCTTGAGTGTCTTGGCGTCGAGCGTGCGGTAGGTGTCGTACGTTTGCGAAATGATCTGCAGGTAGGTGACCAGGGTACGCAGCTTGGCGGTGGAGCCGAGATCCAGCCGCGCCTGGCTGTTGATGTCGAAGGGCTGGTTGAGGTTGTCGGCCTGAACGCGCAGTACATTGCCCAATGGCGTTTTTTCATACAGCGTGAAGCTGTAGATCACCTGATCGAATGCGTTGTCGGGTTTCAGCAATCGAAATCCGATCAGTCCCGAGGCTGCGGCGGCTTCCGGATGAACCAGGTTTTGCAGATAGCGGCTGACGATTTTTTGTGCCGGCTGGTTGATGGTGGTGTCGACCTGCAGATCCAGCCGGTCGAGGTCGTACAGGCGAGGCTCGCCCAGCATCTGCGCGACACGGATGCGTTGGGCGTTGGTGGCTTTCTGGTCGACGAAGCGAGGCGCCGGCGGGTCGACGCGCTCCTGCGTGCTGCGCAGCTTGACCCGTTTGGCGCGATCGGCGAGTTCACGCGAAATCACGTGGGCGTTGGCCAGCAGGTCGAGATGGTCGTCGGTCAGGGCGTCGAGTGCCTTGCGGTTGGCGGCCAGATAATAGGACGGGCGGCGCTCGGCGATGATCAGTGACAGCACATGCTTCAGCGCGCTTGCATAGGCGGTTTCGCCGACGCGTGTCTTTTTCTCCAGGATCGCGTTGATCTCGCCGAAATCCAGCCCGTACCAGGCCCACAGTCCGTCGGCGATGCCGTTGACCTCGCCGAAGCGCGGCGCGGCCGCGAGCGGTACGGTATTCAGGTAAGCCATCACCGTCTTCTTGCGCATCGGCAGCGTATTGGGTCCATCGAGATAGGCACGCAGGCTGGCCGTGGCCATCTGGCGCAGCTTTTCGCCCATGTCGCTGGTCAGCCCCTCGGGGGAATGGCGGTACTTCTCGATCTGCGTCGGCAGAGTGCTGCCGCCGGGCACATTGCGGTGGGTGTCGATGAGGCTGATGCCTTTTTCCATCAGCGCCTGGGCGAGACGATCCCATTCCACGGCCGGATTGCGGGTGGGAAACTGCTCGGTCAGCAGTTCGCGGTTTTCGATGTAGAGCAGCGAATCGACCAGAACCTTGGGGATGTCTTCGAAGCGGTGGTACACCCGGGTCGGATGCAGCGCCTGATACAACTGCTTGCCGTCGCTGTCGAGCAGGGTGAGGCCAGCCTGATCTTTTTCCTGATAGGGCAGGAACAGGCCGAGGTCACTGGCGCGCGCCATCTGGATGCTGATCCGGGCCTGCTGGTCGATTTTCCAGCCGGCCTTGTCCAGTTGCACCAGGTAATGCGGCAGCTTGCTATAGCCGAGCCGCACGTCGTACGGGCCTTGGCCCGGGTAACGGATGCGGTCGGATGGCCCGGGGCGGATTTGCCAGGTCATCTTTTGCGCCGCTTGCGCGATGTATTTTGCTTCCAGCGCTGACGACAGCAATTCGTAGGCGATGAGGCCAACCAGGCCGACGAGCAGCAACAGGACGCCGAGGCCGATCAGGATGCGACGCGGGATTTTATGCATGCCAGTCGCGCGCGGTCAGGAAATCGGCATACAGCGAGGCCTCCGGGGTGCCCGGCTCGGGGTGCCAGTCGTAGCGCCATTTCACGATGGGCGGCAGCGACATCAGGATGGATTCGGTGCGGCCGCCCGACTGCAGGCCGAACAGGGTGCCGCGGTCGTACACCAGGTTGAACTCGACGTAGCGTCCGCGCCGGTAAGCCTGGAAGTCGCGCTCGCGCTCGCCGTAGGCAAGTTCCTTGCGGCGTTCGAGGATGGGCAGATAGGCGGCGAGAAAGGCGTCGCCCACGCTCTTCGTCATCGCAAACGCATGGTCGAAGCTGCCTTCGGAAAAGTCGTCGTAGAACACGCCGCCGATGCCGCGCGGCTCGTTGCGATGCTTGAGGAAGAAGTAGCGGTCGCACCAGTCCTTGAAGCGCGGGTGCAGGTCGGTACCGAACGGGTCGAGCGCCTGCTTGCACGTGACATGAAAATGCCGCGCGTCCTCCGCGAAGCCATAGTAGGGCGTGAGATCCATGCCGCCGCCGAACCACCACACCGGCGCCTCGTCGTCCTTCAGCGCGACGAAGCAGCGCACATTCATGTGCACCGTCGGCGCATAGGGATTGCGCGGGTGCAGCACCAGCGACACGCCCATTGCTTCCCAGCGGCGGCCGGCGAGTTCCGGGCGATGCGCGCTGGCCGAGGGCGGCAACTGGCTGCCCAGCACATGCGAGAAATTCACCCCGCCGCGTTCGAAAACCCAGCCTTCCTCGATCAGCCGCGAGATGCCGCCGCCGCCTTCGGGACGTTCCCAGGCATCGGTACGGAAGGGCAGGCCGTCGGCGGCTTCCAGTGCGGCGACGATGCGCGTCTGCAGGTCGAGCAGATAGAGTTTGACGGCAGCGGTATCGGGGGCAGTGGCAGACATCAGGGGCGAAGTATCGTTCCGGTGGCAAGGTCGATCAAGGTGGAGGGACGGCGGCGGCGGCCGATGCGGCCGACGACCACGCGTACCCGTGCGCCGAATATTCTGCGGCATTCCGCAGCGGTTTTGGCGGGTTTGCGGCCACTTTTGTTGGCGCTGGTGGAAACCAGCGCCATGCCGAGGCGGCGGCACAGGCGCACGGCGGCAGGATGGGCGGTCACGCGGATCGCGACCGTGGCGCGGCCGCCGGTCAGTTCGGGCGGGCAGTGTGCGGAGGCGGGAACGACCCAGGTGACGGGGCCCGGCCAGACGCGCAGCATCCGTGCCCGGTCGGCTGCATTCAAGGGCTGGATGAAGGGCTGCAGGGGCTTGAGCCGGTCGGCGATCAGCAGCATGCCCTTGGCTGCGTCGCGCCCCTTCAGGCGGAGCAGCCGTTTCAGCGCATGCGGATTGCGCGGGTCGCAGCCGAGTCCATAGCAGGATTCGGTCGGGTAGGCGATCAGGCCGCCGCGTCGCACATGCGCGCGTAGCGTGTCGGTCTCACCGTTCACTGCTCACCGCTTGCCATCTCATTTTTTCCGGTCAAGCGCGCGCCAGCCGATGTCGCGCCGGTATTGCATGCCGTCGAAATGAATGCTGGCGATCGTTTCGTAGACGCGCTTCTGCGCCATGCGCACGCTGTCGCCGAGTACGGTCACGGCCAGTACGCGGCCGCCGCTCACCACGGTACGATCGTCCTGCGCGACGGTGCCGGCATGGAAGATATGCAGGTCGTCGGCAGCGGCGGGCAAGACGCCGATGACGGCACCCTTCTTCGGCGCGTCGGGATAGCCTTCGGCGGCGAGCACCACGGCGAGCGCGGTGCGACGATCCCATTCGGCTTCGATCTGGTCGAGCTTGCCGTTGACGGCGGCTTCCAGCAGGGCGACCAGATCGGACTTCAGCCGCATCATGATGGGTTGGGTTTCCGGGTCGCCCATGCGGCAGTTGAATTCGAGCACCCTGGGTGCGCCGTCGGCGCCGACCATGATGCCGGCATAGAGGAAACCGGTGAACCGGATGCCGTCGGCGGCCATGCCCTCGACCGTGGGGTGGATCACTTCGCGCATGATGCGTGCGTGCAGTTCCGGGGTGACCACCGGCGCCGGCGAATATGCGCCCATGCCGCCGGTATTGGGACCCTGGTCGCCGTCCTGCAGGCGTTTGTGGTCCTGGCTGGACGCCAGCGCCAGTACGTGCTCGCCGTCGACCATGACGATGAAGCTGGCTTCCTCGCCGAGCAGGCATTCCTCGATCACCACGCGGTGGCCGGCCTCGCCCATGCTGTTGCCGGCGAGCATGGCGTCGACTGCGGCGTGCGCTTCCACGGCTGTCGTCGCGACGACCACGCCCTTGCCGGCGGCGAGTCCGTCGGCCTTCACCACGATGGGCGCGCCGTGCTGGTCGATGTAGGCGTGCGCGGCGGTGGCGTCGGTAAAGGTGCCGAAAGCAGCGGTGGGAATGCCATGGCGTGCCATGAACTGCTTGGCGAAATCCTTGGAGCTTTCGAGCTGAGCGGCGGCCTGCGTGGGGCCGAATATCTTCAGTCCGGCGGCGCGAAAGGCGTCGACCACGCCTGCCGCCAGCGGCGCTTCGGGGCCCACCACGGTGAATGCGATGTCCTCGTCGCGGCGAACAAACTCGACCAGCGAGGGGATTTCCGTCAACGGCACGTTGACGAGCCCATCTTCGGTTGCCGTGCCGCCGTTGCCGGGTGCGACGAACACTTGCGAGACACGCGGGGATTGCGCGAGCTTCCACGCCAGTGCGTGTTCGCGTCCGCCGGAGCCGATGACTAGGATTTTCATTTTGGTGAGCAGTAAGGAGTGAGCGGTGAGCGGTACGGTCAGTGCGCGTTCGGGGTTTCCCGCTTACCGCCCACCGCTTGCCGCTTACCAATAATCAATGTCGGAAATGTCGCGTCCCGGTGAACACCATGGCGATGCCGTGTTCGTTCGCGGCGGCGATGACTTCGTCGTCGCGCATCGAGCCGCCGGGCTGGATCACGGCCTTGATGCCGGCGGCACCGGCTTGGTCGATGCCGTCGCGGAAGGGAAAGAAGGCGTCGGACGCCATCACCGAGCCGGGCACCGCGAGGCCGGCGTGCTCGGCCTTGATCGCGGCGATGCGGGCGGAGTTGACGCGGCTCATCTGGCCGGCGCCGACGCCGATAGTCATACGCTCCTTCGCGTACACGATCGCGTTGGACTTGACGAACTTGGCGACGCGCCAGGCGAACAGCAGGTCATCCATTTCCTTGTCGGTGGGCGCGCGTTGGGTGACGACTTTCAGTTCGCCGTGCAGCAGCACGTCGGCATCCTGCACCAGCAGGCCGCCGGCCACGCGCTTCATGTCGAGCTGGGCGACGGCACCGCTCCATTTTCCGCATTCGAGCAGGCGTACGTTCTTCTTTGCGGCGACGGCGGCGGACGCTTCCGGGCTGACTTCGGGGGCGATGATGACTTCGACGAACTGGCGCTCGACGATGGCCTGCGCGGTTTCGCCGTCCAGGCGGCCATTGAAGGCGATGATGCCGCCGAAGGCCGATTCCGGGTCGGTCTGGTAGGCGCGGTTGTAGGCGTCCAGCAGGTTCGCGCCGTAGGCCACGCCGCAGGGGTTGGCGTGCTTGACGATGACGCACGCAGGGGCGGCGTCGAACAGCTTCACGCATTCGAGCGCGGCGTCGGTGTCGGCGATGTTGTTGTACGACAGTTCCTTGCCCTGGATCTGACGGGCCGTGGCGATGGTGCCCGCGGGCGCATGGGTCTCGACGTAGAACGCGCCGGCCTGGTGCGGGTTCTCGCCGTAGCGGCAGGTCTGCGCGCGGGTGAACTGCAGGTTCAGCTTTTCACCGAAAGTCTCGCGTTCGTTGCGGTCGTTGAGCGCGGTCAGATAGTTGCTGATCGCGCCATCGTATTCGGCAGTGTGGCTGAAGGCTTTCTTCGCCAGCGTGAAGCGGGTGGCATCGGTCAGGGCGCCGCCGTTGGCCTGCATTTCCGCGACCAGCGCCGGGTAGTCGGCCGGGTCGGTGACGATGGCGACATGACGGTAGTTCTTGGCCGACGAGCGCACCATCGCCGGGCCGCCGATGTCGATGTTCTCGATGGCGTCGTCCAGCGTGTGCGGCTTCGACACCGTGGCGACGAAGGGATAGAGGTTGACGCACACCAGGTCGATGTAACCCATGTCGTGCGCCTGCATGGTCGCGACGTGCTCCGGCAGGTCGCGTCGTGCAAGGATGCCGCCGTGAACCTTGGGGTGCAGCGTCTTGACGCGGCCATCGAGCATCTCGGGGAAACCGGTGTACTCGCTGACGTCGCTCACTGCGAGGCCGGCGTCGCGCAGCGCCTTGGCGGTGCCGCCGGTGGACAGCAGTTCGACACCGGCGGTGGCGAGCGCGCGGGCGAAATCGACGAGGCCGGTTTTATCCGACACGGAAAGAAGTGCACGTTTGATGGTCATGATGGATTCAGTCGGAAAGGCCGTGTTCGCGCATTTTCTTGCGCAGGGTGTTGCGGTTGATGCCGAGCATGTCGGCGGCGCGGGTCTGGTTGCCTTCGGCACGATCGAGGATGTAGGCCAGCAGGGGCTTTTCCACCGCGCTCACCACCATGTTGTAGATCTCGCTCGGCGTTTCGCCGTCAAGATCCTTGAAATAGCGGTTGAGCGACCGCCGCATGCATGCGGCGATTTCGTTTTCTTCTATCATGTTGAAGTTCCCCTTTATGCCGCGAGCCTTGAGACCGCCGGCATGTCTTCCGCGTTATTGTTGTCGTGACCGGTTTCATAGCGCAGACGGTCGTCTGCGCGTGCTGCTTGGGCAAAGTATTCGTTCACGACGGCGAGCTGTTCGGCCACCGAGTCGAGCTGGTTCATGGTGTGACGGAAGGCGCTGCTGCCGACGAGTCCGCGGGTGTACCAGGAAATGTGCTTGCGTGCCACGCGCACGCCGGTGACGTCGCCGTAGAACGCATACAGATCATGAATGTGTTCGAGCAGCACGGCGTGGATTTCCGAGACTTCCGGCTGCGGCAGGTGCGTGCCGGTAGCCAGGAAATGTTCGATCTCGCGGAAGATCCACGGGCGCCCCTGCGCGGCGCGGCCGATCATCACGGCGTCGGCGTCGGTGTATTCGAGGACGTACTGCGCTTTTTCCGGCGTGGTGATGTCGCCGTTGGCGATGACGGGGATGCGGGCCTCCGCCTTCACTGCGCGGATGGTGTCGTACTCGGCATCGCCGGTGTAGCCGCAGGCGCGCGTGCGACCGTGCATCGCCAGCGCCTGCACGCCTGCGTTCTCGGCGATCTTCAGGATGTTGAGCGCATTGCGGTGTTCGCGATCCCAGCCGGTGCGGATCTTCAGCGTTACCGGGACTTCGGGAACAGCCTTCACCACCGCGTCGAGGATGTGGCCGACCAGCGACTCGTCCTGCAGCAGCGCCGAGCCCGCCATCACGTTGCACACCTTCTTGGCCGGGCAGCCCATGTTGATGTCGATGATCTGCGCGCCGCGGTCGACATTGTGGCGCGCGGCTTCCGCCATCATCTGCGGATCGGCGCCGGCGATCTGCACGCTGATCGGATCGACCTCGCCTTCGTGGTTGGCGCGTCGCGCGGTCTTGGCCGAACCGTACAGCAGCGAGTTCGACGTCACCATCTCGGACACGGCCATGCCCGCGCCCAGCTTCTTGCAAAGCTGGCGGAAAGGCCGATCGGTCACCCCGGCCATGGGGGCGACGATCAGGCGGTTCTTGAGATGGTGGCGACCGATACGCATAAGGAGTGGCATTTTACCCTCCTCGCGGGTCTCGACCAAGCGTGAAAATTTCCGCTTTTGTGGTGGTGCATCGGCGCGCGAGCGGCTACCATCAATGCGGCAGCATAGGGTTAACAATCAGGAGGATAAATATGAGTTTCATGACTGAATTCAAGGAGTTCGCGGTCAAGGGCAATGCCATGGATCTGGCGGTGGGCGTGATTATCGGCGCGGCGTTCGGCAAGATCGTCGACTCGATCGTCAACGATCTGATCATGCCGATCGTGGGCGCGATATTTGGCGGCTTCGATTTTTCCAACCTGTTCCTGCCGTTGAAGACCGTGCCGGAAGGCGTGGCGATGACGCTGGTGGAAGTAAAGAAAGCCGGGGTACCGGTATTCGCCTACGGCAGCTTCCTGACCATCCTGCTGAATTTCATCATCCTGGCCTTCATCGTTTTCATCCTCGTCAAGCAGATCAACCGGCTGAAGAAGGAAACACCGCCTGCCCCCGCCGCACCTGCTGCGCCGCCGGAAGACATCGTGCTGCTGCGCGAGATCCGGGACAGCCTCAAAAAATAGGTTTTATCGTCTTTGCGCGAGCCCAATCCGGTCGCCGACTGATGAGTCGGTTACCGGATTGTCGAGCGCGCTGTCTGTCTTGAAGGATCCGATTCGCCCAAGCACGGGAGCGGCTGCGGGTTCGGTTTATAGGGATGAGGTTCACCATGAAACAATCCTGCGTAGTCTGGCTGCTGGCCGGCATGGGGGTATTGGGCGGCGCGGCCCATGCCGCGGACATGCCCGAGCGCGAACTGGGACTGCTGCTGGGCGGTGGCTGGGCAGACAAGAGTCTGGTCGGCGGCAAGGATGGCGAAGCCAACCCGCTGTTCGGTCTGCGCTATGGCCAGCGGCTCAATGACGACTTCAATCTCTTCGGCGATCTGGTGTACGGGGCGTATGACGGCGATCGCGCCGGAGTGGGTGATGCCGATGTCACCACGCTGAGAGGCGGCCTCGAATGGCTGTTTTCCCGGCAGCAGCGATACAACTGGTTCCTGTCGGGTGGCCTGGGCCTGATGAACGTCAACACCGACGGCAACGTCGACTTCACCCGCCCCATGGCGTCGTTGGGCATTGGCCAGGACTGGGCCGTGGGGGCGAACGATGCGTTCCGCTGGGAGCTGCGTGCCGATCAGTCGTTCGGCAACAGCAGCCTGCCGAATGCCGGGCTGACCAACGTCCAGGCGCTGCTGGGATATTCCTGGGGCCTGGGCGCGCCGCTCGATTCCGACGGCGACGGCGTGGCCAACCGCCAGGACGCGTGCCCTCATACCCCGAGTGGCGCCAAGGTCGACGCGCGCGGGTGCCCGCTGGACTCCGACAACGACGGCGTGTTCGACGGTCTCGACCGCTGTCCCGATACGCCAGCCGGCGTGAAGGTCGGCGCCGGAGGCTGTCCGCTGGATTCCGATGGCGACGGGATTCCGGATCACCGGGACGCGTGTCCGGCTGTGCCCGCACCGGGTACCGCCGATGGCTGCCCGCCCCGGACCATCGAGCCGGCGCCGGCGCCTGTCGTCGTACCTGCGGCGCCCAGGAAGCTGATGCTGGATGGCGTGAACTTCGACAACGACAGTGCCAGACTGCGTCCCGAATCCATCACGATTCTGGACAATGCCGCCGCCACGCTGAAGGAGTGGGGCGAGGTCAAGGTGGAAGTGGCGGGCTACACCGATGCGGCCAGTTCCATTGCGTACAATCTCACGCTGTCGCAGCGCCGGGCCGAGACCGTACGCGCCTATCTCATCAAGCACGGAATCGCGGCCGAACGCCTGACTGCCCGGGGATATGGCGAAGCCCAGCCGGTGGCCGACAACAAGACCGCTGCGGGCCGTGCGAAGAACCGCCGTGTGGAACTGATCCCGCTGCAGTAAATGGACAGGAGGCAAACGGAACGGGCGCGCTGGCGCCCGTTTTTCGTTTGGATGGGGAGGAGCCGTCGATCGAGGGTGGCCTCATGGATGGCCGGCGGCGAAATAGACCGTCAGGCTGGCAATTTCCTTTTAATGCGCCTGGAGGCCACAAGGATCGAGCCATCCGCGAAAGGCATACGCTTCAATGGGCGCGTTCCCAATTGGGGCCGACGCCCAGCTTGGCATCGAGTACGACCTTGAGCTGGGCAACGCCGCACATGAGTGCAGGGAGCACTTCGCAGATCGCGTCGCGTTCCGCCTCGGGCACTTCGAGAATCAGTTCATCATGCACTTGCATGATCAGCTTGGTTTGCATGCCCTGACTGTCGAGGTGATTCTGCACCGCGATCATCGCCAGCTTGATGAGGTCGGCGGCCGTGCCCTGCATCGGCGCGTTGATGGCGGCGCGTTCGGCGCCCTGACGGCGCGCCGGGTTCTTCGCGTTGATCTCCGGCAGGTACAGCCGGCGTCCGAACACGGTCTCGACGTAGCCCTGGCTGCGTGCGGTTTCGCGCGTGCGCTGCATGTAGTTGGCCACCCCGGGGTAGCGCGCGAAGTAGCGGTCGATGTAGGTCTGGGCGGCAGCGCGCTCGAGGTTGAGCTGGCTGGCCAGCCCGAATGCCGACATGCCGTAGATGAGCCCGAAGTTGATGACCTTGGCCATGCGCCGCTGGTCGGCGCTGACGTCGTCGAGCGGCACGCCGAACACTTCGGCGGCGGTGGCGGTGTGGATGTCGCGGTCCTCGGCGAAAGCCTTCAGCAGGCCGGCGTCGTCGGAGAGATGCGCCATGATGCGCAACTCGATCTGCGAATAGTCGGCCGACACCAGTACGTGTCCGGGCGGCGCGATGAAGGCCTCGCGGATGCGGCGGCCCTCGGCGGTACGCGCGGGAATGTTCTGCAGGTTGGGGTCGGAGCTCGCCAGCCGGCCGGTCACCGCAGTGGCCTGCGAATAACTGGTATGCACGCGCCCCGTCCGCGGATCGATCATCTGCGGCAGCTTGTCGGTGTAGGTCGACTTCAGCTTGGCCATGCCGCGATAGTCGAGGATCGCGCGTGCGATGGGATGGTCTAGCGCCAGCTGTTCCAGCGTTTCCTCGTCGGTGGACGGCGCGCCGCTCGGCGTTTTCTTGACGACCGGCAGGCCTTTTTGCGTGAACAGGATGTCGCCGATCTGCTTGGGCGAACCGAGATTGAACGGCTGGCCGGCCTCCTGGTAGGCGCGCTGCTCCAGCTCCAGCATCTTGCGGCCGAGTTCGCCGCTCTGGGCGGTGAGCAGGGTACGGTCGATCAACACGCCGGTGCGCTCCATGCGGAACAGGATTTCCGCCACCGGCAGCTCGATGTGGCGGTAGACGAAGCCCAGCTTGTCGGACGCCTCGATCTGGGGCGCCAGCGCATCGCGCACGCGCAACGTGACGTCGGCATCCTCCGCGGCGTATTCGCTGGCGCGTTCGATCGCCACTTGCTCGAAACCGATGCGCGCCGCACCCTTGCCGGTGACGTCGTCATAGCTGATCGTTTCCAGCCCGAGGTGACGTGACGCCAGATTGCCGAGCTCGTGCGACTGATGGGCTTCGATCACGTAGGACTGCAGCAGCGTGTCGTCGATCACGCCGCCGAGCACGATACCGTAGTTGGCAAACACGTGGCGGTCGTACTTGAGATGCTGGCCGATGATTTTCGGTTCCCGGTTTTCCAGCAAGGGTTTCAGCCTGGCCAGGGCGGCGTCGCGATCCAGTTGCGCAGGCGCGCCGGCGTAGTGGTGGGCCAGCGGCAGATAGGCCGCCTCGCCATGTGCCGTGGCGAACGAGATGCCGACCAGTTCGGCCTGCATGGCATCGAGGCTGGTGGTCTCGGTGTCGAGCGCAAACGTCGGCGCCGAACTCAGCTTGGCGATCCAGGTGTCGAGCTGAGTCTTCGTGAGGAGGGTTTCGTAGTGGGCGCGGTGGTTGCCGCTGCTGTCCTGTTCTGGGATATCGGGATTCGCCGTCGCAGCGGCATCGAGTTCGCGCAGCCAGGTGCGGAATTCGTAGCGCTCGAACAGCGGCCGCAGCGCGTCGGTGTCGCGCGGCTTCAGGACGAGATCATCGAAATCGAAAGGCAGGTCGACGTCGGTCTTGATGGTGATCAGCACGCGTGCCTGTGGCAGCCAGTCGCGGGCGGCACGCAGGTTGTCGCCGACCACGCCCTTGATCTCGTCGGCGTGCGCCATCAGGTTGTCGAGCGTGCCGAATTCGGTCAGCCATTTCACTGCGGTTTTCGGCCCACATTTGGCGACGCCGGGGACGTTGTCGACCGCATCGCCGACCAGCGTGAGGTAATCGATGATGCGCTCGGGCGGCACGCCGAACTTGGCGGCGACGCCGACTTCGTCGAGCGTTTCCAGGCTCATGGTGTTGACCAGCGTCACATGGTCGTCGACCAGCTGCGCCATGTCCTTGTCGCCGGTGGAGACGATGCTGCGTATGCCTTTCTGCGTGGCGTGCCGCACCAGCGTGCCGATCACGTCGTCGGCCTCGACGCCGTCGATGACGACGAGCGGCCAGCCTTCGGCGCGGATCGCTTCGTGCAGGGGCTCGATCTGGCTGCGCAGGTCGTCCGGCATCGGCGGACGGTGCTCCTTGTAGGCCGGATACAGCTCGTCGCGGAAGGTCTTGCCCTTCGCGTCGAACACGCAGGCGATATAATCGGCCGCATGGTCCTTCCGTAGCTTGTGCAGCATGGAGAGCACGCCCTTGATCGCATTGGTCGGCTCGCCTGCTGAGTTGCGCAGGTCGGGCAGCGCGTGAAACGCGCGATACAGGTAGGACGAGCCGTCCACCAACAGCAGGATTTTTCTTGGCTGACTTACATTAGAATCGTTCACGAGGCGCTCGAAAATGCACTTGGAAAAATTGCCCGCCGCCGCTGACCCGGGGCGCACCGCCGAAATTGACTACTCGGCACGCGAGTCATGGCGGATGCTGGGAATTATGGCAGAGTTCGTCGAGGCGACCGAACGGCTGGCGTTCATCCGCCCGGCCGTGTCGATTTTCGGCAGCGCCCGCACGCCACCCGACCACGCGTATTACATGTTGACCGAAGTCATCGCGCGCAAACTGTCCGATGCCGGCTTCTCGGTCATCTCCGGCGGCGGCCCCGGCATCATGGAAGCCGCCAACAAGGGGGCCTACTTCGGCAAGTCGCCCAGCGTCGGCCTCAATATCCAGCTGCCGCACGAACAGAGTGCGAACACCTACCAGGACATCAGCCAGACCTTCCAGCATTTTTTTGCGCGCAAGGTCATGTTCGTCAAATTCGCCGCCGCCTATGTCGTCATGCCGGGCGGTTATGGCACGTTGGATGAACTGACCGAGGCGCTCACGCTGGTGCAGACCGGCAAGATCGCGCGCATCCCCATCATCCTGGTCGGCTCGAAGTTCTGGGCGGGGCTGGCCGACTGGGTGAGGAACCGATTGGTGGAAGAGGGCATGATTTCCCCGGAGGATGTCGACCTGATGCATGTTATCGACGACCCCGAACAGGTGGTCGATGCCATTTTCGGCCACTATGAGAAACGCGGCTTCATCCCGTCGCTGGCCGAGCGCGACATCCAGTTCAATCTGTGAGTCGATGTGCCGCGTTCATTTAAATCCATTCTGTTTGCCTTGATTCCGGAGCCTGCCATGCGTTATCCCGTTTTGTTGTTGACCCTGTTGTTGAGCGGCCTGGCCGTCGCCGCTGGCCCGTCCGAGCAACCGCCCGGGCTCACACCCGTCCCTGACGGCCCACCGGGTCCCGGTGATGCGCCACCCGTGACCATCAAGCCGAGCAGCCAGGGAGGACGCGTGATCGAATATCGCGCCCACGGCAAGCTTTATATGCTGAAAGTCATTCCCAAGGTCGGCAAGCCGTACTACCTCATCGACGAGAAGGGCGACGGCCAGTTTGCCCGCCAGGACAGCCTCGATTCCGGGATGCGACCGCCGATGTGGGTGATCAAGGAATGGTGATCACGGCGTTCTGAATCTTTGCATGCGGCGTCGGTTAAAATCGGCCGCATGAATACTGCTTCCGATCAAGACGTCCCGCGCAAGGTCGCGGCCAGCCAGGGTTTCCAGTGGGTGGCCGCGGGCTTTCGCCTGTACCGGAAAAATCCCCTGCTGTTGTCGGCCGCGTTCGGCTTGATGTTCGGCGCGATCATGGCGCTCGGCCTCATTCCGCTGGTGGGCGGCTCGCTGTCGGATCTGGCCTCGCCCCTGATGGTGGCAGGCTTCATGGCGGCATACCGCGCGCTCGACCGGAGCAAGGAGCTCGAGTTGCCGCACTTCCTGGCGGGCGTGCGTGGACCGGTGATTCCGCTGATGACGGTCGGCGCGGTGCAGCTGCTGGGTGCGCTGGTGATCGGCCAGATCATGCTTGCCATGGGCTTCGACCCGCAGGCCGTGATGGACACCGCCAAAGGCGGCAAGGCCTCGCCGGCCGAGATGCAGGCCATGATGAATCAGGCCCTGCCTGCGGTGCTCGTCGGGATGGTGCTGTTTACTCCGTTGATCATGGCCACCTGGTTCGCCCCCGCGCTGATCCTGTTCGGTGGCGCCCGCCCAGCAACCGCATTGGGCGTGAGCCTCAAGGCCGTCGCCCGCAACTGGGCGGCGATGCTGACCAACAGCATCGCGCTCGGCCTGCTGCTGTTCATCGCCGCGTTGGTGCCGCTGCTGCTCGGCCTGCTGGTTGCGATGCCGGTGCTGTTCGGTTCGCTGTATGCCTCGTACCAGGCGATTTTCGCGGTATGGGCAGACGATACCGCACCGGTTCAGGCAGGCGACAATTTGGCGTAGGCCAACGCGAGCCACTTCGTTCCGGCGTCACGGAATTTCACCTGTACCCGCGCGTCCGCGCCGCGCCCTTCGAAGTCGATGATGATGCCGGTGCCGAATTTGGCGTGGGCGACACTTTGCCCCACCTTGTAGCCGGTGTCGTTGCCCGGGTTGCGTGGCGCTGGCGTGCCGTAGTGGCCGGTGGTCTGCTGGACGCCTGACGGATAGGCGGAATCGCGGCGGTTGAGGTTGAGCAGGACCTGTTCCGGCAGTTCGTCGAGAAAACGCGATGGCAGGCTGTAGCGGATCTGCCCATGCAGCATGCGCGACTGCGCGTGCGACAGGTACAGGCGCCGGCGCGCGCGGGTGATCGCCACGTACATCAACCGCCGTTCCTCTTCCAAGCCGTTCTCTTCATGGGCGCTCTGCTCGTGCGGAAACAGGTTTTCCTCCAGCCCGGTGATGAACACCGCATGGAATTCCAGTCCCTTGGCGGCATGCACCGTCATCAGCTGCAGCGCGTCGTGGCCGGCGCCGGCCTGGTGTTCTCCGGCTTCCAGCGCGGCGTGGGCGAGAAAACGATCCAGTTCGGACGGCGCCTCGGCGGGAACGGGGGCGTCCGGCGTTGCTTCGGGCGCATCCGGAAGCCCGCCTTCTTCCGAGAACAATGCAGCGGCGTTGATCAGTTCGTTGAGGTTTTCCAGGCGATCGGCCCCGTCCTTGTCGGCGCGGTAGTAATCCGCCAGGCCGCTGGCCTCGATGACATGGTCGATCACCTCGGCCAGTGGCAGATCGGCGGTGGCCTGCTTGATGTCTTCGATCAACTTGGCGAAGCCGGCGACCTTGCCGCCGCCGGTACAGGCTGCCTGCCACAGGCTGCTGCCCGAGCGCGCGGCGTGGTCGGCCAGTTGTTCCAGGCTGCGCGCACCGATGCCGCGGGTGGGGAAGTTGACCACGCGCAAGAAGGCACCGTCGTCCTCGGGATTGGTCAGCAGGCGCAGGTAGGCCAGCGCATGCTTGATTTCCTGGCGCTCGAAAAAGCGCAGGCCGCCGTATACGCGATACGGCACGCGGGCGGAAAACAGCGCGTGTTCCAGCACGCGCGACTGCGCGTTGGAACGGTACAGGAGCGCCATGTCGGACAGCGCCACACCTTCGCGGTTGAGCGCCTTCACTTCGTCGACGACGAAGCTCGCCTCGTCCTGGTCGGAGTAGGCCTCGAAGATGCGGATCGGCTCGCCTTCGCCCTCCGCGGTCCACAGGTTCTTGCCGAGGCGGTGGGCGTTCTGCGCAATCAGCGTGTTGGCGGCGGTGAGGATGTGGCCGTGGCTGCGGTAGTTCTGCTCCAGCTTGATCACGTTGCCGTGCGCGAACTCGCGCTCGAACTCGGCCATGTTGGCCGTGTTGGCGCCACGAAAGGCGTAGATCGACTGGTCGTCGTCGCCGACCGCGAACAGCGCCGTGTGCGGGCCGGCGAACAGCTTCAGCCAGCGGTACTGCAGCGTGTTGGTATCCTGGAATTCGTCGACCAGGATGTGCTTGAAGCGATCCCGGTAATGCTGGCGCAGCGGCTCGTTGCGGTACAACAACTCGTAGGAGCGCAGCAGCAGTTCGGGAAAATCGGCCACGCCCTCGCGCTGGCACTGCGCGTCGTAGGCCTCGAACAGCTCGGCCATGCGCATCGAATATTCGTCGAAAGCCTCGGCGTCGCGCGCGCGTCGGCCGGCTTCCTTGTGGCCGTTGATGAACCACTGCACCTTCTTCGGTTCGTATTTCTCGGTGTCGACGTTCATCGCCTTCATCAGCCGCTTGATCGCCGACAACTGGTCCGAGCTGTCCAGAATCTGGAACGACTGCGGCAGCCCGGCCTCGCGCCAGTGGGTGCGCAGCAGCCGGTTGGCCAGCCCGTGGAAGGTGCCGACCCACATCCCGCGCGTGTTGATCGGCAGCATCGCCGAGATGCGCGTCAGCATCTCTTTCGCCGCCTTGTTGGTGAAGGTCACCGCGAGGATGCCGTGCGGCGACACCTGGCCGGTCTGGATCAGCCACACGATGCGCGTGGTCAGCACCCGCGTCTTGCCCGAACCGGCCCCCGCCAGGATCAGTGCGGATTCGTGCGGCAGCGTCACCGCGGCACGCTGTTCGGGGTTGAGGCTTTCCAGCAGATGCTTGTGCCCTTCAGGGTAGGCGGACATACGGGGGTAAAATCAGACAGTCAATTACAGATTATAAAGGTCTACAGATGGTGAAAATTTTGTTTTTTGGCGACCTAGTGGACACGCTCGGCATGGCATCCGACGAGATCGCCCTGCCGCCTGACGTGATCGACGTCGAGCGCCTGTTGTTCGTGCTGTCCAAGCGCGGCGAAATATGGAAAAAAATGCTGCTCGGTAATCCCAAGCTGAACGTCACCATCAACAAGCAGTTCGCTGAAAAGTCGGCGCCGGTCAAGGATGGAGACGAGATTGCGCTGGTTGGGTTTGCGATGATCTGAATGCGCAGCGTCCGGTTTGCCGTTCCCGCGCGGAAAGACCGACTATGATGTGGCAATTGAATAGCGTTACACCACGATTACCGGGGATCCTTATTCATGACGATGGGGTCGAGCGCAATGGCGGTTTCAGACACGCACCATCTCAACCGTCCCCTGATTGTGGGCGTGATTGTTTTTCTCCTTTCCGCCATCGTGTCGGGTGCGCTCGTCTGGCAGTTTGAACAGAATTCCCTGGAATCCGAACGCGCGCGCGCGGCCCGTCTGGCCACTGACCATGTGCATTCGATCGAATACGCCATCGAGCATGCGCTGTCTGCCAGCCAGACCCTGGCGGCCCTGGTACGCCAGGGGAAGGGACGCGTCCCCGATTTCGCGCCCCTGGCTGCGACGATCCTGCCGTTATATCCCGGCGTATCCGCGCTGGCCCTGGCACCTGACGGGATTGTCCGGGACATGGCGCCCAGCATCCGGGCCGGCATCGGTCTGGATCTGCTGAATGACCCTGCGCTTCGCGATGACGCCTTGCGCGCCCGCGACAGCGGCAAGCTGACCCTCGCCGGACCGCTTGAACTGGCGATCGGCGGGACAGGGGTCGTTGGGCGTTTGCCGGTGTTCCTGGAGGACAGTACGGGACATCCGTCGTTCTGGGGATTCACCATGGTCGTGATGCGCCTGCCGGGGGCGCTCGATCAGGCCCACCTGAGCCATCTCGACGGAGAGGGCCTGGCATATGAACTGTGGCGCGCCCAGCCGGGCAGCGGGAGAAAGCAGGTCATCCTCCGTTCCTCAAGCATGCCGCTCGTCAATCCCGTCGTGCAGGCCGTACAGGTACCCAGTGCCACCTGGATGCTGAGCGTGGCGCCGGTCGCAGGATGGGCGCAACCGCTCAGATTCTGGGGTATGTCGGTGCTGGCGCTGGCGTTCAGTCTGATGCTGGGCTACCTGGCCTGGCTTCTGTTTGTGTTGAAATCGCACAAACAGTTGCTTGAGGCACGCGTCGAGCAGCGCACCGCCGAAATCCTGATGACGCAGCGCAAGCTGCGGACTACGCTCGATGCCATCCCTGACCTGGTCTGGTTGAAGGATGCGGAGGGAGTCTACCTGGGCTGCAATCCGATGTTCGAGCGCTTCGTCGGCGCCAGCGAAGCCGATGTCGTCGGCAAGACCGACTACGATTTCGTCGACAAGGAGCAGGCGGATTTTTTCCGCGCACACGACCGCATGGCCATGGAGGCTGGAAAGCCGAGTACCAACGAGGAATGGCTGGACTTCGCCGACTGCGGCGGCGGATTGTTCGAGACGGTCAAGACACCCATGTTCGACATGGCGGGGCGGCTGGTCGGCGTGCTGGGCATCGCCCGCGATATCACCGCGCGGGTCGAGGCGGAACGGGCGCTGCGCGACTCCCAGGAGCGCAGCCAGCAATACCTGAACGTCGCCGGTGTGATGCTGGTTGCGCTGAACATCGCGGGGTGCGTCGAACTCGTCAATCGCAAGGGCTGTGAAATGCTGGGCGTGCCGGAAACGGACATTCTCGGCAAGGACTGGTTCGAGCATTTTCTGCCTGAGCGCATACGAAACGAAGTCCGGGACAAGTTCGTCCAGATGCTGGAAGGGAACGTCACGCCGGTCGAATACACGGAGAATGCGATCCTGATCCAGGGTGGAGAAGAGCGTATCGTGGCCTGGCACAATGCACTCCTGCGGGACCCTGCTGGCAGGGTGAAGGGTGTGCTTTCCTCAGGAGAGGATATTACCGAGCGCAAGCGGGCGGAGCAGGCGCTGCGCGACTCGCGGGAGCGGCTCCAACTGCTGCTCGATTCGATGGCGGAGGCCGCCTACGGCGTGGATTTCGAGGGCAAGTGCACGTTTGCCAACCGCGCCTTCCTGCACCTACTGGGTTATCAGGACGAGCGGGAAGTGTTGGGCAAGTCCACCCACGACATGATCCATCATTCCTATCGTGACGGCCGTCCTTACCCGGAAAGCGAATGCAAGATGCACCGCGCCTACCTGTCCAACCAGGCGGTCAATGTGTCCGACGAAGTGTTCTGGCGCAAGGATGGCACGTCGATACCGGTCGAGTACTGGTCCAACCCCATCGTCGCCGACGGCGTCACGGTGGGTGCGATCGCGACGTTCGTCGACATCAGCAAACGCAAGCAGGCCGAGGCGCAAGTCAGCCTCGCGGCCAAGGTATACGAGCAAAGCGGCGAGGGCATCATGATCACCGACGCTCAGCAGAACCTCGTGATGGTCAACCAGGCATTCACAGCGATCAACGGCTACAGCGAGGCCGACGTGCTGGGGCGGAATCCGCGCATGCTGGCTTCGGGACGCCATGACAAGGCGTTCTACGCGGCGATGTGGGCCGACATCGCCGCACACGGCCGCTGGCAGGGCGAGGTCTGGAATCGCCGCAAGGACGGCAGCCTGTACCCGGAGCTGTTGTCGATCATCCAGGTGCGCGACGAGAAGGGCGAGGTGAGCCACTACATCGGTATTTCAAGCGATATCACCCAGCGCAAGGCGGCGCAGGCGCACATCCAGCGCTTGGCGCACTTCGATCCGCTTACCGGGTTGCCGAACCGCGCACTGCTTGGCGACCGCATCAGCCATGAACTCAGTGCAGCCCAGCGCAATGGCACGCAGGTTGCCATCCTGTTCGCCGATCTTGACCACTTCAAGAATGTCAACGACACACTGGGTCACCGCATTGGCGATGAATTGCTGATCACCGTCGCCGGCCGCCTGAAAGACGCCATACGCGACGTGGACACGGTTTCACGCCAGGGTGGCGACGAATTCATCCTGATCCTGCCCGCCACCGATAGCGGCGGCGCGGCGCATGTGGCCGAAAAATTACTGGAAGCCGTGGCGCAGCCTTGCCAGATCGAGGGGTTTGAACTGGGCGTGACGCTGTCCATCGGCATTGCCATGTATCCCAGCGATGGCGAAGACTTCGAGGCGCTCTCCAAATGTGCCGATGCCGCCATGTATCGCGCCAAGCACGACGGCCGCGATACCTACCGTTTTTTCACCGCGGAAATGCAGGCGCGCTCGGCACGCAGTCTGCAGATGGAAAGCGCCTTGCGCCGCGCGCTGGAACGCAACCAGCTGAGCCTGCACTACCAGCCCCAGCTTTCATTGCATGACGGAGGGCTCATCGGCGTGGAAGCGCTGCTGCGCTGGGCGCATCCCGAGATCGGCACGATCGCGCCAACCGAGTTCATCCCGATTGCGGAAGAAAGCGGGCAGATTCTGCCGATCGGCGAATGGGCCATGCGCAGTGCCGCGCAACAGATGAAAGCCTGGGTGGACGGGGGGCTGAAGCCCATGGCGATGGCAGTCAATCTGTCGGCCGTGCAGTTCCGCCATCCCCATCTGCCTGAACGGGTCAGCCAGATCCTTGAAGAGGTCGGGCTGCCGCCGCAGTACCTGGAACTGGAGCTGACCGAAAGCGTGGCGATGGACGACGCGCCGGCCGCCATCGCGATCATGAACAACCTGTATGAACGCGGCATTCGCATGTCGATCGACGACTTCGGAACCGGGTATTCCTCCCTGAGCTATCTGAAGCGTTTCAAGGTCCATCGTCTCAAGATCGACCAGTCCTTCGTCAGGGGAATCGCCGAGGACCCGGAAGACCGTGCCATCGTCCGCGCCATCATCAGCCTGGCAGACAGCCTGGGATTGCTCACCATCGCAGAAGGCGTCGAAACGGATGGTCAGTTGACTTTCCTGCGCGAACAGGGATGCCGCGAGGTGCAGGGGTATTACTTCAGCAAGCCGCTTGAGGCAGGCCGGTTCGAAGCGTTTGCGCGCGCAGCGTACCCCGCGGCCTGGCTGGGCTGAGCCTCTCGACGCACCCCAAATGAAAACGGAGCCAGGCGGCTCCGTTTTCATTTGGGGTGCGGCCGCTCACAAGCTGCCACCCCTGTGTTTACTTGTTCTTGTTCGCGATCATGTCCTGGATCAGCGGCGCCAGGATCAGTTCCATGGCGAAGCCCATCTTGGCGCCCGGTACCACGATGGTGTTGCGGCGCGACATGAAGGAGTTCGGGATCATGTTCAGCAGGTAAGGAAAATCGACACCCTTGGGTTCGCGGAAGCGAATGACGATGAAGCTCTCGTCTGGCGTCGGGATGTCGCGCGTGATGAAAGGGTTGGAGGTGTCGACGGTGGAGACGCGCTGGAAGTTGATGTCGGTGCGCGAGAACTGCGGGGTGATGTAGTTCACATAGTCCGGCATGCGGCGCAGGATGGTGTCGACGATGACGTCGGCCGAATAGCCGCGCTCGGCGCCGTCGCGGTGGATCTTCTGGATCCATTCGAGGTTGACGATGGGCACCACGCCGATGCCGAGGTCGACGTGCTTGGCGACGTCGACGTCGTCGGTCTTCACCAGGCCGTGCAGGCCTTCGTAAAACAGTACATCGGAGCCGGCGGGCACGTCTTCCCACGGGGTGAACTCGCCGGGATTGAGGCTGGTGTTGAGGCGCTTGTTGTGCTCGGCAGCCTCTTCGTCGCTGTGGATGTAGTAGCGCTTCTTGCCGGAACCGGTCTTGCCGTAGGTCTCGAACAGTTCGGCCAGCTTGGCGAAGTGGTTGGATTGCGGACCGAAATGGCTGAACGACATATTGCCTTCGGCTTCGGCCTTCTTCACTGCTTCCTTGAATTCAACGCGCGACAGGCTGTGGAAGCTGTCGCCTTCGATCACGGCGGCGTTGATCTTTTCGCGGAAGAAGATGTGCTCGAACGCGCGTTTGACGGTTGTGGTGCCGGCGCCGGATGAACCCGTGACCGCAATGACGGGATGCTTCTTGGACATGCTGGGACTCCCTGAAGAGGTATGAGGATGAAAGCGAAACGCGCCATTTTAACCGCAAGGCGTAGGCCGTGGTAGTAGCGGCGGCGCGCGCGCGGGCGCCGATCCACTCGCGCTCGGATACGTAGTGGATCGCGGATACCAACAAAGGCGCAGCCAGCGAGGGCGCCCCGCCGCAATGCGCTACGAGGCGAATTCCAGGCGTTCCTCGACTTTCTGCAGGGCGGCGGCAGCGCAGGCGGCGTCCTTGTCGCCGCCGGGCGCGCCTGACACTCCGACCGCGCCGATCAGGCTGCCGGTAGCCCGGATCGGCAGGCCGCCTTCCATCACGATGAGGCCGTCGATATGGTTGAGTTCGGGGCGGATGTCGCCGCGAGCGGCGCGGAATTCGCCGGAGTCGATGCCGGACATGATGCTCATGCCGGCCTTGCGTTCGGCGATTTCGAGGGTGTGGCGCGCCGCCAGCGTGTCGCGCAGCGCGGCCTGAACGTTGCCGGCGCGGTCGAGCACGACGGCGGATACGTTAAATCCCTGCCCGCGGCAGCTTTCGACTGCACCCATGGCGATGTCGCGCGCGAGTTCGAGACTGATCTGCTTGACCGGCAGGACGTCGGGCTGGGCGGCGGCAGCCGGGAAGGAGAGAGCGATCAACGTGGGCAAAAGCAGGTTTTTCATGGGGCCTCCTCAGGGGTAAAGGTTCTTGATGCGATAACCGCGCGTTGCCAGTAATACAGGCACCCCGTCCGCGCCGGTCAGATGCAGGGCGCCGATGGCGACAAATGGCTGATGGCCTGCGGCGAGCATGCGGTCGATACTGGCGGCCATGTGACGGTTGCGTTCGGTAAACAGTTTTTGCTGCATCCAGCGTGCCGAGCGCGGGTTCTCGCGCATCGATGCCAGCGATTGCTGCTGCAGGGCCTGCGCATCGCTATCGAGCCAGGCATCGACGAGTGCCTGGGTGTCGCCGCGTAGCCGGCCTTGTTCCAACATCTGGAGCGTTTCATCGAGGAAGGCGAGTTGTTCCTGGCGCGTGGTGCTGTCGAAAAGCTCAAGCTGATAGTCGATGCTTTCCAGTTCATCGATCGGCTTGTCGAGTCCTCTCGCCAGTGCGATCAGGTACAGATCGGTGGCATAGGCTGGCTCGAAGCCCGATGCCTGCATGGCGCCCATCATGAGCGATAACGAGGCCATCCAGGGTTTGTATGCCTGAAGCGCGTCACGGGGGATCCCCAGGGCGTCGAGCTGGGTTTGCAGCCGTTTCCGTAGGGTGGGGGACAACAGGGAATCGAGACGTTGGGAATCGGGCAAGACAGCATGGCGTTGCACGGCGGCCTGCATCTTGTCGCTCTGGGTGGCGTCGAGTTCGACCACCAGTTCGCTGGAGTGTGCCAGGGCCTGGGTGACGACGAGGTCGAGCGGAAAGAAATCCGGCCTGCCGACGTGTATCGTGCCGAAAAGATAGGCGATCTTCCCGTTTCGGCTGACTTCGTAAAGCAATCCCCGGCTGGGTGCAGACTTGAGCTGCTGCAGGACATCGGTTGAAGCGGCGGGAGCTTCTGCCGGCGGCGGATCCGCCCAGGCGAATTGCCACCCGGCCAGCAGCCACAGCAGAATCAGGCGGAGGGTTCGACAGGACATGCGGTTTCTCCCGGGTGCACCGAAAATAGAGTCATCCTGCCATGCGGCGGCCGCATGAAGGCGATAGGTATAATCGCCCACCAGCATTTTCACTATTTTGAGCGGTTTTGATGCAAGAAAAATACCTTCCCTCGGAAATCGAGCGCGCCGCGCAGGCGCAATGGGCGACCGGCCAGGTCTACCGCGCCAGCGACGCGTCCGACCGGCCCAAATACTACTGTCTGTCGATGTTCCCCTACCCGTCGGGCAAGCTGCACATGGGCCACGTGCGCAACTACACCATTGGCGACGTGCTGGCGCGCTACCACGCCATGCGCGGCTACAACGTGATGCAGCCGATGGGCTGGGACGCCTTCGGCCTGCCGGCGGAAAACGCCGCCATCGCCAACAACGTCCCGCCCGCCGCCTGGACCTACGCCAACATCGACCATATGCGCACGCAGCTGCAGGCGCTGGGCTTTGCCATCGACTGGTCGCGCGAACTCGCCACCTGCAAGCCTGACTACTACCGCTGGGAGCAGTGGCTGTTCACCCGTCTGTTCGAAAAGGGCGTGATCTACAAGAAGATGGCGACGGTCAACTGGGATCCGGTCGATCAGACGGTGCTCGCCAACGAGCAGGTGATCGACGGGCGCGGCTGGCGCTCCGGCGCGCTGGTCGAGAAGCGCGACATCCCGATGTACTTCTTCCACATCACGCAGTATGCAGATGAATTGCTGTCCGGCCTCGACAGCCTGCCGGGCTGGCCCGAGCGCGTGAAGACCATGCAGGCCAACTGGATCGGCAAGAGCGTCGGCGTGCGCTTCGCCTTCCCGTATCAGCTGGACGGCAAGGGCGAACAGTTGTGGGTGTTCACCACCCGCGCCGACACCATCATGGGCGTGACCTTCTGCGCGGTCGCTGCCGAGCATCCGCTCGCCACTCGTGCGGCGCAGGACAACCCCGAACTCGCGGCCTTCATCAATGAATGCAAGCAGGGCAGCGTCGCCGAAGCCGACATGGCGACGATGGAAAAGAAGGGCATGGACACCGGTTTCAAGGTGACGCATCCGCTCACCGGCGAGCAGGTGCCGGTGTGGGTCGGCAACTATGTGCTGATGAGCTACGGTGAAGGTGCGGTCATGGCCGTGCCGGCGCACGACGAGCGCGATTTCGGCTTCGCGCAGAAATACAAGCTGCCGATCAAGCAGGTGATTGGCGTCGAGAATGAAACCTTCTCGCTCGACGGCTGGCAGGAATGGTACGGCGACAAGGCCCGCGGCCGCTGTGTGAATTCCGGCAAGTACGACGGCCTCGGCTACGAAGCGGCCATTGACGCCATCGCCGCAGACCTCGCCGCGAAGGGCCTGGGTGAGAAGAAGACCCAGTTCCGCCTGCGCGACTGGGGTATTTCGCGCCAGCGCTACTGGGGCTGTCCGATCCCGATCATCCACTGCGACGCCTGCGGCGACGTGCCGGTGCCGGCCGAGCAGCTGCCGGTGGTGCTGCCCGAGGATGTCGTGCCGGACGGCTCCGGCAATCCGCTCAACAAGCGCGTCGACTTCGTCAACTGCACATGCCCGAAGTGCGGCGGCGCGGCGCGGCGCGAGACCGACACCATGGACACCTTCGTCGAGTCGTCGTGGTACTACGCGCGCTATGCCTGTCCCGATTTCGCCGGCGGCATGCTCGATGGACGCGCCAACCAGTGGCTGCCGGTCGACCAGTACATCGGCGGCATCGAACACGCCATCCTGCACCTCTTGTACGCGCGCTTCTTCCACAAGCTGATGCGCGACGAGGGCCTGGTGGCGAGCGACGAACCCTTCGCCAATCTGCTGACACAGGGCATGGTCATCGCCGACACCTACTATCGCGAGGCGGCGGACGGCAAGAAGACCTGGTTCAACCCGGCCGACGTCGAGCTGCGCGACGGCGTGGCCACCCTCAAGACCGACGGCCAGCCGGTCATCGTCGGCGGCACCGAGAAGATGTCGAAGTCGAAGAATAACGGCGTCGACCCGCAGGCGCTGATCGACCAGTACGGCGCCGACACGGCGCGGCTGTTCACCATGTTTGCCGCGCCGCCGGAGCAGAGCCTGGAGTGGTCGGATGCGGGCGTAGAGGGCGCGCACCGTTTCCTCAAGCGCCTGTGGAAGATGGCCTACGAGCACGTGCAGGGCGGTGCGGTCGTGGCATTCGCCGGCGGTGAGCTGGCCGACGCAGCCAAAACCCTGCGCCGCCAGCTGCACCAGACCATCCAGAAAGTCAGCGACGATATCGAACGCCGCAAGCAGTTCAACACGGCGATCGCCGCGGTGATGGAATTGATGAATGCGCTGGCGAAGCTGGAGGGCGACGATGTCGTCACCCGCAGCGTGCGCCAGGAAGTGCTCGAAGCCGCCGTTGCCCTGCTGGCGCCGATCGTGCCGCATATCGCTGAATCCCTTTATGCCGAACTCAAGCCGGGCGCCGCGCTGGCGTGGCCGGCGGTCGACGAGGCCGCGCTGGTGCAGGACGAGATCGAGCTGATGCTGCAGGTCAACGGCAAGCTGCGCGGACAGATCCGCGTGGCGGCGGCGGCCGACAAGGCGGCGATCGAGGCCGCCGCGCTGGCGAGCGACGCGGCGCAGAAATACCTGGAAGGCCAGCCGCCGAAAAAAGTGGTGGTGGTGCCGGGACGTTTGGTTAATATCGTGCTATGAACCGACGACTTTTCCTTGCGGCCGTGCCGGCGCTCCTCGCGACCGGGTGCGGTTTCCAGCTGCGCCGCTACGACGGCATCCCCTTTGCCACCCTGTATGTCGACGCGCCGGCCGGCAGCCTGGTCGCGCAGCGCATCCGGAACAGTTTGACCTCGAACAAGAAAACCCGGCTGGCGGCGAATGCGAGCGAAGCCGAGGCGGTGCTCAAGATCAGCCAGGAAGAGCGCACCAAGGTCATTCTCTCGCTGTCCGGCGCGGGACGCGTCACCGAATACCGCCTGGGCCTGCGGTTGACGTATACGGTGAACGACAAGGCGGGGAAACGTCTGGCAGCGCCCGAGGTCCTTGAGCTTACGCGCGATATCACCTACGACGACACGAAAGTGCTGGCCAAGGGCGCCGAAGAGCAACTGCTGTATCGCGATATGGATGACAACGCCGCCCAACGGATCGTACGCCGTCTGCAGGCGATCAAGCCTGGTCTCGCAGCCGATGAACATCCCGGCTGAGCGCCTGCCCGAGCAGCTTGCACGCGGCCTGGCCGCGCTTTACGTGGTGGTGGGCGACGAGCCGCTGGCAGCGCAGGAGGCGGGCGACGCCATTCGTGCGGCGGCACGCGCAGCGGGGCATGGCGAACGCAGCGTGTTTACGGCGCAGGGGCGCACCAACTGGCAGGGAATTTTTGCCAGCGGCGATAACTTCTCGTTGTTCGGCGAACGCCGCCTGACCGAGATACGCATTCCCTCCGGCAAGCCAGGCGTCGATGGCGCCAAGGCGCTGGAGACCTACGCCGGCCACTTGCCGGCCGATACGCTTACGCTCATCAGCCTGCCGGGGCTGGACTGGAAGACCATGCAGAGCCGCTGGTTCGCGGCGCTCGCCAAAAGTGGCGTGATCGTCGAGGCGCGGCCGGTCGATCGCGCTGCCTTGCCGGACTGGATCGACCGGCGCCTGGTCCGGCAGGGCCTGCGTGCCGAACGCGCCGCGCTGGATTTTCTGGCCGACCAGGTCGAGGGTAACCTGTTGGCCGCCCAGCAGGAAATCGACAAACTCGCGCTGCTGCTGCCGCCAGGAACGGTGACGCTGGCCGATGTCGAACATGCGGTGGTCGATGTCAGCCGGCTCGAAGCCGACGCGCTGCAGGATGCGCTGTATGCGGGCGACGGCGCACGATTTGCACAGGTGGTCGTCGATCTCAGGGATGCGGGCGAAGCCATTCCGGCCATCCTGTGGCAGGTGTCGTCGGCAGTGCAGTTGCTCCTCAGGCTAAAATTGGCGTTGGCACAGGGCGACAGTCTGCCCGGTTTGATGCGCACGCTCTGGGGGCGCGACAAGCAGCGTGCGCCGCAGATCGAGCGGGCGTTGAAACGCCTGGGCCTGGCGCAGGTCGAAACCGCACTGGCCGATCTGGCGCTGATCGACCGCCAGGCCAAGGGCCTGGAACGCGTGGGCGACCCCTGGGATACGCTGCTGCGCGTGGGCATGACACTGGCTAGGGCGGGGAACAGGACAAGATGATGGACGTGAAAAGCTATATGCAGACGGTGGGCAAACAGGCGCGCGAAGCTTCGCGCGTGATTGCCCGCGCCGACACCAACCAGAAGAACCGTGCCCTGCAGGCCATGGCGATGGCAATCCGGCGCGACGCCGCCAAATTGCTCGAGGCGAATATGCGCGACATGGAGCATGCGCGCAGCTCGGGCTACGATACGGCGCTGCTCGACCGTCTGCAGCTGACCGACAGGACCATAGCCGGCATGGCCGATGGCTTGGAGCAGATTGCCGCGCTGCCCGACCCGGTCGGCGAGATCGACGGCCTCAAATACCGTCCTTCCGGCATCCAGGTCGGCAAGATGCGGGTGCCGCTCGGCGTCATCGGCATCATCTACGAGGCTCGTCCCAATGTGACCGCGGATGCAGCAGGGCTGTGTCTCAAATCCGGCAATGCGGCGATCCTGCGCGGCGGTTCCGAAGCGCTGCACTCCAATCAGGCGGTCGCCGCCTGCGTGCGCGAAGGGCTGGAAGCCGCCGGTTTGCCCGCGACCGTGGTGCAGGTGATAGCGACCACCGACCGCGCGGCGGTGGGCGAGCTGATTACCATGAAGGATTACGTCGACGTCATCGTGCCGCGCGGCGGCAAGGGATTGATCGAGCGCATCACCGGCGAAGCGCGGGTGCCGGTGATCAAGCACCTGCACGGTAACTGCCATGTGTACGTCGACGACCGCGCCGACCTGGCGAAAGCCGTGAAGATCGTCGAGAACGCCAAGACCCAGCGCTACGGCACCTGCAACACCGCGGAATCGTTGCTGGTGGCGCGCGGCGTTGCCGCGACCGTATTGCCCGAGATCGGGAAAATGCTGGCCGACAAGGGCGTGGAAATGCGCTGCTGCCCTGAAGCGCTGGCGATCCTCAAGGATGCCGGCATCGCCGCCGACAAACTGAAGGCCGCCACCGAGCAGGACTGGTACGAGGAGTATCTCGGTCCCATCATCGCAGTGAAAGTGGTCGACGACCTTGACGCCGCGATGACCCACATCAACACCCACGGCTCGCAGCACACCGACGCCATCGTCACCGAGGACTACGGCCGGGCGCGGCGTTTCCTGCGCGAGGTCGATTCGGCCAGCGTGGTGGTCAACGCCTCCACTCGTTTTGCCGACGGCTTCGAATATGGCCTGGGCGCGGAGATCGGCATTTCCACCGACAAGATCCACGCACGCGGCCCGGTCGGGCTGGAAGGCCTGACCAGCCAGAAGTGGGTGGTATTGGGAGATGGGCACGTCCGCGGGTAAGGCCATGCCGCCCATCGGCGTGATGGGCGGCACCTTCGACCCCATCCATTTCGGCCACCTGCGCCTGGCGGAGGATATGGCCGATGCCTTGGCCCTTGAGCGCGTCCTGTTCCTCCCCGCCGGCCAGCCGCCGCACCGCGATGCGCCGCGCACGGCGGCTGGCCATCGCCTGGAAATGGTGCGCCGCGCGATCGGCGGCAATCCGCGCTTTGTGGCGGATGCGCGCGAGGTGCAGCGCCCACAGCCAAGCTACACGGTCGATACACTCACGGCCTTGCGTGCCGAACTGGGCCAGACGCAGCCGCTCTGGCTGCTGCTGGGGGCGGATGCGTTTCTCGGCCTGGCTGGCTGGCATGACTGGCGGCGGCTGTTTGAACTGGCGAATATTGCCGTGGCGACCCGGCCCGGTGCGCAGTTGCTGCAGCCGGGCGCCATAATAGAGCCCTTGAAAAGCGAAGTGACGCAACGTCAGGTCGCCAGCTGCAATCCGCCCGGCCAGCCAGCCGGTGCGATCCTGCTGCGCACAACCCCGCTGCTGGACATTTCGGCCACCGCGATCCGCGGCATGCTTGCCCGACACGACAGTGCGCGTTACCTGCTACCCGACGCCGTGCTGGATTACATTCACGAATACCAACTTTACGCACGCACATGAATATTGAAGACAAAGTTAAACTGATCGTCGCCGCCCTTGAAGACATCAAGGGCCAGGACATCGCCGTGCTCGACACCAGCAAGCTCACCTCGCTGTTCGAACGCATGGTGATTGCCAGCGGCACGTCCAACCGTCAAACGCGCGCGCTTGCCGACAATGTACGCGTCAAGATGAAAGAGGCGGGCGAATACGTGGGCAACACGGAAGGCGAGGACACCGGCGACTGGGTGCTGCTGGACCTGGGCGAAGTGATCGTCCATGTCATGCAGCCCGCCGCACGTGCCCATTACAATCTGGAAGAACTGTGGGGCGCGGGCGAGGCAGCGCGCGCGCGGCACATCCAAGCCGACCACTAGGATTGGCACGGCCCGATGAAACTCCATGTGATCGCCGTCGGCCACAAGATGCCTGGCTGGATCGATGCGGGCTACGATGATTATGCGCGGCGCATGCCGCCGGACATGCCGCTGCTCCTGAATGCGATCAAGCCAGGGCATCGGGCGGCCGGAGAGGATGGCACCCGTGCGCGCCAACTGGAGGCCGAGCGTATCCTGGCCGTGCTGCCTGCGGGCTGCCTGCCGGTGGTGCTCGACGAGCGCGGCACGCAGGCGACCACGCGCGAACTTGCGGCGTGGCTGCAAGGCTGGATGGCGGAAGGGTTGTCGCCGGCATTTGTCATCGGCGGGGCGGATGGTCTTGACGCCAGCGTGAAGACGCGCGCCGGCAAGCTGCTGGGCCTGTCGAAACTGACCTTGCCGCATGCACTGGCGCGGGTGCTGCTGGCCGAGCAGTTGTATCGTGCCGTATGCATCATCAAGGGCCATCCCTACCATCGGGATTAGAGGGAATAACGAGAATCATGCTGGTCGACAAACGAATCTATCTGGCGTCCCAGTCGCCACGGCGACGCGAGCTTCTGAAACAGATCGGCGTGGCCTTCGACGTGCTGGCGTTGCGTGCAGTGGCGGGCCGCATGGATGTCGTCGAGGTTCCGCGCGCAGACGAGGCGGCGTCCGATTTCGCACTGCGCATGGCAGTCGAAAAGGCCGCCTGCGGCTGGCGTGCGGTGGATGCGCGCCGCTTGTTGCGTTTTCCGGTGCTGGGTGCGGACACGGTGGTCGAGCTCGACGGCGCCATTCTGGGCAAGCCGGCCGATCGCGCAGAAGCCGAAGCCATGCTGATGCGCTTGTCCGGGCGTACGCATCAAGTACATACCGCCGTGGCGGTACAGCACGAAGACCGGATGGAAAGGCGCCTGTCTTCCAGCCAGGTCAGATTGGCCGAACTCGGCGCGGCGGCCATCGGCCGCTATCTGGAAACCGGCGAATACCTCGGCAAGGCGGGCGCGTACGGCATTCAGGGGCGTGCCGGCGCGTTCGTCGAGCATATCGACGGCAGCTACAGCGGCATCATGGGTCTGCCGTTATATGACACAGCCATTTTATTGAGGGCCTTCGGCCTCGCCGTCTGAGGATGTTTAGCTGACTTCTTTCCTAAATCAAAACTGAGGCGCCGGTTTCCTGGGCGCAGCCACGTGGCTGCCGTGGACGTTCGTGTCGGTTTCGATTTAGAAATGGATCAAGTATTTGCCATGAGCGAAGAAATCCTCGTCAACGTCACGCCACAGGAAATCCGTGTCGCCGTGCTGCACTTGGGCGCGGTACAGGAACTGCACATCGAACGCGCCCAGTGTCGCGGCCTGGTGAGCAACATCTACATGGGACGCGTGGTGCGTGTGCTGCCGGGCATGCAGTCGGCCTTCATCGACATCGGCCTGGAGCGCGCCGCCTTCCTTCATGTGGCTGATATATGGGAAGAGCGTCACAACGGCGAGACGGAACGCCCGATCGAACAGATCCTGCATGAAGGGCAGAGCCTGATGGTGCAGGTGATCAAGGACCCGATCGGCACCAAGGGCGCGCGTTTGTCCACCCAGATCAGCTTCGCCGGCCGTTACCTGGTCTACCTGCCGCAGGAAACCCACATCGGCATCTCGCAGAAGATCGAAGGCGAGGAAGAGCGCGAGCACCTGCGCCAGAAACTGCATCAGTTGATGCCGGAGGACGCCACGGGCGGCTTCATCGTGCGCACCATGGCCGAAACCGCGCAAGACATCGAGATGCAGGCGGACATCGACTACCTGCGGCGGCTGTGGAGCAGCATCCAGTCGCGCGGCAGCTGTGCAGTGCCCTGCCTGCTGTACCAGGATCTCGATCTGTCGCTGCGCGTGCTGCGCGACTTCGTCAACCGCGACACCAGCCGCATCCTGATCGATTCGCGCGAAACCTATCAGCGTATGGCGGAGTTCGCGAAGAACTATACGCATGCGGTGCACGATAAGCTGCAGCACTATGGCGCCGACCGGCCGCTGTTCGACCTGTATGCCATCGAGGACGAGATCGCCAAGGCACTGGGGCGGCGCGTCGACCTGAAATCGGGGGGGTATCTCATCATCGACCAGACCGAGGCGCTGACCACGGTCGACGTCAACACCGGCGGTTTCGTCGGCGCGCGCAATTTCGATGACACCATCTTCAAGACCAACCTCGAGGCCGCGCAGGCCATCGCGCGCCAGCTGCGTTTGAGGAACCTCGGCGGCATCATCATCATCGACTTCATCGACATGGACAACGCCGAGCACCAGGACGCGGTGCTGACCGAGTTGAAGAAAACCCTGGCGCGCGATCCCACCCGGACCACCGTCAGCGGATTCTCCACGCTGGGCTTGGTCGAGATGACGCGCAAACGGACGCGGGAGTCGCTGGCGCATGTGTTGTGCGAACCCTGTCCCACCTGTGCCGGGCGCGGCGAAATCAAGACCGCGCAGACCGTGTGCTACGACGTGCTGCGCGAAATCCTGCGCGAGGCGCGCCAGTTCGGTGCGCGCGAATACCGCATCGTCGCCGCGCAAAGCGTGATCGACCTGTTTCTCGACGAGGAATCCGGCAGCCTCGCCCAGCTCATCGACTTCATCGGCAAGCCGGTGTCGCTGCAGGTCGAGACGACCTATCCGCAGGAGCAGTACGACATCATCCTGCTGTGAAAACCCGGGCGCAACCGACCTACTGGCACCGGGCCTGCACCGAACTCGGCGCAGGCGATCCGGTGATGGCAGGCCTGATCGCGCGCTATCCCGACGCCGTGCTGGGCAACCGCGGTGACCCTTTCCAGACGCTCGCGCGCGCCATCGTCGGCCAGCAGATTTCGGTCAAGGCTGCCGACAGCGTATGGGCGCGTTTTGCCGGATTCGCCCGGCACGTTACCCCTGACCATGTCGCCACGCTGGAGTTGGAGGCACTCGCCGCGTGCGGGCTGTCGCGTCGCAAGGCCGAGTACCTGCGCGACCTCGCTGGACACTTCGTCGATGGCCGCGTCGAGCCGGCACGCTGGAAGAAGATGGACGACGAAGCCGTGATCACCGAGCTCGTCGACGTGCGCGGCATCGGCCGCTGGACGGCGGAAATGTTTCTGATCTTCAGCCTGCGCCGCCCCGACGTGTGGCCGGTCGACGACATCGGCCTGCAGAAAGCCGTCGCGCGGCATTACTTGGATGATGCGCGTCCCTCGCCCCAGGCCTTGCGCGAACATGGTGTGCGCTTCGCGCCCTGGCGTACCGTCGCCACCTGGTATCTGTGGCGCAGTCTCGATCCGGCTGTGGTGCAGTACTGATTGCCTCGCCCGTTCCGGCAAACCGGACTCAGGCGTAAACCTTGAAGCCATAGACCATGGTGAGCAGGCTACCCAGCCCGATCACGGTGCCCTCCAGCCATCTCCGGGGAATGCGGCGTGCCAGGCGTCCTCCCAATATGCCCCCGACTATCGCACCCGCCAGGGTCACCAAAGCTGGAATCCAGACGATCACGCTACTGGCCACCAACAGAACCAGAGATACTGTGGTGATGCCCGTGGCCAGCAGATTCTTCACGCCGTTCAGCTCGTGCGTATCTTCAATGCCGGACAGCGTCAGGGTGGCAAGCAGCAGGATGCCGAGCCCGGCATTGAAATAGCCCCCATAGATGCCGAGTGCGAACGTGAGAAACGTGGCGAGTGCGCCCTTTCCCCCGTGGCGTGTGGAAAAAAGCTGATGGCTGAAGGACAGCATTTGTCCCTTGAAGGCGAAAGCGAGAGTAGCGGACAAGAGGAGCCAGGGGACGGCCTGCATGAAATAGCGATCCGTGCTGTGCACCATCAACCAGCCGCCGAGCGCGCCGCCACACACGGCCGCAGCCATCAGACGAGGCAATTCCTTGCGCCGCTGTCCGAGTTCCTCGCCATAGCTCAGCAAGGCCAAGGCATGGCCCGGCCAGATGGCGAAGGAGTTGGACGCATTGGCCGCTACGGGAGGAACGCCCGCCGCCAGCAAGGCCGGGAAGGTGAAGAAGGTCCCGCCCCCTGCAATGGCATTAGCCGCGCCGCCGAGCGCGCCCGCACCTACCAGCAGAAGCCCCTGCCAGATATCCATCAGGCCGGGGCGCGCAGGGAATCGGGCGGGGTGTCCAGGCGATCAGCCCAGGTAGGCGGCGAGCACGCGCTCGTCCTCGCGCAGGTGAGCGGGGGTTCCTTCGATGGCGATGCGGCCGCGATCCATCACGTAGGCGTAGTCCGCCACTTCGAGGGCGCTCTTGGCGAACTGTTCCACCAGCAACAGGGTGATGCCGGTTTCCTTGAGGCGGCGGATGGTGTGGAACACCTCCTGCACGATGATGGGGGCGAGGCCCATGGAGGGCTCGTCCAGCAGCATGACCTTGGGCTTGGACATCAGGGCGCGGCCGATCGCGAGCATCTGCTGTTCTCCGCCCGACAAGGTGCCGGCCGTCTGCTGGCGCCGCTCCTCGAGACGGGGAAACAGCGCATAGATGTTTTTCAGGTCGGCGGCGGCTCGGGCGCGGAAGCCGAAGAACCGGGGCAGGCGGCCATAGGCACCCAGCAGCAGGTTGTCCTCCACCGTCAGGGGGCCGAACACCTTTCGTCCTTCCGGCGAATGCGCCAGCCCGAGGCGGGCGATGTGGGCGGCATCCTGATCCTCGACCGGTCGGCCGTCCAGCAGCACGCGCCCGCGGTTCGGCCGGATCATTCCGGATATCGCCCGCATGGTGGTGGTCTTGCCCGCGCCGTTCGCCCCAATCAGGGCCACCACCGTGCCCGCTTTCACTTCGAGCGACACGCCGACGAGCACCTCGCTCGTCCCGTATCCCGCATGCAGATTCTCGACCGTCAGCACAGCTCCGTCCTTCCCTTCATCCAGCCTGCGCGGGCGCGGCGGCGCCTGCCGGATCGTCCACTACACCCAGATAGGCCTCGATCACCTTGGGATCGCGCTTGACCTGCTCCGCCGTTCCGGCGGCGATGATCTTGCCGCCATCGAGTACCGTCACGATCCCGCACAATTCGCTGATCACGTCCATGTGATGCTCGATCAGGATGATGCTGACGCCGCGTTCATGAATGCGCTTGATGATTTCCATCAGCTTGTTCACATCGGGGTGGGCGAGCCCTGCCGCCGGCTCGTCCAGGATCAGCAGTTCGGGTTTGCGCGCCAGCGCGCGGGCGATTTCCAGGAAGCGCTGGTCACCGTAGGTCAGGTCCTTGGCCAGGCTGCGGGCCTGGTCTCCGAGCCCCACCAGCTCCAGCAAGGCCAGGGCGGCGGCACGGGCGCGTTTTTCCTCGCCCCGGGCCAGCCCCAGCAGGACAAGCGGCAGCGGACTGCGGTAAACGTCCTTGAGCGCGACCATGACGTTGTCCATGGCGCTCAGTTCGCCGAACAGTTGAAGGTTCTGGAAGGTCCGCGCCACGCCTGTCCGTGCCACCTTGAACAGGCTGCCGACGGGGAGGCTCTTGCCCCGCAGCAGCATGTCGCCGCCGGTAGGGACGTAGAGACCGGAAATGACGTTCACCGCAGTGCTCTTGCCGGAACCGTTGGGGCCGATCAGGCCGTGGATTTCGCCGGCCTGCACGGTCATGGACACACCGTCCACGGCCTTGACGCCCCCGAAGTAGCGTTCCAGGCCACGCAATTCCAGAAGCGCGCCGCCGTTCGCGATTCGTTTGGGCAGGACGGTATCCAGCGAGGCCGGCGCCGGCAGGCGAGGCGGCTCGATGTGAAACAGCTTGGCCAGGAAACGGGCGGCGAAACCCATCAGACCCTCCGGCAAACCCACCACCACGGAAAACAGCATCAGCGCAAAAATCGCCTTGCGCCAGTCCTCGGTGTTCTCCACGATCAGGCTGCCCACCATCAGGATTCCCATGGCCACGACGGGCGCAAGGGCCTGGAACGGGCGGGTGGTCTTCTTCAGCAGGCCTTGTCCGCCCGCGGCCAGGGCGATCAGCAGGCCGATCGCGGAAAAGATCTGGAACAGCCCCCGGTTGGACAGCAGATTGGGCAGCAGGGCGATCAGGGAGGCGCCCACCAGCGCGCCCCACAGGCTCTTGCGTCCGCCCAGCACCACACCCAGAAGCAGGATCACCATCAGATCCCAGCCGAAACTCTGAGGCTGGAGATACTGGAAGTTGAAGGCATACAGTCCGCCCGCCAGGCCACCCAACCCGGAAGCAAGGGCAAAGCCGGCCACCTTGTGGCGGTAGGTTCCCACGCCCATGGCATCGGTGGCGATGGGGCTGTCGCGCAGGGCCTCGAAGGCCCGTCCCCACTGCGACGACAGCAGATTGCGCATGGCCATCCAGACCAGGGCGAGCAGCAGCAGGCACAGCCAGAAAAACTCCGGCGCATCCAGGGTCATCCCCAGGAAAGACGGTCGGCTGACCTGCAGGCCCTGGGCGCCCAATGTCAGGCCTTCCCACTCGTTCAGGGTGGTTGCGCTAAGCGCCGAGAAGCTCAGCGTCGCCAGGGCGAACTGCGGACCTTCCAGGCGCAGCGCGGGAAAGGCCAGCAAGGTACCGAAGATGAGTCCCACGACGAGCGCTGTCGCCAGTGCCGCCAGCATGCCAAAGTCGAAATGGGCCACGCTGAGGCCGGCCGCATACGCGCCCAGACCGAGAAAAGCGGCCTGGGCGAGGTTCACCTGACCGAGGTAGCCTACCGTGACGTCGAGACCGATCAACAGGATTCCGTAAATGGCGAGCAGCGTCAGCAAGCCCAGGACATAGCTGTTGTCTACCATCAGGGGTATCGCGGCAAGCAGCGCCAGGGCGGCCAGTTCGGCGCCACGAATCAGAAGCAGGCGTTTCCACATGTCCGCTATACCTTCCGGATGCTGGCCTTGCCGAACACCCCGTTGGGGCGCACGGCCAGCGCAAGAATGAGCAGGATCAGGCCGGGGGCCTCACGCCAGCCGCTGCCGAGATAGAAGCTGGTCAGGCTTTCCAGCGCGCCGAGGAAGAGGCCGACCAGCACGATTCCGAACCCGGAATCGAGGCCTGCCACCACGGCCACCGAGAAGGCCTTGAGGATCAGCACCGAGGCCATGGTTGGTCCCACCGTGGTGATCGGCGCCACCAGGATGCCCGCCAGCGCCGCGACCAGGCCCGACAGGCCGTAGGAGAGTTGGATCGTGCGGGTGGCCGAGATCCCCATCAACTGGGCAGCGTCGCGATCCGCCGATACCGCTTCGAACGCCTTGCCCAGCAAGGTCTTGCGCTTGAACAACTCCACCAGTCCCATGACCGCCAGTACGCCGATGGCCACCGACAGTTCCAGTGGGGTGACGTCGATGCCGAAGAAATGCAGGGGATCGGAAGAGATCGGGGTGGGGAAGGGCCGGTCGTCCCGGCCCCAGATGTTTTCCGCCGCCGAGAAACCCAGCAGGCCCAGGATGATGGTGAGCAGGATCCAGCCCTCGCCCTTCTGCTCCAGCGACAGACGCACCGCGGCCCGCTCGACGAACAGACCCAGTACCGCGCCGAACAGCATGCCTCCCGGGACCACCAGCCAATAGGGCAGGCCGCTGTCGATGAGGCTCAGACTGAAGAAGGCAGACAGCATGACCAGTTCGCCCTGGCCGAAGTTGATGCTTTTGCTGGTGGCGAAGGTCAGCTGGAAGCCGTAGGCGATCAGCGCGTAGACCATGCCCATCAGCGCGCCGCTCACGGCCAGTTGGACGATCAAAAGGGTATACATATCGTGTGTCGTATTGGCTGACGGCAGCCGGGGAGGGAATGCTCCTCCCCCTCTTTATCCTATTTGCCCGCTTCCTTTATCAGGCGCTGGCGATCGGCCTTGTTGGCGAACACCACCCGGCCGTCCTGGACCATTCCCATCACCACCTGGCCGCGACGGAATGCCTCGTGGGTCTGCTCGTTGGCCGGATCCCATTTGCCGTAGGGCTGCTTCCAGGTGGCGATCACGCCTTTGACCGGATCGCGAAGGTCCTCCAGGGCATCCTTGATCTTGTGGGTATCGGTGCTTTGCGCCTGCTTGACAGCGGCAGCGAAGACATAGACGGCGTCATAGCCCTGGGCAGCGGACATCGGAGAAGGGATGCGTGATACGCCATAGGTCTTGTGGTAGCTGTCGATGAAGCTCTTGACCTTGGGTGTGATCGGATCCTCGATGAAGGTCTGCGGCATCAGGGTGCCATTGCCGTTCTTGCCCGCGTTGTCGATGTAGTTGGACATCGAGAGGGTCCAGCCGCCGATCAGGGGTTGCTTCATCCGCAGCTTCGCCATGCCGTTGGACACGGCCGCCAGTTCCGGCCCGATGCCCCAGATCAGGATGCCCTGGGCGCCGCCGAACTTGGCTTTCAGCAACTGGGCGGTCATGTCCTTGTCACCGATGTTGAATTTCTCCGTGGCCACTACCTGTAGCTTGTTGCCCTGCTTCTTGATCTGGTCGAGCAGGTCGTCGCGTCCCGATACACCATAGTTGGTCGAGTCATGCAGGATCGCCACCTTGGTGAGTTTGCGGTTGATCGCGTCTTCCACGACCATGGCGCTCTGAATACCGTCATCGGCCGAGAACCGGAAGATCGACAGGTCCTTCACGCCGGCCTTGCTCCACTGGGTCATGGAGGCGGAACCGGCAGCGGGCGTGATGATCTTGGTGATGCCTTTTTCCTGGAAATACTTGTCCCCAGCCAGGACGACGCCGGTATTCACCGTTCCGATGACGCCCGACAGGTCTCCCATGGATGAGAGTTCCTGGGCGATCAGCGCGCCGCGCTCGTTCTTGCCTTCGTCGTCCCGCTCGACCACTTCGATTTTCATCTTGTTGGCGCCCACCTGAATGCCGCCGGCGCGATTGATTTCATCGATCGCCAGTTTGGCGCCATCCCGCATGGAAACGCCCATCGGTGCAGAGCCGCCGGTGAAGGGGCCGGTCAGGGCAATCTTGACTGTATCCGCGGCGTACGCCTGGAACGTGAACAACCCCATCGCGAGAGCGGCCAATATCGTTTTTTTCATGATCTCAATCTCCGTCCTAAAGTTAAACACCGACCCAGTCCCCGACTTGTGCCGGGGCTGAAAGGATTATAGGTCGAACATCGAAGGAAAACGGGGACGGAATCCTGTGCTAGCGGCTGTGTCGCGCGCTCAAGTGGCATTCCGGCAGATATCAGCAGGCTGGACGCATGCGCGTTACACGTTCGCGCCGATCTCTGCGACCACCGGTGCGTGGTCGGAGGGTCGTTCCAGCTTGCGCATGTCGCGGTCGATCGTGCTTGAGGTGCAGGTGGCTGCCAGAGGCGCGGAAAGCAGGATGTGATCGATGCGCAGGCCGTGGTTGCGGCGGAAGGCCATCATGCGGTAGTCCCACCAGGAAAAACTTTTTTCGGGCTGCTCGAACAGGCGGTAACTGTCCTTGAGACCCAGTTCCAGAAGGGCGCGGAAACGTGCGCGCTCGGGTTCCGATACCAGCACACTGTCTTTCCAGGCTTCGGGGTCGTGCACGTCGCGATCTTCCGGTGCGACGTTGTAATCGCCGAGGACGGCGAGCCTGGGGTGACGCGTCAGTTCGTCTTTCAGCCACGCAGTCAGCGCATCGAACCAGGCGAGCTTGTAGGGGTATTTGTCGGAATCGAGGCTTTGGCCGTTGGGGCAGTACACGCACACCAGGCGGACGCCGTCGACAGTAGCGGCGATCACGCGCTTCTGTTCATCGTCGAACCCGGGGATGCCGGCCTGCACGTCGATTGGCTCAGCGCGACTGAGAATGGCGACGCCGTTGTAGGTCTTTTGTCCGGAAAACACGACGCGGTAGCCCGCCGCAGCGAGGTCAGCGATGGGGAAGGCGTCGTCGGTGAGCTTGGTTTCCTGCAGGCACACCGCGTCGGGCTGACGGGCGGCGAGAAAGTCCAGCAACTGGGGCAGGCGGATCTTGAGGGAGTTGACGTTCCAGGCGGCGATTTTCATATCGCCGAGTGTAGCGCATACGATTCCACATGGGCTTCTACCCATGTGGGCACAAGAGCCCATAGTGGATCGGAGTCCTGTAGGGCAGCCGGCGCCCTGGGCGCAAGAAGGTTCAGGGATGGGGCGCGGCGGGTGCAGGCTGTGACGTCGGTGCGGGTGCCGGTGCGGCGACGGTCTCCGGCTTGCTGCCAGAGGGCGCTTTTGGATAGCCCGCACGATCGAGCGCGGCCTGCCACTGCCCGGCTTCGAAACCGTCGATCCGCTCGCTGCCGACGACGAGCACCGGCACGCTCAGGCGGCCGGTGAGCTTTTTCAGTTCGGCCTGGGCTTCGGGGCTGGCTTGCGGATCCTTGCCGCTGAATGGGACCCCGCGCTGGGTAAGCAGTTGGCGTGCCTGGTCGCAGGGAATGCCGCAGGCGCTGGCATACAGCGTGACGGGGTATTTCTCGCGTGCAGTCTTGGCATCGTAGGATTCGCCGATTTCGATGACGTTGCCCTTGAAGGCCTTTTGCTGGGCATTCTTGATGCTAGGCGGGGGCGGCTGGTCGCTATACACCGTGCGACCTTGCGCGTCCTTCCATTGATACAGCTGGGCGGCACCCGCCGACAAACTTGCCGCCGCCAGCCAAATCGCCATCAAGATGGATCCTGCTTTCATGCTGTGCTCCCTTAAGACGTAATCAACCGACTTAACGGACATAAGGGCGCCAAGCTTTACCCGTACCTCCAGAAGGGAATCCAAGAGCAGCCCGGGAAAACGAAGGCCGTTTGCACGGCTTTCGCCCCTTGCTCACGCCATGCCGTTGTGCCGCAGCAGGGCGTCGATGGTCGGTTCGCGTCCGCGGAAGGCCTTGAACGACTCGAGTGCCGGGCGCGCACCGCCCTGGGCGAGAATCTCGCTCCAGAAACGGTGGCCGACTTCCGGGTTGAGTACGCCGCCATAGCCCTCGGCCTCGTCCTCGAACAGGGCATAGGCGTCGGCCGACAGCACCTCCGCCCACTTGTAGCTGTAGTAGCCGGCCGCGTAGCCGCCGGCGAAGATATGCGAGAAGTTGTTGGGGAAACGGTTGTAGACTGGCGGGACAATGACCGCGACCTGGCGGCGGATGTCGTCGATCAGGTCCTGCGCGGTGCGGTTGCCATTGGGGTCGAAGTCGTCGTGCAGGTGCATGTCGAAGCTGGCGAACTCGATCTGGCGCAGTGTCTGCAGGCCTGACTGGAAATTCTTCGCGGCCAGCATCTTGTCGAACAGCGCGCGCGGCAACGGTTCGCCCGTGTCGACGTGCGCGGTCATGTGCTTCAGCACGTCCCATTCCCAGCAGAAGTTTTCCATGAACTGGCTCGGCAGCTCGACCGCGTCCCACTCGACACCGTTGATGCCGGAGACGCCGAGTTCCTCGATCTGCGTCAGCAGGTGGTGCAGGCCGTGGCCGGTCTCGTGGAACAGGGTGATGACCTCGTCGTGAGTGAAGAGGGCAGGTTTGTTGCCCACCGGCCCTGAGAAATTGCAGTTGAGGTAGGCCACCGGCGTCTGGATGCCGTCCGCCGTCTTGCGGCGGGTGATGACGTCGTCCATCCAGGCGCCGCCGCGCTTGGAGGCGCGCGCGTAGAGGTCGAGGTAGAACTGACCGACGCGCTGGCCGCCGTGGTCGGCGAGCGTGTAGAACTTCACGTCAGGGTGCCATACCGGCGCGCTGTCCTCGCGCACGTGCAGGCCGTACAGCGTCTCGATCAGCTTGAACAGGCCGGCCAGCACACGTGGCTCGGGGAAGTATTGCTTCACTTCCTGGTCGGAAAAACTGTAGCGCGCGACGCTCAGCTTTTCCGACACGTAGGTGGTGTCCCAGGCCTGCAGATCTGCGAGGCCTAGTTCGTCGCGGGCGAAGGCCTTGAGTTCGGCGTAATCCTTTTCGGCGTAAGGGCGGGCACGGACGCCGAGTTCCTCAAGGAATTTCAGCACCTCGGCCGGAGTGTCGGCCATCTTGGCTGCCAGCGATACCTCGGCATAACTCCGGAATCCCAGCAGCTGGGCAGCCTCGCGACGCAACCGGAGGATGCCGCCGATCAGCGGGGTGTTGTCGAGCTCGGGCTTGCCGAATTCGGAGGCACGGGTGACGTAGGCGCGGTACACCTGCTCACGCAGGTCACGGTTGTCGGCGTACTGCATCACCGGCAGGTAGGACGGCATGTGCAGGGTGAGCTTGAAGCCGGCCTTGCCGTCGGCCTCGGCCGCTGCTTTCATCATGGCCAGCACGTCGTCCGGCACACCAGCGAGCTGGGCGGCATCGTCGATATACAGCGCGAAGTCGTTGGTGGCGTCGAGCAGGTTCTCCTCGAACTTGGCGGAGAGTTGCGCCAGTTCTTCCTGCACCTGCATGAAGCGGGCCTTCTTGTCGGCCGGCAGTTCGGCGCCACCGAGGCGGAAATCGCGCAGCTCGTTTTCCACGATCTTCTTGCGCGGCGCCGACAGTGCAGCGTAGCCGGGGCTGGCCTTGAGCGCCTTGAATTTGGCGAACAGCGCCTCGTTCTGTCCCAGTTCTGCGTAATAGACGGTGATCTTCGGAAGATTGGCGTTGTAGACCTCGCGCAACTCGGGCGAATCCATCACCGAATGCAGGTGCGATACCTGGCCCCAGGCACGGCCCAGTTTCTCGTTGGTGTCGTCGAGCGGTGCGACGAAGGCGTCCCATTCAGCCGGGGTGTCGGCCGCCTCCGCGCGCGCCACGGCCGCGCGGCAATCGGTCAGCAGCTGGTCGATTGCCGGCGTGACGTAGTCGGGTTTGAACTCGGCAAAGCGGGGCAGGCCGGAAAAATCGAGCAGGGGGTTGTTGCCCTTTGGGGTATTCATGGCGATAACCAACAAGGAGGAGAGAGGGGAATTATACTTTCGGGCTGGATACCTGATTTTCAAGCCCGGTTTGAAACCCTATGACTGACGATGTTTATGCCGACAGACTGGCGCCGCATCACGGCGCCACCCCCATGCTTGCCGCCGGCGCCTGGGTCCACCCGCGCGCCACGGTCATCGGCGAGGTCAGCCTGGGGCGGGACGCCTCGGTGTGGCCAGGCGCGGTGATCCGCGGCGACGTCAATTCGATCGCCATCGGCGAGGCGAGCAACATCCAGGACGGCAGCGTGCTGCACGTATCGCACAAGACGCCGCTCAGTCCGGCGGGCGGGCCGCTGGTCGTCGGCGCGCGCGTGACGGTGGGCCACACGGTGATCCTGCATGCCTGTACCATCGAAGACGAATGCCTGATCGGCATGGGGTCGATCATTCTGGACCGCGCAGTGGTGCAGAAACACGTGCTGCTGGGCGCCGGTTCGCTGGTGCCGGAAGGCAAGGTGCTCGAATCCGGCCATCTCTATCTTGGCCGCCCCGCCAAGCTGGTACGCCGGCTCACCGACGAAGAAATTGCCTATTTCGGCTATTCCGCGCAGCACTATGTGGCGCTGGCGCGGTCGTATCAAGACGTTTAATCCCCGGGAATCCGTATGAAACTCGCCAAACCCCTCCTTATCGTCGTGGCCGTGCTCGCCATTGCGGGCGCGCTGGCCTATGCCCTGATCGACAAGCCCACGGCGCCTGCATCCACTTTCACCACGCTGGAAGGCAAGCCCATTACGCTCAACGACCTGCGCGGCAAGATCGTGCTGGTCAACTTCTGGGCGACGTCCTGTCCAGGCTGCGTCAAGGAAATGCCCGATCTGATCGAAACCTACAACCAATACAAGGGGCGCGGCTTCGAAGTCGTCGCGGTGGCGATGAGCTACGATCCGCCGAACTACGTCGCCAATTTCGCGAAGACGCGCCAGTTGCCATTTCCGGTGGCACTCGACGTCAACGGCGAGCATGCCCGCGCATTCGGCAACGTGCAGCTCACGCCCACCAGTTTCATCATCGACAAGGACGGCCACATCCTGGAACAGAAACTGGGCGACCTCGACTTTGCCAAGCTGAAAGCCCTGCTCGACAAGGAGTTGACGTGATCCGGGCGCTTGCTGCAGGCAGCTTGCTACTGATCCTGACCGCGTGCGACACGCTTCCCGCCCAGCCCCACGCCCAAGGGAGCAGGAAACCGGCGCCGGCCGGGCCGCCCCCTCCTCCGATGCCCGATGGCCCCCTCGTCTGTCCGGCCGACGTCAAGCTTTGCCCGGACGGGCGTTACGTCAGCCGCAGCCCTGCCAAGGAATGCGAATTCGACGCCTGCTCCGGCGACCCTTCCCACTAAGTTTTCTGGATTGTTTATTTCATGGCGCAATACGTGTATTCCCTCAACCGCGTTGGCAAGATCGTTCCGCCCAAGCGACAGATTCTCAAGGACATTTCCCTCAGCTTCTTTCCCGGCGCCAAGATCGGCTTGCTGGGTCTGAACGGCTCCGGCAAGTCCTCGCTGATCCGCATCATGGCGGGCGTGGACAAGGACATCGAGGGCGAGGCGATCCCGATGCCGGGCATCCGCATCGGCTACCTGCCGCAGGAGCCCCAACTCGACCCGACGCACACGGTGCGCCAGGCGGTGGAAGCGGGGCTGGGCGAGATCGTTTCCGCGAAAACCCGGCTGGATGAAATCTACGCCGCCTACGCCGAACCCGACGCCGACTTCGACAAGCTGGCCGAGGAGCAGGCCAAGTGCGAGGCGATCCTCGCCACCGCCGGCGCCGACCTCGACACGCAGATGGAAATCGCGGCCGATGCCTTGAGATTGCCGCCGTGGGACGCGACGATCGGCAACCTGTCCGGTGGCGAAAAGCGCCGCGTCGCGCTGTGCCAGCTCTTGCTGTCCAACCCCGACATGCTGCTGCTCGACGAGCCGACCAACCACCTCGACGCCGAATCGGTCGACTGGCTGGAGCAGTTCCTGGTGCGCTACCCCGGCACCGTGGTGGCGGTAACGCACGACCGCTACTTTCTCGATAATGCTGCCGAGTGGATCCTTGAACTCGACCGCGGCCACGGCATTCCGTGGAAGGGCAACTACACCAGCTGGCTGGAGCAGAAGGAGGCGCGGCTGGAGACTGAGTCCAAGCAGGAAGCCGGCCGCATCAAGACGATGAAGCAGGAACTCGAATGGGTGCGGCAGAATCCCAAGGCGCGCCAAGCCAAGTCGAAGGCACGTCTGGCGCGCTTCGAGGAACTCAATTCGGTCGAATACCAGAAGCGCAATGAAACGCAGGAAATCTTCATTCCGGTCGGCGAACGGCTGGGCGACAAGGTCATCGACTTCCACAACGTGACCAAGTCGTTCGGCGACCGCCTGCTGATCGACAATCTCAGTTTTTCGATTCCACCCGGCGCCATCGTCGGCATCATCGGACCCAACGGCGCCGGCAAGTCGACTTTCTTCAAGATGATCACGGGCCAGGAAAAACCGGATTCCGGCGAGGTCGAAATCGGCCAGACGGTGAAGCTCGCCTACGTCGACCAGAGCCGCGATGCCTTGAGCGCGGACAAGACCGTGTTCGACGAAGTCGCCGAAGGCCGCGACATTCTCACCGTCGGCCGCTACGAAACGCCGTCGCGCGCCTATCTGGGTCGCTTCAACTTCAAGGGCGGCGACCAGCAGAAGCGGGTCGGCAATCTGTCCGGCGGCGAGCGCGGGCGCCTGCACCTGGCGAAGACGCTGATCACCGGCGGCAACGTGCTCTTGCTCGACGAACCGTCGAACGACCTCGACGTGGAAACGCTGCGCGCGCTGGAGGACGCCCTGCTGGAATTCGCCGGCTGCGTGCTGGTGATCTCACACGACCGCTGGTTCCTCGACCGCATCGCCACCCACATCCTTGCCTTCGAAGGCGACTCGCAGGTGACGTTCTTCCCCGGCAACTACCAGGAGTATGAGGCCGACAAGAAGAAACGCCTGGGCGAAGAGGGCGCGAAGCCGAAGCGCATCCGTTACAAGCCGATCAGCCGGTGAGCGCACGATGATTTTGGCAAGGTTGGCCGACGCCGATCGCTATCTGCCTCTACATCCGCTGTTTGCGCGTGCTTTCGAATTTCTGCGTGGTACCGACCTGATGACGCTTGCACCTGGAAAGCACGATGTGCAGGGTGAGCAGGCCTTCGCCATTGTCGAGGTGTGTGACAGCCGCACGCGGGCGGAGGCGAAGCTGGAATGCCATCGGCGTTACATCGATATCCAGCTGGTGCTGGAAGGCATCGACGAGATGGGATGGAAGCCGGTCGCCGCATGCGTGGATCCTGCGACGGATTACGATGCAGCGCGAGACATCCGGTTCTTCAACGACACGCCGTCCAACTGGATCGCCACCCCGCCTGGGGCGTTCTGCCTGTTTTTCCCCGAGGACGCACATGCGCCGCTGGTGGGTCAGGGCAGGATCCGCAAGGTGGTGATGAAGATCGCCGTGCAGCCGGATTAGGACGTCTCAGTAGTGCGGCGGGATGTCGTCGCGCGGCGTGCGCGTCTCGTCGGGCCGTGCATCCTTCAGTCTGTCGTTCAACAGGCGCAGCTGCTGCTGCAAGGAATCGATCTGATCCTGTTGCCGGACCACGGTCTGGTTGAGTGTGTCGAGCAGGTCTTCGGCGAAAGCGAGTTTGGTTTCGATTTCGGTCAGACGGGCTTGTGCCCAAGCCGCAAGGCTGTTGGGTGCTTGTGCCCAAGCCGCAAGGCTGTCGGGTGCTTCCATCATGGGTGTCCTGCTTGTGCGGCGGCGCCCAGCAGCGGCGTGACCAGGTTTTTCAGCCGGGCGTAATGCAGCTGCCCGGCGACCGTGTGACGGATGTGGCCGTCGGCATCGAGGATGAACGAGGTCGGTACGGTCGAGACGTTGCCAAACGCCGCGGTCACTGAGGCATTGGTCGGCGCGGCCCGGAACGTATAGCCCTTGTCCTTCATCCAGGCGTCGATTTTCTCCGGCGGATCGTCGACGCTGATTGAAACGACGTCGAATCCGCGGCTGCGGTAATCCTGCCAGAAGGCGTCGATCACCGGCTTTTCCTTGCGGCAGTAGGGACACCAGGTCGCCCAGAAATTCACCAGCACGACCTTTCCTTTGAGCGCGTCGCTGGTCAGCGCGCTGCCATCGGTCAAGGTGACCTGCCAGGGCGGGAGGACATGATTTTCATCGCTGACCTCGGCGGGGGGACGAAACCACAGCCAGGCGACCAAACCCAGTAAAATCAGGGTCAGCGGACTCGGTGTCCATTTTTTTACGAAGGCGCGTCTATCCATGTTGTGGCTGAAATCGTTTCATATCGTGATGGTGGTCAGCTGGTTCGCCGGACTGTTCTACCTGCCGCGCATCTTCGTCAACCTCGCGATGGAAACCCACGAAGCCGCATACGACCGCCTGCTGCTGATGGCGCGCAAATTGTATCGGTTTGTCACGCCTATCATGTGGCTGACACTGATTACCGGCGTCTGGCTGTGGCTGGCTTACTGGCTGCCGACGATGGGGTGGCTATGGCTCAAGCTTGCGCTGGTTGCCGGCCTGGTGGGCTACCACCACGTCTGCAAAAAGCTGCTGCGCGCATTCGAAGCCAGACAGAACATCAAATCCCATGTTTGGTTCCGCTGGTTCAATGAAATCCCGGTGATCGTGCTGCTGGTCGTGGTATTGCTGGTGGTGCTGAAACCGTTTTAAGAATTATTGAAAGTATTGTTTGAAACCCGAATCCCGTCGCACCAAAACGCCGCATCCCCTCCGTCCCGAACGCGAGGCGCTGCCGCCTGCCAGCCACTTTGCCACCTGCCCGCGCGGCCTGGAGGCCTTGCTTGAAACCGAACTCGCCGCAGCCGGTGCGCAGGTGGTCCGCCAGGTGCCCGCCGGCGTGCTGTTCATGGCCGATGCCGCCGCCGAGATGCGTGCCAACCTGACCTCGCGCATCGCCACCCGCATTTTGCGCAAGGTCGGCTACACCCGCTATCGCAAGGAAGAGCACATCTACCGCGCCGCACTCGATCTGCCGTGGCCGGAGTGGTTCGACGTAACGAAGACCATCGCGGTAAAGGTCGGTGCGCAGAATGCACCCCTGAAAAGCCTCAACTTCATCACGCTGAAGATCAAGGACGCCATCTGCGATCGCTTCCGCGAGGAAACCCGCGAGCGTCCGAGCGTCGACACCGAAGCGCCCGACGTGTTGGTGTATGCATTCTTCACCCCGGACGCGGTGACTTTCTATCTCGACACCAGCGGCGAGCCGCTGTTCAAGCGCGGTTTCAAGCGCGAGGCGAGCGCGGCGTCGATCAAGGAAAATCTCGCCGCCGGCCTGTTACTGCTGTCCGGCTGGGAACCCGGCACGCCGCTGCTCGACCCGATGTGCGGTGCCGGCACGATTCTGCTGGAAGCGGCAGATATGACGCTGAGCCGCGCGCCGGGGCGCAGCCGGCATTTTGCGTTCGAGCACTACCGTGACTTCGATGTGGCCTTGTGGAAGCGCATCAAGATGGAGGCGCAGGCGCAGGAAAAGCCGCTCACGCGCCTGCCCATCTTCGGCGCCGACCAGGATCGCTGGGTGCTCGACAAGGCACGCAACAACCTTGAGGCCGCGGGCTATGCGGAGGCGGTCGAGCTGAAAGTATCCGATGTCCTCGAGCTGAAGGCACCCGCGCCGGCCGGCACCATCGTCACCAATCCGCCCTATGGCGAGCGGCTGGGCGAGGCCGAGGATCTGGCCGCGTGGTATCCGCTGCTGGGCGACTGGCTGAAGCAGAATTTCAGCGGCTGGGACGCGTGGATCATTTCGGGCGATCCGCTGCTGCCCAAGCTGATCGGCCTCAAGGCGAGCCGGCGCATTCCGCTGTTCAACGGCCCGATTGAAACCCGTTTCCTGCAATATAAGGTCGTCGCGGGCACCATGCGGCCGAACAAGCCTTCTGCAAGTTCATCCTGAGAAACTTATGCTGACTGCATCGCTGCGTCTGACGGGCACTCTCAATGACGGCGCCGAGGTCTACCGTAGCTACTATCTGGTGGCTGATTTTGGACAGCACGGCGGCGGCAAGTCGTCGATCATCCCGCTCTCGCTTGGCGCGCCGATGCCGGATGACGATCATCTGGTAGTGAAATACGGTGGCGAGGAAGCCGCTCTGAAAGCTGCGGCCGAAGCCATCAAGGCGTTGCCGGGCAATCAGGGGCTGGAGGTACGGGTGGTGATCAACCCCGAATGAGGGGGTCGCCGCAGCCCGAATAAAAAACGGGGCGCCTGACACCCTGTTTTTGAGTGGGCTGAACGGGATCAGACGATGTCCAGATGGTCCAGTCCCGCCATCATGTCGCGCCCCTTGGCCTCCTGGCCATGCAGCTTGATCTGCAGGCGCAGGTCGTTGAGGCTGTCGGCGTTCCGCAGTGCGTCTTCGTAGGAAATCATCCCGGCTTCGTAAAGATCGAATAGCGCCTGGTCGAAGGTCTGCATGCCGAGTTCGCGCGACTTCGCCATGATTTCCTTGATCTCGTGCACGTGGCCCTTGAAGATCAGGTCGGCGATGAGTGGCGAGTTGAGCAGGATCTCGACCGCGGCGACGCGGCCGTTGGTGCCCTTGCGCGGGATCAGGCGCTGCGAGATGAAGGACTTCAGGTTCAAGGACAAATCCATCAGCAGCTGGTCGCGCTTTTCCTCGGGGAAGAAGTTGATGATGCGGTCGAGCGCCTGGTTGGCGCTGTTGGCGTGCAGCGTAGACAGGCACAGGTGACCGGTCTCGGCAAACGCGATGGCGTACTCCATGGTGTCGCGGTCGCGGATTTCGCCGATCAGGATGACGTCGGGCGCCTGGCGCAGGGTGTTCTTCAGTGCCGAGAACCAGTTGTCGGTGTCGATGCCGACTTCGCGCTGGGTGATGATGGATTTCTTGTGCTCGTGCACGTATTCGATCGGATCCTCGACCGTGATGATGTGCTCAGCAGCGTTTTCGTTGCGGTAGCCCACCATCGCAGCCAGCGAGGTCGATTTGCCTGTGCCGGTGCCGCCAACGAAGATGACCAGGCCACGCTTGATCATGGCGACGTCGCGCAAAATGGGCGGGAGGTTCAGTTCCTCCATCTTCGGGATCTTGGTGTTGATGGTCCGCATCACCACGCCGACGCGGCCCTGCTGCACGAAGACGTTGACGCGGAAGCGGCCGATCTCGGGCGGACTGATCGCGAAGTTGGATTCGTTGGTCGCCTCGAAATCCTTCCATTGCCGCTCGTTCATGATCGAACGTGCCAGTTCGCTGGTGTGCGCGGGCGTCAGGCTCTGGTTCGAGACCGGGGTGATCTTGCCGTCGACCTTGATGGCAGGCGGGAAACCGGCCGTAATGAACAAGTCGGAGGCGTTCTTCGCCAGCATCAGGCGCAGCAGGTCGTGGATGGTTTTTTCAGCGTTCATCGTTCAGTCCTCAACCCATGAAGGCATCTTTGTTTTGCGCCGCGGCGCGCGCAACGCCCGAGGCAATGATGTTGCGCTTGACCAAGTCCTGCAGGCACTGGTCAAGCGTCTGCATGCCGAGGTTGCCGCCGGTCTGGATCGACGAATACATCTGCGCCACCTTGTTTTCGCGGATCAGGTTGCGGATGGCCGGGGTGCCGATCATGATCTCGTGGGCGGCGACGCGACCGTTGCCGTCCTTGGTCTTTAGGAGCGTCTGCGAGATCACCGCGCGCAGCGATTCGGACAGCATCGAGCGCACCATTTCCTTCTCTGCCGCGGGGAACACGTCGACGATACGGTCGATGGTCTTGGCAGCAGACGAGGTGTGCAGCGTGCCGAACACCAGGTGGCCGGTTTCGGCGGCGGTCAGCGCGAGGCGGATGGTTTCCAGATCACGCAATTCGCCGACCAGGATGACGTCCGGGTCTTCCCGCAACGCCGAGCGCAGGGCGTTACTGAACGATAGCGTATGCGGGCCGACCTCGCGCTGGTTGATCAGGCATTTCTTGCTCTGGTGCACGAATTCGATCGGGTCCTCGACGGTGAGGATGTGCGCGTACTGGTTCTCGTTGACGTAGTCCATCATCGCCGCCAGCGTGGTCGACTTGCCGGAGCCGGTCGGTCCGGTGACCAGCACGATGCCGCGCGGCTGGTCGGAGATTTCCTTGAAGATGGGCGGTGCGTTGAGCTCTTCCAGCGTCAGTACCTTGGACGGAATCGTCCGGAACACCGCGCCGGCGCCGTACTGCTGGTTGAAAGCGTTGACGCGAAAGCGCGCGAGGGAAGGGATCTCGAACGAGAAGTCGATTTCCAGCGTTTCCTCGTACACCTTGCGCTGGCTGTCGTTCATGATGTCGTACACCATGCGGTGCACGTCCTTGTGGTCCATCGGCGGCAAGTTGATGCGGCGGATGTCGCCGTTGACGCGAATCATCGGCGGCAGGCTTGCAGAGAGGTGTAAGTCGGACGCCTTGTTCTTGACGGCAAAAGCCAGCAGTTCGGAAATATCCACGCGTGCCTCGTTCAGTATTGGAGGGGTTTTGACTTTATCGATCCGGAACGAAACCGCTTGAAACCACCGGGGCGGGCGGCTTGGCGAAATCCCTTGAAAGCCGGATTGCGTTTCGGATCGATAACAATTTAATCATGGCTGTTATTGAACAGGGTTTGTGTTCAATAATAATCGCAATGGATAACGGCCCGGAAACACGAAAACTTGAGCCTGGCCTGCCGCCTTGCGGCAGCACGGCAAGTGTCCGTTTGCAGGCCGTGCAGGCGCGGATCGCGAGTGCGGCATCCGAAGCTGCGCGCGATCCGGCGGCGGTATGCCTGTTGGCGGTCAGCAAGACCTTCGATGCGGCGGCGGTTCGCGGCCTGGCCGCCTGCGGCCAGCGCGAATTCGGCGAAAATTATGTGCAGGAGGCGCTGGAAAAACAGGCGGCGTTGCGCGATCTGCCGCTGGTGTGGCATTTCATCGGGCCGATCCAGAGCAACAAGACACGGGCGATCGCCGAAAATTTCAGCTGGGTGCACAGCGTCGACCGGCTGAAGATTGCCGAGCGCCTGTCTACCCAGCGCCCAGCTGACATGCCTCCTCTACAGATATGCATCGAGGTGAATGTCAGCGGCGAAGCGAGCAAGAGTGGCGTGGTGCCGGCCGAGCTGCCCGCGCTGGCGGCGGCGGTAGCGGCGCTCCCGGGCCTGCGCTTGCGCGGCCTCATGGCGATACCCGCGCCGACCGCTGACGCGGCGGCACAGCGTGCCGCATTCAGGCAGGTGCGTGGACTGTTTGACGATCTGAAAACGCGCGACCATGCGCTCGATACCCTGTCGATGGGCATGTCGGGCGATCTCGAAGCGGCAATTCTGGAGGGTGCGACCACCGTTCGGGTCGGAACCGCCCTCTTTGGTGAAAGGACGTAGGTATGCATAAAGTGAGCTTCATCGGCGGCGGCAACATGGCGGCCGCCATCATCGGCGGTTTGATCGCCAGCGGCACCTCGCCCACCGAAATCGAAGTGGTGGAGATCAATGCCGACGCACGGGCACAGCTGTCCGCGCGTTTCGGCGTCGTGACCCATACGGACCTGTCGCAGGCGCGGCTGCATGCCCTGATCGTGCTGGCTGTGAAACCGCAAACCCTGCCTGAGGTGGCGGCCGCCCTGGCGTCACGGCTCGCGGGCCAACTGGTGATCTCGATCGTTGCCGGGGTTCGAGTGGCCGATCTTGCGCGTTGGCTGGGCGGGCACCGCCGCATCGTCCGCACCATGCCCAATACGCCGGCGCTGGTCCAGGCGGGAGTGACCGGCCTGTATGCGCCGCCGGATGTCGACCAGGACGCGCGCTCGCAGGCCGAAGCGGTGTTGCGGGCCGTCGGCGGCGTGGTGTGGGTGGAGGACGAGTCCTGGCTGGATGCCGTGACCGCCGTGTCGGGTAGCGGCCCCGCCTATGTGTTCTATTTCATCGAGTCGCTGGAGGCCGCCGCCGTGGCACAGGGCCTGCCGGCCGCCACGGCACGCCAGCTGGCCTTGCAGACTTTTTTCGGCGCCGCCAAGCTGGCGCTGGAGTCGGGCGAGGAACCGGCCGTCCTGCGCCAGCGCGTCACGTCCAAGGGCGGCACCACGGAACGCGGTATCGCGGCCCTGGAGGCGGCGTCCGTGAAGGCGGGCATTCGGCAGGCAGTGGAGGCGGCCGGCCTGCGCAGCGTGGAAATGGGCGATGAACTGGGGCGACTCGCATGATCGCAGGCGCGCTGACCTTCCTGATCCAGACGCTGGGCAACCTGTTCGTGATTGCCGTATTGCTGCGCTTCATGATGCAGCTGTACCGGGTGCCGTTTCGCAATCCCTTCGCGCAATTCATCGTTGCCGTCACCGACTTCGCGGTCAAGCCCCTGCGCCGCGTGGTGCCGGGCCTGTTCGGCCTCGACTGGGCCTGCCTGCTGCTTGCCTGGCTGGTCGAACTGGTGGTGGTCACGGCAGGCTACTGGCTGAGCGGCTTTCCATTCGCCTTGGCGGGCGGCAAGGTGTGGCCGGTCATGCTCGGCCTGGCGGCGGTACGGCTGGTCAGTCTGGCGGTATACATGATCATCGGCCTGACTGTCGTGCGTGCGGTGCTCTCATGGGTCAATTCGAATACCCCGCTGATGCCGGTGGTCTATGAGTTGACCGAACCGTTTCTGCGCCCGCTGCGCCGCATCGTTCCGATGATCGGTCAGGTCGACCTGACGCCGCTGGTGCTGTTCATCCTGTGCCAACTGGTCCTGATGGTGCCGGTACTGGCGATCGAACGGGCCTTGCTTGGCGCACTCTGAGCGGGAACGCCCCCCGGTCTGGGCGCACCGCAATGGTGCGGATTGGCTGCTGGAGTTGCACGTGCAGCCGGGCGCGAAGGTGACCGCCGCCGTTGGCGAGCATGGTGGCCGCCTGAAACTAAAGATTGCCGCGCCGCCGGTCGATAATAAAGCGAATGCGCATCTGCTGGCCTGGCTGGCCGCGCAACTGGGGCTGCCGAAATCCGCGGTGCGCCTGGTGCGAGGCGAAACTTCGCGGCAGAAGACCGTAGTGGTGTGTGGCGCCGACGCACCCTGGCGTGATATCGAGACAAGCAGTCAAACATGAGCATCCACCTGGAACAGGAAGTCGCCGAGTACAGCGAGCGGCGGTTGCGGCTGGCGACTGCGATTACCGACTATGCCGACTGGCTCGACCGCCAGCACGGTATCGATGCCGAACGCACCCTGCGCCTGGCCGATACCGCAGCGGGCCTGCGCCAGGACAAGCTGGTGGTGGCGTTCGTGGCCGAGTTTTCGCGCGGCAAGACCGAACTCATCAACGCCCTGTTCTTCGCCGACCATGGCCAGCGTCTGTTGCCGTCCGACGCCGGACGCACCACCATGTGCCCGACCGAACTGTTTGCCAATGCGGACGAACTCCCCAGCCTGAGCCTGCTGCCGATCGAAACGCGCCGCCGCAGCGAATCGCTGGCGCGGCTCAAGCACATGCCGATCGAGTGGTGCCGGGTCTTGCTCGATCCCGCCGATCCGCGCCAGTTGCAGGAAAGCCTGAAAAAACTGACTGAGACCAAATCGATGCCGGCTGTGGATGCCATCGAAATGGGATTATGGAACGGCGAGGACGCCAGCGAGCGCCACCTGCTGCGTGCAGACGGTACCGTGGAGGTGCCGGCCTGGCGCTACGCCATGGTCAATTATCCCCATCCGCTGTTGCAGGCCGGACTGACGATACTCGACACCCCGGGACTCAACGCACTGGGGGCCGAACCCGAGCTCACCCTGTCGGTGATTCCGAATGCGCATGCAGTGATGTACCTGCTGGCCACCGATACCGGGGTGACGCGCTCGGATCTCGAAATCTGGCAGAAACATGTCCACCGCCATTCCAACTACCACGTGGCGGTCCTCAACAAGATCGACATGCTGTGGGACGAACTCAAGAGCGATGCCGAAGTGCAGGCGACCATCGAACGCCAGGCCGAGGAAACCGCGCGCGTACTGAAGCTGCCGCGCAGCCGCGTGTTCACCGTGTCGGCGCAGAAAGCGCTGGCGGCCACCATCCGCGGCGATGCCGCCCTGCGCGTACGTTCCGGCATCGAATCGCTGGAATACCTGCTGGCGCACCAGGTGATCCCGGCGCGACGCGACATGCTCTACCACGCGGTCAGCCGCGAGGTGGCAACGCTGCTCGACGAGAGCCGAGCGGATCTGGCCGCGCGGCTCAAGCGCTCCAGCGACGAACTGATCCAGCTCACCCAGTTGTCGGGCAAGAACCGCGAGCTGATCGAACAGACGCGCGCCAGCCTGCAGCAGGAAAAGGACAGTTACGACGCCACCGCCGACCAGTTCCGCTCGACCCGGAAAATGGTGCAGGGCCAGGGCGAGCATCTGCTGTCGCACCTGTCTGAAGATACGCTGGATGCGATCCTGAAAGCGGCCCGTGACACCATGGAGAACAGCTGGACCACGCGCGGGCTGACGGGCGGCATCCGCCACCTGAGCGAAGAGATGGGCAGCCGTTTCCAGCAGGCGACCCGTCTGGCGGACAACATGCTGGATGCGCTCGAGCAGGCCTACATGCGGTTTCACCGCAAGCACAATCTGCCGAAGATGCAGGTGCCGCGGCTCGACCTGGGGGCCTACCGCAACCGGCTGGATGCGCTGACCCGCGAGACGGACGCTTTCTGCAAGGATCCCGCCAACCTGATGCTGGAAAAGCGTTTCATGATCCGGCGCTTTTATGCCGGCCTGGCCGAGGAGGCGCGCAAGGCATTCAAGCTCGCGCGGTTGGAGGCGGAGCGCTGGCTGCGTATCGCGCTCGATCCCATCATGACGCGCATCCGCGAGCATAAGCAGTATCTCGACACGAGGCTGGCCAGCCTGCAGCGCATCCTGGAAAACATGGGCACGCTGCACAGCCGCATGGCGCAGATCAAGCAGGAGATCAGCACGCTACGCCACGACAAGCTCGAGCTTGCCCGCATGTCCGAGCAGCTCACGGTTTAGGGTTCCGCCGGATTCGGTTAGCCGTTCAGGCGGTTCAACAGCACCGAGGTCTTGTCCGGGTCGGTGTTCTTCAGCAGCCGCTGCGTGGCGGAGGTCAATTCGTCCAGGTGGGATTTCAGCACCTGCTGCTTGACCTGCAATAGGCTGGCGGGCTGCATCGAAAACGTCCGCAGCCCCAGCCCCAGCAGCAAGCGCGTCAGCAGCGGATCGCCCGCCATTTCCCCGCATACCGAAACCGGCTTGCCGGCCTTGTCGCCGGCCCGGATGGTCAGCTGGATGAGGTTGAGCACCGCGGGATGCAGCGGATCGTACAGATGCGCGACGCTGTCGTCGGCGCGGTCGATCGCCAGCGTGTACTGGATCAGGTCATTGGTGCCGATTGACAGGAAATCGAGCTGCTCGGCGAAGAAGCTGGCCGAGAGCGCGGCGGCGGGCACTTCGATCATGCCGCCGAGCGGGATGCCTTCGTCGAATTTCAGTCCATCCTTGCGCAGCGAGGCCTTGGCCTCGTCGATGCGTTGCAGGGTCTGCCGCAATTCCATGAAACTTGCCAGCATGGGAATGAGGATGCGCACCTGGCCGTGGACCGATGCCCGCAGGATCGCGCGTAACTGGGCATGGAACAGGCCCGGCTCGGCCAGGCATAGACGGATCGCGCGCAGGCCCAGTGCCGGGTTGTCGGCCACGGTGTGGCCCCACGGCGCCTGCTTGTCGGCGCCCAGGTCGAGGGTGCGGATGGTGACCGGCTTGCCGTCCAGCGCTTCGGCCACCGCCTTGTAGGATGCGTATTGTTCCTCCTCGCTCGGCAGGTCGCTTCGGTTGAGGAACAGAAACTCGCTGCGGAACAGGCCGATGCCGTGCGCGCCCGCGGCCTTCACCGCATCGATGTCGGAGAGCAATTCGATGTTGGCCATCAATTCGACCGGTGTGCCGTCCAGGGTGGCCGACTTGCTGGTCTTCAGCCGCTTGAGCTTGTCGGTGTCGATGCGCCATTGATTCTGCCGCAGCCGGTATTCGGCCAGCACGGATTCGTCCGGGTTGACGATCACCACGCCATCGCGGCCGTCGACGATCAGCAGGTCGTGGTCGCGGATCAGGCCGCGCCCGTTGTGCAGCGCCATCACCGACGGCATGCCCATGCTGCGCGCGAGGATCGCCGTATGCGAAGTGGTGCCGCCAAGGTCGGTGATGAAGGCGGCGAAATGCACGTTCTTGAAGATGACCATGTCGGCCGGCGACAGCTCGTGCGCGACCAGGATGCGTTCGCTGTCGAAATCGACGTCCAGCGGCAGGTGGCTGGGGTGGCCCATCAATGCCTTCAGCACGCGCTGAACCACCTGCACCACGTCTTCCTGACGGCTGCGCAGATAGGCGTCGTCGATTTCCTCGAAGCGTGCCACCAGCGCTTCCATCTGCTGCGCCAGCGCCCATTCGGCGTTGCACTGGGTCTCGCGGATCAGGCGCTTGGGCGCCTCGGCGATCATCGAGTCGCCGAGGAACATCAGGTGCATGTCGAGAAATGCCGACAGCTCGGCGGGCGCGTTAGGCGGGATGTGGCTGCGCAGCACTTCGAGTTCGGCGCGGGTGGCGAAGATGGCCTCGTCGAAGCGCGCCAGCTCGTCCTTGATGTACTTGCGGTCAAGCATGTATTGCGGCACTTCGACGCGCGCGTTGGAGGTGAGGTGCGCATAGCCGATGGCGATGCCGCCCGAGACGCCGATGCCGTGCAGCGAGAAGCTCACAGTTCCTCCCCGAAACCGCTGGAAATCAGGCCGGCCAGTGCGTCGATGGCTTCCACCTCGTCGTCGCCGGCGGTCTCCAGGGACACGGTCGTCCCCTTGGCCGCGGCCAGCATCATCACGCCCATGATGCTCTTGGCATTGACGCGGCGACCGTTGCGCGACATGAACACATTGCTCTTGAAGCTCGACGCCAGCTGGGTCAGCCGGGCCGACGGGCGCGCATGCAGGCCCAGTTTGTTGACGATTTCAACGTCCCGTTGCTGCATGGCACATGGTCTCGGAAATATGGTTGATGCTGTTGCGGCCGCCTTCGACGATGCGTTCGATGAGCTGCGGCAATGCCAGGGTGTCGCGGTAGTTCAGCGCCTTCAGCAGCATCGGCAGGTTGACACCGGAAACGCCTTCGATATGGGCGGGTTCGAGCAGGCGGCACAGCGTATTGCTGGGCGTGGCCCCGTACACGTCGGTCAGCACCAGGATGCCGTCGCCTTCGTCCAGTTCGGCCAGGCGGGACTGCAATGCCTTCTGCCGTTCGTCGGGGTCGGCATGGCCGATGAAATCAATCGTGGCGAGGCCGCGCGGGCGCTGCCCCAGCACGTGGGTGGCGCACTCGACCAGGCTGTCGGCAAGCGAGCCGTGGGCAACGATGAGAATGCCTATCATGGGGTGGATGTCAGGCCAAAACCAGCATTCTAGCGAAGCCGGGCCTTCATTGCTGGGGAGGCATGGATTTGCCCCGCGGCATCCACCGCCAGATAGTCGGCGATACCTAGACGGGATGCATGATTGGCCAGCCGGGCTGCGCCGTCGATGAAGAGCGGCTTGGACAGCGCATCCGAACGTGTCCCGGCGCGATCGCCCGACACCAGGATCGTGACCGATTGCATGCCGGACGCCGGCCAGCCGGTGCGCGGATCGATCAGGTGGCAGTAGCGATGCCCCCCGGCCTCGAAATAGCGCTGGTAATCGCCCGAGGTACCGATTGCGTTGCCGTCGTGCAGATCCAGCGTGGCCAGCGTGCCGGGTTTGCGCGGGTGCTGGATGCCGACGCGCCATGGACGGTCGCCGTGCTGCCCCAGCGCGATGACATTGCCGCCGATGTTCACCAGCGCGTTTTTGATGCCGTGGGAGGTCAGGATGCGAACGGCCTCATCCAGTGCGTAGCCTTTGGCGTAACCACCGAGATCCAGCTGGACGGCCGGATTGTCGCTCCAGGCCTGATTGTTTTCGATATGCAGGTCTTCCATGCGTGGCGCCGCCTTCACCCAGCGTGCAATGGCGGCGGCATCCGGCACCTTCCCCTGTGGCGTGTCGGCATGGAATCCCCACAGCGCAATCAGGTTGCCGATGGCCGGGTTGAACAGGTCGTTCGACCGCGCCGAAACCGTTTGGGCATCGCGCAGCATGGCGGCGAGTTCGGGGGAGACGGGGATGTGCTCCCCTTTGGCCAGTCCGGCGTTGAGTCGCGACAGTTCGCTTGGCTGCCAGGCATGCAATTGGTGGTGCAACGCGTCGAAACGCGCCAGCACGGCGGCGATCGCCTGGCGGGCCTGTGCTTCCGGCGCATCGTAGACGCTGACTTCGACCAGTGTTCCGAAAACGTAGGATTGCTGCTGAACCAGCGGCGGCGAACTGCAGGCAGCCAGTGCGAAGGGAAGGAATGCAAGCCACAGAACGAGCCGTACGATGCGTCCATTCAGGATACTGGCGTTCGACATGACGCGGTTCACAACAGCATTCTCAGCTTGCGGCCGCCGGCGATGGAAAACCCTTCGCGCTCATAAAACGCCAGGGTCCTGTCGAATTGCGGAAGCGGCGGGGTGGTGACTTCCAGCCGTTTCCATCCCCGCGCCGTGCCGTATGCCTTGGCTTCGGAGACCAGCCGCATTCCCAGCCTACGGGTGCGGTATGCCGGGTGAACGTACAGTTCCGGGATCATGCCGAAAGCGCCTTCGGCATACAGCGCATGGCATTCGCAGAGCGCCACGAAGCCGACCGGGTCGCCGCTGGCAGGCCGGGCCACAAAGACGACATAGGTCCCGTTGCCCAGATAGGTCTCCAGTCTTGCGGTGGTTTCCTGGAGATTGAAATTGAAGGCCTGAGCATCGATCGCGTTGATGATTTCCGCGAGCAATTCGCCGACCAGGATGGCAATCGCGGGGGCATCCTTCGCATGGGCCGGCTGGATCAGGATGTCGGCAGTCATCCCGGCGAATGTTCGGCGAGTTGGATGCGCTCGATTGCGGCAATGAAGTGCGCTGCGACGTCGTACCCGGTCTGCGCAGTAATCTCCTGGAAACCGGTTGGGCTGGTGACGTTGATTTCGGTGAGGCAGTCGCCGATCACGTCGAGCCCGGCAAGGAAGATGCCGCGGGTCTTCGCCCACGGTGCGATCGTGTCGGCGATCTCGCGATCTCGCGCGGACAGGGGTTGTGCACGGGCCGTGCCGCCTGCTGCAAGGTTGCCGCGCGTCTCGCCCGCCAGGGGAATGCGCGCCAGCGCCCACGGCACCACTTCGCCATCGATCAGGAGGATGCGTTTGTCGCCGTCCTTGATTTCCGGCAGGTAGCGTTGCGCCATGATGGCGCGGCGACCGCGCTGCGTCAGCGTTTCGAGAATGGCGTTGCGATTGAGGTCGGATTGCGTGAGGCGAAAGATGCCGCTGCCGCCCATTTCGGTGAGGGGCTTGACGATGATGTCCTGGTGCTCGGTGAGGAAACGCCCGATATCCGCGGCATTGGCGGAAACCAGGGTGGGGGCGACGAATTGCGGAAAATCGAGGATCGCCAGTTTCTCGTTGAAGTCGCGCAGGGCGGCCGGCCGGTTCAATACGCGTGCGCCGTTGGATTCGGCAATGCCCAGCAGATGGGTGGCAAGCAGATAATCGGTGTCCACCGGCGGGTCGGTGCGCATCACCACGGCGTCGAAATCCTTCAGCGCGTAGACATCGCTTTGCGTGACGCGGTACCAGTCGTCGTCGGTGCGTACTTCAAGCGCGACACAGGTCGTGTGGGCGATGCCGCTCGCGATGTGCAACTGGTTGGCCTCGGCAGCGAACACGGCATGGCCGCGGGCCACCGCCGCGCGCATCATGGCCACCGAGCTGTCCTTGTAGGGCTTGAGACCCGCCAGGGGATCGACGATGAACAGCAGTTTCATGCAGCGGCAACCGCGTTTTCGGTGTTCTCGGCCCGATTGAGCGCCTCGTCGAGCTCGATGCTGGCGGCCAGCATCGCCAGCCGCGCGATCACCCCGTAGGCATAGAAGCGGTTGGGCGCGGCGTCGGGGTTGGCGCTGCGGTCGGGCGTCAGGCAGGTGTCGTCGAACGCCAGGGGCACGAAATGCATGCCGGGACTGTTGAGGTTTTCGTCCGACCCGCGCCCGGTGTGTACGCGGTAGAAGCCGCCGACGACGAAATGGTCGAGCATGTAGACCACCGGTTCGGCAACCGCGCCGTTGATGCTCTCGAAGGTATAGACCCCTTCCTGGATCAGCACCTCGCTGAAGGCGAGCCCTTCCTTGCCGACGGCCATCTTGTTGCGTTGCTTGCGGTTGAGTTCGCGCACGTCGTCCGGCGATTTCACCGTCATGATTCCCATGCCATAGGTGCCGGCGTCGGCCTTGACGATGACGAAGGGCGGTTGGTCGATGCGGTATTCGTCGTATTTGAGCTGGATCTTGTCCAGCATCTCGCCCACCTTCTCGGCCAGACATTCTTCGCCCTGACGCGCCTGGAAGTCTATCTTGCCGCAGTGGTTGAAATAAGGGTCGATCAGCCAGGGGTCGATGCCGACCAGCCGGGAGAATTCGCCGGCGACGTGCTGGTAGGCGGCAAAGTGGCTCGACTTGCGGCGGGTCGCCCAGCCGGCATGCAGCGGCGGCATGATGGTCTGTTCGATGCCCTTGAGGATATCGGGCACGCCCGCCGAGAGGTCGTTGTTGAGAAGCACCGCGCAGGGGTCGAAGCCTTCCAGCCCGACGCGGTCGCCCTTGCGGATGAGCGGTTCCAGCGTGAGACGCCCGCCGGCAGGCAGTTCCAGTGTGGTCGGCTGGGTGATCTCGGGAATCAGCGTACCGATACGCACGATGAGGCCGGTCTGGCGCAGGATGTGTGCGAGTACCGCGACGTTCTGCAGGTAAAAGGTGTTGCGCGTGTGGTTCTCGGGGATCAGCAGCAGGCGCTGGGCGTCGGGGCAGATTTTTTCCACCGCGCCCATCGCCGCGTGGATCGACAGCGACATGAACGACGGGTTGAGGTTGTTGAAGCCGCCCGGAAACAGGTTGGTGTCGACCGGCGCGAGCTTGAAGCCCGCGTTGCGGATATCGACGGAGGTGTAGAACGGCGCCGACTGTTCCTTCCATTGCTGGCGAAACCAGTGCTCGATGGTCGGCTGGGCATCAAGCAGGCGTTTTTCCAGTTCCAGCAGCGGACCGGTGAGTGCAGTGGTGAGGTAAGGAACCATAGAATAGGGCTTTCGAAGAAGGTTTTATTTTAGGCCAAGCCGGATGTTTGACATCGTTTTGTTTCAGCCCGAGATTCCGCCCAACACCGGCAACCTTATCCGCCTCGCGGCCAACACCGGTTGCCGTCTGCATCTGGTCGAACCACTGGGCTTCGACCTGTCGGACAAGCAAGTGGCGCGCGCCGGGCTGGATTACCACGACATGGCCTGCGTCATGGTGCATGCCGGCTGGGACGCGGTGCAGGCGGCCCTGGCTGGCCGGCGCTGGTTTGCGCTCACCACCAAGGGCAGCGTACGCTATGCCGATATCGCTTTCCGACCGGACGACGTGCTGCTGTTTGGCCCGGAGTCGCGTGGCCTGCCTCCGGAGATCCTGACGCAGTTCGACGCGGACCATCGTCTGCGCCTGCCGATGCTGCCCGGCTCGCGCAGCATGAACCTGTCCAATGCCGTCAGCGTGGTCGTGTTCGAAGCCTGGCGGCAAAACGGTTTTCCGGGTGGCACCTAAGTCCACAGCGGGTAAGCGTCGCATGAGCATGCTCACCTTGACTTTTTCCTCCCTCGATTGACCCACCGGGGGGCCCATGGTTCGGGAGCTGCCTGTCCGCGCTTCAGTCAGATGTCCGCCGCGCTAAAGTTTCAGCCTGTAAAGACGTTATTGAAGATAACGTTATCTGTATATATGCGATTTCATTGGAGTGGTCGCCGGATAACGTATCGAGCAATAGCGGATTGAGTTGAGGAAAGTATGCGCGTCAATTTACCCATTACGAATGCTGAATATGAATTGAGCGATGGCGTGTCGCTGGTCTCCAGGACCGATCTGAAGGGGCGAATCCTCTACGCAAACCTCGCCTTCATCGAGGCCAGCGGTTTTAGCGAAGCCGAACTGCTCGGGAAACCCCATAATCTTGTCCGCCATCCGGATATGCCGGAAGAAGCGTTTGCGGATCTCTGGGCCACACTGAAAGCCGGCCTGCCCTGGAGTGGCGTGGTGAAGAACCGCCGCAAGAATGGTGATTTCTACTGGGTGTTCGCCAACGTGACGCCGGTGAATGAAAACGGCGTGGCCAACGGCTATCTGTCGGTGCGGACCAAGCTGTCGCGGCCGCAGATAGTCGAGGCCGAGCACCTTTATCGGCAGTTCAAGGAGGGTCGAGCGGACCATATGGCGATCAGACATGGCATGGTTGTTCGTACTGGACTGATTGGCCGGCTGATGTCCTTCAGACGTATCCCCGTCAATCTGCGCATTGCGTTGAGCACTGGAATCGGTGCCGCCTTGATGCTGGGCGTCGGCTTGTTCGGCGGGTGGGAAACCAGCGCCCTGGCCAAGGCGGCCGGCGTGCAGAGTACGCTTCCTGCATTGATGGTGACGGCGGGTGGAATCGGTGCGCTCCTGACGTTGTTGTTCGGCTATTTCATCTCGCGCACGATCCTGCGCCCGCTGGATCGCGCATTGGGCGTCGCGCACGCGATCGCGGGCGGCGACCTGTCGCTTCAATTCGAGGTGTCCGCCTGGGACGAGACCGGCCAGTTGATGCGTGCGCTGACCCAGATGAAGGCCAACATGGTCGGTGCGGTGTCCGATATCGGCTTGAATGTCGAGAGCATCAGGATTGCGGCCAGCGAGATCGCTTCCGGCAACGCTGACCTGTCAGGGCGCACCGAATCGCAGGCATCGAGCCTTGAGGAAACCGCCAGTTCCATGGAAGAGCTCACCAGTACGGTGAAACAGAATGCCGAGCATGCCCGCCATGCCAACCAGCTGGTTGGCTCGACTGCCGAGATCGCTGCCAGAGGGGGGGCGGTGGTCGGAGAGGTGGTCGACACCATGGCCTCGATCAGCGCCAGTTCGAAGAAAATTGCCGACATCATCGGCGTGATCGACGGTATCGCCTTCCAGACCAATATCCTGGCACTGAACGCCGCAGTGGAGGCCGCGCGCGCGGGGGAGCAGGGGCGTGGTTTCGCCGTGGTCGCGGGCGAAGTCAGGAACCTGGCGCAGCGTTCCGCCGGGGCCGCTCGGGAGATCAAGTCGCTCATCGGCGATTCGGTGGAAAAAGTCGATCTGGGTAGCAAACTGGTGGGCGAAGCGGGCGGGGCCATGGAAGATATCGTCACCTCGGTGGAGTTGGTGGCCGAACTCATGAGCGGGATAGCCACGGCAAGCCAGCAGCAGAGCGCCGGCATCGAACAGGTCAATCAGGCAGTCGGGCAGATGGACGAAATGACCCAGCAGAATGCTGCGCTGGTGGAGCAGGCCGCAGCCGCGGCAGAGAGCCTGCATGAACGAGCGGACAAACTCGCCCAGGCTGTGAGCATGTTCCGCCTGCAAGGTGACGGAACGTCAGTCCGCCCCGAGCGCGCTACGCGACCGGTTTTGCACCTGCACCCGAGGGCGCCGGCTGCGTCCTCGGCCCTACCGGAAAAGCGCGCGGTCGCGCGCTAGCCACGGCCGCCTGCCACTGTCGGGCGCAGGATGCTTAATCGATAAGCGTGGCGTCCTGCTCGCAGCGAGCCCGAAGCCAGGCGATCAGTTCGTTCAAAGGAAGAGGCCGGCTCAGGTGATAGCCCTGGGCCTGCTCGCATCCCATACCGGCCAGCAGGGCCAGGGCTTCCGCGTTCTCCACGCCTTCCGCGATGACGCGCAGCCCGAGACTGTGGGCCAGGGCGACGGTGGATCGCACGATGATCGCGTCCTGGGTGTTGTTGTTCATGCCCATGACGAATGAGCGGTCGATCTTCAGGGCGCTGAGCGGGAGACGCCGCAGATAGGCCAGGGAGGAATAGCCAGTCCCGAAATCGTCGACGGCAATGTTCACGCCCATGGCCGCGATTTCCTGCAGCAATGCGACCGAGCTGTCCGGGTCGTGCATCAAGGCGGTCTCGGTCAGTTCCAGTTCGACTTCCCGTTCGGGAATGCCGTGCCGGGTGATGGCTTCCGCAAGCCGGGCCACGTAGTGGGTGTCCATCAGATTGCGCACGGAGAGATTGATGGCCACGGGTTGCGCATATCCCAGATCGTGCAAACGCCGCTTGTCCGCCAGCGCCAGGTCCATGATGGCGGTCGTAAAGGGGTGGATGACGTCGTTCATTTCCACCAGATGGATGAAGACGCCAGGATACAGCAGACCGCGACTGGGATTCTGCCAGCGCACCAGCGCCTCGAAACCGGTGACCTGTCCGCTCGCAATGTCCAGCTTGGGCTGGTAGTGAAGAACCAATTCCCCGCCTTGGACCGCCTGCACCAGTTCGCTGGCGAGGGCGAGACGATCCGGGCTGTAATTGTCGAAACTGCGGTCGTAGACCACGACGCCGGCTGTCAGCGTCTTCGCCTGATACATGGCCACGTCCGCCGCCCGCAACAGCGCATGGCTGCTCTCGCCGTGTTCCGGGTAATACGCCACGCCCACGCTGACGCCCACCTGCAAGGCCATGCCATCCACCATAAAAGGCCGGCGCAGTGCCGTCGTCACGTGTTTGGCCAGCGTGACGGCATCGGTTTTGTCGGGCAGACCCGTGAGCAATACGGCGAACTCATCTCCGCCCAGGCGGCAGACCAGAGCACGAGTGCCAGACAGGGCGTCCTGCAGTCGCGGGCCGATATGCGTCAGCAGGTGATCACCAACGTGGTGGCCCAGGGTGTCATTGATTTCCTTGAAGTGGTCCAGATCCAGCAGCAGGAGTGCGGTCAGTCCGCCCGGAGCCTGTTCGATCCGGGTTGCAAATTCTTCATGCAGGACGGAGCGATTGGGCAAAGCGGTGAGACTGTCGTGTTTGGCCTGGAAGCCCAGGCTGACGACATGGCGCGAATTGGCGATGGCCAGGGCGACGGTATTGCTGAAGGCATTCAGGGTCTCCAGTTCCACATCGCTGAATGTCCGCTGCTCACGGTATGCCAGGTTGATGCAGCCCAGTGCCTGCTCGTGGTAAATTATGGGAATGATGAGCGCCGAGTTCAGACTCGCTGCTGTCAGGACATTCTTCAGATCAGCCGGAACACGGTCGTCGTGGGGAAGATCGTTGCTGGCCAGCAAACGCTTTTGAGTCACCGCCTGGCCGCTGTGGCTTCCCGCCACGGGCAGATTGACGATCAATCGCAATATCCGTTCCTCAAAACCGCGATGGGCCACCAGGTCCAGCCGGGCGGCATCCGCAGACAGCAGATAGATCGCGATACTGGGCGCATGGCTCAGGCCGAGCAAGGCCTCCATGGTTTCCTGGAGGATCGCGTCCAGCTTCAGGGAGGCGTGCAGGCGATTGGACAGCTGGTTGATGAGACGTAGATGTTCGTTGCGTTCGATCAGGGCCTGGCGCGACAGCATCAATTCGGCCTCGGCTTTCTTGCGTTCGCTGATGTCGCGCACGGTCGCCAGGATGTGCGGTTCGTCCCCGATCATGACGATGTTCAAGCTCACTTCCGCGTCGAAGGGCGTGCCATCGTAACGCTGGTGGCGCCACTCGAAGAACTGGGTTTCGCCGTGGAAGGCCGCCGTGATTTTTTCCTGCGCCTTGCTCCTGGACAGGCGGCCGTCCAGTTGGAACTCGGGGGAATATCGATAAGGCGTGGTGCCGACGATCTGATCGCGCGTGCAACCGAACATTTCCAGCGTGGCTGGATTGCAATCCACGAAGTACTCTCCCTTCATCAGGAAGATGCTGTCGCCCGCACGTTCGAACAGGGTACGATAGCGCGCCTGGCTGTCGCGCAGATTGGCCTGGGTCTGCTTTTGCGCGGCCAGATCGGCTGCGATCCCCAGGAAGCCTTCGATTTTTCCATTCGGGCCATGCAGGGTCGTGACCGACAGCCGCACCGGAATACGGCTTCCATCCTTGCGCAAATAAGTCCACTCGCGTTCCTCGGATTGGCCGCGTCTGGCCTTGGCGACAAAGACGTCAAACCCGGGCTGGATCGGCTCGCCCAGTTCCTGGGTGAGCGCTGTCGCGTGCTGACGTATTTCGTCCGTGTCGTGGAAGAGGGCCGGCGTCTGCTTGCCGATCACCTCGTCCGCGGCATATCCCAGCATGCGCTGGGCTGCCGCGTTGAAACTGACGATAAGGCCGGCGGTATCGGTGGAGATGATGCTGTAATCGGCACTGTCCAGGACGGCCTGTTGCCAGGCCGAAAGATGCGCGACGGCTGCGTCGGATTCGATCTGGCGCGCCAGCGAGCGCCGATAGACCCATGTGCCGCCCAGCAGGAAGACGCAGAGCAGCAGGCTGGCCAACAGCAGCCTCTGCAGCCAGCTGTATACGATGGCATGCCAGGGGATCAGCGAGCCGGCCAGCAGGCCGTACTCGTCTATGCGTTCGTAGACGAGATAATGGAGGCCCTGGTTACGCGGCAGGTCGATGGCCATCGAGCCTCGTCCGTGCTTGGCTGCGGCAAGCTGCCGAAGGGTTTCCGGCGAGACCGGCTGGCCATACGTGCTTGGGACCGTGGCCCGTGTGTCGCCTGCGGGCAGGGGATAGAAATATTGCAGGTAATGGTCGTCGCGCAGCAGCCCCATCTGGATTTCGGGCGGCAGGGTCGTGTGCGCCCACAAGGTGGTGCCGCCCTTGATCGAATACCCTGCCGTCATGACCGCCACCAGCCGGCCCTGCGAATCAAGAATGGGTACCGGCACCGGGTTCACCCAGAGCTTCAGCGCCTTCATGTAGTACGGCCTGCCGAACTGGATATGGCCGGAACGGATGCAGGCAAGGAAACTGTCGCGGGTTTCGGGCTGGCTCAGCAGGTTGGGCAGGGATTTTCCATCCGGAACGCCGCTGACCAGGACGAGTTGTCCATCGGGCCTAGCCAGCCCCAACCCGGCCATACCTGGATCGATCGATTTCATGCGTTCGATGAGTTCGCGTCCGCGGGAGGGCGACTGCAAGGCACCCTGGGCGATGAGTTCGCTGCCCAGGCCGCGCAGGACCAGTTCATAGTTTTTCAATGTGGTGCGCGTGTTCTGCACCAGGATGCTGTTGAAATAGCGCAATTGCCCCTCGATATCCCGTTTCGCGTCGAGCCAGTGCCGGGCAACGGCGATGAAATAAGCCAGCACGAAAAACCCGATCAAGGCAAAGAACAGACCGCGCAGAGGCCTGGGATCGTTTTGGGATGGCGGATTGACGGAGCTGCTCATGCTGAGGTGGGGCCTAGGCGGTGGCGGATCCTTATGTTCGTTAGTGTTGTTGAAGGCAGCCTGTCCGGTGCCGGACGTCGTTGCATGATGATGTGGCCACGACGTCTGGTGTGTAACGGATATAGTCAATTGGACTGTAGCCGGGCGCCTGCACGACGACAAGTGCCGTTTTAAGGTGGGCGTCGGGTCGATTCTGCCTGCGATGCAGGCGAGGTGGTTTTCGAAAGGAGTGAAGCGGCGCTTTAAAACTCGGCCTTGATTTCCCTGTTCAACAAGGTGTCGACTGCACGGTCGGCGGGCAAGCCATCGAACAATACCCGGTAGACAGTGCGGGCGACTGGCATCTCCACACCGAGTTCGTCGGCCAGCGCGGCGACTTCGCGTGCGGTGGTGACGCCTTCGGCCACATGGCCGAGTTCGTTGAGGATGGCATCGAGCGGCAGGCCGCGGGCAAGTCGCAGGCCGACTTGGCGGTTGCGCGACAGATCGCCGGTGGTGGTGAGGATGAGGTCGCCGAGTCCCGACAATCCCATGAAGGTCTCGAAGTGGCCACCGAGCTTGACGCCGAGGCGGGTCATTTCGGCGAGGCCGCGGGTGATCAGTGCGGCGCGGGCGTTGTGGCCGAGCTGGAGGCCGTCGCAGATGCCGGCGGCAATCGCCATGACATTTTTCAGCGCGCCGCCGAGTTCGACGCCGATGACGTCATCGTGCGCATAAATGCGCAGGCGCTGGCCCGACAGACTCTCAGCCAGATGCTGCGCCAGGGCGGTGTCGTGACAGGCCAGCGTAAGTGCGGTGGGATAGCCTTGTGCGACTTCCTGGGCAAAGCTGGGGCCCGACAGCACGCCGGTCTGTGTGTGCGTGGGGAGCAGCTCGGCGACGAGTTGATGGGGCAATTTCCGGCTGCCGGGTTCGAAGCCTTTGCTGACCCAGATCAGCGGCGGCAGGTTGGCATGGGCGGCCAGGGCGGCCAGCGTCGGACGCAGGCCACCGCTGGGGACGGCAACGACGATGAGGTCGGCTGCCTCGACGGCAGCGCCGAGATCGGGGTTGAAGTGCAGCGCGTCCGGTAATCTGCAGTCAGCCAGATAGCGTGCATTGACGCGGGTCGTACGCATGGCGTCGAGTTCGGCTGCATTGCGCCCCCACAGAGTGACGGTATGGTGGGGAGCCCAGCTGGCTGCCAGCGCGGTGCCCCATGCGCCGGCACCCAGTACCGACAGCTTCATTGCCCCCAGACCTCTTGCACCGATATCCAGCCGGTCAGGCCGTTGGCATGTTTGACTGGCAGCCAGCCGGTGGCGTCGGGCTTGCCGGTGACGTCGAGCAGGACGCCGCGTGCGGCACGGAACACGGAGGGGGCGTCGGCTCGCGGCTGTTGCCGGACGGTGCCGGTTTCAGTCTTGATCATCACGCTCCGGGGGCCGTCCAGGGCCGATTTCTCGATCCATGCCAGACGGCCGGTGTAGTCGCGTACCTTGACCCAGGCCTCGGTGTCGACGACAACTTCGAAAGGCAGGCCGCTCCCCGCCACCGTCAGCTTGCCGGCTGCAGTCGAGGGGGCGTCATACAGCACGGCGGCATGTCCGGTGCTGCGGTATTCCAGTGCGCTGGCCGGGTTCGCCAGTGCAAACAGCAGGCCGCCTGCGAGGAACAGGCCAGCGCGAAACCGTCGCACGGTCAACACGTCCGCTTCAATGGGTTTGCGCCGGGGCGGCCTGCTGCTGTGTTTGCTGTTGTTGCAGGAACAGGGCTTCGAAGTTGACCGGATTCAACAGCAGCGGCGGGAAGCCGGCGCGGATCACCACGTCGGACACGGTCTCGCGCAGATACGGGAAGACGATGTTGGGACAGCCGATGCCCAGCACCATGGGCAGCTGGTCCTGCGGCACGTGTTCGATGCGGAAGATGCCGGCCTGGGTGCATTCGACAAGGAACATCGTCTTGTCGCCAGTCTTGGCGGTGACGGTGACGGTGATACTGGCGTGGTACAGGTCTTCGCCGAGCGCGCGGCTTTCGGACGACATGTTGACGTCGATCTGCGGGGCTTCGCGCTCCAGGTAGATGGCGGGTGCGTTGGGCACTTCCACCGACAGATCCTTGATGTAGAGTTTTTCGATGTTGAATACGGGTTGTTGCGCGTCGGCCATGATGTCTCCCTGAATAAGAAAACCGGAGCCTGCGCTCCGGGGATGGGCCTATTTTACACGGGCTTTAAGTCGCCTCCATGAATCTGCCGTGCGATGACGGGGCCTGCTTCGCGGCCTTATTGGATGCCTTGCGACGCCAGCCAGCGTTTCAGCGCATGGGCTTCCATCGCACCTGAGATGCGCGCGGCCTCGGCGCCATTCCGGAACAGGATCAGGCTGGGGATGCCCTTGATGTGGTGGCGCATCGATACCTGCGGATGGGCTTCGGTATCGACCTTGGCGAAGCGCACGCGCGTGCTCATCTCGGCGGCCACCTGCTGGAACACCGGCGCCATCATCTTGCAGGGGCCGCACCAGCCGGCCCAGAAATCGACCAGTACCGGCAAGCCGGCCTTGGCGATGAAGCGGCCGAACGTGTCGGCGGTGAGGTCTACCGGTTTGCCCGGCAGCAAGGGCGTGCCGCATTGGCCGCATTTGGGCCCGTTGGACAGCCGATCATCCGGCACGCGGTTGATGGCAAGGCAGTGGGGGCAGGCGAGTTCCATCGGGATTCCTTGAAGCGAATGATCTTCGCTTCAAGGTGGGGGGCGCCGCCGGAAATTCAAGCATGTTCCGGCAAGGCGGAGCTATCAGGCGCGGTTCAGCAGTGGTATCAGTTCGCCCGCGGCATCGAGCGCGGACGTGTCATCGAATCCGCCGACGTGGGTGTCGCCGATGAATATCTGCGGGACGGTGCGACGGCCGCCGGTGCGCGCCATCATTTCTTCCTGCCTGGTCGGATCGAGATCGATGCGGATCTTTTCGATTTCGGTGGCGCCGCGGCTCTTCAGCAGTCGCTCTGCGGCGACGCAGTAAGGGCAGACGGCGGTGCAATACATGACGACTTTGGCCATGGGGCCTCCTTGTTCAGGGATTACTTGGCGACAGGCAGGTTGGCGCGTTCCCACGCGATGATGCCGCCCGCCTGGTTGTATACGGTCTCGAAACCGGCCTTTTTCAGCAGGTTGCAGGCACGCGCCGAGCGCTGGCCGCTACGGCAGGTGACGAGAATGGGTTTGGCCTTGAATTTCTCGAGTTCCTGGAGACGGCCGGACAGCTGGCCGAGGGGAATGTGCTTGGCCCTGGGAATATGGCCGGTGGCAAATTCCTTGTCCTCGCGCACGTCGAGGATCAGCGCGTCGTCGTTGAAAAGGCGGGTGGCTTTCAGTGTGTCGGCTTCTTCGATGCCCGAGAGCTTGCCGCCGAGGAAGGACCACATCAGCATGGCGCCGGACACTCCGGCCACGGCCACCAGCATCCAGTTCTGCTGCAGGAATTGAACGTCCATGTCTTCCCCTTACAGCCCGCAGCCCGGTTTGACGCCGGCCTTCTTCAGCATGATGTCCATCGGGCAAAAACGGGTGATGCCGGACTGGAACAGGTTGAAGCCGACGAAGGCGGTAAACCACAGCCACGACAGGTGGGTCATGTCGACGCTGCCGGAAAAGTGGGCCAGTGCCAGCGACAGCATGATGAAAAATCCGGCGATGATACGGACCATGCGTTCAACGGTCATGATGAAACTCCTGCTTTCGGTAAAGAATGTTTGCGGTAGTTGGCAGCGTAATACAGCACGGGAATCACCACCAGCGTCAGCAAGGTGGAGACGAAGATGCCGAAAATCAAGGATACAGCCAGTCCGGAGAAAATCGGGTCGTCGAGGATGAAGAACGCGCCCAGCATGGCGGCCAGACCGGTCAGCACGATGGGCTTGGCCCGGGTGGCGCCGGCCTGGATCATCGCTTCCTGGAAATCCATGCCGGCCGCCGCCTGCTCGTTGATGAAGTCGACCAGCAGGATCGAATTGCGCACGATGATGCCGGCCAGCGCGATCATGCCGATCATCGATGTGGCGGTGAACTGCGCACCGAGGAGGGCATGGCCCGGCATTACACCGATGATGGTGAGCGGGATCGGCGCCATGATGACGAGCGGAGTCAGATAGCTCTTGAACTGCGCGACGACCAGGATATAGATCAGCATCAGCCCGACCGCATAGGCGAGCCCCATGTCGCGGAAGGTCTCATAGGTGACCTGCCACTCGCCGTCCCATTTCAGGCTGAATCCGGTATAGGGGTCGGCGGGCTGGTGGATGAAATACTCTGACAATGTGCCGCCCTGCGCCAGCGGTTTGTCCTTCAGTGCGCCGCGCATTTCGAACAGGCCGTACAGCGGCGAATCCAGTTTGCCGCCGGTGTCGCCGACCACGAATACCACGGGCAGCAGGTCCTTGTGGTAGATGGTCTTCTCGCGTGAGCTCGGCATCACTTCGATCAGTTCCGACAAGGGCACCAGGTTGCCGTCGTTGCCGCGCACCGTCAGTTTCAGCAAATCGTCGAGCCCGCTCTGGCGTTCCGGGGGCAGGGTGATGCGTACCGGGATTTCGTACTTGGCGCCACTGCCGTGGATGGGCGTGACATTCTCACCCGACAGCCCCATCTTCATCGCCGCGACAATGTCTTTCTGCGCCACTCCGGCGACCGCGGCCTTGTTCTGCAACACACGCAGCACGAAGCGCTGGGCGTCGTCCTCGACCGTGTCGTCGATGGCGACGATGCCCTTGGTTTTCTCGAAGACGTTGCGCACCTGCTTGGCTACCTGGATCTGCGCGTCGTAATCGGGACCATAGATTTCAGCCACGATCGGCGACATCACTGGCGGTCCGGGCGGCACCTCGACCACCTTGACGTCGGCGCCGTGCTTTCTGGCGATGGCTTCGACCGCGGGGCGGATCGCCTGTGCAATTTCGTGGCTCTTGCGGTCGCGGTCGTGCTTGTCGAGCAGGTTGACCTGCAAATCGCCGACCTCGGGGCCGGAACGCAGGTAATACTGCCGCACCAGGCCATTGAAGTTGATCGGTGCGGCGGTGCCGGCATAGGCCTGATAGTCGGCGACCTCAGGGACCTGCGCAACTGCCGCGCCCATTTCACTCAGGACCTGGGCGGTTTTTTCCAGCGGCGTGCCAACCGGCATGTCAACGATGATCTGGAATTCGGATTTATTGTCGAACGGCAACATTTTCAGGATGACGAGCTTGACCATCGGCAAGGCGATCGACAGCAGGATGGCGATACCGATCCCCAGCCACAGCTTGCGTCGTGCGCCCTTGCCCTCGCTGCCGCGCAGGAAGGGCGTCAGGCGGGCGCGGAACAGGGCGAGCAACTTGTTGTCGCCTGCCACATGGGCGCCGGGTGCCTCTTGCTTGATCAGTTTCAGCGCCAGCCAGGGCGTGACGATGAAGGCGATGGCCAGCGAGATCACCATGCCGATCGAGGCATTGATCGGGATGGGGCTCATGTAGGGGCCCATCAGGCCGCTGACGAAAGCCATCGGCAGCAAGGCCGCGATCACGGTAAGGGTGGCGAGGATGGTCGGCCCGCCCACTTCGTCGACGGCACGCGGGATGATCGCTTCGAGGCCGTCGTGGTCCAGGCGCATGCGGCGGTGGATGTTTTCCACCACCACGATGGCGTCATCGACCAGGATGCCGATCGAGAATATGAGTGCGAACAGCGACACCCGGTTCAGCGTGAATCCCCCGGCCCACGAGGCGAACAGCGTGGCCGCGAGCGTCAACAGCACCGCGGCGCCGACGATCAATGCTTCGCGTTTGCCGATGGCGAACAACACCAGCAAGACCACCGAGGCCGTCGCGAAAATCAGTTTCTGGATCAGCTTCTTGGCCTTGTCGTCGGCGGTGGCGCCGTAGTTGCGGGTGACGCTGACCTCGACGCCTTCGGGCAAGACGCTGTTCTGCAGGCTGTTGACGCGTGCGATGACCTTTCTGGCCACGTCGACCGCGTTCTCGCCGGGTTTCTTGGAGATCGCCAGCGTGACCGCCGGGTAGGTCTGGCCGTTGTCGGCCTTGATTTTTCCGCCGGCGCCGGGGCCGTGCCAGACGTAGCGGGTGGGCTGGTCGGGACCGGCGGCCACACTGGCCACATCGCTGATGTAGACCGGGCGGCCCTGTGCGACGCCGACGACGAGTTGACGGACGTCGTCGGCACCCGTGAGGAAGGTTCCGGTCTGGACGAGGATCTCCTGATTGTTCGAGACCAGCGTGCCGGAGGGTTGGGCGGCGTTGGAGACCTGCAGCGCGTCGCGGATGTCCTTGGGTGTAATGCCGAATGCGGCCATGCGATCGGGATCCATCATCACCCGCACGGCGAGGCCGGGGCCGCCGATGGTCGTGACTTCGCGGGTGCCGGGAATACGCTTGAGCTCGATTTCGGCCGCGTGTGCGGCCTGTTCCATTTCGTAGGCGCCGCGCGTCGGGTCGCGCGTCCACAGGGTGACGGTGACGATCGGCACGTCGTCGATGCCGAGCGGTTTGATGATGGGCTCGCCGACGCCAAGTTCGGGCGAGACCCAGTCACGGTTGGCCTGGATGGTGTCGTACAGTCGCACCAGCGCCTGGGTGCGGTCCTGGCCGACCAGGTATTGCACGGTCAAAATCGCCATGCCGGGCTTGGAGACCGAATAAATGTGCTCAATGCCGGCGATCTGCGACAGCACCTGTTCGGCGGGCGTTGCCACCAGGGCTTCGACGTCCTTGGCCGACGCGCCGGGAAAGGCGATGAACACATTGGCCATGGTCACGTTGATCTGCGGCTCTTCCTCGCGCGGCGTGACCAGAATGGCAATCAGGCCCAGCAGGGCCGCGATCAATGCGATCAGCGGCGTGAGCTGGGACGTGAGGAAGAAACGGGCGATGCGTCCGGAGAGTCCCATGCGTCTGTCCGTTTACTTGGCCCGCTGGTTGGCGGCGCTTTTGGCGTAGATGCCCGCCTTGACCGGCTCGAGCGCTATGACGTCGCCCGGGTTCAGCCCGGCCAGCACTTCCACCTGCCCGCGTGCGTTTGGCGTACCCAGGCGGACCTGCCGCAGACTCACCTTGCCCTGATTGACGACATAGACCGCGGTGATTTCGGAACGCCGGACGACGGCGCTGAGCGGGATGGTGAGCTTGCGTGCGCTGGCCATGGAAAAATGCGCACGCGCGAACATCCCGGGAATGACACCTTCCACGTCCGCGGGCAGGTCGATGCGTACCTTGACCGTGTGGGTGGCCACGTCAGCGGACGGCAGCACGGTAATTCCGGTGGCGGCAATCCACTTGCTCAGCGACGGAATCTCCACTGCGACGCGCGGCGCGGCCTTGATCTCGGCGAGCTTGTATTGCGGGATGTTGGCGATGACCCGCATGTCCTTGGGGTCGAAGCCGGTCATCAGGGGTTTGCCCGGCGTAACGGTTTCGCCGACTTCGACATGGCGGGCGGCGACGATTCCGGAAAACGGAGCCGTAATGACGGTGTGGCCGCTGACCGCAGCGGTTTGTCCCGCGCCGGCGCGGGCAGCGCGGGCGGCTGCCTCGGCTGAACGATACTCGGCGGTGGCGCGGTCGAGCGCGGCCTGGCTAATGAATTTCTGCCGGAACAGTTGCTGCTGGCGTTCGTAATTGGCGCGCGCATTCTCCAGCGTGGCGGTAGCCTGGGCCACTTGCGCCTGGCTGCCGGTCGCCGCGGAGGACAATTCCTGTGCCGACAGCCGCACGATCACCGATCCCGCCTTGACGTAATCCCCCGCATCGAAATTGACTGCGGCCACGCGTCCCGATACCTGGGCCGCGACGGTGGACTGCTTGACGGCCTCGACGGTGGCTTCGGTACTGTAGCCCGTATCCGTCATCTGATAATTCACAGTGGCGGTGGTGAATGGCAGCGCAGCCCAGACGGGTTGCGCAATGAGCACGGCACAGGCCAGTAGGCAGGCAAGCTTGGACACTGACGCATCTCCAGAAAAATCGTCCATCAGTATAATCTAATATATTATTTAATTCAATAACTTGTGTTGGACGTTGTGGCGTGTTTTCCCTCTACGCCGGGCGACAGGGGGCTGAAAGGAATACAAGCTTAGCCTGTCTCGCCGCAGGGCATACAGGCTCGATCCGTTCAGGCACTTCGCTTCTTCTTGTGGGCGGTCGCCGGAGATGGAATGTCGCGTGTCATATGCAAGGGGGCCACGAGCGGCGGCGTGGAGCTGCCCGTGATGTCCGACAGACGATAAAAATCCAGCGTGGCCAAGAAGCTTTTGCGTGCCTCGATCAGGATGGATCTCAGGGCGCATGCCGGCAGCATCGGGCAATTCTGGTGTTCGGCGCTGAAGCATTCCGCGATATCCATGTTGTCTTCGGTGTCCCGTACCAGATCGCCCACGTTGATCATGTCCGGCGATCTGGCGAGCCGCATGCCGCCGCCCTTGCCGCGTACCGTCACGATATAGCCGCATTGCGCCAAGCGATGCACCACCTTCATCAGATGGGTGGACGGGATGTCGTACTCGTGGGCAATGTCGGCAATGGTCGCCAGGCCATCGGGGTGGCGAGCCAGATAAATCATCACGCGCAAGGAAAAATCCGTGAATTTGGTCAGCCGCATGGCATCTCCTTCGGTCTGCGTTATGCCATGCGGCGTTGTGCGGGTTGTTCCGAGTGGCTTGTCATTATATCTGGCCGCGTCTGGCCCCGTGTCCGGCCCCGGATTGGCACTTTATAACCATTAGAAAATCGAAGGCCGGGTCCTTGTCATGTGGCATCCATTAAGATATATTTCATATATATCTTATAAGGGAGGCCATATGAACAAAGGATTTCACCCTCGAATCAGCGTGCAAAGGGGGATGGCCCTGCTGTGTCTGGGAGTGCTTTTGGTGAATCCCCTGCCGGGGTATGCCGACAAGCGCACGTTCGAGATGACGATCGAGGACACCAAGATCACGTTGGTCGACAAACAGCAATTCCATACGTTCGCTTTCAACGGCCAGGTGCCGGGACCCTTGATCCACGTCAAGGAAGGTGATGAGCTCACCGTCAACGTCAACAACCTGACCACGCTGCCGCACACGATCCACTGGCACGGCATGCTGCAAAAGGGAACCTGGCGCATGGATGGCGTGCCGGATACGACCCAGGCCGCGATCAAGCCCGGGGACACCTTTACCTACAAATTCGTGGCCGAACCTTCCGGCACCATGTGGTATCACTGCCACGTCAACGTCAACGAGCATGCGGCGATGCGCGGCATGTGGGGGCCTTTCATTGTCGATCCGAAAACGCCGAAGCCGATCGAGAAGAAGGTGACGAAGGACTACATCCTGATGTTGTCCGACTGGGCGTCGAAGTGGGCGTTCAAGCCCGGCTACGGCGGCGTCCCGGGCGATGTGTGGGATTACTTCACCCTCAACGGCAAGGCCTTCCCGGATTCGCAGCCACTACGCGTGAACAAGGGCGACGTGGTGCGTATCCGCCTGATCGGCGCGGGTGATTTGACCCACTCCATCCATATCCACGGCCACGTTTTCCTGGTGGCATTCAAGGACGGGCGCCCCCTGCCCGCCCCCTATGAGGCGGACACCATCATGGTCGGCCCCGGCGAACGCTACGACCTCATCCTGACCGCGGACAATCCCGGCCGCTGGATGGTGCATGACCACGTCGACTCCCACACGATGAACGGCGACAAGCCGATGGGCGGCCTGATGACAGTCATCGAGTACAACGAAATCAACCGAAACGACCCGTTCTACGCCTGGAAAGACAAGGCGTTCGTGCCGGATTTCTACTACGAGGAATCCTTGAAGAAGCCGTACGGCATGCACGACGCGCCTGCCTTCAAGGGCCAGGCCGTTCAATAAGCGAAAGGATCGATGATGAAGCTATCTCTTCTGGCCGCATTGGCCATGGGGCTGGTCGCAGCCCCGGCAGTGGCGGCAGACAGTGTCGGGACGGGCATCCTGAAATCGCAATGCATCAGCTGTCATGCCATCGTGAAACCGGACAACGCCAGTCTCGCCCGCCTGTGGGAGCGGAAGGGGCCGGACCTGTACTACGCAGGCAGCAAATTCAACCGGCCCTGGCTGGAAAAGTGGCTGCAGAACCCGGTACGCATCCGGCCGGCCGGCGAGTTTTATACCAAGCATATAAAGGGCAGTGACAAGGAGGATGTCGTGGACGAGTCGACCATGGCGCCTCATGTGAAGCTGCCGAAAGCGGATGCCGAAGCGGCTGCCGAGGCGCTCATGGCGCTGACGGGCCCGACAGATCTGCTGAGCAAGGGCGCGTTCAAGGGCGAAAAGGTGAGCATGTCCATGGGCGCGATGTTCTTCAACAAGCTCCGCGGCTGCGCCGCCTGCCATCAGGCGAAACCTGGGACTGGCGGTTCCTCGGGGCCTGAGCTCTACACCGCAGGCGAGCGCCTGCAGCCCGATTACATCTACAGCTACATCAAGAACCCGCAGGCGATCGATCCGCACATCTGGATGCCCACGCTCAACCTGGCCGAACCGGATCTGCAGCGGTTGACGGGTTACATCCTGCAACTCAGCGCATCGGAGGGGAAATGAAAATGAATTTCGGTCAACGCGTGCCCGCATTCCTGCAGGCAGGACTCCTCGTAGCCACCTGTTTCGTGTCCGGCGGTCCGGCCTCGGCAGATGGACCGTACACGCAGGGTGCGCTTCGGAACTACAACACCTACTGCGTTCAGTGCCATGGCATCAACCGTAACGGCAGAGGGGTCAACAGTCGCGATATGTCCGTACAGCCACGGGATCACAGCGACGCGAAGGGGATGGGCGACATTCCCAACGATGAAATATTCCATGTCATCAAGGACGGCGGGTTGGCGGTGAACAAGTCGGTACTCATGCCGGCCTGGGGCAACGTCATGAATGACGAGGAAATCAAGGAGTTGGTGGCGTATCTACGCTTTGTCTGCAACTGTGGTTCAGGTAAATAACAAGGAGCTTCAAAATGAAACAAAACAGGATGCTAGGGATGGCACTGGCGAGTGTGGCGGCATTGTCGATGCTGTCATTCCCGGCCGAGGCAAAAACGGTGCAAGTCACGCTGCACGCAACGGAAGTGGATTTGCCGATCGATAACAAGGGCACGATGTACCGCACCTGGACATTCGACGGCAAGGTGCCGGGCCCGGTGGTGCGGGTCACCGAAGGCGACACTGTCGAGTTCACGCTGATCAACGACAAGACCAACAAGAACTCGCATTCCATGGACTTCCATGCGGCACGACTGGACGTGGTGAAGGACTTCGGGTCCATCAAGCCGGGCGAGGAGAAGCACTACACCTTCACCGCTGATTATCCGGGCGTGTTTTTCTATCACTGCGGCTCCGATCCGATGATCCAGCACATCGCACGCGGTATGTTCGGGACCATCATCGTCGACCCGAAAGATACCCATGCCATGCCGAAAGCGGATCGCGAATACGTGCTGATCCAGTCCGAGCTCTATCCGAATCCGGATGCGAAGGAGGACATGATGCAGAACAAATGGAGCAACGTCATGTTCAACGGCGGCATCTTCAAGTATGACCCGGTGCACGATCCGGCCGCTACGCGCTGGCTGCAGGCCAAGCCGGGCGAGCGTGTGCGCGTCTACTTCGTCAACGCGGGCCCCAACGAGTTTTCATCCTTCCATCCCATCGCGGGCATCTGGGATGCCGTCTACCCCAGCGGCAATCCGAAAAACATTGAGCATGGCCTGCAAAGCTTTGTCGTCGGGCCGGGCGACGCAGCGACATTCGACCTGATCTCGCCCAAGGAAGGTGCCAATGCGATTGTGACCCACTCGCTGAAGGCTGCCCTCACGGGCGCCATCGCAGTGATCATGTTCAGCAACGATGCCGATCCCAAGATGGGCCACGGCGAGCAGATCCTCGTTCGCTGACTGCAGGAACGTGATGGGCGCCGAGCACTTGGCTGAGGCGGGTGCTCGGCGCCCATCCAACATACGGAGATCCACCCTATGAATGTCAAACGACAGTCGGAACCCGTTGCCCGTGTGCTGGCGAGTGTGTCGTTCCTTGCCGTGCTCGCCGGCGTCGCGCCGGTTTATGTCGCTCAAGCGGCAGGCCAGGACAGAGGAGGGCCTGCAACGAATAGCAGGGCTGCCGGCAGCGGCCAGCCGGATTCGCTCGTACCGCGTAATGCCGAGGACAACTGGACATGTCCCATGCATCCCGAGGTCCATCGCCACGAACCCGGAAAATGCCCCGTGTGCAAGATGAAACTGGTCAAGGCCAAGCCGAAGAACGTCTAGCCGCCCCGATCCGGATGGCCATTTGATTCGCGTCAGCAACAGGCTGGATATCCTCCCATGACCTCGTCGTTTATTCGTGCGTTGTATTACGGTGTGCTGCTGGCTGTTCCTGTCTGCATGACCGGTGTCGCGTATTTTGCAGAACGGCTCCCGGACGCGAATGCGGACGGCCTCGTGCAATCTGCGCAGGCCGCTGAGCGCCTCGAACATCTGGATGGAACGGGGGCTGCGCAGAAAACATGGGTCTGCCCCATGCATCCCAACATTCTCCAGGACCACCCGGGATCGTGTCCGATATGCGGAATGGATCTGGTGGAAACGGGCGCTGCACATGACCATCGTGCAGCAGGCATGCGGGTCGACACGGCATTGCAGCAGCGCATGGGCATGCGGCTGGCGGAAGTGGCGATGCACCGCCTCAGCCGGGAGGTGCATACCTACGGCAATGTGGGAATCGACGAGACTTCCCTTTACAGCATCAGCCCCAAGACCGACGGCTGGATCCGCAAGCTGCATGTCAGCGCGCCGGGCCAGCGGGTCACTGCGGGGCAGGTCCTGTATGAGATCTACTCGCCCGAATTGGTGCAGCGCCAGCGCGAATATATCGAACTGCTGCAGCGGCGGGATCAACTGCTGGAAAACATGACGGATTTTTCCGGCCAGAACGCCCAAATGGCCGCCAGCCTGGCGCGTGAACGTATCCGGACGCGGGAGAAGTTTGCCTATGCCGATGTCAGTGCCGCCACGCTCGCCACCATCGAGTCCACCCGCCGCACGATTGACCGGGTACCGGTGTATGCCGCCCGATCCGGCTTCATCACCCAGATCGGCGCGCGGGAAGGAGATTACGTGACGCCGATGACCAAGCTGCTGACCGTGGCCGATGTCGCCACGGTCTGGATCGACATTGTCCTGTATCCCGACCAGCTCGAATGGGTCAGCGAAGGTGACCGCGTGACCGTGACGTTTCCTCATTCCGGGCGGCCGCCGTTGACTGGGCGTCTCGCGTTCGCCTTGCCTACGTTGGATGGCGCGACTCGCACGGCCCGGGCGCGCCTGACGGTGAAGAACGCGGATCGCCAGCTTCGTCCGGGCGAGTTCGTGGATGTCGTCATTGCCACGCATCCGCGAACGGCACTCGCGGTACCGCGTTCGGCCGTGATTCGTACCGGCCGGGGCAACCGGGTCATGCTGGCGCGGGAAGGCGGGCATTTCATGCCAGTTCCCGTGGAAACGGGTATCGAGAGCGGTGACTTCGTCGAGATCACCGACGGGTTGCAGGAGGGTGCGCAAGTCGCCGTGAGCGGGCAGTTTCTGCTGGATGCGGCGGCCTCCCTGAACGATTCCGTGCAGCGCATGCAGAACAGCCGCTGAGCATGATCAGGCGAATCATCGAGTGGTCGCTCGCCAACCGGCTGTTGGTGCTGCTGGCCACGCTGCTGCTGGCGGCCTGGGGCGTGTACTCCGCACAGAATATTGCGTTGGATGCAATTCCTGATCTGTCCGACACGCAGGTCATCGTCAAGACGGCATATCCCGGCCAGTCGCCACAGCTCGTGGAAGACTCGGTGACTTATCCGCTGACGTCGAGCCTGTTGTCGGTGCCGGGTGCCACGGCGGTGCGGGGTTTTTCCATGTTTGGCGAGTCCTATGTCTACGTCATTTTCAAGGATGGCGTCGATCCGTACTGGGCGCGTTCCCGCGTGCTGGAATACCTGAGCCAGGCGGCGTCGCGCCTGCCCGCAGGGGTGACGCCCACACTGGGACCCGATGCATCCGGCACCGGCTGGATATTCGAATACGCGCTGGTGGATCGTCACCATCGCTACGATGCGGACCAGTTGCGCGCGGTCCAGGATTTCTACCTCAAATACGAGTTGCAGGGCCTGCCCGGCGTGGCAGAAGTGGCCAGCGTCGGCGGCATGGTGCGCCAGTTCCAGATCGAGGTGGATCCGAACCGCCTGGCCGCCTACGGGATTTCGCTGGAACAGGTCAGCCAGGCGGTGCGCGACAGCAATCTCTCGGGCGGCGGGTCGGTCATGGAGATGGCGCGCGCCGAATACATGATCCGCGCCGATGGCTACCTCAAGACGCTGGACGATTTCCGCACGATCCCTCTGGGCACGGATGCCGAGGGCGTTCCCATTCGGCTACAGGATGTGGCACATGTCCAGACAGGACCGGAAGCGCGGCGAGGGGTGACCGACCTCGATGGCGAAGGCGACGTCACCGGCGGCATCGTGGTCATGCGCTATGGCAACAATGCGCTGGAAACCGCGGCACGCGTCAAGACCCGCCTCAAGGAACTGCAGGCGGGCCTGCCGCCCGGCGTCGAGTTGGTGATCACGTATGATCGTTCCGGCCTCATCACGCGCGCCATCGACAATCTACGCAGCAAGCTGGTGGAAGAGACCTTGATGGTGGCACTGGTCTGTCTGCTGTTCCTGTTCCATTTGCGCTCGTCCCTGGTTGCCGCGCTCACCCTGCCGGTCGGCATCTTGACTGCGTTCATCGTGATGAAGCAACAGGGCGTGAGCGCCAACATCATGTCTCTGGGCGGCATTGCCATCGCCATCGGCGCCATGGTGGATGCGGCCATCGTGATGATCGAGAACATGCACAAGCATCTCGAGCGGGCCGGGCCTGGTAGCGATTACTGGGCGGTCGCACGAGCCAGCTCGGTCGAAGTCGGCCCCGCGCTCTTCTTCTCGCTGCTCATCATCACGGTATCCTTCCTGCCGGTTTTTGCGCTCTCGGGCCAGGAAGGAAAACTGTTCGCGCCGCTTGCCTACACCAAGACCTATGCCATGGCAGCGAGCGCGGCGCTGGCCATCACGTTGACGCCTGTGCTGATGGGCTATTTCATTCGCGGCCGCATCGTCCATGAGCGCAGTAATCCGCTCAACCGCTTGCTGCAGGCGCTTTACCGGCCGGCACTGCTGGCGTCGCTGAATCACCCCAAACGGGTGTTGCTGCTGGCCGTTCTGCTGCTGGCCAGCGCGGCATGGCCCGTATCCCGTTTGGGCAGCGAGTTCATGCCGCCACTGTATGAAGGCGACCTACTGTACATGCCGACTACGCTGCCGGGCGTGTCCATCGACGAGGCCGCCAATATTCTGCAGATCACCGATCGCCTGATCCGCCAGATGCCGGAAGTGGCGCGCGTGTTCGGCAAGGCCGGCCGCGCCGACAGTGCAACCGACCCGGCGCCGCTGTCCATGCTGGAAACCACCATCTTGCTCAAACCGAGGAATGAATGGCCGCCGGGTGAGACGGTAGAGGAACTGATCCAGAAGCTCGACCGCACCGTACGGTTGCCCGGGCTGACCAATTCCTGGGGCTACCCGATTCGTACCCGCATCGACATGCTGTCCACCGGTATTCGTACAGCGGTCGGCATCAAGATCACCGGCCCCGATCTGGCCGGGATCGCCGCGCTGGCGGAAACGCTCGAAGCCACGCTGAAGAAAATTCCCGGAACGCGCGCCGTATTCGGCGAACGTGTCACCGGTGGGCGGTATCTGGATATCGATATCGACCGCGCGCAGGCTGCGCGTTACGGCGTCACCGTCGCGGCGGTACAACGCCTGGTGCAAAGCGCCATCGGCGGGGAGAACATCGGTACGGTCGTGGACGGGCGCGAACGGTTTTCCATCAACCTGCGCTATCCGCGCGCTTTGCGTGACTCGATGGAGACGCTTGCCGAGAGCCGAATTGCCACCCCGTCCGGAATTCAGGTGCCGCTCGGGACAGTCGCCCGCCTGCGCATCGCCGACGGGCCGGCCGAAATCAAGAGCGAAAACGGACGCCTGACCGGCTACGTCTATCTCGACATCGAAGGCCGGGACTTGGGCGGCTACGTCGAAGCGGCCCGGCAGGCGGTCGACGCCCAGGTCAAGCTGCCGCCTGGCTACGCCCTCGCCTGGTCCGGTCAGTATGCGAATCTGCAGCATGCCAGGCAAAAAATGCAGTGGCTGATTCCGCTCACCGTGCTGCTGGTCCTGCTGCTGCTGTACCTGCACTTCCGCGAGCCAGGCAAGGTGCTGCTGGTCGCCGTCTGCCTGCCGTTCTCCCTGGTGGGCGGGTTCTGGCTGGTCTACTGGCTAGGCTACAACCTGTCGGTGGCGGTGGGCGTTGGCTTCATCGCGCTGGCGGGCGTGGCGGCGGAGTTCGGTGTCGTGATGCTCCTCTATATCGACAAGGCCGTCGAGGATGTCCGACCGTTAGGTAGCCAGCCGGTTGATCGCGTCGCGCTCCGGCAGGCGATCATCCAGGGTGCGCTCATGCGCGTGCGGCCCAAGATGATGACGGTGGCGGTGATCGTGGCGGGTCTGTTGCCCGTCATGTTCAGCGACGGCGCCGGCTCCGAAGCGATGAAGCGGATTGCCGCGCCGTTGGTGGGCGGCATGCTGACGGCACCGCTGCTATCGCTTTTCGTTATCCCGGCGCTGTATTGGTTATGGCAGGGGCGTAGCGCCTATCCCCAAACTGGAAATGATTGAGCGGCGCATTCAAAACACAAGGCTCGGCATGCTTGCGCGTGGCCGGGCCTTCGGGTGCGAATCGAGTTATTTGGTGAAACCGCAAAAGACGTCGCGCATCATACCCAGAAGCTTCAGGGTGCGGGTGTCGCCCACGCGATAAAACACGCGGTTGGCATCCTTGCGGGTGCGCAGCACCCCTTTGTCGCGCAGGATGGCGAGATGCTGCGAGATATTGCTTTGCGACGTGCCGACATGGTCGACGATATCCTGGACGCTGACTTCCTTGTCGCCCAGTACGCAAAGAATTTTCAGGCGCAGAGGATGCGACATGGCTTTCATCGCACGCGAGGCCTGCTCGATGTGCTCGTCCTTGTCCATGAGGTCCACTTGATCCCAGTCAGCTGCCATATTCATTCCTCGGTCCTACGGGTCGCGTAACGGCGCGGCCAACTTCGTCAAAATACAGCCGTGCGCTACTTATAATCTTACTTTTTGGATTGCGTATAGATTAGCAATCACGCATATATTAAAATATTTCCACGAAAACGAGTCAGGTTATATAAATTTTTTCATGAAAACCGTGCCGGTTCTCCTCATCATCCTCGACGGTTTTGGTTGCCGCAAAGAAAGCGCGGACAACGCGATTGCCCAGGCTACCAAGCCCAATTGGGACCGGTTATGGAAGAATAATCCCCATACCCTCATTCATGCATCGGAATCGGAAGTGGGGCTGCCCAAAGGGCAAATGGGCAACTCCGAGGTGGGGCATCTGAACATCGGCGCGGGACGGGTGGTGTACCAGGAATTCACCCGCATCGACCGCGCCATCGAATCGGGCTATTTCTACACCAATCCGGCCCTACTGAACGCCGTGCATCTGGCACGCGACAATGGCAGGACGCTGCATGTGCTGGGCCTGCTGTCGGACGGCGGGGTGCACAGTCACGAATCGCATTTCCATGCCCTGCTCGGTCTGGCGGCGCGCGAGGGGCTGCACAAGGTCTGTCTGCATGTATTCCTGGATGGCCGTGACACGCCGCCGAAAAGCGCCGAGCTCTATTTGCGCCGCCTCAACGAAAAAATCGAGCAGAGCGGCGTCGGCCACATTGCGTCGATGATCGGCCGCTACTACGCGATGGACCGTGACCGGCGCTGGCAGCGGGTGAAATCCGCCTACGATCTCCTGACCCAGGGGCGCGCCGAGTTCATGGCGGAGAATGCGCTGGCTGGATTGGAAGCCGCCTACGCGCGCGGCGAAACCGACGAATTCGTCAAGGCCACGGCCATCCTGCCGCCCGACGGCAAACCGGTGAAGATGGAGGACGGCGATTCGGTCATTTTTCTCAATTTCCGTTCCGACCGTGCGCGCCAGCTGTCGCGTCCCTTCATCGAGCCCGATTTCAGCGAGTTCGAACGCGAGGTCACCCCCCGGCTGGCGACCTACTGCACGTTGACCGGTTACAGCGACGATTTCCAGGTGTCGGTCGCCTTTCCACCCGAGCGGATCAAGAATGGCCTGGGCGAATACGCCGCCAACCTCGGCTTACGCCAGTTGCGTATCGCCGAAACCGAGAAATATCCGCACGTCACCTTTTTCTTCAACGGCGGCGAAGAAGTGTCCTTTCCCGGCGAGGATCGCGTGCTGGTGCCGTCCCCCGACGTGGCAACCTATGACCTCAAGCCCGAGATGAGTGCTTTCGAGGTGACCGACAAGCTGGTCGCCGCGATCGGCAGCCAGCAATACGATCTTATCGTCTGCAATTTTGCCAATCCCGACATGGTGGGCCACACCGGCGACCTGCAGGCTGCGATCAAGGCGATCGAGACGGTCGACACCTGTCTGGGCCGGGTGGTGGACGCGCAGCAGGCACGAGGTGGGGAGGTGCTGATCACCGCCGACCACGGCAACGCCGAATTGATGCGTGACGCCGTAACCGGTCAGCCGCATACCGCGCATACCATGAACCTGGTGCCGCTGATCTACGTTGGACGGCGCCATGCCACGCTGGCGGAAACCGGCGCACTCGAGGATGTCAGCCCGACCCTCCTGAAGATGATGGGTGTGGCGCAACCGCCCGAAATGACCGGCGAGGCCCTGGTGCAGTTTGAGTAAGCCCGTCCGGTTCGAGTAAGCTCGCCAGGGTGAACTTCAAACAACTCTTCGTCCTGCTGGCACTCTCCGGGCCGTTGTGCGTCAGCGCCAACCAGGCCGACCGCAAGCAGTCCGAGCTTGACGCCCTCAAACAGCGTCTGCAAACCCTGCAGCAGGATTTCCGCGACACCCAGACGCATCGTCAGGAAGCGGCTGACGAGTTGCGTCAGTCCGAACGTGCCATCAGCAGCTCCGTGCGCCAGTTGCGTCAACTGGATGGCGAACGCCAGCGGACCCAGAGCGATCTGCAATCACTGACGCAGCAGGCCGCCGCGACGTCGGCCCGCATTCGTGAGCAGCAGGCTTATCTGGGCGAGACGCTCAAGGGCGCCTACCAGCGCGGGCAGGGCGACGCACTCAAGCTCATCCTGAATGGTGCGGACCCCAACCAGACCGCACGCGATTTACGCTATCTGGCACACCTCTCGCGTGCGCAGCAAGCCATGATCGACACACTGCGTGCCGACTTGGCGCAACTGTCCGCCTTGCAGCAGCAAGCCTCGCAGAAGACAACCGATCTGGCGCAATTGCAGGCCGCGCACGAAGCCGAGCAGCAAAAGCTGTTGGCCGACAAGCAGGCCCGCGAGCAGGTGCTGCAGAAACTCTCCGTGCAAATCCAGCAACAGCGGCGCGAGATTTCCACCTTGAAGCGCAATGAACGCAGCCTGACCCAGCTGGTCGAGCGCCTCAACCGGTTGATGGCGCAGCAGGCCGCACGCGAAGCCGCGCGCGCGCGCGCGGCCAGGCAGGCGCCGCGACGGGAGGCGGAGCGCGGCTCTGCGGGCCAGCAGCGTGGTCCCGTGGCGGTGAATACCGATACGCCGGTGGCCTTCCGATCGAGTCAGCCGTTCTCCCGGTTGAAGGGGGCGCTACATTTGCCGGTCGCCGGGGAACTGATGAACCGCTTTGGTGCTCCGAGGGAAGGTGGCGGGCTGAGTTGGAAAGGCTTGTTCATCCGGGCCGCGCAAGGCACGGCAGTGAAGGCGATCGCAGCCGGACAGGTGGTATTCGCCGAGTGGCTGCGCGGCTTCGGAAACCTCATTATTGTCGACCATGGCGAAGGGTATATGAGCCTGTACAGCAATAATGAAAGTCTGTATAAGCAGGTGGGCGACCGGGTTCAGCCTGGCGATGCGATCGCTGCGGTTGGCAACAGCGGTGGCCAACCCGACACGGGCCTGTATTTTGAAATGCGGCATCAGAGCCGTCCTGTAAATCCCCTGGACTGGGTGAAGTGAGATGACACAAAAGGCAAAACTCGTACTTGTAGGTCTGGCCGGCATACTGGCTGGCGCCGCATTGACCCTCAATCTGCCGGCGATTGCCGACAAGGATGCGGAGACTGCGCTACCGGTCGAGGAGTTGCGTGCCTTTACCGATGTATTTGCCCGTATCAAGAGCGATTATGTCGAACCGGTCGACGACAAGAAGCTGATCTCTTCGGCGATCAACGGCATGTTGAGCGGGCTGGATCCGCATTCGGCCTACCTCGATGCCGAAGGCTTCAAGGATCTGCAGGTGGGCACCCAGGGTGAATTCGGCGGCCTGGGCATCGAAGTCGGCATGGAAGACGGCTTCGTCAAGGTCGTCTCACCGATCGAGGATACGCCAGCCTTCAAGGCCGGGGTCAAGCCTGGCGACCTGATTATCAAACTCGACGATACGCCGGTGAAAGGCATGGCGCTGAATGACGCGGTGAAGCGCATGCGCGGCAAGCCTGGGTCACCGATCAAGCTCACCATCGTTCGCAAGGGCGTCGACAAGCCCCTCGTACTGACTCTGACCCGCGCGGTCATCAAGATCCGCAGCGTCAAATCCAAGTTGCTGGAAAACGGCTACGGCTACGTTCGCGTGACGCAATTCCAGGAACATACTGGCGAGTTGCTGGCCGAGGCATTGGCCAAACTCTACAAGGACAACAAGGCGCCACTACGGGGTCTGATCCTGGATCTGCGCAACGACCCGGGCGGACTGTTGAACGGTGCAGTGGCGGTGGCGGCAGCTTTCGTCAAGCCCGACAGCCTGGTGGTCTATACGGAGGGCCGCACCGAGGACGCGAAAATGCGGCTGACGGCCAGCCCGGACAATTACCTGCGCCCGATGGAGTCCAACTATCTGAAGAACCTGCCTGAAGGCGTCAAGCAGGTGCCGATGGTGGTGCTGGTCAACGGCGGTTCGGCTTCGGCTTCCGAAATCGTGGCGGGTGCGCTGCAGGATCACAAACGTGCCGTCATCATGGGCACCCGTAGCTTCGGCAAGGGGTCGGTGCAGACCATCCTGCCGATCGGCAACGGTACGGCGATCAAACTCACTACCGCGCGCTACTTTACGCCGAGCGGGCGTTCCATCCAGGCCAAGGGCATCGAGCCGGATATCGTGGTGGAAGACCCCTCCATGCCGTCCGATGATCAAGGCCTGGGCATACGTGAAGCGGATCTCGAACACCATCTGAGCAATCCCAACGGGGGGGATGCGACGCCTGCAAGCAAGCCGGACGAAATGATCATCAAAACCCCGCCGGCCGACAGACCCGGTCCGGACGGCAAGGATAAAAAGCCGACGCCGCTCGAGCCGGGCGAGATCGTGTCGAAGAACGATTTCCAGGTGAACCAGGCGCTGAACCTGCTTAAAGGCCTGCAGATCCTGCAAGGGCGTTGAGCGGCGCGCTGTGTGGCTCGCAGGGGTTCCACAGCACAAGCGGCGCGGTATACTTGGTTGACCTAGCCTGCCGGGAGGTGCCATGCGTCCGTGCGACCTCGAGAAGAACCGCGAAATCGTCTTTCATGCCTTGCCTGCCGGCCAGGCCGAACGCGCCTTGGCGCTTTTGGCCGGCCTGGAGGGGCTGGACGTGACCATCGGTGCAGACCTCTATCGTCTACAGGTGCGGTATCACATCTGCGAGTACACGCTGGAAGGGTTGGAGACTGCGCTGGCGAGCCAGGGATTCCATCTCGATAACAGTCTTCTCTGCAAGCTCAGGCGTGCGCTGGCGTATTACTGCGAGAGCGTGCAGCGACGCAACGTCGCAGCCAACGAGCCGGACATCAAATCCCAGCAAGCATTCATGAAAGTCTACGAGCGCCATCTGCATGGCGATTATGACGAAACGCCGGAAGAGTGGCGGAGCTATAAATAGCCGCGCTGACCATGGAGTTGAACGATACACTGCTGCTGCGCTACAGCAGGCACATTCTGCTGCCCGATGTTGGCGTGGACGGGCAGGCGCGCATCTCCGGAGCGTCGGTGTTGATCATCGGTGCCGGCGGGCTGGGCTGCCCAGTCGCTCTTTATCTGGGGGCGTCGGGCGTCGGACAGTTGTGGCTGGCGGACGGCGATACGGTCGACCTGACCAATCTGCAGCGTCAGATTGGGCACGCCACGGCAGCCATCGGCGAGAACAAGGCCGATTCGCTCGCGCGTAGCGTACGCGCCATCAATCCTGAAATCGAAGTGCAGCCCATTCGGGAAGCGCTGAGCGGCAGAGCACTGCATGAAGTGGTGACGGCGGTCGATCTGGTCGTCGACGCGTCGGACAATTTTGCTACCCGGCATGCGGTCAACCGGGCCTGCGTTCAGCTGGGCAAGCCGCTGGTGTCGGGGGCTGCGATCGGATTTTCGGGACAGCTGGCAGTGTTCGATACCCGCCGTGCCTACACACCCTGCTATCACTGCCTATTTCCGGATCAGACCGGCGAACCGGAGACGCGCTGCGCCGAGGCGGGAGTGTTTTCTCCCCTGGTCGGCGTCATCGGCGCGATGCAGGCGATGGAAGCGCTGAAATATCTGGCTCAGGTGGGGGAGTTGCTGATCGGCCGGCTGTTGTTATGGGATGGCCTGCAGGCCGAGGCTCGCGTGATGAAAGTGCCGCACGACCCGGCCTGTCCGGTGTGCGGGCAAGCTGCGCGTCAGGCGGGGTGAACGTCGAGCAAACGCGCCATCAGCAGCTCGATATCGCCACCGGGCGGGCGGCTGAATCCGCTCTTGGCGAACTGATGCCAGCGTCCCACCACCATGCATTGCAGCAGATTGGCCAGCGGCCCGCTCAGTTCGGACTGCTTGTCGCCGCAAAAGCGCAGGCATTGTCGCAACTGGGCTTCGATGCGGTCGTGCAGTTGATTGATGCGTTTTTGCAGACGCTCGTTTTCATGTACCAGTGCATCGCCGATCAGTACACGCGTCATCCCCGGATTCTTCGCCGCAAAATTCAACAGCATGCTGAGGATGGCCTCGATCTGGGCGGATGGCGAGGGCGTGTCGGCGGTGATGCGCGCAATCAGGCCGAACAGGGTCTGTTCGATGAACTCGATCAGCCCCTCGAACATTTGCGCCTTGCTGGAGAAATGCCGGTATAGCGCGGCTTCGGATACCCCGATGCGGGCCGCCAGCGCCGCCGTGGTGATTTTTTCAGGCTGTGGTTCCTGCAGCATCGCGGCGAGTGTTTGCAGAATCTGCAACCGGCGCTCGCCGGGTTTTCTGGCTTCCCCTTGCATCTGACACCCCCAGTTTTTATTAGGGGGTGATTATCGCTGATGTTGGGTAATTGGTGGTCTGCACGGACTTGAACCGTGGACCAAGGGATTATGAGTCGGAGGAATCGAGAAAACAGAAACAAAGCCAAACAACCAAGAACAATCGAATCAAATGCTTATCTGTTCCTGTCTTATCCCGTTTTCTCTCGATTTGTGCCCCTCAGTGTCCCGCCAGTGCCCCATGAGGGTACGCCATAATCGAGCAACAGTAATGCCCCCAAAAATGCCCCCACGCCAGCTATGCTTGGGGGCATTCGGAAGAACCTAGAACTAGAGGAGCGTTTATGAAGAAAGCACTTGTAGCTGCCGCCATGTTGTTTCCCCTTCCTGCGGCAGCATTGACCGGAAATGCATTATTGGAATCTTGCGAATCATCGTCACCTCTGTTTCAGGCGACTTGCGACGGGTACATTTGGGGTAATGCAGAGGGTGTTGCGACAATGAATTCGAACGATGGCAAGTTAGGGACAGGAATCCCCAAGCTAATTTGCACTCCCAATGGCGTGTCACCAAAGCAGGTCATCGATGTCGTCAAACGCTATTTGCACAATCACCCAGAATCGTTACATGAATCTGTTAGCGTGCTGACCTTCTATGCACTGGCTGAATCGTTCCGGTGTCCGGAGTAATCCATTGTCCTTATGTTTCCGGTAAGGCTAAGCGAAATCGTTTCATCGCCCACGCCAGCGATACGCCGACGTACTTATCATGTTCGGCTGTCAGTCGCTCGAATGTGCGCCAGTGCATCCCCTTTGGTTTATCGCCTTCACCGTTAAGAATACCCGGCTCCCATCCGAGCCGTCTGCGTAGGTTGTCCGCCCGGCGCGATGCTCGGTCGCTCCCTGTTTCGCGTTGGCACGCATACGCCAATCGGTAGCAATGCCGACAAGCGAATATTCCGGCGCTACCCAAATACAGAACAGCTACACGCCGCCCACAGTTCGGACAGAGAAACCATTTGCGGCCCGTGCCGAAATGACACGACGTCCAATCAAGGGCGATAGCGTGCGCCATAGGCCGCCATTCGCCTTTGTGCTGGTGCTTGTAGGTCAGCGTCAACCTGTCGGCATCGGCTCTGATGCCGATGGAAGCCACCGTTTCGCCGTCTCGTATCCATTGCCATCCGGCCGCCCGGCCTGGCGTAAGCATCCCGTGGCGACGTAGCTGCCGAATGTCGAGCGCACGACAGTCGCTCGTCGTCGGCCTTCCGTTTTGCCAGCTTCCACTACCGAACCCGCCCATGACGCTCCAATTTATTTGCCGAAAACATTAGGGAAATTTCCTCGCATCAGGGCGCCGAATCCCCGGAATCGCCTCTCTCCGTGAGCCTTTCGGCTGTTTCGTTAAGGGGAAGCTTTTTCGCCAGTTCTGCTGCAACACTGGCCTTGATGCGGTCGGCAATATCGTCGTCGTCGCCAAAGCTGCCATAGCGCGCTTGGCTGATAATGGGCGCTGCGAGGCGGTCAACTACGGGGTCACTGCCCCTGAATTGCTCCACAACGACAGTAAGGGGGGTCGGTGCCTTCCCTTCCGGCCTCCCTATCAGATATTGCCCCAACCATGCACGAGCCGATGCGTCGCCTGCCTTCGCAGCCTCAACCGTCGCCGTCACGACTTCACGCCAAGCATCGAGCGGCACAGCTTCAAGCACAGCGGCCATGTAGTCGTTTTCAGTACGGCGATGTGTTGCCGTTCCCCGTATTACTTCCTGATGCCGGTTGCGTCGTGCCATCGTCAATCCTCCATGCCGTATGTAGTGGTATTACTAGAAGGTGTCCGGTGTACGGATACGGGGAGAGCCATTAACAACCGTAAATAAATCCGATGTACGGATGTATGTGGCCTTCCCCTTCTCCGGTGTACGGACTTATTGGGCTGCTTATTTGTCCGCCCTACGGACAGGACACAGTATTTTTCCGCAGCGGTGGTTTCCGCTTTGGCCGTGAACCCTCCTTTGGCTTCCAGTTGGCATAAGCCCCCCTTGGCCATGCCTGCGCCGATATTTCCAGCCCGTCGAGGTTGTCCAGCGCCAGCCAGGTAAGGCCGTACCAACTTGCCCTGTTGGGAAACAGCCCCTGCACGGTCTCCACAATCAACTCGTGCTCCAACAGTTCTGACTTGGCCTTGTCCAACGCATATCCCGAGGTCCAGCCCCGCTTCTCGCGCATGTAGCGCATAGAGGCCAGTAACGCGCCGTTGTTGTGCGTGTTGTACTGCATCGCAATATCCCATAGCAGCTTCACGGCCCTGCCTGATAGAGTCATATAGGCCGGGCTGTTTAACACGCAATGCGGTACGACCATCACAGCACCGTGCGCGCCATCGCGCTTCTGCTTGATGGTGGACAGCCTTTTTTGTTCGCGGCCCATTCATCGCACCTCCCGGCTTGCCAGTGCGGCCGCTGTCGCGGGGTCGCTACGGTCTAGGGAATATTCGGTGATGGCGCGGCGGCAGCCGGGGCGGACAATATCGCGTTTGATGAACCGCCAGCCGTCATATTCAAGCTCTTTGATGTAGGCGGCCAAACGCCACCCATCATGGTATTCGGCCTGATTGACGGGACAGGCAATGACAGCGGCCAAGGCTTCCGCTGGTCGTGTGCCGTTCGTGGGCCAGAGGGCTGGAACCACTGGCGGCAGCAAGTCCGGGAACAGGTCCAAGGTGTTATCATGGCGGGGCTGTATTCCACGGCCGCCCCCTTTGCAAGAGGTCTCGGGCGGCCGTTTCATTTTTGACTCCCGTAGGCTTGCACCCAGTCCAGGAACTTGGCTTCGTCGATTAACACGCGGCGGCCAAGTCGGATGATTGCGCCGGCTTCAATCAGTCCGTTGCCGGGAATCTCGCCCTTAGTGGAATGCCGGGGCGATGCCTTGAAAATCAGATTGCGAAGGGCGGGCGGCGTGAACGCCGGATTGCGGGTTGAGAACTGCTCCACCGTCAGCAAAACGGGGCGCGGGGTCGCGGCTGGGAAGGCGGCAGCAAGGGCGCGGCTGGCTTCCATTTGTTGCGTGGTGTGTGCTTGCATCGTCGGTTCCTTTCGGCGTTTGCCGTGTTGTTGACGATGCGAACAATCAGGCCGGAAGGCCGCCTTCCGTCAATTGGGAAGGGGGCTCCAGTTACGAGAAGTCAGCGGGAAGCCTTGCGGGGCTTGGGTTCCGGGAGTCCGAAGGGGGACGACCGGAAGGGGGGCTTCCGCTTGCCGGAAGGGGCGCGTCCGGTTGCCGGGCCGGCTGGCTCAACCGCCCGAATCAGTTCTGCGATGCGATTTCGAGACACACCAGCCTCTTTGCCGGCGGCCGTCTTGTTGCCATTGTGCTTCTTTACCAAATCCAGGGCCTTGTCTCGTCTTTCGGCCGGGCTCATCACCTTCCAAGCGGTTTTTTTGTCTTCTTCCGAGAGCAAACTCCAATCCGTGCGCTCCGTCGTGGCGTCGCCTCCCGTTGGCGATTGCTCAAGAATTGCTTTCCAAACGGACCATGAACCAAAATCCAGCTTCTCGCATAGGCGGATTACTTCAGCAGGGCTGTAGAGAGGCTCGCCTTCATCTTTTCGGATGGATACCAGCGCACCTGTCGCTATGGCCCTATGCAGTCTTTTCACGTCGTCCCCGGCGTTCGCTGGCGGCGGACAGTCGTCGGCTAGTTTGCCAACGGGGTCCCAGCCGTTCAATAACAAATGCACCTCGCCAATCGACCACGGCATACGCAACCATTCCTCGGCGCGCTCTTGGGTTAGTTCTCTTATCTCGCCGTTACCACTTTTCATGTGGTCGACTGGGGCTTTTTCGTTGTTGGTTTTCTTCGTCGCCAATGCGGCGAGCGGCGGCGGCAGGTTGGGCCACTTCACGGTGTTAACAGCCCATGTCGCGAAATCTTCCAAGCGAACTGTGCCGCGATACCACCTGCTCATATTCAGGTCGCCGGGCTGAAAATATGCTTGGTCGGAAGAATGCGCCCGAAGTAGGCGGAGCCTTTTTTTGTACTGGGTGTGGGCTTCGATAGAGGGGAAGCTGTCTTCTTCAATAAATGGACCATCATTCATTCCGCCGCCGGCCATCCAGCCGTCACGGGTGAACTCCAGGGAATCAGGGTCAATGCCTAACGACAGCGCGGGAGCCTGCCACAATTCAATCTGTGGCAAGTGCAGCCAGAACTCCCAATCAGGCGCGGCACTCATTTGCCTACCCCGAGTCGTTCCGCCAGCTTTTCGCCGGTCGCCACGATATGCCCGTCTGACAGGTGCGAATAACGTGCCACCATCTGAAGGGTGCGATGGCCGAGTACCTTGGCAATCTCCACTAAGGAAACGCCGCTCATTGCCAAGTAGCTGGCGGCTGTGTGCCGTAAATCATGCCAGTGAAAATTTGCGATGGAGGCAGCCTTCAAGGCCTTTTCCCAAGGCTGGCGCAAGTCCAAGGCCTCGGCTTTCTTGGCCCGTGCGCTGGGCGGGAAAATCCGGTCATCTTTCAGGTTCCGCACCTTGGCGCGTTCTTGCAGCAGGTTGAAGGCCTCCCCCACAAGGGGCAGGGCGCGGCGGTCACCGTTCTTCGTTTCGTGCAGGGTGATTACCTGCCGCTTGAAGTCGATTTGCCCCCAGCGAAGGCCCATCACTTCCGATTGACGCGCCCCGGTGGTGAGGGACAGCACCACGGCTAGATACAGGTCTGCATGAGGGCGGCAGGCGTCCAGCAGACGGGCGCGTTCATCGTCGGACAGGAAGCGCACCCGGCCCTTGTTCTCAGCCGGTTTCTTGATGCGCTCCACGGGGTTGCGTTCCAGCCATTGAAGCTCTTTCACGCCATAGCCAAGGCAGGAAGACAAAGCGGCAAGGAAGCGGTTAACCGTGGCCCCGGTGCGCTTCATCGGTTCCCCCGTGGTGGCGTCCTTGCGCTTGGTTTCCTGGGACAGCAGCTTGTCCCGCTCCTTGGCGATTCGGGCAGGCGTGATGGCGTTCAGGCGTTCATCCCCGAAGGTATCGCGCCAATACTTCAGGCGGCGGGCGTCCTTGGCGTGGGGCGCGTACTCGGTCGCAAGCTCGTTGAAGGTGTGCCGCTTGGATGCACCAAAGTGGCGGCCCTCCTTTATGTCGGTCTCGGTCTTGGACGCCCATGCCTTTGCATCGGTTAGGCGTTCAAAGGTCGCGGTCTCGGGTGGGAATCCCTGAAGGCGCACCTTCACCCGGTAAGAGGTCTGCCCGTCGCTGCTAATGCGCTTTTCGATGCTTGCCATCTTTGCCCCCTGGGAACTGTTGGGAACAGCATAAAACAAACGGGGAAAAGCAACAACAACGGATTGTCAATCTTGCGAGATTATAGAAACTCAGCAGCACACAAGCGGCTTATGGGGTTGTCTTGCAAAATGCGGGACACTCTTGGGGCATCTGGTCCCGAAAATGGGCGGTTATCCACAGCTCGAAGGCTTGCCGGTTATGGGTATCGGGTGGGCTGAAAGGCGGGGGGGGTTCGGTGGTTTGCTGGGATTTGGTGTCCCACCAGTGCCCCGCAAATGAAAACGACCTAGGGCATTTCGCTCTAAGCCGTTGATTTTATGGTGGGTCTGCACGGACTTGAACCGTGGACCAAGGGATTATGAGTCCCCTGCTCTAACCAACTGAGCTACAGACCCGGAACATGGGTGCCTCGCCGCGAGGGGCGAAGTCGGAGGCTTACACTTCGCCGCTGCCGGTAAAGCTTTTCAGCTTTTCGGAACGGGTCGGGTGGCGCAGCTTGCGCAGGGCCTTGGCCTCGATTTGGCGGATCCGCTCGCGCGTGACGTCGAATTGCTTGCCGACTTCTTCCAGTGTGTGGTCGGTGTTCATTTCGATGCCGAAGCGCATGCGCAATACCTTGGCTTCGCGCGAGGTCAGGCTGTCCAGCACTTCACGGGTGGCGTCGCGCAGGTTGGCGTAGATCGCGGAATCGTCGGGCGACAGTGTACTGGAATCCTCGATGAAGTCGCCGAGGTGGGAATCCTCGTCGTCGCCGATCGGCGTTTCCATCGAAATCGGCTCCTTGGCGATTTTCATGATCTTGCGGATCTTGTCTTCCGGCATTTCCATCTTGATGGCCAGTGTTGCGGGATCGGGTTCGATGCCGGTTTCCTGCAGGATCTGACGGCTGATGCGGTTCATCTTGTTGATGGTCTCGATCATGTGCACCGGGATGCGGATGGTGCGCGCCTGGTCGGCGATCGAACGCGTGATCGCCTGGCGAATCCACCACGTGGCGTAAGTCGAGAACTTGTAGCCGCGGCGGTATTCGAACTTGTCCACCGCCTTCATCAGACCGATGTTGCCTTCCTGGATCAGGTCGAGGAACTGCAGGCCGCGGTTGGTGTATTTCTTGGCGATCGAGATCACCAGGCGCAGGTTGGCCTCGATCATCTCGCGCTTGGCACGGCGTGCCTTGGCTTCACCGGTCGACATCTGCTTGTTGATGTCCTTCAGGTTCTTGATCGGCAGGCCGACTCGATCCTGCATCGCGATCAGTGCTTCCTGGTGCGCCTTGACTTCGTACTGCACTTTGGAAAGTGTCGAGCAGTATGCCTTCTTCGCGGCGATCTCCCGATCCAGCCAAGTCAGGTTGGTTTCGTTGCCGGGGAAGGTCTTGATGAAGTGCGGGCGAGGCATGCCCGAACGAGTGACGCAGAATTCCATGATCTTGCGCTCGTGCGAACGCACTTCTTCCACCGCACTGCGGATCTGTTCGCACAGGTTGTCCACCTGGCGCACCGAGAAGCGGATCGCCATCAGCAGTTCGGTGACTTCAGACTGGGCTTTCATGTGCTGCTGGCTGCCGAGGCCGTACTTGGCATGGGCGGTCTGTGCTTTCTTGTAGGCCTTGCGGATGAAGTCGAACTGCACGAGGGCTTCGGCTTTGAGTTGTGCCAGATTGGCGGCTGCAAGCTTGGCGCTGGCCTCTTCGTCGTCGTCCTCGTCCGCATCTTCTGCGTCGGCGGACGTGTCTTCCTCTTCAGCCGCGGCTTCGGTTTCCATTTCGACGAAGCCGTCGATCAGTTCGTCGATGCGCATCTCGTCTTTTTCGACCTGCGCCGCCATGTCCAGGATTTGCTGGATGGTGAGCGGGCACGACGAGATGGCCTGCACCATGTGGCGCAGGCCTTCCTCGATGCGCTTGGCGATCTCGATCTCGCCTTCACGCGTCAACAGATCGACCGAGCCCATTTCACGCATGTACATGCGGACCGGATCGGTCGTGCGGCCGAATTCCGAATCGACGGTGGTCAGGGCCTGTTCGGCTTCCGCGACCACGTCTTCGTCGGCGACGGCCGGGGCGGCCTCCTGCATCAGCAGGGTTTCGGCATCGGGCGCCTCATCGTAGACCTGGATGCCCATGTCGTTGATCATGCTGATCACGCCTTCGATCTGATCGGCGTCCAGCACCTCGTCGGGCAGGTGGTCGTTGATCTCGGCATAAGTCAGGAACCCCCGTTCCTTGCCGAGGATGATGAGGTTCTTCAGCTGGGTGCGGCGCGCTTCCGCCTCCACCGGCGTCAGCTCCTTCAGGGGAAGTAGCGCTTCGGGTTTTTTGGCGCCACCACCTGGTTTTCTTCCACGTACAGCCACAGGTTATTCTCCGCTCAGGTTCCGCCCCCGCGCATCGCACGCGGACAGAAAAAATCGTTCAAAAACCGGCAATTATACCGCAAGCCGGCACTTTGTCTTGCCGTTTCTGGCAAGCTAGGAACGTGCCAGTTCAGTCAACTCCATGCGCTCGCTGGCGCTCAAACTGCCGAGCGGGCGCATGGCCAGTTCCTGTTGCCTTCGCCTGCGCCAATCGTCGCGTAACTGTTTGACGGCGCCATCGAACTCCGCGTTCCAGTCCCAGGTGTCGTCTTTGTCGAGCAAATCGGTCATCAACTCATCGATCAAGGGCTTCAGTACACTGCCTTTGGCCGTTTCGCTGAGGGTCTGCGGCTTGAGCGGGCCAACCTCGCGCAGCCAGGCCATCAGTTCGCCCGCAGGGCCGCTCAGCGGGTCGTTTACGTCGAGCCAGCAGAGTTCGACCTCGGCAACCCGCTGTGGATTCATCAACAGGGTGCGTGCCAGACTGCGCACCCGAGATGGCGCTGGGCGGCGCTGCGGACGCGGGAGAGGGCGGCGCGGCGCGATGGGTTTGAGCCCGAGGCGGCTGAGTTCGTCAGCCTGGAGGTGCGCAAGTTCCGCAATCTGTCGCTGGATCAAGCTGGCCAGCAGGGGCGCGGCAATTTTCTCCAACAGGGGCTTGGCGTCCTTGATCAGGGCGGCCCGGCCTTCCTGGCTGTCGAGTTTGCGGTTGCGTGCCAGTTCGCGCACAAGAAAGGCGGACAGCGGCAGGGTGTCGGTGTCCAGCAGGTGCAGGAACGCGTCGCGGCCGTGGGTACGGATATAGCTGTCCGGGTCCTCGCCTTCCGGCAGGAACAGGAAACTGACTTCCTTGCCGTCCTGCAACGCTTCCAGCGAATTTTCAAGCGCGCGCCAGGCGGCCTTGCGCCCAGCATTGTCGCCGTCGAAGGCATAGACCAGGCGGTCGGTGTGGCGCAGCAAGGTGCGCGCATGGATCGGTGTGGTGGCGGTGCCGAGGGTTGCGACGGCGAACTCCACGCCGAGTTGTGCCAGTGCGACCACGTCCATGTAGCCTTCGACCACGACGACGCGCCCGGCCGTCTTGATCGCGGCGCGCGCCTCGAACAGGCCGTAGATTTCCGAACCCTTGTGGAACAGCGGGGTTTCCGGCGAATTGAGGTATTTCGGTTCGCCCTGGTCGAGTATGCGCCCGCCGAAACCGACGATCTGGCCCTTGACGTTCCTGATGGGAAACATGATGCGGTCGCGGAAGCGGTCGTAGCGTCCGTGATCGCCATCGATGACGAGGCCCGAGGCGGCGAGGGCGTCCGCCGCGTAGTCGTCGAAGACCTGCTTCAATGGGGAGCCCTCCGGCGCGTAGCCGATGCCGTAGCGGGCGGCGATGGCGCCGGTCAGGCCGCGGCGCTTCAGGTAGTCGATCGCGCGAGGGGTCTGTTTGAGCTGTTTCTTGTAGAACTGCGCCGCCTGTTCGAGCGCGTCCCACAACGCGGGCGGCGGTTTGGGGCGCTCGGGCTCGCCGGACTCGGGCACGGGCAGGCCGACGTCCTGGGCCAGTGCCGCCACCGCATCGGGGAAGCTCATGTGCTCGTATTCCATGAGGAAGCCGAGCGCGGTGCCATGTGCGCCGCAGCCGAAGCAGTGATAGAACTGCTTGGTCGGGCTGACGGTGAAGGAGGGGGTTTTTTCGCTGTGGAAAGGACAGCAGGCTTGGTAATTCTGCCCGGCTTTCTTCAGCGGCACACGGCGGTCGATGACATCGACGACGTCGACGCGGGCGAGCAGGGTGTCGATGAAATCGCGCGGAATCATGATGACCGCATGATAAACCCGGGCGCGTCGCGCCGGATGGGATCAGCCTGCGAGACGGGCCTTGATCAGCGCGGAGACCTGTCCCATGTCGGCACGGCCGGCAAGGCGGGGTTTCAGCAGACCCATGACCTTGCCCATGTCCTTGGCGCTGGACGCGCCGGATTCGGCAATGGCCGCAGCAACTGCGGCTTCGACTTCGGCGGCGGAGAGCTGTTCGGGCAGGTAGGCCTGCAGCACGGCGAGTTCGGCCTGTTCGGCCGCCACCAGATCGTCACGACCGGCAACCTGGAACTGGCTGATGGAATCCTTGCGTTGCTTGATGAGTTTTTCGACGATGTTGCTGATTGCTGCATCGTCCAGTTCGATACGCTCGTCGACCTCTCTCTGCTTGATGGCAGCCAACAGTAGACGGATCGTGCCGAGGCGCGCCATCTCTTTGGCGCGCATGGCAGTTTTCATGTCGTCAGTGATGCGTGCCTTGAGCGACATGCGTGGGAAGATTCCGCGTCAGCGCGGAATCAATACATCTTGGGGGGGAGTTGCTGGCTGCGCAGGCGCTTGCTCTGGCGCTTGACTGCGGCGGCGAGCTTGCGCTTGCGTTCGGCGGTGGGCTTCTCGTAGAACTCGCGGGCGCGCAGTTCGGTCAGCAGGCCGACTTTTTCGATGGAACGCTTGAAACGACGCAGGGCGACGTCGAACGGCTCATTTTCTTTGACTTTGACGTGAGGCATGTGACAGTGGCTTCCGGGAAACGGGAAAAACGACAATAATAGCAAGCCCTCACGGATTTTTCCAGTCCCCTGTTTCCCCTATGTTGGTACTTGGCGTCGAGTCGTCCTGCGATGAAACCGGTGTTGCGCTGTATGACAGCGTGCGCGGCCTGCTGGCGCACGCGCTCTATTCACAGATCGCCATGCATAACGACTATGGCGGCGTGGTGCCCGAACTGGCGTCGCGTGACCATATCCGGCGCGTGCTGCCTTTGACACGCCAGGTTCTGGCTGAGAGTGGGTGCACACTGGCCGAACTCGACGGCATCGCTTATACGCAAGGGCCGGGGCTTGCCGGCGCTCTGCTGGTGGGGGCGGGGATGGCGCGCGCGTTGGCGTTTTCGCTGAATATTCCGGCAGTCGGCGTACACCATCTGGAAGGCCATATGCTGTCGCCGCTGATTTCCGATACGCCACCGGAATTCCCCTTCGTCGCCTTGCTGGTGTCGGGCGGGCACACGCAGTTGATGCGGGTGTCGGGCGTTGGCCGCTACACGCTGCTGGGCGAGACGCTCGACGACGCGGCCGGCGAGGCCTTCGACAAGACTGCACAATTGCTGGGCCTGGGCTATCCGGGCGGGCCGGCGCTGTCGAAACTGGCGGCCACGGGCGACGCCAGCCGCTTTACCTTGCCGCGCCCGATGCTCAATTCGGGCGATTTCGATTTCAGTTTCAGCGGCTTGAAAACTGCGGTGCTGACACTGGTGCGTAAGCAAGGGCTGGATCAGGCGGCCGACATCGCGGCGGCGTTTCAGGCGGCGGCGGTGGACGTGCTGGTGAGCAAGAGCCTGGCAGCCTGTGTCCACAGCGGTGTGACGCGGCTGGTGGTTGCCGGCGGCGTGGGCGCCAACGCGCATCTGCGAGAACAGCTTACGCGTGAGGCGGCAATGCGCGGGATCAGCGTGTTCTATCCCCGGCTGGAGTTCTGCACCGACAACGGCGCGATGATCGCCTACGCTGGCGCGCAGAGGTTGGCGACGCATATGAAGACATCTGACCTGACGTTTGCGGTCAAACCGCGTTGGGAGTTGGCGACGCTTGATGCCGTGTAAACCATTATCTGCGGAACATTGGGTAGGCCTCGCGCAAGGCCTTGAGCCATTTTTCACCACCGGTGAAGTGGGCAATCTGATCCGGGAACAGCAAGAACCCCACCAGAACGGCCATCAGGCACACTAGGATTACCGTGCTGAAAATGCTTTCCGGGCGCAGCACGCCCCAGTAGCGGCTAACTAGGAACAGCGTGTCCTTCTTGTGTTCCGACATCGACAGCCAGCGCCGCAGCAGCTTGACCGCGAGGTAAGCTGCGTAGCCTCCGGCCAGCGAAGCAAACACGATGCGGAAGATGGCGAACACGTCCAGTCCGCCGCCGAGATACTGGTGGTATAGCCAGGAGACGAAACCCAGCGACAGTGACGCCAGGATCGCGATGGCCACGTTGATGAACAGGCGCCGCCGTTCGCGGGCGAGGTCACGCTGTCGTTCGATGAAGAAACTATCGACTTCGCGCTTGAAGTATTCGACCTTTTCCTGCACCAGCGATGAAAATTCCGCCTTGGCGTGGACGATGCGGGCATCCATCAGGGAACCCAGCCGTTCGCCGGCATAGTCGACCAGTTCGCGTACGTCGTCCTTGGTGAACTGGCGCTGTTCATGCAGTTCGTCGGAAATCTTGTCGAGCTTGGCGTCGATCTCCTGGCTGGCGCGCCAGATGACATCCTTCAGTTCGGTGCCGGCCTGCGACACGCCTTCCTTGACGACATCCGACAGGCGTTCGCCCGCGTGGTCGATCGCTTCGCGCGACACCTCGGCGAGACTTTCCTTTGCGTGCTCGATGCTTTTGTCGAAGAAGGCCATGTTCAGTGAGATAGGGTCAGGAGCGGGCGCCGATACGTCCTTCCTGGCCGGTTACCAGTTTGATGAGATTGCTCTTGTGACGATAGACCAGCAGCAGGGCGACTACCAACACGGTCATGGCCGTATTGCCCCAACCCATCAGCAGGCCTGAATAGACTGGAGCCAGCACGGCGGTGGTCAAGGCGGCCAGTGAGGAAATGCGGAATAACCCGGCCATGAGCAGCCAGGTTGCCAGGCATGCCAGGCCGAGCCATGGGTTGAGGCCGAGCAGCAGGCCGAGTGCCGTGGCCACGCCTTTGCCGCCCTTGAAGCGGAAAAACACCGGAAACAGGTGGCCGATGAACACGGCCAGCGCGCACAGTAGAGCAATGTCTTCAGACAAATCGAACTGCGGAGCCAGCATGCGCGCCAGCACCACGGCCACCCAGCCCTTGAGCGCGTCGCCAAGGAGCGTCAGCGCGGCCGCAGCCTTGCGTCCGGTGCGCAGCACGTTGGTGGCGCCGGGATTGCCCGATCCGAAGCTGCGCGGGTCGGGCAGGCGCATGGCACGGCTGACGATCACGGCAAACGACAGCGAACCAAGCAAATAGGCAACGGCAATAAACAACAGCGTGGTCATAAACAAGTCAGTAAAATGGCGGGTTTTGGGCGGGCTTGTTGGTGAGCGCCGCCGTGGATGATCAAGACAATGGATATTCTATTTTTGCGGGACTTCCGTCTCGAGCTGATTATCGGCATATACGAGTGGGAACGCAAAGTTCCGCAGCCGGTTCGACTCGATCTGGAAATCGGCTTGCCCGACAGCAAGGCCAGCGGGACCGACAACGTGGCCGACACCATCGACTATGGGGCGGTGGCTGTGCGGGTGAAAGACTACCTGCACAACGCGCCGCAACCGATCACGCTGGTCGAGTCGGTCGCCGAACATGTGGCGGCCATTATCCGCGGTGAATTCGGCGCGCCGTGGGTGAAAGTGTCGGTAACCAAGTTCGCCATCGTGCCGGGCATCAAGGAACTCGGCATCACCATTGAGCGCGGCACGCGTCTGTGAGCGTTGAGCAGATCGCCCTCATGGCGGTCATCCTGCTGGTGGCGTATTTCATCCGTGGTATCACCGGCTTTGGGTCGGGGCTGATCTCAGTGCCTTTGCTGGCGCTGATTTTTCCACTGAAATTCGTGGTGCCACTGGCCCTGCTGCTGGATTTCACTGCTTCGGTGGTAATGGGTAGCTTCAATTTCGGGCGTGTGAAATGGAGCGAAATCGGGATGCTGATTCCATTCGGCATCCTCGGCGTGATGCTGGGCACCAGTCTCTTGGTCAATTTGCCGTCCGGCCCCGTGATGATTGCGCTGGCCGGGTTTGTCTTCGTCTTTGCGGTTCGCAGTGTATTCAATATCCGCGGCGACAAGCTGATCGCGCGCGGCTGGGCCGTGCCGGCCGCGCTGACGGGGGGGACGGTCGGCGCGTTGTTCGGTACTGGCGGGCCTCCTTATGTCATTTACCTGACCCATCGCATTCGTGACAAAAGCGATCTGCGAGCGACGTTTTCCGCACTATTCTTCGCGGATGGCATGTCCCGCATCGTCAGTTTCCTGATAGCTGGGCTACTGATGAGTGCCAAGGTGTGGACCGCCTATTTTGCTGCGCTGCCGCTCATGCTGGGCGGACTCTATCTGGGTGGGCGCGCGCATATCGGGTTGAGCCCATTGCTGATGACGCGTCTGGTCGGTGTACTGCTGCTGGGATCGAGCGTGTCGCTTTTGTTCAAGGCCTTGCATGCATGAATATGCTTGAATCGTTGCATTTCCAATCCGTGTCATTCAGCGGTCTGGAGTCGGGAACGCGCCTTATCGTGCTGGGTGCGGTGCACGGTAACGAAACTTGCGGGACACAGGCGATCCGCCGCGTAATTGCCGAGATCGAGTCCGGACAACTGAACATCGTGGCAGGAAGCGTGACCTTCGTGCCGGTCACCAACCCGTTGGCCTATGCACGCCATCAACGCATGGGGGACCGCAATCTCAACCGCAATCTCGTGCCCACTGAAACCCCGGTCGAGTTCGAGGATCGCATTGCCAACTGGCTGTGCCCGTTGCTGGCACAGCATGACGCGCTGCTCGATCTGCATTCGTTTCACACTGCGGGCGAGCCTTTCGCCATGTTGGGTCCAGAAGACAACCAGGGCTTGCTGGAGCCGTTTGCACGTTCGCAGGAGGAAACCGCGCTGGCGTTGCGGCTGGGGGTTCGCCGATTCGTCGACGGCTGGCTCGATACCTATGCCGCAGGTGTCGCGCGCCGCTTGGCGGCCGGGGTGTCGGCACGCGAGGCCGACGTGCATTACGGCGTGGGCACCACCGAATACATGCGGGCGCAGGGCGGCATCGCGCTCACCCTTGAATGCGGGCAGCACGACGATCCTGCCGCGCCTCAGGTGGCTTATCGTGCCATTCGCAATACGCTGGCGCATCTGGGATTGTCGGCGTCGGCCAAGCCGGCAGCCGTGGCCGATACCGAGGCACTACGTCTGTATCAGGTCGTCGATCGCGGCCATGCCGACGATCAATTCGTTCGCGACTGGGCCAGCTTCGATCGCGTGCATGCCGGCGAAATCATCGGCATGCGCCACGACGGGGCGCCGGTGGCAGCTGATCGTGAAGGCTACATCGTGTTTCCCAACCCCAATGCGCAGCCTGGCCAGGAATGGTTCTATCTGGCAAAGCCGAGCGCGCGCGTGTGACGTTCAGCCGCGCGGATGGTGTTGTGCATGCAACTGCTTCAGCCGCTCGCGTGCGACGTGGGTGTAGATCTGCGTAGTGGAAATGTCGCTGTGCCCGAGCAGCATCTGCACGACCCGCAGGTCGGCGCCATGATTCAGCAAGTGGGTGGCAAAGGCGTGACGCAATGTGTGCGGTGACAGCGGACGGGTGATTCCGGTGGCCAGTGCGCGGCGCTTGATGAGATGCCAGAATGCCTGGCGCGTCATGCCTTCGCCGCGCGCAGTGACGAATACGGCGTCGGAAAGACGCTTTTCCAGCAACTGCGGGCGGGCTTCCGCCATATAGCGCCGCAGCCATTGCACCGATTCTTCGCCCAGCGGTACCAATCGATCCTTGTTACCCTTGCCGGTGACGCGTAATACGCCGTCGTTGAGATTGAGTGCAGTCAGTTTCAGCCCTACCAGTTCCGAGACTCGCAAGCCGGTGGCATACAGCGTTTCCAGCATCGCACGGTCGCGCAGGCCCAGGGTTGTGTCGGAATCGGCGCTGTTGAGCAGGCGTTCGACATCCGTTTCGGTCAATGTCTTGGGCAGCGCCCGCGGCAGTTTGGGACGGTCCAGATTGAGCGTGGGATCGCTGGCGATCAGGTTTTCACGCAGCAGATAACGGTAAAAGCGTTTCAGCGCCGAACTGTAGCGTGCCGCACTGCTGGGCTGGCTGCGGTGGGCGAAGCGCCACGCCAGGTAAGCTTCGAGATCACCCGAGACGACCATATCCAGGCTGCGTGCCCGTTCTTTTCCCAACCAGGAGGCGAAGGTTTCCAGGTCGCGCCGATAAGCTGCCAGCGTGAGGTCGGCCAGGCCGTCTTCCAGCCACAGATGATCGCAAAACCGGTCAATCAGAGCGTCGCTCATGCGCCAGCAGCCAGGTTTTCACGTCGAGAGGCGCGCCGTTCGATGCGTGCATGAACCCTCCGAGTCCGCTGACCGCCACGACGCGATGGCAGGGAATGAGGATGGGCAAGGGATTGGATCCGCAGGCCTGCCCCACCGCGCGCGCAGCCGTGCCGAGCTGTTTGGCCAAGGCGCCGTAGGTTGTCGGTCGCCCGAGAGGGATCGCCATCAGCGCATGCCATACGCGTAACTGAAATGGGGTGCCCAACGGTGTGTAGGTCAAGGCGAAGGCATGAGCGGGATTGCGCCAGTAGGCATCGAGTTCGCGGCTTAGTTGGTGGGCGCGGGCGTCCAGCCTGTCGGAGAGGGGCGTCTCGATGGGCAGAAAATCCAGCCGTGTCAGCACCTCGCCGGTGAAGCGGGCACCGAGACGGCACATCGGGGCGGGTAGGATGGCGTCATACGCAAGCATGATGGCATTCTAAGCGGGGAGACGCAGCCTGTCAGGACGTCACGGTGCGAAGCTGATTTCCGAGGCCGGCTTTCAGGGGGGTGGACGGGTGGCAGCAAGGTCGACCAGGCTGCAGCTTGTCTTGCGCGTGACTTGGCAATCCGGCGTGCCCGGGACATATTCAAATGCACATGAACGCGCCTGTAGCATGGTCCAGTCTGCTTTGGAGTAGGCCTGCGCCGGCAGGTTGGGCGGGTAGAACACGCAGCCGACGCAAAGGTCTTCGGTTGTACAGTCTGAGGGGGCGTGCATAGGGCTTCCTTCAAGCAGTTTACGCTGTTGCGACTGCCCGCCAGGCACAGTCCCAGACTTCGTCCAGATAGCCTGGCAGGGGTTGAGGCAGGATTCCGTCCAGGCGTGAGGTAATCATGCGGATGGGGCCGCCGAACAGGCTGGCGGAGGCGACCATGACATCCATCTGGCGGATTTCACCGCGCGCGATGCCGCGGGTGATCATCTCGCGCATCATGGCAAACGGCCGCGAGGCGCAGACCGGAGGTTCATTCGGCAAAAACTCACGATGCCGGGCATATAGAAGGAAAGCCATTTCCCGTGGTTCGGCTTCGGCCCAAGCGAACAGGCAGGCCACCAGTTCACGGGCCTGGTCGTGGCTGCTGCCTTCCCTGCGTACGACGCCATCGATGAGGTGTTGCATCCGGGCAGTGAGCGCCGCGTATAAGGTGCGTGCCAGCCCTTCCTTGTCGCCGAAATGATGATAGATCGATCCTATGCTCACGCCGGCCGTGCGGCCGATGTCATGAACCGACGTATTGAAATACCCTTTTTCGGTGAACAGGCGCAACGCGGCACCCAGCACGAGCGTGCGGGTGTCTTCCTGCTGAAGGGCGGCTACTGACATGGACTGTGATTAGAACGAACGTTCGTTCTAATTTAGTGCGATACGCAGTCGCGGTCAAGCACGGTTTGCGGGCGGGTGAAACAAGGCCAATCTGGCAAGGGATCTAGCACCAACGCCCGCATGATGCGGGCGTTGGTGCGGGCAACGGTGACGCCTTATTCCCCAGCTGTGGCCGCAGACTTGCGGGCGGGCAGCTTTTCCTTGATGCGTGCGGACTTGCCGGAGCGCTCGCGCAGGTAGTACAGTTTGGCGCGGCGGACGTCGCCGCGGCGCTTGACCTCGACGCTGGCGACCAGCGGCGAGTAGGTCTGGAAGGTACGCTCGACACCTTCGCCGGCGGAGATCTTGCGCACGGTGAAGGCCGAGTTGAGGCCGCGGTTGCGCTTGGCGATGACGACGCCTTCGTAAGCCTGCAGACGTTCGCGGTTGCCTTCCTTCACTTTCACCTGGACGACGACGGTGTCGCCGGGGGCGAAGTCGGGGAGGGTTTTGCCCAGGCGGGTGATTTCTTCCTGTTCGAGTTGTTCGATGATGTTCATGATGTTTCCTTACATCTGGCGGGAGAGGTGCACCCTGGCGGGTGGACGTCACGCCGTTTCACATTGGCCCTGAGTGTTTGATTTAACCCCAGCGCCGCTCATTTCCAGCCTAACTTATGCAAGCTGGTCAATCCGTTTACTTCCGCGCCTGCTCCAGCAGGTCGGGCCGTAGCGCGGCGGTGAGCCGCAGACTTTCTTCGTGCCGCCATTTGGCAATCGCCGCATGGTTGCCGCTTTTCAGCACTTCGGGCACCGCCATGCCCTGCCACACCTCGGGCCGGGTGTAGTGCGGACAGTCCAGCAGCCCGTGGCTGAACGAATCCTGTGCGGCCGATTCGGCGTCGTTCAGCGCGCCCGGCAACTGCCGAATGAGGGCATCCATCAGCGCCAACGCTGGGAGCTCGCCACCCGACAGCACAAAGTCGCCGAGCGAGATTTCCTCGTCCACGCGGCGCTGCAGCAGCCGTTCGTCGATGCCTTCATAGCGCCCGCACAGCAACACCAGTGCAGGTGTGTCCTTCAGTTCCATCACCCGCTGCTGCGTCAGCGGACGACCCCGGGGTGAAAAATGCACCACCCACGGCGTCAAATTCTCGCCGGCCAAGTTCTGCTGCACCGCGTTCAGCGTGCGGTCCAGCGGCTCCGCCAGCATCAGCATCCCGGGGCCGCCGCCGTAGGGCCGGTCATCCACCGTGCGGTGCGGATCATCGGTGAAATCGCGCGGATTCCATGCCTTGAACCGGTACAGCCCGCGATCCAGTGCCCGCCGCGTGATGCCGTAATCCAGTACGGCATCGAACATCTCCGGGAAGAGCGTGATCGCATCGAAGCGCATCAGTAGTCTTCGCCCCAGTCCACCTCGATCGTTCCGCCTGCCAGATCGACCTTGCCAACAAAGGCCGCGACGAACGGAATCAGGTGTTCGCGCGTGCCTTTGACGACCAGCAAGTCGTTTGCCCCGCTTTCCATCAGGCTGTCGACCTTGCCCAACTCGATGCCTTCACGGTTCACCACGGTCAGGCCAATCAGGTCCGACCAGTAAAACTCATTCTCTTCTGGCGGCGGCAATGCGCTTTTCGCCACCGAGATTTCCTGTCCGCGCAGGGCGTACGCCGCGTCGCGGTCGTCGATGCCGGCCAGTTTGGCGACCAGGGCTTTGCCGTGGTCCTGGACGGTCTCGACGGTGTAATGCTTGTGCTGCTCGCCGCGTCCGACGCGCCAGGATTCGAAATCCATCAGCGCGCCCGGGTCTTCGCTGTAGGGCTGGACCTTGACCCAGCCCTTGATGCCGAACGGGGCGGCGATGCGCCCCATAACGACCCAGTCGTTATTCAATGCGGACAGCCGACCCAGGCTTCGGTTTCAGCCAAATCAAACAGCAGCGGGCTTGTTCTGCTTGACCAGACGGGCGACAGTGTCGGACATCTGTGCACCGTTGCTCACCCAATAACCGATGCGGTCCTGATCCAGGCGCACAGCTTCGGCGCCCTCAGCGGCCACCGGGTTGTAGAAACCGACGCGCTCGATGAAGCGGCCATCACGGCGGCAGCGCGAATCGGCGACCACTACGTTGTAGAAAGGACGGTTTTTGGCGCCGCCGCGCGAAAGACGAATAACGACCATGATTCAACCCACCGGTAAACGGAGAAAACCGCGAATTATACCCAAAAATCCCTGTCTTGCCAGTGGGCAGGGATTACCGCATTCCCGGCAGCATGCCTTTCATGCCGCGCATCATCTTGCTCAACCCGCCCTTGCCCATCATTTTCATCATTTTCTGGGCTTGTTCAAACTGGTTCAGCAGTTTGTTGACCTCCTGCACCTGTACGCCCGCGCCGGCGGCAATGCGGCGCTTGCGCGAGGCTTTGATGATGTCGGGTTTGCGGCGCTCCAGCGGGGTCATGCTGTTGATGATGCCTTCGACCCGGTTGATCGCCTTGTCGTCGGCGCCTGCCGGCATGGTCATCTGTCCCGCGCCGGGGAGCTTGTCCATGAGTGCGGAGAGACCGCCCATTTTGCGCATCTGCTGGATTTGCGCCTTGAAGTCCTCGAGGTCGAAGTCCTTGCCCTTCTTGACCTTGTCGGCGAGTTTCTTGGCTTCGGCCAGATCGACCGAGCCTTGTGCCTGTTCGATCAGCGAGAGCACGTCGCCCATGCCGAGGATGCGCTGCGCCATGCGTTCGGGATGGAAGGCTTCCAGCCCGGTGGGCTTTTCGCCGACGCCGATGAACTTGAGCGGCTTGCCCGTAATGTGGCGCACCGATAGCGCCGCCCCGCCGCGCGCATCGCCGTCGAGCTTGGTCAGCACCACGCCGGTGAGCGGCAGCGCTTCATTGAAAGCCTTGGCGACGTTGACGGCGTCCTGGCCTTGCATGGCATCGACGACGAACAGCGTCTCGATGGGCCGGACCGCGGCGTGCAGCGCCTTGATCTCGTTCATCATTGCCTCGTCGATCGCCAGGCGGCCGGCGGTGTCGACGATGAGTACGTCGTAGAATTGCTTGCGCGCGTGATCCTGCGCGGCCTGTGCGATTTTCAGCGGGTCGCGTTCGTCGCCTGCCTCGAAGAAAGCGACATCGAGCTGCTTGCCGAGCTGGCGCAGCTGGTCGATGGCGGCGGGTCGGTAGACATCGACGGAGGCGAGCAGGACTTTTTTCTTGCGGTTTTTCAGCAGCAGCGCGAGCTTGCCGCTGGTCGTGGTCTTGCCTGAACCCTGCAGGCCGGCCATCAAAATCACCGCGGGTGGTGTGGCGGCAAGGTTTAGTTCGGCGTTTTCTCCCCCCATCAGGCGGGTGAGCTCTTCGTGGACAATCCCGATCAATGCTTGGCCAGGCGACAGGCTGGTGAGCACTTCCTGGCCCAGCGCGCGGGTCTTGACCGCTTCGATGAAGTCCTTGACCACCGGTAGCGCAACGTCGGCTTCGAGCAGGGCGAGGCGCACCTGGCGCAGGGTGTCCTGTACGTTGGCCTCGGTGATGCGTGCCTGCCCGCGTAGGGATTTGACGACGCCGGCGAGGCGTCCGCTGAGATTTTCTAACATGGCTTCCTTGTTGCCGCTATGGACGGCATGGATAATGGGGCTGGCTGAATCCAAATTCCATTTTAACGAATGTCCCCGCTATTGCTGGTTACTTTGTGTGTGAGCGCGCTGTATGGCTGGATCGCCTGGCGCCTGCAGCGCGCGCCATCCGCAGCCTCGGTGCGCGCGCTGACACCGATGGCCCTGCTGGCGCATGGTGCATTGATTTTCAATTCGGCGCTCGGGCAGGGCGATATCCGGCTGGGATTCGGCAACTCCCTGTCGACGATCCTATGGCTGACCGCGCTGACGTACTGGCTGGCCAGCCAGGGCGCTCCGCTGGCGCGTCTGCAGTCGTGGGTCAGCGGCCTGGCGGCGCTGTCCGTGCTGCTCATGGCGGTTTTTACCGAGACCCACGCCATTCCCGATTCGCAGGCACTGACCCTGCGCGCGCATCTGGTGGTGTCTTTCCTTGCCTATGGCTTACTGGCGGTGGCCGCCTTGCATGCGGTGATGATGACCATGTTGGAAAAACAACTGCATCGCGGCGCGTTCCTTCAGGGTGGAGCACCGCCTTTGCTGACGCTGGAAGCGATGCTGTTCAAAACTATCGGTGTGGGGTTTGCGCTGTTGACCCTGGCGGTATTCAGCGGGGTATTTTTTTCGGAGGAACTGTTCGGTACGCCGCTGCAGTTTACCCACAAGATCGTGTTCGCCATTCTGTCCTGGCTGGTTTTCGGGGGACTGCTCCTCGGAAGGCATTTCCGCGGCTGGCGTGGGCGTACGGCGCTGGTCTGGACGATTACCGGGTTCACCCTGCTGTTGCTGGCCTATCTGGGTACCCAGTTTGTGCTCGAAGTGATACTCAGGCGTTGAGGCAATTCTGATTGGACAGTATTTCCACCAGTACGCTCTTTGCGGCACTTGCTGTCCTGCTGCTGACTTCGGCATTTTTTTCCGCGTCCGAAACCGCGATGATGGCGATCAACCGCTATCGCCTGCGTCATGCCGCCGAATCCGGCGTGCGGGGGGCGATGCGTGCGCAGGCACTGCTGGACAGGACCGACAAGCTGCTGGGCGTGATCCTGCTCGGCAACAATCTGGTTAATTCCGCCTCGGCTACGTTGTCGGCCGTGCTGGCCATTCGCCTGTTTGGCTCGGGTGAAGTCGTGCTGTTCGTGGCGACGCTGCTGCTCACTTTTCTGATTCTGGTGTTCAGCGAAGTCACGCCCAAGGTGGTGGGCGCCGCCTTCCCCGAACGCGTCGCCTACCCGGCGACGCTGCTACTGGCGCCGCTGCTGAAGCTGGCCTATCCGGTAGTGTGGTTCGTGAACCTGTTTGTACAGGGCATTTTGCGGCTGCTGCGGATCAAGCCTCCCGAGCATGGGCAGGGCAATAGCCTGGGACTGGAAGAGCTGCGCACCATCGTGCTGGAGTCGTCGGGGCGGCTGCCGCGCGAACACCACCGGATTCTGATGAATCTGCTGGAACTGGAGGACATCACGGTCGATGACGTGATGACGCCACGCAGCCAGATCGAATCGATCGATATCGAAGATGATCCCGAACGGATGCGGCAGCAGATTTCCACCAGCCATCATACTCGACTGGTGGTGCATGCCGGCTCGTCCGACAATCTGCTGGGGGTGCTCCACGTGCGCCGGGTGTTGCATGCGCTGACAGGCGAGGAACTGGATCCGGCAACCCTCAGAGACAATCTCGAGACCCCCTATTTTGTCCCGGCAGGCACGCCGCTGTTTACCCAGTTGCGTAATTTCCAGTCCAGCCGGCGGCGGCTGGCACTGGTGGTCGATGAATACGGCGAACTTCAGGGCCTGGTGACACTAGAAGATCTGCTGGAGGAAATGGTCGGCGAATTCACCACGCAGGCGCCGTCGGATACGGGGTACCTGCGACGCGAGGAAGATGGCAACTGGCTGGTCGAGGGCAGCGTCCTGCTGCGCCATCTGAACCGCAAGCTGGGCCTGTCGCTGCCACTGGACGGCCCGAAGACGCTGAACGGCCTGCTGCTCGAGCAATTCGAGGACATCCCCGAGGCGGGTGTGAGTATCAAGCTGGGAGACGTACCGGTGGAAATCGTGCAGACGCAGGATCGCGCGGTCAAGATGGCACGTATCTATCTGCCGGCAGCTGAGAAAGCCCTGCCCGAAAACGCCTCAATTTAGTCGAAAAATCGCCGTTAAGGCCTGTGATTCCCTGTGTCTGTCCCCTCCGGGCAGGCGAAGGGACGATAATTTGACGCTGGACTTGTCTGGAATCGAGCTATGGCAGCTGTGACAAACACCAACAATTTAACCGGACTGGCGCGTGCCATGGTCAACCATGGCTGGCTGTCCGAGGACGACGCCGAGGGCGTCTGGAAACGCGCCAGCCAATCGGGCGATTCGTTCGTGACCGAATTGATCAAAGGGCGGCGGTTCAAGTCGGATCAGGTTGCCGAGTTTGCGGCTGCCTCGTTCGGCTTCCCCTATCTGGACCTGAATGCCATGGATCATGAGAGCTTGCCGCAAGGGCTGCTCGATCCGAAATTGGTGCAGAAACGGCGGGTACTCGCCTTGTATCAGCGGGGCAACAAGCTGTATGTGGCAACGTCCGACCCCACGCATCTCCAGGCGCTGGACGAGGTGAAATTCCAGACCGGGCAGGCGGTGGAACCGGTGGTGGTGGAGGACGACAAGCTCGGCAAGCTCATCGAGAAGATGGGCGAAGCCAACGACAACACGATGGCTGTGTTGAACGCCGAAGACCTCAATCTGGATTTCCTCGACGAAGAAAGCGCAGCGGCTGCGCAACAGGACACCGGCGGCATCGAAATCGACGATGCACCGGTGGTGCGCTATCTGCAAAAGATCATGCTCGATGCCATCAACATCGGCGCATCCGACATTCACTTCGAACCGTACGAGAAGTTTTATCGCATTCGTTACCGCCGGGACGGCATCCTGTCCGAAATCGCCCAGCCGCCGATGGCAATCAAGGACAAGGTCGCTTCGCGCATCAAGGTGTTGTCGCGACTGGATATTTCCGAAAAACGCGTGCCACAGGACGGCCGCATGAAAATGGTGCTGTCGAAGAACCGCGCCATCGATTTCCGGGTCAGCACCTTGCCCACGCTGTATGGCGAAAAGATCGTCATGCGTATTCTCGATCCCACCAGCGCGCAGCTGGGGATCGAGGCACTGGGCTATGAGCCGTGGCAGAAGGAACTGCTTCTGAATGCGGTGCAACGTCCCTACGGCATGGTGCTGGTGACGGGGCCGACCGGTTCCGGGAAGACTGTGTCGCTCTATACCTGCCTCAACATCCTCAACAAGCCCGACGTCAACATTTCCACGGCGGAAGACCCGGCGGAAATCCAGTTGCCCGGGATCAACCAGGTCAACGTCAACGACAAGGCCGGGCTGACGTTCTCGGCGGCGCTGAAATCCTTCCTGCGGCAGGATCCCGACGTCATCATGGTCGGCGAAATCCGCGACCTGGAAACCGCCGACATCGCCATTAAGGCCGCGCAAACCGGCCATATGGTGATGTCTACGCTGCATACCAACGATGCGCCCGGCACCCTGACCCGCTTGCTGAACATGGGGGTGGCGCCTTTCAACGTGGCTTCCTCGGTGATCCTGATTACCGCACAACGCCTGGGGCGGAAGTTGTGCGGCTGCAAGCAACCGGCCGATATTCCACAGGAAGCGTTGTTGGCGGCAGGCTTTACCGAGGAACAGCTTGATGGAAGCTGGAGGCCTTATAAACCCGTGGGGTGCGATATCTGCGGTGGCACCGGCTACAAGGGGCGCGTAGGCATCTACCAGGTCATGCCGATCACCGATGAGATGACCCGCATCATCCTCAAGGGCGGCAACGAGTCCGACATCGCCGACCAGGCGCGGCGCGAAGGCGTGCTCGACCTGCGGCAGGCAGGTCTGTTGAAAGTCAAATCCGGGCTCACCTCGCTGGAAGAGGTCGAGGCCGTTACCAATCTCTAAGGAATTCCCTCTATGGCTACAGCGGCAAAAGCAGTCAAGGACGCCACCTTCCTGTGGGAAGGGATGGACAAGCGCGGCAAGAAGGTCAAGGGACAGATGCAGGCCGGCGGCGAAGCCGTGGTCAATTCGCAGTTGCGCAAGCAGGGCATCACTGTCACCAAGGTCAAGAAGCAAAGTGCCCTGTTCAGTGGCGCCAAGAAAATCACGGACAAGGATGTCACGCTGTTCACCCGCCAGCTGGCCACCATGATGAAGGCAGGCGTGCCCTTGCTGCAGTCCTTCGAAATCGTGGCGCGCGGGCATTCCAATCCCTCGATGCAGCGACTGCTGATGGAAATCAAGGCGGACATCGAAAAGGGCAGCAGCCTGACGCAGGCATTCGGACGCCATCCGCTGTATTTCGACGCATTGTTCTGCAACCTGGTCGGCGCCGGTGAGGCGGCCGGTATTCTCGAAGGCGTGCTCGATCGTCTCGCGGTCTACAAGGAAAAAATCCTTGCCATCAAGAGCAAAATCAAATCGGCTCTGTTCTACCCGGTCTCGATCATCGTGGTGGCGTTCGTCATCACTGCCATCATCATGATTTTCGTGATCCCCGCGTTCAAGGAGCTGTTCAGCAGCTTTGGTGCGGATCTGCCAGGGCCGACTTTAGTAGTCATGGCGATATCGGATTACTTCGTCAAATGGTGGTGGGCGATCTTCGGAGTGATCGGCGGAGGGTTGTATGCCTTCTTCCAGGCGTGGAGACGCTCGCGCAAAGTACAGATGTTCATGGACCGCCTCGTGCTCAAGCTCCCGATTTTCGGTCCGGTGATCGAGAAGGCCACCATCGCGCGCTGGACGCGCACGCTGGCGACCATGTTTGCGGCTGGCGTGCCGCTGGTCGAGGCGCTGGAATCGGTGGGTGGCGCATCGGGCAATCAGGTGTTTGTCGAGGCAACCAACAAGATCCGCGGCGAAGTCGCGACCGGCACGGCGCTGACCGCGGCGATGCAGAACTCGGGGCGTTTTCCCAACATGGTGCTGCAGATGGCTGCCATCGGCGAGGAATCCGGTTCGCTCGATTCCATGCTGGGCAAGGTGGCCGATTTCTACGAGGCCGAAGTCGACGACGCCGTCGAGGCACTGTCCAGCCTGATGGAGCCCATCATCATGGTGGTGCTCGGCACGCTCATCGGCGGCATGGTGATCGCGATGTACCTGCCGATCTTCAAAATGGGCTCGGTTGTCTGATGGATCTGCTGCACGCAGAACCAGCCCTCTTCACCGGGCTGGTTTTTTTATTCGGCCTGCTGGTGGGCAGTTTTCTGAACGTCGTCATCCATCGGCTGCCCAAAATGATGGAAGCCGAATGGCAGGCGCAGTGCGCCGAACTGCGTGGTGAAGCCCTGGCCGAAATCCCTCGCTACAACTTGTGGCTGCCGCGCTCGGCCTGCACCCGGTGCGGACACCAGATTACTGCGCTGGAGAACATCCCGCTGCTGTCTTGGCTATGGCTGCGCGGGCGTTGCTCGGCCTGCAAAACCCCGATCAGTGCGCGCTATCCGCTGGTGGAACTGCTGACCGCACTTTTGTCGGCAGCGGTCGCCTGGAAATGGGGCGTCAGCATACAGACGGTGGGCGCATTACTTCTGGTATGGACACTGATCGCGTTGGCGTTCATCGACCTCGATACCACCTTGCTCCCCGACAGCCTCACCCTGCCGCTTGTGTGGCTGGGATTGATGTTCAACCTGAATGGGCATTTCGCCAGCCTGCCGGATGCGGTGATCGGCGCCATGGTCGGTTACGGGGTGCTGTGGTCGGTGTACTGGCTGTTCAAACTGGCAACAGGCAAGGAGGGCATGGGGTTCGGCGACTTCAAGCTGCTGGCGGCCATTGGCGCCTGGCTCGGCTGGCAGATGTTGCCCGTCACGCTACTGCTATCGTCGGTGGTTGGTGCGGCCATTGGTGTGGCGATGATCGTGCTGGTGAAGCATGACCGCCGCGTGCCGATCCCGTTCGGCCCCTATTTGGCGGGCGGCGGCCTGGTGGCACTGTTCTTCGGCGCCGACCTGACGCAGGCCTACCTCGCCCAATTCTGATGTTCACCGTAGGACTCACCGGCGGGATCGGCTCGGGCAAGTCGACCGTCGCCGAGTGCTTTGCTGCCCATGGCGTACCGGTGATCGATACGGATGTCGTCGCGCGTGAGTTGACTGCGCCGGGTGGCGCAGCGCTGGCTGCGATCCATGCGGCGTTCGGTGAAACGGTGATGCAGGCAGATGGCACTCTGGATCGTGCCGCCTTGCGCCGGCGCGTATTCTCCGATGCCGCCGCGCGACACCGACTCGAAGCCATCCTGCATCCGCGTATCCGGCAGATCGTGGCACAGACGCTGGCGACGCTGACCGCACCCTATGCGCTGATCGTGATTCCCTTGCTGGTGGAAACCGGCGGCTACCGGGATGTGCTGAGTCGCGTGCTGGTGGTTGATTGTCCGGAAGATCTGCAGATCGCGCGGGTGATGGCGCGCAGCGGACTCGCGCAGGACGAGGTGGAAGCCATCCTCGCGGTGCAGGCCGGACGCGTCGAGCGCCTGGCGGCCGCGGACGATGTGATCCTCAACACGGCTTCTCCCGCGGCATTGCGTAGCCAGGTCGCGACGCTGCATCGGCGTTACCTCGCGCTTTCTACTGCGGCATCGTCTTGATTTTCCGCATGGATCGGCGACAATCGGCTGAACCAAACCAACGCGGCGCGGCGTGATCCACTACGAATACCCCCTGAGCGAACGCATCCGCACGCTATTGCGGCTGGAAGACCTGTTCGACCGTTTCGATGCTTATGCCGCGTCGCCGGATCCGCACGCGCATCATGCTGCCTTGCTGACCCTGTTCGAGATGGCCGAGGTCGCGGCGCGCGCCGACCTCAAGTCCGACCTGCTGCAGGAATTGGACCGGCAGAAAGCGGTGCTGACCGCGCTGCGCGGCAACCCTCATGTCCAGGGCACTACGCTGGAACAGGTGCTGACCGCGATCGAAGCGGCCCATCATGGCATGTACCAGCTGCCCGGGAAAGTGGGCCATCACCTGCGCGAAGACGAGTGGCTGATGGCCATCAAGCAGCGCGCAGCCATTCCGGGCGGCATGTGCGAATTCGATCTGCCCTCCTATCATTACTGGCTGCACCAGGCGGCGGATGCGCGCGTGAGTCAATTGCACAAGTGGCTGGCGCCGTTCTCGTCGATTCGCGCCGCAGTCGAAATCGTGCTCGGTTTGCTGCGCGACAGCGGGCAGCCCGACCTGCAGCACGCGAACAACGGCAGCTACCAGCGCATGCTCGAATCGCGTAATCCGCAGCTGATCCGGGTCACCCTGGTCGACGACCTGCCTTGTGTACCCGAAATTTCGGCCAACAAGTACATGCTCAATATCCGCTTCGTACACGCGGGGTCGGGCGCGCAGCGAACCTGTACCGGCCAGTCGATCGATTTCGACCTGACCTTCTGTACCCTGTGAAACCCAGCAACAAGCCTCCGGTCGTGACCTGCCCGACCTGCGGCGCGGCCGTTCCGTGGACGGTGGAAAGCAAGTGGAAGCCGTTCTGCAGCGAGCGCTGCAAGATGATCGATCTGGGCCAGTGGGCCACCGAGAAATATCGCGTGCCGGCCGAAGAGCAGGAACCCGACGACGAGTCCCCGCAGCCGCAGTAGCGATTACTTCGTGTAGGTCTTGACGCCGCTGGGCGTGCCGAGCAGCAGCACGTCCGCGCCACGTCGGGCGAACAGGCCGTTGGTGACCACGCCGACAATGTGATCGATAGCGGTTTCCAGCGACACCGGATCGACGATCGACATCCCGTGCACGTCAAGAATGATGTTGCCGTTGTCGGTGGTGAAGCCTTCGCGCAGCCGGGGTTGCCCGCCCAGTTTCACCAGTTCGCGCGCCACGTAGGAGCGGGCCATCGGAATGACTTCGACTGGCAGCGGAAACTTGCCGAGCACTCCGACCAGCTTGCTTTCGTCGGCGATGCAGATGAACTGCTTGCTGCACGCTGCGACAATTTTTTCCCGCGTCAGCGCGCCGCCGCCGCCCTTGACCATGGCGAAGTGTTCGGTGATTTCGTCGGCGCCGTCGACGTAGATTTCAAGTTCGCCCACGCTGTTGAGATCCAGTACCTGGATGCCATGGCTTTTCAGGCGGGCGGCGGTGGCTTCCGAACTGGCGACGGCGCCGTCGATGCGGCTTTTCACATCAGCCAGCGCGTCGATGAAATAGTTGGCGGTCGAGCCGGTGCCTACCCCGATGATGCCGCCCTTGGCATAATCCACCGCAGCACGTGCCACGGCTTGCTTCATTTCGTCTTGAGTCATGATGTTTTCGTCGATTTCGATGCAGCCCGCTAAGATAGCGGCATCGCCCTTTTTTTACAAACCTCGCATCCGCTGCCGCCATGAGCCAACCTGACGATTACCTCGAACGCATCCTCACCTCGCGCGTGTACGACGTGGCGATCGAGTCGCCGCTCGACGTGGCCCACAATCTGTCGCGCCGTCTCGGCAACGGGATCCTGTTGAAGCGCGAGGACCTACAGCCAGTGTTCTCCTTCAAGTGCCGCGGTGCCTACAACAAGATGGCCAAGCTGACAGCGGCGCAGCTGGCGCGGGGCGTAGTCGCCGCGTCAGCGGGCAATCACGCGCAGGGCGTGGCACTGGCGGCGCAGAAATTGGGGGCGACCGCTATCATCGTGATGCCGGTGACCACGCCGAAGATCAAGGTCGATGCGGTGGCGGCGCGCGGCGCGCAGGTCATCCTGCATGGCGACAACTACGACGAGGCCGGTGCACACGCGACCCAGCTCGCCAAGGAGTCCAAGGCGACCTTCGTTCACCCTTACGATGATCCCGATGTGATCGCCGGGCAGGGTACTGTGGCAATGGAACTGCTGCGCCAGCATCCGGGCCCGATCCACTCGGTCTACATCCCGGTCGGCGGCGGCGGGCTGATCGCCGGCATGGCGGCCTATATCAAACGCCTGCGCCCGGAAATCAAGATTGTCGGCGTCGAGCCCGAAGACGCCGACGCGATGGCACGCTCGTTGTGCAAGGGCGAACGCATCACGCTGCCGCGCGTGGGCATTTTCGCCGACGGTGTGGCGGTGAAGAAAGTGGGCAAGGAAACCTTCCGGCTGGCACAGCTCTATGTGGACGAGATCATTCGGGTCAACAACGACGCCATCTGTGCGGCGATCAAGGACGTGTTCGAGGACACGCGCTCGATCCTGGAGCCGGCCGGTGCGCTGTCGATTGCCGGAATGAAGGCCGCGATCGCAGCCGACAGGCTCAAAGGGAAGACGCTGGTCGCGGTGGCCAGCGGGGCCAACATGAACTTCGACCGCCTGCGTTATATCGCCGAGCGCGCCGAGCTGGGCGAGAAGCGCGAGGCCGTGCTGGCCGTGACCATCCCGGAGACACCGGGCAGCTTCAAGACTTTTTGCGGGCTGCTGGGCGCGCGCAACATCACCGAGTTCAATTACCGTTATTCCGACCCCAAGATCGCGCGAGTATTTGTCGGCCTGTCGGTGCCGGGGGCGGGCGAAAGCGCGCGTGTGGTCGATCTCTTGCAGCGTCATGGGCTGGAAGCGCTCGACCTGACCGACAACGAAATGGCCAAGCTGCATATCCGTCATCTGGTCGGCGGGCGGGCGCCCGAAGCAGTGAACGAAGTGCTGTACCGCTTCGAATTCCCGGAACGCCCCGGCGCATTGATGCAATTCCTGCAGAGCATGAGCCGCGGCTGGAACATCAGCCTGTTCCACTACCGCAACCACGGCGCCGACTATGGCCGTGTGCTGGTCGGCATCCAGGTGCCAGAAAAGGAAAAACCTCGTTTCCAGAAGTTTCTGGATGAACTGGGCTACCGCTACTGGGACGAATCCCGTAATCCGGCCTACACGCTGTTCCTGGCTTGACGCAGACAAGCTCAGGCTCAAGCTCAGGCTTCAGACGCGGTTGCATCGAGGCGGGCATTCCGGAAATCGAGCGGTGCCGCGTTGAACGACGCGCGCAGCAGCGCGCTCGCAATGTCCGCGGCGACGAATGGGCGCGGTGTTTGATAGGGCGGGTTTTGCCCGGCAAATGCCGGAAGACAGCATGTTACCCTCGCATAATGCTTCGGATAATCACGCTTTTTCTGCTGGGTATTTTGGCCATGCCCACGTGGGCGGCAGCGGGCGACGCTGCCGTGAAACAGGCGCAACAAGCATATGCCGCGCGCAAGCTGGCGGATCTGGAACGTGCCGCGCGCAACGTCCCCGACGACCATGTGTTGGCCCCCTATGTCGAATACTGGCGCCTGATGCTGGCGAGCCGCACCGACGATGGCCGCATCGCCGATTTTCTGGCACGTTATCCCGGTAGCCGTCTGGCCGAATCCCTGCGTACCGACTGGCTGAAATCGCTCGGCGCGCGTGAAGCCTGGCCGGCGTACCTGGCCGAGTACCCCCGCCTCGTCAAACCCGATGCAGCGCTTCAATGCTATGCCTACCGTGCGGAATGGGCGCTGGGCAATCGCAGCCATGAGCGCGAGGCGATTTCATTGTGGTTTACCGGGCGCGACATGCCGACGGTCTGTACGCCCCTGTTCACGCAGTTGATGGCGGCCGGACTGATGGGCCCGGAAGATGTCTGGCGCCGTTTCCGTCTGGCGCTGGAAGCGGGCAATCTCAATGTGGCCAGGGTGGTGTCGAGCGCCCTGCCCGAAGCGCAACGCCCGAACGCCACGTTGCTGGACCTGGCTGCCCGCGATCCGGTACGCGTATTGAACGCGGGCGCCCTCGATCTGGCCCGTCGCGGCGACCGCGAAATCGCGCTCTACGCACTCGACCAGTTGGCCCGGCGCGACTCCGCCCTGGCGGAACAGGCATTGCGCAAATGGGCGCCGCAGTTCAATCCGGTGGAATTGCGCACGGCCTGGGCACGACTCGCCACCTGGGCCGCGCGCCGCCACGAATCGCTCGCGCTGGACTGGTTCCAGCAGGCCGGGAGCGTGGCGGTGAACGACGCCCAGCGTGAATGGTGGGCACGCGCAGCGCTTCGCGTGGGCGACTGGAAAACCGTTCAGCAGGCGATCGACAGCATGGGGGAGGCTGCCCGCGCGCAGCCCGTATGGCGCTACTGGCGCGCGCGGGCCCTGCAGGCAAGCGGCCAGCACGTTGCCGCCAAGGCCGTTTTTTTGGCCTTGGCGCACGACCACGATTACTACAGCCAACTTGCCCAGGAAGAACTCGGGCCAGTCATGCAGGCGGCGCCTGCCGTCAACATCAAGACAGGCGGCAGCGACGTGGCCGAGATCGCCCGTCAGCCGGGGATTGCCCGTGCCGTGGCCCTTTACGAACTCGGCCTGCGCACCGATGCCACCCAGGAATGGAACTGGACGGTCCGAGGTTTTTCCGATACGCAGTTACTGGCGGCGGCCGAGCTCGCCCGACGCATGGAATGGTATGACAGCGCCATCAACACGGCCGAGCGCACCCGAGAACTGCACGATTTCGAGTTACGCTTTCTGGCGCCCTACCGCGAGCAAGCGCATCAAGCCGCACGCGAAAACGACATCGACGAGGCGTGGGTGTATGGCCTCATGCGGCAGGAAAGCCGTTTCGTCAATGTCGCGCGCTCGAGCGTCGGCGCTGCCGGCCTGATGCAGATCATGCCGGCCACGGCGCGCTGGATCGCGAAGCGCCTCGGCATCCGGCGCTTCCAGGTGGACGAGATGCGCGATCCTGCCAGGAACATCCAGTTTGGCGCGTATTACCTGAAACACGTGCTGTCCACGCTGGACGGTTCGCCAGTACTGGCTACCGCTGCCTACAATGCAGGCCCGGGGCGTGCGCAGCGCTGGCGCAGCACGCAACCGATGGAAGCTGCGATCTACATCGAGTCGATCCCGTTTGCCGAAACGCGCGACTACGTGAAGAAAGTGATGAGCAACGCCATGTATTATGCAGTGCGTTTCGGCCAGCCCTCGGTGCTGCTGAAAGAGCGACTGGGCCTGGTTCCGCCGCGCGAGACGCCGGTCGCTCCGACACCCGATCCGGACACGTCGCTGCAAGTCGAACGGCCGGACGAGTAGTCCGGACGTTTCATAAATCCTGCGCGATCATCGCGGGAGTTTATGAAACTTCCGAGCTAAAATCAGCATCGTCTTATATACATGAACGAGCATCAATATGAAGATTCAACGTATCTGCATCCTCGGCGGCTCCGGTTTTGTCGGTACCCAGCTCGTCAGCCAGCTCGCCGCGCGCGGCCTCCAGGTCCGCGTGCTTTCCCATCGCCGCGAAATGGCCAAGGAACTGATCCTGCTGCCCACGGTGGACGTGATCGAGGCCGACGTGCACGACCAACAGGAACTCATCCAGCATTTCCGTGGCATGGATGCGGTCATCAATCTGGTCGGCATCCTGCACGAAGACAAGGTTGGTCGCGTCGACCTGCCCAGTGCGCGCCGCGGCGATTTCCAGAAGGTCCATGTTGAACTGCCACGCAAGGTCATTCATGCCTGCGGCGAATCCGGTGTGCATCGCCTGCTGCACATGAGCGCGCTCGGTGCCGATCCCAACTCGCGCTCGGCCTACCAGCGCTCCAAGGGCATTGCCGAGGCTCTGGTGCGAGAAGCCGCCATGCGCCACAGCGAGCATGAGAACTGGTACCTCAACGGCCCCAAATTCATTCATGGCTACGGCCTCAACGTCACCATCTTCCGTCCGTCGGTGATATTCGGCCGTGGCGACTCCTTCCTGTCGATGTTCGCCCGGCTGCTCAAAAGCTTCCCGGTACTGCCGCTCGCCGCGTCCGGCAGCCGCTTTGCACCGGTGCATGTCGACGATGTCGCCCGCGCCTTTGCCGACAGCCTCGACAACACCGCCACCTACGGCCAGACCTACGATCTGTGCGGGCCCAATGTGTATACCCTGCAGGAGCTGGTGAGCTACGTGGGCGATGTGATCGGGAAAAAGCGCAGCATCGTGCAGCTGGGAAAATGGATGTCATATTTCCAGGCCTGGGCGCTGGAATTCAAACCCGGCAAGAAGCTGATGACGCGCGACAACTACTACGCCCTGTGCACGGACAACGTATGTCGCGGCGGCTGGCCGTCGGTATTCGATTTCCAGCCGGCGTCGCTCGAGGCCATCGCCCCCGAATACCTGCGTGCCGATACGCCGCGCGCGCGGTACGAGGATTATCGGGAAAACGCCCACCGCTAGGAGCCGCCGCGCCGCCATGAAAATCTATATCGTTGGCGGCGCAGTGCGAGACCGGTTGCTGGGCCTGCCGGTGGCCGACCGCGATCACGTCGTCGTCGGTGCGACACCTGACGACATGGTTGCGCTGGGCTACCAGCCGGTCGGCAAGGATTTTCCCGTTTTCCTGCACCCGCAAACCCACGAGGAATATGCGCTCGCGCGCACAGAGCGCAAATCCGGACACGGTTACAAGGGCTTTACTGTCTATGCCGCACCGGAAGTTACGCTGGAAGAGGATCTGCGCCGGCGCGACCTCACCATCAATGCGATGGCAGAGGACGCGGCCGGCGCGCTGGTCGACCCCTACGGCGGCCAGCGCGACCTGGCGGCAAGGGTCTTCCGCCATGTGAGCGAAGCCTTTGCCGAAGACCCGGTGCGGATTTTGAGAGTTGCGCGCTTTGCCGCGCGCTTCAACGACTTTACCGTGGCGCCGGAAACCAACGCGCTGATGCGGCGGATGGTGGACAACGGCGAAATCGACGCGCTCGTGCCCGAGCGCGTGTGGCAGGAAATCGCACGCGGCCTGATGGAAGCGCAGCCCTCGCGCATGTTCCAGGCGCTGCGCGACTGCGGTGCGCTGGCGCGGTTGCTTCCCGAAATCGATTGCCTGTTTGGTGTGCCGCAGCCGCTGCAGCACCATCCGGAAATCGATACCGGCGTTCACGTGATGCTGGTCGTCGACTGGGCGGCGCAACGGAGCATGAGCCTGCCGGTGCGTTTTGCTGCCCTGACGCACGATCTCGGCAAGGGCGTCACCCCGCCCGAACTGTGGCCGGCGCATCACGGCCACGAAGGCAAAAGCGTCGAACTGGTGCGGGCGCTCTGCGAGCGCATCCGGGTGCCGGTTGATTGCCGCGACCTCGCCGTTGCGGTGGCGCGCGACCACGGCAACGCCCATCGCGCGCTGGAATTGCGCCCCGGAACGGTGGTTGAACTGTTGGAACGGGTCGACGCCTTCCGCCGTCCCGAACGCTTCGAGGCCTTTCTGCAGGCCTGCGAATGCGATTTCCGCGGCCGACCTGGCTACGAGGACAAGCCTTTCCCCGCACCGGCTTACCTGCGGCAGGCGCTGCACGCGGCGCAGGCCGTTGACGCAGGGGCCGTGGCGCGCAGCGTCGAGCCGGCGCGCATCCGGGAAGCGATATTCGAGGCGCGGGCACGGGCGGTAGCGGCGTCGCGCAGCCAGGGCGGCGCGCACTGGGAACATTTTCCGCATCAGGCGGACGTCGGCGTGCGCGGCATCGGGCCCACCCTGGCGGCCGCATTCGAGCAGACTGCGCGAGCGATGACCGCCGTGGTGACCGACCCAACCGGGGTGGCGGCGAACGAGGCGGTGGACATCCGCTGTGAGGCGCCGGACGACGAATTGCTGCTGGTCGACTGGCTGAATGCGCTGATCCTGGAGATGGCCGCGCGCCACCTGCTGTTTGGCCGCTTCGAGGTCAGCCTGGATGACCATCGGCTGCACGCCACCGCATGGGGCGAACCGGTCGACCTGGACAAGCACCAGCCGGCCGTCGAAATCAAGGGCGCCACCTATACTGAATTGAAGGTCGGGAGGAACGAATTCGGGCAGTGGTTTGCCCAGTGCGTGGTGGACGTCTGAATTTCCTAGTCGCCATGGTGGTCAACTAAGGTTTCCAGGATGAATCTTGCCCAGTTCAAGCAGGTGTCGGAGGTCGAATGGCAGATCGCCCCGTTCGGGAAGATGCGCGTTCCGGCGGTGATCTTTGCCGATCAGGCGCTGATCCGCGACATGGACGAGAAGGTCTATGAGCAGCTCACCAACGTCGCCACCCTGCCAGGCATCGTGCAGGCGGCCTATGCCATGCCTGACGCGCACTGGGGCTACGGCTTTCCGATCGGCGGGGTGGCGGCGTTCGATGCCGACGCCGGTGGCGTGGTATCCGCCGGCGGGGTGGGCTTCGACATTTCCTGTGGCGTGCGCACCCTGCATACCGGGCTCAAGGCGGCAGACATTGCGCCGCTCAAGCAGCGGCTGGCCGACCGTCTGTTCGCGCACATCCCGGCCGGGGTGGGCAGCACCGGCCAGCTGCGGCTGAATGCGAACGAGATGGACGCGATGTTGCGCGGCGGTGCGCGCTGGGCGGTCGAGCATGGCTACGGCAGCGCGGCCGATCTGGATCGTATCGAGGAGCAGGGCTGCATGGCCGGCGCCGAACCCAGCAAGGTGTCGGACCAGGCCAAGCGCCGCCAGCGCGACGAGATCGGCACCCTGGGTTCCGGCAATCATTACCTCGAGCTGCAGGAAATCGTCGAGATCTACGATACGAAAGCGGCCGACCGCTTCCGCCTGCGCGTGGGCGAGGTGGTGGTCAGCATCCACTGCGGCTCGCGCGGGCTGGGACACCAGATCGGCACCGAATTCCTCAAGCAGATGGTGATCGCGGCGCCAGGTTACGGCATCGAGCTGCCCGACCGCGAGCTCGCCTGCGCGCCCATCAACGCTCCGCTGGGTCAGGCGTATCTCGGCGCCATGCGTGCGGCGATCAATTGCGCCCTGGCCAACCGTCAGGTCATCGCCCATCTCACTCGCCAGGTGTTTGCCGACCTGTTGCCGGGGACGCATCTCACCCTGATCTACGACGTGTCGCACAACACCTGCAAGCTGGAACCGCACACGGTCGACGGCCAGTCGCGCCGCCTATACGTGCACCGCAAGGGTGCGACGCGAGCCTTCGGGCCAGGCCATCCGGCGCTGCCTAACGAGCTGCGCGATATCGGCCAGCCGGTGCTGATCGGCGGCAGCATGGGCACCGCGTCCTATATTCTGGTCGGCACCGAGACGGGCATGACGCGCGCCTTCAGTTCCGCCTGCCATGGGGCCGGGCGGGCCATGAGTCGCCACCAGGCCACCCGCCAGTGGCACGGTCGCGCCCTGGTGGACGAACTCGCCAGCCAGGGCGTGCTGATCCGCAGCCCTTCGCTGCGCGGCGTCGCGGAGGAAGCACCGGGCGCCTACAAGGACGTCAGCGCCGTGGTGGAGGCGGCCGACCGCGCGGGGCTGGCGCGCAAGGTGGCCAGACTGAAACCGCTGGTGTGCATCAAGGGCTGAATGGCTACCCGGCCCGCATTGTTGGAACTACGCAGCTCCCGATACATCAAATCGAATTATCTTTATACTTTGCGCCCAGCCATGGGGACAGGCTGGACAGGTTGCCATCAACAACGGAGTGAAGCATGCCTTACAGTGAACAAACAGTGCAGTCGGTGCGTCCGTGGTCGGACAAGACGTTCAGTTTCACCCTCAGCCGTCCGCAGGACTTTTCATTCGAAAACGGTGAATTCGTCACCATCGGCTTGAAGCGCGAAGGCAAGCTGGTGGCGCGTGCGTATTCCATTGTCTCCACCGCCGACCACAACCACCTCGAGTTTCTCAGTATCCACGTGCCGGACGGCCCCCTGACCAGCCAACTGGTCCACATCCGCCCCGGCGACAGCGTGTGGGTCAACAGCAAGGCCACCGGTTCGCTCACGCTGAACCATGTATTGCCAGGGCGCGTGCTGTATATGCTCGCGACCGGCACCGGGCTGGCGCCGTTCATGAGCCTGATTCGCGACCCTGAACTCTATGCGCGCTATGGAAGCGTGGTGCTGGTGCATTCGGTGCGCACGGTGGCCGAACTGGCTTATCGTGCCGAAATCGAGGCCATGGACAACCCGCAGTTGTATTACGTGCCAACGGTGACGCGCGAGCCGTTTCCCACCCCCGAACGCGGCGGCGACCTGTTCCGCTCGGGCGCGTTGTCGCAGCGCCTCGGCCTGCCGGTGCCTGACCCGGAACAGGATCGTGTGATGATCTGCGGCAATCCGGCGATGACGCGCGAGCTCACGCATCATTTGAAGGACGCAGGCTGGACGTTGACCAATCATCGAGGCATCGGCAATTTCACCACTGAAGTTGCGTTTGTCGTGCATCACGAATAATCTGCCGGCTTCGCCCCTTCCCGGCATCACCGCTTCATGGAAGCACACGCCCACAGCCGCGCAGCGCTGACGCTTGCCGCGCTCGGCGTCGTCTATGGCGACATTGGCACCAGCCCGCTCTATGCCCTGAAGGAAACCCTGAGTCCGGCCCATGGCATCCCTGCCGGCCCCGAGACCGTGCTCGGGGCCGCGTCGGCAATTTTCTGGGCGTTGATGCTGGTGGTGTCCCTGAAATACGTATTGCTGGTGTTGCGTGCCGACAACCACGGCGAAGGCGGCATCATGGCCCTGCTTGCGCTGGCACGGCAAGCCGTAGCGGAGCGGCCGCGCGCATTGCGTATGGTGGCGCTGGCCGGCATGGCGGGGGCTGCACTGTTCTATGGCGATGCCGTGCTGACCCCTGCGATTTCGGTACTGTCGGCGGTCGAAGGCCTGTCGGTCGGCACCCATGTGTTCGAACCCTATGTGATGCCGCTGGCGATCGCCGTGCTCACCGGCTTGTTCATCATGCAGCAGCATGGCACGGCCAGCGTCGGCGCCTGGCTTGGCCCGGTCGCAGTACTTTGGTTTGTCGCCCTGGCAGTCGGCGGCGTATACCAGATCGCCCAGCATCCACAAGTCCTTGCCGCGCTCTCTCCGCATCATGCATGGTGGTTCGTCACCCAGCACGGCTTTGCGTCGTTCGTGGTGTTGGGGGCTGTGCTACTGGCTTTTACTGGTGCCGAGGCGTTGTATGCCGATATGGGCCACTTCGGTCGCGCGCCGATCCGGCTGGCCTGGTATGGCCTGGTGTTTCCCGCCTTGATACTGAATTACCTGGGGCAGGGTGCGCTGCTGTCACGTGTGCCCACGGCCTTGAGCAATCCATTTTTCCTGCTGTACCCCAAATGGGCGCTCTATCCCATGGTGCTGCTGGCTACCGCCGCCACCGTGATCGCCGCCCAGGCCACGCTCACCGGCGCATTCTCGCTCACGCGCCAAGCCATCCAGCTGGGCTACCTGCCGCGCATGCAGGTGGTGCAGACGTCGTCCAAGGCATTCGGACAAATTTATATCCCAGTCGTCAACTGGTTGCTGTTCGTGCTCGTCGTGGCGGTAGTCGCCGGCTTTGGCGGGTCGAGCCACCTCGCTGCCGCGTACGGGCTGGCTGTAACCGGCACCATGCTGGTGACGACGCTGCTCACCTTTTTCGTCATTCACTACGGATGGGGGTATGGACTGTCCGGCAGCCTCGCGGCGACCGGCGTGTTCCTGCTGATCGATGCCGCATTTTTTTCATCCAGCCTGCTGAAAATCACCGAGGGTGGCTGGTTTCCGCTGATCCTGGGGAGTCTGGTGTTCATCGTCATGCGAACCTGGGTGCGCGGAAGGCGCTGTCTATTGGCCCGGGTCGGCGCGGCGGATATTCCCCTGACCGATTTCCTCGCCGGCCTCATGGCGCATCCGCCAACGCGCGTCCCGGGAACCGCGGTATTCCTCAATGCCAGCGCTCATACCGTGCCGCATGCGTTGCTGCATAACCTCAACCATAACCGGGTGCTGCACGAACGGCTGGTATTCCTTACCGTCAGGATCAAGACCGAACCGTGGGTGCCGTTCGAAGAACGCATGCAGGTCGAACCATTGGGCAACGAAGCCTATGCCGTGATCCTCACCTTCGGTTTCAAGAACCGTCCCGACGTGCCTGCTGCGCTCGAAGGTCTGAGTCCGCAATTCGGGCTGACGTTCGAGCCCATGCAGACCTCGTATTTCCTGAGCCGCGAAACCATCGTGCCCAGCCAGGAGGTCGAAAGCGGGCTGTCCCACTGGCGCGAACAGCTGTTTCGATGGCTGTCGCGCAATGCCGGCAGTGCGGTGGAATACTTCAATCTGCCTGCAAATCGGGTGATCGAACTCGGTTCGCGAGTGGAAATCTAGTCGGTCCGTCCCGTTTCAGGGGCGGGTCGGCCCCGAGGGCAGCGCTCAGTCATCGTCATGATGGCGGTGTTCGCGGCGAGATTCCCGACGCTCGTGGCGCCAGCCGTCCCATCCGCCGCGGCGGTGGCCCCAACCGCGATCATCCCAGTCACGTCGGTAATCGCGGTAATAAACCCGCTCGACCCGGTAGGGCGGCGGCAGCACGATGGTGGGACCCGGGTAGTACGAGGTAGTCGTCCAGTAACGGGCGCCGCCAGATTCATATAGGACCCGGAATCCGTCCCGCTCGCGTGTGCCGAACGAAATAACGAAATGCGGTTCGACCGATACCACACGGCCGTAGCCATAATCGCCGCCATGGGCGAAGCTGGCGCCGGATGCGGTGAGCAGGACGGTTGCCAATAGCAGTTTGCGTAACATGATGATTCTCCTTTCAGCCTTGAGGTGAACGCGTCGGTGCGTCAATCATCCCAGTTGTCATTAGGGGTGCTCCAACGCGCGTCACTCGGATCGTCGTTCACCGAAAAATTCCCGTTGAGGGTCAGCCATTTGCCAGGGTTGTACGGCAGCTGGGTGGCGTACACGCGTCCCTGGAAGCGGTAACGCACGTCGTAGCCGCTGACCACCTGGCGGTAATCATCGTGGACCCGGCAACGCTCGACCTGACGCGGGCGCGTTTCTTCGTAGCGTGTTCCGCCGCCATTCCAGCGGTCGCCCACCACGGCGCCGGTGGCTGCGCCTACGGCGGCTGCGGCCACCCGGCCGTCGCCCTTGCCGACGGTAGAACCGAGCAGGCCACCGGCGATGGCGCCGAGAATTGCACTGCCACCGCCGTTTCCTTCCCGGTAACTGCGGGTTTCGTGGCCGACGGTTTCAGTCCAGCATTCGCGGCGCGGTTCGTTGACCGTGTCGTAGATCGGCGTGCTCGAAATCACGCGAGCACGGGTGACGAAGCCATCCGCGTCATAACGGCCGGGGCCGGCGTACGCGCCGCCGCTGGCGACAAGCAAGGCAGCTACCAGGGTCGTGTTCAAAAGGCGTGTTTTCATGCTTACTCTCCTTGCTACAGTGAATTCAATGCGGGCTTATAACTCCGCAGGGGGTTCAGCGACGACCGCGGGTACGGTTGTCCTCTTCAAATTGTTGCTGCTGGCGACGTTCATAGCCGTAGCCATAACCTTGGGGCTCGTCGCCGCGGTCGCGCCTGACATCGCGCCGCGTGTCGCGTCGCTCGTCCCGGCGACCATCGCGCGCATCCTGCCGAGCCTCGTCGGCGCGGTCGCGCTTGGCCACGATGATCACGCCATCCATGAAATTCGGTGCTGCCTGAACCGGGGCGGCAATCATCAGTCCCAATCCAGCCAGCCCAACAATCCAGTTTCGTCGTGTGTTCATCGTGGTCTCCATTTCTGTGGTTGCCTGTTTCGCTTCCACGCTTCGCAGTTTGGTTGAGGAAAGTAAGCGCACTGTTTCACGCAGGGGTGATTTTGTAACAGTGTGTAACCGGCGGATAGCGTGCCGTCCCTGCTGATATATTTGCCACATGGAAAAAGACAGTATTTATGTGACCGACGACGACCCGGGCATCCGCGAACTGGTGGCGGAATACCTGACAAGCCAGGGCTATCAGGTTGAAACGGCAGAAGACGCAGTCGCGCTCGATCGCCTGCTGGCTGCTCGTTTGCCGGATCTTCTGGTGCTCGACTGGATGATGCCGGGCGAGGATGGCCTGTCGGTCGCGCGACGCTTGCGGGCGCAACCGGGCTTTCCACCCATCATCATGTTGTCGGCCAGGGGCGAGGATATCGACCGCATCATCGGCCTCGAGGTCGGCGCCGACGATTACCTGCCCAAGCCGTTCAATCCGCGCGAATTGCTGGCCCGTATTCGTGCGGTGCTGCGGCGGCAAGGCGGTGCTGCAGCAGCGGCAGTGGCGGAAACTGCCCGGCTCGTGCATTTCGGCCCGTTCAGCGTCAATCTCGACGCCCGCACCCTCAGCCGCGATGCCGTCGAAATCTCACTGACCAGCGGCGAATACGAATTGTTGGAAATCTTCGTCACCCATGCCAATCGAGCGTTGTCGCGCGACTGGCTGATGGATCAGCTGCGCGGTTTCGAGCGCGACCCGTTCGACCGAAGTATCGACGTGCGTGTGAATCGCCTGCGCAAGAAGATCGAGGACGATCCGGCTAACCCAGCCTATATTCGTACCCAGCGCGGGCAGGGTTACCTGTTCGTGCCGCAGGGCAAGGGGTGATTCCATTTCAAAGCCGGAAATCCCTTTGTCGGCCGCACCTCGCCGTACTGTTTGTACTGTCTTCGGCTTGCCTCCGCGATCTTTCCGGTTAGGAAATGGAATAGATCGGCAATGAAATCCATGGCCCGCTCCTTGTTCGCACGCACCGCGCTGACGCTGGCGCTGGCGTTTGTCGTGTTTCAGGCAGCTGCGTTCTGGGTGGTGTACCGCACCTTGATCGTGCCGGTGGCGGAGCGCTCGGCCGACGATCTGGCCGGCCTGATCGTGTTGTCGGCACAAACCTGGGTTGAACTACCGCCGCAGACGCGCGCGGCGTTCGAGCGCGAACTGGCGCGCCGCCACGGGCTGCGCCTGACCACAGTGAACATCGGCGCGACGGCGGACGCGCCGCATTTCGCCTTCCGCACCCAGATCGAGGCTGCGCTGAGCCGGCGCGTAGGCGACGACGTGGTCTTGCGCGGCGTACCTGGAACCGAGGCGGCCTGGCTGGATATTCCAGTGGGTGGCCATGATCTGCATGTCGGCTTCTTTCCGCGCCGTTACGCCGTCAAGCCGCCGCTGGCAGCCATCGCGGTCGTCGCCCTGGGCACGTTTCTCAGTCTGCTGACTGCCTTGTTCCTGGTGCGTCGCATTACCGTGCCGCTGGCGCGTGCAGCGCGGGCGGCCAGCCAGGTCGGGGCGGGTGAGTTGCCTGAACCCTTGCCTGAAACCGGGCCTGCCGAACTCGCCGAACTCGCCCGTCGCTTCAACACCATGGCGGGCGAGGTGCGTGCCCTGCTGGATAACCGCACTACCCTGCTGGCAGGCATTTCGCATGACCTGCGTACGCCCATGACGCGGCTGCAGCTCAACCTGGAAATGTTGCGCGATACCCCCAACCCGGCACGTATCGACCGCGCAGTGGCCGATCTGGCCGATATGAACAAGCTGATTGCGGGGTATCTGGAACTGGCGCGCACCACCCAGGCGGAAAACCGGGTGCGTTTCGACCTCGCTGCCCTGCTGGAAGAGGTCGCGGCCGATGCGAACCTGGCGTGGCCGGGCGCGGCACCGTGCATGATCGAGGCCAGCCATCTGGCCGTGCGGCAAATCGTGTCGAATCTGATCCAGAACGCGCAGCGTTACGGCAGCATGCCGGTCGAACTGGTGCTGGAATGCACCGGGAATCTGGCGCGCGTCGTCGTGCGCGATGCCGGCACCGGCATTCCGGACGATCAGCTGGAGAAAGTGTTCAGGCCGTTCTATCGGCTGGAAACGTCGCGTTCGCAGGCCACCGGAGGAACGGGCCTCGGGCTGGCGATCGTGCGGCAGCTGGCGGAAACGAACGGTTTGAAGGTGGTGTTGCGCAATCGCCCGCAAGGCGGGCTGGAGGCGATGCTGGAAATCCGCCGTTAGGCGGTTACGCGCACTGCGCGGTCGTGCGTCGCAGCACCCGGAATTCGACGAACAGCAGCGTCAGGCTGAACATCGACATGCGACAGGTGCTGCCGCTGAAGAATCCCAACGGCGAGCGAGACAGATTCATGCTCACGCTGGTTGCTCGACCTACTTGCATCAGACGGCAGGCTGACGGGCAAACAGGGAGAACTGCACGAACAGCAGCGACAAGCTGGTGAGGCTCATGCGTTCGGTCTGGCCGTGGAACCACGCAAAGGGCGAGGCGCTGAGTTCGAGGACCAGTTGGTTTTTGCCGAATTGCAGTTTCATGATGTGCTCCTTGGTTGGCTTGCTTGCCTGAATACTTGCAATGCCTGTGCCATCTGGACGGCAGGGCTCATGACGAAAAAAATATAAATAAAACAAGCGGATGCGTGACCGCTGTTTGGAGGGCAGGTTCAAGCCATGGCGTGAATTGACGGAAAACCGTCATCCCGTGTCGAAGCGTTAAACAGTCGACACGCCGGCCGGGCGAATCGGGGCGGCAAGGTAGAATCCGGCTTTCGGTTTGGGCGGGGCGTTTCGGCGCACCGCATCGTCTGCATGATCATCCTCAAGAATCTCAGCCTTAGGCGTAGCGCCAAGGTCCTGCTCGACAACGCGTCGGTGTCGATCAACCCCGGCGAAAAGGTCGGCCTGGTCGGCCGCAACGGCGCCGGCAAGTCCAGCCTGTTCGCGCTCCTGAACGGCACCCTGCACGAAGACAAGGGCGACTTTTCCATGCCGTCGCAGTGGCGCATGGCGCAGGTGGCGCAGGACATGCCGGAAACCGCCGAATCCGCCACCGACTTCGTCATCGCCGGCGACACCCAGTTGGCCGAGGCGCAGGCCGAGGTGACTGCCGCCGAGGCGAGCGACGACGGGGAGCGCATGGCGCACGCCTATATGGCGCTGCACGACGCCGGCGCCCACGACGCGCAGTCTCGCGCGCAGGCGCTGATCCTGGGACTGGGCTTCCAGGTGCGCGAACTGAATCAGCCGGTCAACAGCTTTTCCGGCGGCTGGCGCATGAGATTGCAGCTGGCGCGCGCGCTGATGTGTCCGTCCGACCTGCTGCTGCTCGACGAGCCCACCAACCACCTGGATCTCGATGCACTGGTATGGCTGGAGGCCTGGCTGAAGAAATATCCCGGCACCATGCTGGTGATCAGCCATGACCGCGAGTTTCTCGATGCCGTGACCAACGTCACCATCCATATCGAAAACGGCCAGCTCACCCGCTACGGGGGCAACTACAGCACCTTCGAGGACATGCGCGCCGAGCAGATGGCGCTGCAGCAGGCGGCGTACGCCCGCCAGCAGGACAAGATCGCCCATCTGCAGGAATTCATCAACCGTTTCAAGGCCAAGGCCAGCAAGGCCAAGCAGGCGCAAAGCCGGGTCAAGGCACTGGACCGCATGGAAAAGCTGGCGCCCCTGTTGGCCACCGCGGATTTCACCTTCGAATTCAAGGAGCCGCTCAATCTGCCCAATCCCATGCTGACGATCGACGACGCCAGCTTCGGCTACCCGCCGCCGGCCGACGCGCCGCCCGGCACGCCGCCCGGCACGCCGCCGACAGTGATCGTGCAGCATGTGAGCAAATCGGTCTTCGCCGGACAGCGCATCGGCATCCTCGGTGCCAACGGCCAGGGCAAGTCGACGCTGGTGAAGACCGTCGCGCGCACACTGCCGGTGGTGGCGGGCGCAGTGACCGAGGGCAAGGGCCTCAACATCGGCTACTTCGCGCAGCAGGAACTCGACGTCCTGCGCCCTCTGGACACGCCGCTGGAGCACATGATCCGCCTCGCCCGCGACACCATCGCCAACGGCGGCGCCGGCCAGTTCAGCAGCCGCGAGCAGGACCTGCGCAACTTCCTCGGCACCTTCAACTTCAGCGGCGATATGGTCAAGCAGGCGGTCGGCACCATGAGCGGCGGCGAAAAGGCGCGGCTGGTGTTGTGCATGATCGTCTGGCAGCGCCCCAATCTGCTGCTGCTGGACGAACCGACCAACCATCTCGATCTGGCCACGCGCGAGGCGCTGGCGATGGCCTTGAACGAGTTCGAAGGCACCGTGATACTGGTCAGCCACGACCGCGCGTTGCTGCGCGCGGTGTGCGACGAATTCTGGCTGGTCACGCGCGGTGGCGTGGAGCCATTCGACGGCGATCTGGACGATTACCAGCGCTATCTGCTGGATGAGGGCAAGCGCCTGCGTGAAAGCTTGAAAGAGGCAGGCAAAGCCGCCGAGCCGCCCAAGATCGAGATGCCGTCTGTCGTTGCGAAACGCGCTGCGCCTTCGGGGAAACTCAAACCGCTGAAACAGGCATTGGAAAAGCTCGACAAGAGCATGGCCGCGCTGCAGGCCGAGAAAGCCGCGCTTGAAGCGAGGCTGGCTGGAACCCTGTCGGTCGAGGACATCACGGAAACGGGCCGGCAACTCCAGCACGTCAACGACGAACTGGAGCGCGAGGAAGAAAAATGGTTCGACCTGTCCGGACAGATCGAGGCGCTGGAGGCGGAAAACATCTGACCGGGGCGGACCCCTGGCCTGGGCTTGGGTTTTATGCGCTTCTCGCCTATGTTGAACGTTGCCCGCGTACCCGGCTGAGGGGTCCAGAATGCCGCCACACGATACCGCTGCAGGTGTTCAGACCGGTTGGTACCGGCGGCACGCTTGGCCGGTTCGCCTCCTGCACTGGGTCAACGTGCTCGCCTTTATTGTGCTGCTGATGAGCGGGCTGCAGATATTCAACGCGCACCCGGCGCTGAACTGGGGGAAGTCTTCCTATAACGGTCGTCCGCCGATTCTGCACATGGCTGCACGCATGGATGCGCAGGGCAATCCGAAGGGCGTCACGCGTATCCTCGGCCATGAATTCGACACGACTGGCGTGCTGGGATTGTCGGCCGGCATGGACGGCCTGCCGGTCCAGCGCGGTTTTCCCGCGTGGATCACGCTTCCGGGCGGGCAATGGCTGGCGATGGCACGGCGCTGGCATTTCTTTTTTGCCTGGGTGCTGGTCATCAACGGCCTGGCCTACCTGGCCTATACGCTGGCCAGCCGTCACCTGATGCGCGACCTCACACCAACCCGAACCGACTGGCGTTCGATCGGGCGGTCCATCAAGGATCACCTGTTGCTGCGGCATGCGCGAGGTGAGGCCGCCCGACGCTACAACATCCTGCAGAAACTCGCATACCTCGGCGTGATATTCGTGCTGTTTCCCCTGTTGATCCTGATGGGATGGGCCATGTCGCCGGGCCTGGATTCGCTGGTTCCAGGCTGGATCGACGTGTTCGGCGGTCGCCAGTCGGCACGCACGCTCCATTTCTTGGTGGCTTGGGCGCTGGTGGCATTCGTGTTCATTCATGTGTTCGAGGTGATCGTCAGCGGTTTCTGGAACAATCTGCGCTCGATGCTGACCGGCCGCTACCGGATTGCGGCCGACGAGGACAAGCATGCCTAGTCAAGGGAACGGCCGCCGGCAGTTCTTGCTGCGCGCGCTGGCCGCCGGCGGTACGCTGCTGCTGTCAGGGTGCGATCAGTTGTCGCGCAGCGGCTGGTTCACACGCATGCTGGACAGCGCAGAGAAACTGACATTTGGCGCACAACGCCTGTTGCTGCCGCGCAAGGCCATGGCGCAGGAGTTCACCGCGGCCGACCTGTCTCCGGATTTCCGCAGCAACGGCACCAGCAACCCAGCCGACCCGCTTTACCAGGCCCTGGCAAGCAACCAGTTTGCCGATTACCGGCTGCAGGTCGGCGGCCTGGTGGCGCAGCCGCGCACCTATTCGCTCGACGATTTGAAAGCCTTGCCCAGCCGAACCCAGATTACCCGCCACGATTGCGTGGAAGGCTGGAGCGCGATCGGAAAATGGAAAGGCGTGCCGTTAAGCCGGGTGCTGGAACAGGTCCAGCCGCATCCGTCGGCACGCTACGTGGTGTTCTACTGCGCGGACCCGATGGACGACGTGGGAACACGCTACTACGAGAGCATCGACATGGAAGATGCCTGGCATGCCCAGACCCTGCTTGCCTATGAACTGAACGATGTGCCGTTGCCTATCAAGAATGGCGCGCCGATCCGCGTGCGCGTCGAGCGCCAGCTGGGCTACAAGATGGCCAAATATGTCATGCAGATAGCCTTGGTCGACCGCCTGGACACCATCGCAGGCGGCAAGGGCGGCTACTGGGAGGATCAAGGCTACGAATGGTATGCCGGCATCTGATCCGCCTGGCATGCAATAAGCTCCGATTTTCAGCGTTTCGCCTGGAAACGTCAGCCAAGCACGGTAAAATGCCGCTTTCCCGAAAAGCCGTTTATTCGCCGTGAAACCCACCTTTCAGGACATCATCCTCACCCTGCAACGCTACTGGGGCGAGCGCGGCTGCGCGTTGCTGCAGCCCTACGACATGGAAGTCGGCGCCGGCACCTCCCACACCGCGACCTTCCTGCGCGCGCTCGGCCCCGAGCCATGGAAGGCCGCCTACGTGCAGCCGAGCCGCCGCCCCAAGGACGGCCGCTACGGCGACAACCCCAACCGGCTGCAGCATTACTACCAGTTCCAGGTGGTGTTGAAGCCGGCGCCGGCCGACATTTTGGAGCTGTATCTCGGCTCGCTCGAAGCGTTGGGTTTCGACCTGAAGAAGAACGACGTCCGTTTTGTCGAGGACGACTGGGAGAACCCCACGCTTGGGGCCTGGGGCCTGGGCTGGGAAGTGTGGCTGAACGGCATGGAAGTGACTCAGTTCACCTACTTCCAGCAGGTCGGCGGCATCGACTGCAAGCCGATCACCGGCGAAATCACCTACGGCCTCGAGCGCCTCGCCATGTACCTGCAGGGCGTCGAGAGCGTGTACGACCTCGTCTGGACCGAAGGCCTGACCTACCGCGACGTCTATCACCAGAACGAGGTCGAGCAGTCGACTTACAACTTCGAGCACAGCGACGTCGATTTCCTGCTTATCGCCTTTTCCGCATATGAGAGGAAGGCGCAGGAACTGATGGCGGCGCAGCTCGCGCTGCCGGCCTACGAACAGGTGCTGAAAGCCGCACACACCTTCAACCTGCTCGACGCACGTGGCGCCATTTCGGTGACTGAGCGCGCCGCCTACATCGGCCGCATCCGCAATCTGGCGCGCGCCGTGGCCAGGAGCTACCTCGACAGCCGCGCGCGGCTCGGCTTCCCGATGGCGCCCAGGGAGTGGGCCGAGGAAGTGCTGGCGCAAATCGAAAAACAGACCGAAAAGAAGGCGGCCGCAGCATGACCACCGAAAATTTGCTTGTTGAATTGTTTGTCGAAGAACTTCCGCCCAAGGCGCTGAAAAAGCTGGGCGAGAGCTTTGCCAGCCAGTTGTTTGAGGGACTGAAATCCAGGGGACTGGTTGGGGCTGACGAGACGGTGACCTCATACGCATCACCTCGCCGCTTGGCGGTGCATGTTTGTAATGTCTTCGCGACAGCGCCTGATCAGGAAATCAAGAAGAAGCTGATGCCTGTTTCTATCGCGTTGGGTGCGGACGGAAAACCCACTGAGGCATTTAAGAAGAGTGCTGCCAAAGCTGGGTGTGCAGATCTAATTGAAAAATGGCCGAACGCTGAGGACGGGCCTGATCAACTCTATGTTGCAAATGACGGTAAAGCTGACGCCATTTTTCTGCGTTCAATGGCAAAGGGAACAAGTTTGCTGGTGGGGCTAGAGGGCGCACTAGAGGATGCAATGGCGAAGCTGCCGATCCCCAAGGTGATGACCTATCAGTTGGAAGACGGCTGGACCACGGTCAACTTTGTGCGTCCGGTGCATGGGCTGGTCGCACTGCATGGCGCTGACGTTGTGCCGATTTCAGTGCTCGGCCTCGAGGCCGGCCGCATGACTCAGGGGCATCGCTTCGAGGCGCGCGTCGATCCAGTCGCGCTCACCAACGCCGATTGCTATGCCCTGCAGATGGCAGACGAGGGTGCAGTGATCGCCAACTTCGCCGAGCGTCGCGCCGAGATCGTCCGCCAACTGCAGGCGGCTACTGCGCCGCTTGGCCTGAAGCCGGTTGAGGACGACGCCCTGCTGGACGAGGTCACCGCGCTGGTCGAGCGCCCCAATGTACTGGTCGGGAAGTTTGAGGAAGCCTTCCTCGAGGTGCCGCAGGAATGCCTGATCCTGACCATGAAGGCGAACCAGAAATATTTCCCGCTGCTGGACGCGGCGGGCAAGCTGACCAACCAGTTCCTCATCGTCTCCAATATCTCGCCCGATGATGCGTCGGCCGTGATCGGTGGCAACGAGCGCGTGGTGCGCCCGCGTCTGGCCGATGCCAAGTTCTTCTTCGACCAGGATCGCAAGAAGACGCTGGAAAGCCGTGTATCAGGACTGGCGAAAGTGGTCTATCACAATAAACTTGGGACACAAGGCGAACGTAGCAACAAGGTCGAACTTATTGCCGTTGGGATTGCAGCAATGCTCGGCAACGAAAAACTCGAATCAGCAGTCGGCACGGCAGCGAAACTTGCCAAAGCTGATCTACTTACTGACATGGTGGGTGAGTTTCCCGAACTGCAGGGCACCATGGGGCGCTACTATGCGCAGCACGATGGCCTTTCGGACGATATTGCCTTTGCCATCGAAGACCACTACAAGCCGCGTTTTGCCGGCGACGAGCTGCCGCGTAACGATGTCGGCGTGTGTGTGGCGCTAGCCGACAAGCTGGAAACGCTGGTCGGGCTGTTTGGCATCGGTGAAAAGCCGACTGGGGACAAGGATCCGTTCGCTCTGCGTCGTCATGCACTGGGTGTGATCCGTATGCTGATCGAGCGCGATCTGCCATTGAACCTTGATGCGCTGCTTTTCGTGGCAGCAGGTATTCGCGGCTTCTCCGAAGATGTCGCGGGCCAAGTCGAGACCTTCGTGTTCGAGCGCCTGTCCGGGATGCTGCGTGAACAAGGTTACTCAGCGCAGGAAGTCGATGCAGTCGTCAGCCTAAAACCTCAACGCCTGGGCGAAATACCCAAGCGACTCGCTGCGGTACGTGCCTTTGCGGATTTGCCTGAAGCGCCTGCGCTTGCTGCCGCCAACAAGCGCGTCGGCAACATCCTCAAGAAAGCCGAGGGCGAAATGGGGACGGACGTCGCCCCGGACCGCCTCGTCGAGGCCGCGGAAAAGGCACTGTTTGCGTCGGTCAACGAGATCGCACCGCAGGCCGATGCGGCCTTTGAAAGCGGTGACTACACAGCGTCGCTGCAGGCACTCGCCGCCCTCAAGGCCCCGGTCGACGCCTTCTTCGACAGCGTGATGGTCAACACCGACGATCCTGCCCTGAAAGCCAACCGCCTGGCCCTGCTGAACCAGCTGCACCGGACCATGAACCGGGTTGCGGACTTGTCGCGTCTGGCGGCGTAATATTTCACCCATGAAGCTCATCATTCTCGACCGCGACGGCGTCATCAATTTCGACTCCGACCAGTTCATCAAGTCTCCCGACGAATGGAAACCCATTCCCGGCAGCCTGGAGGCGATCGCGCGATTGACGCGCGAGGGCTGGCGCGTGGTGGTGGCGACCAACCAGTCGGGGTTGGCGCGCGGCCTGTTCGAGATGGCGACGCTGAACGCCATCCACGCCAAGATGCACAAGGCGGTGTCGCAGGCGGGCGGGCGCATCGAGGCGGTGTTCTACTGCCCGCATGCGGCCGACATGAACTGCGGCTGCCGCAAGCCCAAGCCGGGGCTGTTCGACGAGATCGCGGCACGCTACGGGCATGATCTGCGGAACGTTCCGGCGATAGGTGATTCGCTGCGCGATCTGCTGGCGGCCGCCAGCGTGGGGGCAAGTCCGTTGCTGGTGCGCACCGGGAAAGGCGAGCGAACCCTGGCGGCCGGCGGGCTGCCCGAGAACACGCCGGTCTACGCCGACCTGGGCGAGGCTGTCGATCACCTGCTCAAGACTGCGGCATGAGCCTGATCCGGTCGGTGATTTTCGCGGTCCTGCAGACTGCGCTGACGATTTTCTTCAGTGTGGTGGCGTTCTTCAGCTTCCCTTTTTCAGCGCACGTGCGCTACCGCTTGATTACCGGCTACAACCATACCGTGATCTGGCTGGCAAGCTGGGTTGTAGGGATCCGCTATGTGGTGGAGGGGCGTGAGAACCTGCCCGCGCAACCCGCAATCATTCTCGCCAAACATCAGTCGGCATGGGAGACCGTGGCCTTCCTGTGTCTGTTTCCGCCGGTCTCGCCGGTGATCAAGCAGGAACTGCTGAAGCTGCCGTTCTTTGGCTGGGCATTCCGCATGCTCTCGCCCATCGCCATCGACCGCAGCGCCGGGCGCGAGGCGCTGAAGCAGATCGTCAGCCAGGGCAGGGAGAAGCTGGCACAGGGATTCTGGGTGCTGGTGTTTCCCGAAGGTACGCGCGTGGCGCCGGGCGAAAAAGGCAAGTACGGCATCGGCGGCAGCTGGCTGGCGGCGGAAACCGGCGCGCCCATCGTGCCGGTGGCGCACAATGCCGGCGAAGTGTGGCCGAAGAATGCCTTCATCAAGCATCCCGGCACGGTGACTGTCCGTATCGGCCCGGCAATTCCTACCACGGGCAAGAGTGCCGCCGAACTCACGCGCATGGTCGAAGCCTGGATCGAAACCGAAATGGGGAGGCTGCCTCCTGCTGCCGCACGCCAATAGCGGCGTCCTGCAGATCGGCGACGCCGCCGTTCCCTATCTGTTGCGACGCTCGCGCCGCCGCCGCACGCTGGGCTTGACGGTTACCGCGTACGAAGTGCGCATCCATGCCCCGAGCTGGACCCCGCGTGCCGAAATCGAAACTTATGTGCTGCAACAGCATGACTGGCTGCATCGGACCTGGGCGCGCATGCATGCACACGTTCGGCAAGCGGAGTCGACGCCTGCGAACGAACTGCGCTATCTGGGACGCAGGTTGAGGCTCGATATCCGGTCCTCGCTGTTTCACGAGGTACGCCGGCACGGCAACACCCTGCGGGTATATGCGCCACTGGGCACGGATGCCAATGAACTGGTGCGCGACTGGCTACTTGCCCGTGCCGAACGTTTGCTGGCCTGGCGGCTTGCGCGCATCGCGCGCAGACTGGGGCGCGCGCCCAGCCGCTTTGCGCTGTCCGACGCGCAGACGCAATGGGGCAGCTGCACCCGGCGCGGCCATATCCGTCTCAATTGGCGGCTGGTGCAGGCGCCGCTTGCGCTCATCGACTACGTTGCCGCGCACGAGCTGGCCCATCTCGTCCATCTCGATCATTCGCCGCGTTTCTGGGCGGTGGTTGCCGAGCTGTGTCCCGATGCATTGGCAAGGCGCGCCGAGTTGCGCACAATGGGCAACTCCCTGTTTCTTGTATAACACCAGCCAGGTGTAATCATCATGCGAATCCTTCATACCATGTTGCGAGTGGGCGATCTCGACCGCTCGATCGATTTCTACACGAACGTCCTCGGCATGAAACTGCTGCGCCGCAAGGATTACCCGGGCGGCAAGTTCACCCTGGCCTTCGTCGGCTACGACAGCGAGGACAGGTCAGCCGTGCTTGAACTGACCTACAACTGGGGCGTCGGCACGTACGAGGTGGGCAGCGGCTACGGCCATATCGCCATCGAGGTCGACGACGCCCACGCCGCATGCGACGCTGCCGCCGCGAAGGGCGGCAAGGTGCTGCGCCCGGCCGGTCCGATGTCACACGGCACGACGGTCATTGCCTTCATCGAGGATCCGGACGGCTACCCGATCGAGTTCATCCAGAAGGGCACGGCGGGATGGAACAAGGAGTAAGTGGTAAGTGACGAGTAGCATTTGCCACTCACCACTTACCACTCACGCCCCGGCAATTGCCTTGGTGATCAGCGGCACGAGCGGCTCGGGCAGCTGAATCTTGCCGGACAGGGCAAAGGCCTGCGCGTCTTTTGACATCTTGCCCCAGGTGCGGCGGATGATCTCCAGCCATTTCGCCTCGTCGTAATCGGGTTTGCTCTGGGCAAACGCCAGCATGTAGTGCTCGATGAACACCAGATTGGCGATGTCCTCCAGCAGTTGCGAGTCCGGATTGACCTTGATGCCGCGCTTGCTCACTGCTTTCTTGACGTGTTCGATCATCGCGTCGTCATAGCCGGCCAGGCGCATCAGCTCGCCGGCGGTATTGGCGTGGAAGGTGTAGAGGCCGGTGCGCCACGCGTGGTAGCCTACTTTGGTCATCGGGTAACTGCTGCGCGGCACCGTCCAGCGACGGATGTGCTGGGCGCGGACCGCCAGCTGCGCCGCCTCTGATGCGTCCGGCGCAAAGCGGCCGATCATCTCCGACATGCGGCGGCCGTAGAGCAGTTCCTTGGGCTGGCCTTCGTCCAGGTTGGGGTCTTCCGCATTGGCCATGTCGAACAGGGCTAAGGCCTGATTGAAGCGTGCGGAGTGGTCGATCATAGCGGGCGCCTGGACAGGGTGCGGATTCAATTGGCGACCACCGGGAGGATCCATAATTCGACCCGGCGATTCAACTGGCGACCGGCTTCGGTGACGTTATCCGCGCGCGGTTCCGTTTCGCCTTTGCCGTAGGACTCCAGACGCAGCGGATTGACGTTCTGGCTGGCGAAGTAATCCAGCACCGACTGCGCGCGCCGTTCGGACAAGGCCTGATTGTATGTGTGCGTGCCCACGCTGTCGGTATGGCCGACCACGGTCACCGTGGTCTTGCCGTATTGATTCAGTACATGGGCGATCTTGTTCAGCGTCGGGAGATAGCCCGGCTTCAGGACGGTGGAGTTGGTATCGAAACCGGTGTTGGACGTCATGCTGACCAGAAGGGCGTTGTCTCCTGGGCGTTTCTCCACGCTGATGTCGCCACGCTGGATTTCCGGCTGCAACTGCTTCTGCAAGTCCTTGGCCTGCTGGTCCATGTAGTAACCGACGCCTGCGCCCGTCAGGCCGCCGCCGACCGCGCCGATCAACGCGCCCTTGCCACGGTTCCTGTGGTTGATGATCGCGCCGAGCGCGGCGCCGCTGACCGTGCCGATGATCGCCCCCGTCTGGGTCTTGTTCAGATCGCGCGGTTCGCCCAGATCGTTGGTCGCACAGGCGGAAAGCAGCAAGGCGGACAGTAGGGGGAAGACGATGTATGGCTTGTGCATGGGAATTCCTTTCAGGCAGGTTGAAACTGAAGCGTGATGCGGCGTCCTCATTCGAGACGCGATGCGCAAGGTGGTTCCGGCGCCAATAGTCATGGGATCCCTGACGGAACGCGCTTGTCTCCCACAGGGTTCGACGCCGTCATGGGCAGGTGTGTTCAATCGGACCGCTTGGCCAGGTGCAGGGTGAGGGCCTCATAGTCGGCCACGGCCAGCGCTTCGGCGCGCAGTCCCGCATCGATGCCGAGCGTAGTGAAGTCTTCCGGCTTCACCAGGTTGCCGAGCGTGTTCCTGAGCGTTTTCCGGCGTTGCGAGAACGCGGTGGCGACGACACGCGAAAACAGCGCCTCGTCGAGCGAGACGATCTCAGTCGGCGTCTTGGGGATCAGCCGGACCACGGCGGAGTCGACCTTGGGCGGCGGGTCGAAGGCAGTGGGCGGAACGTCGAGCAGCCATTCGAGATGGAAACGGCGCTGCAACATGATCGATAGCCGTCCGAAGTCGGGAGTGGACGGCGCGGCGACCATGCGTTCGACGACTTCCTTCTGCAGCATGAAGGTCATGTCACGGATGTGCGCGGCGAAATCCATCAGGTGGAACAGCAGCGGCGTGGAAATGTTGTACGGCAGGTTGCCGACGATGCGCAGGTCGTGGCCCAGCTGCGCAAAATCGAACTTCAGCGCATCGCAACTGTGTACGGTGAGGCGCTCGGCCGGCCATCGTCTTTGCAGGCGCGCGACGATGTCGCGGTCGAGTTCGACGGCATGGAGGTGCGGCAGGCGTTCGAGCAGCGGCTGGGTGAGCGCGCCGAGGCCGGGGCCGATCTCGACGACGATGTCGGTCGGTTGCGGCTGGATGGCGTTGACAATGGCGTGGATGATGCCGTCGTCGATGAGGAAGTTCTGGCCGAAGCGTTTGCGGGGCGTGTGCATGGCGGTGAACGGTAAGCGGTGAGTGGTGAGTGTGGAACGGGGGGTGGCTTTTATCCGCTCACGGCTTACCGTTCACTGTTCACCATCTCCAGCGCCATTTCAATCGCGGCGATCAGGCTGCCGACTTCCGCGCGCCCGCTGCCGGCGAGGTCGAGTGCCGTGCCGTGGTCGACCGAAGTGCGGATGAACGGTAACCCGAGTGTTACGTTCACGCCGGCGCCAAAACTGGCGTACTTGAGCACCGGCAGCCCCTGGTCGTGATACATCGCCAGTACGGCGTCGCAGGGCTCGTGGCGAATACGCGAGAAAAGGGTGTCGGCAGGCTGCGGGCCGACGAGGTCCAGGCCTTCGCTGCGCAGGCGGTCGAGCACGGGTTCGATGACGTCGATCTCTTCATGCCCCAGATGGCCGGATTCACCGGCGTGGGGATTGAGGCCGGCGACGGCGATGCGCGGCCGGGCGATGCCGAACTTGCTTTGCAGGTCGGCATGCAGGATGCGGATCACCTCGACGAGCAGGTCGGGCGTGATGGCGTCGGCGACGGTGCGCAAAGGCAGATGGGTGGTGGCGAGTGCGACGCGCAGGCCGCCGCCGGCGAGCATCATGACGACCCGGTGCGTGCCGCTGTGGTCGGCCAGGTACTCGGTGTGGCCGGTGAAGGCGAAGCCGGCATCGTTGATGATGCCCTTGTGCACCGGTGCCGTGACGACGGCGTGAAATGATCCGTCCAGGCAGCCTGCGAGGGCGGCGTCGAGCAGGGCCAGTACATGGGCGCTGTTGCGGGTGTCGAGCGTACCTGCCGTAACGGGGGCGGCCACAGGGATGTGGCGCACATGCAGCCAGCCAGGCTGGTGCACCGGCGCAGTGTCGCCGCAGCTGAAGTCGACCGCGATGCCGAGCCGGGTCGCCCTGGCGCGCAGCACCTCGACGTCGCCGACGACCGACAGCCGGCATGGCAGGGCGTGTTGCGACAGGGCGATGCACAGGTCGGGCCCGATTCCCGCGGGTTCGCCTGCCGTCAGGGCGAGGTGGGGTAAATCCACGGCTTCGCGTAATCCGGGTCGGTCAGTCGATCGGGCGGATTTCGACATAGGCCGCGTCGCGGATCTGGCGCACCCAGTCCTGGAAGGCCTCATCACCCTTGCGTTCGCGGATGGCCTGGCGCGCCAGCAGCTTCTGGCGTTCCTGCGTGACATCCTGGTTGCGGCGCTCCAGCACCTGGATCAGGTGCCAGCCGAAGGGGCTCTGAACGGGGTCGCTGATCTGGCCGGGCTTCAGCACATTCATGGCCTTCTCGAATTCGGGGACGGTGTCGCCCGGATTGATCCAGCCGAGATCGCCGCCTTTGGAAGCACTGGCATCCTCGGATTGCAGGCGCGCCATGTCTTCGAATTTCGCACCGTTCTCGATGCGTTCCTTGAGTTGCAGCAGGCGGTTGCGGGCGTCGGCTTCCGAGGTGAGTTCGTTGGTCTTGATGAGGATGTGGCGCGCGTGCGTCTGCATCACAGTGAGCGTGGCATCGAGCCCGCGCTTGTCGATGAGCTTGAGGATGTGAAAACCGTTGCTGCTCCTCAGGATCGGACTGATCTGGCCCGGCTGCATCGATTTCAGCGCATCGGCGAACAGGGTCGGAATCTTGCCGCTGGCGCGCCAGCCGAATTCGCCGCCCTGCAGCGCATTGGAGGCGTCGGAATAACTGGCCGACAACTGGGCAAAATCGGCACCCTTGGCAAGCTGGGCGACGATGTCCTCGGCACGCGCATGGCGTGCCTGGATCTGTTCGGGTGAGGCGTTTTCCGGCACGGTGACCAGAATGTGGGCGAAGTTGTATTCGGTTTCCACGCCTTGCTGGGCCTGCGTCTGCAGGTAGCCTTCGATTTCGGCGTCGCTGACGGAGATGCGGTTGTCGACGTCGCGTTCACGCGCGCGGGCAATCAGGAGCTCGTTGCGGATGGTGTTGCGCATGCTGTCGAGGCTTTGGCCGTCCTTCTCAAGCGCGGCCTGCAACCCGGCCATGTCGAGCTTGTTCTGGGCGGCGATGCGCTGCAGGGCATGCTCAACCTGCGTCGGGTCGACCCGAATGCCGGTGGCGCGGGCGTGTTGCTGTAGCGCAAGCTCGGTCACCATGCGTTCGAGCAGCTGTTTTTCCAGCACATCGCGCGGCGGCAGCGGCGTGTTTTGCCGCGACAGATTGCGCACGACCTCGTCGTAGCGCCGGGTGAGTTCCTGGCGCGTGATGACCTCGTCGTTGACGACGGCGACGATGTGGTCGAGTTCCTGTACGGCTGCGTGAGCCGGCGACAGGACCGACACGGCGATCAGCAGCGCCAGGACCCAGTGCGGGCGGCGCCATTCAGGGCGTTTGAATAATTTCATTGCTAGGCCTGTATCCGGGAACACTATGTTTCAAAACGTCGAGAGGATTGGAGCCGATGCGCCCCATTCCGTTCAACTCCAGCTGGAAGAACAACGCATCGGTGGACTGGTTTTCCTTGGTTGCCAGTCGTTGCAGTACCGCGCGCAGCGCCCAGCATCCGCCATTGTATTCAAACCCGGCCAGGCCTTCGACCAGCTTGTTGTCCTTGAAGGAATAGTTGTAGCGGACCATGCCGTACCAGCGCTGGGCGAGCGGCCACTGCGCGGACAGGTCGACCTGTTCCGTGGTCTGATCGATGAAGCGGTAACCCAGATTTATCACGCGGCCGGGGCTGGGCCGGTAGGACGCACCGAGGTTCTGGCGGATGGTGGTGCCGTTCTGGGTGTCGAACTGCCATGCCGTGTCGATGCGCCAGTTGCGTGTGACCTGCCCGCTGATCGCGGCCAGCAGGTCGGTGGCATTGCTGCTGCGCGGCGCGATGCCGGGCAGCGTGACCTGCTGCGTGCCGAAATAATAGCGCTGGCCGAGGGTGACCTGCAGCCGCTCCAGCCCGCTGGTCGCCTCGGTGAACCGGCTGGTGACGGCAACCGTCAGCTGGTTGGCGTCGTTGATGCGGTCGCCGCCGATGAACTGATTCTCGGTGAACATCTGCGCGTAGCTGAAATCCAGCAGCGCGGTATCGAATACCGGAATCGCCGACTGATCGCGATAGGGCGCGTAGACGTAGTAGGCGCGTGGTTCCAGCGTCTGCGTGTAATCCTGGCTGGCAAAATGGAACGGACGCTCGAAGGTCACGCCGCTGTCGAGGCTGAAGATGGGCAGGCTGCGGCTGATGTGTTGCACCGGCGCGCGATCGTCCAGCGCATAGTAGGTGCTGTGCCAGCCGATCTGCGGCGTGAGGAACCCGAACGAGTTGGTGAGCGGCAGGCGCAGCGTCGGATAGGCCAGCACCCGCGTGCCTTCGACCATGGTGGGATGGGCGAAATGGGTGGCTTCGCTGTCCATCTTGAATTCCAGCCCGTTCTCGAACGTTTTCGAGATGCCCAGGCGCGCCTGCGGCAGCCGTGCGTAAGGTTCGAGAATGGGCGTGGCGGAGGTGGAGTCCTGCAGGGTCTGGTAGCTTTGCGCGCGAATGTCCGCACTCCAGTTGGCGTGCTGGGTGCTCAGCCAGAATTCGCGGTTGAGCTGGGTGAGCGATGTGACGGCCAGCAGATTGGACAGGTCGCGGAAATAATCGTTGTCGGACACGCGGTTGAACAGCATGCCGGCTTCGGTCGTGTCGTTCAGGCGGTAGATGTTGTTCAGCGCGGCGCTCCAGCGCGAACGGCCTGCGACGTTGTCGTTGGGCAGGTACTCCAGGCGGTTCACGCCATGGACGTCGTTCAGCAGATAGCGGAATTCGCCGCCCAGTTGCACACCGCGCTTGGACAGCAGGCGCGGATACAGCGTGGCGTCATAGTTGGGTGCGAGGTTGAGGTAGTAGGGCGCCAGGAAGTCGACGCCGCTGCGCTGGGTGGTGCCGAAGGTGGGGGCCAGCACGCCGCTCTTGCGCACGTCGTTGAGCGGGAAATCCATCCAGGGCGTATACAGGATCGGTACGCCGAGGAAATGGAGCGAGGCGTTGCGAGCCGTTCCCACGTTGCGGCTCTTGTCGATGTCGAGGTCGTCCACCTCGAGAAACCAGTCATCGTTGTCCACCGGGCAGGTCGTGTAGGTGGCGTCCTGCAGCTTGTAGTGTTCCTTGTCGACGAAGTCGATGTGGCTGGCGTCGCCTCGGCCATTCTGCGCGACCAAATGGTAGACCGGCTGGGCGAGTTCGCCGCTGTAGTCGTCCAGGTCGAGTTTGAGCGCATCGCCATCCACCAGCAGCGCGGGCTGTTCCAGACGAACCCGGCCGCGTGCCTCCACCCGGTTCTGCGTGGTGTCGTAGCGTAGCCAGTCGGCGAAGAAATTCTGCCCCGCCTGGCGGGCCGCCACGTTGCCGCTGGCCTCGATGACATCGGGAGCGGTCGATTCGATCTTGTCCGCGGTGAGGAACAGCGGCCCATCCTTGCCCGCCGCTGTCGAGCCTTTCAGTTCGACGTCCTTCTTCAGCACGAGTCCGTCCGCCACCGCGGAACCGGCAGTCAGCAACAGTACAACGAGCGTAAAGCCGGGCAAGGTGGACAAGCGATGTAAAATCCGGGCCAGGGTTATCAGAAACAGCGTTATTCGGAGCAGTGTGGCAGTGGAACGTTTGCAAGCTTTACAGGACTGGACCGCCCGACAACTGGGAAGCGAGTCGCTGGACATCGCCCCGGCGTCGGCGGACGCCAGCTTTCGCCGCTATTTTCGCGTCACTGCCAAAGGCCGCGATTATATCGTGATGGACGCCCCGCCGGCGCACGAGGATTGCCGGCCGTTCATTGCCGTCGCCCGGCTGTTTGCCGATGCCGGCGTAAATGTACCGCAGGTATTGGCACAGGACCTCGACCGGGGCTTTCTGCTGCTGACCGATCTGGGCAATACCACTTATCTGTCAGCGTTCGGCGAAGCCGCATCCAATCAAGACGTGGCACGCGAACTGTATCTGGCGTCGAACGACGCCCTGATCCACATCCAGCAGGCGAGCCGCCCGGGCGTGCTGCCGGACTACGACCGCGCGCTGCTCACCCGCGAACTGATGCTGTTTCCCGACTGGTACGTGGCGAAACATCTGGGCGTCGTCATGAAGGACGAGCAGAGGGCCATCCTCGAGACCGTGTTCGGGCGCATCCTCGCCAACAACCTGGCGCAGCCGCAGGTCTACGTGCATCGCGACTGGCATTCGCGCAACCTGATGGTGAGCGAGCCCAATCCCGGTATTCTCGACTTCCAGGATGCGGTGTATGGCCCCATCACCTACGACCTCGCCTCGATCTACCGCGACGCCTACATCCAGTGGGACGAGGAGCAGCAGCTCGACTGGGTGATCCGCTACTGGGAAAAGGCGCGTGCCGCCCACCTCCCGGTACGCGAGGATTTCGGCGAGTTCTGGCGCGATTTCGAGTGGATGGGCGCGCAGCGCCAGATCAAGGTGCTCGGCATTTTCGCGCGGCTGTATCACCGCGACGGCAAGGACGGCTATCTGAAGGACATGCCGCGGGTGATGCACTACCTGCGCAAGACATGCGAACGCTACGACGAACTGAAGCCGCTGCTGTTCTTGCTGGATGCCCTGCAGGACAGGCAGCCGCAGGCGGGGTATACGTTTTGAACCCGGCTACGGCGATGATCCTGGCGGCCGGGCGCGGCGAGCGCATGCGCCCGCTCACCGACCACACCCCCAAGCCGCTGCTGTCGGTGGGCGGCAAGATGCTCGTCGTCTGGCACATCGAGCGCCTGCGTGCGGCCGGTTTTACCCATATCGTCATCAACCATGCGCATCTTGGTCAGCAGATCGAGGATGCGCTGGGGAACGGCGCCGCGTATGGCGTGTCGATCGAGTATTCGCGTGAAGTCAGCGCACTGGAAACCGCGGGCGGGATCGCCACCGCGCTTCCTCTGATCGAGAGCGAGGTGTTCCCCGTGGTCAATGGCGACATTTACTGTGAATTTGATTTCAGCCGGCTTGCCGAACCGCTGGCGCGGCTCGCCGTCGGCCACGACCAGGCCCATCTGGTGCTGGTCGACAATCCCCCGCATCATCCGAATGGGGATTTCGTACTCGACGGCAGCCGGGTGAGAAACGCCGATACGCCGCTGACTCCGGACCCGGCCCGACTCACTTTTTCCGGCATCGGCGTCTACCATCGTGCGCTGTTCGCCCACACGATGGCGGGCGAGAAGGCGCCGCTGGCACCGCTGCTGCGACTGGCGATCGATGCCGGGCGGGCGAGTGGCGAGCATTATTCCGGGCAGTGGGTCGACGTCGGTACGCCGGCCCGTCTGGCGGCCCTGGACGAGGAACTGAGACAACACCATGCAGCCTGATTCCGCAATTTACCGTGCCCGCCGCGAGCGGGTCCTGGAACAACTGGGTGACGGCGTGATGGTCATCGCGACTGCGCCGGAGGTGGCGCGCAACCGCGATACCCACTATCCCTATCGACACGACAGCTATTTCTACTGGCTGACCGGCTTCAACGAACCGGAAGCGGTGGTGGTGCTGGTCGGGGGCAAAGCGCCGCGTCACATCCTGTTCTGTCGCGAGAAAAACGAAGAACGGGAAATCTGGGATGGTTTCCGTTATGGGCCCGCGGCGGCCCGCGAAGTCTTCGCCTTCGACGACACCTTTGCGTTTGACACACTGGATGCGGAACTGCCCAGGCTGCTGGAGAACCAGCCGATGCTGGCCTATCTCATCGGCCGCGACATGGCCTGGGACACGCAGGTGATGGGCTGGCTGAACGCCGTGCGTGCCAAGGCGCGCAGCGGTGTGCATGCGCCCAACCGCATGGTGGACGCACGCATCTGGCTCGACGAGATGCGCCTCGTCAAGGATGCCCACGAACTCGCCCTGATGCGCCGCGCCGCCGAGATCTCCACCGGTGCGCATCGCGCCGCCATGCGTGCGACCCGGCCGGGCGGCCACGAATACGAGATCGAGGCGGAACTGCTCTCCGCCTTCCGCCGCGGCGGTGCCGAGGCGCCGGCCTACACCTCCATCGTCGCCAGCGGCGCCAATGCCTGCGTGCTGCATTACGTCTTCAACAACAGGCCACTGCGCGACGGCGACCTACTGCTGATCGACGCCGCCGCCGAGTTCGGCAGCTATGCGGCCGACATCACCCGCACTTTTCCGGTGAACGGCCGCTTTTCGGCAGCGCAGAAGGAGGCCTACGAACTGGTGCTGGCCGCGCAGGCGGCGGCTATCGACACGATCCGGCCGGGCAGCCACTGGAACAGCCCGCACGAGGCGGCGGTGCGCGTGCTGACGCAGGGCATGGTTGACCTCGGCCTGCTCCAGGGCGAGGTCAACGGCCTCATCGAGTCGGGCGGCTACAGCCGTTTTTACATGCATCGCACCGGCCATTGGCTGGGCATGGACGTGCACGACGCCGGCGAGTACAAGCTGCAGGGCGAATGGCGGCCGCTGGTGCCGGGCATGACCCTGACGGTCGAGCCAGGCCTCTATATCCGTCCGGCGGACGACGTGCCCGAGGCGTTCTGGAACATCGGCATCCGCATCGAGGACGACGTGGTCGTGACCGAGTCGGGTTGCGAGGTGCTGACCACGCCGCCGAAAACGGTCGCGGAGATCGAGGCATGGATGAACCCGTGAGCCGTGTCCTGATCGTTGGCGCCGGTCCGGTCGGCGCAGTGTGCGCGCTGGCGCTGCGGCAGCAGGGCATCGCCGCACGCGTGCTCGAGGCGCAGCCGGCCGATGCGCGCGCAGACACCCGCACCCTGGCGCTCTCCCATGGCTCGCGCCTGATTCTCGAGCGTCTCGGCGTGTGGAACCGGTTGCACGGCGTCACGCCGATCACCCGTATCCATATCTCCCAGCGCGGTGCGCTCGGCGTGGCGCGGCTTGCGGCAGAAGAAATCGGCGTGCCGGCATTGGGCTACGTGCTGCCCTACGCCGAACTCACCACCGCCTTGAAACAGATGCTGGGCGATGCGGGTGTCGCGGTCGAGTATGGTGTGGCGGTGGACCGCATCGAGCCCGGCGCCGAGGCCGCGACCCTGCATGCCGCAGATGGACGTACGCTGGCGGCACCGCTGCTGGTGGTGGCCGATGGTGGGCGCGGCGACCAGGTGCCGCCGCCCAGGTTCGAACGCGACTACGATCAGATGGCCGTGGTGTGCGATGTCAAAACCGAACTGCCACACGCCAACCAGGCTTTTGAGCGTTTTACACCCCAAGGGCCGGCGGCACTGCTGCCGAAGGACGATCGGTACGCATTGGTATGGACCGCGCGCAGCGACGAGGCCCAGCGCATCGCCGCCCTGCCGGACGCGGAATTTCTCGCTGCCTTGCAGCGCCACTTCGGCGGTCGCCAGGGGCGGTTCCTCCAGGCCGGCCCGCGCAAGACCTTTCCGCTCAGACTGGCGTATACCGGCAGCGAAGCGGCCGGGCGCGTAGTGCGCATCGGCAATGCTGCACAGACGCTGCACCCGGTTGCAGGTCAGGGTTTCAACATCGGCCTGCGCGATGCCTGGGAACTGGCAAGCCTGTGCGGCGATACGACAGAGACGGAGATGGGCGGCGCGACCATGCTCGCGGCCTATGCCCGCGGGCGTCGGACCGACGTGATGGGCGGCCTCGGTTTTACCGATTTCCTGGTGCGGATGTTCTCCAACGATGTCGCGCCGCTGCGCCATGCGCGCGGCTTGGGCCTGCTGGCGCTGGAAGCCTTGCCGCCGCTCAAAACCTTCGTCGCGCGACGCATGATGTTCGGTGCGCGCGGATGAGCGGCGACCGCTATCAGGTCGTCATCGTCGGGGCCGGGCTGGTGGGCACGGCGGCCGCCCTGGCGCTCGGGCGACAGGGTGTGCGGGTTGCGCTGGTCGAGCGCCAGCTGCCCCAAGCCCCGACCGACACCTGGGACACGCGCATCTACGCCATCAGCCCGGCGCCGCAGCGTTTTCTCGAACGCATCGGTGCCTGGCAGCGGCTGGACGCCGGCCGTATCCAGCCGGTATATCGCATGGACGTGACGGGCGATGCCCGTGGCACGATCCGTCTCGATGCCTACGAATCGGGCGTGTCGCATCTGGCGACCATACTCGAAAGCGGGCGGTTGCAGCATGCCTTGTGGCAGGCGATCGAGGCCGACGGCAACGTGGCGCTCCACTGCCCCGCGGCGATTGAATCGCTCGTCAGGGACGGCGCGTCGACACGGCTGACGCTGGGCGACGGCACGACGCTGGAGGCCGAACTCGTCGTCGGCGCCGACGGAGCGGCCTCCCGCATCCGCGAATGGGCCGGTCTGACCTCGACATTGACACCCTACGGCCAGAGCGGGGTGGTGGCCAATTTCGAATGCGAGCGTTCGCACCGCGGCACTGCGTTCCAGTGGTTTTTCGACAGCGATATCCTGGCCTGGCTCCCGCTGGGAGGGAACCGTATGTCGATGGTCTGGTCAACCCGGACAGCCCATGCGGACGAACTGCTTGCCCTGGACGGTGCGGTCCTGGCCGATCAGGTGCGTGCGGCGGGCCACGATCGTCTGGGCGACCTGCGTCTGCTCACGCCTGCTGCGGCATTCCCGCTGCGGTTGATCCGGGTGGATGCCGTCGTTGCATCCGGCGTGGCGCTGATCGGCGACGCGGCCCACGGCGTGCACCCGCTGGCGGGGCAGGGCGTCAATCTGGGCTTCGGCGATGCCGAAATCCTGGTTGACGTGCTGGCCCGGCGTCCAGCCCGTTCTTATTGCGGTGACGTCCGTGTGTTACAACGCTATGCCCGCGAGCGTGCCGAACCGGTGCGGCGGATGCAGGCGCTCACCCATGGCCTGCATCATCTGTTTGCCGACGAGCGCGCCGGCTGGCTGCGCAACGCCGGGATGCGGATCGTGGATCACCTGCCGCCGATGAAGGCAGCCCTGGTTCGCGAGGCGATGTCCTAGGTTTTTATGATGTTTTTTTGGAGTCTCGAATGAAATCCACCTCCCTGGCGCTGGCCGCAACCCTGCTGTTCGCTGCGACCGCGCAGGCCAATGAAGCGGTCATCCGCAAGGCGCTGACGCAGCAGTTCCCGGGCGCCACCATCAACTCGGTCCAGAAGACGCCCTACAGCGGCCTGTTCGAGGTCTATCTCGACGGTCAGCTGGTTTATGTGGATGCCAAGGCGCAATACGTGTTCGCCGGCGACGTGATCGACCTGAAGAACCGCGCCAACCTGACCCAGGCGCGCTTGAACCAATTGCAGGCCGTGAAATGGGACAACTTTCCGTTCGGCAATGCGTTGAAAACCGTCAAGGGCAACGGCGCACGCAAGCTGGTCCTGTTTTCCGACGTCGATTGCCCCTATTGCCGCAAGTTCGAGGCCGAGCTTGCCAAGGTCGACAACATCACGGTGTATACCTTCCTTTATCCGATCGAAGGCCTGCATCCCCAGGCCACCCAGACCTCGAAACAGATCTGGTGCGCGCCCGACCGCAACAAGGCATGGGAAAACTACATCACGAGCGGTGCGGTGCCCAAGAATGACGGCAAGTGCAGCAACCCGGTGGAGGAGACCATCGCACTGGGCAACAAGCTGAAGGTGTCCGGTACGCCGACCCTGTTCTTTGCCAACGGCCAGCGCGTGCCCGGCATGGTGCCGGCTGCGCAACTCGAAAAACTGCTCGCCGCCAACGCCAAGTAAGGATGGCGGGATGAGTTCGAGTTTCTGGGACGCGCGGTATGCCACCGACGACTATATCTTCGGCACCGCACCCAACCGATTTCTCGAAAGCCAGATTGCGCACATCAAGCCTGGCATGCAGGCCTTGTCCATCGCGGACGGCGAAGGCCGCAACGGCGTGTGGCTGGCCGAGCAGGGCGCCAGGGTGCATGCGGTCGACGTGTCGCCGGTGGCGCTTGAAAAGGCCCGCAAGCTGGCGGCCGTCCGCGGCGTGGCGCTGGACTTCGAGCAGGTCGACATTCTCGGCTGGAATTGGCCGGAAGCGGCCTACGATCTGGTGGCTGCCATCTTCATCCAGTTCGCGCCGCCTCCCGAGCGCGACCATGTCATCGCCGGCATCCGCCGCTGCCTGAAGCCGGGCGGGCTGCTGATTCTGCAGGGCTACACGCCGAAGCAGATCGAGTTCGGCACCGGCGGCCCGCCCAGTGCGGCCAACATGTATACCGCCGATTTACTGCGCGGCTGGTTCGGCGACTGGGACATCCTGCATCTGGCCGAGCATGAGTCCGTCATCCGCGAGGGCAGTCATCATCACGGCATGTCGGCCCTGATCGACCTGGTGGCGCGGAAACCGGGCAGTTGAATCTCAGCCCTGCTGAAAGGGGTTAGTGCACATCGGCCACAACCACGCGGCCTGCGCGGCGCTCCAGGTCTATCGCCAGAGTTGAACCGGCCGGCTTGTCCAGAATGAAGGTTGTCGGCGTGTCGATGAAGCGCGCGTGATACGACGTGCTGCCGCTTGCGACGACGTTTCCGGCCGTATCCTTGCACCACACGATCAAGGCCCCGACCTTGTCGAGCTGCACGGTGTAAGGACCTGTGCATTCGCTGGATTCCGCGGGCGTGTGGCGGATGCTGTAGCGCGCTTGGTTCAGCCGGTTCATGCGGTTCACGCCGGACTCGATGTCATAGGCAAGCCGGGTCGCGGCGTCGGTGAAGCAGCCTGTCAGAAAAAGCACCGCGGCCAGCAGCCCCAACCCGCGCACAAGGCGCCGGTTCATGCGGCATGTCCTGCCAATATCACGACTGCTCTGCCTGGGCCAGTTCACGCAAGCCGTCGAGCGCTTGCTTCAGGGTGGCGCTGTCGCTCTCGCTGTCGCGCGGGAACACCATATAGGCGGGCAGCTTGAACTGCGGGCTGTCCGGCACATGCCATAGCAGGCCATCTTTAATATAGTGGCGCACCAGGCGCTGCGGGAAATACCCGCTGCCGCCATACGTCAGGAGCTGCTGCACGCCCAGCCAGCCGATGTTGGCGACCAGCGTGGGCGGCGGCGCATCGGGATAGTGGTCGCTGAACTGGGCATGGAATTCCGGGCCCCAGTCGATGTGGATGTAGCCTTCGTCCGGCCAGCCGCGCGCAAGGTCGTTGGCCACCAGCAGCAGGGTTTCGTCGAACAGCGGTTCCACCACCAGCCCGGGGCGCGAGGTTGGCGTATACATCACGCCGATGTCCACCGTACCTTCGATCAGGCTTTGCATGATGTCGGATTCGAATCCGATCTCCAGGCGCAGCGAGACGTCTGGCGCGGCTTTACGCATCCAGTCCACCCAGTGCGGCAGGAAGCCTTCCCACAACGCGATACGCCCGGACAGAGTCAGCACATCGCGAAACCCCTGCGGCAGGCCGACGTCGTGCAAGGCCTGCTCCAGCGTGCGTACCAGATGCTTGGCGTGGCGCAGGAAGCGTTTTCCCGAAGGCGTCAGTTCTGCGCCGTTGCGTCCGCGATGGAAGAGGCGTGCGCCCAGCGTGGTTTCCAGCGTATGAATGCGTGCGCTGACAGTTGACTGCGTGACGTGGAGACGGCTCGCCGCAGCGACAAAGTTGCCGGTGGCGGCCACAGCCAGGAAAGTACGAGCGAGTTCGGTGTCCATATTTCCAAGTATCGGTTTTGCCGATATTAAACACCAAAATTTATCGTTGGATGGATATATAAGAGTTCTCTAAACTGGGCTCGTCTCAAGAACAGGAGCCTGCCATGAACCGTCGAGCCGAACTGGCCAGTCTGATACCCGAGCGCGACAACGAGGGCTATTTGCTCGATCCCGCCAACTGGAGCCGGGCCGTTGCTCAATTGTTGGCGGCCGAAGACGGCTTGGTGCTGACGCCCGCCCATTGGCAGGTGATCGATTTCATCCGTGCATGGTACGGCGACACCGAAAGCGTGCCTGAAGCGCGCCGGGTAATCCAGCACCTGGCCGAAGGAGGAAGGGATAAGCGTGCCGCCAAGCAGGCCATGTACGACCTGTTTCCGCATGGCTATGGCCAGCAGGCATGCCGCATCGCAGGCATGCGCAAGCCGTTGAAACTGATGCTCGACGTGTGAGCGGGAGACCAAGAACAATGGAAACTGCCTCGACGTTTTCGGAGCGTGTCGCGCGAAAATGGGCTGGCCTCAAGCGGGGCTGGGATGCGCTGAAGATCGGTTATACGGTTTCGGAGCGCGAGCATTGGATATCGGGTGTCGGCGGACTGTTCGGTATTCTTTTGGTATGGTGGGTCAGCAGTCTTCTGGTGGGCAGCCACGTTGCCGTTTTGGTCGCAAGCTCGATGGGATCCTCTGCCGTACTGCTGTTCGCCGCCCCGCATGGCGGGATGTCGCAGCCTTGGTCGGTGTTTGGCGGCCATCTGGTGTCGGCACTGGCCGGCGTCGCCAGTCAGCAGTGGCTGGGCCACGAACCGATGCTGGCCGCATCGATGGCTGTCGCCCTGTCCATTGCCTTGATGTACCCCCTGCGTTGTCTCCATCCGCCCGGCGGTGCCACCGCGCTCACAGCCGTAGTGGGGGGCGAAACGGTTCATGCGCTGGGCTACGGATTCGTCGTGATGCCCATCATGGTGAATACCGTGATCATCCTGCTGGTGGCAGTGGCCTACAATTTTCCGTTTTCCTGGCGGCGTTATCCGCAGGCGTGGTGGCGTATGGCGGTGGTATCCGAGCCTACGGCGGACGCTGCCGACACAGACGAAAAATGCATGATCCCGCACAGCGACCTGGTTTACGCATTGAGCCAGATCGATACCTTCATCGACGTCAGTGAAGAGGATCTGCAGAAAATTTATGCACTGGCACTGGGACATCACCAGCATACTGCCGAAACGGCAGGGCTGACGCCTGAGCCGGTTGCCGAAGCGGCGAGGTAGCGCAGGGCCTGACCCCGTATCTAGCGGCCGAGATCTTCCAGCAGGCTCGATAGATCGTCGGCGTGTTCCTCCTCCATCGCCAGGATGTCTTCCAGCATGCGGCGCGTGGTGACATCCTTGTCGCCCAGGTAGCGGATCATCTCGCCGTAGCTTTCGATCGCGATGCGCTCGGCCACCAGGTCTTCCTTGATCATGTCGACGAGCGAGTCGCCCTCGACGTATTCGGCATGCGAGCGCATCGCCAGACCGTCGGGATTGAAGTTGGGCTCGCCTTTCAATTGCACGATGCGTGCGGCGATCAGGTCGGCATGGCCCTGTTCTTCGGTGGCATGCTGCAGGAATTCCTGTGCCACCGCGTCGGCATTGATGCCGCTGGCCATGAAGAAATGCCGCTTGTAGCGCAGGATGCACACCAGTTCGGTGGCCAGTGCCTCGTTCAGCAGCTTGATGACCGTGGCGCGATCGGCCCGGTAGCCGTCGGTGACGGCGCCGTTCTCGATGTGCCTGCGGGCGCGGGCGCGCAAGGTCTTGATGTCGGTGAGGAAGGGGTGTTTGGTTGTCGATGCAGCTTTGGCTTTTGCCATGGTCGCCTCCTTGAAAATGGATTGAAAAATTATCCCAGTGCGGTATCCAGCATCTTCATCACCGCGAATCCTGCCATCAGGCCTAGCCGTACGCGGCATCGGCCTCGCCCGTGGCCACGCGCCAGATGCTGGCCAGCACAGCCAGAGGCCACTACCGCCAGTTCCCATAAATGCCGTACGAACTTAATGCCATGATCGCTACCCCTGATATGTCAGCATAGAAGCCATGCTCGTGATTGCTTGGTTTGTCTCGACGATGTTGATCGTGGATTCATTTGACAGCATCCCATTCCATTTTGGAAACACAAAAAATCTAAAGTTCTGATAGGCAATATCAATGGTTGGCAACGGCAGACCCGGTCCTCGAACGGGCGATTCGCCAGAAACGATGGGATCGTCCCGTTTCGGATCGTCGATCGGCATCCTCCGCCACCACGAGGTGCAGATGATCCAGATCGTGCGGGTGATAGCGATAGCTCGGCAGGCTCAGCGCTTCACGTCATGTCATCTCCAGGCCGCGCCCTCGATGCCGACGCCCAGCATGGCCAATGCCGTGAGTAGGTCGTTTTGCCAGTTCTTCGGCATGGTTGTGTCCTCCATCTGTCTACATGTATTCGATGCGGCCGCGCAGCGTCCCGATGTCCGCCGCGGCATCGCGCAACGTGGCACCATCGCTGGCCTTGCCCGATACGGGGATGACGGTGCCGATCTGGAAGCACGCTTCATCGAAATACAGGCAACCGCGTTCTTCCAGTAGATCAGCCGAGATCGAAGCGATCCAGATTCATCACCTTGGTCCAGGCCGCCACGAAGTCGCGGACGAACTTCTCCTGCGCATCCGAACTTCCATAGGCTTCAGCCAATGCCCGCAGTTGGGAATTCGAGCCGAACACCAGATCGACGCGGGTGCCGGTCCATTTCATTTCGCCGGTCTTGCGATCGCGCCCTTCGAATGTGTCCTCGGCCTCCGAGACCGCCTTCCATTCCGTTCCCATGTCGAGCAGGTTGACAAAGAAGTCGTTGGTGAGCGCCCCCGGTCGCATGGTGAAGACGCCATGCGGGGATTGCCCGACGTTGGCATTCAGGGCGCGCATGCCGCCCACCAGCACCGTCATTTCGGGCGCCGAGAGCGTCAGCAACTGCGCCTTGTCGAGCAGCAGCTCCTCGGCCGAGACGGTGAATCTGGCCTTCTGATAGTTGCGGAAGCCATCCGCGATCGGCTCGAGCACAGCGAAGGCTTCGACGTCGGTCTGCTGCTGCGAGGCGTCCGTGCGGCCCGGCGTGAACGGTACCGTCACCGTGTGCCCCGCATTTTTGGCGGCCTGTTCAACGCCGGCGCAACCTGCCAACACGATCAGATCCGCCATCGAGACCTTTTTGCCACCGCTATGGAACGTACGCTGGATCCCTTCGAGCTGGCCCAGCACTTTTGCCAGCTGCGCCGGCTGGTTGGCTTCCCAGTCCTTCTGCGGCGCGAGGCGAATGCGCGCGCCGTTCGCGCCGCCGCGCTTGTCCGAACCGCGGAACGTCGACGCCGACGCCCAGGCGGTCGAGACCAGTTCTGGGACAGACAGCCCGGATGCCAGCACCTGGGCCTTGAGCGCGGTGGCGTCCTGGTCATCGATCAGGGGATGGTCGACAGCTGGGACGGGGTCTTGCCAGAGCAGCTCTTCGTTGGGCACCTCGGGGCCGAGATAGCGCGAACGCGGACCCATGTCGCGGTGGGTCAGCTTGAACCAGGCGCGCGCAAAGGCGTCGGCGAAGGCTTCCGGGTCCTTGTGAAAGCGTCGTGCGATCGGCTCGTAGATCGGATCCATGCGCATCGCCATGTCGGCGGCGGTCATGATGATGGGCACTTTCCTCGACGCGTCGGCGGCGGCCGGCGCCATATTGCTGTCGGTCGCCTGTTTCGGCGTCCATTGATGCGCGCCGGCTGGGCTCTTGGTCAGTTCCCACTCGTTGCCGAACAACATGTCGAGATAGCTCATGTCCCATTGGGTCGGGGTCGGCGTCCACGAGCCTTCCAGTCCGCTGCCGATCTGGTCGCCCCCCTTGCCGCTGCGGTAAGCACTCTTCCATCCCAGCCCCTGTTCGGCGAGTCCGGCAGCCTCGGGTTCGGGCCCGACCAGCGCCGCATCGCCGGCGCCATGGCATTTGCCGAAGGTGTGGCCGCCGCAGGTGAGGGCGACCGTTTCTTCGTCGTTCATCGCCATGCGCGCGAAGGTCTCGCGCACGTCGCGGCCGGACGCAACCGGATCCGGGTTGCCGCCCGGGCCTTCCGGGTTGACGTAGATCAGTCCCATCTGCACGGCCGCGAGGGGATTCTCCAGATCCCGCTCGCCGGAATAGCGCGCCTTGTCGTCCAGCCATTTTTCTTCATTGCCCCAGTAGACGTCGATCTCCGGCGCCCAGATATCCTCGCGCCCGCCGGCGAAACCGAAGGTCTTGAATCCCATCGATTCCATGGCGACATTGCCCGTGAGGATGATGAGGTCAGCCCAGGAAATCTTCCTGCCGTATTTCTGCTTGATCGGCCAAAGCAGCCTGCGTGCCTTGTCGAGGTTGACGTTGTCGGGCCAGCTATTGAGGGGTGCGAAACGCTGGTTGCCGTGGCCTGCGCCGCCACGGCCATCACCCGTGCGGTAGGTGCCTGCGCTATGCCACGCCATGCGGATGAAAAAAGGGCCGTAATGGCCATAATCCGCGGGCCACCAGTCCTGCGAGTCGGTCATCAGGGCATGGAGGTCCTTCTTTACTGCCGCCAGGTCGAGGCTCTTGAATGCCTCGGCGTAGTTGAATTCCTTGTCCATGGGGTTGGATTGAGGGGAATGCTGGTGCAGGATTTCCAAGGGTAACTGGTTTGGCCACCAGTCCCGGTTCGACATACCGCTCCCGGCTTTGTGATGAAACGGACATTTGTTCCCAGACATGACCTTCTCCTATCGATATTCGGCTCCGCTGCGGAGTGTCTGCATTTAAGGCCATGAATGAACATTTGTCTCATGAATAGTTTGAAATTCCTTCATTGATAAAAACGAACGGTATGGGTGGACCCGGGTCGTTGGTTTGAGAGGACTTCTATCGCTGACTCCGAGTGGGGATTGGATGGTCCGTGCTTCATCCGGCCCTGCGTACATTTTGTGCGCCCGTTCATGCCGAGGGCCGACCGGGTGCGCAACAGGCCCGGGCGTCGGATTGATATATCGCATTGTGATATATTCTGGACGTTCGAATTGTTAGGTGCTCCAGCCTGGCGTACCTACGGGGACATGCGGACAGCCGAGTTAGTGTTGGGTTTAACGCGGGACTTCGTCTATGCGAATCAATCGACGTCTTCAGGACAGGTGCCAATGAAGTCCAGGAAAATCATGTGATGCACGCCAAGCGGGATTATTCGGTCGACCGCCGGCTCGTGATGGTGTCCGGCGTTGCCTTGTTGATAGGCGTTGCCAGTACGTTTGCGGCCGCTGCACTGCTCGCGCTGATCCACTTCTTTACCAATCTGTTTTTTTACCAGCGCCTATCGTGGGCCGACATCTCGCCGGCGCAGCATGCGCTGGGAGTGGGCGTCATCCTGGTGCCGGCGATAGGAGGTCTGCTGGTGGGATTCATGGCGCGTTACGGCAGCGAAAAGATCCGGGGTCATGGCATTCCCGAAGCCATGGAGACCATCCTGTTCGGCAAGAGCCAGATGTCGGCGAGAGTGGCGGTACTCAAACCGCTTTCGTCGGGCATCGTCATCGGCAGCGGTGGCCCGTTTGGCGCCGAAGGGCCCATCATCATGACAGGTGGATCGTTGGGTTCGCTGGTTGCGCAGTATCTGCATCTTACCGCCGCCGAGCGTAAAACCTTGCTGGTCGCAGGCGCATGTGCCGGAATGACGGCAATCTTCGCCACGCCTGTCGCGGCGCTGCTCTTGGCTGTCGAGTTGTTGCTGTTCGAGCTGCGCCCGCGCAGCTTGTTGCCGGTTGCGCTTGCCTGTGCCGTCGCCGGCTTTCTGCGTAACCTCGTGTTTGCGCCCGGTCCGCTCTTCCCCTTGCATACCGACCCGGTTTCCACGATTGCGTTTGCCTCATGCGTTGCCGCGGGTTTATTGTGCGGCGTATTGGCTGCGCTGTTGACGTTGGCGCTCTACAGGATCGAGGACGGTTTCCACAAGCTTCCGCTGCACTGGATGTGGTGGCCGGCTATCGGAGGCCTGATTGTAGGGATCGGGGGCTATCTCGAACCTCGCGCATTGGGCATGGGCTACGACGTCATAGGCGACCTGCTCAATGGCCATCTGCTTGTCGCTGCCGCGATCGCGCTGCTGACGGTGAAGGCGATCATCTGGGTCGTTGCGCTCGGTTCGGGCACTTCGGGAGGCGTGCTCGCGCCGTTGCTGATGCTGGGGGCCGGCCTGGGCACCCTGCTGGCCCCTTACCTGCCGGGTGGTTCTCCCAGCCTGTGGGCGCTCGTGTGCATGGCGGGTGTGCTGGGCAGCACGCTTGGTGCGCCGCTCACCGCGATTGTTTTCGCCTTCGGTCTGACGCATGACAGCGAGGCATTGCTGCCCTTGATGCTGACGACTGCCGTGGCCTATGGCCTGACCACGCTGACGATGAAACGCTCCATCATGACCGAGAAGATCGCGCGTCGGGGCCTGCACATCTTCCGCGAATATGGTGTCGATCCGCTGGAACGTCAGCACGTGAGCGATCTGATGAACCCCGACGTCATAGCGCTCGACGGTGCCTTGAAAGTGGCGGATGCCTTGGCGCGTTATTGCGACGATCATGACCCGCATCGGACCTATCCCGTGATCGGCGAAGGACGTGTACTGGGGATACTCGATTATCCGACGCTGCGCAAACATGCATGCTCATCGGCCCGCTGCATGGATGTGCTCATTCCGTTGCAGCCCGAACATGTGCTTCTGCCGGGGGCAACCGCGCGCACAGCCGCAGGGCGCATGGCCCAGCTTGAAATGGGATGTCTGCCTGTGGTGAAGGATCTGGTCAGCATGCATCTCATCGGTACCTTGTCGCTGCGCGACCTGCTCGGACCTAACCGCCGCTTGATCGAAGAGGAAACCTTACGCGAGAAAATGCGCTGAACGGTCGCCGCTGGATGGCGCATTGGGGATAGGCATTTTCTCGGGCAAGGCACAATGGGATTTGCCGGCTTCATGCGTGGCCGCTTCCGTTGTCTAATACGGCTTTCGGGACAGCCGACGGAAAAACAAAACCTCCATGACCCTTCAAGAGCTGAAATACCTGGTGGCCCTTGCCGATCACGGGCACTTCGGCCGCGCCGCCGAAGCCTGCTTCATCACCCAGTCGACGTTGTCAACGCAGATCAAGAAGCTGGAGGATTTCCTCGGCGTGACACTGTTCGACCGCAGTTTGAAGCGCGTCACGCCCACCCCTATCGGCCGGGAAATTCTTGCGGCTGCGCGCAATATCGTCGAAGAATCCGAACGTATCCGCGAACTCGCCAAGCACGCGCAGGATCCGATGTCGCGCACGCTTCATCTCGGTGTCATTCCCACCCTGGGACCGTATTACCTGCCGCACGCGCTGACCCTGGTTCACAAGAAGCATCCGGGGCTGCGCCTCTTGCTGCGCGAGGAGATGACACCGCAGATCCTGGAGCATCTGGTTGACGGCAGGCTGGATGCGGGTCTGCTGGCGCTGCCTGTGACCGACGACGGCCTGCGTGTCGAGCCGCTGTTTTACGAACCGTTTTTCGCCGCGCTGCCTGCCGGGCACGCGCTCGCCAAGCAGGATGTACTGAAGGTGTCGGACATCATGAAGGAGAAGCTGCTGCTACTCGACGAGGGCCATTGCCTGCGCGACCAGGCGCTTGATGTCTGCGGCACCGGCTCGCGCGGGCGCGAGGAAGTGCGCGCGACCAGTCTGGAAACCCTGCGCCAGATGGTGGCCATGGGACTGGGATTGACGCTGCTGCCGGCGCTGTCGGTGGATGCTGCGCCACGTGTCAATAAAAAGGCGGTCGAAATACGCCCGTTCAAGAAACCCGCGCCCGGCCGAACCATCGGCCTGGTGTGGCGCAAGCGCGCGCCGTTTCCCGAGACATTCGAACGCCTCGCTGCGACGCTGAAAGCGACTTTACCAACTGAAGTGGAGCCTGTCTGAGCATGTCCGATCTCAACGACCCGCGCGTCTTTTTCGCCGCCGAACGCACGCTGATGGCGTGGAACCGCACCGGCCTGACCCTGATGGCCTTCGGCTTCGTGCTCGAACGCTTCGGCCTGTTTCTGCATGTGTTGCGCCAGACCGGTCATGCGGGACGGGACCTGTCCTTCTGGATCGGCATCGCCTTCATCTGTTTGGCGTTGGTCGTGATCGGTTTTTCCATCGTGCAGTTCAGGCGCGTGCTGCGCACCCTGAAGCCGATCGAAATTCCCGAGCGCTATTGCACCTGGGGTGGGATCGCAATGAACCTGTCGGTCGTGCTGCTCGGTTTCGCGCTGCTGGCTTACCTGTTTTCCGAACTGTAGACTCTGCCGCTCCTCAGGCCACGGCCACGCTTTTCACCTGGGCCACCACCGGTGTGCCAGGCTGAAGCCCCAGTAATAGTGCCGATTTCCGGGTGATGCGTGCGAGCAGCACCGTGTCGTCCAGCGCCAGCCGCACCAATACCTGCCCCGGCGCATCGTCGGCCAGCTCGATGACCCGGGCCGGCAGCAGGTTCAGGATGCTGGTCTGCTGCGGCATGGACAGTGTCAGGCTGACGTCGCGTGCAGCGACACGCACCCTGAGCGGCGCGCCGGGCGAACCGTGCAGGCCAGGCAATTCCAGCGCGACAGGGCCGCGGGCGACGTGGGTGAGCTGGAGCGCCCGGTCATGTGCGATCACGATGGCATCGATGATGGTGGCGGCGATGTCGCGGTGCGCCAAGGGCAGATCGAGCCGGGTCAGGCCTTCTGTCAGGGAGCCCTGGTAGACGAGGCGGCCGGCCTCGATCAGCAGCAGATGGTCGGCCAGGCGCGCGACTTCGTCGAGCGCGTGACTGACATAGAGCAGGGGCAGTTCGAGTGCGTGATGCAGCCGTTCCAAGTACGGCAGGATGTCGGCGCGTGCGCCTGTGTCGAGCGCGGCCATCGGCTCGTCCATCAGCAACAGTCGGGGGCACGACAGCAGTGCGCGGCCGATCGCCACGCGCTGGCGCTGGCCGCCCGACAGTTGATGCGGCCGCAACGCGATCAGCGGCGCCAGTTCCAGCCAGTCGACCACTTCATCCCACTGGATGGTGCGTTCCGCGGGCGGCACGCGCTTCCAGCCGTATTCCAGGTTGGCGCGTACCGACAGGTGCGGAAACAGGCTGGCCTCCTGGAAGACATAACCGAGCGCGCGTCGATGAGTGGGAACGAAGACCGACTTGTCCTGCCAGACTTCGCCGTCGACGACGAGGCGTCCGGGCGCACGCGCGAGCCCGGCGATCAGCCGCAGCAGCGTCGTCTTGCCCGAACCGGACTGGCCGAACAGGGCGGTGACGCCGCGCGACGGCACGCTGAAATCCGCATCGAGCGAAAAATCGCCGAGCGTGGCGCGGAACCGTCCTTCGATCCGGCTCATATCGGGGTCCGCTGCCAATGTCCGCTGTAGCGGCCCAGCATCAGCAGCACGAGGAAGGAAAACGCGACCAATCCGGCCGACAGCAGGTGCGCGTCGGCGTATTCGAGCGCCTCGACATGATCGTAGATCGCCACCGACAGGACCCGCGTCTGGCCCGGAATATTGCCGCCCAGCATCAGTACCACGCCGAACTCGCCTACGGTGTGGGCGAATGCAAGCACGGCGGCGGTGATGAAGCCGGGCCGGGCGAGCGGGATGGCGACGCTGGCGAAACGATCCCATGGCGAGGCGCGCAAGGTGGCGGCCACTTCGAGCGGGCGCGTGCCGATGGCGGCAAATGCATTGGCGATCGGCTGTACCGCGAAGGGCAGCGAAAACACCACCGATCCGACCACCAGCCCGGCAAACGTGAACGGCAGGGTCGATAAACCAAGTTGCTGCATCCAGTGTCCGACCGCACCCTGCGGTCCCAGCAATACCAGCAGATAAAACCCCAGCACGGTCGGCGGCAATACCAGCGGCAGCGACACCAGCGCGGTGACGGCCGCGCGCAGGCGTGCGTGCGTGTGGGTCAGCCACCAGGCCAGCGGCGTGGCGATCAGCATCAGCAGCGCGGTCGTGATCGCAGCCAGCTTCAGCGTCAGCAGGATGGCCGACGTATCGGCCTCGGTCAGGGACATGGGTTACAGATCGTAGCCATAGCTGCGGATGATAGCCTGCGCGTCCGGCGTTCCCAGGAAATCAAGCAGCGCGCGCGCAGCCGCATTGTCGGCGCCGTGCTTCAGCAGGGCGGCATCCTGGCGGATCGGTGAATACAGCTGACTGGGTACGAGCCACATCGAGCCCTGAGTCAGCTTGCCATTCTGCATGATCTGGGACAGGGCGACGAAGCCGATGTCGGCATTGCCGCTGGCGGCAAACTGATAGGTTTGGCCGATGTTCTCGCCCACCACGAATTTGCTTGCGACTGCATCGAGGAGCCCGAGTTTGGCCAGGACTTCCCGGGCGGCGGCGCCATAAGGCGCCAGCTTCGGGTTGGCGACGGCAAGCTTGCTGAAGCGGTTCTGCTTCAGCACGGCATCGGTGCCGTCGATCAGATTGGCGTTGGCGCTCCACAGGGCAAGCTTGCCGATGGCGTAATTGCGGGTGGCGACGGCATTGCCTTCGCGCTGCAGCCGGGCCGGCGTGTCGTCGTCGGCGGCCAGCAATACATCGAACGGGGCACCGTTCTTGATTTGGGCGTAGAACTTGCCGGTCGAACCGGACGACAGGGTGAGCGTGTGGCCGGTCGCCTGTTCGAACCGCGCGGCCAGCACCTTCATCGGCGCGGTGAAGTTGGCGGCAACGGCGATATGCGCCGTGTCTGCCGCAGCGGGCAGGCTGGCGGATGCGGACAGCACAAGGATGGATGCCAGTTTCCTGAATACGCGTGTCATGAAGGTCCCCTGGGTAAGATGCACGTTTCGATATATCCAGTATGTCATATCGAATGGGAAAAGAACAAGCGATGCATCTCCGGGCGGGTTAGCGCAACGCGCGCAACGCCTGTCGCGTGGCTTCGTCTGCGGTAGTGTGGAGGAGGCGCGATTCAAGCGAGGCAGTAAACGTCTGCGACGCCTGGCCTGCAGCGATCAGGTCAAGCCCCTGCCGCAATTCTTCGATCAGAAGCCAGTCGGCGTCCGTGATGCCCGTGGCGTCGTGGCCGTTCGCGATTCGTGCCCAGCCGTCCAGGTCGCCATCAAAGCGTCGATAGATGTTGAGCTTGTCGAGCGTCAGCATTGGCGTGCCGCAGACTTAGCCGTCCGTCCGCAGATGCCGGGCGAGTTTGGCCATGTCCGCCTCGGTGGTCTTGCGGGCGCGGGTTTCCAGATGGCGGTACAGGGCGATCACTTCATCGGCCAGCGGCGTGAGCTGCGCTCCTCCTCCGTGCGCGCCGCCCTTGCTGGCTTCGACGAGCGGATGAACGAAACAGCGGTTCATGGTGTCGACCAGATGCCAGGCGCGTTTGTAGCTCATCCCCATGGCACGGCCGGCCGCGGCGATGGAACCGGTTTCGCGGATGGCTTCGAGCAACTGGACTTTGCCGGGTCCGAGCGCGATGTCGTCGCCGAGGATGAGGCGGAAGGTGAGGCGGGGCGTCATGGTGCGATGATAGCCGGGCGGATGCCCGGCAGGCGGGCAAAGCTGTCGCGTTTCACGGTTTCGATGAAATCGGCGACGTAGGCGCGCGCCGCATCGGCCTCGCGTACCGCGACGTGCAGTTCGGCCCACAGGCCGTGCTTGCCGATGCGGCGTGCAGCGATGTAGCCGCGTTCGAGATAGGGCGCGACCGCCCATGCCGGCAGCGCGGCGAGTCCGCGGCGGCTGGCGACGAGTTGCAGGATGGCCACCGTCAATTGCGCTTCGCGCCGCGCCGGTTTGATTCCCGCCGGTGCGAGCACGCGGCGGATCAGGTCGAGGCGGTCTTCCGGCACCGGGTAGGTGATCAGGGTGTGGCCGGCAAAGTCGGCCGGCAGCAGCCATTTCTTCGCGGCGAGGGGATGATCCGGCGTTAGCAGCGCCAGCATCTCGAAGCCGAACAGCGGCGCATACGCGATACCTGCGCGCGGCACGGTTTCCGACGTGATGACGAGATCGGCACGCCCATCCAGCAGCAGACCCACCGGGTCGGCCTGGAAACCGCCCAGCAGATCGAGTTCCACCCCGGGCCAGACGTCGCGGTAGCTATCCATGGCGGGCATCAGCCAGTCGTAGCAGGTATGGCACTCCACGGCGATGCGCAATTCGCCGGCGTCGCCGTCTTTCAGCTTGGCCAGGTCGCGCAGCGCCGAATCCACCTGCGGCAGTGCGGCATGCGCCAGCGTCAACAACCGGCGCCCGGCGGCGGTGAGGCCAAGCGGACGCGTGGCGCGTTCGATCAGCTGCAATCCCAGCGCGTCTTCCAGCGCCTTCAACTGATGCGACACCGCCGACTGCGTAAGGTGCAGGCGTTCGGCCGCGGCAGTCAGCCCGCCGGCTTCCGTCACGGCCTGCAGCAGCCGCAGGTGACGCAGCTCGATATGATTGATATTCATATAAACAATGAAAAATATTCGTTTGTTTCATGGTATTCCCATCGGCATCATGGCGTCCATCATTTCTTGGGAGCATGCACATGGCACGGGCACACGTATTGGGCGTTCCGCGGATCGGTCCGAATCGCGAACTGAAATTTGCGCAGGAAGCCTGCTGGCGCGGCGAAATCGACGAAGCCGCGCTGAAGGCCGTGGCCAGCGGCATTCGCCAGGCCAACTGGCGGCAGCAGCATGCGGCCGGGCTGGATTTCGTGACGGTGGGCGACTTTGCGTTCTACGACCAGATGCTGAACCATGTCGCACTGCTCGGATGCGTGCCGGAACGCTTCGGCTTTGGCGAGCGGATTGCGCTATCGGAATATTTCCAGCTGGCGCGCGGCAATGCCGCGTGCCATGCGATGGAGATGACCAAATGGTTCGATACCAACTATCACTATCTGGTCCCCGAGTTCAAACCGGACACGCATTTCGCGCTCGATCCCGGATGGCTGTTCGACGAGGTGACCGAGGCGCAGACGGCCGGGTTCGCTGCCAAGCCGGTGCTGATCGGCCCGTTGACCTTCCTGTGGTTGGGCAAGGAAAAGGCGGCGGGCTTCAATCGCCTCGAACTGCTCGACCGGCTGTTGCCGGTCTATGCGCAGATTCTGGCGCGCTTGAAAGCGCAAGGGGTCGAATGGGTGCAGATCGACGAGCCTGCCCTCGCGCTCGACCTGCCCGCCGAGTGGCGATCGGCTTTCGAACGCGCCTATCACGCCCTCAACGGCGCGGGCGTCAAGCTCCTGCTCGCCAGCTATTTCGGGCCGTTGCGCGAGAACCTGCTGGTGGCGCTGAAGTTGCCGGTGGCCGGCGTGCATGTGGATTGTGTTCGCGGCGGCGGCGAGCTTGCCCAGGTGATCGACTGGCTGCCTGCCACCAAGGTGCTGTCGGTCGGCGTGATCGATGGCCGCAATATCTGGAAGACCGACCTGAACGCCGTGGTCGATCGCTTCGAGGGCCTGCATGCACGCCTGGCCGACCGGCTGTGGGTGGCGCCTTCGTGTTCGCTGTTGCATGTGCCGGCGAGCCTGGCGGGCGAAACTGCAATGGATGCGGAGCTGGGTAACTGGCTGGCGTTCGCCGACGACAAGATCGCGGCCTTGTCCACGCTCAAGACCGCGTTCAACCAGGGGCGTCAGGCGGCGGCTGCGGAACTGTCCGCCAATGCCCGGGCGCTGGCGTCCCGCGGGGCCTCATCGCGCGTACACAATACGGCGGCCGCTGCGCGGCTGGCCGCCCTGACTTCCATCCATGACGTGCGCAACAGCCCGTTCGCGGTTCGTCAGTCCGTGCAGCGTGAGCGTTTCAAGCTGCCGGATTTTCCTACCACGACCATCGGCTCGTTTCCCCAGACGCCGGAGATCCGTCATGTGCGTGCCCGCTTCAAGGCGGGCGCGCTCGGCGAGGCCGATTACACCACAGCCATGCAGAACGAGATCGGGCACGCCATCGAGAAACAGGAAGCGCTGGGGCTCGACGTCCTGGTGCACGGCGAAGCCGAGCGCAACGACATGGTCGAATATTTCGGCGAGCAGCTGTCCGGCTTTGCGTTCTCGCAGAACGGTTGGGTGCAGTCCTACGGCAGCCGCTGCGTCAAGCCGCCGATCATATATGGCGACGTGTCGCGTCCACGGCCGATGACGGTGGCCTGGGCGCGCCATGCGCAGTCGCTGACCGTGAAGCCGGTGAAGGGCATGCTGACCGGCCCGGTGACGATGCTGCAATGGTCGTTCGTGCGCGACGACCAGCCGCGCGCAACCACTGCCCTGCAGATCGCGCTGGCGATCCGCGATGAAGTGGCCGACCTTGAAACGGCCGGCATCGGCATCATCCAGATCGACGAACCAGCCTACCGGGAAGGCCTGCCATTGAGGAAAGCAGATTGGGCCGCGTATCTCGAGTGGGCGAGCCGGGCATTCCGCATCAGTGCGTCGGGGGTGAGCGATGCGACGCAAATCCACACCCACATGTGCTACTCGGAATTCAATGACATTCTCCCCGCCATTGCGGCCATGGATGCCGACGTCATCACCATCGAGACCAGCCGCTCGGACATGGAGCTGTTGCGCGGTTTCGGCGAGTTCAGCTACCCGAACGAAATCGGCCCCGGCGTGTATGACATCCACAGCCCGCGCATTCCAGATGTGGAGGACATGACGCGCCTGCTGGAGAAGGCGGCCCAGGTGATCGCGCCCGACAGGCTCTGGGTCAATCCCGACTGCGGACTGAAAACGCGCGGCTGGGCGGAAACCGAAACGGCGCTCGCCAACATGGTGGCGGCGGCCCGCACCATGCGGGAGTCGCTACAGCCCGCAATCCGATAGCCGGTGCAGTGGTTTGTCTGCGCAAAAGAAAGCCCTACCGGCTTGCACCGGCGGGGCGCCTGATGCCGTCAAGCTACTGACGGCGAGTTGAAGATCGGCTCAGCGCCGGCTCATTCAATCCCGATTGTGATCGCGGTCACGACCATGGTCGTCGTCGTCGTGGTCATACTTCGCCTGCGGGCACGGTGTGCTGATCATGATGGTGCGATCGACGCCGCTGTCGGGATGCTGCACGTTGACGTAGGCGACATTCGGCTTGAACTTGTCGAAGTACAGGCCGGTGCTTTCCGCGCCCTTGGTCGACAGGCTGGCCCACTTGCCGATGGCTTCGGCGACACCATCGTCGTTCTCGTCCCTGGCAAACCAGATGTCCTCGATGCCGCCCGGCTGGTCTTCGACGATGTAGATGTTGCCGTCGGCGTCGATCGCCAGGTTGTCGGGGTTGGTGAAGGCGCTGCCGGCCCGTTGCCTGGTGGCCATGTCCAGCGTGTCGCGGCTGGCGAACAGCTTGACCGTGTTGCTGCGCAGGTCGATCGAGAACACCTTGTGGTTGGTGGTGGTTGCCACATACAGCTGCTGCTTGCCGTTCTTCAGCGTCTTGATTTCCAGGTCTTCAGGACGATCGAAGCCGGTGCCCCGGAAGGCCGGCAGCTTCGGCGTGGCGCGGCCGTCGATCGCGGTCAGGCCGTTGGGGTCGGTGACGACCACGGCACCGGGCAGGGCGACGCCGTTGTTGTCGGTCAGCGGAACCCAGGCGGCGGCACCGGTGGCTTCCTTGACCGTGCCGTCTCCCACGCGCAGCACGAAGGTCTGGCCGGCGGCGAAGAAGTCGTCGCCGTTGTCGGCCTGCGGGTTGGCCGAGGTGAACTTGAAGATGTGGCTATTGTCGCGCTCGTCGATGAAGTACAGATTGTTCTTCTGGTCGAACGCCAGGCCTTCGTGGGAGACGCGCGGCAGGATGTCGCGGTGCTTGATCACGATGTCGGCGGGTGCGGCCAGCGGATTGACCACTTCGAACAGGCGGCCGTACTTGCTGGTCGGGCCGGCCGGGTCGCTCCACGATTCTTCGGCGGTCAGGAAGGTGCCCCACGGAGTCCAGCGGGAGGCGTCAAAGGATACGTGGCTGTCCAGTGCGGGCGCGGCAGAAGGGCTGTGCCAGATGGTCTCGGTCTGCATGGTGCGCAGATCGGTGCGCTGGATGCCGGCCTGGCCGGTTTCGAACACGGTGAACAGGAAACGGCCGGCTTCGGGACCATTCTCGTTCACGGTGTGCATGTCGTAGTTGCCGCTGTCGAAACGGTGGGCCTGGGCGGGGTCGCGGGCCACGATGGTCATCTGGCTGAAATGCGGCGAGGCCAGCTTGTAGGGGGCCGACTCGGGTAGCGTGCCGGCGCCGACGTCGCCGGTCATGGGCACGAAGTGGTCGAAGGATGCGCTGCCAGCGAAGGCCGATGAACCGGCCAGAACCAGGCCGATGGCGAGCGAGAGTTTCTTGAGTGTCATATGGAGTTCCCTTGATCGTGAATGGAGGTTGTACTGATGACTGGTACGGATCGACTACGGAAGCAGGCTGATGAGGGCACCGTATGCCGGACGTCGATCGAATCAGTACGCGGGGCATCCTAATGAGGCGATATGTCATGCGTATTGCATCTCCACCATCTGCAGGAGAAATGCCGATTCTCCGTCGGGTGCGGGCGGAACTCGGTTATGCGCCCACTGTCGTTTGGTGGACTCGTTTAGAATCCCCTCACTTTGAACACCATCCTGCATCGCTTCCTGTTATGCGTGCTGCTAGCGCTGTGCCCGGCATGGGCACGTGCGGCAGCGCTCGACCTGCCTGAGCGTCCCGGCACCTTCTGGTCGCAGCCGGATGGCTTGCCCGTTCCGGCTGCGACGCCAACGGGCGTCGTGCGCTTCGCCAGCCTGGCCGCCCTGACCGACCATGCGCTGCGCGAACGGGCGGAGACGCGCGCGGCCTGGCTCGGCATCCAGGCCGAGGCGGCGCGGCTGGATGCCGCCAGCGCGGCCAACTGGCCGACGCTCACGGGGCAATTGAGTTTCACCCATAGCCGGGCGTTGTCCAGCTCGGGCGCGCAGGTGCCCACGCTCGACCGCTACGGTCCCAGCCTCAGCCTGGCCTATGTGCTGGTCGACTTCGGCGCGCGCGCCGCCAGCATCGATGCCCAGCGCTATCAGCTCATTGCCAGTCTGCTGACCGGCAACCGCACCCTGCAGGATACCGTCGCCGAAGTGGAGGCCGCTTATTTTGCCTTGCTGGCCGCGCGTGCGCAGGTCACCGCCCAGATCCAGCAGGAAACCGCCCTGCGCGCCAGCCTCGACGCAGTCGACGCCAGGCTGCGGGGTGGGCTGGCGTCGCGTGCCGACCAGCTGCGTGCACGGGCTGCGCTGGTCGAGGCCGAGCTGGCACGCCAGGCGGCGGAGCGTGACCGGGCCAAGGCGGAAGCTGCGTTGAAACAGGCCGCGGGCATTGCCCAGACGCAAACGCTGGAACTGGATTGGCAGGCCGTGCCGCCGGATCCCCTGACGACCACTACCCTGCTGGCCGATCTGCTGCAGGAGGCTCAGCGCAATCGTCCCGACCTGCAAGCCTTGCAGGCTGCCGCGACCAGCGCGCGCTTCGAGGCCGAGCGCGCACGTGCGGCCCGCTGGCCGAGCCTGTCGCTGGCAGCCAACACCGGGCGCACGCTGTTTCTGGACAGCGATCGCTCGCCGTCGACGACCTACAGCGTCGGCGTGAATGTGACGATGCCGCTGTTCGACGGCGGGCGGCTGGCCGCGCAGGCGCGCGCCGCCGCGCGCGATGCCGAGCGCCTGCAGGCCAATGCCGAGGCGCAGCGCAGCCAGGTTGCGCTGGCGGTGGCCGATGCCTATTACGATGTCCGCCAGGCTCAAGCCCAGCGCGAGGGGGTGGGGGCGCAGTTCGACAGTGCCAGCGAATCGGCCCAGGCGGCCGAAGCACGCTACAAGACCGGCATCGGCAGCCTGCTCGAATGGCTGACCGCCCAGGCCGACCTGGCGCGCGCGCGCCAGGCGCAGGCGCAGGCCGATAGCGATTGGCTGGCGGCATTTTCCCGTTTGAATCATGCCTTGGGCCGCCTGCCCGCCACCTCTCCTGCGAGCCCGCCATGAAAATGCGTATCCTGTTGGTCGTCGTCGTACTCGGATTGATGGCCGGGGTGGCCTATCGCATCCAGCATTCAGCATCCGGCGACAAGAAGGGCGGCGGAGATCGCGCACTCAGCGTCAGGACGGTCCCGGTGGCAGTGCGCGACTTTCCGCGGGTGATCGACCTGCCCGGCACGCTGGAAGCGGCACAGCAGGTCGCCATCGTCGCCCAGACCGGCGGCACGGTGCTGCGCCAGCATGTACAGGAAGGCGACGCCGTGCGAGCAGGGCAGGTCCTTTTCAGCCTGGATAGCCGCCCCGCGCAGGCACGTATCGCGCAAAGCCAGGCCACGCTGGCCGGCGCTCGCGCCGAAACGGCCGATGCTGTCCAGAAACTCGATCGCCTCAGTCCACTGATGAAGTCGGGCTACATCAGCCGCCAGGAGTTCGCCGACGCGCAGCTGGCACTGGAATCCGCGCGCGCGCGCGCAGGCACCGCGCGCGCCGAGCTGGAGGCGGCGCAACTGGACGTGGCATACGGACAGATTCGCGCGCCGATCGACGGGCGCGTCGGGCGTATCGCCGTACGCCCCGGCACGCTGGTGCAGGCGGGTGGTACGCCGCTCACGACGATCCTGGCGCCCGGCACGCTCGACGTGCGGGCCAGCGTGTCGCAGCAGGACTGGCCCGAGCTTGCGGCTGCACGGGCGCATGGCAAGGTGACGGCCGAGGTGTTCCGGGATACGGATCGCACTGTCCGGGCGCAGGGCGAGCTCGTGTTCGTCGATTCGCAGATCGATGCCACCACGGGCGCGGTCCCGATCAAGGTGCGGCTGGCCGGGGCGCCGACCGCGCTGCTGTCGGGACAGGGCGTGCGGGTGCGTCTGCGTCTGGGCATTGAGCCGAACGCCAAGGTGGTGCCGGAGGCTGCGCTGCAGCACGCCCAGATCGGCTCGTATGTGTATGTGGTGCGCGGCGGCAAGGCTGTCGTGCAGACGGTGAACGTGACGCGCAGCCTCGACGGCGAAGAGGTGGTCGAAGGCGAACTGCGCGCCGGCGAGCCGGTGCTGATCGAGATTCCGCAACGCCTCAAGACAGGCAGCAAGGTCAAGCTCGAAGGCACGCATCGATGAATCTGTCGCGGCTCTTCATCGAGCGCCCGGTCGCCACGCTGATGCTGGTGCTGGCGATGGCGCTGTTCGGCGCGATCGCCTACATGCAGCTGCCGGTAAACGATCTGCCGCAAGTGGATTTTCCGACCTTGCGCATCAGCGCCTCCTTGCCCGGCGCCAACCCCGAGACCATGGCCAACACCGTGGCGACGCCACTGGAGCGGCAATTGGCGACCGTGGCGGGGATCGAGTCGATGAGTTCGCAATCGGGCCAGGGCTCGACCAGCATCACGCTGCAGTTCGAGCTCGGGCGCGACATCGATGCCGCCGCGCAGGACGTGCAGACCGCAATCGCGCAGGCGGCACGCAACCTGCCGCAGGGCATGGACCCGCCTCAATTAAGGAAGATCAACCCGGCCGATTCGCCCATCATGTATCTGGCGCTGTCGGCCGAGCGTCTGCCTTTGACCGAGCTCGACGCCATCGCCGATTCGCGCGTGGCGCAGAAGCTGTCCGGCTTGTCCGGGGTGGCGCAGGTGCTGGTGTTCGGTTCGCAGAAATACGCGCTGCGCCTGTATCTCGATCCCGCCAAGCTACAGCAGCGCGGGCTGACTTTCGCTGATGTGATCCAGGCAGTACAGAATGCCAATGCCAACCTGCCGTCCGGCACGCTGGACGGCGCCAGCCGCGCTTATACGGTGAAGGCGCCGGTGGCGCTGGCCAATGCGGCGGACTTCGGCGACATCGTCGTGGCCTATCACGACGGTACTGCATTGCGGGTGAAAGATCTCGGCCGTGCCGAGGACAGCGTGGAAAACGACAAGGCGCTCACCTGGTACAACGGCACTCGCGCCATCGTGCTGGCGGTGCAGCGCCAGCCGGGCGCGAATACGGTCGCGGTGGCCGACCGCATTCGCGCGATGCTGCCGCAGATCGAAGCGGAACTGCCCGACGGCGTTCGCCTGCAGGTGCATTTCGACCGCTCGCGCTTCGTCAAGGATTCGCTGCACGAGGTGAACTTCACCCTGCTGCTCGCACTGGGCCTGGTGATCCTCGTCATCTTCGCCTTCCTGCACAATGTCCGCGCCACGCTGATCGCCGCATTGGTGCTGCCCAGTTCGCTGCTGGGCACCTTCGCCTTCATGCACCTGCTGGGCTACAGCCTCAACAATTTGAGCCTGATGGCGATCACGCTGGCGATCGGTTTCGTGGTCGACGACGCGGTGGTGGTCATCGAGAACATCGCGCGCCACCTGGAAATGGGCAAGCCGCGCATGCAGGCCGCGCTCGACGGCGCGCAGGAGATCGGTTTCACCGTGCTGTCGATGACGATTTCGCTCGCTGCTGTCTTCTTGCCTATCCTCTTCATGGGCGGCATGATCGGGCGGCTGTTCCAGGAGTTTGCGGTGAGCATCGGCGTCGCCGTGCTGCTCTCCGGCGTGGTGGCGCTGACGCTCACGCCGATGTTGTGCGCGCGCGGGCTGGTCAACGAGCCGCTCAACAATCGCCTGTCGCGCCTGTTCGATGCCGGTTTCAATCGTTTCCGTGATTTTTATGGCGACACCCTGCGCGTGTCGATGCGCCACCGAGGGGGCATGCTGCTGTTCTCGGTGATCGTGCTGGCCGCGATGCTGTGGCTGTCCGGTCACGTCAAGCAGGGATTCATTCCGCGCGTCGACTCCGGAATGATTTTCGCCAGCGTGCAGTATCCGGAAGGCATTCCGTTCGACGAGCTGACCAAGCGCCAACAGACACTCGCCGCACTCGTGCAGAAGCACCCGGCCGTCGAAGGCCTGATGTCGAGCGCAGGTCAGGGCGGCGGCGGCGTGACCGGCGGCAACATCGGGCGGCTGGTGATACGGCTGACGCCGCGCGGGACGCGCAAGAGCGCAGACGAGGTGATCGACGAACTGCGCGCGATCACCCGCAAGGTCAGCGGCGTCAACGTCACCTTGCAGAACCCGGCTTCGATCAACGTCGGCGCGCTGGCCTCCAGCAGCGATTACCAGCTGACGCTCATATCGGGCGATTTCGAGGCGCTGAAGACAGCGTCGGCCGAGGTCGAGAAGCGGCTGGAAGCGCTGCCCCAGATCGAGGACGTCGACAGCAATCTCGAACTGCGCAATCCCGAATTGCGCGTCACGCTCGATCCGCTGGAAGCCGCCCGGCTCGGCATCACCTCCCAGCAGGTTCAGCAAACGCTGTACGACGCACTGGGCGGGCGCCGCATCAGCGAGATCTACGGCACGAGCGACCAGTACGTGGTGAACGTCAAGGCGCTGCCAGAAGCCCAGCTGGATCCGGCAGTCATCGGCCAGCTGCCCCTGAAAACGGCAGCGGGCGGGATCACGCGGCTGGATGCCGTGGCACGGGTCGATCCGGGCGTGGGTCCGATCGCGGTCTACCACTACGGCCAGCAACCGGCCGTCACCCTGTCCTTCAATCTCGCGCCGGGCGCCTCGCTCGATGCCGCGCTGGCCGCGGCATACGATGCCGCCAGCGAAGTCGTGCCGCCCGAGGTGGCGCTGGAATTCACCGGTGCGGCACAGAAGTTCCAGGAATCGACGGTCCAATTGCCTTTGCTGCTGCTGTTCACCGTCGTGATCATCTACATGGTACTGGCAGTACTGTACGAGCACCTCGGCCATCCGCTGACCATCCTCACCGCGCTGCCGCTGGCGGGATTCGGCGCGTTGCTGGTGCTGCTGCTGGCCAACGACGAACTCAATATCTTCAGTTTCGTCGGCATCATCCTGCTGGTGGGACTGGTGAAGAAGAACGGCATCATGATGATCGACTTCGCCCTGGCCCGGCAGCGCGCGGGAATGAGCGCCGAGGATGCCATCGTCGAGGCCTGCCTGGTGCGTCTGCGGCCGATCATGATGACCACCTTCGCCGCCATCTTCGCTACCCTGCCGATTGCCATCGGCTTCGGTACCGGCGGCGAGGCGCGCCGTCCGCTCGGTATCGCCGTGGTCGGCGGCCTGTTCTTCTCGCAGTTCCTGACGCTCTACATCACCCCCACCTTCTACGTCAGCATGGCGCGGATGGAGGCGGTCCTGCGGCGCTGGCGCGCCCGTTTCGCCTGAGTTGCTCAGGCAGGCCGATCGATATCATCAATCGTTGTCATCCAAGATTTCCGTTGGATCGATATATTTGTTTTCTCTAACATTGCTCCTGTCTTGATTGGCATCGTAAATCAACCGAACAGGAGTGAATCATGCAGAACACGACGTCCCCCACCATCCGGAACCTCGAAGCCGCCTTTGCCGGCGAATCGATGGCCCACATCAAGTACATGTGGTTTGCGCGCCAGTGCCGCAAGGCCGGCGACGAGGCCACGGCAAGGGTGTTCGAAGACACCGCCGCGCAGGAAATGCTGCACGCCTTCGGCCATGCCGAGCTGCTGTTCGCCGATGAAACGATGACGCCGGCCAAGTGCCTGCAGTATGCGATCGATGGCGAGACCCACGAGTACACCGAGATGTACCCGAAATTCCGCCACGAGGCGATGATCGAGGGCAACACTGCTGCAGCGGCCGAGATGGACGAGCAGATCGCCGAATCGAAGGAGCACGCCGAGAGGTTCAGGCACGTGCTGGACAAGGCCGCCAAGCGTTTCGCCGCGCTGGCCAAGGTCGAGGAGAAGCATGCGAAACACTACCAGGCGCAGCAAGATGCGATTGCCGCCTGAGCGAACCCCCGACACTATTTGACCAATTGAAAGGACACATCATGAAAGCTTGGCAATGTATCGTTTGCGGATATGTCTACGACGAAGCGCAAGGCGACCCGGAGCACGGCATCGCCCCGGGAACCCGCTGGGAGGACGTGCCGGACGGTTGGGAATGTCCCGACTGTGGCGTGGCCAAGGCGGATTTCGAGATGACTGAAATCACGGCCGTCTGAACGCCATTGAATGTATACGGGGCTGCGCCGATGCGGCCTCCATTCCCCAGGAGTTTTTATGCACCCCATCGTCATCGTCGGCTCGGGTCTTGCCGGCTACACCTTGCTGAAGGAAATCCGCAAGCGCGACACGAGCACGCCTGTCACACTCGTCACGGCGGATGACGGCACTTTCTATTCCAAGCCCAATCTGTCGAACGCGCTGGCGGCGGGCAGGTCTGCGGCGGCACTGGGGGGTGCCAGGGCGGAGAAAATGGCGGCCGACCAGCATGCAACGGTGCTTACGCATACCCGCGTGACCGCGATCGATACGCAGAACCAACGCGTGCAAACCGTAAGCGGTGTGCTCGACTATGGCAAGCTGGTGCTCGCGCTGGGAGCCGACCCGATTCCGCACGGCCTCTCCGGCAGCGGCGCGGCCTGGGTGCTGGCAGTGAATGATCTGGCCGATTACGCGGTCTTTCGCGATGCCCTCGCCGGCAAAAAGCGCGTCACGGTGCTCGGCGGCGGCCTGATCGGCTGCGAGTTCGCCAACGATCTGGTGCACGCCGGCTTCACGGTCGACGTGATCCATCTGGGCGCGTGGCCGCTGGAGCGATTGTTGCCGGTCGAGGCCGGCCGGCGTCTGGCCGATAACCTTGCCGCGCTGGGCGTGACGTGGCACTTCGGACGAACGGGAAGAAGCGTGGAGCAGGCCGCCGCAGGGTATCGGGTGACGCTGGACAACGGCGACATCCTCGCCGCGGATGTTGTGCTTTCCGCGATCGGCCTGCGACCGCGTACCCAACTGGCGCAGGCGGCGGGCATTCCGGTCGGACGCGGTGTCCAGACCAGTCGCCTGCTGGAGACCGGTGCACCGAATGTGTATGCGCTGGGCGACTGTGCTGAGGTGGAGAGCCAGAACCTGCCCTATGTGCAGCCGCTGATGGTTCAGGCGCGCGCGCTTGCCGCGACGCTCACCGGCACGCCGACGCCGGTGGTGTACCCGGCGATGCCGGTGATGGTGAAAACCCCTGCGCATCCGGTGGCCGTGCTGCCGCCCAAACTCAGCGCGGCAGGGGGCTGGAAAGTGGAGTGCGGCGATACCGGCATCTGCGCACTGCATGTCGACGACTGTGGTCGCCTGCAGGGCTTCGCACTCACCGGCAGCGAAACCGGTCGCCGCAATACGCTGTTGAAGGAACTGGCTGCCTGAGTTTGGCGCAGGCGCTACGCGCCGTCAGGAGCTGGCGGCGGTTGCAGCGCGTCGATCAAAGGGCAGCGCACTTTGCCCCGCCTGGTGGCGCAGCGGCCGACGAGTTGCGTCAATACGCCCTCGATGCGCTGCAGGTCGGCCAGACGCTTGCGCACATCGGCGAGCTTGCGTTCAGCGATGGCGCGGGCATCCGAACACTGCGTTCCGTCATCCAGCTGCAACAACTGCGCAATTTCATCCAGCGTAAACCCGATGCGCTGCGCCGCCTTGATGAACAGCACACGCGCCACGTCCGGCTGTGCGTAGCGGCGGATCCCGCCCAGCGGCTTGTCCGGTTCAGACAGCAGGCCGCGGCGTTGATAGAAGCGGATCGTCTCGACGTTGACCCCGGCTTCCTGTGCCAACTTTGAAATAGTCAGTCCTTGCATCTTGACTCCGTACGTAGGTACGGAACTTATGCTACGGCCATCGAAGCAATCGGCAAAGCCTCAATGGACGCGAAATACACCCTGGAGTCCACGCTGATCTGCCCGGTCTGCGGCCATGTCAAGACCGAGACCATGCCTACCGACGCCTGCCAGTGGTATTACGAGTGCGAAGGGTGTCACACGGTACTGATGCCGCTACCGGGGGAATGCTGTGTCTTCTGTTCATACGGTACCGTGCCCTGTCCGCCCGTCCAGGCAGGAGCAGGCTGTCGGGGATGAGGCGGCGGCCGTCAGCAACGCGGGCAGGGCTCAACCGGCAGTTTGCGTGCGATCCAGCCTGGCCCGGCGCTGCTTCCCCGCATGCCTTCCTTGATGGTGTAGACATGGTTGAAACCCGACTCGCGGAGTACTTTCTGGGCATTGGTGGCGCGACTGCCGGCGAGACCGATCAGGCCGATCGGTGCATTCCTGTCGCCGCCCAGTGCCGTGTCCACCTGCCTAACGAATCCGGCCTCACCCTGAGCGTTCGCCATGTTGATTCGCAACGCGCCTTGGGCCACGCCGGTTTGCCGCCATTCGTCGGGGGTGCGCACATCGATCAGTGTGAGCGTGCCGGCCTGGACCTGGGCATAGGCATCGGGTGCGGACAGGGTGAGCCCATTGTCGCGGGAGCATGCGCCGAGCGACAACAGCGCGAATGCGGCAAGCGCGGCAACCGACAGACGAGACACCGACATGATCGCTCCACGGCAAGACAGGACGGCGCATAGTGTAGCCGGGGCGACCGGTGTCCGATAGCCGCCGCATAGCCAGCGCGGGCGACATGCGCGAAAATATCGCATGGACATCTTTCGCATCTTCCACCTGCAATGCGCGCGCCGCCTGCCCGCCTTGCCGGAATCCCATCCCTGCTCGCGCCTGCACGGCCATTCGTTCAAGGTCGAGTTGACCGTCAGCGGCGACATCGATCCCGTGCTGGGCTGGGTGCTCGACTTCGCCGACATCGAGACGGCCTGGCGCCCCATCCATGCCGCGCTCGACCATCGCTGCCTCAACGACATCGACGGCCTGGACAACCCGACCAGCGAAAATCTGGCCGTGTGGCTGTGGCGGCAACTCAAGCCGGCGCTACCCGGCTTGAGCGCTATCTCGGTCATGGAGGCTCACGACGCGGGTTGTATCTACTGCGGCTGACGGCTGCACAATGCAGACCAGGCGCAACACGCAACCAGCCCCCTGACACAGGACATCAGGAGGCCGGCGTGGTTGTCGAGGATAGGCCGCTTGAAGCGGCTCCCGGAGATCAGAGACCCATGCTGGAAAAATCCAGATCGGCATGCGGCGTGTCGGCCACATTCTCGTCGATCATCGCCCAGGTCTCTTCATCGACAATGTCTTCGGCGGGGTGATGAGCAAAAGCCGAAAATGAGGCGAGCAGGGAGGTGAGTACTGCAGCTTGAAGCATGCTTTTCATAACCGGATTCCTTTAAAGAATTGAGTGTGAAACGTCGCTCGGCGTGCTGCGATCGCGTATCGAGCTGTTCGCGCCGGCCGATGGAAAGCATCTTAGGCAGCGGGCGTGTCGGGCGTGTGTCCTGCCGGCATCCGTGTGTGGCAGTGTGTCTCAGCGGGCTCCGTAACAAAAAAAGGGCACACGAACCGTGTGCCCTTTTTCCTGCAACGAATCAACGATCAATGCGTGTGCTCGGTGCCGCTGCTCTCATGGCCGGCTTCGGCGCTGGCCTCGTCGTGGCCGCCGGACTTGCCGTGGAAAATCTTGCTTTCCGTCGACTTGCTGCCGCCTTCCGAACTGTCATGGTGTGAACTGCCGCCTTTGTGGGCACTGCTGCTGTGGCTACCCCCCTTGTTGTTGCCGCCCATGTACTTCGGGCCCTTCTTGCCGTCCGAATGGCCGCTATCGGAATGGCCGTCGGTGTGGCCCTCGGCTGCATAAGTCACTACGCTGCCCGTTGCAAGGCCGGCAGCCAGCAACACCATCGTTGCCCATTTGCTGTAAGCATTCATGAATCAAAACTCCTGTTGCGTGTGCAAACACCGGGCGGCAACCGCCCGGTCAAGCGATCAACGAACGCCGTTGTCGTGAACGAACTCGATCACCTTCAGGTAGTCGTCCGCAGCGGTTGCGAAGTCGTCCGCGCCACCCACAGGCGTCGGGTCGGTCCAGTTGGTGCTGTTGAACACCGCGTCGTACAGATTCACCGTTTCCGCTTTGTACGTCACGCCATCCGACTGCAGGACCAGCACGGTTGCGGTCGCATTCTTCCAGGTGGTGTAGCGGTCGTAGTTGACGGAGGAGAAGTCATAGTACGTAGTGCCGCTGTTGATCCCCAGGATGGAGTCCATGTAGACCACGGTATCCACGCTGATGTTGCCGGTCTTGTCCGCGGCGGCTGCCAGCAGCGAAGCGGGGTTGAAGTTGGCCGGCAATGTCACGCCCGGCAGCGTACCGGTCTTCATGTAGGTGTCATACAGCGCCAGGTTCTCCAGCGGCGAATCGATGGTCACGCCATTCACTGCCAGGCGACCGGTCGAGTCCAGCGTCACCACGGCGCCCGCGGCTGTGAGTTTGGTCAGCGCTTCGGTCAGCGAATGATCCAGTACCTTGCTCGGTGCGCGGCCCACGCTCAAACGGCCCAGATCGACTTCAGCCGAATAGACCGGCACACCGTTGATCTCGGTCACCAGATCGCCGTCCGCATTGTAGGGAATCACCACCGGATTGCCGGAGGCGTCTTTCATCGGAACCAGATTGCCGGACGCATCGTAGACGTAGGCGATGACCTGCACCAAGCCGCTGGACGTCAGGATGGGCACACCGTTGGCGTCGCGCAGCACGACAACCATGTCGCCGAATAGATCACCCTTCTTGGTGCCCGCACCGGCAGGCTTGCCGCCGCCGCCGGACTTGCCGCCCTTCACGCCCGCCCATACCGGACGGTCGCTGTCTTCTTCTGCGGCCGGAATGCGGAAAATCTTGTTGCTCGATGCGCCGCCCTGGCCCTGACCGCCCTTGTTGGCCGAGCCTTTTTTGGCACCGCCCTTGTTGGCGCTACCTTTTTTGGTGCCGCTGTCTTCCGCTGCATGAGCGGCCGAAATCACGCTCAGATCCAGACCTGTGACCGAGTTGACCGCCAGCGGAACAGCCAGCATTGCAAACATGGTGCCACCTACCAGAATCATTTTTTTGAAGTTGTATGTGGGGTGTGTCATGTATCTCTCCATATTCAAATTTGATGACTGATCACTTTGACCTTTGGCCCCGATCTTGTAACGAGGCCAACATTACATTCACTACAATTGAAGACTAGCAGGTCCCTTTAAAAGGGCCATTGATTTTTCTCAATGGCCGCCCATTAAATTTTCATCGGATTCAGTAACTTAGAAGCGATAGCCGAGACCAACACGGGCCAGGTTTTCCGTGTTGTCGAAGCGCATGATGTCCGCTGTCGGTTGCTGGGGGCTGACCGTCACCGGATCGTTGTAACGGGTATAGCTGTAGTCCATGCGAACGAAGGTGTTGCGCGAGGCCGGAATCTCGGCGCCGAGGCCGACGCGTGTGCCGTCGAAATTGTCGCTCTGGTTGACCGGCGTACCGGCGCCCCGGCTGTAGAACGTATTGAAGCGGGTCTGCACCTGGCCGATGCGGCCGTAGAGCAGGCTGCCGTTGGGCAGCACATAGCCGATCCGTACGCTGCCGCCATAGCCGCCGCGTTTCTCTGAGGCAAAGTCACGGCCGCCCGAGCCTGCGGTATCCCGTTCGTGCTCCCAGCCGAAATTGGCTGCCTCCGCCTCCAGTTCCAGACCGACATAGATCTGGTTGAAGGTGTAGCCGTAGCCGGCGAAGAAGCCGCCGGTGAAGCCGGAGCGGGCGAAATCGCCAGTGAAGTCATAGGGGCCGACACCGCTATCGTACTGTGTGCCGGTCAGCCGGGTACCCAGGGTGCCGTGACCGAGGTTGGCGCCAATATAGAGGCCGCGCAGTTCGGTGGCCGGGCGCGTGGCGACAAGGGGGCGCTGGCCGCCGAAGCGCCAGCCGAGGCCGAGGCTGAAGACGGCGTCGCCGGTCTTGAAGGTTTCTGTCGTGGTCGCGCCGCCGCCGGAAGACTGATAAGGCACGTCATAGCTGCCATAGCGGGTGACGCTGTAATCGGTACGCACGAACAGGTTGCGCGAAGCCGGGATTTCCAGGCCCAGCCCGACACGGTTGCCGGTCAGGGTTTGATCCCGGTCGTAGGCGCCCGTGCTGAACTGGTTCTCGGTGTAGTAGGTATGGAAATCGGTACGCACCTTGCCGAATTTGCCATACAGCATGCCGCCGTCGAGCAGGTAGCCGGCGCGCAGGCTCAGTCCATAGTTGCTGTCCTTGTCCACAAATACGGTGGGGGCGTCGTTCTTGATCTTGCGGTGCTTCCAGTTGGCGTTGCTGTCGCCGCCGTCGAGTTCGACGCCGAGATACCAGTTGTCGGCGAGCTCGGTGCCCCAGCCGCCGAACAGCGCGTAGCTGGCGCCAAAGCCGCCCATGCCGGCGGTGTCGCTGCCGCCGCCGCCGCGCGGCCCCCAGGTTGCCGTGGTCAACCCGCCATGACCGAGTTGGGCGCCCAGGTAGAAACCGGAATATATGCCTTGCGCACGCGGCGCTTCGGGGGCGCCGGCCTCGCGTTCAGGGATGATGGCGTAGTCGCGGTTGCGTGCCGGGGTGTAGCCGACGCTGACCAGCATCTGGTTGCGGCTGTATTGCGCGGCGATGTCGCTGGAGGCCCGGTCGACGATGCGCAGGTCGGCACCCAGATAGACGTTGGGCATCACGTAGTAGCGCAGGCCGGCACCGGCGTCGACGATCTTGTCGACGCGGGCGAAGTCGTTGAAGTCGCTATGCGTGTAGGCGGCGCGGCCGTTGACCGACAGCCTGCTGGTCAGGTGGCGCTCGACCTCGAAGCCGTAGGTGGTGTCGGTCGAGCTGGAGGCATAGCTGGGACCGCTGAAGACGGTGGTTTCTTCGAGCGAGCGGTCGATGAAGAGGGTCGCGGTTGTCAGCGATGTCGGTTTCCAGACGGTCAGTAAGCCGAAATACGGCTTGGTGACGTCGGAGAACCCGCTGTAGTCGAAATTCTGGCCCATCACGCCGGCGAAGGCTTCGCCCGTCAGGCGCTGGGGCTGCAGGGTGAATTTCACCCCGGCCGCGGCACGGTAACCGTCCGAGTCACGATTGAAGGTCTGGCCGGGGATCAGGTTGTCGTAGCGGCGATTGTCGGTCGCCACCTGGCCAAAAAGCTCGTATTGGGGGGACAGCACGTAGCCCAGGCGTACGCCCAGCGAATTCAGGTTGTGGTCCCGATAGTCGTTGTTGGTCGGCAGGCCGGAGGCGAGCGCGCCATTCTTGTAGTCGTAACGATCGTATGTGCCGCCAAGACGCAGACGGAAGGCGCCGAACGCGTGGGCCACGCCGAGATGGGCTTCGTCGTGGTCATACAGAGTGGGCTTGATCTGGCCGATATTGCTACCCGGAGTGGAACGGTCTTCGTGATCGCGCGAGTGGCGGGCGCCGCCAAACACGTTGGTCGTCGGGCTGAGGTCATAGCGGCCGTCGAAGCCGAGCCAGTAGTCGTTGACGTTTTCCGAGTCGTGGTTGCGGTAACGGTCGAAGTCGCCGCCCGCATCGAAGTTCAGCGCGTGTTGCTGCCATTTGGATTTCAGCGCGATCGACGGCGACAGTGTGTAGACGACGTCATCGGTCACGTAGGTGCGCGGGGCAGTGTAGGGGCGCTCGGCGTAGATGTTGTCGTCGTAGGTGGCAGCCAGCGACACTTCCGGGAACACCAGGAACGAGCCCCAGGGAATGCCGGGAAACTCGTTCGGCTGTGTCGGGAAGACCGAAGTCATCGGGCGGGTCGCCAGCACGGGGGGAACCGTGGCGACGGGTGCGCCGCCTTGGACGCCGCTCGGGCTCTGGTTCTGGGTCTGAATCGGGGGCGCGGCCGGCGGCGCACCCCACACGTTGAACGACGCGGCGCCAAACAGGGTGGCCATGCATGCGGCCAGCGGCTTCAAAGCATATTTCATTCGTATTCTCCGGGGCACACCGCCTGTTGGCGCCCCCCTCTCGTTATTGGGGTTTCAACGGGTCAAGCAAAAAGGGAGTCCAATTCTAAGAGAATAATTTGTGTTCTCTGCTCGAATTGAGAATTGTCAAGCGATAAACGTATCAATTAGGCGACAGGCAATTCAGCCCTGCGCCAGTCGTGTCAATCCGTTGTAGTCGTAGTCGATGCAGCCGCCCTTTTCGATATGGATCAGGCCGCGTCGCCTGAATTCGGCCATGATGCGGCTGGCCGTTTCGGTCGTGATACCGAGCAGGGCGCCCATGTCCTCGCGGCTGGGCAACAGCGTCTCGGAGAGCGTGCCGTCGCAGCCGAGGGTGATCAGGAGGCGGGCCATGCGGGCTTCCGCCGGGCCGGTGGAGAGCGCCACGATGAAATGGTCGGCCTGGTCGACCGAGCGCTGCCAGCGCTGCTGCAGGGCCTGGTGCACGCTCGGGTTGGTCTTGTCGAGTTGCAGCACCACCTCGCGCGGGATACGACAGACGTCGGCGTCATGCAGGGCGATGGCAGAGTGGTGATAGCGCTCGCCCACCAGCGTTTCCATGCCGGCCACATCGCCAGGGCGCAGCAAGCGCACGATGCGCTGCCCGCCGTTGGGCAGGTCGACCTTGAGCTTGATGAGTCCGTGACGCAGGGTGTAGACGTAGGGTGCCGCCGCCCCCTGCTCGTACAGCACTACATTCTGCAGGACATGCAGATTGTCGATGGGCTGCAGGATCGTATCCAGCTCGGGCATGGACAAGCCCGAGAACAGGACGAAGTTGCGTACGTCGCACACAGTGCATTTCGCGCGGCCGATCCACTGGGGATTGGTGCAATTCGTTTTCATGGGAGAGTGGCCTTGTAGCAGGAGGCGTCATCATGCGGGCGACAATTTGCGAACATCAAATTCCATTCTGTGTTGTTGTGGACATGCCGTGTCCTCGGGCGCCGGGTCTGGTGTCTGCGGTCAGACAGCCCGGATGGGCGGCACGTATTTACCACACTATAGGTCAACTGCAATTGCGAAAAATCAATCCGCAGCAAGCGCACGGGCGTGGCGATCAAGTGCGCAGGGCCGCAAGAGCGGCTTGTATTAATCTAATAATCGTGCGAATGTACGCTTCATGAACAAACGACAAACCAAGGACCTGCTCTACGAACAGGTCGCCCGCATCGGCAAGGCCGTCTCCAGCCCCAAACGGCTGGAGCTTCTGGAAATACTGGCCCAGGGCGAGAAAACCGTGGATGTCCTGGCTGCCGAAGCCAATATCGACATCAGGCTGGCGAGCGCACACCTCAAGGTGCTGAAGGCGGCTCGCCTGGTCGAGGCGCAGCGCGACGGCCGCTTCATCGCCTATCGGCTGTCGGGCGAGGACGTCAGCGCGCTGTGGGTCAACCTACGCACCGTGGCGGAAGAACATCTGGTCGAACTGAAAGTGGCCATGGACCAGATCTTTGCCGCGCCGGAAAAGCTCGATACCGAAACGCGGCGTTCGCTGATGAAGAAGGCGCGGCGTGGCGACGTGGTGGTGATCGACGTGCGTCCCTCCGCCGAATTCGCCAGCGGCCACCTGCCCTTCGCACGTTCGATGCCGCTCGACGAAATCCGCCAGCGCATCAAGGAGCTGCCCGCCGACAAGGATATCGTCGCCTACTGCCGCGGACCGTTCTGCATGATGTCTGCTGAGGCGGTGGCCTTGTTGAAATCGCATGGCTATCGTGCGCGGAAGATCGCCGACGGTATTCCAGAATGGCAGGCGGCGGGCTTGCCACTGGCCGAGTCCTGACCATTCTGCGTGCACAAAATCAATACCAAGGAGACTTCACATGTTTTTCCGTCAATTGCTGGCCAGGGACGCCACTCTGTCCTATTTCTTCGGCTGCGGGTCATGCCATGTCGGTGTCGTCGTTGATCCCGTTCTGGGCGATGAGCTGTGGTTCCTCGAGGAAGCGGCAAAACAGGACGTGAAGATCACCCACGTCATCGACACGCATGTCCACGCCGACCACTTTTCCGGCGCGCGTGCCCTGGCAGAAAAGACCGGGGCAGCCTACTGCCTACACGAGTCCAATGCAGGGCGCGTGAACTACCTCTTCGAGCCGCTGAAGGATGGCCAGCGCATCGAGGTTGGCAACGTCTTTGTCGATGTCCTGCATACCCCGGGTCATACACCGGATTCGATCTGTCTGTTGGTGACCGACAAGCGCCGCACCGAGACGCCATGGTTCGTCCTGACCGGCGACACCCTGTTCGTCGGCAGTGCCGGACGGCCCGATCTCGCCGGCAAGGAAACCGAAATGGCGGGACAGCTCTATGACACGCTGCACAAACGCCTGCTGACGCTGCCGGCCGAGGTCGAGCTTTATCCCGGGCACACCTCGGGCAGCGCCTGCGGCGCCGGCATGTCGGGCAAGCCGATGTCGACGCTCGGTTTCGAAAAACGCTGGAATCCCATGCTCGCGATGAGCCGGGATGCGTTCGTTATCGCGCTGACCGAAGCCATTCCGCCGCGCCCTGCGGAAATGGACCGCATGGTCGCCTTCAACCTGGGTAACTGATACATGTCGCTGACTCAGGGCGTGGCGGAGTACCGCTACGGCATCCGCCATAACTTCGCCCAGTTCTCGCACCAGCTGGTGCAGGTGTTCCTGGTCGGCCTCACCATCGGCATGTTCCGCACCGTGGTGCCGGCGCTCGCGGAAACCGAGTTCGGCGTGGCCAAGGGCTCGTTCATGATGCTGATGGCCTTCGTCACCGCCTTCGGCTTCGTCAAGGGCACGCTCAACTTCGTCGCCGGCCGCCTGTCCGAGCGCATGGGCCGCAAGAAGGTGCTGTTCATCGGCTGGCTGGCAGCGGTGCCGATGCCCTTCATGATCCTCTATGCACCGAACTGGAACTGGATCGTGGCGGCGACGGTGCTGCTGGGGGTGAACCAGGGCCTCACCTGGTCGATGACGCAGACGTCCAAGCTCGATCTCACCACCGCCAACCAGCGCGGCCTCACCATCGGCCTCAACGAATTCTCCGGCTACTTCGGCGTGGCAGTCGCGGGCATCGTCACCGGCTACATGGCCACCGCCTTCGGACCGCGCCAGGGCCTGATGCTGTTCGGTCTCACCGTCATCCTGCTGGCCGGGCTGCTGACACTGCTGTGGATCAAGGACACGCTGCCGTGGGCGCAGGCCGAAGGCAAGAAGCATGCAGCCGGGCAGATGACCGGTCCGAAGCCGCGCTATCCCGCCAACATCGCGGACAAGCCCGGTACCTGGGACGTGTTCACCCTGATGTCCTGGCGCGACGCGCGCATGGCGTCGATCAGCCAGGCCGGCCTGGTGGAGAAATTCGTCGACGCGCTGGTGTGGGTGTTCTTCCCGGTCTACCTGCATCAGCGGGGGCTGTCCCTGCCCGGCATCGGCTGGGTGGTCGGCGTGTACGGCTTCGTCTGGGGCATGTCGCAGTTCTTCACCGGCCATCTGTCCGACCGCATCGGGCGCAAAAAGCCCATCGTCTGGGGCATGTGGCTATGCGGAACCGGGGTCGCCCTGGTGCTGCTGGGCGACGGCGAACTGTGGTGGTCGTTCGCCGCTGCGGTGATGGGCTTCGGCATGGCGCTCTTGTACCCCACGCTGTCCGCCGCCGTCTCCGATATCGCCCACCCCAACTGGCGCGGCTCGGCCATCGGCATCTACCGCTTCTGGCGCGACCTCGGCTACGGCATCGGCGCGCTGCTGCTGGGTGCGGTGGCCGCGCTGTTCGGCGGCATCGAGGCGGGATTCTGGTTCACTGCCGCCGCCATGTTTGTCTCGGGCCTCATTGTCCTGATGGCGTGCGAGGAAACCCACCCGCGCCTCAATCCGGCCGACGCCTGAGCCTGCTTCAAGGAAGCTGCCATGAACAAAACCCTTGTCGCCCTGTTTGCCAGCCTCGTCGTGCTGGCTGCGCCTGCCCGGGCGGAAGAGAACCCTGCCGTGGTCGACGTGTTATCCGGTTATATGGACTTCGCCGAATACGGCAGCAGCCTGATCTGGCCGGAACAGATTCCGGCTGACGACTGGAAGAAGGTTTTCGTCGTCGATGCGCGCGACTCCGCCCAATACGAAAAGGAACATATTCCCGGCGCCGTCAATATCGACTGGCGGCAGGCGGTGGCTCGACGTGCCGAGCTGCCGCGCGACCGCATGGTGGTGGTGTACTGCAACTCCGGTTCGCTGTCGGCGCAGGCAGTGTTAGCCCTACGCCTGCTGGGCTACGACAACGTGAAAGTTCTGCAGGACGGATTCGAAGGCTGGAAGAAAAAGGGCGGCTTCGAGGCTTACGCGCGCGCCAGCCAGCCCGCAGGCCACTGAGCCGGCGTGAACCCCGCCGACTACGACGCCTGGTACGCCACCCCGCGCGGCCGCTGGATCGGCGAAACCGAATACGCACTGGCTTCGCGCCTGCTCGCGCCGCAGGCCGGTGACAGCCTGCTCGACGTCGGCTGCGGCACCGGCTGGTTCACGCGTCGCGCCGCGGCCGACCATCTTGTCGCAACGGGACTCGACCCGAATCCGGACTGGCTGGATTACGCGCATGCCCACAGCAGTCCGGCATTGAACTGGGTGGAAGGCGATGCGCGCGACCTGCCCTTCGCCGATGCCAGCTTCGACCATGTGCTGTCCATCGCCGCGCTGTGCTTTATTGACGACGAACGCCAGGCCGTGGCCGAGATCGTGCGGGTGGCGCGCCGCCGCTTTGCCATCGGCTGGCTCAACCGATCCAGTCTGCTATACAGGGAGAAGGGTGAAGAAGGCGGAAGCGGTGCCTATCAGGGTGCGCGCTGGCATACCGCCCGTGAAGTGCGGACGTTGGTCTCGGGATTGCCTGTGCGTAACCTGACCGTGCGCTCGGCTGTTTTCCTGCCTTCCGGAACATCCTGGGCCAGACTGCTGGAACAGGGTGTGCCTGCTGGACTGCCGTGGGGTGGCCTGCTCGTGGTGCAGGGCGACAAGGCCTGATTGGGCTTACAACGCAGACGGCGATCGAAATCGTCATCCGCAACCAAAGGGAGTGAAAAATCATGCGCACATTTTTCCAGCCGGCCATGTGGGCTCTGGGCTGGTTTATTTGCGCGGCCGGGGTCGAGGCTGCGGAGCCCACCTACAAGGAAGGCGAAACGATCTTCGTCGAAACCGGCGTCGAAGCCCCCGACCGCAACCCGACCTGGTATGCGTCGATGGTCGCCAAGCCCTATGCACCCGTCTTCGAGATGCTGGCCACACAAGGCACACAGGGTCGCTATTACCCGTACACCTATCCGGTCACGCTGAAGGACCTGGTGCGCTTTCACGGTCACGACTGCGAAGGGACGACGACCGCGGCTAACGCTGCCTGGATGGCGTTCAAGATCCTGTTTCCGGACGGCATCATCGATCGCAGCGTGCTCTGGGGCATCAGCGGCGAATCGCCCTGCTGGTCGGACGCGGTGGCCTTCCTCACCAGTGCGCGGCTGCAATACGGCAACCTGGGGTTCTTCAAGGACAAGCGTTACAGCCACGCCATCGTCCTGTACCGCGAAGACACCAAAGTGGCTGTGCTCGCGACGTGGAAGGAGGGCATCAACAATATCCCCGGCGAGCCCGTCATGCTGCCCGGCAAGGTGACCTGGCAGCCCAAAGTGACGATGAAGGACGTGGAGGCGCTGAAGGCCGTGGTGAAAAAGGCCGGCGGCAACCCGACGCCCTATCAGGTTGACCTCATGCGCTACCAGCAATGGGCCCACATCAACGACATCCTCGAACATCCGCTTGAAGAAAGCTACCAGGCCAAGGTCATCGAGCATTTCAAGTGGGAAGACTGGATCGACCCGGCCAAGACGCTCGCTCAGCCCCACGTGCGCACGGATACGCGTCTTAAGAACTATCCCTACCGCGACAGGCCGGTTGAGGTGCCCGCCCAGTAGTCCGGATCAGGTTGACCTGCCTGACGTGTCGGGCGGCCGGGGTTCGATGGGTGCGACCGGCGTGGCCAGCACTTTGTCGATACGCTTGCCGTCGAGGTCGACCACTTCCAGCCGCCAGTTTTCCCAGGTCATCACCTCGCCAGTCTGCGGCAGTTGCCCGGACAGCCACATCATCATTCCGCTCAGCGTGTGGTAGCGGCCGCGTTCTTCTTCCGGCACGCTTTTCAAGCCCAGTCGGTCCTTGAGCTCCGGAATGGGGATGAGACCGTCGAGCAGCCAGGAACCGTCCCCGCGTTGCACCGCCCACGCTTCGTCTGCGCTGCGCGGTTTGAATTCGCCGGTCACCACCTCCAGCACATCCTGTAGCGTGACCAGGCCGCTGATCTCGCCGTATTCGTCGATGACTAGCATCAGGTGGGTGTCGGACGCGCGAAACTGTTCCAGCAGATCCAGCCCGCTGAGACGTTCCGGCACGAATACGACGGGCTGCAGCGGACCATCCAGGCCAGGTGGAGAACCGGCCAGCATCGTGTCCAGCAGTCGCTTGGCGCTGAGTATGCCCAGCACTTCGTCGAGTCCGTCGCGGCAGACCGGGAAGCGGGTGTGTTCCGATTCGGCCATGCGACGCAGGTTCTCTGCCAGCGGCAGCGTGGCGTCGAGGTAGACGATGTCGGCACGCGGCGTCATCAGCGACTCGATCGGACGATCGTCGAGGCGGAACACATTGCGCACCATCTCATGCTCCTGCCGCTCGATTTCGCCGGTATCCGAACCTTCCTGCAGCAGGGCATGGATTTCCTCCTCGATGAGGTCCTCGCGCGCAAACGATCGCTGGGCGAACAGGCGTAGCAGCGCATCGGTGGAGACCGACAGCAGGCGAACGAACGGCCGGGTCAGCTGCGCCAGCAACTGCATGGGTCGAGCGAGCCGGCAGGCCATGCGCTTGGGGTCGATCTGGCCGATGCGCTTGGGCACCAGTTCGCCGATCACGATCGTGACATAGGTGATGAGGATCACCACCAGCGCGGTGGCCGCGATCCCGCTCGCCTCGCTTTCCATGCCCAGCGTCTGCAGCCAGGCCGACAACGGGCCGGCCAGTGCAGCCTGGCCGATGATGCCGTTGAGGATGCTGATCGAGGTGATGCCGACCTGGACCGTCGACAGAAAGCGCGTCGGGTCGTCGTGCAGCTGGATGGCGACGGACGCCGCCCGGTCGCCTTCGTCGGCCAGCCGCGCGAGGCGGGCCCGGCGCGACGTCACCAATGCAATTTCCGACATGGCGAACACGCCATTCAATGCGATCAGGACGGTCAGGAGCAGGATTTCCATGGATGATCCGGTTGCGGGGCGAGAAGGGGGCTCCCGGGAAGGCAAAAAAAAGCGGCGCCTCTAGGTATGGCGCCGCGCTGGGTTCCCGTGGCGGGGCTTACTGGATTGCCAGCTTCCTGGCTGAAGTAGCTGCCTTCTTCGGCAGGGTCAGCTCCAGCACGCCATCGTTGTATTTGGCCTGGGCCTTGGTTTCGTCGACGTCGTGGGCCAGCGTGAAGCTACGCGACACCTTGCCGCTGTAACGTTCCGAACGCAGCACTTTCTCGCCTTCCTTCTCTTCTTTCTCCATCTTGGTTTCGGCGCTGATCGAAACCTGGTTGCCTTCGATGCTGACGTGGATATCCTCCTTCTTCACGCCCGGGATGTCGGCATGCACGGTGTAGGCATTGTCGTTTTCCTTCACATCCATCTTGATCTGCATCTGCGGCTGGCCTTCGAAGAGCGCCGGACGCACGAAAAAGCCCTTGAACAGATCGTCGATATCGCCAAAAGGATCGATGCGGGCGAGATTCAATGGATCGTAACGCGTGAGGTTGGCCATGGTGGTCTCCTTTGAAAAAGATTATTAGACAAGGAACGTCCGCCACATGTGCGGTACCCCTTCAATCTAGACTCAAATCCTGCCGAATCAAGACCCGGGTATCTCCTTATGCGTCCTGCGTCTATGCTTGGAAGGAAATAACGCTACCAGTGATTTTTCCGTGCATATCCAGAGCCTTACTGCGGAGCAGTCTCTTGTCAGCCTGCATGCGCCGGCCGCCGGTTTGAGTAGGGTCGAAGCCCGGCGGCGGCAGGCGGAATTCGGCCCCAACCATCTGGAGGAAGTCCCCCGCGAACGTCTGCTGGTGCGTCTGCTCCGCGAGTTCACCCACTTCTTTGCGCTCATCCTGTGGGTGGGGGCGGCACTGGCGTTTCTTGCCGAGCAGTTCGATCCCGGCCAGGGCATGGCGCGACTAGGCATCGCCATTCTCTGCGTCATCCTGGTCAACGGCGTGTTCTCCTTCTGGCAGGAATACAAGGCCGAGCGTGCCGTGGCCGCATTGCGCCGGTTGTTGCCGCAGCAGGTCAAGGCCGTTCGCGATGGCGAGACGGTCCGGCTTCCTGCGGGTGAACTGGTCCCCGGCGACATCGTGTTGCTGGAGGAAGGCGATTTCGTGCCGGCAGACTGCCGGCTGATCGAAGCATTCGGGGTGCGCGTCAACACCGCGACGATCAGCGGCGAATCGCTGCCGCAGGCGCGCCATGCGGAGCCGCATCCCGAGGTGGCCCCGCTTGCTGCCCGAAATATCGTACTGGCCGGCACCTCGATGGTATCGGGCCAGGCGCGCGCCGTGGTCTATGCCATCGGCATGCGCACCGAGTTCGGCCGGATCGCACACCTGACCCAGACTGCCGGTTCAGCCACCTCGCCGCTGCAGCGCGAGATCGCGCGGCTCTCCCGCATGGTGGCGATACTGGCCAGCGGCCTCGGCGGTGTGTTCTACCTGATCGGCCAGATATTGGGCCTGCCGTTCTGGGAGAATCTGCTGTTCGCCATCGGCATCATCGTCGCCAACGTGCCCGAGGGCCTGCTGCCGACCGTGACGCTGTCGCTCGCCATGGCGACGCAGCGCATGGCGAAGCGCAACGCACTGGTTCGGCACCTCCCGGCAGTGGAGGCCCTCGGTTCGACTACGGTGATCCTGTCCGACAAGACCGGTACGCTGACGCTGAACCGCATGGCGGTGCGGCGCCTGTGGCTGGGCGGTGGATTCTTCACGCCGCGGGACATCGCCGTGCAGCCGCGCCTGGTCGTGGATCATCTCGCGCTCTTCGTCAATGCCGCGCTTTGCCACAACCTCAAGGAAGTGAATCGCCAGGGCAGGCACGAATGGCTGGGCGACCCGATGGAAATCGCGTTGACGGCCCTGGGACGCGATACATCGGGTTCGCTGGAGGGATTCGTACGGCTCGACGAAATTCCCTTCGATACCGATCGCAAGCGCATGTCCGTACGCTGCGATACCCCGCAGGGCCCCATGCTTTACTGCAAGGGCGCACTGGAAACGGTGATCGAGGTGTGCGATTTCGTGCAACGGGACGGGGCGATCGTGCCGCTCTCGCCCGACGTGAAAATGCAACTGCTCGCCGCGCAGGACGAGATGGCCGGGACGGGCCTGCGCGTCCTGGCCTTTGCCCATGCACCGGCGTCTTCCGGCCTGCCCGTAGCGGAAGCAGGCATGACCCTGTCAGGCCTGGTCGGACTGGAGGATCCGCCGCGGCCGGAAGTGGCGGATGCCATCGGGCGCTGTGCCACTGCCGGCATTCGCGTCATCATGGTCACCGGCGACCACCCGCACACGGCGCTCGCCATCGCCCGCGAGATCGGCCTGGTGAAGACCGCCCAGCCGGTCGTCATCCACGGCGAGGACATGCGCCGCCTGTCCGCGGCACAACTCCAGTTGTCGCTGGATGCGCCGGAAATCCTGTTCGCGCGGGTTGGCGCCGAGCAGAAGATGCATATCGTCGAGGCCTTGCAGAAAAAGGGCGAGACGGTCGCTGTCACCGGCGACGGCGTGAACGACGCCCCGGCGCTGAAAGTCGCCGACATCGGCATCGCCATGGGCATCGCCGGCACCGACGTCGCCAAGGAAGCGGCCGACCTGATCCTGCTCGACGACAACTTCGCCAGCATCGTGACCGCAGTCGAGGAGGGACGGGCGGTGTTCGACAATCTGCGCAAATTCCTGACCTACATTCTCTCTTCCAATATCCCCGAGATCGTGCCCTATCTCGCCTTCGTGCTGTTTCGCATTCCGCTGCCATTGACCATCATCCAGATACTGGCCGTCGACCTCGGTACCGACATGTTGCCGGCGCTGGCGCTCGGCGCCGAAAAACCCGATCCCGACGTCATGCTGCGGCCGCCGCGTGCGCGCAACGAACGCCTGCTCTCATGGAGTCTGGTCGCACGCGCCTACCTGTTTCTCGGCGCGCTCGAGGCGGCCGTGGCGATGACCGTATTCTTCTTCGTCCTCGAGGCCGGCGGCTGGTACCAGGGCGATTTCCTGGCGCGAACCGCGCCGCTCTACCTGCAGGCCACCACCGCATGCCTTGGGGCGATCGTGGTCGCTCAGGTCATGAACGTCTTCCTGTGCCGCCACCCGCTCAAATCGTCGTTTTCATTCGGGCGACTGGCCGGCAACCCGCTGATCCTGCTGGGCATCGCGGTCGAGATCGCCATGTTGCTGTTCATCGTCTATACCCAGGCCGGCAACTGGTTGTTCGCCACGGCCCCGGTGGGCGGGGCGGTCTGGTTGCTTGCCGTGGCGTTGGCGTTTCTGATGGTTGGCGCAGAGGAAGCGCGCAAGGCGTGGAGGCGGCGAGTACAGCCGGGATGAGCGAAATCAGCTTGCGATGGGGGGGGCTTGCCGCGGGCGCCAGGGGCGCGTTAGTTAATTGCCTTTGACGATGCAGTTCCGACCGTGTTGCTTTGCCTGATAAAGCCGTCTGTCCACCGCTTCAATGAATACAAGCGGGTCGTCCTGATGCGAGGGGATGATCGTGCCGACCCCGAGGCTGACCGTGAGGATCTGGCTGACCGGGGATTGCGCATGCGGAATCTGTTCCTTGAAGATCAGGCTGCGGCAGCGCTCGGCGATCTTCGCCGCCGACCCTTCGTCGGTTCCGGGCAGCACCAGCACGAATTCCTCCCCGCCGAAGCGGGCGAAGAGGTCGCGCGCCCGGGTCGCAGCCGAATTCAGGGTCTGGGCGACCCGTTTCAGGCAGGCATCCCCTTCGATGTGGCCATAGCAGTCGTTGTACTGCTTGAAGTAATCGATATCGAGCATGATGACCGACAGTGGCTGGTTGTTGCGCCGTGCGTGGGCCCATTCCACTTCCAGGATGGAGTCGAACATGCGCCGGTTGGCGACGCCGGTCAAACCGTCCTTGAAAGACAGCGCCTCCAGTTCCTTCTGCAGGATGACCAGTTGTTCCTCGGTCTTTTTCCGCTCGCTGATGTCGAACATGAATCCGACCAGGGCGTCGACTTCGCCGGCATCGTTGCGGACTACGTGCACCACGTCGCGGATCCAGACGTGATCGCCGTCCTGCGTCAGGGCGCGGTAGTCGGCTTCGTGGTCGGTTCCCGCCTTGGACTGCGCGACGCAGAAATTGACCACCCGCTCCCGGTCCTCGGGATGGATCCGGGTCGCCCAGTCTTCCACGGTCACCCAGCTTGCCGGCGACCAGCCGAGCAGGCTCTCGATCTGCGGCCCGATGTAGGCGAAACGCATGGTTTGCCAGTCGATCTTCCAGGGGATGGCCCTGGTCGATTCCAGCAGGGTCTTGTAGACCGCGCTGTCGATTTCCGTGTCTTTTGAACTGTCAGTCATGTGGAGGCACCCGATCTGCAGGGGAATGTGTTCGCGCCGTTCAGCATACTACGACGCATCGAGGCGAGGAATTCCGCACGCCCGGAGGGCGACCATACACCTCAGAGTCGCGAAGCGCGAGCAAAAAGCTGCAACAACTGTTCCGGCTCGTCGTAGGCGATCCGTTTGCCGGCGCGCAGGTCGCGGCGCATCAGGCGGATCATGCGGTCCAGCACGTCTTCCGGGAAGCTTTCCGCCGCCTGGCCTGTGACCTCGGCCAGGCGCCCGGCGATCACCGCTGCATCGCTGACGACCGGGCAGATGCGATACCGGTAGGCGCCGCCGATGGCTTCCGGCGGCAGGTCCATGAAGCGCCCCGCCTGCTGGCGGAAGAAACTCAAAGGCAGGCGGTAGGCGTTGTTGCCCAGTATCGGAAGGTCGTCGGGGACCGGCTCCTCCTCGTCCAGCACCTGAAGCCGCGTGGCCAGCTGCAGCAGCTGGTCCACGCGATAGCTCGCCTGCATGTGGGGATTGCCCACGCGTACCAGATTGGCGATCAATTCGCCCAGCGAGGCATGGCCGATGATCGCCGCCCGCTTGGGCAGCCCGCCCCAGGCGCCATCCGCGCCGCTGAGCAGTGCCTCGATCACGGACGCATTCTCGAAACCGCCGCCGGCATGCATGTGCACCAGCAGTTTCAGCGGCGGCGGCAGGAAACTGCGGGCCACCGCGACGAACGCACCCACCTGGAAGGGCAGGTAAGTTCCACGGTCGTCTTCGATGCTGATCCCTTCGATGGCCTGTTCGGCCAGCAGGCTCAGGATGGAACAGGCCGTATCGGGATCTTCCGCGAAGGCATCGCAGCCGTCCACGATATTGATCAGGATGCGCGGCTTGCCGCCATCGTCGCCGCGGATGTTGGCGTTGAGCCACGCGATGCTGGCCGGCAGGCTGCGGCGCAGTGTCTCCACGTCATACTGCCCGGCCATGCCCGCCTTGCTCAGATAGATTTCGTGCAGGGTGTTGGGCACGCCATAGGCCTGCAGCTTGCGCTGCGAAGGCGAGGGCGTGAAGGTACCGTCGGCCGTTGCGATGCCGATGTCGGTGAACGCGAAGCAGCCGTTCATGTCGGCCTGGTGGTCGCGCAGATACATCATGAAATCGTCGTCGACCTCCAGTTCATCCGGCATGGCGTAATCCAGCGTGCCCAGCAGGATGTTGCGGAAACCGAACTCGCGCAGCCTGGGGAGAATGGCCAGCTTGTCTGCGAGCGTCTGGCCAATGCGTGCGCCAACGGGGTTTTCTCGCAGGGACAGGTCGATCAGATACGGCTGGATGTTGCGGAGCCTGTCGATTTTTTCCTGTGCCCCGGCCAAAATGGCGTGGGCCTGGGTGAACGTATCGGGTGAGCGAGGCATGGTTATTCCGGACTAATGAATGGGTTGACGGCGAATAGTCGGGGACAATGCAAATACGGCTATCTTCTACTGTGGAATGACTTTTGTCATTCGCGCTACCTGGCGGCTGGCAGCGTGTCGGTTTCGCGGCCGCACAGGCTAGAATAGAGGCGCCTGAAGGCTGCTCCAGGGAGCGATCCGTGACTCGACAGGATATGCAGCGAGAAATCTTATGCAGCAACAATGAAGACCCATGACCGATCCGGATCGGTTGCCCGCCCCATGGCTGCGCTTGCATGAAGACGAATAGCCCCGTTTCCCTGAACAATGTTCTGGATCTGCTGCTCGACGCCATCTGCGTCGTGGATAGGCAGGGGCACTTTGTGTTTGTCAGCGCCGCGTGCGAGCGTATTTTCGGCTACACCCCCGAAGAGATGATCGGCAAGCCGATGATCGATTTTGTGTTTCATGAAGACCGGCCGCGCACGCTGCAGGCCGCGGCCGAGATCGTCGCCGGCCACCCCCAGCCCCATTTCGAGAACCGCTATGTACGCAAGGACGGCCAGATCGTCCATGTCATGTGGTCGGCCCGGTGGTCCGAGACGGACCTGGTACGGGTCGCCGTGGCACGCGACGTGACCCAACGCAAGCGCGCCGACTCCATGCAGGCGGCCCTGTATGCCATTTCCGAGGCCGCGCACTGGGCGGAAGATCTCGTCACCCTGTTTCAGCAAATCCATCAGATCATCGGCGGTTTGCTGCCCGCCGCCAATTTCTTCGTGTCGCTTTACGATGAAGACAAGGACGCGTTGAGCTTTCCGTATCTGGTCGACGAACACGACCCGTTGCACAGGGAACCGGATGCGGCGGCACTGAGCAAGGAGATCATCCGGGGCGGGCAAATTTTGCTGCTGACGCCCGATGCCAAGGGAAATGCATTGAACTGGCTGGGCGTTCCGCTCAATGCGAAGAAGGGCGTCATCGGCGCGCTCGTGGTGAAGAATTATCACGCCGAGGCCCGCTATGCCGTGGAAGATGTCGAACTGCTGCAGTTCGTCGCCAACCAGGTTGCGCCCGTGATCGAGCGCAAACAGATGGAAGCCTGGCTGCAGCACATCGCGCGTCACGATCCGCTGACCGGCCTGCCCAACCGCGAACTGTTCCATGATCGCCTGCAGGCCGCGCTGCGCTATGCAGAACGGCACCGTACCCCGCTTGCCCTGCTCTATCTCGATCTGGATAAATTCAAGCAGGTGAACGACGCGCTGGGGCATCCCGTCGGCGACCTTCTTCTGCAGGAAGTGGCCCATCGCCTCAGGCAGTGCGTACGTGAATCGGACACCATCGGCCGCGTCGGCGGCGACGAGTTCCTGGTGCTGCTCAATGACGTTTCGCCTCCGGAGTGCGCCCTGGTCGTCGCCGAAAAAATCCGGATAGCCCTCGACCGGCCTTTTGATCTGGCCGGGCATTGGGTACACGTCCCGCCGAGCATCGGCATCGCGCTGTATCCCGAACATTCCAGCGATTACACGCAGTTGATCCGTCATGCCGACCAGGCGATGTATGAAGCCAAGCGGAACGGCGGCAACCGCTTCCAGGTATCAACCCTGCCCGGTAGTGAGAAGTAATCGGGGATTTCAAGCAACGGCGCTGGGAGCGCCCAGCCACTCTGGCTGTGTAGGCTATCGACCCGAAGCCGCCGGTGGGAGAGGAAGTCACGGCCGGCCGAAGCTCGGCCAGAGCAGCCCGTGCTGGTACTCCCTTATCACGTCAGCTTAATGACCAAGAGCAGCCAGTGAACTTGGCCCCAAGCGACATGGAGGACGTCGTTCCTCATGGAGCTCGCCCCTATTGGTTGAGGTAAAAAATCAGGAGCATAATCCGGAAGCCCTGTGTCTCCTTTTGCATAACTTAATAAAGAGAAAGTCGGACCAACATCCATATAAGAAACAAGACGATAAACTGAGAAAACTCCTGTCACTTTATTAAAAACCTCCGGACCCATGGGCCTCTCTATTAACTGTTAGCTGGCAGAATCCGATGGCCCGTGAAAGCGAAAAAGCCAGGAAGGAACGCGAGGCATTCCAACTGTTTGCTGAGCGTCTTGGCGTGCGCCACAAATGGCTAAGCATTGAAAGCCGAAAACCCGATGAACCCGACTTGCTTGGTGTTCACATGGAACATGGCCAAATTGCCTTTGAGCTAGTGAGAATCTGCGATCCAAACATTGCAGAAGTTCGAGCAGATGGACATAAGGCTCACCAAGCGGCCTTCTCCACAGCGGACCCGTCAGAGAGGATCATTCGCGAAAAGCTCAAAAAGACTTACGTCACTCCGCATCCTGTGGAGCTCTTGATCTACAGCGAAGGTGTTGTCATAACGCCTGATGATGTCATTGCTCCAACCATCCTCCCGTGGTTTGACGCCATTCGTCATTCGTTCCGAAAGGTCTGGCTTATGGGAAAGAAAGAGGCTGGGTGCCTATGGGCTGCCAGCTAACTCTGCAATGCACCGGACCTGCGCGAGAAGCTGCGCAGGCGCCTCAACTCCACGTCAGGCCCGACTGAATCTATTCACACCCGTAAGGAAATTTTCCGCAATGGACATCCCACGGATATTCAACATCACTGAAAGTGCTCACCGCATCCACAACCCGATCACACCCGAAAAGCTCGCCACTCTCGGCGCGGCGCTGCGTCTGGAATCGGGGGCGCGGGTGCTCGACCTCGGCAGCGGCTCGGGGGAGATGCTATGCACCTGGGCACGCGATCACGGCATCATCGGCACCGGCATCGACATGAGCCAGTTGTTCACCGAGCAAGCGAAACTCCGTGCTGAAGAACTCGGCGTCGCCCATCAAGTCAAGTTCATCCATGGCGATGCTACCGGCTACGTCTCTGACGAGAAGGTCAGCGTGGCTGCCTGTGTCGGTGCCACCTGGATTGCCGGGGGAGTTGCCGGCACTATCGAGCTTCTGGCGCGGAGCCTGTGCACCGGAGGGATTATCCTCATCGGCGAGCCTTACTGGCGGCAGTTACCGCCGTCGGAAGACGTAGCTAAGGAGTGCCTTGCAAACTCAATCTCCGACTTTCTCATGCTTCCAGAACTTCTCGCGTCTTTCGGTCGCCTTGGCTACGACGTCGTTGAAATGGTTCTGGCTGACCAAGACGGCTGGGACAGATACGAGGCGGCAAAATGGCTCACCATGCGCCGATGGCTTGAAGCCAATCCCGACGACGAACTCGCGAAAGATGTTCGAGCCAAATTGACCTCGGAACCCGAGCGCTACGCTGCTTACACGCGTGAATACCTGGGCTGGGGTGTGTTCGCGCTGATGCCGCGGTGAAGCGCGATGACGAGTAGTTTGTACGCTGCATTGCCGTCTTGGCCTAACCATCACTTCGAGGGGCCGCCGAGAAGCATGGCTTCTCGGTTTCCCGTCGGCTTGCCGCCGGGCAGCCCCTCAAGCTGAACGTTGAACGGCGCTTTGATCGCTTAGGGCCGAAGACCTGACAAAGCGGCCGCACGCAGCCGATCAAGGAGCCTAGCGGGCGGCCGAAGCTTCAGTTGCTAAATTTCAGTCTGCTCCGCTCTCCAGAACTGTATGTGCGCGACGCTGATTACCCGGACTGTTCGATATACGCCGACCCCCTGCAGACAACTACTTAGCCCATGCTGGCCGGGCATTTGAGAGCTCTAAATCTGAGTAGTGAAAGTCGCGCAGCCTAGGTAAACGGCTTTGCGTGTCAACAGTCCGGGGGCCAGTTCGCTTTCAAATTTAACAGATTATGCCGAGGTCCATCTGCCCGGGCCGATGCTCAGGGGCGGCATTTGTAGATCGCGAATGTGCGCTTGCCGACCTCGGGCCTGTCGCCAGGCACAACCGTGTCGCCGCCCTGGCTCACGGCTTCGTTTCGTGCCAGTTGCAGCAGGTTGGCGTCGACATTGTCGATGCCCCGGCTGATGAATCCGATCTCGGCCAAGACGCTGACCGTGGTCTTTCCGATGGCTTTGCATTGGCTCACCTGATCGGACTGGGCAACGGCAACCTGCTCGGACCCCTGCCGTACTTCAATCAGGCTGCTGGAGCACCCGCCCAGTGCCAAGGATGCCAGGACGGGGGCGATCATCCTTACTTTGGTGATTTGCAGGAATGTATTCATTTGACAGTTAAGGCTCCGACATCTGTCATGGGCGCCAAACGCAATCTGGACAAGTTGAGAGTAGCCCGGTACGGCTTCTATTACAAGGCGGTTTCGGCCCGCAATTGCGCTAGAACCGATCCCAAAATTGCCGGAGCAGGATTGAGATGGAGGCCGAATGAACGAAGCCGCTCCAGCCCCCGCTTAGCGCCCGATCCGCTTGCGTCTCGCATCCCCGAAATGTGAGACTCAAAGAAAAGCGGCGGGCAATAAAAAAACCGCGCCGGAGCGCGGTTTCTTGTAAGCCGTCAGGAATTACTTGGCCGCGGGCTCTGCTTTCATGTCATCGGTCTTCTTCTCTTCGGCCTTCTTGGCGGCATGCTTTTTCACATGCTTTTTCACGTGTTTCTTGGCAGGCTTGGGAGCATCAGCCGGCTTTTCAGCGGCCGGCGCGGCGCCAGCGGCCGGAGCAGTTGCGTCGGCAGCGACGGCAGACAGGCTAAAAGTACCGGCAATAGCGGCGGCAACCAGGGCGGACATCAATTTATTCATCAGAATCTCCAAATGATCAGTTGGTGGATATGCAATCGCCTGTTCGCAACTGCATGGACGCCACTGTGCGCGCCGATGCTTACTGGAAGCTTACGAGGCTGCATACGCGGCGACGTCCTGCCCCGGCCCCATGTTCCCCGCGCCGGATAGCGGCGCGGCCCTGATGGTGAACATCGGCATTGTCTTGGTGTTTGCGGCCTTCTATTTGAAATCCCTAAAGAAACCGTAAGCTAAGCGTGGCGGCATTATCTGGTTTTCCATGCTACGACCGCGACCTACTCATTGCAGCCGTAGGGGGCGTAGGACCTCAATGACCGTTCAGGCCGATCAATAGACGGTCGGCCACCTCAGCCTGAACTTCCGCTTCTGGTCGTCAGCCGCCGCACCATTTTGCAGCACATCCCCCCACCCATGCACTGCGGTTGAGCGCGCCCCTCGCATCGTGCCCTGCCGAGCTTCATCAAGCCCTTGAATTCATTACGCTGTGCCGCCTTGGCACAGACCCTGCTGACGGACAGGGCAAGGAGTCATCATGTCTGTCGTTTCATCTGTCTGCTGTTATTGCGGCACCGGTTGCGGGGTGCTGATCGAAACCGGCGCCGGGAAGATCACCGGCGTGCGCGGCGATCCCGCGCACCCGGCGAACCGGGGCAAGCTCTGCACCAAGGGCGCGACGCTCGCCCTGTCGGCGGCTGCGAGCGGACGTGTCCTGTATCCCGCACTGCGTACCGGGAAGGGCGCGCCGCGCCGGCGCGTGGACTGGGGTGTGGCGCTTGATCATGTTGCCGAGAAATTCCGCGCCGTCATCCTGGAACACGGCCCCGATGCGGTGGCGTTCTATATTTCCGGCCAGCTCACCACCGAGGCGTATTACGTCTTCAACAAGCTCGCCAAGGGGCTGATCGGCACCAACAACGTCGACACCAATTCGCGTCTGTGCATGTCGTCTGCGGTGGCGGGCTACAAGGTCACGCTGGGTGCCGATTCGCCGCCGGGCTGCTACGACGACATCGATCACGCCGGCACGATTTTCATCGCCGGATCGAACACGGCCTATGCGCATCCGATCCTGTTCCGCCGCATCGAGGCGGCGCGCAAGGCCAACCCGGACCTGAAGCTGATCGTGGTCGATCCGCGCCGAACCGACACCGCGGCCGAGGCCGACCTGCATCTCGCCATCCTGCCCGGCACCGACGTCGCGCTGTATCACGCCATGCTCAACGTGATGCTGTGGGAGGAGCTGATCGACCGCGACGCCATTGCGGCGTACACCGAGGGCTGGGAGGCGTTGCGCGACCAGGTACGCGACTACACGCCGGAAAAAATGGCACCGATCTGCGGCGTGGCGGCGGCCGACATCGTGCAGGCGGCGCGCTGGTTCGCCGCCGGGCCGACGCTGTCGCTGTATTGCCAGGGATTGAACCAGTCGAGTTGCGGTGTCGACAAGAATGCCGCGCTGATCAACCTGCATCTGGCCACGGGCCAGATCGGCAAGCCGGGCGCCGCTCCGCTGTCGCTCACCGGCCAGCCCAACGCGATGGGCGGACGCGAGGTCGGCGGGCTCGCCAATCTGCTGTCCGCGCATCGCGATCTTGCCGACCCCGAGCACCGTGCCGAGGTCGCGCGCCTGTGGGGGGTGGACGCGGTGCCGGCGACGCCGGGCAAGACCGCGGTGGAAATGTTCGAGGCCGTGCGCAGCGGCGAGATCAAGGCGATCTGGATCGCCTGCACCAACCCCGCGCAATCGCTGCCCAACCAGCATCGGGTCCATGACGCCCTGCAGGCGGCCGAATGCGTAGTGGTGCAGGAGGCGTTTGCCGATACCGAGACCGTGGCCTTTGCCGACGTGCTGCTGCCGGCTGCCAGCTGGGGCGAGCAGGACGGCACCATGACCAATTCCGAACGCTGCATTTCGCGCGTGCATGCGGCGGTGCCGCCGCCGGGCGAGGCGCATGCCGACTGGGCCATCGTGACCGCGTTCGCGCGCCGGCTGATGCCGGGCGAGGGCGCGCGGCTGTTCCCCTACGACAGCGCCGAAGCCGTGTTCAACGAACATCGCGAGACCACGCGCGGGCGCGATCTCGACATCACGGGCCTGTCCTATGCGCGGCTGGACCAGGCGCCGCAGCAATGGCCGTTTCCCGAGGGCGCGTCCGCCGGCCAGATGCGTTTGTACGCCGACGGCGTCTATCCCACCGCCAGCGGACGGGCGCACTTTCATGCCGTACCGTATCGTCCGGTGGCCGAGGCGATCGACGCGCGCTATCCCTTGCACCTCAATACCGGCCGCCTGCGCGACCAGTGGCACGCGATGAGCCGCACCGGCCGCGTCGCGCGCCTGTTCGCCCACGCCGACACGCCACTGCTGTCGATGGCGCCGCGCGACATGGAACTGCGTCGGTTGAACCCAGGTGATCTGGTGCGTGTGAAAAGCCGTCGCGGCGACGTGGTGGTGGCGGTTGAGGCCAGCGAGAGCCTGCGTCCCGGGCAATGTTTCCTGCCGATGCATTGGGGCGCACGCTTCATGGGCGGACTGGGGATCAATGCGTTGACCCTGCCGACTTTCGATGCGATGTCGAAGCAGCCGGAACTCAAGCATGCCGCCGTGCAGGTGGCGAAGGCCGACCTGCCCTGGCGCATGGCCGCGCTGGCGATAGGCGACGGCGCGAAGCTGCTCGATGTCGTGCAGCCGCTGCTGCGCGCGTGCGATTACGCGGCCGCCGGACTGGCGGGGCGCGAACGCGACGTGCTGACCCTGCGCCTGGCGCATACGCAGCCGCTGCCGGCATCCCTGCTGGCGGCGCTCGATGCCGCGCTGGGGCTGGACGATCCGCTTGCGGTGATGCATTACCAGGACAGTCCGCGCGGCATTTCCAAACGTGTACGTGTCGAATCCAACAAGGTCGTCGCCGCGCGGCTCACCGGCGAAACCGCCGCCTTCGACTGGCTGCGCGATGTCATCGTAGAAGGCGTGGATGCCGCTTCGTTGCGCAGCTGGATGCTGGCGCCGGTGGCGCGCCCGCCGGCCGGCGGGGCCGGCCGCGGTCGCATCGTGTGTAATTGCCTGAACGTGGCCGAGCCCGACATCGTCGCCGCGATCACGGCCGGCGCCGACCTGGCCGCGTTGCAGGCCACGCTGAAATGCGGTACCGAGTGCGGCTCGTGCGTGCCGGAATTAAAACGGCTGCTTGCCGGGAATCGGGCGGCGGCATGAGCTATGCGACCCTGATCCGCCAGATCGAAGCCGGCGAAGGACTGGGCTTTGTCGATGCGCGTGCACTGGGCGCAGCCCTGCTCGATGGCGGCGTGCCGGAGCTGGAAACGGCGGCTTTCCTGGTTGCATTCAACCAGCACGATCCGGGACTGGACGCCTGGCTCGGCATGCATGCCGCGCTGGCCGAACGCCTGCCGGATTTCGTTGCACCGACAGGACCGTTCCGTACCGTGGTGCTTCCTACCTATCACGGCGTGCGTACGCAGCCGCATCTCACGCCGCTGCTCGCATTGCTGTTGAGGAGTTTCGGCATACCGGTACTGATCCACGGCGTGCTCGAAGGCGGCGGCGGGACGGCCGCGGCTTACGTCCTGCGCGAACTCGGCATCATGCCTTGCAGTACGACGGCCCAGGTCAATGCGGCGCTGCAGGATGACGGCATCGCCTTCGCGCCGGTGGCGTTGCTGAGTCCCGGCCTGGCCGCGCTGCTGGCCCTGCGCGCGCGGCTGGGTATCGACGGCTGGGTGACACGGCTGGCGGCACTGGCCGATGTGCTGGGCGAGCGTTCGGTACGCGTGACACCCGTGATCTCGGAGGGAGAGGTTGCGCCGACACGTGCGGTGCTGGAAGCCCTGGGGGGACACGCCGTGCTGCTGCAGGGCTGCGAGGGCGAGGCGTTTGCCGATCCGTTGCAGCGGCCGGACATGGTGCTGGTGCAGGACGGACAGGGACAGCGCGTGTACGAGGCGCAATCCGCCACCGCCATGCTGGCGAATCTGCCCGGGATGGAGGCGCGGGCAACCGGTACATGGATCGACCAGGTCATGCACGAACACTTGCCGCTGCCGTTGCCGATCCGCAATCAACTGGCGGTCTGCCTGTATGCGGCAGGGTATACCGAAGACCTCAACCAGGCGCGCGCCATCACCGCGATCAATGGGTTCGGACGGGTGGCGGCATGATTGCGGTGCATGGCACGCGTTCAGGCACCGAGATGGTGCGCGGTCTCTGAATGCGTTGCTGACCCGCGGTTCTGGAACCCAGTAAAAACAAGGTGCCAGCCAGGTGCCTGCACCATGGCATAACGATTGCTAGATGTTGTAGCAAGCAGACCGAATGCAACGGCGTATCTCGGTCATCACTTTTGGTCTTCCGTTTGGAGTGGTGATATGGATATGAGTACGCCCATGGGACACGGTCCCAAAATGAAGCTAGTCATGGTCGGCAATGGCATGGCGGGGGTGCGCACCCTCGAGGAATTGCTGAAGCTGGCACCCGACCTCTACGATATCACCGTGTTCGGCGCCGAGCCGCACCCCAACTACAACCGCATCCTGCTGTCGCCGGTGCTCGCTGGCGAGCAGACGGTCGACGACATCATCCTCAACCCGACCGACTGGTACGCGGACAACGCCATCCACCTGCATCTCGGCAAGAAGGTAGTGAAGATCGACCGCTCGGCGCGTTATGTGGAAGCCGAGGACGGCACCCGCGCCGAATACGACCGCCTGCTGCTTGCCACCGGTTCCAATCCCTTCATGCTGCCGGTGCCGGGCGCCGACCTGCCGGGCGTGATCAGCTTTCGCGACATCGCCGACGTCGACGCGATGATCCGCGCCTCCAGCCAGTACCGGCACGCCGTTGTCATCGGCGGCGGCCTGCTCGGGCTGGAAGCGGCCAACGGCCTGATGAAGCGCGGCATGGACGTGACCGTGGTGCACATCGGCCCGTGGCTGATGGAGCGCCAGCTCGACGAACCCGCTGCACGCCTGCTGCAGAAGAGCCTGGAAGAGAAGGGCATGAAGTTCCTGCTGCAGAAGCAGACGGCGGAACTGGTGCGCGGCGAGAGTGGACGAGTCGCCGCGATCAAGTTCAAGGACGGCGATTCCGCGCCCGCCGACCTGGTCGTGATGGCGGTCGGCATCCGCCCCAACACCGAGCTTGCCGAATCGGCCGGCCTGCACTGCAACCGCGGCATCGTCGTCAACGACACGATGCAGACCTTCGACCCGCGCGTCTATTCGATCGGCGAGTGTGCCGCGCATCGCGGCGTCGCCTACGGCCTGGTCGCACCCTTGTTCGAGCAGGCCAAGGTGTGCGCCAACCATCTGGCGCACTACGGCATCGGCCGCTACCAGGGCTCGGTGACCTCGACCAAGCTCAAGGTCACCGGCATCGACCTGTTCTCGGCCGGCGATTTCATCGGCGGCGAGGGCACCGAATCCATCCTGTATTCCGACCCCATCGGCGGCGTCTACAAGAAGCTCGTCATCAAGGACAACAGGCTGGTCGGCGGCGTGATGTACGGCGACACTGTCGACGGCGCCTGGTATTTCGCGCTGCTGCGCGACGGCAAGAACGTGTCCGAACTGCGCGACCACCTGATGTTCGGCCAGGACCACTGCGGCAACCTCGGCCACCAGGGCGTCAACAAGGCCGCGACCATGACCGACGACATGGAAGTGTGCGGCTGCAACGGCGTGTGCAAGGGCGACATCGTCAAGGCGATCCGCGAGAAGGGCCTGTTCACGCTGGAGGACGTGAGGAAGCACACCAAGGCGTCGAGCTCGTGCGGTTCGTGCACCGGGCTGGTCGAGCAGATCCTGGCGGTCACCGCAGGCGGCGATTACTCGGCTGCGCCGAAGACCAAATCGATGTGCGGCTGCACCGACCACACCCACGAAGCCGTGCGCGAGGCGATCCGCGACAACAAGCTGCTGACGATCCCGCAGGTGATGACGTTCATGGAATGGCGCACACCCAACGGTTGCGCCAGTTGCCGGCCGGCGCTCAACTATTACCTCATTTCGACCTGGCCGGGCGAGGCGGAGGACGATCCGCAGTCGCGCTTCATCAACGAGCGCGCCCATGCCAACATCCAGCGCGACGGCAGCTATTCGGTGATCCCGCGCATGTGGGGCGGACAGACCACGCCGGCCGAGCTGCGCCGCATCGCCGACGTCGCCGAGAAATACGCCATCCCGACGGTGAAGGTCACCGGCGGCCAACGCATCGATCTCTTGGGCGTGAAGAAGGAGGACCTGCCGAAGGTGTGGGCCGACCTCGACATGCCGTCCGGCCACGCCTACGGCAAGGCGCTGCGCACGGTGAAGACCTGCGTCGGCTCCGAGTGGTGCCGTTTCGGCACCCAGGACTCGACCCAGATGGGCATCGACCTCGAGAAGGTGTTCTTCAAGATGTGGGCGCCGCACAAGGTCAAGCTCGCGGTGTCGGGCTGCCCGAGGAACTGCGCCGAGGTCGCGATCAAGGACGTCGGCATCATCGGCGTCGATTCCGGCTGGGAGATCTACGTGGCCGGCAACGGCGGCATCAAGACCGAGGTCGCGCAGTTCCTCGTCAAGGTGAAGACGCCCGACGAGGTGCTCGAATACTCCGGCGCCTTCCTGCAGCTGTATCGCGAGGAAGCGCGCTATCTCGACCGCACCGTGCACTATGTCGAGCGCGTCGGCCTCGACTACGTGAAAAAGAAAATCCTCGACGACGCCGACAACCGGCGCGCGCTATACGAGCGCCTGCTGTTCGCGCTGTCGGTCGAGCGCGATCCCTGGGTCGAGCGCGCCAGGGAAGGCAAGCTCAAGCATGAATTCGAAACCGTCGCCGCATGAAGGAAGCACACGATGAATAACTGGACTGACATCCTGGATGTGAACGACATCCCCAAACTCGGCGCACGCGTGGTGCGCCACGGCAGCCTCGACATCGCGGTGTTCCGCACCGCCGACGACGAGGTCTTCGCGCTGGAAGACCGCTGCCCGCACAAGGGCGGGCCGCTGTCGCAGGGCATCGTGCACGGCAGGAAGGTGACCTGCCCGATGCATGGCTGGAATATCGAGCTGGATTCCGGTTGCGCCGTGGCGCCGGATCATGGCTGCGCGCGCGAGTTCGCAGTCAAGGTCGAAGACGGCCGGGTGTGGCTGGACTTCGCTGAAGCGGCCTGCGCCGCTGCGTGATGCCCCGAAGCGAACGGGGGGTCAGCGCCCTTCGGGCAGCACGATGTTGACTTCCAGCACCTCGTAGTTGCCCTGCTTCTCGAGTCCCACCTTGATGTCGTCGGGATTGACCGGGAAATATTTGGAAATCACCGCGACCAGGTCCTTCTGCAGGTCGGGCAGGAATTCCGGGCCGGACGCGCAGGTGCGTTCGTGCGCGATGATGAGCTGCAGCCGCTCTTTGGCGACCGATGCGGTGGATTTTTTTTCGCCGAAAATGAGGGAGAGCCAGGACATGTCACTTGCCTCCGAACAGACGCTTGATCAGGCCCGGTTTTTCGTACTCGACGAAACGCAGCGGGTGGGTTTCGCCGAGGAAGCGGCCGATTGCATCCTGGTAGGCATCGGCCACCGGCGTGGCTTTCTGGTGGATCGCCGGGATGCCCTGGTTGGAGGCCTGCAGCACGGCCTCGGATTCGGGAATGACGCCCAGCAGCGGAATCCGCAGCAGTTCCTGGATGTCGGTATAGGTCAGCATTTCGCCTTCGTGCGCGCGTTTCGGCGAATAGCGCGTGACCAGCAGGTGCTCCTTCACCGGCTCGCGGCCTTCGATGGCGCGGCGGCTTTTCGACTGGATGATGCCGAGGATGCGGTCGGAGTCGCGTACCGACGAGACTTCCGGGTTGGTGACGACGATCGCCTCGTCGGCGAAGGTCAGCGCCATCACCGCGCCGTGCTCGATGCCGGCAGGCGAGTCGCAGATGATGTAGTCGAAGCCCTGGTGTTCCAGCTCCTTCAGCACTTTCTCCACACCTTCCTCGGTGAGCGCGTCCTTGTCGCGCGTCTGCGAGGCGGGCAGTACGAACAGGTTGTCGCAGTGCTTGTCCTTGATCAGCGCCTGGTGGAGGTTGGCGTCGCCCTGGATGACGTTGACGAAGTCATACACCACGCGGCGTTCGCAGCCCATGATGAGGTCGAGGTTGCGCAGGCCGACGTCGAAATCGATCACGGCCGTCTTGAAACCGCGTAGTGCCAGGCCGCTGGCGATCGAGGCGCTGGTGGTGGTCTTGCCGACGCCGCCCTTGCCGGAGGTGACAGTGATGATGGTGGTCACGGAGCTTCCTTCTTTTTGCATGGTTTAGAGAGGTTCGATGACGATCTGGCTGGCATCGGCCAGCCGGATTTGCGCCGGTTTGCGCGCCACGGCGGCGTCCGGGGCGGCGTCGAAGGTGCGATAGACGCCGGCGATCGAGACCAGTTCGGCCTCGAGGTGCGTGGTGAAGATCCGTGCCGAGGTATCGCCGCGCGCACCGGCGAGCGCCCGGCCCTTGAGCGGCGCATACACATGGATGCTGCCGTCGGCGATGACTTCCGCGCCGGGATTGACCGCAGCGAGCACCACGATGTCGCCACCCGCCGCATACACCCGCTGGCCCGAACGCAGCGGCTTGTCGATGATGCGGGTGGGAGTGGCGGGCGCTGCAGGTTCCGGTGCCGGCACCGCTTCGGGTTCGGGCACGGGTTCCGGTTCGGCTGCGATGGTAGTGGGAGCCGGCGCGACATCGTTCAGTACCAGTAGCCCGGCCTGCTGGGCGGCGGTGGCCAGTTCGGCGGATGCGTTCTGCACTGCGAACGGGTTCAGTCCCCGGCTTTTCAGTTCCCGCACCAGCCACGCCCAGTCGGGCGAAGGGGCGTCGACCGGCAGGCGTCCGCACTCGAATACCGCCGCCTCGCCGCCGAAAAAGTCCGGCGTCGCGGCAAACAGCGTGGAGATGTGGGTGTCCAGCGCGGCGTGCTCGGCGCTGTTGAGGATGACTTGTATCCCGGCGAGTCGCGTGGTCTTCAGTTCCAGCGCGGGCGCGGGACGGGGCTCACGTCGGCGCGGCATGGCGGGCAGGGGGATGGAAATTCACAAAGCGGAGGGTTCGAAAGCAACCCCGAGAGTCTAGCCGCACCTGCCACACGGGGCAAGGCGCGTTGCTCTGTGCGTGTACTCAGGCGGCCTCTTTCGGTCGCATCTGGCGGCTGTAAAGGAATTCCAGCACCTGGCTGCGCAGCGCGTGATAGCGCGGGTCGTGCGCCAGCTGCAGTCGATCGCGCGGGCGCGGCAGGTCGACGCTGAGGATTTCGCCGATGGTCGCGGCCGGGCCGTTGGTCATCATCACGATGCGGTTGGACAGCAGCACCGCCTCGTCGACGTCGTGGGTCACCATGATGACCGTGCTTTGCGTCGCTGCAACGATTTTCATCAGCTCGTCCTGCAGGTGGGCACGGGTCAGTGCATCGAGCGCGCCGAAGGGTTCGTCCATCAGCAGTACCTTCGGCTCCATCGCCAGCGCGCGCGCAATGCCGACGCGCTGCTTCATGCCGCCGGAGATTTCGCCCGGCAGCTTGGTCGCGGCGTGGGTCAGGCCGACGAGTTCCAGCGCTGCCGAGGTGCGCGCCTTCAGTTGCGCTTTCGATTCGCTGCCGCCGAATACTTTTTCCACCGCGAGATGGACGTTCTCGAATGCGGTAAGCCAGGGCAGCAGCGAATGGTTCTGGAACACCACCGAACGCTCCGGCCCCGGCCCCTTGATCTCCTTGTTGGCGAGCAGCAGCACGCCGTCGGTGGCGTCGAGCAGGCCCGCCACCAGATTCAGCAGCGTGGACTTGCCGCAGCCCGAGTGGCCGATCAGCGCGATGAACTCGCCCTGCTCGACATTCAGGTTGATGTCGGTGAGCGCGGTGAACTTGCCCTTCTTGGTGCTGAACACCATGCCGGCGTTTTCGATCTGGACGTAGCTTTGCATGTTTTTCTCCGTGAGCAGTGAGCAGTGAGCAGTGAGCAGTAAACGGTGAGGGGTTGGCGGTGAGCGGGGGGCTGCCTTTTCCGCTCACCGTTCCCCGCTTACCTCTCACTCATAACTAAACCGTTTCGCCAGCAGCATCAGCCCCTGTTCGAGCAGCAGTCCGACGATGCCGACGACGAAGATGGCGATGATGATGTGGGCGACGTTGAGGTTGTTCCATTCGTCCCACACCCAGAAGCCGATGCCGACGCCGCCGGTGAGCATTTCGGCGGCGACGATGACCAACCAGGCCACGCCGATGGAGAGCCGTACCCCGGTCAGGACGTAGGGCAGTACAGCCGGGAACAGGATCCTGGTGAACACCTTGAACTCAGACAGGTTGAGCACGCGCGCGACGTTCAGATAGTCCTGCGGGATGCGTTGCACGCCGGCAGCGGTATTGAGCACCATCGGCCAGATGCTGGAGATGAAGATCACCCAGATCGATGCCGGCTCGGCCTTCTGCAACACCAGCAGGCCGATCGGCAGCCAGGCCAGCGGCGACACCGGACGCAGGATGCTGATGATGGGCGACAGCATGCGGTTGAGGAAGTCGAAGCGCCCCACCATGAAGCCAAGGGGAATCCCTACCAGGGCGGCGGCACCGAAACCCATCCCGACGCGATACAGCGAGTTGAGGATGTTCCAGCCGATGCCCTGATCGTTGGGGCCGTTGTTGTAGAACGGGTCGGAAAACAGTTCCACCGCCGAGATCCAGGTTTCGGAGGGGCCGGGAATGTTCTTGATGCTATGGGAGATCAGCCCCCACAGGCCGACGAACAGCAGCATGCCGAGCAGGGGCGGGATGGCGTTCCTGAACAGGGTCAGCGCGTTCTCGACGAGGCGCTTGCCTGATTCGGTTTCGAAATAGGGGGTGCGGCGGGTGGGGGCTGCCGCCGTCGACACCTGCGGCGTCGGAGCGATATCCTCGCCGGACAGGAGGTCGTTCAGATTTTCGGTTGTTGCATTGACTGCACTCATATCGCACTCCTGAATGTTTACGCGACGGCGGTGGTGGCCTGCTTCATGGCGGATGCCAGCGTGCCGGCGGCTTCCGCCCACGCCTCGAACAGCTGACCATGGAACAGCTGGGCTGCCGTGTCCTTGATCGGCAGCACCTGCCGCCAGCTGCTGCGTACCAGTGCAATTGTTTCCGGCGTCATGGCCTTCCTTTCTTCAATCAGGCCTTGATCTTGAAGCTGTCGGCGTAGGCCTTGGGGTTCTTGCCGTCCCACACCACGCCGTCGATCAGCTTGCTGCTGCGCATGTCGGACTTCGGCAGCGGTGTCTTGGTCTGGGCTGCGGCCTGCTTGTAGATGTCGATGCGGTTGACCTTCTTCGCCACCGCCAGGTAATCCGGATGCTCCTTCAGCAGCCCCCAGCGCTTGTGCTGGGTGAGGAACCACATGCCGTCGGACAGGTAGGGGAAACCCACCAGCCCGTTGTTGTAGAACTTCATGTAGTTGGGGTCGGTCCACTTCTTGCCAATGCCGTTGTCGTACTGGCCGAGCATGCGGTCCTCGATCGAGTCGAAGTCGGTGTTGACGTAGGACTTGGCCGAGATGATCTTCGCGACCTCCGAGCGGTTCGACATGGTGTCGATGTACTTCGATGCATCGAGAATGGCCGCGACCATTGCGCGCGCCGTGTTCGGATACTTCTGTACGAACTCGGCGGTGGTGCCGAGCACTTTCTCCGGGTGGTCCTTCCAGATGTCCTGCGTTGTCACCGCGGTGAAACCGATGTTGTCGTGAATCGCGCGCGCACCCCACGGCTCGCCCACGCAGAAGCCGTCCATGTTGTCGACGCGCATGTTGGCGACCATCTGCGGCGGCGGCACGGTGATGACCTTGGCCTGGGTGAAGGGGTTGATGCCATAGGCCGCCAGCCAGTAATACAGCCACATCGCGTGGGTGCCGGTGGGGAAGGTCTGGGCGAAGGTGTATTCCTTGGGCTCGGCGGCGATCAGCTTGGCGAGCGAGGCGCCGTCGGTCACTCCCTTGGCCTTGAGCTGGTTCGACAGCGTGATCGCCTGGCCGTTGTTGTTGATCGTGGCGAGCACCGCCATGTCCTTCTTCGGCCCGCCGATTCCCATCTGCACGCCGTAGATCAGGCCGTACAGAACATGCGCCGCGTCGAGCTCGCCGTTGACCAGCTTGTCGCGCACCGCCGCCCACGAGGCTTCTTTCGAGGGCGTGATGGTGAGGCCGTACTTCTTGTCGAATCCCTTCACCGAGGCCATCACGACCGACGCACAGTCGGTGAGCGGAATGAAGCCGATGTTGAGGTTGGGTTTTTCGGGGGCATCGGAACCGGCGGCCCACGCACCCTGGCGCACGCCCGGCGGCACCATGGCCATGAGGACGGCGGCGACGGAAAGTCCGGTGGTCTTTTTCATGAAGTCACGCTTGCTCTGGTCTTGCACATGAGATTTGTCCTGGATGTCGCTCACGGTGTGTTCTCCAAATGCCCGGAGGGCATAAATAAAAAAGGCGTCGCCTTCAGGGCGGACGCCTTTGTCCAGTGATGAATGATTTGACGGTCACGCTGAAAGCCACATCGTTGCGACTGTTCAGTTCAGGTTTAGCAACCGCTGTGCCAGCTATTCAAGTGCCTTGTATTGCATGCGTTTTATGGAAATCGGCCCGGTCATGTGCCGTTGCGCACCGGGAATTTGTGCACCCACGCGGTGCATGTTTTCACTGCCGTGCACCAATCGGGGCGGCACGCCTCACGCCAGCGGCTTCTGCAGAATCTGCCGCGCAATGTCCGCCAGCTTCAGGCCGCGATCCATCGCCGCACGCCGCATCTCGCGGTATACCTCGGGCTCCGATGCCCCGGTCTGCTTGATGAGCAGCGCCTTGGCCTGGTCGATCAGCTTGCGTTCCGACAATTCGAGGCGCGTCTGTTCCAGCTGGTCGTGCAGCGCCTGGAATGCCTCGAAGCGCGACACCGCGACGTCGAGGATCGGGCGGATGCGCGCGGGGTCGAGCCCGTCGACCACATACGACGTCACCCCCGCCTGCGTGGCCGCGCGGATCGACTCTGCGCTGCCGTCGCCGGTGAACATCACGATCGGACGCGGACAGTCCTGGTTCACCACGCAGATGTGCTCCAGCGTGTCGCGGTCGGGCGAGTCCTGCGCGATGATCACCACGTCCGGGCGCAGCGCCTGGATCTGCACATCCAGGCTGCGCGCCGAATTCAGCGTGGCCGTCACCACGCAGCCCGCCGCTTCCAGTGCCGGTACCAGCATTGCCAGCCGATCCGGCTGGTTCTCGACAATCAGTATGCGCATGCTTGTTTCATGTTCTGGGTTGCCTCCAAAAAAACGCGGCCTCCGGAGAGGCCGCCAAGTCGGAGGAGACTGCCTGAGCAACCTGGCCTTGCGGTTTGGATACTCAGTCAGGGTATAGCAGGGGACGTGCCAGCTTGCAGATTGATTAATAATCAAATGCTTATTGATAATCGGGGGGATGAACCGGTTGGTTGGGATGTACGCTTGTGGTGCATGAAACGGACAATCGGAATCAAAACGGGGCGCATGCGAGGCGGCCGGGCATCTCGCTACCCGAATGTCCGGTCATCGCTTACGTATCAACGTGGTTGATCGTGGGGCGGCCTGTCGGACGGGTGCCGCCGCGGCGGATGCCGGACGGGCGGGTAATAGATCGGCTGGGGCACGTAAACCGGTTTCTCGATCACAATGGGAGCCGGAGGCTGCAAGGCACGGCGCCGGGCATCTTCGGCCTCCTCCGCGCGACGGGCGGCTTCCATTTCGCGGGCCAGTTCCTGTGCCTTTTTCGCTCGTGCCTCGGCTTGGCCGATGGCCTCCGCGTCGGGTTGCGCCGCGTCCTTCAACTGCTCCGCCTTGAAGCCGGCCGGCGGCGGCAGGGAGGAATACGTGACACGCCCCGCGCTGTCCCGCCATTTATACAGCGGTGCGGCATGCGCCGCCTGGCAGGCAAATCCGACAAGCAGCAAACAAAGTAACTTGAGTGGAATCATCGTGGCTCCGGTCGGGATTCCCGCGCGCCGGGAATCGCCATCCCGTTTCCATTCTGGAAGGTGGGGACGGAATGTCCGGCCAGCCGGTTCCGGCTTACGAGCATCGCATCTGCGGCGTCAGTTTCATCCATTTCATCAGCCAGGCTTGTGCCCGCGCCCGGGCATGACGCGTGGCGATTTTCTCCTCGGGCGTCTGGTCGGGGCGGAAATCGAACGCACGCCGTGCCATCGGATATTCCTGCCATTCCACCGGGACGCCGCGTTCCCATAACGCATAGAATGCCCGCCCGCCGTTCATGCGACGCAGCTCGTAGTCGGCGTCGCCGATCAGGTAGAGGACAGGGGTGGTGATCTGCATGATCTCCGGCGCCGCGCGGAACAGCTGATCCGGCTCGGGCGCGTTGGGGTTCTGCATGTGGCCGTAGTAGCTGACGATGGCGGCGATATCGGGGCCGCGCTTGGCGGCCAGGCGGATCGCGTAATACGGGCCGCGCGACAGGCCGACGATGCCGACCGGTTGCTTGCAGGCATTGGGCAGCGACTTCAGGTAATCGAGCCCGGCCTCCACATCCATTTCGGTGTCGGGGTTGTGTGCTGAGGGCCAGCGTTCGATGAAGCGCCCACTCTGCCAGTCGGGGGCGACGACGAGAAAGCCCTGTTCGGCGAGTTCGCGCACGTGGGCGCGTTCGTCGCCTTCATAGCCGCGCTTGGCGTGGATGAACAGCACTGGCGGGAACGGGCCTTTGCCGGCAGGCGTGGCGATTTCCACAGGCACCTCGGTGCCGTCGGCGGACTGGATGGTGGTTTTGCTCAGATCGACGGCCTGGGCGAGGACCGGGGCCGCCAGCGCCGATGCTAAGATGGCGCCCGCAATGGCGAGTCTTCTCATGGTCTTCTCCTGTCGTTTTTCTGGCCCTTATTCTAGGCCCGTGCCTTCGATTTCACGTGCAGTCAAAAAGTACCCTGAAGGGCATGGATACCCGGCGGGGGTCGAGCCTGCCGGGCGTCGATCCCTTGAAGGGTACGGTTCGCCGTGAGTGCGTCTTTCGACGAGCCGTCGATCCCGCCGCGGCTGCGGCGACCGCTTGCGGCCCTGTGGATTTCGCTGGGGCTGCATGCGGCCGTGATCGCGTTGGTGCAGGTGGTGCCGCCAGAGGGCGTCAGCGTGGAAGCGCCGGTGATCGAGGTGCGCCTGGTGGCGCCACCCCCGGCGCCTGCGGTCAATGCACCGCCGTCGCCATCGCCTGTCGCGCCGGAGCCGGATGTCGCGTCCGCTGCGCGGCTGGCCCCGAGCCCTGCGCCGGAGGCCTTGCCCGTGGCGCCGCCACCGCCCGTTGTCCCGCCGCCCGCCGCCACGCCGCCGCATGACGCGCCGTTGCCTACGGCGCCGGCCCCTTCGCCGACAGCGGGTCCGGTGCCGGCCGCCGCGCTCACCAGTTCGGTCGACCTCACCTATTACAACGCGCGCGATCTCGATGTGCAGCCGCACGCGCTGCGTGTCATCCGGCCGGACTATCCGGCCGAAGCCGACCGCCAGCGCGTGTCCGGCACGCTCCGCCTGCAATTGAAGCTGGAAGCCGACGGGCGCGTCAGCGACATCGAGGTCGTGAGCGCGACGCCGCCCGGCGTGTTCGAGGACTCCGCGATCAAGGCGTTTCGCGATGCGCGTTTTGCGCCGGCACAGAAGAACGGCCGCCCGGTACGCGCGCTGGTGGTGATCGAAGTGGTGTACGACTGGGCGGGCCAGCCTCGCTAGGAGGGGGCAGACCGTATGCCTCAGGAATCGGGCGGCGCCGCAAGTCCTTGCAGGATGGGACAGTCGGGGCGGTGGTCGCCGTGGCAGGCCTGCGCCAGCGCGACCAGGGTGGCACGCATCTCGCTCAGCGCGGCGATGCGCGCGTCGAGGTCGGCGATATGGGCCTCGGCCAGATGTTTGACGTCGGCACTGGCGCGGCCGGGGTCGTCCCACAGCGACAGCAACTGCCGGATCTGCTCAAGCGAGAACCCGAGGTCGCGGGCGCGGCGGATGAAGCGCAGCAGGTGCACATCGCGTTCGTTGTATTGCCGGTAGCCCGAGAACGTGCGGTTGCTTTCGCGGATGAGGCCGATATGTTCGTAATGACGGATCATCTTGGCCGACACGCCGCTGGCGCGGGCGGTTTCGCCGATGTTCATGTGCGGGGCCGCCAGCGCTTGAGCGTGAGCGCGTTCGTGACCACGCTGACGCTGGAGAAGGCCATGGCCGCACCGGCGATCACCGGGTTCAGGAAACCGAATGCCGCGAGCGGAATGCCGACCACGTTGTAGACGAAAGCCCAGAACAGGTTCTGCCGGATCTTGGCGTAGGTGCGCTTGGAAATGTCGATGGCGTCGGCCACCAGCGCCGGGTCGCCGCGCATCAGCGTGATGCCGGCGGTGTGCATGGCGACGTCGCTGCCGGAGGACATGGCGATGCCGACGTCGGCCGCCGCGAGTGCGGGTGCGTCGTTGATGCCGTCGCCCACCATTGCCACGGTGTTGCCCGCAGTCTTGAGCTGGCTCACGTGCGCCGCCTTGTCGGCCGGCAATACCTCGGCCAGCACATTGTCGAGGCCCAGTTCGCGGGCCACCGCCTCGGCAGCGCCGCGATTGTCGCCGGTGAGCATGACGGTCGTGATGCCCTGTTCCCTCAGACGCGCCACGCCTGCGGTTGCGCTGGGTTTGACCGCATCGCCGAAGGCCAGCAAGCCGAGCGCATGATGATCGCGGGCGCGTGCCAGCCACGACACGCTGCGGCCTGCGGCTTCGTGTTCGGCGGCCTTGGCGTCGAGCGCGGCGGTGTCGACGCCGTTCTCGTTCATCAGGCGACGATTGCCCAGCCACCAGGTTTCGCCTGCCACCTCGCCGGCGATGCCGCGCCCCGGCAGCGCCTGTTGCGCACGCGCAGGTTGCGGCGGGATCGCGCGGGCCGCGCTTTCCTCCAGCACCGCGCGCGCCAGCGGGTGCTCGCTGCCGGCCTGCAATCCGGCAGCGATGGCGAGCACCCTGTTCTTATCGCTATCGTCGATCGCCAGGTAGGCCGCCACGTGCGGCGTACCGTCGGTGAGCGTGCCGGTCTTGTCGAACACCACCGTGCCGATCTTGTGCGCCAGTTCCAGCGCTTCGGCGTCCTTGATCAGGATGCCGTGGCGGGCGGCAACGCCGGTTCCTGCCATGATCGCGGTGGGGGTGGCAAGCCCCAGCGCGCACGGGCAGGCGATCACCAGCACCGCGACCGCGTTGAGGATGGCCTGTTCGGCGTTGCCGCCCAGCGCCCACCAGGCGACGAAGGTGATCAGGGCAATGCCCATCACCACCGGGACGAACACCGCGCTGACCTTGTCTACGAGTCTCTGGATCGGCGCCTTGGCGGCCTGCGCGTTCTCCACCAGGCGGATGATGCGCGCCAGCGTGGTTTCCGTTCCCACCGCCGTGGTGCGCGCCACCAGCACGCCCTGCGCGTTGATCGCACCGCCGGTCACCGTGTTGCCCGGCTGCTTGTCGACCGGCAGCGATTCGCCAGTGAGCAGGGATTCGTCGACCTGGCTCTCGCCTTCGACCACTTCGCCGTCCACCGGCACCCGCTCGCCGGGGCGGATCACCACGAGGTCGCCTACGCGTATCGCGTCGATGGGCATATCGCGATCGACGCCGTCGAGGCGCACGCGCGCGGTCGTCGGGCGCAGGGCCTGCAGCGCGCGGATGGCTTCGGTGGTCTGGCGCTTGGCGCGCGCCTCCAGCCATTTGCCGAGCAGAACCAGGCTGATCACCACGGCCGAGGCCTCGAAGTACAGGTGCATGGCGTCGGCATGCGTCAGCAGCAGGTACAGGCTCAGGCCATAGGCCGCGCTGGTGCCGACCGCCACCAAGAGATCCATGTTGCCGCTGCCGGCGCGCAGGGCTTTCCAGCCGGCGCGATAGAAGCGCGCGCCCAGCCAGAACTGCACCGGGGTGGCGAGCGCCAGCTGCAGCCAGCCCGGCAGCATCCAGTGCGCCCCCAACAGGCTGGCGAACATGGGGGTGATCAGCGGCAGCGACAGCCCGATCGCCAGCGCAACCGGCCACCAGTCGGGCAGGGTGCGCCCCGGGACAGTCGAGGGTGCTGCAGCGGTTTGCGGCAGTCGCGCCTCATAACCGGCGCGCTCCACTGCGGCAATCAGCGCGGCCGTCGACGTGCCCTGCGTGAGCTTCACTGTCGCCTGCTCGGTGGCCAGATTGACGCTGGCATCGAGCACGCCGGGTACTTTGTTCAAGGCTTTTTCCACCCGTGCCGAACAGCTTGCGCAGGTCATGCCGATGATGTCGAGTTTCAGCGATTCGGTCGGCACGCTGAAGCCGGCCTTCTCGATGGCACGCTGCACCGACGCCATATCGGTGTCGCCCACAACCGTCGCGATCTCGGTCGCCAGATTGACGGTGGCCTCGGTCACGCCCGGCAGTTGCTTGAGCACTTTTTCCACCCGCGCGGCGCAGCTCGCGCAGGTCATGCCCTGGATGCCGACAGATAATGGGTTGGTCATGTGCAAACTCCTGTGGATACGGTTGAGTGCACCATAAACCTTGCCATCATGGCAAGGTCAAGCCAATCTGCCGCGGGTCAGATCAAGGGGCGGGCACGCAGCGGCAGGGCATAGTAATCGGCGAGCCGAGCCATCGCAGCCGGGTTGATGAGTCTTAGGCGGCCATTGCCAAGGGTATAGAGCCCCATCGTCTGCAGACGTTTCAGGGTCTTGTTGGTGTGCACCAGCGACAGGCCGAGGGCGTCGGCGATGTGTTGCTGGTTCAGCGGAAGGGGCACGCCGTCGGGGCCGGCCAGGCCGATGTGCTCAGCACGTTTGTATAGATGGATCAACAGCATGGCAATACGTTCTGCCGCCGAACGTCGTCCCACCGACAGCAGATTTTCGTCGACGATCAATTCCTCAGCCGCGGACAGCCATGTGATGTCGAATCCCAGTCCCGGGTGGGTGCGGTAAATGTCCCACAGGCGCTCATTCGGAAAAACGCACAAGGAGACGTCGGTCAATGCCTCGACACCGTGCGGCGAGGCCTGCCCCAGTTGATGCTGCAGGCCAACGAAGTCGCCCGGCAAAAGAAAATTGAAAATCTGGCGCCGGCCGTCGCTCAGCGTGCGGTAGCGGAAAGCCCAGCCTGACAACAGTGTATAGAGCGTGTTGCTGGCACCACCTTCGCGCACGATTACTTTGCCTGCCCGCACCGGTGTCTGGCGTTGCTTGATGGCCTGGATAAATTCGATTTCCGCTTCGCTATTGGCGGAAAACGCGCCGGTTTTGCGCAAAGGGCAGGCGCTGCATGGGATTGGCTGATTCATCAATCGATACCGGTAAACGGGCCGAAGGAATCGTAAGGGATTTCGCGTAACGGCAGGTATGTCTTTTCACATTGCCGCTATCTCGGCCATCGATTATGTTGCACTTCCGCTACCGGAAACCCATCGCATGCCCAATGTCTATCAATTGATCTATCTGAGCCGCCTGACCGAGGCGGCCTCGCCTGCCTGTGTGGCAGAAATTGTACGGATGGCGCGCCAGCGCAATCTGGCTTCCCACATCAACAGCCTGCTTGTATTCGACGGCTGGCGCTTTTGCCAGACGCTCGAGGGCGAGTATGCGGCAGTATGCGACCTGGCCGATCGCATTCGTATGGATGAACGACATACCGGCTTCCGGGTGCTGTATCGGGCGGAATCGACGGCAGTGAATCTGTTTGGCCGGAGCAGTCTCGACTATGCCCTGAGCTATGACGATGGCCTGAGCTGCCTCGAAGCAGCACGTGGTCCGGAAGCCCTTGCCCTGCTCTCCGGGCTGTTGCCCGGACTGGATCGGGAGCCGGTCCGCCCCGATCAGTAAATTCCTACCGGTATTTTTCGGCTGATTCCTACGCGGGCTTGCAACTGCCTCCGACTGCAGCCGCCCCGCCACTCATCCACACTGCCCCTACAGGCTCGGACCGGCTCCATCTCGCCGCAGATGCGGAGGGCGAGCCGTGGTCTGCCATGCCGGCATCCGCCGGGCGTGCATTCTGGACAGGAGAAACATGTCATGAAACCCAATACGAGCAAATCCGGAATACAGGGCGAGGGCGATTACGACTCTGCCAAAAAATACGATGAGCAAGCGCGTGCCTTTGCCGAGTCCGGCAAGGTCGAGCAGGCGGCGAAAGCGGCCGCACCGCGCAATGCACAGGAGAAGGAGGACATGCGCAGGGCCGAAGCCGAAGGACGATCGCACGCCAAGATCGATCCAAAAGGCAGTAAGGACAATGGGTCGCCCAGTCGTCCCAAGCCGGTCAAGGAAGCGCCCGGAAAGCATCCTCAAGGACGCAACCCCGCTCCTGAAAAGCTGCCCGGACGTTGAGCCCTCCGCTTTGTCACGCGTTGAATTTATCCAATGAATCAGGAGATACCCATGAATATGTTTTCATCCAGCCCCATCCTTTCATCCAGTACGATCTCGGGCGACAAGGTCGTCAATCGCCAAGGCGAGGATCTGGGCGACATCAAGGACCTGATGATCGATGTCGATAGCGGTCGCGTCGCGTATGCGGTTCTGGAATTCGGCGGTTTCCTCGGCTTAGGCAGCAAGTTGTTTGCCGTCCCCCTTTCGGCGATGGAAGTCGATCCGGAAAACCACCGCTTCATCTTCGACCAGAGCAAGGAAACGCTGAAAAACGCACCCGGGTTCGACAAGGACAACTGGCCGAATTTCTCCGATCGCGATTGGGGTACGAATGTCCATGCGCATTATGGCGTCCGCCCGTACTGGGAGTGATGGACTTCCGTCCTTGTCTGTATGGAGAGGGGCGGCGTCTTCTATCCGCCGGGCGGGATTGCCCGCAGGATTTTCCGGCTTATTCGAGGAGTTCACATGAACAGTACGAGCCACTGGGGCGTCTGCATGTCTTGCAAATGGTGGCAGATCGAACCGAGTGCCCATCTGGAGAGCGCAACCCACGGCCTGTGCATCGACGCAACGCTCCAGCCTTATATGTTGCGCGTATCGGGTCGCAGCGGATGTACCCGCTTCGCGCAGGGCGAACCAGCACGAGCCGAAGGCTCCGGAGCGTGTCCGCCCACCGCGGAGCCGGTTCGTTGAAGCGTGCGGGCCATCGTCCCTTCCGGTTAGCCGGAGAGTGGGGGCCGATACAGCGTGATCACGCAGAGGAAGGAGGCCGTCATGCCAAGAGGAAGCAAAGCGAAGTACACCGACAAACAGAAACGCCAGGCTGAGCACATCGAAGACAGCTACCGCGAGCGCGGTGTCCCGCAGGATGAAGCCGAAGCGCGTGCTTGGGCCACCGTCAACAAAATGACGGGAGGAGGCAAGAAAAGCGGTTCGGGGCGAGGCAAGGAAATCGATCCGTCTCCCGCCAGGTCGGGCGGCAGAAAGGGTGGCGCTGCCTCTGCCGCGCGCACGGCAGCCGAACGTAGTGCCTCGGCGAAGAAGGCTGCCCAAACACGCGCCCGTCATGCCGCAGCCAAGAAGCCGGAAGCCGAACGGTCTGGATGAAATCGACGCGCGATCTCTTCCGCAGCGAACCCCCAGAAGGGCGGTTACCGAGCGTCCCGCTGGCGCGTCCGGACCGGAAACGGGCGCCCAGTTGTCCGTCAGCGAGAACCTACATTGCCGTGCCGGGAAACTTACAGTTTTATCGGCAGTGTCGGATACCGCCCTCCCTGCGCAGGAATTAACGTTCAAAACACCGAATCGAGCGTGAGGCCGGCGGCACGAGTCTCTGCTCATGGCGCGCCAATCCGATTGGGTCGTGTTCAAACCCATTATTGAAGGAGATATCCATGAAGCTCAATCCCGCAATATTCCTGGCGCTCGGTTTTGCCGTTTCTGCCGCCGGGCCGCTGTATGCCGCCGATTCAAGCGGCCACCAACAGGATCAATCCAGTACGTCGACCGGCATGACAAGTGACGCGACCCAAAAGAACTACCAGGATGCCCTGGATAACTGCAAGAAAAAGACCGGGGCGGCCAAGTCAAAATGCATGAAAAGCGCAGCTGAGGAAAAGTGCAAGGATCTGACTGGAACGGCAAAGTCGACGTGTATGAAGGATGCGACGAGCAAACATCCCCGTTCGTCCGTCGATTCACCGGGCATGAAACGCCAGCAGGATGGCGGTCGCACCGATATGCCGGGTGAGTCCCCCATGGGAGGACCCACTGACGGCTCATCCGGGCAGCCCGGCTCGCCAGCCGGTTCGTCCAACGGTTCTTATAAATAGCGATCGCACGGAGGTCGTGGCCCCAGAGGCCGCTCTCCGCGTGCGCCACGTTCTTTCCTATCGGTGCACGCCTGTGCACAGGGCATGAGGCGTGTGGGGCGTCAGCATCTGCCTACATCGCCGAGAACGGAAACTGACAATTTTCTCGGCGAATGCGGATGGTGGACACAAGCCGCGGGACCTAGAGTGGTGATCACGCCGAGCCGACCGACAGGCAGCATGCCAGCCATCGGACGCTCCGGCCAGTTCGCCACCCAAATCCACTTGAAGGAGTTTGAAATGAAATTACGCAACGCGATGTTCATTGCCTTGGGGCTCTCCGCCATGGCTCCGCTCTATGCCGCCGATATGAAGGATGTCATGGAAGATCGAGCCGAGGCCCGCCACGACGCCGCCAAGAATCAGGCAGAAAGGAACTACGACATAGCCAAGGACAATTGCAAAAAAATGGCTGGCAATGCGAAGGACGTATGCATGAAGGATGCGAAGGCCGCCTATGTCGGCGCCAAGGCCCAGGCCAAGGCAGATGAGAAAGCGACCGATAGCCAGGCCGAAGCCAACGAAGACAAGATGAAAGCCGACTACAAGGCCGCCAAGGAGCGTTGCGACAGCCTGTCGGGCAGCGCGAAGGATGCCTGCGTCAGCGAGGCGAAAATGAAATACATGCAATAGCAGGCGAGTTCCGGTGTGCGTCCCCTGGCGCCTATCAGCGGATCGGGCGCCACGTCGCGACCGGACGACTTCCCGATCCCCCCGCCCGCTGTTCTTGCGGACGAACCCTGATCGCATAGAAGAGAGAGTCCATGACCAAGCCGAAGAATACGTCCCCTACGCCCGCGAAAAGGAATACCGCCCCGCATCCGTTCGAGCAGGCGGGTAACGGTGGCGAATTGCATCAGACGACCGACCAGCGCGGTCATTCGCTCACGACCAATCAGGGCGTGGTGATTGCGGACGATCAGAATTCGCTCACCGCCGGCGAACGGGGGCCGACGCTGCTCGAGGACTTTGTCCTGCGGGAGAAAATCACCCACTTCGACCACGAACGCATCCCCGAGCGGATCGTGCATGCGCGCGGCTCGGGCGCGCACGGCTATTTCCAGGCTTATCGCGATCTTGGCGAACTGACCTGCGCGGCCTTCCTGCGCAACCCGGATGTGCTGACGCCCGTGTTTGCACGCTTCTCCACGGTCGCCGGCGGGGCGGGATCCGTCGATCTGCCGCGCGACGTGCGTGGGTTTGCCGTCAAGTTCTACACGGAAGAAGGCAATTTCGATCTGGTGGGCAATAACATCCCGGTGTTCTTCATCCAGGATGCGATGAAATTTCCCGATCTGGTCCACGCCGCCAAAATGGAACCCGACCGCGGCTATCCCCAAGCGGCGACTGCGCACGACACGTTCTGGGATTTCGTTTCCCTCATGCCCGAGAGCATGCACATGATCCTATGGGCCATGTCCGATCGGGCGGTCCCGCGTTCGCTGCGCATGATGGAAGGGTTCGGGGTCCATACCTTTCGCTTTGTCAGCGCGGAGGGAAAGTCGATTTTCGTCAAGTTCCACTGGCGTCCCCGCATCGGCTCGGCTTCCGTCCTGTGGGACGAGGCCGTGAAGATTTGCGGCGCAGACCCCGACTTTCACCGGCGCGACCTGTACGAGGCGATCGAGCGCGGCGACTTCCCGGAATGGGAGCTGTCGGTGCAGACATTCGACGAGGCCACCGCCGAGTCCTTGCCCTTCGACGTACTGGATCCGACCAAGCTGATTCCGGAAGAAACCCTGCCGTTGCAGCCGATCGGGAAAATGGTGTTGAACCACAATCCCGACAATTTCTTTGCCGAGACCGAGCAGGTCGCCTTCCATCCGGGACATGTCGTTCCAGGCATCGATTTCAGCGACGACCCCCTGCTGCAGGGGCGGCTCTTTTCCTATCTCGACACCCAGCTGTCTCGGCTTGGCGGTCCCAATTTCCATCAGCTGCCCATCAATCGGCCGCGCTGTCCGATGCACAACTTCCAGCGCGATGCCCTCATGCAGACGGACGTTCCCCTGGGGCGGGTGAACTACGAGCCGAACAGCCTTGCACCCGAATCGCCGAAAGAAAATCCGGCCGCCGGATTTGCCACGCATCCTGCCACCCAAAGCGGCGATAAGATGCGAGTGCGACCGGAGTCCTTCAAGGACCATTACAGCCAGGCGCGCCTGTTCTACCGTTCGATGACCGCGCCGGAACAGGACCATATCGCCAGCGCCTTTGCCTTCGAGCTCGGCAAGGTGGAAACCGTCGCCATACGTCGCCGCATACTCGGCCATCTCTGCCATGTCGATCCGGAACTGTGCGACAGGGTGGAGCGGGGGCTGGGCATGGAAGGTCAGGCCGACGCGATTGCTCCGGCTGCACCCCCGGTCGATCTGGATATTTCCCCAACCCTCAGTCTGTTGGCGAAGGCCAAGCCCACGCTGGAAGGCCGCAAGATCGGCGTCCTGGTCAGCGAGGGCTGCGACTCCGCCATTCTGGATGCCCTGCAGACCGCGGCCGAGACCGAAGGTGCGGTTCTGGAACTGATCGGTCCGCATGTCGGCGAGATCAAATCCCGCTCTGGCCAGATACTCACGCCGCACCATGCCGTGGCGGCCGCTCCCTCGGTCCTGTTCGATACGGTCGTTCTAGCCATTTCCGGGCCGGCCGTCGATGCCATGAAGCAGAAGGCGGCGGTGATGAATTTCATTCTCGATGCCTATGCGCATCTGAAAATCATCGGCTACACACCCGATGCGATGCCTCTTCTGGACCGGGCTGAAGCCGCAATCGACGACGGCATCGTGGAGATAGATGCCCGAGGAGGCGTGACCTCCTATATCGACGCAGCCAAATACGGACGCGTCTGGTCGCGAGCCGTGCTTGTCCAGGCATAGCGCCCGCTGGCCACTCTCACTCAACCTTTGAATGGAGCCCCTATATGAATTTTCCGCAACGTACTTTCCCTTCCTCGACCCTGGCGACATCCGGCGGCATCAGTACGGCCATGCTCGAGAACATGAGTTTCCCCTACGAACTTCCAGCCTTGCCTTATGCCATGGATGCGCTGAGCCCGGTCATTTCCGAAAACACGCTCAGGTTCCACCATGGCAAGCATCATCAAACCTATATCGATGCCCTCAACAAGGCGATCGACGACACCGAGTTCCAGGCCATGCCGATCAAGGCCATGATCCTGGCCGCCGGCGCGGGCGGAAAAACCGAGATTTTCAATAATGCGGCGCAGGCCTGGAACCATGCGTTCTACTGGGACAGCCTCTGCGAAAGAGGAGGAGGCGATCCGCCGCCCATCCTGAAGCAGATGATCGACGCATCCTTTGGTTCGGTCGAGGCGTGCCGTCAGGAACTCCTGCATGCCGCCGTGACCCAGTTCGGAACCGGTTGGGCCTGGCTGGTTCTGGAAGGCAAGAAAATCAGCGTGATGAAGACCAAGGACGCGGATACGCCACTGACGTCGGGCATGAAGCCTCTGCTCGCCATTGACGTATGGGAACACGCGTATTACCTCGATTACCAGAACCGGCGCAAGGATCATGTGGCCGGAGTCATCGACAAACTCATCAACTGGAAGTTTGCCGCCGACAATCTCGCCTGAAACCCGAAGCCATCACGCCAAGGAATTAATCCCATGAATAACAGCGAAAGCATCACCCGCGACGGAGAGATCCCGATTTACGACGCGGTCAGGCACCTCACGCGGGACGAGGTCGAGAAGACGGTCCGGGATAACGCAGCCACCCGAGATTTTGACGTCACCGACGAACACATGAGCGTGATCCATTCCCTGATCGAACACTACAAACAGGATTGCAGGTCGCGCGACTGTCTTGCCGCGCACGAACACATGCGCTTCCTTGAGGAAGCGTATGAGTTCAAGGGGGGCGGAAAATATCTGTACCGGCTGTTCGACGCCGTGCCAGGCACGCGCGGCGTCCTCATGCCGATTCATGAGCTCGCAGGATTGCCTATCCTCAGGCTGGAACAAGACAAGGGATTCGGAACGGCGTTCTGAACGGATAAGCACCCATTGCCAGGTGCGTCGCTCAGTGAAGCCGATCCGGTTGCTCGATGACACCGCGCGCGAAGACAGCGGTCACCCTGTCGCTCGTGGCGGTGGCAGCCCTGCTCGTGGGGGCGGCGAGCGTGCGGAACTGGAATGGTCTGCGCGAACCGATTGCTCATGCGGTTCACGTCAAGACGGGCCGCACCTTGCGGATCGGGGGTGATCTCGACATTGGATTGCGATGGCCGTATGTGCAGGTTCGCGCGGCCGAGGTGACGTTTTCCAATCCATCCTGGGCCAGGCGGACGAACATGATCGAAGTGCGACATGCGACGGTCGACATCGCCATTTTCCCGCTCTTTCGCGGCCGGATCGTGTTTCAGGATGTACAGCTCGATCATGCCACGCTCGCCTTTGAAAAGAGCGGGGACGGCCGCAGGAACTGGCTGCTCGATCAGCGTCAACGCGACAGCGAGGCCCGTGTCGCCATCCGGCATCTTGCTGTCCGCGACGGGCGCGTCGAGTACGACGAGCCGGCGCAGGATACGCGTCTAAGCGCCAGGATCGCGACCGCGAAGCGCGGGCCGGACGGCGCATCCGCGCCGTTGACGTTCACCGTGCAGGGGCGCTACAAGGGCGAGTCCCTTGTCGCCCAGGGCGCCGGTGACCCCGTGCTGGCGTTGCGCGACAAAACGCGGCCGTACCATCTGAATGTGTCCGGGAGGATCGGCCAGACCGCGGTCGGCGCAGACGGCCACATCACCGATCTGCTCAAGCTGTCCGCGGTCGATCTCCAGATCGTGATCAGTGGCGCCAGCCTTGCGCAACTCTATCCATTGGTCGGCGTCGTCTTCCCGGATACGCCGCCCTATCGAACTCACGGCCGCCTGGTGCATGGTCCCCGCCAGTGGCGTTACGAAAAATTCACCGGCGAAATGGGCAGAAGCGATATCGCAGGCAGTCTCAGCGTCGACACGGGGGGCAGGCGTCCCATCCTGGTTGCCAGACTCGATTCGACGCGCCTCGACATTTCCGATCTGGGACCCCTCGTCGGGGCCGGGCGCGCAAACGAAGGGGCTGCGGCGGCCCAACGTGCACCAGCCGGCATCTTGCCTCGCAAGGCCTTTCGGACCGAGCGTTGGAACCATATGGACGCGGATGTGACCCTCACTGCCGGATCGATCGATCGCCCGGAAGCGTTGCCGCTCCATCGATTGTCGACGCGTTTGCGGTTGCAGGACGGGCGCCTGAGGCTGGACCCCTTACAGTTTGATGTGGCAGGTGGGACGCTGGCGGGCGCCGTGAGGCTGGATGGCCGTGCATCGCCTATACAGGCTGCGGCGACACTCCAGGCGCGCAAGCTCCAGTTGGCCCAGTTGTTTCCTGCCCTCGATCGTTCGACGGCGAGCATCGGCGAGTTCAATGGAAACATCGATCTAAAAGGGAAGGGCGATACCGTCGCAACGATGCTCGGGAGCGCGAACGGGCAGGTGTCGCTTCTGATTGAGGACGGTGAAGTCAGCAAACTGATGATGGAAACGGTGAGCCTTCACCTGCTGGAAATGCTGCAACTGAAAGTCACCGGCGACGAACCCGTCCGGATCCGCTGCGGAATCGCCGATTTCGCGGTGAAGCAAGGCGTCATGGAGCCCGACATCCTGGTTCTCGATACCGACGTCAGTCGCATCGACGGAAGCGGGCGGATCGATCTCGGGCAGGAACGCCTCGACCTCACCGTCGTGCCGAAAAGCCGAAAGACCAGTCTGGTCGCATTGCGTACGCCCATCCACGTGCAAGGCAGCTTCGCCCGTCCGCAGGCCAGCCTGGACAAAGGCAAGCTGGCCATACGCGGCCTCGGTGCGCTTGCACTGGGCGCGGTCAACCCCGCGCTGGCACTTCTCCCCCTGATTGATGCCGGGCGCAACGCCGACAGTGAGTGCCGACGCCTGATCGGGGAGGTAAGAATGCCCGGTCGTTAACCGCCCGAATCCGCTGGTAACGCCGTATAACCTCATTCACCAATCCCTGTCGGAGGCATGATGGACAATACGCACGAAACCCCTGTCGACGTTGCGCGAGGCCGGGGAGAAAGCGGTTTCGCCGAGACGCCGGAACCCGCCCGGATTTCCACTGACATCCATAGCCTTCCGCTCATCCTGCTGACCGTATTCGCGAGTGTATTCATTCTCGACTGGGCCGAGGATTTCTTCATTCCGCTGGTCCTGGGCATCATCATCAGCTATGCGCTTTCCCCGCTGGTCAGGCAGTTGCAGACATGGCATGTGCCGCGCGCGGTCGGGGCCGCGGTATTGTTGCTCATGATCGTGGGCGGCAGCGGTTTCATGGCGTATTCGCTGCAGGATGAAACAGCGAGCATGATTGAAACCCTGCCCGCGGCGGCGCAGAAATTTCGTCATACCCTGAACCAGGAATGGCGCGGTTCCAAGGGCGCGATTGATAAGGTACAAAAAGCGGCGGATCAGATCGAACATGCCGCGAGCGAGACGGCTGCGGCGACGTCGCCGGCGCCGCGCGGGGTGACCCGCGTCCAGATCGAGCAGCCCAAGCTCAATATCCGGGACTATCTGTGGAATGGCACCCGAGGCGCGTTGTCCTTCCTGAGCCTCGCTGTGATGGTGTTGTTCCTGGCCTACTTCCTGATGCTTTCGGGCGACACGTTCCGGCGCAAGCTCGTCAGGCTCTCGGGTCCAACCCTCAGCAGAAAGAAGATCACTGTCCAGATGCTGGACGAGATCAGCGTCCAAATTCAGCGTTATCTGCTGGTTCAGGTCTTCACCAGTATTCTCGTCGGGATCACAAGCTGGCTCGCCTTTCTCTGGATCGGCCTAGAGCATGCTGCCGTGTGGGGTGTTGCAGCGGCCATCCTCAACCTCGTTCCCTACCTGGGTGCGATCATCATCATCGGCGGGACGGCGCTGGTGGGTTTTCTGCAATTCGAGAGCATGAGCATGGCGCTGACGGTCGCTGCGATCTCGCTTGCCATCCACGGCCTGGAAGGAAATTTGCTGACGCCCTGGCTCACCGGCCGTGCGAGCCGTATGAATGCGGTGGTGGTCTTCGTCGGTGTGTTGTTCTGGGGATGGTTGTGGGGTGCGTGGGGACTCTTGCTCGGCATGCCGATCATGATGGTCATCAAATCGGTATGCGATCGCGTCGAGGAATTCAAATCCGTTGGCGAATTCATGGCGGGCTAAGGCTTCCGGAGGAGCCTGCCTGCCCGGCGTGCCTCCTTTTCTGCCCTGCGATCCGCATGCGATCAAGGTCATCCGACACGCGCTTCCTTCATTCCTACATGCGGAAGCGTTTCCTTCTTATACCTGTAGCCACGGACCGTGCTTAAAGTGAACGTGTAGCTATCTGCTGTCGTCAACCGCATCCACGAGTCGGTATTGGCGAAAGGATCCTGCCATCCAGTACGGGTCTCCACGGCCGTGGCGAGGGTTTCCGTTGAGCGGACAGATAGCTACACCACGGCGGAAGGCGTGCAGGACCATCCGGATTTTTCTTGAACTTGAAAGCGTAGAGGGAAGTGGTCTTTCTATTTCGATTCCATGACAACCGGGAAGGAGCAACACATGAAGCGAGTGAATCATATGGCGGCAGGCATCTTTTTGCTGGCCCAGGCATTCTCCGGAGTGGCTTTTGCCGCGTCGGTCACCCTCAATGGCGATAGCGTTGATTTCACGTTCGACGATACGCTGATGGGGCTCTTTGGCCAGCCCGTTCTGAGCGGCGACACCCTGTCTTTCACGCCGGTGGATTTCCAGGCGTCGTCGACCAACGGCGCGGGTTATACGCTTGCCGCCAATACCGCCAACATCCAGATGACAGCCCACAACGGCTATTCGTTCTCAAGCATCGTTCTTGCCGAACGGGGCGATTACATGCTGCTTGGCGGCGGCAGTACGGCTGACGTCGCAGGTCAGGTACGGGTCTATGACGTGCTCGATCCTGCGAAGGACGCGACGACCAGCATAGCGCCCGATGCAGCCATGGATCAGACGGGGGACAGCACACACCCGTGGACCGCTTCCGCATCCACCGATCTGTCCGGATGGACCGGTACCCGGGCAGTGAATGTGTCGTTCCAGAATCTTCTCGTGGCATCGACGAGCGGATCGTCATCACTGGCCTATGTGGACAAGAAATATGGTGGCTTGACGGCTGCCACGGCTGCGGTGACGCCCGTTCCCGAAGCGCAGGTCAGCGCCATGATGCTGGCCGGGCTTGGGTTGATCGGCTGGAGGATCAGGCGTCGCCGTATTTGATATCACGGGATGCAAGGCCGGAAGCCGATTGATTGGCTGAGGATCGGCCGAAACAGCGGTCGCCCCGATCGGCTCCGCATCCATTAACCAGCAAAAAGGAAACCATCATGAATGCCAGCAAATTATTTGCAGCCATGCTCGCCGTCAGCACCTTGACGATGGGCGGGTGTGCGGTGACGCGTGAGCAGTCGACCGTCGGACAGTATGTGGACGATTCGACGATTACGACCCAGGTCAAGGCCCGGTTTGCGGAAAGCCCTGTGGTCAGCGCCATGGCGATCAAGGTTGAAACGCTGAACGGGACCGTCCAGCTCTCCGGCTTTGCCAAGAATGCGACGGAACGGGATACGGCCGAATCGATTGCCCGCAAGGTGCCGAATGTGAAGGCGGTCAAGAACGACATCGTCGTCAAGCCGTAAGCAGTGGGCGCGCGCCAGATCCCTTGGCGCGCGATGGTGTAGTGCATGTTGAAAAGGAGAGAATCATGAATTGGGACATTATTGAAGGCAACTGGAAGCAGGTGAAAGGCAAGTTCAAGGAACAGTGGGGCAAGCTCACTGACGACGATTTCGACGCCATCGAGGGCCGTCGCGATCAGCTCACCGGAAAGATCCAGGAACGCTATGGCGTGACCCGCGATGACGCCGAGAAGCAGGTCAAGGAATGGCAAGGCAAGGCCAAGGACGACTGGTTCCATTGAATCGTCCGTCGACGGTCTCCATAGAAACGGCAGGCAGGCGGGGCCGGCTCGATGTCAGAGCCCTCCGTTGCGCCGCCGCACCATGACGCCCCATGATCACGATCCGCACAGGCCAGGCGCCGGCGATGCTGGATCGCCAGACCTTCGGCCAGCGATTCCGTCTGGCCTATGCCGATCCCTTGTACGAGCAAGTTGCCGACGCACTCGAACGCGTCGAGGAAGTCGCCTGGCAGGCGTATGTCGCAGGCAGAAAATCGCCTCGCACCGAGCGTGCCGGTGCGGATTTCGAGAACCCCGATTTCGAACTGTCGAGCGAATGGCTGGCTACCCGGCGCCGTTTGCTGCAGGCACAGGAGAAATGGAGCTGCCCGGAGACGCCTTCACGCGTCCTGCTGGTTTGCGGTGCGGCCCGGAACGACGGGACCTGTCCCGGCGAGATGTCGAAGACGTTTCGCCTGCTCAGCCGCATTCGGGAAATCGTCATGCAGGACGGGGCGGAGACCGACGTGCTCGACCTCAGTCTCCTGGTGTCCGAGTATGGCCGCCGCATCCACCCGTGCAAAGGCTGCGTGTCCACCGCCATGCCGTTGTGTCACTGGCCCTGTTCCTGCTATCCGAACCACGGGCTGAATCAGGCGAACGACTGGATGGCGGAGATCTATGAGCGCTGGGTGGCCGCCCATGCCGTCGTCATCGTCACGCCGGTTTACTGGTACCAGAGTCCGAGCGCGCTCAAATTGATGATCGATCGTCTGGTGTGCGCGGATGGGGGAAATCCCGATCCCACACGCACGGCCGGCAAGGATCCTGTCCGGGCCAAGGACCTGGAAATGGCCGGATGGAGTTATCCCAAGCATCTGGCGGGTCGAGTGTATGGACTGATGGTGCACGGCGACGTGGCGGGGACAGAAGGTTCACGCCGTGCGCTGGCCGACTGGCTCGACTGGATGGGATTGATCGATGCCGGACCCCAGGCGCGACTCGATCGCTATATCGGCTACTACGAACCGTATGCCAACAGCCATGAAACGCTGGACCGGGATTCGGCCGTGCAGGAGGAAGCCGGCAATGTCGGCCGCTCGGTCATGCATGCGGTGAAGGCCCTGCGTGGTGGGAAATGGACATCCTGTCGGCCGGCCGGGCGTAATCCCCGTCCCAAATAGATCGCGCGGATGCGGCCTGGAACCGGCGAATACCGGCATCGCGTTTCCCCACCGCACGGACGGATCGGTATCCACGAAAGGAGCGACCATGAGAATCAAGCATGTGATATTCGGCGAACGGTCATTGACCAAGGTGGCCGGCCTCTTCATGAACCGGAGCGGGGCGGAAGATGCCGCGCAGCAAGTGAAACGGACGGCGGGTCTCGACGATACCCAGGTCAATCTGGTGGGCCCGCCCGATGGAGACGCTCCCGGCAGCCCTGCATTTTCCAGCAAGCTGGAACCCGAACAGGCGGGCATCTGGCGTACCCTGGTGAGAGCGCACGTAGCCTCCGGAACCGCGGGCATCGCGGTAGGCATCCTTCTTTATCTAGGGTTCATCGTGGCGGGCAACCCCGCGGTCATGAGCACGCCCGGCATGAGCCTGATGGCCTTTGTTTTCTTCGGCGGGCTGCTCGGGCTTCTGGTTGGCGGCTTGCTGACGGTGCGTCCCGACCATCTCCTCGTGATCACGTCCGTGCGACGGGCCATTCGAAAGGGCCGCTGGGCCGTGGTCATTCATCCCGTGACGCAAGCCCAGATCGACCGGGCCGTGAACGAACTCCGTGGGCGCGGCTATCGCGTCGTGCGTAGCCTGTGAAGGCAGCCATGCCCAGGTTCGCATCAGGCACAGGCATGGCGAATGGGAGGGAACGGTGGCATGGATTGGCGTTCAGTTTTCGTTCCCTCTATCCCACTTCTGGAGATCGTACTTCGCGGTACGGTGATTTATCTTTTTCTCTTTTTCATGCTGCGGGTCTCGCGGCGTGAGATGGGTGGAATGGGGATTTCGGACCTGCTGGTGGTGCTTGTCGCCGATGCTTCGCAAAACGCCATGGCCAGTGAGTACAAGTCGATCACCGAGGGACTTGTACTGGTGGCGACGATCGCATTCTGGGACTTCTTTCTGGACTGGATCGGTTACCGGTTTGCCTGCGCCGAACGCTTCCTTCGCCCTGCTCCGCTTCTCTTGATCAAGAATGGTCGTCTGCTCAGGCAAAACATGAAACGCGAACTGATTCGGGAAGAAGAACTGATGGCGAAGTTGCGTGAACACGGTATCAGTGAACGCGGTTGGCGGAAATCAGTCAATGCTATCTGGAAGGCGACGGGCGAATCAGCGTCATCAAACGTGCGTCCACCTGAGTAAAACGGCTTACGTCATACATTCAGAATTTGCAAAGTGCCGCGCAGCGCGTCGATAGCGTGGCTAGAGCAACCGACTTTTTCTGCTTCGCGTGCGTGGCCAGGAAGGCCTTCTCATGTTCATATCCTGCGTGGCTGCTGTTACGGCTTGCCGTGGTGCGTACCGGGGTAGGCCTTGCTGCGCAATTCATGCCGGGCCTGCTTCGCCAGGTCCGTGTAACGGGCCCGGATGCGTTCCAGATCCTCCGGCTCGAGCTCTTCCAGATCGAGCAGAGAGTTGTGCGCGTCGTGCGCCGTGCGAATCAGTTCGTCGAGCTTGATCTGCATCGCTTCGGCGTCACGGTTTTGCGTGTTCTGGATGAGGAACACCATCAGGAACGTGATGATGGTGGTGCCGGTATTGATGACAAGTTGCCAGGTGTCGTTGAAATCGAAGAAGGGCCCGCTCAGCCCCCAGACAACGACGATGCACAGGGCAATCATAAACGCACGGGGCCCCCCCATCATGCGGGCTGCAGTCTGGGCGAAGCGCGAAAACCGGCTGCCGTTGTTGAGAGCGCTCATTTTGCTTTCCGGGGCGGAAGCACACCGCACCCGGCGCCCACGGTTTCCTTGTCGCAATATTGCGTGGATGGGTTACGCCCCGGGCTGTGTCTCATTGCGATCCTTTTGCGCGTTTTCGCACATCGTGCCGGTATGTTAGGGAGAAAGATGTGTCCCCATCACCAGTCACCGCCGAGCACTTTGTAGGAGGCTTCCCATCTGCGTGTGGGCGCATCCCGATAGCGCGTGCGGAGCACCTGCATGCACGTTTGCGCGGCGAAAGCCGACATGGGGCTGCACTAGAATCAGCACATACAAAGAGGACGCCTACGCATGGCCGGAAGAAATAGTCGGAGTCGGTGGCGGATGCGTTATCTGCGGGTTCCCATCCGCGCCGGCCGGAGCTGGGCGGCACACCGCCTGACGACGCATGGCGCAGCGCTGGCCTATTACGCCGTCTTCGCGCTCTCGCCCATACTCGTCATCGCCGTGTCGATCTCCGGCCTGTTTTTTGGTCGGGATGCCGTCGAGGGACGGATCGTGGTCCAGATGGAAGGCTTACTGGGCCACGCGGGCGCCAGTCTGGTGCAGAGACTGTTGGAAGCGAGCTATCTGTCCGGCCAGAGCGGCATTGCGATCCTGCTTGGGCTCGCTGGCATGCTGATGGGCGCCACGGGGCTGTTCGTTGAAATGAGCGTGGCCTTCGAACGGATCTTCGGCGCGAAACGCGAGTACCGTCACGTGATGACAGTGCTGCTGATGGATCGCCTGCGCGGGCTGGCCATCCTCATCGGCGTCGGCTTTTTGCTCATCGTCTCGCTGCTGGCAAGTACCGCGACCATTGCATTGGGCAACTATCTCACCCGCGGCTTCGGTACCTGGTTAGGACTGGCCGGCGTGTTCCAGACCCTGGTCTCGCTGGCCTCCATGACCGCGCTGGTGCTGCTGCTCTACCGCCTGCTCATACCGGTACGGCTTCCGCGCCGCATTCTGCTGACGGGTGCCGCGGTATCCGCGGTGCTGTTCGAGGTGGGCAAATGGGGAATCGGACTGTATCTGGGCCGAGGGGCGATCATGAGCACGTTCGGGGCGGCCGGTTCGCTGGCGGTGATCCTGCTGTGGGTCTATTACGTTTCGCTGATCATGCTCTACGGAGCGGAGGTCACCCACCAGTTGTATCGCCTGCATCGGATCCACCAGCGGGCGGCAGGATGTGTCGCTCGCGTCAGTCGATGAAGCAGCGCCCGTAAGGAAGACCATGGCGAAAATCGGGTCAGGCAAGCGCCGGATAGGGCGCCATTCAGATCGCCCCCAGACTGCTTCCGCGATGATCCGGTTTTCGCTGAGCAGGCCCGACCGGCTTCAGCCAGCCAACGCCTCCGCATCCGTCATCAATTCTTCCTTGCGGGCTTGCAAGATGTCACGCATTTTCACCAGGTCGACTTTCGACGCACGTGCTTTCGGAAACATTTCGTTGCGCTCTTCCTTGACGTGGTGGTCGATGTATTCGCCCAGTACCGTCACTTTGGCGTCATAGAGCGTGTCGCCCGGTGTCATTCCCTGGATCTGGGCGATCAGGTCCTTGGCGCTGGCGTGTTCAACCCCGGCTTCCTCCATCATGAGATCTTCCTTGATCGCCTTGCGCACCGCCGGGTAGAAAATTTCCTCCTCCAGCTGTGCATGCACGGTCAGTTCCCGACAGATTTTTTCTGCCAGCTGACGTTTCTTTTCCTTGGAACTGCCACGCGCTTCGGCCAATTCCTCGTATTCGGTAAATAACTTCTTGACGGCCTTGTGGTCGGCGTCAAGGAAATCGCAGGCGTCTTTCTGTTTGGTGGTAGCCATATTTTTCCTCCGGAAAAGGGATGAACAAACGAACCTCCAGACAGTTGTCCGACAAGGTATTTTGCATTAAACGGGGTGCGCCGCCTGTACACAATCGCCTTCCACCCAACTGCGTGTCAGACAATCCCTATAAGTGGCAGCACGGAGAAAAAGAAGCACGCCGAAGCGTAAGCGGCGGGCTTTAAGCTCCCGGAAATTCATGGTTTATTCGCAGCGTGGGCGGTACCGGTAGGCCCGCCGCAACAGGCCTGAAGTGGCAAGCCGGATATACGTTTTGGCGCGCTGTTCTCGCAAAGCTGAGCCGACGATCCCTCACGCTAGGAGGATTTTCCCTTGCGCGGATCGGGCGGCCGCGGCTGGCTGTCCACGTATTTCGCCACATCCCAGGCTTCCTGCTCACTTAACGAGTTGCCTTTGCCAAGGGGCATGTTCGCGTGGACGAATGCGGCGGCATTCTTGACCGTAGACATGCCGGCCCCGCCGTTGAACGAGTTCTTTCCCCACAACGGCGGGAATACGTAGTGACCGCCCATTTCCGTTCCCTGTCCGTCGGCGCCATGACACAGGGCGCAATTGGCCTCGAACACCTGCTTCCCGCGTGCCGCGTTCGGCTTCTGCGACGGTTCGGCAAGCTGGGGATAGCCGCGGCCCTTGAGCTCGACGCCGAGCGGCGCGCCCTTTGCCAGCCAGTAGCTGTAGCTGATCAGCGCCACCATTTCCTTGCTGTCGGGGGCCGGCGCTTTTCCGTTCATGCTGAAGCGGAAGCATCCGGCGAGACGCTCTTCATAGGTGTTGACGTGCTTGTTCTTGTCGCGATAGGCCGGAAACATGCCATACGCGGCCCACAAGGGGGCCGAATCCGCCTTGCGGCCCGCGCCCAGATGGCAGTTCACGCAATTGAGCTTGTTGCCGACATATTGGCGCGCATACGTCTGGGTGTCGGTGAAGATGGCCTTGCCCAGGCGGACGGCCTTGCCGAATTCGCCGGTGGGCATGGCCTCGTCGGACGGAGGCGAAAAGTCGACCTGAATGGCCTTTGCGTTGCGCAGCCTGGCAGGGCTGGGCGTTTGCTCGATCACTTTGGGCATGGCCTCGCCGGGTGCCTTGCCATGGCCCGAGGCACCTGGCAGTGAAGGGGCCGCTGCGGGCGGCGGAGCGGTCTCGGCAACGAGGGTGGCCGGTACTGCGATGACGCCTGCCACGAGGAGCGTTCCGCCGATGGTTATCACGATCCAGCCGGGATGGAATTTGCGCGTCTGCTTCTGGCTTTCATACCAGGTTCTGAATGACATTATTTCTCCTTCCCTGGGCGCGACGGGTTTTCGAGATACCGGCTGACGGCAGCGATTTCCCCGTCGCTCATTTTTTCGGCGACGGCCTGCATCAGGCCCAGCGGATCATTGGTTCGCTGAGCCCTTCTCCAGGCGTTCAGCTGGGTCTGGGTATAGGCCATGGGCTGGCCGGCGAGGGCAGGGAAATGCGGCGGAACCCCATCACCCGCGATGCCGTGACAGGCGAAACAGGCGGGCATTTCCTTGGTCCAGTCGCCCTCCGTGGCGATTTTCAGCCCCTGCGCGTATTGAGCCGAAGGGGTGTGCGGCGCGCCCGCCTGCCTCCAGCCCGGGAGGCTGGCATAGTAGTCGGCGGCATCACGCATCTGTGCGGCGCTGAGCGAACGGGCGATCGGCGCCATCTGGGGATTCTTGCGCGTTCCGTCGGCAAATGCCTGGAGCTGTTTCAGCAGATAGGCTTGGCCCTGTCCTGCGAGCCGCGGAAACCCGGCGGCTGCCTGGCCTTCTCCCTTGGCGCCATGACAGACCATGCAGGCGGGGACGCCCCCGCCGCCTTGCTGTGCAAGTGTGGCGCCGGCAAGACGATCGGCGTGCGCCAGCGACGCGCCTGTCGCGACCCACGCAATCGACACGACGCCTGCGAGCCGGGACCGGAAATCCGTGGCGCCGGCGGGCAGGTGCGCAGGGCGAGGCGGAACGCGCTTCCTTGATCCCGGCATCCAGGCAACGATGAACGGCAGTGGCATGGAGGGGCTCCCATTGGTTGGCCGAGTGGACAGAATAGAGGAACCTCGAGGGGCCTGCAGTCAGTCTAGCATCAGGCACGCAGTAGGATATGTCCGACGGCAGCGCGTCCACGGGATGCCGGGATACGCTTGCGAAGCGTTGCAAGCCGGCAGTTGCAGGTCTTACCCGATGGTTTTGCCCGGCTGGAGCGGATCGAAATCCACCCAGTCCCCGTCGCGCAACGTGCCATCGATTTCCTCCACTTCATCTGCATATTCGCTCAGGATCTCGATCGCGCTGTCTCGACGGGCCGGGGCATCGGCCGCAACCGCCAGCAGCATGCCGGGTTCACGAGGCAGCGGATTGCCCGGCTCCTGCGTCTCGTTTTCGTCCATGTTTTTCAGCGCGCCGACCAGAGCGCCGGCATAGGCGCCAACTGCGGCTCCGAGCAGGGGACCCACCGGCCCGAGCGCGGGAAGCGTCGCCACACCGACCAGCGTGCCGGCCCCCAGTCCGCCGGCTGCACCCGTCATCGCGCCGGAACCGGCTTCGTGCGTGCCCGGGGATTCGTCCACATCGCCGCCCATCGGATGGATGGCGTGCTGGCCGTGAGGGTTGACGTACACCAGACACATCTCAGGCTTGCCGAATCCGACACGCCCCAAGTCGCGGGCAGCAGAATCCGCGCTGGTCAGTTGATGGAAACGGCCGACGATCAATGTACTCATCACAAGCTCCTTTCTATGGTTGCGGGAATGAAATGGCGGAAGCGGGCTACAGCCAGTATTCGAACCGCCGTGCGACCCATTCCTTCATATGCTGCAGGGGAGAGCGGCGTTGCCAGCGGGCGGGTTCGATCAGGGTGGAAGCCGCCCGATCCTGGTCGAACATGGCTTCCATCTGACGTGAGAAATGGGCGCCCAGAATCACGGCATTGATTTCGTCGTTGTGCAAATAGCTTCGCCAGTCGAGATTGGTCGAGCCGATCGTGGCCCATACACCGTCAATCGACGCCGTCTTGGCATGCAGGACGGTATCGCGACGTTCGTAGATCCGGATGCCGGCGCGTAGCAGTTCGGTGTAATGCGACCGCCCGGCCTGGAAGACCAGCCATGAATCGCTTTTTCCGGGCAGGATAAGTTGTACGTCCACTCCGCGACGTGCCGCGCCGATCAAGGCGTGAACCAGATGAGGATCCGGCACGAAATAGGCATTGGTCAGATGGACGAAACGCTCCGCGTGGTCGATGGCGGACAGCAGGGTGAGATAAATCGGACTGGCAGGTTCGTCCGATTCGCTGGCGATGGCTCGCACGATGTCCTTGCCCTCGGTGACGAGTTTCGGGAAATAGTGTTTCTCGGGCAGCGGCGGGCCTTTTTGCCGTGCCCAGGTGTCCATGAAATATTTCTGGAGCTCGGCGACTACCGGTCCTTCGACCTGTAGTTGCGTGTCGCGCCACCCGACCTGGGATTTGCCGCCCTTCTTCGTTGATCGCGAGAAGGAGCCACTTGAATAGCTCTCGCTGATATTGATCCCGCCCAGAAAGGCAATTCGCCCATCCACCACGAGCAGCTTGCGATGGTCGCGGTTGTTGAGCCGCCATTTCCGCTTATGTGCGTTCGCCGGGTTGACCGGATTGAACTCAAGAATCCGGATGCCGCCATCGCGCAGACGATCGAAGAATTCCGCGGGGGTATCCAGGCAGCCGACGCTGTCGTAGATCACATTGACCTGAACTCCCGACGCCTGTTTGGCCAGCAGCAGGTCGGCAAATTCGGTACCGATCCTGCCGTCATCGAAGATATAGGTTTCCAAGTTGATGGAATGCCTGGCGGCACGGATGGCCGCAAACATGGCGGCATAGGTGGCAGGCCCGTCCTGTAGCAGGCTGAGTTTGTTGCCCAGAACCAGCGGACTGTCCTGGTTCAGCGCTTCCTCGACGGCGAGATGTTTTTTCAGAATGGCGTTATCGCCTGAGGCGTCTTCCAGGGTATCGATGATCTGCTTGCTTTTTTGCGTCGAAACCGGGCCGTGAGCGCTTTCAAATGCCACGGGCCCGGCTTCGGGTATCGGATGCACCGTCTCGGGCGGCGTGGCGCAGGCTGAAAGCGAGGCGATGGCGAGTAGGGCCAACCATTGGAACAGGCCGGGAAAGGGCAGGATTCGGGAATGGCCGACCGCGGATGAATTCAATCTCCGCATGTTTCATTTTCCGGATCCGCTCGCGTGAGCGGGATTGATCGGTTTACGGCCGGCGCGGGCTGCCGCCATCAACCACTGGAAAGCGTGAGCGCCGGGCGATGGCACAAGGGCAAGTGCCTGCCGCGCAAGCAAGCCGACCAGTACCGATCCGCTCAAACTGCGCCAGGGTTTCCAGTACATCAGTATCATGCCTGCCAGCATCCCCCCGCCGAGACTGGCATACGGGTTTTCTGCCACCACCCGGCGTGCAAATGGGAGAGCGGTTCGGGCAAGTTGATCGAGCGCATCCAGCGCGCCGGGTGCGCGATGAGCTTGCATGCGGGTGAGCCGTTGTCGCAGGATGGCGCGGTTGAGCGCTAGCCGATCCTCCGGCTTGGTGGGAGGGTTCGTTGGGATTCCAGGTGCAGGAGTCGTCATTGCGGTTTCTTCCAGCCGGCTAATTGCATGTCGTCCGCGACTTGGGTGCGCACGCGCGAAAACGCCGGGCATCCCGGCGTGTCGCCCTTCAGGCGCCAGGCGCCGATCGCGGCGGCGACCATGGGAATGAGAGGCACTGCCCACAGTAGCCAATACAAGCCTGCGTTAGCCGCATGCAGCATCAGTGCGATGCCTGCAAAAATCACGGCGAGCAGGACGCCCGCACCCAGCAGTAACAAATAACCCAGGCGCCGGAGCAGGCGCGCCTGCAAGCGCATCGCGTCCTGCCGAATGAGCGCGGAATAGGCGGCAGCATGCTCGGCCAAGAGGGCCGGCTCGTCCAGCAATATCCTGAGCAAAGGCGGCCACATCCTTCAGCGCCCCTTCCCGTGGCGTAGATCCATCACGAATGTCCGTGACGCTTGCCGACCGTACCGGCGAGCATGGCGATCGCGGCGCCTGCCGCGGCCGCCATCAACAGGGACTTAAGGGGCTGGGCCTGCACATATTGGGCGGCCTGGTCGGTCGTGTGGCTGAGGGCTTCGCGGACTTGCGCAGCGCTGTCGCGAAGAATTTCCTTGCCTTGGGCGGCAGCTTCGGCCGCGCCCGCCTGTGCCTCGTCCAGCGAACGGTGAATGTGCTCTTTGGCTGTGTTGTTGCCGGTGTCGTTCTGCGAAGTCGGGGTCTTGGGATTGAGGTTTGTCGGTTCCATGGAAGCGTTCCTTTAATTAATAAACGTGGGAAAGAAAAATGTGAGCCAGCATCTGATTACAGGCCTGGAGTGATCGTAAGCCCCGGCATGAGGGATTCGAATGGGCGTATGCCGCAGTCCCTTGTCCGTCAATGCTTTGATCGTTTGTAGGCGGCCTCCGACGGACTGCCGCAGGTTGAGTGGTGTCGGACGACGCTTACGGGGGGGCGCACCGTTTGCCGCGATGCGTCGTGGCGTTCTCCGACAGACACTTCCTGTTCCCCGGTCCAGGATGAAGCATTGCCGTAACGACACCACCTGGAAAAAAACATGTCGATGCTGCCGATCTTCAACCGGACGCGATCACGCCCCCTCATCCTCGTTGGGGCGGGCGTATGAAGGTCGGTCTGGAGTCACCGTTCTTGCGCCTTCGCAGCCTCCTGCGGAAGGCGCTTGTCGTGCGCCGGTGCCGTTCCTGCGTTTTTACCGCAATACCCTGTAAGGAGAGATCACCATGCTCAAATGGGCGCTGTTGTTTTTCATCGTGTCGCTGATTGCCGGCCTGTTCGGGTTCACTGGCATTGCCGCAGGCGCTGCCGCTGCGGCCAAGATCCTGTTCTACATTGCGGTCGTTCTTTTCGTCGTGTTTCTACTGCTGGGGGTGTTCGCAGCACGGGCAATCAAGTAAGCATGCCTGTCTGCTGCGCCTGTGTGTAAGCGTTATCTGACAGGCCTTTCAGTGGGAACCGATGGTACAGGCTGGGGCCCAGCTTAAGCTGGTAAGTATCCACTGTGGGGAAACCCGTCCTGCTACGCCCTTTCCATTTCGCGTGCGGAAAATCCAGGAGAATGCTCATGTTGTATTACGCGCTGGTATTTTTTATTATCGCCATCATCGCTGCCGTGTTCGGATTTTCCGGGCTGGCGGCAGGTGCGGCCGGCATCGCCAAGATCCTGTTCATTGTGTTTCTGGTGATGGCACTCGCCACCTTCGTGGTCAATCTCATGCGAGGTCGTTGACATGACCGGGCCCAGATCGACGAAAGTCCTACAGAGGGGGAGCATGGCATGATCCAGGTCGCCATCGTGGATGATCACCAGATTGTTCGAACCGGCTTCCGAGAACTGCTGAATGAAGATTCAGCGATCAGCATCAGTTTCGAGGCGGCGAACGGCGACGATGCACTGGCACTCTTGCGCACCACGCCATGCGACGTGCTGCTGCTTGATATTTCATTGCCTGGCAAGAGCGGGGTGGATGTGTTGCGTACCGTACGACAGCGCCACCCGGACCTCAAGGTGCTGATTCTGAGCGGATTCCCCGAGGAAAGCTATGCGTTGGCCATGATCAAGAATGGCGCCAACGGCTATCTGTGCAAGGACTGCGAACAGGCCGAGTTGTTGAAGGCGATTCATACGGTATCGCTCGGGCGCCGTTATGTATCGTCGCGCACTGCGGAATTGCTTGCAGACGAAATGAGCGGCGGGCGCAGCGGTGAACTGCATGAAATTCTGTCGGATCGCGAACTTCAGGTTTTCTTGAGGCTGGTGCGCGGCGAATCCGTGTCCGACATTGCCGAACAGCTGCATCTCAGCGTCAAGACCATCAGCACCTATCGTTCGCGGCTGACAGAGAAGCTCAATGTCACCAGCAACGCGGAATTGGCAACCTATGCAATACGACACGGACTCATTGCTCAATAAGACGGCGTCTCACAGGGCGAGTACCCATCGCATGCTTTCCGATACTTCCATGTTGAAAGTTCTTCTGATCGAGGATTCGCTTTTATTGCAGGAGCTCCTCGGCGGCATACTGGGCGAACTCGACGGGGTCGAATTCTGCGGCTGCGCGGAGGGGGAAACCGAGGCCCTGAGCCGTCTGGCCGAGGCGCCGGTCGATCTTGTGATTATCGATATCGAACTCAAACAGGGCAGCGGTATTGGCGTGCTGGATGCGCTGCAGACGGATTCCGGCTTGTACGGATCCCCGGGCAAGGTGGTGCTGACCAACTACGCGCACGCCACCATGCGCCAGCGCTGTGACCGTTTCGGGATGGACGCCTTTTTCGATAAATCCATGCAGATCAACCAGCTGATCGATTACGTCAACGAAGCTGCGGCACGCAAGCAATCTTCGTCCTGAACCGGGCCGGCGCCTGCGCCTCAGACGGGAAGTTTCACCCGGATCGTGACCCCTGCACCCGGAGCGGAGCGGATGTCGAGCTGTCCTCCATGCGTGAAAACGCGGTGCTTGATGCCAGCCAGTCCATGCCGGGCGAGCTTGGGCGAAGCGGGGTCGAAGCCGACGCCGTCGTCCTCGACTTCCAGTTCGATGGTTCCCGGAGTCGTGCGCAGCGACACCCTGACATGGCGGGCCTGGGCATACTTGCGGATATTGGTGAACGCCTCCTGGACGATGCGGAACAGGCTGAACGAGACATCATCGGGAAGGTCGGGCTCGGACTCCGGCAATGCCACGGCGACGTCGATCTTCTCCTCGCCCTGCCGAAATTCCTCGATAAGCGCCTTCAGCGCCTCGATGAGCCCAAGGTCGTATAGCAGGGCGGGCCGCAGATTGTTGATGATGCGGCGCTTGAGTGTGATCCCGCTGGCCAGGCTCTGACGGAGACGCACCAGACGTTGTGCTACCAGCGCCTGTGCGTCGGATGGAAGTTTGCGTTCGATCCAGTCTGCGTCGAGCTTGGCTGCGGTCAGTAGCGCTCCGAGCTCGTCGTGCATCTCGCGCGCCAGATCCAGTTTTTCCGTCTCCCGCACCGTGGTCAGGTAAGTGGCAAGATTGGTCAATTCTTCGGTGCGGCTACGCACTTCGTTTTCGAGCCGCTCGTTTTCCTGTGCCAGTAGGCGATGGATTCTTTCCCGCAGATCCTGTTTCTTCTGCTGCTGCGAAACGACCAGCAGCAGCAGCAGGAGCGATGCGCCGGCAAGGACTATCGCGCTGAGGCGGGCATTCTCGAAGCCGTTGGTGGATTGTTTGACGTTTTGCAGGTTTTTCGTGAGCAGGGAGACTTTCATCGTGGCTTGCTGTTGCCGGTAGGCGTCCATCGCCAGCGAGTCCTGGGCAAACCAGTTGGTGTCCAGCGCTATCCCGCCTTCCACATGGCGGGCGGTCAGTTCCATGCGAGCCGCCAGGTTTTCCGCTCGTTTGACGAGCTGCTCGACAGTGTTTGCCTGCGGACCGTCCAGTTCGTCACGCTTGATGGTTTCCAGCATGTCGTGGATTTTGGGACGGGCGGTCTTGTAGGCGTCGAGATAGGTCTGATCGTGTGTAAGCGCGTAGCCGCGCACAGAGGATTGCGCCTCGACCAGAAACTGGCTCAAACGGTCCAGGTGATCGGCTCGCTGATTCATCAAGCCGAATTCTTTCAGGGCGTCGAGGCCTGCCGAGGCCTGCATGTAGCTCGCCACCAACAGGCCGATCAGAAGCGCCATGCCGACTGCCAGGTAGAGGTGGGTACTGCGCCGCAATCCATCGTCGGGTAGCGGCCCTTCATTCAACGGGGCGGGGGGAGACGTATTCGGCATGATCAGGCTTCGCTCGCGCTCATGATGTGCGTTTGTTTATTGCAGGAATCATCCGACAGGTCAATCCGTTCCATCCGACAGAATCGTCATGTCGTCGGGTTATATGATGTTTTCACAATCCGGCGAAAAGACGGGCCGTGACGGATTGCAAGGGCCACAGCCTATTTCTTGACTTCGGGAGAGCACCATGAAAACACTTTTTGCATTTTTAATGTCTTCGGTATTTGTCGTCCTGGCAGGTTGCAATACCGTGGCGGGCGCCGGCAAGGATATGGAGCGGGGCGGCGAAAAAGTCCAGGATACGGCGAAGGACGTTCAAAACAAGATGTAAGGACCGGAGCCCATTGCTTTCCCACAGGAGTTCATCCATGCGCAGCGCATCCACTCAAGCGAGCCGGCAGAGCCGGTCCGGTGAAACGTCCGATCCGGCAGGTTTCCTGTCCGATGTAAAAACACTCAGGGCCCGAGCCCGCAAGCATATCGAGGAAGGCGCCGTGACCGACGACTACGGCATGAACGCGAAGGCCGCGGTCAAAATACTGAACGATGCGCTGGCTACCGAGCTTGTCTGCACCCTGCGGTATCGCCAGCATTTCTTCGTTGCCAAAGGGATCAATTCCGAGCCGATCGCGCAGGAATTCCTGGTGCACTCCAACGAGGAGCTGGCCCATGCCGACCTGATTGCCAAACGGATCGTGCAGTTGGGGGGTATGCCAGAGTTCAACCCCGACAGGCTTGCGAAGCTGTCGCATGCCGAATACAGGACTTGCGACACGCTTGAAGCGATGATCCGTGAAAATCTCGTGGCCGAACGAATTGCAATTGAGAGCTATCGGGAAATGGTGCGGTATTTTGCGCAACATGATCCGACGACGCGCGCCATGCTGGAAGGCATCCTGGCGATCGAGGAAGAGCACGCCGACGAACTGTCGGACTTGCTGCACTAATGGAAATTCCCTGACTGGAGCGTGCCTCAGTCTTTCGGATTCTGCGGGGTCTGTCTCGCGACGATGCCGGACAAGGCTTTGGGTAAGAGTACCCACATGCGGCCGCGCTGTTTCATGCGGCCGGCGAGTTCACCGGCTTTGTCGCCAAAACCCCAGAAGAAATCGGCACGTACGCCGCCCTTGATCGCACCGCCGCTGTCCTGTGCCATCACCAGCCGGTTCATCGGCTGGGTTGAATTGGGCCGGGTGGTGGCCAGGAAGACCGGCGCGCCGAGCGGAATGAACTTCGGGTCGACGGCGATCGAGCGGCCGCCGGTCAGGGGCACGCCCAGCGAACCGAGTGGCCCGGGCAGGCCGTCGGGCAGTTCGCGGAAAAAGACGAAGCTCGGGTTGCTGGCCAGCAGTTCGGGCAGCTTGTCCGGGTGCTTCGCGCCCCAGTCCTTGATGCCTTGCATCGAAGCCTGTTCGAGCTTGAGCTCACCGCGTTCGACCAGCAGTTTGCCGATCGACAGGTAGGGATAGCCGTTCTGGTCCGCATAGCCGACCCGCATATGCGAACCGTCGGGGAGCTCGATGCGGCCCGATCCCTGGATCTGCAAGAAGAACAGGTCGACCGGATTCTCGGCCCAGGCGATGGGCTTGCCCTTGAAGCTGTCGCCGCTGCCGCTGGCAGAAGATTGCTCGATTTCCTTGCGGGTGAGGTAGGGCACGATCTTGTTGCCGACCAGGCGGCCGCGCAGGCGCAGGCTTTTCAGTTCGGGATAGATGCTCGCCAGATCGACCGTGATGAGATCGTCCGGCGCGGCATAGAGCGGATAGCGCGCACGTTCGGTGCGCACGCGGTCGCCTTTCAGCAGGGGCTCGTAGTAGCCGGTGATCATGCCGTCGGTGCTGCCGTCTTCCTGCGTGGCCTGGTAGGGCTGGAACCGCTGCTCGAAAAAGGCGCGCGCAGCCTTGTCATCGGGCGGAGGCATGGATATCGCCTCGCTGCACACTGCTTGCCAGCCGCTTTGCTTGACGAGCGTGGCGCAGCTGCGCAGGAAAGCGATCCAGGCTTCGCCGATCTGCTCGTCCTTTCCCAGGCCGACCGACGACCAGCTCACCGGTTTGAGCGTGGGATAGGTGATGGCCGGCGTGGGGATGGGCGCTGCAGGCGGCACCGGCTCCGGTACCGGACGGGGAATGGGGCTGGGCACCGGCGGCGCCGAGGGAGGCGATACCGCACAGGCTGACAGCAACAGAACGAACAGCCATGGGCTTGCGCGTAACGGCATCACGGGTGAAGATGGCTCACATCGAAAACACCTGTCGAGTATATCAAGGGAGCATCGCGCCAAATGGAAACCCAAGGACTGGGGTGGTTGATACTGGAAGCTGCCATTGCGGCGGGATTGCTGGCGTTCATCGTGTGGTGGACGATGAAGAAGTGAGAATGGGTAAGCAGGAAACGGTGAACGGTGAGTGGGATAGACCGCTTGCTGCTCCCCGCTTACCGCTCACCTAATGCAATACCCGTGGCATCGACAGGGTGAACGGGGGAATTTCGGCTTCGAACTTGTTGCCGTCTTCCGCCACCATCTGATAGGTGCCGCGCATCGTGCCGACCGGCGTCGCCATCGCGGTGCCGCTGGTGTACTCGAAACTCTCGCCCGGCCGCAGCAGCGGCTGTTCGCCCACCACGCCGAGTCCCTTGACTTCCTGGGTGACGTTTTCCGCGTCGGTGATGATCCAGTGGCGCGAGATCAGCTGCGCCGCTACCGTCCCGCTGTTGGCGATGGTGATGGTGTAGGCGAACACGTAGCGGTCGGCGGACGGGTCGCTCTGGTCGGCCAGATACGCGGTGTTGACGCTGATGCTGATTTGATATTTCTTGCCTTCTGCCACGGGTTCGCTCGACGGAATGGAATGCGTCGAGTGTAACGCAATGACGTGACGGGCTGGTAAAATGGCCGGGTTTCCCGAAAATCCGCAGAAATCCCAGGAGCCCTTCCCATGACGTACCGCATCGCCCCGTCCATCCTGTCCGCCAATTTTGCCAAGCTGGGCGAGGAGGTCGACAACGTACTTGCCTCCGGCGCCGACATCGTCCATTTCGACGTGATGGACAACCACTATGTCCCCAATCTCACCATCGGGCCGCTGGTGTGCGAGGCCCTGCGCAAGCATGGCGTCGCCGCTCCGATCGACGTCCATCTGATGGTGAAGCCGGTCGACCGCATCATTCCCGATTTCGCCAAGGCCGGCGCCACCTACATCACCTTCCATCCGGAAGCCTCCGAGCACATCGACCGGACGATTGGTTTGATCAAGGAAAACGGCTGCAAGGCCGGCCTGGTGTTCAACCCGGCCACCCCGCTCGACGTGCTGGAATACACCCTGGACAAGCTCGACATGGTGCTGCTGATGTCGGTCAACCCCGGCTTCGGCGGCCAGAAGTTCATCCCCTATGTGCTGGATAAGGCGCGCGCCGTGCGCAAGATGATCGACGACCGCGGCCTCAAGGTGAACATCGAGATCGACGGCGGCGTCGGCCCCGCCAACATCGCCGAAGTCGCGCGTGCCGGGGTCGACACTTTCGTAGCCGGTTCGGCCGTGTTCGGCGCTGCCAAGGACAGCGACCCGCAGCGCTACAACTCCATCATCGCCGCGATGCGTGCGGAACTGGCCAAGGTCTGATTAAGAAGTAAGGCGTGAGGAGTCGACGTGAGGCGTAAAAGCCCGCAGCCAATCGCTCCTTACGCCTCACCCCTCACGCAAATATGAAAAGCTTCCCTCTTCCCATCAAAGCCGTCGTCATCGATCTCGACGGCACCCTTCTCGATACCGCGCCCGATCTGGCCTATGCCGCCGAACTGATGATGGCCGAACTCGGCCTGTCGTGTCCGTCGCAGGACACGATCGTCACCTACATCGGCAACGGCGTGTCGCGGCTGGTCAAGCGCGTACTGACCGGCAACATGGACGCCGAGCCGGATGCGGCGCTGTTCGAGAAAGCCATCGCTTCGTACAACAAGCATTACAGCGCCCACGTGTCCCTGCACTCCCGCCCTTTCCCTGGCGTGGTCGAAGGCCTGCAGGCACTCAAGGCGATGGGGCTGCACGTGGCCTGCATCACCAACAAGGCCGAAGCGTTCACCCATCCGCTGCTGAAGGACACGGGACTGTTCGATTATTTCGAGCTGATCCTGTCCGGCGACACGCTGCCGAAGCGCAAGCCCGACCCGCTGCCCTTGCTGCATGCCTGCGAGGTGTTCAAGATCAAACCGACCGATCTGCTGCTGATCGGCGACTCGCTCAACGACACCCAGGCCGCGCGTGCCGCCGGCAGCGCAGTGTTCTGCGTACCCTACGGCTACAATCGCGGCCGTCCGGTGACCGAACTCGACCTGGATGCCGTGGTGCCGAGCCTGGCTGAGGCAGCCAAGATGGTGGTGAAGGCAGTCTGATCATGGGGGGCGCCGTGAACGACAGACGATGGTGAAGGTGGAACGCATCCGCACGTTTCGCCTTTTTGCCATTCACTTTTTCACGGACTCTCCATGACTGAACAAGACTTTTTCGGCCTCGCCCGTCAGGGCTACAACCGTATTCCGCTGGTGCGCGAACTGCCCGGCGACCTGGAAACGCCGCTGTCGGTGTATCTCAAGCTGGCCAATGCGCCCTACACCTATCTGCTCGAATCGGTGGTGGGCGGCGAGCGCTTCGGGCGCTATTCCTTCATCGGCCTGCCGGCGCGCACCGTGATCCGCGTGCGCGCCCATCTGCTGACGGTGGAAACCGACGGCAAGGTAATCGAGGAATACAACCTGCCCGATCCGCTGGCTTTCGTCGCCGAGTTCCAGGCGCGCTTCAAGGCCGCGCCGGTGGCGGGGCTGCCGCGCTTTACCGGCGGACTGGCCGGCTATTTCGGCTACGACACCATCCGCTACATCGAGAAACGCCTTACCGATACACGCAAGGACGATGTGCTGCACACGCCGGACATTCTCCTGATGCTGACCGAGGAGCTCGCTGTGTTCGACAACCTCGCCGGCAAACTCTATCTCGTCACGCATGCCGACCCGATGCAGACAGATGCGTATGCGCAAGGACATCTGCGCCTGGCCGAGCTGACCGACAAACTGAGCGCACCGGTGATCGTGCCGGCCGAACCTGTTGCGGATACGGCAGAGCCGAGTTCGGAATTCGGCGAGACCGAATTCAAGGCGGCGGTGCAGAAGGCCAAGGATTACATCGCTGCAGGCGACGTCATGCAGGTGGTGCTCTCGCAGCGCATGGCGCGCCCGTTCGCCGCCTCGCCGCTGTCGTTGTACCGCGCCCTGCGCAGTCTGAATCCTTCGCCCTACATGTTCTTCTACGATCTCGGCGGGTTCCACGTCGTCGGTTCGTCGCCGGAAATCCTGGTGCGGCTCGAAAGCGACCTTGTCACTTTGCGCCCCATCGCCGGCACACGCCCCCGCGGACTCACGCGCGAGGACGACCAGCGCCTGGCCGAGGAACTGCTGGCCGATCCCAAGGAATGCGCCGAGCATCTGCAACTGCTCGACCTGGGCCGCAACGACACCGGTCGTGTCGCCGTCACCGGCAGCGTCAAGGTCACCGAGAACATGCAGATCGAGCGCTACTCGCACGTCATGCACATCGTGTCCAACGTCGAAGGCAAGCTGAAGCCCGGCCTCACCGCGCTCGACGTGCTGCGCGCCAGTTTCCCGGCCGGCACGGTGTCGGGTGCGCCCAAGGTGCGGGCGATGGAAATCATCGACGAACTCGAACCGAGCAAGCGCGGCATCTACGCCGGCGCGGTGGGTTACCTGGGATTCAATGGCGACATGGATCTTGCGATCGCCATCCGCACGGCCGTGGTCAAGGACGGCATGCTCTACGCCCAGGCCGGCGCCGGCATCGTCGCCGATTCGGTGCCCGACAACGAATGGATGGAAACGCTCAACAAGGCCCGTGCCGTCGTGCGTGCCGCCGAGCTTGCCCAGGCGCGCTTCGGCGGAGAAGCGGTCGACTAGCGCGAACCCGGCCCGGCCGGGCGCTCGGGTGACGCAACGCGATGAAAACGTATATCGCACTCTTTCGCGGCATCAACGTTGGCGGAAACAACAAACTGCCGATGAAAGAACTGGCAGTAGTGCTGGAAGGGCTCGGTCTGCAAGGTATCGCGACCTACATTCAGAGCGGCAACGTGGTATTCCAGGGCAAGGCTGTCGATCCTGCGCTGCTGTCGAAAAAAATCGGCACTGCCATCGGCAAAAGCCACGGCTTCGAACCCTGGGTGCGGCTGCTCGATATGCCGACGCTGGAACAGGTGATCCAGGGCAATCCCTATCCTGAAGCGGAGTCCGTGCCCGGCACCCTGTATGTGAATTTCCTCGCAACCGTTCCGCCCCAGCCCAATCTCGAGGGCCTGGAAAAACTCCGGGCTGCGAGCGAACGTTTTCAGCTGGCGGACGACGTGCTCTACCTGCATGCGCCGGACGGCATCGGCCGATCCAAGCTCGCTGCCGCCCTGGAACGTCTGCTGGGCGTGCCGATGACCAGCCGCAACTGGAACACCGTGCGCAAACTCGGCGAGCTGGCGCGCGCTGCCTAGCGCCGGCCTGGACTGTCAGTCGTACCGGTTTTTCCGGATGAGCGAAGACCCGGCCTGCGTCATTTGACCGGAATCGTGGCCGGCATGGGAGTCGCCCGCACGGCGCCTGCCTGACTGCGCAGGTCAGGCAGGAACACCGCCAGTAGGCCGATCAGCGGCAGGAACGAACACAGCATGTAGACCGTTTCGATGCCCCAGCGGTCGGCCAGCCCGCCCAGCACGGCCGCGCCGATCCCGGCCAGGCCGAAGGCCAATCCGAAGAACAGCCCCGACACGGTGCCGACCTTGCCCGGCATCAGTTCCTGCGCGTAGACCACCATGGCCGGGAAAGCCGAGGCCAGCATGAAGCCGATGACTAGCGTCAGCCCCGCCGACGCGGCCAGCCCCACGTAGGGCAGCGCCAGCGTGAACGGCGCCACGCCCAGGATGGACAGCCAGATCACCCGCTTGCGGCCGATGCGGTCGCCGATCGGCCCACCCAGCAGCGTGCCCGCCGCCACCGCGAACAGGAAGTAGAACAGGTGGTACTGCGCTTCCTGCGCGTCGATGCCGTAGTGCTGCATCAGGTAGAAGATCAGATAGCTGCTGATGCTGGCCAGGTAGAAGAACTTCGAGAACATCAGTGCCATCAGCACCGCCAGCGTGCGCAGCACGCGGCCGCGCGGCAGGTCGTGGCTGGCGGCGGATGCGGCCTTTTTCGGCTTGCGATGCTGGTCGCGGTACCAGATGCCGACCCCCGCCAGCACGATCATGGCCAGCAGCGCGAAAAGCGAAAATACGGCCAGGCTTTTCTGGCCGTGCGGCAGCACGACCCAGGCCGCGAGTAGCGGGCCGAAGGCCGCGCCTGCGTTGCCGCCGACCTGGAAGATCGATTGCGCCAGGCCGTGCCGTCCGCCCGAGGCCATGCGCGCCACCCGCGAGGCCTCCGGATGAAAGATCGACGAGCCGCTGCCGATCAGCGCGGCCGCGGCCAGCAGCAGCGGAAACGTGGTCGCCTGCGACAGCAACAGCAGCCCGGCCAGGGTGAAGCCCATGCCCAGCGACAGCGAGAACGGCTTCGGATGGCGGTCGGTATACGCGCCCACCAGCGGTTGCAGCAGCGAGGCAGTGAACTGGAAGGCCAGCGTGATGAGCCCGATCTGCGCGAAGCTGAGATCGAGTTCATGCTTGAACAGCGGATAGCTCGCGATCAGCAGCGACTGCATCGTGTCGTTGAGGAAATGCGAGAAGCTGATCGCGCCCAGTACCTTGAAGGCGGTGCGGTCGGCGTCGGAATGCGCGGTCGTCATGGCGAAGGGTTCGAGGATGAACGAACCGTCAATTTAGGGCTAAGATGCTTGTCCGTCTCACTGAAATAAGGCAGTGACCTTTTCGAAATGGACATTCACCTGCACGGCGGCCAGGACCTGGACCAGGGCCGGATGCCCGTCACCGGCAAGGCCATCGACTATCCCACCGGCCACGTGGTGCCCAGCCACAGCCACCCCACCGCCCAGCTCATCCATGCTGTCCAGGGCGTCATGGTGGTTGCCGCCCGGGGCGACCAATGGGTGGTGCCGCCCACGCGCGGCCTCTGGGTGCCGGCCCGCGAGCCGCATGGCATCCGCATGGTTGGCGACGTGAAGATACGCACCGTCTACATCCGCCCCGACGCCAGCCCGAACCTGCCGGCCGACTGCCAGGTGGTCGGCATCTCGCCGCTGTTGCGTGAACTGATCCTGGCGGCCATCGAGGTGGCGCAGCCCTACGATCCGGATATGCGCGACGGCCGCCTGATGCAGTTGCTGCTCGACGAAGTGGCGGTGCTGCCCAGCCTGCCGCTGCATCTGCCGCAGCCCAGCGATCCGGATTTGCTGACCATCTGCCGCGTCCTGGCCGATGCGCCCGACGATGCCTCCACGCTGGGCGACTGGGCAGGTCGCCTGGGCGTCGACGCCAAGACCATCCAGCGCCGCTTCGCCCGCCAGACCGGCATGACCTTCGGCCAATGGCGCCAGCAGGCGCGCCTGATCACTGCACTGGAGCAACTGGCCGCGGGCGTGAAGGTCGTCGACGTCGCACTCAACCTGGGCTACAACAGCCCGAGCGCCTTCGCCACCATGTTCAAGCGCCAGTTCGGCGCATCGCCCAGCGGTTACTTCCGCTGAGCCGCGCCGGCCACCTCGCGATAGCGGAAGCAATCGACCGTATGGTCGTTGACCATACCCGTGGCCTGCATGTGCGCATACACGATGGTCGAGCCCACGAACTTGAAGCCGCGTTTTTTCAGATCCTTGCTGATCGTGTCGGACAGCGGCGTGCTCGCCGGCACCTGCCCGATGTTTTTCCACGCGTTGGAGAGGGGGCGGCCGTCCACGAAATTCCAGAAGTAGGCATCCAGCCCGCCCGCCGTCTCGCGCAGCGCCAGCGTCGCGCGCGCATTGGTAATCGTCGATTCGATCTTCAGCCGGTTGCGCACGATGCCCGCATCCGCCATCAGCCGCGCCACGTCCGCCTCGCCGTAGCGCGCGATGCGCTCGGCGTCGAAATTGTCGAATGCGCGCCGGTAGCCTTCACGCTTCTTCAGGATGGTGAACCACGACAAGCCCGCCTGCGCGCCTTCCAGAATCAGGAATTCGAACAGCGCGCGCTCGTCGTGCAGCGGCACGCCCCATTCCTCGTCGTGGTAGGCGCAGTAGAGCGGATCGGTGCCGCACCAGGTGCAGCGGGGGCGGTCGGTCATGGGGATGACTTGTTGGGAGGTGGGCGGTAGTTTGGCACAACGACAAGTGGCAAAGCCTTATTTCACTTGTTTCAGTGATATGGGCCGACTTGCAGTGGGTCTGATTCGGCCTGAGCCGCCGGTGGCGTACTGCGTGGCCCAGGTCGGCTATGCATTGCACACCAGCAATTAGCCCGCTTGCAGATGATATACACGGCCATCGTCGGCCCTGCAGGCACCGATTACTTTCATACCGTGGCTGCCCCATTCGCAATTCAGGCACGTATTGTCTTTAGCCACAAGTTCGGCAGCGCCTTTGCGAATATGTTTACGATATATCCTCTGGATATTCCTGAACTCGCCCAAACATTCTCGCGTGAAGCAACGGCTGTCGCGCCATTCGCCAACATAAATCTTGCCGTCCAGGCGAATCTGGACGCTGCTAAAGCGCGACCAGCCGATTTTTAATGTGCCAGCACCAGCCTCTGGTTTGTCGGCGGACGACAGCGCGACATCCGTAGAGGCGCAGCCGGTGAGCAGGTTCAGAGCGAACAGAGTGGAAATTTTCCAGTGTTTCATTACGAACTTCTTTCAAGATGTGGATCCATCGGACAGGCTGGCTCACTTCAGGTTGCCCGCTTCCTCTTCCTCCTTACGGTGGGCCAGCCGATACAGGACCGGTAGGACCAGCAGGGTCAGCGCTGTCGAAGACAGGATGCCGCCGATGACGACGGTAGCGAGTGGGCGCTGCACTTCGGCGCCGGTGCCAGTCGCAATCGCCATCGGGATAAAGCCGAGCGATGCGACCAGCGCGGTCATCAGCACCGGACGCAGGCGGGTCAGCGCGCCATCGACAATCGCCTCGTCGAGCCGTTTTCCGCCTTCGCGCAGGCTGTGGATGTGGGCGATCATCACCAGACCGTTCAGAACGGCCACACCCGACAGCGCAATGAAGCCGACGCCCGCAGAGATCGACAGCGGAATATCGCGCAGCCACAGCGCGAGAATGCCGCCCGTAAGCGCGAACGGCACGCCGGTGAACACCAAGAGCCCGTCTTTGACGTTGTTGAACATGGCGAACAGCAGCATGAACACCAGCAGCAGCGCGACCGGGACGACAATTTGCAGGCACTTGGCGGCCGATTGCAATTGCTCGAAGGTGCCGCCCCAGGTTGTCCAGTAGCCGGCTGGGACCGGCGCGTCGGCCTGGATTTTCTGGGTGGCTTCGCTGACGAACGAGCCGATGTCGCGACCGCGTACGTTAGCGGTGACGACCACCCGACGCTTGCCGTCTTCGCGGCTGATCTGGTTGGGGCCGGGGGCAACGTTGATGTTCGCCACCTCGCCCAGTCGCACGAAGTTGGCTTGCGCATTGTCCGCTGAGGATGGCAGGGGGATCGGCAACTGCTGCATCGCCGCCAGGTCGTTGCGCAGGCGCTCGGGCAGACGGACAATGATGTCGAAGCGCCGATCGCCCTCGAACAGCACGCCAGCTTCGCGCCCGCCGAGTGCGATCGACACTGCATCCTGCACGTCGCCGACATTGATGCCGAGGCGCGCGGTTTTTTCGCGGTCGATCTGGATCGTCAGCATCGGCAGCCCGGTGGTCTGTTCAACTTTGACGTCGGCCGCGCCTGGCACGCTCTCGAGCACTTGGGAAATAGCTTCAGCGCTGGCGTTCATGGTGTCCATGTCGTCGCCGAACACCTTGACCGCCACGTCGCTCCTCACGCCAGACAGCAGTTCGTTGAAGCGCATCTGGATCGGCTGGGTGTACTCGTAGTTATTGCCGGGCACCCTGGCGGTCACCTCCCGCATCGCCTGCACCAGGTCGGCCTTGCTGCGCGTCGAATCGGGCCATTCCGACTGCGGTCTGAGCATGATGAAGTTATCCGCGACGCTGGGCGGCATCGGGTCGGTGGCGATTTCCGCTGTGCCGAGCTTGGCGAAAATCCGCTCGACTTCTGGAAACTGTTTGATCGTGCGTTCGAGTTCGGTCTGCATCTCGACTGCCTGCGACAGGCTGGTGCCGGGAATGCGCAAGGCGTGCAGCGCGATGTCGCCCTCGTTGAGGCTGGGCACGAATTCGCTGCCCATGCGCGTGAGCAGCAGCGCCGACAAAACCACTGCGACGCCCGCAAAACTCAGCACCAGGGGGGCATTCTTCAGCGAAAAATCCAGCATCGGCGCATAGCCGCGCCGCGCCCAGCCCATCAGGCGATTTTCCTTCTCGCTGACCTTATCGCCGATCAGTAGCGCGACGGCGGCGGGGATGAACGTCACCGACAGGATCATCGCGCCGAGCAGGGCCGCGACCACGGTGAACGCCATCGGGTGGAACATCTTGCCCTCAACGCCAGTGAGCGCGAAGAGTGGCAGGTAGACGACCATGATGATGAGCTGGCCGAACAGCAGCGGCCGCCGCGCTTCGCACGACGCCAGGAACACTTCGTGAAAGCGCTCGTTGCGGGTCAGGGCTCGCCCCGCAGCAGCTTGCGCGTGCGCCAGCCGGCGCACGCAGTTCTCAACGATCACCACCGCGCCGTCGATGATGATGCCGAAGTCGAGTGCGCCCAGGCTCATCAGGTTGGCGCTGACCTTGTTGCTGACCATGCCGGTAAAGGTGAACAGCATCGCCAGCGGGATGACCATGGCGGTGATGATCGCGGCGCGGATGTTGCCCAGGAACAGGAACAGCACCGCGATCACCAGCAGCGCGCCTTCGATCAGGTTTTTCTTGACCGTGTCGATCGCCTTGTCGACCAGGATGGTGCGGTCGTACACCGTCTGCGCAACCACCCCGGCAGGCAGCGTGCGGTTGACTTCCTCCAGCCGCTTGGCCACCGCCTGCGACACGGTGCGGCTGTTTTCTCCGATCAGCATGAACACCGTTCCAAGCACGACTTCGCGCCCGTTCTCGGTCGCGGCGCCGGTGCGCAGTTCCTTGCCCATACCGACTTCGGCCACGTCGCCGATGCGAATCGGAACGCCTTCCCGGCTGCCGACGATGATATTGCCGATGTCGGCCAGATTGGCGACCTGGCCGGGCGCGCGGATCAGGTATTGCTCGCCGCTTTTTTCAATGTAGCCCGCGCCCGTGTTGCCGTTGTTGCGCTCGATGGCGGCAACCAGGTCGTGCAGCGTCAGGCCGTAGGCCATCAGCTTGTCGGGCAGCGGCGCAACCTGAAACGTCTTGGCATAGCCGCCGATGCTGTTGATCTCGGTCACCCCCGGCACGTTGCGCAATTGCGGCTTGATGATCCAGTCCTGGATCTCGCGCAGGTCGGTCGGCGTGTAGGCGCTGCCGTCGGCTTTTTTCGCGCCGGGTCTGGCCTCGACCGTCCACATGTAAATCTCGCCCAGGCCGGTCGAAATCGGACCCATTCCCGGCGCGACGCCGGCGGGCAATTGCGCGCGCGCCTGGCCGATACGCTCGTTGACGAGTTGCCGCGCAAAGTAGATGTCGGTGCCCTCCTTGAAGATCACCGTCACCTGCGACAGGCCATAGCGCGACAGCGAGCGCGTCTGCTCCAGACCGGGCAGCCCGGCCATGACGGTTTCGATCGGGAAGGTGATGCGCTGCTCGGATTCAAGCGGGGAATAACCGGGAGCGGCGGTGTTGATCTGCACCTGCACGTTCGTGATGTCAGGCACGGCATCGATCGGCAGCTGCTGGTAGTTGTACACACCGAGCGCTGCCATGCCCAGCGTCATCAGCAGAACCAGCCAGCGCTGGTCGATGGCAAAACGGATGATTTTTTCAAACATGATGGGATTTTTCCTAAAGCGCCGCGTCGCCGCGCTTGCCGGAGCGAATGCGCAGCACGTCTGCAAGTTCAGAAACAACGATCAAACCGTCGCCGGGATTGCTTGTGCAAGCCGCTGCGCGGATGGCTTCCACCACCGTCTGCGCGTGTTCATCTGCGCAAAACATCAGCAGCACCAGCCCAGCCGCTCGTGGGCGTGCGGGTTCCACTCGGTGGGCACAAAGGCGTGGTGCGGCCCCTGTCCACGGAAATGGCCGTACGCCGGAAAGTAGGTGAAGCCGGACAAATGGGCGAGGCCATACAGTGCCTGTTCAATGCTGTCCAGACGATGCGGCTGCACGATAGCGATGATCTGTTTCATCGGGGTCTCCTAGTGGTTATGGCTCGCGCCGGATTTTTCCAGATCGGCCTTGATCAGGAAGCTGTTCGTCGCGGCATACACTTCGCCCGCATTCAGCCCGCTGACGACCTCGATGAACTTGCCGTCGCTGCGCCCGAGTTCCAGCGGGCGCGCTTCCAGATCGTTGCCGTAGCGTCCGAACACCACCGTCCAGTCACGCACGCTCTGAATGGCTTCAGCGGCCACCGCGACCGGCACCTCGACCGAGCCGGTGACCAGCTGTACCTTGACCTGCAAGCCCGGGCGCCAGACCCCGTTCGGATTAGGCAACACCACCCGCGCGGTGGCCGCGCGCGTCGCTTCGCCGACCAGCGCGCCAACATAGGAAATCGTGCCGCTGCCCCGCGCCGCAAACGCTGTGGCCTGGATGTCAGCTTTCTGGCCGGGCCTGACTGCACCGAGGTCCTTGGCCGCGACCGTCATGTCCACCCACACCGTGGACAAATCGGCGATAACGAAAATCTTCGCGTCGCCCTGCACGGCTTCGCCCAGCGAGAGGTGTTTTTCGACCACCACGCCGTCGATCGGCGCGCGGATTTCGTAGCGCGTCAGCGCGCCGCCCGGTTGTCCCGCGCCACCCAGCGACGCCAGCTTCTGCCGCGCGTTCTGCATGGCAATTTCGGCTTCCTGCATGGCATGCTTCGCTTGCAGGTAGTCCTGCTCGGCTGAGATTTTTTCTTCCCACAACTGCTTCTCCCGCTCAAACGTCGTGCGCGTCAGCGCCAGGCGTTTTTGTGCCGCCAGCAGTTCGCTGCGCTGGTCGGCCAGCGCCTGGCTGGAAATCACCGCCAGCAGTTGGCCTTTTTTCACCAGGTCACCTGCATTGGCCGGCGAAGCCGCCACCACCCCGGTCAGCAAAGGCACCACATGCACCATGCGGTCTTCGTTCAGGCGAATCTCACCGATTAGTTGCAGCACGGCATTGATCCGTGCCGGGCCCGCAGTCAGCAGGCTCACGCCGTTTTGCTTGAGCTGCACATCGCTCAGGCTCACCCGCGCTTCAATCTGGTCGTAGCCGAAGCGGTACGCCTTGCCTCCGGACTGCGCGGCAATCTCCACTTTGAACGAATGCGGCTCGACCACCTCGGCGTCGCTCTTGAGGTAATCACCTACCTTGGCAAACTGGATGGCCTCCGGCGCGCGCCCGAGGCGGTGCAGCGTAATGACAACCTGGCTTGACGACGGATCGACCGGCTTGCCGTCGCGGTAGAGATAGACGCGAAACTCCGGCGGCACGCCTTGTTCAAAGATGGTTACTTCCAGCCCATAGCCGTTGTCGTTAAAAAGCTTGCCGCCGTGCGGGCCCTTGGCTGGACTAGCTTCTGCCGTGTGCGCTTCTTCGTCGTCGTGACCCGACGCTTCGGCATGACTTTCTTGCCCGTGCCCGTCGTCTGCGGACTGCTGCTTGCCCGTGCCGAGAATCAGCCCGGCCAACACGACGCCGATCCCCAGGACAGCGGCAATGGAAAGGGTCTGTTTTTTGTTCAGATTGAGTTTCATGTGGGCTCCTACTGCTGAGTGGCGGCTGGCGCTAGAGTCGATTGGGTCGATGCCGCGCCGAGAATGCGTTCGATTTCGGCGGCGGATCGATGCGCTTCAGCCAGTGCGCGCAGATATTGGGATTTGGCCTGGAATGAAGTGCGCTGGGCGTCCAGCACTTCGAGGAAGCTGAATTTGCCCAGTTCGAAGCCCTTGGTCGCGGCGTCGTAGGCGCTCTGCGCACCCGGCAGAATGTCCCGCTGTAGCGACGCCACCTCCTGGCGTGCCGTATTCAGGCGTTCATGCGCTTGCACAAGCTCATTGGACAGGCGGATCCCGGTGGCGGACAGTTCGTCGCGCGCCTTGTCGGTGCGGCGAAGCGCTTCAAGCAGGTTCCCTTGATTGCGATCAAAGATCGGGATCGGAATCGAAACGCCGAGGATCGCCTGGTTGATATCCAGTTCTTCGATGCGTTTGCCACCCAGGATGACAATCATGTCCGGAACGCTCCGGCTTCGTTCAACTTCCGCCAGCGATTGCCGACGATCAACCTCAATCCTGGCTCGCAGCAAGTTGGGGGAAGCGGCGAGGCGCGCGTTCAGGTCTGCCATGGCGGGGAGTGGCGGCAGGGCTTCGGGGTCGCCTTCGACGCGCTCGAAACGCGGTGACGAATTGCCCCAGGTGGCAGCCAGTCGGCGGCGTGCGGTCGCGACCTCGCTTGCTGCCTGCGCCTGTTCAACACGTACGGCGGCCTCGGCCACGCGCGCCCTGGTTTCTTCGACCGGGGACACCTTGCCAGCTGTGACTCGCCGCGCGGCGGCAGCGCTGGCGCGTTGCGCAAGCTCGACCGACGCCTGGGCAAGCCGCAGACGTTCCTGCGCAACCAGCACGTCGAAAAATGCCGCCGTTACCGCCGCACGAATCTCGGCACGTTTGGCTTCCAACTCCAGGGATGCAGCATCGCGGCCGCGCTCGGCAGCTTCGATCCTGGCGCCACGCTTGCCGCCCAGTTCGATCGGTTGATTCAACTGTAGCGTCGTGGTCCGCGCCTCCCGGAGCGTGTCCTCGATCAAGGCCGAAAGCACTGGATTGGGCCGGGCTTGTGCCTGGGTGATGGTGGCGTCGAGTGCCTCCAGTTCGCGGCCCGCCGCCGACAACTCTGGGTTGGCGCCAAGTGCCAATTCCAGTGCCGCATTCAGGGTAAGTGGGGCAGCCGGTTCGCTGGCGCGTGGCGCGCCTTGTTCCAGACCGGTTTGCGGGATTTGCGCCCACGTCGCCAACGGCAGCGCGAGCAAGAATACGGATAGCGTAAGTCGCATGGTTTTCCTCGTGTAAGAAACAGGGCGAAGAACACCGGCGCGCGACGGGATCGCGGCACAAGGCCGCATCGAACAAATCAGACGGGGGCGCCGGTCAGGCGCGCTTTAGAGGGGGGCGGTCGAGCAGAGGGGGGATGCGGCTGAGGAAGGCGGCTGGCGCGTGTTTAAGCGGACCGCCCTTCAGTTCCAGTCCGGGCAGGGAGCTGGGCTGATGGAAGATGAAGGAAAACACATGGTGGCAGTGGCTGCCATGATGATCGTCTTCATTGCACGGTTCGCCGTCGGTACTGCCGAGAGCGTCGAGGCCATGGCTGGCATGCTCGGCATCGTGATGGTCGTGATCATGGACATGTGCGCCCACCGTGTCCATCGCCACGTGCTCATGCAGGCCGGCCGCCGCTGCCCAGGCGAACTGGAGGGGAACGACGAGCATGATAATCAGGGCGATGAGACGACGCATGGATCGGATTGTACTGATTCCAGCGTATTCACCAAGAGTTCGATCGTACGCATTTGCTGGAGTTGGTCATTCATCGGCATTTCTAGTCAATGGCCGGTGTGCGGTGCTTAGCTGATCTGGTTGGCGCAGTACACCAACGGCGGCTCTGGCCGAGTAGCGGCCCCATAGAGACGGAGTTCCCGTGGCTTTCCCTGCCACCGTCGTCATCCATTTCCCATACGCCTCGTCGTGTCAGATCGCCGATTTCAACCCTGCTCCGACCGCCACCAACGCGATTTCGTGTTTTGCACCGCTTCTTGAAGGGAAGCCGGGAACGGATTCAGTTCTTTCCCAAGCCGTGCTGCTTGAGCTTGCGATACAGCGTGCGCTCGGTGACGCCCAGCGCGGCGGCGACGCGGGCGCGATGGCCCTGGTGCGCGTCGAGCAGGGATTGCAGGTGCGCGCGTTCCATGTCGCGCAGCGAGGCGCTGGCGGTGTCGGGGCGTGCGTGCGCGACGACGCGCGGCGACAGCCGCAGGTCGGTTGCGCGGATGGTGCCGTCGCGACAGCTGAGCACGGCATGCTGCAGGAGGTTGCGCAGTTCGCGCACGTTGCCGGGGAAGTCGTAGGCCTGCAATGCCGAGACGGCGTCCGGCGCGAGCCGGCAGGGGCTTTGCCCGCCGGTCAGCCGCTTCAGCAGGAAATTCGCCAGGTCGGGCAGGTCGGCGGCGCGCTCGCGCAGCGGCGGCAGGGTGACGTCGATGCCGGCCAGGCGGTAATAGAGATCGAGCCGAAAGCGTTTGGCATCGACTTCGTCGAGCAGTCTGCGGTTGGTGGCCGATACCACGCGCACGTCTGCAGTCAGCGTCTGCGTGCCGCCGACCCGGCGGAATTCACCGGTTTCCAGTACGCGCAGCAGCTTGGCCTGCATGGCCAGTGGAATCTCGCCCACTTCGTCGAGGAACAGGGTGCCGCTGTCGGCGAGTTCGAATAGGCCTTTCTTCAGACCGCTGCTGCCGGAAAACGCACCGCGTTCGTGGCCGAAGAGCTCGCTCTCGAACAGGCTTTCCGGCACGGCCGCACAATTGATGACGATGAATGCCGCGCCTGCGCGGCTGGAGCGCGCATGGATAAAGCGTGCGGCGAGTTCCTTGCCGACGCCGCTCTCGCCGTATAGCAGGATCGAGGCCTCGCTTTCGGCTACGCGTGCCAGGTTGTCGACGCAGGCGAGAAAGGCGGGCGACTGTCCGATCATCTGCATGGCGTCGCATTCGCTGCCCGCCTCGGCCTCCAGCGGGAACAGCTGCTCGCCCAGATAGAGTTCGCCATCCGCGGCGTGCAAGCGGTGTCCGCGGATGCGGGTGCGTTCGGGCTGGTTGTCGGCGTGGTAATGGGTGTGCAGGACTTCGACCGTCTCGCCCTGCGCGAACAGCGCCTGATGCGGGCAATGTTCGCCGTTTTCGTGGCAGGGTCGCTGCGAGTGGTGGGATACCGCGTGGCATTGCTGGCCGACGATGGCGTCAGGCGTCATCCCGTAGGCATCGCAGTAACGCTGGTTGGCGGCGACGATGCGGTAGTTGCGGTCGATCACCACGAACGGCTGCTCGTGCGTGTCGATCAGGCTTTGAAGTTCGATGTCCATATCTGACACTCTCGTCATGACAAGAGTGGAAAATGGCATGACGAAGTGGCCATGTCAAATCCGTTTCTCCCCGGCAACCCGCATGCAGGACACTTTTTCGGGGTGGCATGCCTGTTGCAATGATGTTGGCCGCAACATTGGCCAACATCAAACAAGGAGGACTGCATGGCACATATCGTTATTCTGGGCGCGGGCGTGGGGGGCATGACCATGGCCTATGAAATGCGCGAATCGGCACGGGCGGAAGACAAGATCACGGTGATTTCGAATCTCCCGTATTTCCAGTTCACGCCGTCCAACCCCTGGGTGGCGGTGAACTGGCGCAAGCGCGACGACGTCACGATTCCCGCCGCGCCGTACCTGAACAAGAAGAACATCGATTTCATCGCGGTTGGCGCGGCGCGCGTGCACCCCGAGAAGAACCAGCTCGAGCTCACCGACGGCCAGATCGTGGACTACGATTTCCTCGTCATCGCGACCGGCCCCAAGCTGGCCTTCGATGAGGTGCCCGGACTGGGACCGGATGGCCATACCCAGTCGATCTGCCAGGTCGAGCACGCCGTGGCGGCAGGCAAGGTGTGGGACGATTTCGTGCAGGCTCCGGGGCCCGTCGTGGTCGGCGCGGTGCAGGGCGCCTCGTGCTACGGTCCGGCGTACGAGTTCGCGATGATCATGGACACCGATCTGCGCAAGCGCAAGATCCGCGACAAGGTACCGATGACCTACGTTACCGCCGAGCCCTACATCGGCCACCTGGGCCTGGGCGGCGTCGGCGACTCCAAGGGCATGATGGAGTCCGTGATGCGCGACCGCCACATCAAGTGGATCTGCAATGCCAAGGTCACCAAGGTCGAGGCCGGCAAGATGTTCGTCTCCGAGCACAACGAAAAAGGCGAGGTGATCAAGGAGCATGAACTGCCGTTCGCCTACTCCATGATGCTGCCGGCGTTCAAGGGCATCGACGCCGTGTTCGGCATCGAGGGGCTCACCAACCCGCGCGGTTTCATCGTCATCGACCCCTATCAGCGCAATCCCAAGTTCCCGAACATCTATTCGGTCGGCGTGTGCGTCGCCATTCCGCCGGTCGAGCCCACGCCGGTGCCGACCGGCACGCCCAAGACCGGCTACATGATCGAGTCCATGGTCACGGCCACGGCACACAACATCCGTGCGGTGCTCGATGGCCGCGAGCCCACCGAGAAGGCCTCCTGGAATGCCATCTGCCTGGCCGATTTCGGCGACACCGGCGCGGCCTTCGTCGCACTGCCGCAGATCCCGCCGCGCAACGTCAACTGGTTCAAGGAAGGCAAGTGGGTGCACCTGGCCAAGGTGGCGTTCGAGAAATACTTCATGCGCAAAATGAAAAAAGGCTCGACCGAGCCGCTGTATGAAAAATATGTGCTGGGCCTGATGGGGATCAAGAAGCTCAAATAATCCCCTCGATGCCTGGCATCAAAGCGCCTTCGGGCGCTTTTTTTATGGGTGTGCGTCATGTATGGAGATGTGGCGATGACCGGGGCCATTTAATTTTATGGGGGGCCTTGAACAACGGATACCCATGTCCTATTAATTAAAACTGTTCTTTTATGCAACATATTTGGTTTTTATTTTTTAATTATGCAACGGTGATATTTTTTGCAACACAATAGGCGCCGCGTCATTGCTGGAATAAGCAAGCTGTTTTCAATGTCGATTTTTTGGGGAGAACGCACTTGATAACCAAATCAGTTTGGCGCCATGTTTTGAGGGTGCAGGACGTTCTCCCGACGTTGCTTGCCCTTGTCTTGTTGGGGATGTGGTCCTTCCCCAGCTATGCGCTTCCGGCTTTTGCCCGGCAGACAGGGCAAAACTGCCTGGCCTGCCATGCCGGCGGCCAGTTTCCGGAACTGACCCCATACGGGCGGCTATTCAAGCTCACAGGCTATACGATGGGCGCCCGTGCCATGCCCCTCTCGGTGATGGCGGTCCTCGACTACACCCGGGTCCGCAACCCCAAGGATTCCACCGGGGTGAAGGACACCGTGGACTTCCACAAGCAGGGCACGCCGATATTCGACGTCGGCAGCGTTTTTCTGGCGGGCAAGATTACCGACAACCTCGGCTTGTTTGCGCAGGCGACCTACGCGAACTATGACCACCAGCAGGACAACGGCGACTGGGTAGGCCACCTGAGTCCGGACAACACGGAGTTTCGCTATGCCGACCGTTTCATCTCGCCGGGCAGCGACCTCATTGTCGGCGCTTTCGCCAACAACAACCCGAGCATGCAGGATGTGTGGAACAGTGCGCCGGCCTGGAGCTATCCCTATGTCGGGCCGACGTTCGCGCTCGGCGCACCCGCTTCGCCCCTGCTCGACGGCGGGCTTGGGCAAGACGCGGTGGGTGCCGGTGTCTATGCCTACTGGAACAGGAGCCTGTATGGCGAACTCGCGCTCTACAAGACGGCCAACGGCCCTTTCGGATTCCTGCATCCAGGGGACAACTCCGGCATCGCGAGGATCAAGGACGGCGCGCCCTACTGGCGACTTGCCTACACCAAGGCGTTCGGGCCGCATGACCTGATGATCGGCACCTCGGGTCTGGTCGCCGAGATCCACGAGAACAACGACGTCAACCAGCCGACCGACCGCTACCGGGATTACGGACTAGATGCGCAATACCAGTACATCCTCGACCCGCACACGGTCACGGCCCACATCAGCTACATCCACGAAAACGTGAAGTGGGGCGACCCGCTGGCACTCGGTTACGACAATACGAGCGATACCCTGAAGGAACTCAAGATCAAGGGGGCGTATGTCTACAACGCCACGTATGGCGCCAGTCTGGCCTACCAGCAGACCACCGGCTCGACCGATGCCGGATTTTTCGGCGGGCCGGCGGACATCACGGGCAATTTAAGCGGGAGTCCGGATACGACTGCCTGGATTCCCGAGGTGTTCTGGACGCCCGTCCAGTATCTTCGCATTGGCGCGCAATACTGGCATTACACGAAATTCAGTGGCAGCCGAAGCAACTACGATGGCTTTGGCCGCAGTGCCAGCGACAACGACACGCTGTTCATTTATGTATGGGGCGCCTACTAAAGCAGGCCTGGCAACGCACTTTTCTGACCTGAAGGGATTCCAATATGAAGACAGCCGTGTACACGATGTTGGCGCTGGCTATCGCGAGCCTGGGGAGTGGATGCGTCAATCTGGAACGCTCGCGCGATATCGGCAATCCGAATGTATCGGGCCGGACACTGGCATTGCAGGTCTGCTCGAGCTGCCACGGTGTGGACGGCAATTCGACTTCGCCCGCTTTTCCCAAGCTGGCCGGGCAGCAGGAAGCGTATTTGATCGCCCAGCTCAAATTCTTCCGCGGGCATGACCGTATCGACCCTGCGGGTTCGGAATATATGTGGGGCATTACTCGGAAATTGACCGACGAGCAGATCGCGGGGCTGGCCCGCTATTTCTCGCAGCAGAAAGATGCACCCAATGTCGCAGGCGATCCCGCAACGGTTGCAGCCGGAAAGGCGATTTTCGAGAATGGCATTCCTGACAAGGGGGTGGCCGCCTGCGCGGGCTGCCATGGTGCGATGGGCATGGGCAAGGACACCTTCCCGCGCCTGGCGGGCCAGCATGCCAACTACATGATGAAGCAGCTGCATGTCCTGTCGGAGACCAACCAGCGCCCCGCAGGCGCGATGATGAAGCCCCTGGTCCATGGCCTGACGTCCGCAGATTTGGTGGCGGTGACGACCTACCTGCAGGGCGTCTCGCCCAACTAGCGGTCGCCGCGGTCTGGACGTGTGTGTTCCATGCCGCTTGCGCGTTTCCAGTGTGACGGAATGGCGTCATGAAAAAGGCCAATTGTGTGGTTGGCTTTTTTCATGGCAGGCAGCGGCGGGTCGGCATGGGGGATGGCCATATGAGAATCAGGGCGCCCGGCCAGCCAGGGCATCCGTCCTGAACTTGTCGCGGTATGCGCCGGCAGGGGATAATGCCCCCTTTCAATGATGCCCTCCCCGGCAGCGACAGAATAACCGGACGATCGGCCGGGTATCCCTCTCCAGACGAAGCAGCAGGGGCTATGCAAATCAATAGGATGGCCGCGATATGCTGCTGATGATCGACAACTACGACAGCTTCACCTACAACCTCGTGCAGTATTTCGGCGAACTGGGCGAAGACGTCAAGGTGATCCGCAACGACGAAATCGACCTCGCCGGCATCGCGGCGCTGAAACCCGACCACATCGTCGTCTCGCCCGGCCCCTGCACACCCAACGAGGCGGGCGTGTCGGTGCCGCTGATCAAGGAGTTTGCCGGCAAGGTGCCCATCCTCGGCGTCTGCCTCGGCCACCAGAGCATCGGCCAGGCCTTCGGCGGCAAGATCGTGCGCGCGAAGGAACTGATGCACGGCAAGACCTCGATGATCCACCACCTGGATGTGGGCGTGTTCAAGGGTCTGCCCAATCCCTTCCGTGCCACCCGCTACCACTCGCTGGTGATCGAACGCGAGTCGCTGCCCGACTGCCTGGATATCACCGCCTGGACCGACGACGGCGAGATCATGGGGGTCCGCCACAAGACGCTGGCGGTCGAGGGGGTGCAGTTCCATCCCGAATCCATCCTTACCGAACACGGTCACACCATGCTGGCGAATTTCCTGAAAGGCGCGCGATGATCACGCCGCAGCAGGCACTCGCCCGGCTGGTCGAGCAGCGCGAAATATTCCACGACGAGATGCTGTCGCTGATGCGCCAGATCATGCGCGGCGAGCTCACGCCGGTGCAGATCGCCGGCATCATCACGGGCCTCAGGGTAAAGAAGGAAACCGTCGGCGAGATCGCCGCCGCCGCGCAGGTGATGCGCGAATTCGCCGCCCACGTGCCGGCGCAGCACAGCGCGCATCTGGTCGATACCTGTGGCACAGGGGGCGACGCGGCGCATACCTTCAACATTTCCACGACGGCGGCTTTCGTTGCCGCCGCCGCCGGCGCGCGGGTCGCCAAGCATGGCGGGCGTTCAGTGTCGTCCACCAGCGGCAGTGCAGACGTGCTGGAGGCGCTGGGCGTGAACCTCAATCTCACGCCTGAGCAGGTGGCCGAGAGCATCGATACCATCGGCATCGGCTTCATGTTCGCGCCGAATTTCCATGGCGCCATGAAGCACGCCGCGCCGGTGCGGAGCGAACTGGGCGTGCGCACGCTGTTCAACATCCTCGGCCCGCTCACCAACCCGGCCGGCGCGCCGCACCAGCTGCTGGGCGTGTTCCATCCCGACCTGGTCGGCATTCTGGTGCGCGTGCTGCAGCGGCTCGGCAGCCGCCACGTCATGGTCGTGCATGGCTCCGACGGCATGGACGAGATCACCCTGAGTGGCGAGACCCTGATCGGCGAACTGAAGGACGGCGAAGTCAGCGAATACACGATCCGTCCGGGCGAGTTCGGGCTGGAGACCAGCGGCAGCGAGGTGCTGAAGGTGTGGGACGCGACACAGGCAAAGGATATGTTGCTGTCCGTGCTCGACGGGTTGCCTGGGCCGGCGCGCGACATCGTGCTGCTCAACGCCGGCGCCGCCATCTACGTGGCCGACTGTGCCGATACCCTGGGCGAGGGCATCGAACTGGCGCGCGCGGCAATTGGGAGCGGCGCCGCCCGCGAAAAGCTGCGGCAGCTGGTGGCGTTCTCCCGGCACGCCACGGGGGGTTGAGCACGATGTCCGACATCCTCGAAAAGATCCTCGCCACCAAGCGCGACGAAATCGCCTCGGGGCTCGCCACAGTGCCGCTGGCCGAGATGCGCGCACGCGCCGAAGCCGCCGCGCCGCCACGCGATTTCGTCGGCGCCCTGCGTGCGAAGCTGGCCGCTGGTTTTCCGGCGGTGATCGCCGAAATCAAGAAGGCCAGTCCGTCCAAGGGCGTGATCCGGCCCGATTTCAGACCGGCCGAGATCGCGGCCAGTTACGAGAAGGGCGGGGCCGCGTGCCTGTCGGTGCTGACCGATCGCGACTACTTCCAGGGCAGTGCCGACTACCTGCAGGCGGCACGTGCCGCGTGCCGGCTTCCGGTGCTGCGCAAGGATTTCATCGTCGACTCCTACCAGGTCTACGAGGCGCGGGCGATGGGGGCGGACTGCATTCTATTGATCGTCGCCGCGCTGGAGTTGCCGGCGATGCAGGCACTGGAAGCGCTGGCGTTCGACTTGGGGATGGCGGTGCTGGTGGAGTCGCACAACGCCGATGAACTCGATGCCGCGCTGCAATTGAAAACGCCGCTGCAGGGCATCAACAACCGCAACCTGCGCACCTTCGAAGTCAGCCTCGGTACCACGCTGGCGCTGTTGCCCAAAATCGGCAACGACCGCATCGTCATCACCGAGTCCGGCATCCTCGCGCCGACCGATGTCGCGACCATGCGCAGCCATCAGGTCAACGGCTTCCTGGTCGGCGAGGCCTTCATGCGCGCGGCCGACCCGGGCGCCGAGCTGGCCCGTCTCTTCGCCTGATTAAAATCGTTCAGCGCTTGCTGCCGAACAGGCTGCCGAGCACGCCGCGTATGAGGCTGCGACCGACCTGGCTGCCGATGGCGCGAGCAGCCGATTTGGCGAGCGCTTCGGCCGCGCCTTGGCGGCGACCGTTCCCGGTCAGGATCTCACCTAGCACCCCGCCGAGCCCGCCTCCCGTTGGAGATTGCGCTGCGGTCTTGGCCTGCTGCGCCGCCTGCGCCGATTGTTCCGCGCGCGCCTTCAGTGTTTCGTAGGCGGATTCACGGTCGACGGTCTTGTCGTAGACGCCCGCGACCAGCGAGGACTGGATCAGCTGCGCGCGTTGGGCGTCGGTGATCGGCCCGATCTGGCCCTGCGGCGGGACGACGAAGGCGCGTTCGACCACGCCGGGCCGGCCTTTGGCGTCGAGCAGCGATACCAGCGCCTCGCCTACGCCCAGCTCGGTGATGGCGGCGGCTTCGTCCAGCGCCGGGTTGTCGCGCATGGTCTCGGCGGCGGCCTTCACGGCCTTCTGGTCGCGCGGCGAGAAGGCGCGCAGCGCATGCTGCACGCGGTTGCCGAGCTGCGACAACACCTTGTCGGGCACGTCGGCCGGGTTCTGGGTGACGAAGTACACGCCAACGCCCTTGGAGCGGATCAACCGCACCACCTGCTCGATTTTCTCCACTAGCGCGTCGGGCGCATCGTTGAACAAGAGGTGGGCTTCATCGAAGAAGAACACCAGCTTCGGCTTGTCGAGGTCGCCAGCCTCGGGCAGGTGTTCGAACAGTTCGGACAGCAGCCACAGCAGCAGCGTGGCGTACAGCTTGGGCGACTGCATCAGGCGGTCGGCCGCCAGGATGTTGATGACGCCACGGCCGCGGTCGGTCTGGATCAGGTCGGCGATGTTCAGCATCGGCTCGCCGAAAATCTGTTCACCGCCTTGCGATTCCAGCGTCAGCAATCCGCGCTGGATGGCGCCGATCGAGGCGGAGGAGACGTTGCCGTATTCGGTGGTGAATTGCTTGGCGTTCTCGCCGACGAAGGCGAGCATCGCGCGCAGGTCCTTCAGGTCGAGCAACAGCAGGCCGTTGTCGTCGGCCACCTTGAACACCAGATTGAGTACGCCGCTTTGCGTGTCGTTGAGGTCCAGCATGCGCCCCAGCAGCAGCGGTCCCATGTCGGATACGGTGGCGCGCACCGGATGCCCGCTGATACCGAAGGGGTCCCACAGGGTGACCGGATAGCCCTGGTAGGCAAAGCCTTCGAGCTTGAGCGATGCGACCCGCTCGGCCACCTTGGCGTTGCCGCCGCCGGCCTGCGATACGCCGGACAGGTCGCCTTTCACGTCGGACATGAAGCATGGCACGCCTATGCTGGAGAAATGTTCGGCCAGCGTCTGCAGGGTGACGGTCTTGCCGGTGCCGGTGGCGCCGGTGATGAGCCCGTGCCGGTTGGCCATCTGCGGCAGCAGGACGAGGTCGGTGGTGGCGTTCCGGGCGACGAGCAGCGGTTCGGTCATGGTGCATCCTGGGGTGTCGATATGCGGATTCTATCGAGTTCGATGGCAACGCGTACCGGGCAAAGAATAGAAGTAAACGCTAATACTCCGGGTATCATCTCGCTATTATGAAAACAGGAGGAAAGTTTGTGGCAATGGAACAGCAGGTGCATGAAATCGTCATCGTGGGCGGCGGAGCAGGAGGACTGGAACTGGCGACCCGCCTGGGTGACAAGCTGGGAAACAAGAAGCGCGCGAATATCACACTGATCGATGCCTCGCCTTCGCATCTGTGGAAGCCGTTGCTGTACGAAGTCGCAGCGGGCAGCCTCGATTCGTATGCCGAGCGGCTGGAGTACCTGGCGCAGGGACACTGGCACCATTTCACGTTCCGTCTCGGCCGCATGGACGGGCTGGACCGACAACGCCAGGAAGTCCGCGTCGCACCCACATTGGACGAGAACGGGATCGAGATCATCCCGCGCCGCAGCTTCCGCTATGACACGCTGATCATTGCGGTCGGCTCGGTCGGCAACGACTTCGGCGTGCCCGGCGTGAAGGAACACTGCATCATGCTCGACACGCCGGAGCAGGCGCGCGAGTTCCATCGCCGTCATATCAACGCCTGTCTGCGCGCCAACACCCAGACCGAGGCCGTTGCGCCCGGCCAGTTGACCGTCGGTATCGTCGGTGCCGGCGCCACTGGGGTCGAACTCGCGGCCGAATTGCACGACACCACACGCGAGCTGTCGTCCTACGGCATGGATCACATCGAGCCGGACAAGAGCCTGAAACTGCTGATCGTCGAGGCGTCCGACCGTATCCTGCCGGGGCTGCCGCCCCGCCTGTCGGCCGCAGCGGCCGATCGCCTGGCCGAGCTGGGGGTCGAGGTGCATACCCGGGAACGGGTGGTCGAAGTGCGTGCCGACGGCATGCTGACCGCCGACGGCAAGTTCATCCCTGCCAGCATGATGGTGTGGTCGGCCGGCATCAAGGCGCCGGATTTCCTGAAGGACATCGACGGTCTGGAAACCAACCGCAGCAATCAGCTGATCGTGCGTCCCACGCTACAGACCACCCGCGACGACAACATCTTCGCCTTCGGCGATTGTGCGGCGTGTGCACTGCCCGACGGCAAGGGCTTCGTCCCGCCGCGCGCACAGGCCGCGCACCAGCAGGCCTCGATGCTGGTGAAATCGATCTGCCGGCGTTTCCGTGGCAGGTCGCTTCCCGAATATGTCTATCGCGACTACGGTTCGCTCGTCGCGCTGGGCCGTTTCTCCACGGTCGGCAATCTGATGGGCGGACTGTCCGGCGGCAGTATCATGATCGAAGGCGTGATGGCGCGCTTCGTCTACTGGTCGCTGCACAAGATGCACCAGATTGCACTGCATGGCTGGTTCAAGACCTCGCTCACGACCTATGCCCATTTCATCAGCACGCCAACGCGGGCGCGCATCAAGCTGCATTAGTCATCCCACAACCATGCTGCTCCGCGCACCCCGCTGGAGTCGCCGTATTTCGGCGGTACCAGCCGGGTATCGACGCGATCGGAAAATACGTAGCGCGGCCATAGCCGTGGCACGGTGTCGTAGAGGCGGGCGATGTTGGAGAGCCCACCGCCGAGCACGATGACGTCGGGGTCGAGCAGGTTGATCACGCCGGCCAGCGCACGCGCCAGCCGTTCCTCGTAGCGCGCGAGCGTGGCGCTGCAGGGGCCGTAGCCCGCGTTGGCCAGTTGCACGATCTCGTGTGCGGGCAATTCCTCGCCACCATAGCGCACATGGTCGGCCGCGAGCGCCGGGCCCGACAGCCAGGTTTCGATGCAGCCCTTCTTGCCGCAATAGCAGGCCGGCGCGGCGTCGAGCTCGCGCGGGTTCGGCCACGGATGCAGGATCGCCTCGCCGGTGGCCGGATGCTGGCCGGTGCCGGCGCGATCCGCCTGGGCATGGGCGAACTGGAAGTAGGGCAGCGGCGAATGTCCCCATTCGCCCGCGATCGAATTGGCGCCGCCAAGTGCGTGGCCGCGCACTATCACGCCGCCGCCGACGCCGGTGCCGAGGATCACGCCGAATACGCTGGTGGCGCCGGCTGCGGCGCCGTCGATGGCTTCCGACAGCGCAAAGCAGTTGGCGTCGTTGGCGAGCCGCACTTCGCGGTTCAGGGCGCGTTCGAGGTCTGCCTGCAAGGGTTTGCCGTTGAGGCAGGTCGAATTGCAATTCTTCATCAGACTGCTGGCGGGCGAGATGGCACCGGGGGTGCCGATGCCGATGCTGCCCTGTCGGCCCAGTTCGCTTTCGGCCTGATGGATCAGCGCGGCGACGGCCGCCACGGTGGCCAGGTAGTCATTCTGCGGGGTCGGCACGCGGCGGCGCAGGACTTCGCCGCCGCCGGCGTCGAGCGCGATGAGCTCGATTTTGGTGCCGCCGAGGTCGACGCCGAGGCGGGGGGACGGGGCCGGGGTGCTAAAATTGCGCATTATTTTTGCGTTGGAATCGACATGGCAGGACATTCGAAATGGGCCAACATCCAGCACCGCAAGGGACGCCAGGATGCCAAGCGCGGCAAGATCTTCACCAAGCTTATCAAGGAAATCACCGTCGCCGCGAAAATGGGCGGCGGCGATCCCGCGATGAACCCGCGCCTGCGGCTGGCGATCGAGAAGGGCAAGGCCGAGTCCTTGCCGAAGGACAACATCGAGAACGCGATCAAGCGTGGCACCGGCCAGCTCGAAGGTGTGAACTACGAGGAAGCGCGCTACGAAGGCTACGGCATCGGTGGCGTCGCGGTGATGGTCGACTGTTTGACCGACAACAAGGTGCGCACCGTCGCTGACGTTCGCCATGCCTTCGTCAAGCACGGCGGCAACATGGGCACCGACGGCTGCGTGGCATTCCAGTTCAAGCATTGCGGCCAGATCATCCTGGAGCCGGGTGCGAGCGAAGAGGCGGTGATGGAAGCCGCGCTCGACGCCGGTGCCGACGACATCATTCCCAACGAGGATGGTTCGATCGAAGTGTTGACCTCGCCTGATCCCAAGGCCTTCGAAGCGGTGAAGGAGGCACTGGAGAAGGCCGGCTTCAAGCCGGCGGTCGCCGAGATCACCATGCGCCCGGAAGCCGAGACCGAGCTCGCGGGCGACGACGCGGTGAAGATGCAGAAAATCCTGGACGCGCTCGAAAGCCTCGACGACGTGCAGGAGGTCTACACCAACGCGGTCTTGCCGGAGTAATCCACCCATTGCGCATCCTCGGCATTGATCCCGGTCTGCGCCTCACCGGCTTCGGCGTGATCGAGCAGACGGGCCAGAAGCTGGCCTACGTCGCCAGCGGCGTCATCAAGAGCGGCGAGGGCAGCCTGCCGCAGCGGCTGGGCGTGCTGTTCGCCGGATTGAACGAGGTGATCGCCGCCTACCGGCCCGATACCTGTGCGGTGGAAATCGTCTTCGTCAACGTCAACCCGCAGTCGACGCTACTGCTGGGGCAGGCACGCGGCGCGGCGATCTGCGCGGCGGTGTCGCGCGAACTGATCGTCGCCGAGTACACCGCATTGCAGATCAAGCAGGCGGTGGTCGGCCACGGCAAGGCCGCCAAGGAACAGGTGCAGGAGATGGTCAAGCGCCTGCTGAGCCTGCCTGTCGCGCCGACGGCCGACGCCGCCGATGCGCTGGCCTGTGCCATCACCCATGCACATGGCAGCCGATTGGGCACACACTCCACCTCAGGCTACCGCGTCAAGGGCGGGCGACTGGTATGAACAAGGATTCCACATGATAGGCAGGATTACCGGCACCCTTTCCGCCAAACAGCCGCCGCAGGTGCTGGTGGATGTCAACGGCGTCGGCTACGAGATCGACGTGCCGATGAGCACCTTCTACAACCTGCCGCCGATCGGCGAGAAGATCAGCCTGCTCACCCATCTGGCCATCCGCGAGGATGCGCATCTGCTGTATGGCTTCGGCAGCGAAGTCGAACGTGCGGCGTTTCGCGAACTGTTGAAGGTCTCTGGGATCGGCGCCAAGACGGCGCTGTCGGTGTTGTCGGGCCTGTCGGTCAACGATCTGTCGGCGGCGATCGCGGCGCAGGAAATTGGCCGCATCGTCAAAGTCCCGGGCATCGGCAAAAAAACCGCCGAGCGTCTGCTGCTGGAACTCAAGGGCAAGCCGGTATTCGCGGGCGCGATCGCCAGCCCGGAAACGCCCGGCGTATCGGACGATGTGCGCCAGGCCCTGCTGGCACTGGGCTACAACGAACGCGAAACCACCGAGGCCGTACGCCAGTTGCCCCCCGACCTGCCGGTGGGCGAGGCGATCCGACAGGCGCTGCGGGCCTTGTCCAAGACCTGAATTCCCGCATGACGCAGCCCGCTCCACGACATCGGCCGTCGGCATCGCTGCAACACCAGCTGGTATGGCTGCTGCTGAGCGTGATAGGCATGTTTGGTGCGGGAATCGGCCTCAGCCTGTGGTTCAGCCTGGAGTCCAGCAGTGAGGACCAGCAGCGCTTCATCCAGCATGAGGCCGAACAGACGCGTACCAGCCTGGTGCGGCAACTGGAGTATTACCGCAGGCTGCTCGATAACTCGGCGCGCGCGCCCGAGCTGGTCGGCCTGATGCGCAACGGCACGATCGAGCCAAAGCAGCAGTGGGCACGTTCGCGCCAGCTGCTGCTGCCAGAGATATCGGGCGTGGCATTGGTCGATTTACACGGCAATGTACTGGGCGACGCGGGGTCCTTGCGCATCAGCCCGGCCTGCCGTCAGGACATGAAGCGCGCGGGCGCGTTGACGGACGGCCGTCCGCGGATCCATCGCGAGATCACCGGCGCCGAGCATGTCGACCTGCTCGCACCCGTGCGTGACGCCCGGGGCGATCTGCTGGGCGGCGTGTTCTTGAGCGTGCGCCTGGCACAATTCCAGCGCGTGCTCGATGATTCGATCCAGCCGGGTCATGCCGCCGCGCTCGTCGATGCACGCGAGAAAACAATTGTCAGCCGTGGCGAGATAAGCGGTCATGTGCGTGAAATTCGTCTGCCCGTGGCAGACACGGACTGGACGCTGATCGTGCAGACCCCGGTGCAATGGCTGACGCGCAGCGGCTGGCGGCAGGTGGTGGCGGGCTTGCTGACCCTGGGCGCCGTGTTGGGCGTGCTGATCGTCGCCATGATCCGGCTGCGCCACACCATGCTGCGCGACATCGTGTCCACAGTCGACGCCCTGACGGCCCTGGCGCATGACGAACCGGTCCCTACCATCGTGCCGCACTACATCGAGTTCGAGACGGTGGCGGCCGACATCAACATGATCGCCTTGCACGTGCAGGAGCAGCGTGCGCGGCTGGAGCATCTGAGCCTGACCGACCCGCTCACGGGACTGCCCAACCGGCGCGCATTCGAGACCCGTTTTCCCCTGGCACAGGGGCTCGCGGAGCGGCAGCACGCCGTCGCCCTGGTCATGCTCGACATCGATCATTTCAAAGGAGTCAACGATCGCTATGGGCATGGGGTGGGCGACCAGGTCCTGCTGGCCCTGGCGCAGTCGCTGAAAGCGTTGACCCGACGTGCCGATCTGGCCGCGCGTCTGGCCGGCGACGAGTTTGCGGTGCTCCTGTCGGGGCTTGATGCCGCCGGTGTGAACGCGTGGTACCAGCGCCTGAGCGATCATTTCAGAAGCGAGCTGAATGCCTTCGGCCTCGAGCTGGATACGGGTCTCAGCGCGGGGCAGACCTGGCTGGGCAGTGCCGCCAGCGACACGCTCAACGCCGCGCTTGCCCGCGCCGACCGGGCGCTTTATCGCGCGAAAGCGCGCGGGCGGAGCCAACTGGCACAGGACGTGGCGCCGGGGGAAGACGCCACGGAGTAGAATCCGATTGTATTCCGTAACGCCGTTTCCGGCTCCATGATCGAAACCGACCGTCTCATCGCACCCGCAGCCGTCAGCCCACAGGAAGAGCAGATCGAACGCGCGCTGCGGCCGCGCACGCTGGCCGAATACGTCGGCCAGGCCAAGGCGCGTGAACAGCTCGAGATCTTCATCCATGCCGCGCGGAAGCGCAGCGAGGCGCTCGACCACGTGCTGCTGTTCGGCCCGCCCGGGCTGGGCAAGACCACGCTGGCGCACATCATCGCGCGCGAGATGGGCGTCAACCTGCGCCAGACCTCGGGCCCGGTGCTCGAGCGCGCGGGCGACCTGGCGGCGCTGCTGACCAACCTGGAACCGCACGACGTCCTCTTCATCGACGAAATCCACCGTCTCTCGCCGGTGGTCGAGGAAGTGCTGTATCCCGCGCTGGAGGATTTCCAGATCGACATCATGATCGGCGAAGGCCCGGCGGCGCGCTCGGTCAAGCTCGACCTGCCGCCGTTCACCCTGGTCGGCGCCACCACCCGGGCCGGCATGCTGACCAACCCGCTGCGCGACCGTTTCGGCATCGTTGCGCGGCTGGAGTTCTATTCCGCGGAAGAACTGGGCTTCATTGTCCACCGCTCGGCGGGGTTGCTGCAGATGAATCTGGATGAGGCCGGCGCACTGGAAATCGCCCGCCGTTCGCGCGGCACGCCGCGCATCGCCAACCGTCTGCTGCGCCGGGTGCGCGATTATGCCGACGTCAAGGCGGACGGGCAGGCCACCGGTGCGGTAGCCGATGCGGCGCTGGTGATGCTGGATGTGGATCGCGCCGGGCTCGACGTGATGGACCGGAAACTGCTGTCGGCCGTGGTCGAGAAATTCATGGGCGGCCCGGTGGGGCTGGACAACCTCGCTGCCGCCATCGGCGAGGAGCGCGACACCATCGAGGACGTGCTCGAGCCTTTCCTGATCCAGCAGGGCTATCTGCAGCGCACCCCGCGCGGCCGCATCGCCACGCCGCTGGCGTATCGCCATCTTGGGTTTGCTGCGCCCACCGAACCGAGCGCGGATCTGTTCTGATGACGTTTGTCTGGCCGGTCCGGGTGTACTGGGAAGATACCGACGCGGGCGGTGTCGTGTATTACGCCAACTATCTCAAGTTCATGGAACGCGCGCGCAGCGAATGGCTGCGCGCATTCGGCGTCGAGCAGGATGTCCTGCGCAACGAGGCGGGCGTCGTGTTCGTGGTGCGGCGGGTGGAAATCGATTACCTGTCGCCGGCACGCTTCAACGAGCAGCTCGAGGTGTCAGTAGTGCTGCACGAAGCCGGACGTGCCAGCCTCAGCGTACGACAGGAACTTATGCGCGGGTCCACCCGTCTGGCAGAGGCCGTCGTGACGCTTGCATGCGTCGATGCGATACGTTTCAAACCCGTTAAAATACCTGAGCCCATTCTTCAAGCATTGGCCCCCGCAACGTGAACCCTGAACTCGGTCAAGACCTCTCGCTGTTTCATCTCGTCCTCCATGCCTCGCTGCCGGTACAGGTTGTCATGGCACTGTTGCTAGGCGCTTCGCTGATGTCGTGGTGGTACATTTTCATCAAGATGTTCGCCCTCAAGCGGGCCCTGCGCGTGACCGACAGTTTCGAGCGCGAATTCTGGGGTGGCGGCGACATCAACGCCATCTATCAGCGGGTGGCCGGCGAGCGCGAAGGCGCGGGCGAAATGGAACGCATCTTCGAAGCCGGGTTTCGCGAATTCATGAAACTGCGACATCAGACCGGACTGTCGCTCAACGTCGTCATCGACGGCACCCGGCGCGCGATGCGTGCGACCTACCAGCGCGAACTCGACGGCCTCGAGTCGCATCTGGCCTTCCTCGCCACCGTTGGATCGGTATCGCCCTACGTCGGCCTGTTCGGCACGGTGTGGGGCATCATGATCGCCTTCATGGGGCTGTCGAGCGTGGCGCAGGCCACGCTGGCGCAGGTCGCGCCTGGTATTGCCGAAGCGCTGATCGCCACGGCCATGGGCCTGTTCGCGGCAATTCCCGCCGTGGTTGGCTACAACCGCTACACCCATGACATCGATCGCCTGGCCAACCGCATGGAAAGCTTTATGGAGGAGTTCTCCAACATCCTGCAGCGGCAGCAGGCGACGGCCAAATCGGTATAGCCCGTGGCACGGACCCGCAAACAGGTCGCCCAGATCAACGTCGTGCCGATGATCGACGTGATGCTGGTGCTGCTGGTGATCTTCATGGTGACCGCGCCATTCATCAACCCGGCCCAGGTCGAATTGCCGAGCGTCGGCAAGACCTCGCAGACGCCGCAGAAACCGCTCGAAATCATCATCAAGGAATCCGGTGAATACCTGCTGCGCGACCGTGCGTCCGGTGGCAGCGAACGGGTGGTGGCGAAATCGGCGCTGCCTGATGAAATTGCCGCGTTTCATCGCACCCAGCCGGACCAGCCGGTGGTGATCGCGGCGGACAAGAAAGTCCGCTACGAGGAGGTGATGCATACGATGACGCTCCTGCAACAGGCCCGGATCACGCGTATCGGCCTGCTTGCCCGCCCGGCCCCATGAATTTCACGGCAGACGCCCCGCCTGGTTCGCGTCCCGTTCCCAACCTCCTTGCGGCTGCGCTGGCGGTGGGAGTGCATGTGCTGTTCGTTCTGATGCTGGTGTTCGGCGTGTCATGGCAGACCCACCATCCAGAGGCAGTCATGGTCGATCTATGGGAAACCTTGCCGGACACGCCGCCACCTCCGGCCCCGCCTCGCCCGCCGCCCGTGAAAGCGCCCAAACCGGAGCCTGTCGCACCCGCCCCCAAACCGGTGGAAAAGGAACCGCCGCCGCCAAAGACGCCCGACATTGCCCTGGAAAAGAAAAAGGTTGAGGCCGAACGCCTGAAAAAACTGCAGGCCATGCAGGCGGCCGAAGAAAAGACGCGGGCCGAAGCGGCCAAGGCCTGGCGTGAGAAACAACAGGCCGAACAGAAGCGGCAGGCATTGCTGCGGCAGATGGAAGAAGAGGACCTGAAGCAGCGCGTGGCGACTGAGGCTGCGGCAAACGAGGCCCGTCTGGCCAGGCTGACCCAGGCGCAGGCGGCAGCCAACAAGCGTCAGGCCGAGATGGCGAGTGTCGTGGGACAGTACCGCGACCAGATCAGCGCCAAGGTGCGGGGCAACACCCGGCTACCCGACAATCTGAAGGGCAATCCTGAAGTCCGTTGCCTGGTGAAACTGCTGCCCACTGGCGAGGTCCAGAGCGTGCGGGTGACGAAATCCAGCGGGAATCCTGCGTATGACGATGCAGTGGTACGCGCCATCGAAAAGTCCTCACCGTTGCCCTTGCCGAGTGACCGCGATGCACGCGCCGCGTTTGTCCCGGAACTTTCCTTCGTCCACCGCCCCAAAGAGTAGGCCTTGACGGGCCGGTACGCGGTCCGAGCCGCGTGCAGCCTATGCTAGACTGCCTAATCGAGAAAGCGTTTGTGAGCCCGATGTCCGTATCCATGCTGCGTGCCGTTCTGTTGTTTCCCCTGTTCTGTCTGGCCTTGCTGAGTGCGCCGTTTTCCGCGCGCGCTGCGATGGAAATCCAGGTCATCGGGGGCGCGGCCAACAAGATTGCCGTGGCCATAGTGCCGTTTCAGGCCGTGCCCGGTCAGCCCAGCCCTGCACTGACCCAGATTGCCGGAGACGACCTCAATCGCAGCGGCCAGTTCAGGCTGGTGGACGTGGGCGGGGCGCCGCAGCCTGTCGTGCCCGCACAGGTCGACTACGGCGTCTGGCGCGGCAAGGGCGCGGACGCGCTGGTGGTTGGCCAGGTCACTGCGCAGCCGGGCGGCCGTCTCGAGATCCGCTTCTATCTGCTTGACGTTCTCAAGCAGACCCAGCTCGCGGCCTACAGCTACACCATCACGGCCGGCCAGTGGCGCGCCACGGCACACCAGATTGCAGACCTCATCTACGCGAAGCTGACGGGCATTCCCGGCGCATTCAGCAGCCGCATCGCCTACGTACAGAAGCAGGGCCGTCGCTATGAATTGCGAGTGGCCGATGCGGATGGACAAAACCCGCGCACGGTCGTGCGCTCCAACGAATCGGTGATTTCGCCGATGTTCTCGCCTGACGGCAACCAGATTGTGTACGTGTCGTTCGAGGACAAGAAGCCTGTCGTATATGTGCAGTCGCTCAGGGATGGCCAACGCCGCAAGATCGCAGCATTCAAGGGGTCCAACTCGGCCCCGGCATGGACGCCGGACGGCCGGCGGCTGGCTGTCGTGCTGACGCGCGACGGCGCTTCGCAGATTTATATGATCAATGCCGATGGCGGTGGATTGGCGCGTCTGACGCGGGGCAGCAATATCGACACCGAACCGGTATTCTCCCCTGACGGACAAACCCTGTATTTCACCTCGGACCGGGGTGGCAGCCCGCAAATCTATCGCATGGCGGCCAGCGGCGGCGAAGCCAAACGGGTGACCTTCAATGGCAGCTATAATGTCTCCCCCGCGATCAGCCCGGATGGACGGTATCTGGCCTACATCAGCCGCGACGGCGGGCGGTTCAGCGTGACCTTGCAGGAATTGGCCTCGGGACAGACCCGTGTGCTGACCGATACCGCGCGCGACGAGTCACCCAGCTTCGCCCCGAATGGCCAGGCCGTGTTGTATGCCACGGTGCAGGGTGAACAAGGAATACTCGGCACGGTGAGCCTGGACGGTAAAACGCGCGCACGCCTGTCGGAATCGGGTGTGGATGCGCGCGAGCCGGTCTGGGGCCCGTGAAAACGCGCATTTTTTGATGTTGGATGTCGGTTGGGCGGTTGCTGGGAGTAGACAAGTACCGCTCATGTCGGATTGTATTCATTCGGATTGTATTTTTGTATTTATTCATAAGGAGAGATAAATGAACAAGATTTTATGGCCCATTCTGGTTGCGTTGACCTTGTCTGCATGTGGTACGACCGGCGGCACGCAAGCGACGGTCGAAGACCGCACCGGCGGCACGGCCGGCACGGCAAGTACCGGCCAGGGCACCGAAACCACGGGCGTGGGCGGTAGCGGCGTCGCAGGCAATGCGATGGGTGGCCAATATTCCGGCGATCCGCGCAAGAACCCGGCCAGCCCCCTGTCCAAGCGTAGTGTCTTCTTCGATTACGACAGTTTCGTGGTGAAGGACGAGTACCGTCCGATGCTCGAAGCGCACGCCGGCTATCTGATGTCGAAGCGCGATGCGCACGTGATCCTGCAGGGTAATGCCGACGAGCGCGGCAGCCGCGAATACAACCTGGCACTGGGACAGAAGCGCGCTGAGGCCGTGCGCAAGGCGCTGGCCGTACTGGGCGTAAGCGACGCGCAGATGGAAGCGATCAGCTTTGGCGAGGAAAAACCGCGCAACGAAGGCCATACCGAAGAAGCGTATGCCGAAAACCGTCGCACCGACGTGGTGTATAGCGACGAGAAATGACCTTGCTTCGACGTAATGGGCTGATCCTCGTTTCGATGCTCATGCTGGCGCAGCCGGCATGGGCGGCACTGTTCGGCAATGACGAGGAAGTGACCCGTCAGATGCAGGCATTGCAGCAGCGCGTGGAGGCGCTCGATGCGCGGCTGGCCAAGCTGGAGCAGTCAATACAGCAAAATCAGTCCATGCTGGATATGCTGAAGGATGTGGAAGCGCTCAAGGCCGAGGTGGCCAGGCTGCGCGGCCAGTCCGAGGTCCAGGCGAATCAGCTGGACACGCTGGGCAAACGACAGAACGACTTGTATGCCGATCTCGATCAGCGCATTGTCGAGCTCGCCAAGGCGGCCAAGCCGGTGCCGGCGGCTGATGCGGCGCAACCAGTTGCACCCGACTCGCAGGCTGCTTCCGGAGCGGTAGCCAAGCCAACAGCAGACGGATCTGCGCAAGCCGATCCGCTGGCCGAGTCCCGCAGTTACGAAGGCGCGCTCGCCCTGTTTCGCGACGCCAAGTACACAGACGCCATCGCCGGTTTCAAGAGCTTCCTCAAGGCCTATCCGGGGAGCGCGCTGGCAGCCAACGCGCAGTATTGGGTTGGCTATTCGTATTACGCGCTGAAGGATTACAAGACCTCGCTGGCGCATCAGCAAAAGCTCGTGGCGACCTATCCCGACAGCCCCAAGGTACCCGATGCGCTGCTCAATGTCGCCACCAACCAGATCGAACTGAATGACATGGTTGCTGCGCGCAAGACGCTCAAGGATCTGGTGGCCAAGCATCCCGGTACGCCGGCGGCCAAACTTGCCGCGCGCCGGCTGGCTGCGATCAAGTAAACGCCGTGTCCGAGTCCTTGACGCTCCAGCCGCTGGAGGGTGGCCATGACTGTCATGACGCGCAGCCGCCGACCGCCACGCTCCACCCGCAAGGGGTAGGCCGTGGGTGTCCCCGCGAGCACCCTGAAGAGCACAAAGAGGAGACCGCGGCTGTAGAGCCGACAAGTCGGCAACAACCACGCACTAATGATACTAAAGCATCAACAGCCACGCTCCGCCTGACGGAGGTGTTTCTGTCGCTGCAAGGCGAAACCAGTCGAGCCGGCCTGCCGACCGTGTTCGTCCGCCTGACGGGCTGTCCGCTGCGTTGCCGCTGGTGCGACACGACCTACAGTTTCCAGGGCGGCGAAACCGTTACGCTGACGTCGCTGTTGGCACGGGTAGCGGACTATGGCGTGCCGACCGTCTGCGTCACGGGGGGCGAACCGCTGGCACAGAAAAACTGTCTGCCGCTGCTGACCGCGCTGTGTGACGCCGGTTATTCGGTGTCGCTGGAAACCAGTGGTGCACTCGACGTCAGCAAAGTCGATCCGCGGGTGTCGCGCATCGTCGACATTAAGCCGCCGGAGTCGGGCGAGGAGGCACGCAACCGCTGGGAGAATGTCGCCCACCTGACGTCGCGTGACGAAATCAAGTTCGTGCTGGCCAACCGTGCCGATTACGAATGGGCACGCGAGGTCGTCCAGGCACAGAAGCTTGCGCAGGTGTGCCCTATCTTGTTTTCTCCGGTGCAGGGTGAACTGCCGCCCGCCCAGTTGGCGGGGTGGATTCTGGCCGACCGCCTGCCGGTGCGTATGCAAGTGCAGTTGCACAAGATCCTGTGGGGCAACACGCCAGGCACATGAAACCCGCAGTCATCCTGCTCTCCGGCGGCCTGGATTCCGCCACCGTGCTGGCGATTGCCCGTGAAGCGGGCTATGCCTGCTACGCGCTGAGCCTGGATTACGGCCAGCGCCATACGGCCGAGCTTGCCGCCGCCGCGCGCGTGGCCAGGAGTTTGGGCGCCGTCGAACATCGGGTGATGCGCCTCGGATTGGGTGACATCGGCGGTTCGGCGCTGACCGACGTCTCCATTGCCGTGCCCGAAAGCCCGACCGACGGCATTCCGGTCACTTACGTGCCCGCACGCAATACCGTGATGCTGGCGCTGGCGCTCGCCTGGGCCGAAGTGCTCGGTGCGCGCGACCTCTTCATCGGCGTCAATGCCGTCGACTATTCCGGCTATCCCGATTGCCGCCCCGCGTTCATCGAAGCATTCGAGCGCATGGCCAACCTGGCGACCAAGTCCGGGGTCGAGGGCGCGCAATTGCGCATTCATGCGCCGCTGCAAACCTTGTCGAAGGCCGACATCATCCGGCAGGGCACCGCGCTCGGGGTCGATTACGCGCAGACGGTGAGCTGCTACCAGGCCGATGCCGAAGGCCTGGCCTGCGGGCGCTGTGATTCCTGCCGCCTCCGGCGCGAGGGTTTCCTCGCCGCGGGCATTCCCGACCCAACGCGCTACGCGCAGGAAACGCGTTAGCCGGCGAGAGGCTTGCTTGTCTCCCGGCTATCGATTGTGGGCGGACTTGCGCGGAGGCGCTCAATGGTATTTATTATCCAGCTTCGGTTCCGCGCGTACGCATTAAAATCCGCCTATTTGTCCGGGCAAGGCGGCAATCCGCACTTCCCTTTCCTGAGAGAGGAATAGATTCATGACCTACGACAATTTCGCAAGCGCGCAATCGATTTTTCTGTGGTCGACCTTCGCGATCGCACTGATCATGGGCGCCGTGGTCAACAAGACCAATTTCTGCACCATGGGTGCCGTGTCCGACTGGGTCAACATGAGCGACACCGGCCGCATGCGCGCCTGGATACTGGCCATTGCGGTCGGCGTACTGGGCGTGACAGCTCTGGAAGCCACCGGTCTGGTGAACGTGACCGGCACCTTCCCGCCCTATCGCCAGACCAACTTCGTCTGGCTTGAAAACGTACTGGGCGGCGCCTTGTTCGGAATCGGCATGACGCTTGCCTCGGGCTGCGGCAACAAGACGCTGATCCGTATCGGTGGCGGCAATCTCAAATCGGTCATGGTGTTGCTGGTCATCGCCCTGATCGCGTATTTCATGATCAATCCCTTCCCGGGCAGCGACAAGACGCTCTATTCCACCCTGTTCTATCCGTGGACCAACCCGACTGCCGTTGCGTTGACGACCAACCAGGACCTCGGTGCGATGCTCTTTGGCGACAAGGCCGCCACCGGCCGCATGGTGATGGGGGCCGTCATCGGGGGCCTATTGCTGATCTGGGCCTTCAAGTCGGCCGATTTCCGCAGCAGTTTCGACAACATCCTCGGCGGCCTCGTGGTCGGTTTGGCGGTGCTTGCCGCTTGGTATGTCACCAGCAACATCCGGGTGGATGCCAGCGGCGACATTCTCACGCTGCAATCCTTTGTCCAGGACTGGGATCTGTATGCGCCGGCCGACGCGGTCAGGCCCGCCGCAGCTGGTCCGCTCGCCGCACAGTCCTTCACCTTCATCAACCCCATGGGGCAAACCCTCGGTTATGTGGTGAGCGGCTTCGACCGTACGCTGCTCACGTTTGGCATCATGGCGCTGGCAGGTGTGATCGCCGGTTCCTTGCTGTGGTCGCTGCTTTCTCGCAATTTCCGCATCGAGTGGTTCGCCTCCGTCCGCGATTTCTTCAACCACCTGGTTGGCGCGATCCTGATGGGATTTGGCGGCGTGCTGGCGATGGGTTGCACCATCGGCCAGGGCGTCACCGGCTTCTCCACCCTGGCGCTGGGTTCCATCCTCACCTTCGTCGCCATCGTGCTCGGCAGCGCAATCACGATGAAAGTGCAGTACTACAAGATGGTGTATGAGAGCGAGGCGACTTTCTTCAAGGCATTCGTCACCGCGCTGGCCGACCTCAGGCTGCTGCCCGCTGGAATGCGCAAGCTGGAAGCGGTTTAAAGCACATTTGGCTTTGACGCGAATTCAAAATCCAGTATAATTTTGCGCTTTGCCGGACGCGACACTTGTCAGGTAAAAGGGTCGGTAGCTCAGCCGGTAGAGCAGCGGACTTTTAATCCGTTGGTCGCGAGTTCGAATCTCGCCCGACCCACCAAATCCAAAAAGCCACGCGGAAGCGTGGCTTTTTTATTGTCGACTTACTGCTATGGTGCTGACCGGGTGACGAAAAATGTCACCTCGTGCCATGGTTGGTCATGCTGGAGGGGGCTTAATTCTAGGGAATAGTATTGGGAATGCGACGCATGAAAATCAATGTGCGCCTCAAAGCTAGGATGGGTGGGCTTCCCAGAAGTTGGGCTCACAAAATCAGATCTTGGCCCTAAAGTTGGCATGGCTGCTGCTCGTTATAGCTCCAGACACGGGAGGCTCGTGTTCAACTTGCCCAACTTAAGGAGATTTGAAATGCGTAAAGTTCAACAGGGTTTTACCCTAATCGAACTGATGATCGTCGTGGCGATCATTGGTATTCTGGCGGCAATCGCGATTCCTGCCTATCAGGATTACGTCACTCGTGCCAAGTGGTCAGATGTCATTTCGCAAATGGAGCCCACCAAGATGGCAATTGCGGAGTGCCTCCAGAACAACGCGAGCAGTAACACTAACTGCACGGCATACGGCACCAACACCAACCAGCTCGGTATCGCTTCGCCGACGATCACCTTCAAGGATGGCACGACGGGCAGCCTGACGCTGGCTGCGGTGGGTGCTAACGGTGTTTCGATTGCCGCTACCGGTCCCACTTCCTACGGCGGCTGCACCGTGACGCAAACCGGCACAGCCGGCGCCAATGCGGTCGCATGGTCGTTCACCAATTCGGGTGGCTGCACCAAGTCCAAGACCGGCGTGGGTACTTGATTCGTTGCCGAGTCGCTTAAACGACCCCTCCCTCGCGGAGGGGTTTTTATTTTGAGATGATGCATTTGGGAATCAGTGAGATGACTTCATTGAGTGTGCCTTTGCTCCTAACCGGTCTGACGCTCCTGGTCGCCACGGGCTTTGACTGGAATGCGGATCTGAGCTGGTATGACCAGCACCGTATTGAGCAGATCGGTTTGCTGAGTACCATGGTTTTGGGCGTACTGACAATATGGCGCCAGGATATGGCACAGTCGATTACGAACTTGCCGCTTAGGGCCAGATGGGCGTTTGCGTGGGCTTTTGGATTGGGCCTGCTGTCGGTGGTTATCGCGACGTATTTCCGCTTTGCGGCACTGGAATGGGCGACACTATTGTTGCTGCTTGGTCTGGTTCTGGTATTGGGTGAGCAATCAAGACGTGACGTGATCTGGTTCGATGTTTGGGCGAGCCGACTGATCATGTCGCTGGCAGTTGTGATCGCTCTAAAGCTCCTGGCTGGCTATCTAGCTGCCATTATTAGTATTGGTCATTTGAATACGATCATGCTGTTTGAGGGCACGTTCTCGAACAGGCGTTTTTTTGGCCAAGTCGCCAGCATGGTAGTGCCGTTGCTGGCATATCCCTTATTGAGGAAGGTTGCTCCGCGTATACAGCGGTGGGGCCTGTATGCCCTGTTGTCGGTGTGGTGGATGCTGGTAATCGTTTCGGGGACGCGCGGAACGTGGGTGGCATTGGGTGTGGCGTCTGTGACTCTGGCGCTGGTGGCTTGGCATGCCAGTCATCGCTGGCTACGAATTCAACTTTTAACAGCCATGGCAGGTGCGCTGTTGTTTTGCGTAATGTTCGTTTGTGTTCCGCTCTTGTTGGATCAGGGCGCATCGGTTGAGAATCGCCTGTCCAATCTGGCAACCCTGAGCGGGCGCCACGAGTTGTGGCGCCTTGCCTGGATACAGATTGCGGCACATCCCTGGCTGGGTATCGGACCCATGCATTTTGCAACTATTCACAATGACTTCGGTGCCCATCCGCACAATGCGCTGCTGCAATTGGCGGCTGAGTGGGGTATACCTGCCACGTTGGGACTCGTTTTGCCTGCTGTGGCGGGATTGCTTGTTTTGCTGGCCGATTTACGCCGCCCCGCTGTTTCACACAATTTCCTCCTGGTGTGTCTGACTGCCAGTCTATTGGCGGCCGGTGTTCAATCCATGGTGGACGGCGTCATCGTTATTCCCTACACGCAAGTGTGGCTGGTGTTGATCTCGGGGTGGGCGCTTGGAGTACATTTCCGGGATAAGGTACAAATTGTCGCCGCTTCTCGGCCAATACGTCTAGTTGTGCCGACTTTATCCTTAGTGGCGCTTGTTGCGTTACTGAATGGTGTTTACCCCGAGATACTGAATCGCGCTGAAGCGACCAAGGCATTCGTTGATGCCGGAAACCGGTTAGTGCCGCCGCGCTACTGGGCGGTGGGCTGGATTCCATGAGGTTGGCCGGGGGTAGGCATTGCGTGTGTGTGGTCAATATTGGAATGTCCGGTTGTCAGGTATATTCAGTCTGTAGTCAATATTATCCGTATCGTCTCAAGCGTAAAGCCGCGGGTTTGCATGAAGCGAATCTGCTGGGCTTTCTCAGCCGAGTCGGCAGGTGCTGAGCCGAATTTCTTCTGCCAGACTTGGTGGGCACGTTCTAGTTCAGTGTCGCGGTTTTCGCGTAATACGCTTTCGATGATGGCATCATTCACACCCCGCTGCCGCAGGTCATAAGCGAGTTTGACGTTACCCGCGCGCGTGCGATGATCGGCCACGTAACTTTCGGCAAACCGCCGGTCCGACAGCCACTTCTTTTCCTCGAACTCATCCAGCAACACGTCGATGTCGTGCTGCGCGAAGCCCGTCAGCCTGAGCTTGCGGGCGAGCTCAAAGCGGCTGTGCTCGCGCCGCGCCAAGAAGCGCAGGGCATGTTCACGTAGGTCGCCAGGTTCAGGCTTCGACTTCATCCTCGTCCTCGACCATCGCGGTCGGATTGTTGACGCCGACCGCGGCGCGGATCTTGGCTTCGATTTCGTGCGCGATCTCGGGATGTTCCTTGAGGAATTCACGCGCGTTGTCCTTGCCCTGGCCGATCTTCTCGCCGTTGTAGGCGTACCAGGCGCCGGATTTGTCGACGAACTTGTGGGCGACGCCGAGTTCGATGATTTCGCCTTCGCGCGAGATGCCCTGGCCGTAGAGGATGTCGAAGAAGGCTTCCTTGAACGGCGGCGAGACCTTGTTCTTGACGACCTTGACCTTGGTTTCGTTGCCGACGATTTCATCGCCTTTCTTGATCGCGCCGATGCGGCGGATGTCGAGGCGCACGCTGGCGTAGAACTTCAACGCGTTGCCGCCGGTGGTGGTCTCGGGGTTGCCGAACATGACGCCGATCTTCATGCGGATCTGGTTGATGAAAATCACCAGCGTGTTGGTGCGCTTGATGTTGGCGGTGAGCTTGCGCAGTGCCTGGCTCATCAATCGCGCCTGCAGACCCATGTGCGAATCGCCCATCTCGCCTTCGATTTCGGCCTTCGGGGTCAACGCGGCGACCGAGTCGACTACCACCACGTCGACCGAGCCGGAACGCACCAGCATGTCGGCGATTTCCAGCGCCTGTTCACCGGTGTCCGGCTGCGAGACCAGCAGGTTGTCGACGTCGACGCCGAGCTTTTGCGCATAGTTGGGGTCGAGCGCGTGTTCGGCGTCGATGAAGGCAGCGGTGCCACCCATTTTCTGCATTTCGGCGATGACCTGCAGGGTGAGCGTAGTTTTGCCGGACGATTCCGGGCCATAGATTTCGACCACGCGGCCACGCGGCAGACCGCCGACGCCCAGTGCAATATCGAGCCCCAGCGAGCCGGTGGAGACGGCCTGGATGTCGCGCGCGATGTCGTGGTCGCCCAGGCGCATCACCGAGCCCTTGCCGAACTGCTTCTCGATCTGGCCGAGCGCGGCGGCGAGCGCCTTCGATTTGTCTTCTGCCAATGCGGGGGATGCCATGGTTCTCTCTCCTGATGATCGGTTTGCGTGAAAGGCAGGCGGCGTCGCGTCTGCATGGGGTGTAATGTAGGCGATATATTTTTAAGTGTCAATAAAAAATATCACCTACATAAAAAGTACAACTTGATAGATTGTATTTGATGCGTGCCGCCCTATAATTCCGGTCAAACCGGCTCGAGCGGAGCGAGCGACATGATTACAAAGGAAAAAATGCGCTTGGACGTGAAGTGGGCGACGCGCCAGCGGCTGCAGTACATCGAGATCATGGCCTGGTATGCCGGGGTGGTGACCCGTAGCGACGTCGCCCGCGCCTTTGGCCTGTCCGACCCGGCCGCGACCAAGGACCTCAAGCTCTACGGCGACCTGGCGCCCGGCAACCTCGTCTACAATCACAGCGTGTTCGGCTTCGTTCCGGGCGCGGGGTTTGCCGCGGTGTTCGCCGACCTGGCGCCCGTCGCCGTGCTGCCAGTCATCGCCGCCAACCTCGCGGTGGCGAACGGGCCGTACGGCGGCGAACTGGTTTACGGCCTGCCGACAGCGTCGCTGCCCTTGCCGGCCCGCTTGCCCGGTCCGCAGACCCTGGCGCAGATCACCCGTGCCATCTACGGCCGGCGCAAGCTGCGCGTCAGCTACCGTTCCCTCTCCCGGCGCGAGAGCGGTGCGGAGCGGGTGCTCGAGCCCCACACCTTGGTCAATACCGGACTGCGTTGGCATGTGCGGGCGTATAGCGAGGAAACCTGCGACTTCCGCGATTTCGTGCTGTCGCGCGTGATGGCGGCCGAGTGCCTGGAGACGCCCGCCGAATCCGGCGAGCAATACGACGACGACTGGGTGGAACAGGTGAGCCTGCGGCTTGCCCCGCACAGCGGACTTGATGCGCCAGGACGCGAGAGCCTGCTGCTGGATTACGGCGCGAGCGGCGAACTTATCGAAGTGAACGTGCGGCGCGCCCTGCTAGGCTATGTGCTGCAGCGGCTGGGCGTCGACACCACACCGGGCCACACGATGAATCCGAACGCCTACCAGTTGATGCTGTTGAACCGCGACGAGATCGAGCCGTTCGCGGCGTGGGCGTTTAGCGAGCGGTAAGCAGGGAGCAGGGAGCAGGGAGCGGTAAAGTCTGTCCGCTCACCGCTCACCGCTCACCGCTCACCCAATCAATTCAATCAACCCCCGCAAGGCCGCGGCCACTGCACGCGAGCGGATCTCCTCGCGGTTACCGTCGAGCCGACAGGTGGATGACATGACCGTACCGTCCACCAGCGCCCAGCCGTAGCAGACCAGGCCGACGGGTTTCTGCGGGGTGCCGCCGCCGGGGCCGGCGATGCCGGAAATGGCGAGGGCTGCCTGGGCGTGGCTATGTTTCAGGGCGCCGGCCGCCATGGCACCGGCAGTTTGCTCGGAAACCGCACCGTGGGTGGTGAGGGTTTCTTCGGGCACGCCTAGCATTTCGACTTTGGCGGCGTTGGCATAGGTGATGAAGCCGCGCTCGTACCATTCCGAGCTACCAGGCAATGAGGTGAGCAGTTGTCCAGCCCAGCCGCCGGTGCACGACTCGGCGGTGGCCAGCATCCAGCCGCGTGCGCGCAGTTTGTCGCCCAGTTCGATGGCGAGTTGATGGAGTTCTTCGTCGCTTACACGAGCCATTGCAATCCCTTGATCACGGCGATGGCATAGCCTGCCGCCAGAAGATCGTCGAACATCACGCCGAAGCCGTTTTTCAGATGCGTGTCGGCAAACCGGATCGGCCAAGGTTTCAGGATATCGAACAGCCGGAAGAGTGCAAAGGCCAACGCGATCCATGGCCAGCCCGGCGGCGAAAACAGCAGCACCAGAGCGAAGGCGACGATTTCGTCCCACACCATGCCCCCGTGATCGGCGACGCCCAGTGCGCGGCCGGTGCGGCCGCAGGCCCAGATTCCCAGGAGGAATGCGGCGACCAGCAGAATGATCCGGTTCGGCAGGTCAGGTGCGGCGGCGGCAATCAACCAGAACAGCGGCAGGCCGAGTACGGTGCCGACGGTGCCCGGCGCCTTGGGCGCGAGTCCACTGCCGAAACCGAGGGCGACCAGGTGAGCCGGATGGGCAAGCAGGAACCGGAGATCAGGTTGCAAAATGGTCGTATCCCGTTTTGTCGACAGGCAGCGGCTGACCCTCGGCATCGAGGACAGTGAGGCCGGGCTCGGCATGGATGTGGCCGATGCGCGTGACGGCCACGCCTGTGGATGCGGCGGCTGCCAGCACCGCATTGCGTTGGCCAGTGGGAGCTGTGAAACACAATTCGTAGTCGTCGCCGCCTGCCAGCACGCAATCGCGCGCCACGGCTTCATGCTGGTAGGCCTGCACCACTGGCGATGTCGGCAGTGCGGAAAATTCGAGTGTGGCGCCGACGCGCGAGCGTTCCAGGATGTGGCCGAGGTCGCCCAGCAATCCATCCGAAATGTCGATCGCGCTGGATGCGAGCCCGCGCAACGCCATGCCAAGCTCGATACGCGGCGTTGGCAGGTAAAGCGCCGGCAGCACCTTGGCGGCGTCGATCTGTTCCATGAACAGGCGTCCTTGCCTGTAGGCCAGCGCCAGCGCAGCCGAGCCGATCACGCCGGACACCCAGATGTCGTCGCCGACCCGAGCGCCGTCACGACGCAGCGCCACCCCCGGCGGCACTTCGCCCATCACCGTGATGCTGATCGTTAGCGCGCCACGCGTGGTGTCGCCGCCGACCAGTTCGATGGCGTGCATATCGGCCATGCGGAAAAACCCCCGCGCGAATGCGGTAAGCCAGGCATCGTTCTCGTCAGGCAGCGCGATGGCCAGCGTCGCCCAGCGCGGTGTCGCGCCCATCGCGGCGAGGTCCGACAGGTTCACCGCCAGCGACTTGTGGCCGAGCCCGGCCGGGCTGTCCTGCGGCGAGAAATGGCGGCCCTCGAGCAGCATGTCGGACGATACCGCCAACTGCATGCCCGGCGTGGGTGCCAGCAGCGCGCAGTCGTCACCGACCCCCAGCACCGCGCCGGGGGTGGCGCGGGTGAAGTGTTTGGCAATGAGGTCGAATTCCATGTTGGTGAGCGGGAAGAGGTGAGCAGGAAGCGGCTTCCGCTCACTGCTTACTGCTCACCGCTCACGCCTTTCTTCTTCGCATGCGCGATCTCCACCGCGCGCACGTCCTGCGCCAGCTTGTCGAGCACGCCGTTGATGTATTTGTGGCCGTCGGTGCCGCCGAACTTCTTGGCGAGTTCGACGCCTTCGTTGATGGCGACGCGCCACGGCACGTCGGGGCAATGCAGCAGTTCATATGCGCCGATGAGCAGGATGCCGCGCTCGATGGGCGAGAGTTCGGCAAGCGGACGGTCGAGCAGCGGCGCGATCCGCGAACTCAGCATGTCCTCTTCTTTGAGTACACCGTAGAGCAGCGTGCGGAAATAATCCTCGTCGGCGCGCTTGAACTGCTCGTCCTCCTTGAGATTGGCGGCGATCAGGGTGACGTCTGCGCCGCCCACCAGCCAGGCGTAGACGCCTTGCAGCGTGAATTCGCGTGCGGTCTTGCGGGAACCGGCCATCTCAAAGGCGTTTCAGCAGGTTGGCCATTTCGATCGCGGCGCGCGCAGCGTCGCGGCCTTTCTCGGCCATGCGCCGGTGGCCCTGTTCTTCGGTATCCACGGTGAGGATGGCGTTGGCGATCGGTACGCCGGTTTTCAGCTGCACATCGAGGATGCCGCGTGCGGATTCGTTCGAGACCACTTCGAAATGGTAGGTGTCGCCACGCACCACGGCGCCGAGTGCGATGAGCGCATCGTATTTCTCGGACAGCGCCAGCTCCTGCAGCGCCAGCGGATGTTCGAGCGCACCGGGCACGTTGACCAGCAGCACGTCCTCACGGGCCACGCCCAGCCGCAGCAGTTCCGCTTCGCAGGCCGACAGCAGACCCTCGCAGATGTCCCGGTTGAAGCGGCTCATGACGATGCCGAATTTCAGGCCCTGCCCCTGGTAGGCGGGGTCGAGTTCGGAGAAATAGTCCTTGTTGGTTCCCATGGTGCGTCCTTTTTTTCAGTGGCTCATGCTTTTTCGGAATAGCCGGTGACTTCCAGCCCGAAGCCGTCCATTGCGGGCATCTTGCGCGGGCTCGCCAGCAGCTTCATCTTGCCGACGCCGAGGTCGCGCAGGATCTGCGCGCCGATACCGTAATCGCGCAGATCGTACTTGCGGCTGTCGGCCCGCGGCGGGTTGATGCGGTGCAGCAGCGCCTCGGCGGTTTCCGGCCGATGCAGCAGCACGATGACGCCGGATTGCGATTCGGCGATGCGCTCCATCGCGCCCATGATTGGCCAGGAGTGGCCGCCGCCGGTGACATCGAGAAAGTCCATCACGCTTAATGGCTCGTGCACGCGCACCAGGGTTTCGCGGTCGGCGTGAATCTCGCCCTTGACCAGTGCAAGATGGGTTTCATTGGCGCACTTGTCGCGGTAGGCGACCAGGCGAAAGGCCCCGTACACCGTCTGGATCAGGCGGTCGGCGGCACGCTCGACCAGGCTTTCGGTCTGGTTGCGGTAATGGATGAGGTCGGCGATGGCACCGATCTTCAGGCCGTGTTCCTGCGCGAACGGGATCAGGTCGGGTAGGCGCGCCATGGTGCCGTCGTCCTTGAGGATTTCGCAGATCACCGAGGCGGGTTCGAGTCCGGCGAGCCCGGCGAGGTCGCAGCCGGCTTCGGTGTGGCCGGCGCGTACCAGCACGCCGCCGGGCTGCGCGCGCAGCGGGAAGATGTGGCCGGGCTGGATGATGTCGGTCGGCTTGGCGTGCTCCTTCACCGCGGCCTGGATGGTGACCGCGCGGTCGGCAGCGGAAATGCCGGTGGTCACGCCCTCGGCGGCCTCGATCGACACGGTGAATGCGGTGCCGTGCGGCGTCTGGTTGTCGTTCACCATCTGCTTCAGGCCGAGCTGGCGGCAGCGGTCGTCGGTCAAGGTGAGGCAGACCAGGCCGCGCCCGTATTTCGCCATGAAGTTGATCGCGTCGGGCGTGACGTGCTCGGCCGCCATCACCAGGTCGCCCTCGTTCTCGCGGTCTTCCTCGTCGACCAGCACGACCATGCGCCCGGCCTTGAGTTCTTCGATAATTTCCAGCGTGGAGGCGAGGCTCATCAGTCTTTGTCCGTTGTTTGGGTGAATTGCATCATGCGCTCAACATAGCGCGCGATCATGTCGACTTCCAGGTTGACGCGGCTGTCCGTTTGCAGGTGCTTGAGTATGGTCATCTCCAGCGTATGCGGGATGAGGTTCAGCGCAAAGCGCGTACCGTCCACGTGGTTGACCGTCAGCGACACACCGTTCACCGTGATCGAACCCTTGCGGATGATGTAGCGCGCAAGTGCGGGGGGCGCATCGATTTCCAGCAGATGCGATTCGCCCGCCGGCGCGAAGCGGTGCACCTTGCCGACGCCGTCGACATGTCCGGATACCAGATGGCCGCCCAGTCGGTCGGCCATCCGCAACGCCTTCTCCAGATTGACCTCGGCGCCGGGCACGAAACCCGCCGTGACGCGCAGGGTCTCGGCAGAAACGTCGGCGGTAAAACTGTCGGTCGTCAGCGCCACTGCGGTCAGGCACACGCCGTTGACAGCGATGCTGTCGCCGATGGCGACGTCGGAAAAATCCAGCCCGCCACCGAGGATGACCATACGCGCGTCGGCACCGTGTGCTTCGTATTCGTGGATGCGGCCGATGGATTGGATGATGCCGGTGAACATGCGTGTAAAGGCCAGCCAGTAAGACCCGGCATTGTAGGCGTTTAGGCGGGGCGGGTGAACCCCGGCGCGTCATCGCCATAGCAAGGATGGGTGACATTATAAAGATAAGAGGGTCTTCAAGTTGTTATAATGAGCGCTTTGCAGGAATCGAAGGCTTGGCATGACGGCGTTTCCCTCCCTGTCCATACGGGGCCACACCCTTTTGCCCATTGTGCAGGGCGGTATGGGCGTTGGGGTCTCGGCACATCGGTTGGCCGGCGCAGTGGCGCGCGCCGGTGCGATGGGTACGATCGCGAGCATCGACCTGCGGCACCATCACGCAGACCTGATGGAAGCGGCGAAGCATTGCCGCGACAAGGACACGCTCAATCGCCTGAATCTGATCGCGCTTGATCGCGAGATCAAGGCGGCCTTGGAAATTGCATCCGGTCGTGGTCTGGTGGCGGCGAACGTGATGAAGGCGGTGGACGCGCATGCCGCCTATGTCCGCCAGGCCTGTGCCTCGGGTGTACAGGCGATCGTGATGGGGGCAGGGCTGCCGCTCGACCTGCCGGAACTGACTGAGGGCTATCCCGATGTCGCGCTGGTCCCGATCCTGTCCGACGCGCGCGGCGTCGCCATCCTGCTGAAGAAATGGTCGCGTCTGAAGAAATTCGGGAGCGACGGACGGTTGCCAGACGCCATCGTGATCGAGCATCCCCGATACGCGGGTGGCCACCTCGGTGCGCCGACCCCGGCTGACCTTGCCAGCGCGCGCTTCGATTTCGCCGAAGTGCTGCCCGGCATCTTCAAAGTGTTCGAGGACATGGGCATCGCGCGCGGGCAGATACCCGTCATCGTCGGCGGCGGCATCAACAGCCACGAAAAACTGTTGGCCGCGCTGACGCTGGGGGCCAGCGCCGTGCAGCTCGGCACGCCGTTCGCCGTCACCGAGGAGGGCGACGCCCACCCCAACTTCAAGCGCGTGTTGCTGGATGCGAAACCCGAAGACATCGTCACCTTCATGAGTGTGGCCGGCCTGCCTGCGCGCGCCGTGAAAACACCATGGCTCGCCAATTACCTCAAGCGCGAACCCCGGCTGCAGGCGTGCGCCAAGGCTGATCCCGAGCGTTGCGCCATCGGCTTGCACTGTCTGACACAGTGCGGGTTGCGCGACGGCCTCGAAAAGGCCGGGCAGTTCTGCATCGATTCGCAACTGGTCGCCGCCCTCAAGGGCGACGTCGGCAAGGGCCTGTTCTTCCGCGGTTCGGAGCCACTGCCCTTCGGCCGCGAGATCCGCACAGTGCAGCAACTGATCGACTACCTGCAGACCGGCGTGATGCCGCATCCGGTCGCAATACAGCCGGAGATGCTGGCGGCGTGAGCGTCCTCACCGACCATATCCATACCTTTGGCCGCGCCATGCTGGAGCGCTATGGCGAACGGGTGCACAAGATCGCCCTCGACGCCGGCTTTACCTGCCCCAATCGGGATGGCAGCAAAGGCATCGGGGGCTGTACCTTCTGCAACAACAAGTCCTTTGCCCCGGGGGCGCGGGATCCGGCGCCGCTTGCCGCGCAGTTCGACCGGGCGCGCGGCCGTATCGCGCGTCGCACCGGCGCACGCCGCTTCATCGCCTATTTCCAGGCGTATACCAACACCTATGCGCATGTGGACGAACTGCGCGCGCTCTACGATATGGCGCTGGCCGCACCTGACGTGATGGGGCTGGCAATCGGCACGCGGCCCGACTGCGTACCGCCGCCGGTGCTCGACCTGCTGACGGAATATCGTGCGCTGGGCCACGAAGTGTGGCTGGAGCTCGGCCTGCAGTCGGCCTTCGACGCCACGCTGGCCCGCGTCAATCGCGGCCACGGTTTTGCCGAGTACGAGACGGCGACGCGGGCGGCCCGGGCGCGCGGTATCCCGGTGTGCTGCCATCTCATTGTCGGTCTCCCCGGCGAGGATGCATCGCACAGCCATGTCAGCCTCGATCGCGTGCTCGACGTCGGCGTGGACGGCCTCAAGCTGCATCCGCTGCACGTAGTGAAGCACACCCGGCTGGCCATCGAATGGAGACGCGGCGAGTACGAGCCGCTGGACGAGGCGGCCTACACGCGCATCGCCGCCGACCTGATCGAGCGCACCCCGTGGGAGGTGGTGTACCACCGCGTCACCGGCACCGCTGCGCCCGACATCCTGCTGGCGCCTGCCTGGTGCGCGAAGAAATGGGATGTACTCAACGGTATCGTCAGTGAACTGACGCGGCGCGGCAGCCGGCAGGGCGCGCGTGCGGGCCAGGCGTGGATGGAGAATATATATGCCACTTGATCTGATCTGCCCGGCGGGTAACCTGGTTTCACTCAAGGTCGCCATCGATCACGGCGCCGACGCGGTCTACATGGGTTTCCGCGACAACACCAACGCGCGTGCCTTCCCTGGACTCAACTTCGACGAGGCCCAAGCGGCGGAGGGGCTGCGCTATGCGCATGACCGCGGCCGCAAGGTCCTGCTCGCGCTCAATACTTATCCGCAGCCCGATACCTGGACCCGCTGGACCGATGCGGTCGACCGTGCGGCGAAGCTGGGCATGGATGCGGTGATCCTGGCCGATGCCGGGTTGATGCGTTACGCGGTCAAGCAGCATCCTCATCTGCGACTGCATCTGTCGGTGCAAGGCTCAGCCACCAGCTACGAGGCGGTGAATTTCTACCGCGAGCATTTCGGCATCCAGCGCGCCGTGCTGCCGCGCGTGCTGTCGCTGCCGCAGGTGGAAAACGTGGTTAAGCACACCGATGCCGAGATCGAACTGTTCGGCTTCGGCGGCCTGTGCGTAATGGTGGAAGGGCGCTGCCTGCTCTCCTCCTACTGCACCGGCGAATCGCCCAACTCGGCCGGCGTGTGTTCGCCGGCCAAAGCGGTGCAGTGGACGGACACGCCGGCCGGGCTGGAGTCGCGCCTCAACGGCGTGCTGCTCGACCGCTACGGCAAGGGCGAAAAGGCCGGCTATCCGACCCTGTGCAAGGGCCGCTTCGAGGTCGGAGGCGAGACCTATTACGCCATCGAGGAACCCACCAGCCTCAATACCCTCGACCTGTTGCCCGAGATGCTGAAAATCGGCATCGCAGCGATCAAGATCGAAGGACGCCAGCGCAGCCCGGCCTACGTCGCGCAGGTGACGAAAGTGTGGCGTGCCGCCATCGACGCAGTGAAGAAAAATGCCGACGGCTTCAAACCAGCGCCCGCCTGGCAGGCCGAACTCAACAAACTGTCGGAAGGGCAGAGCCATACGCTCGGCGCCTACCACCGGCCCTGGAAGTGAGACAGATATGAATCTGAGCTTGGGTCCCTTGCTGTATTACTGGTCGCGCGACGACGTGCTCGCCTTCTACGACGAAGCGAAACACTGGCCGGTGGCGCGCGTCTATCTGGGTGAGAGCGTGTGCTCGCGTCGCCACCTGCTGCGCCTGCCTGACTGGCTGGCGCTGGCGGAGCAGCTCGCCGCCGCCGGCAAGGAAGTCGTGCTTTCCACCCAGACGCTGGTCGAGTCGGAATCCGACCTGAAAACGCTGCGCCGACTGGTTTCCGATGGCCGCTTTCTGGTCGAGGCCAACGAATGGGGTGCGGTGCGGCTGCTGTCTGGAGCAGGCGCGCCGTTCATCGCCGGATCCACGCTCAATGTCTACAACCCCGAAACGCTGGGCGCACTCGCCGAACTGGGCGCGCGGCGCTGGTTGCCACCGGTGGAGATGTCGCACGCCACGCTGGCATCCCTGCTCGAACAGGTGCCCGACGGGATGGAAACCGAGGTATTCGCCTATGGTCGACTGCCGCTGGCGTATTCCGCGCGCTGCTTCACCGCGCGCCACTACAACCTGCCCAAGGACGACTGCCAGTTCCGCTGTCTCGACCACCCGGACGGGCTGGCGCTGGCCACCCGCGAAGGCGAGCCCTTCCTCACGCTCAATGGCATCCAGACGCAGTCGGCCGGGGTCTACACCCTGATCGGCGAACTGCCAGCCCTGCGCGACCTTGGCGTCGTCAGCCTGCGCCTGTCGCCGCAGTCGCGCCACATGGAACGTGTGATCGATGCCTTCCGGGCTGCACTGGCGGGCGAGGCTCGTGCAGCGGAAAAGCTGGCGCGCGTCATGCCCGGGCCGGCGGTCGACGGATATTGGCATGGCCAGGCCGGCCTGGACCACAGCGCGGCGCGACTGGCCTGAGATGTTGATCACGCGCAGACTGGAGTTCGATGCCGGCCATCGCATTCCCAATCACACCAGCCAGTGCCGCCATCTGCATGGCCATCGCTACGCCATCGAGATCACGCTTGCGGGCGAGATCATTCGCACCGAAGGCGCGACGGAGCAGGGCATGGTGATGGATTTCTCCGACGTGAAGACGATTGCCCACGCGGTGCTCATCGATCATTGGGATCATGCTTTCCTGGTGTACCGGGGCGATCAAGCCGTGACCCGGTTTCTCGCGTCGCTTCCCGATCACAAGACCGTGGTGCTGCCGGTGGTGCCGACCGCTGAAAACCTGGCGGCCGAGGCCTTCCGCATCCTCGACGCTGCCTATGTCGATACCTATGGCAACCAGCTCAGGCTGCAAAGGGTGCGGCTGTACGAAACCCCCAACAACTGGGCCGACGCGGTGCGACCGCTTTGACGAAAGGAGCAATCATGCTGACGCTTGCCGTCCCGACATTCCCGAGTCGCCTGCTTGCCAGGCTGCCGTCCGCCCCGCCCAGTCTGGCGTTTTCGCTGGCAGCCAATCGCCTGTTGTGGCCCGCGCTGCAAACGCTCGACTGGGAACCGCTGGTCGGTCGGCGTTATGCCATTCGCATCAATGACCTTGGGCTCAGTCTGCGTTTCACGGTCGGCCCGCATGGTTTTGCCCCGGACAACGGCACACCTGATCTCACCATCAGCGCGACTGCACGCGATTTCCTGCTGCTGCTCGCCCGCCGCGAAGACCCGGACACCCTGTTCTTCAGCCGCCGTCTGGTGAGCGAGGGCGATACCGAGCTTGGCTTGATCGTCAAGAATCTGCTCGACGCCCTGGATCCCGATACGGTGCTGTCCCGCCTGCCCGCGCCGCTGGCGCGTGCGGCGCGGCGCCTGATGGCAGGGTAGGCGCGGGCACGGACGACCAGACAGCGGGATCAGGCGAGATGCGGCAGCGTGATCTTTTGATCGACGCTGAACTGGTAGTCGTGGAAGACATGTTCCGCGCTGAGCACCTGGTAACTGCCGTCCGGTGCGCGCCGGGTGGTGTCTTTCAACCGCCAGGCGGTCTGGCCGCAGGTCCAGATGTCGAAGTTGCGCATGTGGGTGCACAGGCAGGTCTTGTCCATGACCTTCACCTTTTTGGCTGTCGGATGCAATTCCACTTCGCGGTTGTAGGCGTCGATGTAGGCGCAGCGGCTGTTGGCGTCGAGCAGGTAGCCGTAGGCCTCGCAGTTGGGACGGATACCCGAGCCGATTCCGGGGCTGCCCTTGAGCATGCGCATCGGGTAGCCAGTCGGCGAGATCGTGTTGACCTCGATGTCGTCCTCGCTGGCCTTGAAGTATTCCTGCTTGACCTTGTCGGGCAGGCCGCATTCCTCGGTGACGGTGAAGCGCGTGGCCACCTGTACGGCGGCGGCGCCCTGCTCGAGGAAGGCCGCGGCGTCGCTGCCGGTGAAGATGCCGCCGGCGGCGATCACCGGGATGTCGAGATGCTCGGCCTTGAGGTAGGCCAGCACGTCGTCGACGAGGGTGACGAGATTGTATTTCGCCCAGTCCTCGATGCCGAAGCCGAGATGACCGCCGGCGAGCGGGCCTTCCACCACGATGTAGTCCGGCAGGCGCTGCAGCCGGGCGTTCTTGCGCAGGAACATCGCCAGCGCGCGCGGCGAGGAGACGATGATGCCGAGCTTGGCGTCGCGAAAGCGCGGATGGTCCTCGATCAGCGCGAACGAGCCGAGATGCAGGCCGGCGGAAAGCGTGATGCCGTCGATGCCGGCATCGAGCGCGGCAGACAGGCGCATGCGCAGCGTCTCGCGCGGCGCATTCATGGTGAGCTTCTCCATGCAGTTGATGAAGATCATGCCGTCGCCGCGCTTGGCTTCCATCGTGCGGCCGACGTGGTAGCGCGTGGCCTCCTCGAGCACGGCGAGGTTGAAGTGCACATTGGATTTGTCGCTGTTGGCGGCGTTGGTCTTGTATTTTTTCAGCTTCTCGCTGACGAACTTGGTGTCGAAACGCCGGTCGGACACAGTCTGCACCATGGCATCGGAGATGTGGCCGATGCCGCCGAGACGCGCGACTTCGAGCGCCAGCTCAGCGGTGGAGATATCCACGCCCATGCCGCCGATGATGATCGGCACCAGTTCCTGCCTGCCGAAGCGCAGGCGGAAATCATCCACACGTTTCATTCTGTTCCTTATTGAGTGCTGTTGGCAGTCGGGCCGTTCCCTCGGTGAGCAGACGCTGGAACGTCTATCTGACTGAGGTGGCGCAACTATCCCTTGTCTTTCCCGGGTTGGCGCAGTCCCCTGGCACAAGCGTATCGAGGGTCGCGTTCACAGGGTCGGACATTCCCCGCAAACCGGATTGTATCCATACGCCATGCTTAAGGCACCGGTAAGTTCGTTGCATTGTCCATTTCTGTACGCGTCATTGTCGCCTTGCCCAGCACAATGACGTCCGGGCCAGCCAACGAAACGATTCTGGATGACAGTCAGTCCAGGCGTGCCCAGGCGGCGCGTTCAGGATGAGTTCGGGCGGCGAGAAATCCGCCGGGCGGGCCGGGGCAGACAACACGTGCAGCGGCATCGTGGCAAGCCGCCTGGATCATGCAGGATTGCCCCGACGAATGGCCCGCACGTTCACCAGTGCCGTGACGGCCTGCAACATGAACCACAGCAGGGTGGCCGCACTCAGGAACAGACCCCATTCCCGACCCATCCCGCCTGCAATGCCGCCGAGGCAGAACAGCACGGCGCGAGCGCTGCCGTAGCGTCCCAGGCGGCTGCGCAGCACGGCATGCCAATCGCCTTGCATGCCCGGATGCAGCCATACCGGCAACAGCTGGCTGGCCGCGCCGGATACCAGGGGCGGCAGGAAGCCGGTGACGAAGGCCGACGTGGGGGTCGACGCCGGGAAAGCGACTGCGGCGGCGCCGAACAGCATGCTGGCAGCGAATCCGGCCAATGCGGCGGCGAGCAGCGGCGCGGCGCCGTGCCACGCAAAAATTTCAGCACGATAAAGCCGCAGCCAGCGGGTTCCCAGCCGCCCTAGCGGAACCGCCCATAACACCGCGCCGATCCCGGCAAGCGGAGGGCCGAACCATGCCGCGCCGACTGCAACCAGCACCGTGCCGGTCATGGCCCACGGCAGGTTGCGGCGCAACCACGGGCCGACCTGCGGGTCGGGCCTTCCGGCCACGGTCGGCAACAGCACCGCAAGCGTGCTCACGGCCGTCAATCCGATGAATCCGAGCGTGTTGAGATGAAGATGGAGGCGCCGCAATCCCGCCCATTGTTGCGGCCAGAATACGTTCGCGAGTATGGCGAGCAGGGCGCATGCGAGACAGGCCAGGGCGGCTTCGTACCAGGCCAGGCCCGGATGGGGGCGGCCGAGCATTCCGGTCCGCCGGCGCCGGCTCCAGGCGAGCAGCAGGCCGGCGGCCATCAGCGCGAGAAATGCACCCGCGTAGCGCCCCCATGCCATGCCGGGGAGACCGAATGCAGCCACGGCCAGGACGCCACCCGCCAGCGCCAGGACTGGCAGGCCGGCGAGTCCTGCGCCGGGCGCGCGCGTCCGGGTAAGCACCGGAATGAAATGGCTCATGGCGCCGAAGATCAGCGGCATCGCGCCCACCGCCAGGATCAGGTGGAGGGTGACGAGGCGTCCGGCGTGGAGCGAACCCAGCAGGGCTGCGACGAATGCAGCCAGGGCAAGGCACACCAGCGCCGGCAACACCGTGCGTTCTCAGTTGCGGATGAAGTCGATCACGATCTCGCCGGAGTTGCGCTGCAGATACTGGATGTCGACCGTTTCACCGTAGCGGTTGCGGAGCTGGTCGAGCAGGGGCAGGGGGTCGTGATCGTTGACGAAGCGCATGCGTTCGCCGGCGTTCAGTGCGTCCAGCGCGCCAAAAATGGCGGCATGCCGAAAACGCTTGGCGATTCCGCGTGCGTCGAAGGGATAGACCTGATCCTGGCGAAGATGGAGATGGGCATTCATGGCTGTCGTCCTTAAAGATGTAAATGGAATACATATTATAGACGCAGGAGCCGGTTTCCGTGTGCAACTTTTTCCTGTGGGTGGATGCCGATTCCAGGCCTTGCGCGCCGACGGCGGACAGCTCGCGCGCCTTGTGTGAGCTACGGACCGGCGTCCAGCTCATCCGCGCCGGGCACGCGGAAAATGCCCTGCAGTCGAAGCAATTCCTCACGATGCTGTGTCACCAGGTCGTTCAGTATCGTGTGGCCTGCGCGCGTCAGATGCACCTCGACCGCGCGCCGATCGGTACGCCCGGTCTGGCGTTTCACCAGTCCCAGCTTCTCGCACCGCGAGATCAGCGAAACCACGCCGTGATGATGGGCCTGCAGGCGTTCGGCCAGCTCGCTGACCGTAGCCCATTCACGGCCTGGAAAGCCGCGGATATGCAACAGCAGCTGGTATTGAAGATGGGTGATGCCGCGCAGACGAGACGCCTCTTCGCTGAAACGCAGGAAACGCCGGAGCTGGTAGCGGAAATGGGAAAGCGCTTCGAAATCCTTTTTGCTGAGGCGGGATGACGTCATGTTCAGTGCTCATAAAGATGGGCTGGATTTTATATCATGCTGTGATATAAATAGACCGTGGCCGTATTCGCCGAGGTGGGTCTTGATGCCGCGGTCGGGAATGGCTGTCGTGGTGGCCGTCCAGAGAGGAGATTCGCATGAGTATCCTGCATATCCACAAGCTTTTCACTTCCCCCCATGGCTGGAATGCGTTGTCGCAGACCCAGCCATCCGCACTCAAGCTGTTCATCCTGCTCGTCCTGCCGTTTTCGCTGGTTCCGCCCCTGATGCTCGAGTACGCCGGCCATCATGTAGGCGCCATCCTGTTTCCGGATACGCCCGGCATGGCCTGGAGCCTGGCAGCCCTGTTCTTCCTGATGGCCGAATTGCTGACGGTTCCGCTCATGGCGTGGACGATCAAGTCGGTCGCGCGCAGCAAGGGAATCGAGAGCAGCGACCGGGCGGCCTTCATGCTGGCGGCGATCGCGCCGGTTCCGCTCTGGCTGTCGTCGTTGGTGCTTTTCTACGACCAGATCCTGTTGATCATGGCCGGCGTCACTCTGGGACTGGTCGGGTCCGTCGTCCTGATTTTTCGCGGCGTGCAAAGCATCCTGAACGTCGACGAAGGCCTCATCGCCATCGACATTGCCTACACCGTCACAGCGCTCGGTCTCATCGCATGGGTGGTATTGGTCATGCTCGGACTCATCCCGGCCCTGGCCTGATGCGAACGCCTGCATTTTCTAGCCGCCCAGCATCCTGCGCCGGGCATTTCTGAGGAGGTTGAACGATGGATGCAACAGTTAGCTTGCCCGCTCTCGATGAAGAGGGCTATCTGGTCGAGCCCGGGGACTGGAACGAAGCCGTGGCCGAACACCTCGCACGCGCGGAAGACGTCAGGCTGACCGACGAACACTGGGATGTCATACGCTTCATGCGTGAGTACTATGAAGAACATCAGATCGCGCCGGATGCGCGTTACGTGATCAAGCATTTGTCGAATCGCCTGGGCGCCGACGCGCGCAACGCACTCTTCAAGCTGTTTGCCTATGGCTACGTCAAGCAGGCATGCAAGATCGCCGGGATGAAGCGGCCGCGCGCCTGGAGCACGGGCTGATCCCTTCGGGGCGTGTACCCGTCCGTTAGGTGAAACGTCCGCCATGCCGGAAGAACCGGCGCATGGCCGACAGCAGGTTGAACGCCAGCAACAGCGCCGACAACGCGAGCATCAGGCCGCCTCCGCGCGCGAGCAATGGCCAGAAGAGGCCCACCGCGAGCAATCCGCAGGCGATGAGGTGGAAACGGAATTGCCAGCGCGTGCGGTCTTCCGCAATCATGTCCTTCATCGTGGGGATGCTGCCCGCGCGCGCCTGCAGCTGCGCCTGCAGATGAAACCACGCCAGGAAAGGCACGATCTTGTAGAGCATGCCGTTCACCACGCTCACCGCGAACCCGCCAATGAACAGCATGGCCAGCAATAGCGGATAGGCGTCGCTGTCCGCCCAGGTCGGGCTGAACTGCGCCACGATCCAGACGGTCACGCTGGCGATCAGGCTGGCCATGCCCAGGCGCCAGAAATCGAATGTGACGTCAGGCAGTTTCCGGCGCCGCCGCGCTTGCACCCTCAGGGTGGCGACGGCAAACAGCAGGATGCCGGCGGCAAGGCCTGCCTCGACGAGCACCCCCAGGCGCGGCGGCAGTCCCGGCGCGGCTGCGTGCATCAGCAGCAGGACGAACAGTCCGGGTGTCAGCCAGCGGCCAAGCAGCGGCGGATAAGGCGGCGTGATCTGGAACATCGGGACGACCTGGAAGGCGACGCCGACGACCAGCAGCAGGACCCAGCCGAGCAGGCCGAACGCGAGGTGGGCAGCGAGCGTGGCCGCGCTGGCTGGCGCGATCCATACGCCTGCGCGCATCAGTGCGAGCGCCAGGCCGAGCGTGAACGTCAGGCCCAGACTCAACACCGCCAGCCGCATGCCCCAGACCGTGACGTTGCCGGTCGCGCGCACGAGGCTGACGGTGGCGGCGGCGAGAAAGACGGCGAAACCGATGCCCAGCAGGACGATAGCGATACCGAATGCAAGCGGCCCGGCGGACAGGAAGCCCATCATCAGCGATAGCGTCCCCAGAACGAGCGGCGCCTGTGTAAACCAGGCCACCGCGCGGGGCATGGGCAAGGGCGACCCGGCCACCACTGGCAGCATCTGCATCAGCGCCCCCAGCATGGCCATGGCGAGGAACCCCAGGGTGAGCGCGTGGGTGAGGGCAAGTGCCTGCGGCGTCCAGCGCGATGCGAGCGACGCCGGGTCCATGACGATCAGCAGTGCGGCAACCATAAGAAACAGCGGAGCCGTCAGGAAAAACTGCAGCGGCAGCGAGAACGGCGGCGCCTGCTCGAAGGACAGGCCGGCTTGCGTGCTCATCGGACGGCGAGCCCGTCAGCGTGCATCCGCCGTGCCGGCCGGGTGGATCAGGATGACGTAGCTGCCATCGGCTTCCATCCGCGTGGCGTGGCGGTAGCCGCGCTCGGCGAGCAGGGGATAGAGCGGAAACGGCTCCCGGTGCAGCAGCAGGCGGATCGACTGGCCGGGACGCAGCAGGGCCAGCGTCTGCATGACTTTTTCCATCGGCTCGGGTGGTTCCAGTTCGCGTGCGTCGACGAGGATCTCGTCGGCCAGCACGGTCATGCGACGGCCTGCATGGAACGGATCAGGTCGTCGCGGCTGTTGCTCAACACCTGGTCCGACATGGGATAGAGCATGTTCTCCTCCTTCAGGTTGTGCTGCTGCATCAACATGTTGAGCGTTTCGGAGAGGCCGAGGCAGGCATTCCGGTCGCCCGCCGCGAACGCACCCGCCATATCCTGGATCAGACCGCGCATCTGCTCGTGCTCCATGCGCATGACCTGTGTCGGTCCCTCGCTCATGCCAGTACGGGCCTCGAAGGCGGGGAACAGCACCGTTTCCTCCATCGACAGGTGGTGGGCCATGGCCGCCTGAAACTGGTCGAACAGCGTACGCGCGCTGTCCCAGTTTTTTTGCGCGGCGGCGGCTTCGGCGGAGGCGAATAAATCGTCGCAGGCGCGATGGTCGCTACCCAGGAATTTCAGAATCGTGTCCATGTTAAACCCTCCATAAGATGATGAAAAAATACATGTTTAAGTATATCAGGACTTCCTAACCTTAAATTCTTCTTGACTGTCCCACAAGATGTCGTATGGTTCATGCACGCAACACACAAGATGTTGTTTAAAAGGAGGGTGGGATGAATTCAGTAATAGCAGCAATGCCAGGCGAAGTCATCAAGCGCGACGGCCAGCGGGCGCGATTCGACGTGGCGAAGATCCGTTCGGCCCTGCTGCGGGCCGGACAGGCCAGCGGGGAATTCGGCGAGGCCGAAGCCGATTTGCTGACCGCCCAGGTGATGAAGGTACTGATGCATAGCTTCCGCAACGCGCCGCCTGACATCGAGCGCATTCAGGATGTCGTCGAGCAAAGCCTGATCGCCGCCAATCACCTTCACACGGCACGCGCCTACATCGCCTATCGCGAGAGCCACAAGAAGCTGCGCGAGGACCGCAAGACGCTGGTCGACGTGGAAGCGTCGATCAACGAATACCTGTCGCGCCAGGACTGGCGCGTCAACGCCAACGCCAACCAGGGTTACTCGCTGGGCGGCCTCATCCTCAACGTCTCCGGCAAGGTGGTGGCCAACTACTGGCTCAACCACGTCTACCCTCCCGAACTGGGCGCGGCGCATCGCGACGGCTCGCTTCACATCCACGATCTCGACATGCTGGCGGGTTATTGCGCCGGCTGGTCGTTGCGCACCCTGCTGCATGAAGGCCTCAACGGTGTGCCCGGCAAGGTCGAGGCGGGACCGCCCAAGCACATGTCCTCGGCGGTCGGCCAGATCGTCAATTTCCTCGGTACGCTGCAAAACGAATGGGCGGGGGCGCAGGCCTTCTCCTCGTTCGACACCTACATGGCGCCGTTCATCCGCAACGACGCGATGAGCTACGACCAGGTGCGCCAGTGCATCCAGGAACTGATCTACAACCTCAACGTGCCGTCGCGTTGGGGCACGCAGACGCCGTTCACCAACCTCACCTTCGACTGGACCTGCCCGGAGGATCTGCGCGAGCAGGTGCCGGTGATCGGTGGCAAGGAAATGCCCTTCAGCTACGGCGAACTGCAGGCCGAGATGGACATGATCAACCGCGCCTACATCGAGGTGATGACCACGGGCGACGCGAAAGGAAGGGTCTTCACCTTCCCCATCCCCACCTACAACATGACGCCCGATTTCCCCTGGGAGTCGGAAAACGCCGAGCGCCTGTTCGCCATGACCGCGCGCTACGGCCTGCCGTACTTCCAGAACTTCATCAATTCGGAGATGAAGCCGAACCACATCCGCTCGATGTGCTGTCGCCTGCAGCTCGACCTGCGCGAGCTCCTGAAGCGCGGCAACGGTCTGTTCGGCTCGGCCGAGCAGACCGGCAGCGTGGGCGTGGTGACGGTCAACTGCGCGCGTCTCGGCTACGAATACCAAGGTGACGAAGCCGCGCTGCTGCGCCGCCTCGACGCGTTGCTCGACATGGCGCGCAATGGCCTCGAGATCAAGCGCAAGGAAATCCAGCGCCTGATGGATAACGGCCTCTTTCCCTATACCAAGCGCTATCTCGGCACGCTGCGCAACCACTTCTCGACCATCGGCGTCAACGGCGTCAACGAGATGATCCGCAACTTCACCGCCGACGAGCACGACATCACGACTGAATGGGGCCACGATTTCGCGGTGCGCCTGCTCGACCACATCCGTGGCCGCATCGCCGCGTACCAGGAAGAAACCGGCCACATGTACAACCTGGAAGCCACCCCGGCCGAGGGCACCACCTACCGCTTCGCCAAGGAAGACGCCAAGCGCTATCCGGACATCCTGCAGGCGGGCACGGTTGACGCGCCGTATTACACCAACTCGTCGCAGCTGCCGGTGGGGTTCACCGACGATGCCTTCGAGGCGCTGGAGCGGCAGGACGATCTGCAGCGCAAGTACACCGGGGGCACCGTGCTGCATCTCTACATGTCGGAGCACATCTCGTCCGCCGAGGCGTGCAAGAAACTGGTGCGTCGTTCGCTGGAACGCTTCCGCCTGCCCTACATCACCATCACGCCGACCTTTTCGATTTGTCCCAAGCATGGCTATCTCGCCGGCGAACACGAGTTCTGCCCGGCATGCGACGAGGAAGCCCTGTCCCGAAAACGTGTCGTCGCTGTTTAACCCAAGGAGACCGAGATGAATGATATGACTGTTCCGACCCAAGCCCTTAACGCCGCCGCCCTGACGGACGCGGAACGCACCCGCTGCGAGGTGTGGACCCGGGTGATGGGCTACCACCGCCCGGTGACGAGTTTCAACACGGGCAAGAAGAGCGAGCACCGCGAACGGCGCTTCTTCGTCGAAAGCCGTTGCAGGATGGGATGACCGTGCTTCGTGTCGGCGGCTTCACGCCGCTGTCCACCACAGACTGGCCCGGCATGCTGGCTGCGGTGGTGTTCTGCCAGGGCTGCCCCTGGCGTTGCCGCTATTGCCATAATCCCGACCTGATTCCTGCGCGCGGCGAACACGAAATTCCCTGGGAGGCGGTGCTGGCCTTCCTGCATCGCCGTCAGGGACTGCTCGACGGCGTGGTGTTTTCCGGCGGCGAACCGACGCTGCAGGCGAGCCTGGCAGATGCGATACGCGAAGTGCGTACGCTCGGGTTCCAGATCGGTCTACACACCGGCGGCATGTATCCAGAGAAACTGGAGACAGTGTTGCGGCTGGTCGACTGGGTGGGGATGGACGTGAAGGCGCCGTTTGCAGCGTATCCGCGCATCACCGGCACAGCCGGCAGCGGGGCGCGCGCTCTGGCTGGTTTGCAGCAGGTCCTGGCGTCCAGCGTCGACTATGAGGTCCGCACGACCGTGCATCCTGTCCTGTTGAGCGATTCAGACCTGGCAGACATGGCGCGCGACCTTGCCGCACGCGGCGTGAAGCATTACGTCATCCAGGCTTTCCGTAGCCAGGGGTGCCAGGATAAAGGCTTGTGCGGGAACACGGAACGCGACCGTCCCCTGCAGGCGGTGGGCGACGATCTGGCCGGGTTGTTCGAGGATTTTCGGGTGAGGGCTTAACGCTGGCCGACGCGCAGGAAAAGCGGCCACTGCAACGGCCGGGCCGTGTCCATATCGCCCCACGCGGGCGCCAGTTCGGCCATCAGCGCCGGCAGCGGATCCAGCCCTTGAGCGTCCTGGTAACGCTTGACCGCCGACCAGGTGGAGAGATACGCAATCAGCCGGGGCAGGCTCCACGCAACGTCGATTCGAAATGCGGGCGCTTCGATTTCCGCAAACGGAAAATCCAGGCTGCGATAGCCGTTGTCGATCAGCGCGCGCTCGGGCGGCCAGTAGGGGCCGACCGTTTCGGCATAAAAGCGCTGGAACGGCGCATCCAATTCCCCCGGCAGCACCATGCGGCCGTAGCCCCACAGGGCAAGTACGCCGCCGGGTTTCAGCACGCGCGCCACCTCGGCGTAAAAACGCGGCAGGTCGAACCAGTGCGCCGCCTGCGCGACGGTGACGAGATCGACGCTGTGCTCCGCCAGGCCGCTGGCTTCGGCGGGGGCTACCCGGAATTCGATCGCGGGATGGGGCGCGGCGTGGCGGATCTGCTCGGCCGAAGCGTCGGTGGCGGCGACCCGCCGGAAATGCGGTGCCAGCCCCAGCGCGGCCTGGCCGCTGCCGGTGGCGCAATCCCACGCGATATCGTGTTCCGCGCATCGGCCGGCAAGCCAGGTAAAAAGCGGAGCGGGATAGTCGGGGCGATAGGCCGCGTAGCGGTCGGACGCGCTGGAGAAGTGGTCCTTGAATCCGCTCACGCCGGCAGCAGCGTCAGGCGCAGATCGTCGCCGATCTGCCGCACATCGGCCAGTTTGAAGCGGGCGGCGTCGGCCAGCGTTGCCAGCGGAGGCATCGCGAACAGCCCGCGCGCGGCGTCGCCAACCGCCATCGGCGCCATGTAGGCCACCCATTCGTCGACCAGCCCGGCTTTGATCAGCGCGCCATTGAGCGCGGCGCCGGCTTCGACGTGCAGTTCGTTGACGCCGCGCTGCGCCAGCAGCGTGAGCAGGGTGGCGAGGTCGACGCGGCCGTCCGTCCCCGGCAACGCGATCACTTCCGCACCGGCCTGTTCGAGCGCGGCGCGCGCAGCAGGGTCGGCATGGTGACAGGCGATCAGCGCGGGCAGGATGGCGGCATCCGCGGGCGTGTGCAGGGTCGAATCGACAACCACCCGCAGCGGCTGGCGGCCGATATCCAGATCGCGCACATTCATGCGCGGATTGTCGGCCAGCACAGTGCCGCTGCCGGTGAGAATGGCGCAGGCGCGTGCGCGCAGGCGCTGCACGTCGGTGCGGGCCGCCTCGCCGGTGATCCACTGCGACGCGCCGTTGGCGAGCGCGGTCTTGCCATCGAGCGTCGATGCGGTCTTGAGGCGCACCCAGGGGCGCTGCCGCGTCATGCGCGAGATGAAACCGGGATTGAGTGCGCGCGCCTCGGCCTCCATCAGCCCGACTTCGGCCTGGATGCCGGCCAGCGTCAGCATCGATATGCCCCCACCGGCGACCAGCGGATTGGGGTCGCTCATCGCCGCCACCACGTGCGCCACGCCCGCGTTGATCAGCGCTTCGGCGCAGGGCGGCGTGCGGCCGTGGTGCGAGCAGGGTTCGAGCGTGACGTACACGGTGGCGCCGCGTGCATCCTCGCCCGCGGCTTGAAGGGCATGGATTTCGGCGTGCGGCATGCCGGCGCGTTCATGCCAACCTTCGCCGATGATGCGCCCGTCCCTGACGATGACGCAGCCGACGCGCGGGTTGGGACTGGTGGTGTAAAGCCCGTGCGCGGCAAGTTGCAGCGCGCGGGCCATGTGCAGGTGATCGGCGGCGGAGTGGCGGTCGGCACGCACGGCAGACTATTCGAAGAGGTCGTCCACGCCCTGCGGCGGCGTGCGTTCCAGGTCCTGCAGCATCTCGCGGAAATCGTCCGGGTCCTGGAAGCTCTTGTACACCGAGGCGAAGCGGATGTAGGCGATCTTGTCGAGCTTCTTCAGTTCGCTCATCACCAGTTCGCCGACTTCGCGCGCGGGCACTTCGCGCTCGCCCAGCGTCAGCAGGCGCTGACGAATGCGGTCGACCGCGGCGTCGGCCAGTTCGGTGGATACCGGGCGCTTATGCAGTGCGCGGCGGAAACCCTCGCGCAGCTTGGTTTCGGAAAAGTCTTCACGTGTGCCGTTGGACTTGACGATCTGCGGCGGCCGCAGCTCGGCGGTCTCCCAGGTGGTGAAGCGCTTGTCGCACGCGGCGCAGCGGCGGCGGCGGCGGATCGCATCGCCCGCCTCATTGACGCGGGAGTCGATGACCTGGGTGTCGAGGGAGCCGCAGAAGGGACACTTCATTTTGGTGAGCGGTAAGCAGCGAGCAGTAAGCGGTGGGTAGATAAGTTAGCGGTGAGGTTTTTTCCGCTCACCGCTTCCTGCTTACCGCTCACCCATACACCGGAAACTTCGCCGTCAGCTTCGCCACTTCACCCTTCACCCGTTCGATCACCGCTTCGTCATTCGGCGCTTCCAGCACGTCGGCGATCAGGTTCGCCAGTTGCTCGGCTTCGAGCTCCTTGAAGCCGCGTGTGGTCATCGCCGGGGTGCCGATGCGGATGCCGCTGGTGACGAAAGGCTTCTGCGGGTCGTTGGGGATGGAATTCTTGTTGACCGTGATGTGGGCGCGGCCGAGCAGCGCTTCGGCTTCCTTGCCGGTGAGGTTCTTGGGTTGCAGATCGACCAGGAAGACGTGGCTCTCGGTACGGCCGGAGATGATCCTGAGGCCGCGCTCGACCAGCACTTTGCACATCACCAGCGCGTTGTCGATGACCTGCTCCTGGTAGAGCTTGAATGCCTTGGTCGACGCTTCCTTGAACGCCACCGCCTTGCCGGCGATGACGTGTATCAGCGGACCGCCCTGCAGGCCGGGGAAGATCGCCGAGTTGATCGCCTTCTCGTGCTCGGCCTTCATCAGGATGATGCCGCCGCGCGGGCCGCGCAGGGTCTTGTGGGTGGTCGAGGTGACGACGTCGGCGTGCGGCACCGGGCTGGGGTAGACGCCCGCGGCGATCAGGCCCGCGTAGTGCGCCATGTCGACCATGAAGATCGCGCCGATCTCCTTCGCAATTTTGGCGAAGCGCTCGAAGTCGATGCGCAGCGCATAAGCCGAGGCGCCGGCGATGATCAGCTTCGGTTTGTGTTCGCGCGCCAGCGCTTCCATTTTCGGATAGTCGATCTCTTCCTTCTCGTTGAGGCCGTAGGCCACCACGTTGAACCACTTGCCCGACATGTTCAACGCCATGCCGTGGGTGAGGTGGCCGCCTTCGGCCAGGCTCATGCCCATGATGGTGTCGCCGGGCTTCAAGAAGGCCATGAACACCGCCTGGTTGGCCTGCGAGCCGGAGTTGGGCTGCACGTTGGCGGCTTCGGCTCCGAACAGTGCCTTGACGCGGTCGATCGCCAGCTGCTCGACGATGTCGACGTATTCGCAGCCGCCGTAGTAGCGCTTGCCGGGATAGCCCTCGGCGTACTTGTTGGTGAGCTGCGAGCCCTGCGCCTGCATCACCGCCGGGCTGGTGTAGTTTTCCGACGCGATCAGCTCGATGTGGTCCTGCTGGCGCTGGTCTTCTTTCTGGATCGCGGCCCACAGGTCGGGATCGGTCTTGGCGAGGGTGTCTTGACGGTTGAACATGGATGGCAGTCGGGCAGGGCTTGAAAGAACGCGATTTTAACACGCAGCGGTTTCGCGGCGGCTCGTATAATCGGCCAAAACCGGAGTGGATTCATGCAAAGACGAGACTTTCTGGCGGGTGCCGGCGTGGCCGCCGTGCTGCCGCTGTCCGCCGCACAGGCCGCGCCTGCCGAAGGGACGCAGTTGCCGTCGATTCGCTGGCGGCTGGCGTCGAGCTTCCCCAAGAGCCTGACCATCCTGTATGACACGGCGGAAACCCTGAGCAAACGCGTGGCCGCGCTCACCGGCGGCAAATTCCAGATCCGCGTGTTCGCAGGCGGCGAACTGGTGCCCGGCTTGCAGGTGCTCGACGCGGTCGGCAATGGCACGGTCGAGTGCGGGCACTCGGCCGGCTATTACTACGTCGGCAAGAACATGGCGCTGGCCTTCGACTGCGCGGTGCCGTTCGGCCTCACCGCGCGCCAGCAGAATGCCTGGATGTACGCCGGCGGCGGCCTCTCGGCGATGCGCGCACTTTACGCCAAATACAACGTGGTGCAGTTCCCCGGCGGCAACACCGGCACCCAGATGGGCGGCTGGTTCCGCAAGGAGATCAATTCGCTGGCCGATCTCAAGGGCCTGAAAATGCGCATCCCCGGCATCGGCGGCCAGATCATGGCGCGGCTCGGCGTGGTTCCGCAAACCCTGCCCGGCAGCGACATCTATCCCGCGCTCGAACGCGGCGCGATCGACGCCGCCGAATGGGTCGGCCCCTACGACGACGAAAAGCTCGGCTTCCACCGGATCGCCAAGCACTATTACTACCCCGGCTGGTGGGAAGGGGAAGCGCAGCTCTCCTTCTACGTCAACCAGGCTGCGTGGCACGCCCTGCCCGAATCGTATCGCCAGGCCTTCGAAGCGGCCAGCGCCGAGGCCAACCAGCTGATGCTCGCGCGATACGATGTCCAGAACCCGCCCGCCCTGCTTCGCCTGGTGGGACAGGGCGTCAAGCTGCACGCCTATCCCAAGGACGTGATGCTCGCCGCCCGCCGCGCCAGCTTCCAGATGTATGAGGAAGAAGCCCGGACCGACCCCGACTTCGCCGCGATCTACCGTGCGTGGAAGCAGTTCCGCGATACCGAGTTCCAGTGGTTCAAGGTTGCGGAAGCGGCGTATGCCAACTTCAATTACTTTGTAAAATGATTCCGGTGCCCACCCCGAGCACCGTTCGCCCTGATCGTGAGCTTGTCGAACGATCGAAGGGCATGCTCGCCAGAGAGAAAACCGAGGCACCATGAACAAACTCGACCAGCTCATTACCACCTTCGACCTCGGCTTGCGCACCGTCTTCGCCAGCCCCCACGCCGGCCGCCCCTATCCCGGCGCCGGGCCGGAAGCCGACCTGAGCGAGGCGGAAAAAGCCCAGGCCGCCGCGCTCATGCGCGTCAACCACGTCGGCGAAGTCTGTGCGCAGGCGCTGTATGCCGGCCAGGCGCTCACCGCCAAGAATGAAAAAGTACGCGCCGAACTCGAGCAGGCCGCGCGTGAGGAGACCGACCACCTCGCCTGGTGCGAGACGCGCATCAACGAACTCGGCGGGCGCAAGAGCCTGTTGAATCCGCTGTGGTTCGGCGGCGCGTTCGGTATGGGTGTCGTCGCCGGACTGCTGGGTGACAAATGGAACCTCGGCTTCCTCGCCGAAACCGAGCGTCAGGTCGAGGCGCATCTCGATGGCCATTTGCAGAAACTGCCGGAAGCCGACGCGAAGAGCCGTGCGGTGGTCGAACAGATGAAAGTCGACGAAGCGCAGCACGCGCAGACTGCGGTCGATCATGGCGGTGCGCCGTTGCCGTTTCCGGTCAAGCAGGCGATGCGCTTTGCTGCCAACGTGATGCGGCAGACGGCGAGTCGGATTTAACGTTGGAGTTGTGGGGCGCAAGCCACAACGCGGAGAAGCGTCTCAACTAGCGACTTGTTATGCGATATGTCCATCAGTGTGATGAGAGTAACGCAACTAGCACTGCCACAATCCAGCCAGCCCACGTAACAAACAACTTCCACCGCTTGCCTTGAATTTGCTCGATTTGAACCTTGGGGATGCCGTAGCCCTTGAAGTTATAGAGAACAGCCAGAAACCCTGGGCACCGGTGCCATTTTCTTAGATCCCCATACTCCAAGTTCGATGAGGCACTATCAGAGGACCACTTGCACTTGCCATTTGTTAGAAGAATTGACTCTCTCAGGCCACGATAATTGTTCCCGTCGAATTCGAAGTTCGAACAATATCTGCACTTCGAAAAACCAAGAGTGAACATAACCCGATTCACAAACCTGCCTTTTCGTGATGACTCAAACTTTTGCTCTTTGTTGAGCGCTTCAATTGCGTCATAAGGCATTGTCCAGTCTTCCTTTATGCATAACGTTAAGCAGACATCTGAAAAGATGTATATGCAGGCTTAAAGGGTCAGCTTCGACTGGTTTTTCATCATGCTCTGCATGGTGGTATCCCTAACGCGAAGCTGCCCTTGGCTTGAACTAGCCTTTACTTCGTTTCAGCCAGCTTCGTCTCAAGCACGCCTTTCTTGCCCTCGGCTTCACCCATCAGGTTGAGCTTGGTGCGGGCGTACATGATGCCCATTTTGACCTCTTGCCAGACGTAGTTCAGGCTGCCCGGCTTGGCGTCGATTTCCAGTGTGTCAGTGTTCTCGGCCTTGGATGTGATGAGGTGCTTGCCGGGTGCAACCTCCTTGTACAGGTAAGTGTTGGCTGCAGTCTGGCCGATGGGTTTTCCATCGAGTTCCACATCCATCTTGACCGCGGCGCCCATCGATTCATTGCGATAGATGTAAACGCCGGCCTTGTCGGTCGGAACCGAGAATGTCTTCAATGCCGCATCTTGTTTTGCGTCGCCCATGGGAACCGAGGCGCATCCAGCCAGGCTGGATGCGAGGACGGCAGCGATGAACATCTTTTTCATAATTAACTCCTCCTTCGTTAGTGGTGTGGTTGTTTTGATAGTGTGAAACACCCTGGCCCAGACCGGGGTGCAACGGCATTATGCCGGGAGTATGGGTTTTTTCCATGGCATGTAGCATCTGCGCACTTGCAACCGGCACGGCGTAAAAATCCTGCGTGTTAGCATGAATAAAAGTACGTCTATCGCCTGATTGAAACGAGGGTCGGCTCACGGCTCACAACCGGAGGTGAACATGCAATACGTGCTCGCGCTCGACCAGGGCACCACCAGTTCCCGCGCGATCGTGTTCGATCATGCAGGCCAGATCCAGTCCATCGCGCAAAAAGAGTTCCGGCAGATCTTCCTGCAGCCGGGCTGGGTCGAGCACGACCCCAACGAGATCTGGTCGACGCAGCTTGGCGTCGCCGCCGAGGCGATTACACAGGCCGGCTTGTCGGGGCGCGACATCGTCGCCATCGGCATCACCAACCAGCGCGAGACCACGGTCGTGTGGGACCGGCGCACCGGACAGTCGGTGTACAACGCCATCGTGTGGCAGGACCGGCGCACCGCGGGCCTGTGCGACGAACTGCGCGCGGCGGGTCACGAAGCGCTGTTCCAGCGCAAGACGGGGCTGGTGCTCGACGCTTACCTCTCGGGCACCAAGCTGCGCTGGATACTCGACAACGTGCCCGATGCGCGGTGCCGCGCCGAGGCGGGTGAACTGGCGTTCGGCACCATCGACAGCTGGCTGTTGTGGAAGCTCAGCGGCGGTGCGCTGCATGTCACCGACGCGACCAATGCCTCGCGCACATTGCTGTTCGACATCGCGCAGCAGGCATGGGACGACGAGCTGCTGGCATGCATGCGGGTGCCGCGCGCCATGCTGCCCGAGGTGCGCGACTCCAGCGACGTGTACGGCGACACCGATCTGCTGGGCGCGGGGTGCATCCCCATCGCGGGAATGGCGGGCGACCAGCACGCCGCATTGCTCGGCCAGGCCTGCACGCAGCGCGGCATGGTCAAGAATACCTACGGCACCGGCTGCTTCATGCTGATGAACACCGGCGACACGCCGATTCCCTCGCGCAACCGCCTGATCACCACCACGGCGTGGCGCATCGCGGGCCGCCCGAGTTATGCACTCGAAGGCAGCATCTTCATCGCCGGCGCAGTGGTGCAATGGCTGCGCGACGGGCTGGGCATCATCCGCCACGCCTCCGAGGTGGAAGCGCTGGCGGCGAGCGTGCCGGACAATGGCGGGATCTATCTGGTGCCGGCGTTCGTCGGCCTCGGCGCGCCGCACTGGGACCCATACGCGCGCGGGTCCATCCATGGCATCACGCGCGGTACCACGGCCGGCCATCTGGCGCGTGCCGCGCTGGAATCGATTGCCTACCAGGTGAGCGACCTGATCGCCGCGATGCAGGCTGATTCCGGTCTCGCCCTCGGCGAGCTGCGGGTAGACGGCGGCGCCACCGCCAACAATGCGCTCATGCAGTTCCAGGCCGACCTGCTGGGGGTGCCGGTGCTGCGTCCGACGGTCACCGAAACGACGGCGCTGGGGGCGGCCTACCTGGCCGGCCTGGCGGTGGGCTACTGGGGCGGGCTGGACGAGGTCGCCGCGCAATGGCAGGTCGAGCGCGTGTTCGAGCCGGCCATGGGGCGCGATCAGGTCGCCGAGCTGCGCGGAAACTGGGCGCGCGCGGTGGAGCGTTCCAAGGGCTGGGCCGAGCCATGAACCGGGATGAGGCGATCGGGCGTCTCGCGGCGCGGCGCACACCCTGGGACATGATCGTGATCGGCGGCGGCGCCACCGGCCTCGGCATCGCGCTCGACGCTGCCACGCGCGGCTACGACACGCTGCTGCTGGAACGCGACGACTTCGCCCAGGCCACCTCCAGCCGCAGTACCAAGCTGCTGCACGGCGGCGTGCGCTACCTGCGCCAGGGCAACATCAAGCTGGTCATGGGCGCGCTGCGCGAACGCACCCGTGTGCTGGCCAACGCCCCGCATCTGTCCAGCGAGCAGCCCTTCATCATCCCGGCTTACAAGCGCGGCGAAAGTCTGTACTACGGCTTCGGCCTGGGGCTCTACGAACGCCTGGCCGGGCGCGCCCGCCTGGGGCGCTCGCGGCGGCTCAGCGCGGCCGAGACCCGCCGCGAGTTGCCGACGCTGCGCGCCAGCGGCTTGCGCGGCGGCGTGCTGTATCACGACGGCCAGTTCGACGACGCCCGCCTCGCGGTCTGTCTGGCGCAAAGCGCCTGGGACCACGGCGCCACGCTCGTCAACTATTACGCGGTAGTGGGTTTGCTGCGCACCAGCGGGCCGGGCACGCCGGTGAGCGGCGTGGTGGCGCGCGATCGCGAGACCGGCACGGAGCACGAGATGCCTGCGCGCGTGGTCGTCAACGCGACCGGGGTATTCTGCGATTCGATCCGCCGCATGGCCGAACCCGGAACCGCCGCGTGGGTGGTGCCCAGCCAGGGGGCGCACATCGTGCTGGATCGGCGCTTCCTGCCCGGGCGCAATGCGCTCATGGTGCCGCGCACCGACGACGGCCGCGTACTCTTCATCATTCCCTGGCAGGACCGCCTGCTGGTCGGTACCACCGACGTGCCGGTCGACGATGCAACGGCCGAGCCCCGCGCGCAGCCGGCAGAGATCGATTTCCTGCTCGAACACGCCGGACGCTACCTGCAGGACGTGCCGCAGAGAAAGGACGTGCTGAGCGTGTACGCCGGGTTGCGTCCGCTGGTGCGCGTCGGCAGTGGGCACAACACTGCGGCACTGGCACGCGACCACCTGTTGCGCGAGGAATCCGGTCTGGTCAGCATCACCGGCGGCAAGTGGACGACTTATCGCGAGATGGCCGAGCAGGCCGTCGACCTTGCCGCGCGTGTCGCGCAGTTGCCTGACCGTCCCGGCCGGACGGCGGACCTGCTCCTGCACGGCGCCACCCCCGATCCCGCGCCGGCCCCGTTGCGTGCCTATGGTTCGGATGCGGCTGCGATACAGGCGCTGGCGCAGACACGACCGGAGTGGGCGGCTCGTTTGCATCCGAGGCTGCCCTATATCGGTGCCGAAGTGGAATGGGCGGCCCGTCACGAAATGGCGCGCAGCGTGCAGGATGTGCTGTCGCGGCGTACCCGCGCATTGCTGCTCGACGCACGCGCCAGCATCGAGGCTGCGCCTAATGTGGCGGCCTTGCTGGCCGGCGCACTGGGGCGCGACCCTGCCTGGCAGGCGCGCGAAGTGGCGGCGTTTACGGGGTTCGCCCAGGCTTATCTGGCATGCGAGTCCGGGGTTGCAAGATAACGCTAGGTTTTCCTGCGCAAGCGCCTATGATCGGTCTATGCTGTGTTGCCGTTGAGGCGGCACGGTTTTCTGAAGACGTTGCAAGGAGCATCATCATGGCAAAAGGCCAGTTACGCGGAAACAAGGAAGCCAAGAAACCCAAGAAGCCGAAACAGGTTGTGGTTCCGGTCGGATCGTTCATCACCGCCCCCCCCAAAACAGGCAAGCCCATCAAAGTGCCGCACTGATCGTCGATGGAACCGAAAAACGCCACCGCCCAGGTGGCGTTTTTGCATTGGGGGCATCGGTCGGGCTGGGAGAACAGGTTTTACGGGCAGCCGCAAAAGGTGAAAATAGTGGCCTATGGTGACCGCCACCTTTCGCTTCCATGAGGAACTGAACGACTTCCTGGCGCCGGCGCGGCGCAGGCAGGCGTTCACCGTGCCGTGCGCGGAGGCGGCCACGACTAAACACATGATCGAGGCGCTGGGCGTGCCGCACACCGAAGTGGAGCTGATCCTGGTGAATGGCGAATCGGTCGGCTTCGGCCGATTGCTGCAGGACGGCGACCGGGTGGAGGCGTATCCGCGCTTCGAGGCGATGGACGTGACGCCGCTGCTGCAGGTGCGCGAGCATCCCCTGCGCGAGCCGCGTTTCGTTGCCGACGCGCATCTCGGCGGACTGGCCCGCATGCTGCGCATGCTGGGATTCGACACCTTGTACGACAACCACATCCACGACGACGCCATCGTGGCGATATGCGAGCAGGACGGCCGCATCGTACTGACGCGCGATCGCGAACTGCTGAAGCGCCGCGCGGTGACGCACGGCTGCTACGTGCATGCGCTGAAACCGGAAGCTCAGTTGCAGGAGATCGTCGAACGGCTCGACCTGGCACGCAGCGCGCGGCCATTCGCCCTGTGCCTGCATTGCAATGTGCCGCTGCGTCCGGTCGACAAGGCCAGCGTGGTGGACCGGCTGCCGCCCAGGGTGCGGATGCATTACGATCGTTTCAGCCTCTGCGACAGGTGCGGCCGCGTGTACTGGGAAGGATCGCACTGGCTTCATATGCGGCAGATGCTGGATGGCGTGCTGTCGCCATGAAACTTGAGCGGTGCCGTTCGGTCCATCGTGGGATTGGAGGAGGATCGATGAGAAATTTGAAGCTGCAAATCCTTGCATCCCTGCTGGCCGGGCTGGCGCTGACCGGCTGCGACGACGCCCCTTCCGGTTCGTCCGGCGCGGCGGATGCGGAGGCCGCGCCGCTCGATCGCAAGCTGGATACCACCCAGGTGGCGCGCGGCAAGGCAGTCTATGAAAAGCACTGCATGGAATGTCACGGTGTCGGGGGCAAGGGACAGCCGGCCGACTGGCGCGTGCGCGATGCCGAAGGCATGTTCCCGCCGCCGCCACTGGACGACAGCGCGCATGCCTGGCACCACCCCACCGCAGCCCTGCTGGAAGTGATCCGCGACGGCAGCCCGCAGGGACAGGGCAAGATGCCGGCCTGGAAAGGCAAGCTCTCGGAGCAGGACATGCAGGACGTGGTCGCTTATATCAAGTCGCTGTGGTCCGATCCGGTGTACCGTTTATGGTGGAAGATGGAACAGCAATCGCTGGAGCCGTGAAACTTGTTGGCGTTTCTGCCGTCAGCGGAGGACGACAGGTAAAATACCTGCCATTGAAACCCTACCCATCTGGAGCAACCCCATGAGCGAATACGGATTCGAAACCACCATCAGCGGTCCTTTCAACGCAGCCGTCGACAAGGTCACCGCCGCCCTCAAAACCGAAGGCTTCGGCGTGCTCACCGACATCGACGTGCAGGCCACCATGAAGGCCAAGCTCAACGTCGACGGCCGTCCCTACCGCATCCTCGGCGCTTGCAATCCGCCGCTGGCGCACCAGGCCATCACCGCAGAACCCGACGTCGGCATGCTGCTGCCCTGCAACGTCGTCGTGCGCGAGGAAGAAGACGGCAAGGTGACCGTGTCTTTCCTCGACCCCGGCATCATGGTGAAGCTGGTGAGCAACACCGCTGTGCACAATGTCGCGACTGAAGCGCGTGCGCGCCTGATGCGAGTGAAGGACAGCCTGGCTGCGTAAGCGTTTTTACTGCCACGAAAAAGCCCGCGTTTGCGGGCTTTTTTGTTTTGAAGCCCCAAGGGTTTCGGGATGCAGGCATGTCCAAAGGTGTCATGGTGGGTACAAGAAAAGCTTCACCGGGATGTCACTGGCGTGTCGCTGTAGCTGATTAGGGTAGCGGGGCAGTCTGCTGCATCGCCCCTGAACATCGTTTACAGGGGCCGCCGGGCCGAGGTCAGGCTCCGATATCGCCAATGAGGCAAGCCAGGGGCACGCGACGATTCCCTCGCTCGGAAATCGAGTCATTCCCACGCAACCTTTTGTAAAGGATATCAAGCATGCGCATGAACTATCTGCCCCGGCTGACCCTGATGGCGCTGAGCATCGCGGCCATCGGCCATGTTCCGGCCGCCTATGCCACCGACGAGGCCTCGGAGCATCTTCGCCGTCAGCACACGCTCACCCCGATCGAACACGTCATTGTGATCATGGGCGAGAACCACACCTTCGACAACGTGTACGGAGGCTACCGTCCGCCGCGCGGACAGACAGTCAGGAACCTGCTCTCCCAGGGCGTGATCAACGCCGATGGCACGCCGGGCCCCAACTTTTCCAAGGCCGCGCAGCAACAGGCGAGCAACCCGAACCTCTACCTGCTCGATCCGTTGAAAACGGGTCCTTATGCGGCCCTGCCGCAACCGAACACCACGTATGCCACGGGCCAGGCGCCCGGCGTGCCCGACCCGCACTTCCCGGTCGACCTTCCGAATGGTTCCTTTCAGATCACCAAATACGTGGCCTATGACGCGCACGTGGGCGACCCCATGCACCGTTTCTTCCAGATGTGGCAACAGCATGACAAGGGCCGGAACGACCTGTTCACCTGGGTCGCCGATACGGTCGGCATCGGCCCCCAGAACAATCCGCCTGTCACGCCCGACACCACCTACCAGGGCGGCCTTTCCATGGGCTTCTACAACATGAATGCCGGCGATGCCCCGTATTTCAAGTCGCTGGCGGAAGACTATGCCATGAGCGACAACTACCACCAGTCGGTCATGGGCGGGACGGGCGCGAACTTTATCGCGATCGTTACGGGTGACGTGGCCTACCACAACGCCAACGGCGTCGCCGATGTTCCCCCGGCCAACCAGATCGAGAACCCGAACCCGCAAGCCGGGACCAACAACTTTTACCAGCAGGACGGCTACCGCGGGGGCTCCTACGTCAACTGTTCCGATCCGGCTCAGCCAGGTGTCGGCGAGATCCTGGACTACATCAACGGCGTGCCTGGCGATGCTTTCCGGGGCGGCAATTGCGCGCCGGGCCACTATTATCTGGTCAACAACTACGGACTCGGCTACACGGCAACCGGCCAGGTGAAACCTTTGGGCGCGGATAACTTTACGCTGCCGCCGCAAACCATCCCGACCATTGCGGACGAACTGTCCGACAAGGGGATTTCCTGGAAGTGGTACAGCGGCGGCCGCAACAATGGAAACCCGACCGGCGAGTACTGTTCGATCTGCGATCCGCTGACCGGATTCACATCGATCATGACCACCCCGCTCAAGGACAACCTGCAGGACGTGACGCAGTTCTATGATGACGTGCTCGACGAGAAGACCATGCCGGCGGTGGCGTTCATCCGGCCGTTCGAAAGCATGGCGGGTCATCCGGCGAACTCGACGATGGCCGGCTACGAGAATTTCGTGAAGGACATCATCACCCGGGTGCAACAGAACAAGAAGCTCTGGGCGAAGACGGTCATTCTGATCACGATGGATGAGGGCGGCGGCTATTACGATTCCGGCTACATCCAGCCGATCGACTTCTTCGGCGATGGCACGCGCATCCCGATGGTCGTTGTCTCGCCGTTCGCGAAGAAGGGCCACGTGGATCACAGCTACAGCGACCACGCCTCGATCCTGAAATTCATCGAGAAGAACTGGCGCTTGCAGCCGTTGTCCGAACGTAGCCGCGACAACCTGCCCAACCCCGTCGCCAGCGCACGCGATCCCTACGTACCGCTCAACCGGCCTGCTGTCGGGGATCTGATGGGCATGTTCTCGTTTGAGCATGTCGCCGAAAAATCCCGCGACCAGATCGGTCACAGCGACGACAACTAACGGCAATTCGCACTGAGGTAGCGGGACAGCCGGGTAAGAACCCCGGCTGTTTTTTTGTTTTCCCGAAACCGATCTGGGGAGGCAACTCGGATGGCAGCCGCAGGCAGGATCGCAGCAAGGCCGGCCATTCAGGCATGGCCGAATTCGACGGGCCAATCCGAATGCTCACGCTTAATCAGGAGAATCGAGCCGAAGTGCGCTCAGAACCGGATTCCTGGCCATTTCATGTGGGCTTCCGTTTCTTGACGGTCTCTAACCCGCAACAACGCCGGTGTCCGCGGGTTTTGTTTGCTTGAGACTTGGGAGCGTTCAAATCCTCTTCCAGTCTCCCGTGTCCGCCAGAAAAGGCGATATCTCCACTTCACCACTCCAGTGCAGGGGCAGCGCGGCGACAACGTGCCTGACGTGCCGTAGCTTGAATCGCAGCAAGCGTTCCGCCCCCGCAAAAGCATCCATCTCGGAGCTGTCGAAATCAATCTGGGCGTCGGCCGCAAGGTAGAGCAGGTCGCCGGTCTCGAAATCGATGAAGAGCAGGCCTGCGCGCGGATTCAGCATGATGTTGCCGAGCGTATTGAAGAAGCGGTTGCCGGCGAAATCGGGGAGGGTCAACGTGTCGTTGCCATCTGCACGCACAAAACCGGGCTTGCCCCCACGGTGCGACACGTCCACCCCGTGTGATCGCGCGGTTCCATGATGGGCGCCGGGGTGGGCGGTGGCGATAAACAGGGTGTCTGCGCGCGCGATGATTTTCCTGGCCGGTTCATTCAGCGCCGTGGCGAAATGAACCGTGCCGGTGCTTTCGTTAGCCCGATATTCGACCTGCCGCGCCTGGATGTATTTTGGGCAATTCCCGAAGCTTTGTTGTACCCCGACCAGTAGGCCCTCTTCGTCCCTGCGCTCGACGATGCCGTTCATGCGGTTGCGGCGACGCGTAGACTGCTCGATCCCCAGCAGGGCAATGGAGGCGCCGGTGGCAAGCGTCTCGCCCAGAGGATCGGCGGCGGCGGGCCGGGCACGAATCAGTAGATGGCGCGCGTCGGGGCTGCTTATGAATCCCGGTGGATTGGCCAGTATGGATGCCCAGGGTTGTGTCTCGGCATCCAGGCTGCCCACCAGGACGAACGGCAGTTGGGCAAAAAACGTCCGATGCTGTTCAGGCATGGACGTGCGTATCGCGTGCGCCCCGATTGCAGCCATGCGATCGCGCACCCCCGCACGCGCTTGCACCCGGCATTCGCCAGGGTGAAACACCTGGGGATCGTCGGACGATTCCATCTCAGGCGGCCAGACCCACCTTGGAACTCGCCATGGGTACAAAGCCCGGCAATGCCTCGATGCGTTTCAACCAATTGCGCAGATTGGGATAGGGCTCGAGCGAGATGTTGCCTTCGGGTGCATGGGCAATGTAGCTGTAGTTGGCGATGTCCGCGATGGTCGGTGCGTTCCCCGCCAGGAAGGGTGACGTGTTCAGTTCGGCTTCCATCACCGCAAACAGGTCATGGGCTTGCGCAATGGCTTCTTCGGCATTGACGGGCGCCTTGAACAGCGTCGCCCGTCGAGCTTTTGCCGGGCCGGATGCGACCTGTCCGGCCGCCACAGACAGCCAGCGCTGCACGGCGGCGGCAGCGACCGGCTCACGCGGGAGCCATTCGCCCGCGTCATACGTGCCTGCCAGATACACCAGGATCGCATTCGAGTCGGCCAGTGTGATCTCGCCATCCTGGATCACCGGAACCTGGCCAAACGCGTTCAAGGCCAGAAACGCAGGCTGCTTGTGTGCGTTGGCTAAGAGATCCACGTCCACCAGCTCATAGGGCAGCTTGAGCAGCGACAGAAACAGCTCGACACGATGACTATGGCCGGAGAGGAAGAAGCGGTGGAGCTTGATGGGTCGAGCAGGAAAAGCGGCAGCGGTATTCACAATCAACTCCTTTTTGAAATTGGAAAAGTGTCAGGATGCATTGTGATAACCGCTGCCTGAGGAATAAATAGCATGTTCCGAACATGACTGATCCACTAAGTGGAATAATCTGCGCATGGACAAACTCAAGGCCATGCAAACCGTCGTCAGCATTGCCGATGAAGGCAGCCTGACGGCTGCCGCTGCAGCGCTGGATTCTTCGCCCCCCGCCGTCGTGCGCACGCTGGCGGCACTGGAAGCCCATTTGGGCATTCGCCTGTTCAACCGCACCACACGACGCATCTCGCTCACCGCAGAAGGCCGTCACTACATCGAAAGCTGCCGCCAGTTGCTAGCGGCCGTCAAGGATACCGAATCGGCCTTGACCACAGACGCAGTCGAGCCCAGCGGCCCACTTACGATCACTGCGCCCGTGCTGTTCGGGCAGATCTATGTCGCGCCTGCCGTGACGCGCTTTGTGCAGAAATATGGCAAGGTGCGCGTCAATCTCATGCTGCTGGATCGCGTGGTCAACCTGCTGGAAGAGAATATCGACGTGGGCATACGCATCGGCGCGTTGGAGGATTCATCGCTGGTTGCGCAACCCCTGGGCAGCGTTCGCCGCATGGTCGTCGCCAGCCCGGACTATCTCAGCCGTCTTGGCGTACCCGACCATCCGCGGGACCTGCTCAAAGCCAACTGCGTGAAGTTCTCAGGCGGCATGGGTCCGGGCTGGACATTTTACGAAGGCGGCAAGCCGTTTTCTGTGCCTGTGACCGGCAACCTCGAGTTCAATCATGTCGCCCCTGCGGCCGATGCCTGTCTGGCCGGGCTTGGGTTCGGCATGTTCATTTCTTATCAGGTCGCGCATCACATCGAAAAGAAGCGTCTGCAAATCGTGCTCGAATCATTCGAACCGCCCCCGCAGCCCATTCATGTGATTTATCCGCACGCTCGGCTGCTGCCGGCGCGAACCAAAGTCTTTATCGAGTGGATAAGGCAGGCGTTAAAGGACTACACACCTAATCTGGAGGGTGTGCAACAGGGGGCGGCAACCTGAGCTAACCCTGGTGATGGCCGTCACCGCTATCGGGCTGATTGGCCGTTCCTGCTTGTTTACTCCGAATCCAGTTCCTTCAGCACTTCCTGCACCAGCACCCACGGCGCCACCACCACCGCCCAGAACATCGGCTGGCGCGCGTGCCAGTCCTCGGCGTCGGCGAGTTCGGCGCGGGCGATGCGGCCTTCTGTCAGCCATGCCTGAACGGTGGCGGCGTTGTTTTCGGCGACATGCAGGGCGGCGTCGACCAGGTCTATGCCGGGGGCAACCTTGATGACGTCGCCGCGCGCGAAGTGGCGTTCGAGTTCGGGCCAGGCGAGCTGGGCGGTTTCGAGGTTGAGCTTGGCGCGGAGGATGTCGCTGGGGGTCATGGCGAGATGCAAGTTACAAGGTGCAAGTTACAAGGGGAAACGCTAGCGGGATTTGCCGCCGCCGCGGCGCTGGCTGAGCGGGTGCTTGGGCACTTGCGGCATACGATCTTCCCCGGGCTTTAGCCCGCTGGAAGTCGGAGTCCCCTTGCGGGGCGGACGGCCGCGGCTGGCGGAGGCGGGCTTGCCCGATGCCGGTTTGGTGGCGCCGGATTTATCCGCGCCCGCTTTGGCTGGCGCGGGTTTGGCCGCCCCGGGTTTGCGGGGCGCCGGCTTGGCGCGGCCGCCCTCGGCGCGCGGGGTGCGCGTGCCTTCCGGCTGCTTGCCGGTGCCGGTGGGCTGGTATAGCGGAATGAGGTGTTTCTTGCTGTTGCCGATGAGGTCTTCGCGGCCCATTTCCTTCAGGGCTTCGCGCAGCAGCGGCCAGTTGTCGGCGTCGTGGTAGCGCAGAAAGGCCTTGTGCAGGCGCCGCGTGCGGCCCTGTTTGACGACGGACACCGCCTCGGCCTTGCCGCCGAGCACTTTCTTCAGCGGGTTCTTCTCGGTGTGGTACATCGCGGTCGCCAGCGCCATCGGGGTCGGCAGGAAGGTCTGCACCTGGTCGAGGCGGAAGTCGTGCTTTTTCAGCCATAAGGCCAAATTGAGCATGTCCTCGTCGGTGGTGCCGGGGTGGGCGGCGATGAAATAGGGGATCAGGTACTGCTTCTTGCCGACTGCCTTCGAGGCCGCCTCGAACATCTCCTTGAAGCGGTCGTAGGCGCCCATGCCGGGCTTCATCATTTTCGACAGCGGGCCGGCCTCGGTGTGCTCGGGCGCGATCTTCAGATAGCCGCCGACGTGATGCTGCACCAGTTCCTTGACGTATTCGGGCGAGCGCACCGCGAGGTCGTAGCGCAGGCCCGAGCTGATGAGGATCTTCTTGATGCCGGGCAGCGCACGCGCGCGGCGGTACATGTGGATCAGCGGCGTGTGGTCGGTGTTGAGGTTGTCGCAGATGTCGGGGAACACGCACGACAGCTTACGGCAGGCGTGCTCGATCTTCTTCGACTTGCACGCCATGCGGTACATGTTGGCGGTCGGCCCGCCGAGGTCGGATATGACGCCCGTAAACCCTGGCGTCTTGTCGCGGATCGCCTCGATTTCCTTGATGACCGAATCCTCGGAGCGGCTCTGGATGATGCGGCCCTCGTGCTCGGTGATCGAGCAGAAGGTGCAGCCGCCGAAGCAGCCGCGCATGATGTTGACCGAGAAGCGGATCATCTCCCACGCGGGGATCTTGGCGTCGCCGTAACTCGGGTGCGGCGCGCGCGCGTAGGGCAGGTCGTACACCGCGTCCATCTCCGACGTGGAAAGCGGGATTGGCGGCGGGTTGAGCCAGACGTCGCGCTCGCCGTGCGCCTGCCGCATGGCGCGCGCATTGCCGGGGTTGGATTCGAGGTGGAACACGCGCGAGGCATGGGCGTACAGCACCGGGTTGTTCTTCACCTGGTCGTAATCGGGCAGGCGGATCACGGTGCGCGCGCGCACTTCCTGCTTCGCCGCGAGCCGCTCGGCCTTGGGGACGATGCGCACCGGCGCCGTATCTTCAGGCGTCTGCGCGGTGGGCCCGGTGGGCGTCATCGCGTAGGGGTCGACGTGGGCGTCGATGGCGCCGGGGGTGTCGAGCTCGGTCGAGAGCACCTCGATCCAGTTTGAGTCGCCTTCGATCCCCGCCTCCGGCGTGGGCGGCTTCCAGTCGTGCGCCACCATGAAGCCGGTGCCGCGCACGTCGCGGATGTCGCCGATCTTCTCGCCCTTGGCGAGGCGATGGGTGACGTCGAGCAGCGCGCGCTCGGCGTTGCCGAAGATCAAAAGATCCGCCTTCGAATCCGGCAGCACCGAGCGGCGCACGGTGTCGGACCAGTAGTCGTAGTGCGCGATGCGGCGCAGGCTGGCCTCGATCGAGCCGATGATCACCGGGGTGCCGGGATACGCCTCGCGGCAGCGCTGGGCATACACGGTCACGGCGCGGTCGGGGCGCTTGTTGGGCTCGGCGTTGGCCGTGTAGGCGTCGTCGGAGCGGATCTTGCGGTCGGAGGTGTAGCGGTTGACCATCGAGTCCATGTTGCCCGCCGTGACGCCGAAATACAGCGTCGGCTGGCCCAGCGCACGGAAGGCGTCGGCCGAGTGCCAGTCGGGCTGGCTGATGATGCCGACGCGGTAGCCCTGCGCCTCCAGCAGCCGCCCGACCAGCGCCATGCCGAAGCTGGGATGGTCGATGTAAGCGTCGCCGGTGACGAGAATCACGTCGCACGCATCCCAGCCGAGCGCGGCCATCTCGGCGCGCGACATCGGCAGGAAGGGGGCGGTGCCGAAGCGGGCCGCCCAGTGCTTGCGGTGGGAGAACAGGGCGTGGGTCATGGCGTGTTTATCCGCGAAATAGGCGGATAAGAAAGATTCAGTTGACGCCCAGCAGTTCCACTTCGAACACCAGGGTGGCGTTCGGTGGAATCACGCCGCCAGCCCCGCGCGAGCCGTAGGCCAGTTCCGGCGGAATGGTGAGCTTGCGCTTGCCGCCCACTTGCATGCCGGCCACACCCTGGTCCCAGCCGGGGATGACCTGGCCCATGCCGAGCTTGAATTCGAACGGATCGTTGCGGTCGACGCTGGAGTCGAATTTCTTGCCGTCCGTGAGCCAGCCGGTGTAGTGCACCGACACGTACTGGCCGGCGCTGGCGGTGTCGCCGCTGCCGGCGACGATGTCTTCGATGATGAGTTCGCTCATGATTCAGTCCTGGAATGTGAGGTTGCGAGGGACGCACAGGCGACAGCGCTGCGCGAAGCCGCTCATTTTCTCACGTTTCCGGGTCAGCGCCACTCGGCGGGCAGGAAGCCCGTGTCTGGATCGACATTCAGGGGGACTTCCCTGACGCTGCTGGCGTCCGGCGGCGCATCGCGCAATACGACCTGCGGAAAGCCCAGTACCACGACGACCATGACGAGCTGGATCAGGAGGAAAGGAATCGCGCCCCAGTAGATGTCGGCTGTGCGGACCGCCTTGGGGGCGACGCTCTTCAGGTAGAAGAGGGCGAAGCCGAAGGGCGGGTGCATGAAGGCAGTCTGCATGTTGACCGCGAGCATGACGCCGAACCAGATCGGGTCGATGCCAAGCTTGTAGGCGATGGGGCCGACCAACGGCACCACGATGAAGGCGATCTCGAAGAAATCGAGAAAAAACGCCAGCACGAAGACCAGCAGGTTGACCGTGACGAGGAAGCCGAACACGCCGCCAGGCAGCCGGCTGAAGAGGTGCTCGACCCAGACGTCGCCGTCGAGCCCGCGGAACACCAGGGTGAAGATGGTCGAGCCGATGAGGATGAAGATGACGAAGGTGGTGAGCCTGGTCGTGCTGTCCATCGCCTGCGTCAGCTGCAGGCGGGAGAGCCGCCCGCGTGCCAGCGCCAGCAGCAGTGCGCCGGCCGCGCCCATGGCGCCGCCCTCGGTAGGGGTGGCGACGCCGAGGAAGATGGTGCCAAGCACCAGGAAGATCAGCACCAGCGGTGGCACCAGTGTGGTGAGCACGCGCAGCAGGAGGGCCATGCCGTGCAGGGTGCGCGCGCTGGCCGGCATGGCGGGGGCGGCGTGCGGTCTCACCAGCGTCACGCCCAGAACGTAAAGCAGATACAGGCCGATCAGCGCCATGCCAGGCAGCAGGGCGCCCTTGTACATGGCGCCGACCGGGGCGCCGAGCTGGTCGGCCAGGACGATCAGGACCAAGGAGGGCGGAATGATCTGTGCCAGCGTGCCCGAGGCGGCGATGACGCCGGCGGCCAGTCGCTTGTCGTAGTCGTAGCGCAGCATCACCGGCATCGAGATCAGGCCCATCGCGATCACCGACGCGGCGACGACGCCAGTGGTGGCCGCGAGCAGCGCGCCGACCAGGATCACCGCGTAGGCGAGGCCGCCGCGCAAGGATCCGAACAGCTGGCCGATGGTGTCGAGCAGGTCCTCGGCCATGCCGGAGCGTTCGAGAACCAGGCCCATGAAGGCGAAGAAAGGGATGGCCAGGAGCGTGGGGTTGGCGACGATGCCGTAGACGCGCTCGGGTAGCGCCTGCAGCAGCGAGACGTCGAACAGTCCGGCAGCAATGCCGACGCCGGCGAACAGTAGGCCGTTGGCCGCGAGCGCGAACGCCACCGGATAGCCCAGCAGCAGGAAGGCCACCAGGCCGAGGAACATCAGCGGTGCCATATCGCCCACGACCGCACCGTCCATCAGACTTCTTCCTCCGGAGCCTCGTGGGGCAACACGAGATGGCCCGAGAGCACGCCGATGCGCTTGATGATCTCGGCGATTCCCTGCAGCGCGAGCAGGGCGAATCCGGCGGGCAGCAACAGCTTGACCGGCCAGCGCCCCAAGCCGCCGGCGTCGGGCGACATTTCGTGCGTGACCCAGGCCTCATGGGCCATCGGCCACGCCAGCCACATGAGCAGCAGTGCCATCGGCAACAGGAACAGCAGTCCGCCGACGAGGTCGATCCAGGCCTGTCCGCGCGGTCCCAGGCGATTGTAGAAAATGTCGATGCGCACATGGCCGTTGTGCTTCAGCGTGTAGCCCGCGGCCAGCAGGAACATCGCGCCGAACAGGTACCACTGGATTTCCAGCCAGGCGTTCGAGCTTTCGCCAAGCAGATAACGGGCAAGTGCGTTGCCGGCCGAAATCAGCGTGGCGACGAGCACCAGCCAGATGACAAGGCGGCCGACTCGTTCGGTCAATGCGTCGATCAGGCAGGCCAGGGCGAGCAGGGGCTTCACAGCGCGCCGGCTTCCTTGAGGAATTCATCCAGTCGTTGGGCGACCACGCGGTAGCCGGCGGCGTTGGCGTGGATGGGATCGGACTTGAGGCGGGCGTCCTTCAGCACCTCGTTGAAGGCGTCCTGTTCCAGCGGCAGCTTCATGTCCTTGGCGACGCGGGCGTAGAAATCCGGCGCGCCGCCGAACAGCCTGGGTTCGGGCACGCCGATCAGCACGACCTCGGCACCGCTGGCGCGGATGGTCTGCACCAGCAGGCGCAGGTTGTTCTCGGTCGTGGCGGCAGGCTGCTGGTGCAGCATGTCGTTGCCGCCCAGGCACAGCAGCACCAGGCGCGGCTTGTGCTCGGCCAGCACGGCGGGCAGGCGCTGCAGCCCGGTGGCCGTGGTGTCGCCGGGCACGCCGGCGTTGATGACCGTGTGGCCGGTCAGCGACGCCAGCACGGCAGGATAGGCCGTCTCCTCGCTGGCACCGGTACCGTGGGTCAGGCTGTCGCCGAAGGCGAGGATGACGTCGTGCGGGCTGAGCCTGGGCAGCGTGGGCGCGCGGCCGCACGAGGCGAGAAGGAGAACGGCGAACAGCGCCAGGACATAGCGCCGGGTTGCCAACATTTAGTTGCCGGCCACCGTCATGTGGTCGATCAGGATGGAGCCGACCTGCTTGGAACTGCGTCGCTCGATGTCCTTGCCGATGGCGACGATGCCCTTGAACATCGCGGCCAGGTTGCCGGCGATGGTGATTTCCTCGACCGGATACTGGATCTCGCCGTTTTCCACCCAGAAGCCGGCGGCGCCGCGCGAGTAGTCGCCGGTGACCATGTTGGCGCCGTGGCCGAGCAGTTCGGTGACCATCAGCCCCGTGCCCATCTGCTTGAGCAGGCCGTCGAGGTCGTGCTCGCCTGGCGTGACGATCAGGTTGTGGCTGCCGCCGGCGTTGCCGGTGGTTTTCATGCCGAGTTTCTTCGCCGAGTAGGTCGACAGGAAATAGCCCTGCAGCACGCCGTCCCTGACGACGTCGCGGTCGAGACAGGCGACGCCTTCGCTGTCGAAGGGCGCGCTGCCAAGGCCGCCAGGAATAAGGGGCTGCTCGCGGATGTTCACCAGCGGGGCGAATACCGGCTGCCCAAGGCTGTCGAGCAGGAACGACGACTTGCGGTACAGGCTGCCACCCGACACGGCGGCGACGAAGTTGCCGATCAGGCCGGTGGCGATCGGCGCCTCGAACAGCACCGGACAGGTGCGGGTGTCGAGCTTGCGGCCGTTGAGCCGGCGCACGGTGCGGGTGCCGGCGATGCGGCCGACGGTTTCGGCGGAGTCCAGGTCGTTTGCATTGCGGGCACTGGTGTACCAGTAATCGCGCTGCATGCCGCCCTTGTCCTCGCCGATCACGGCGACCGACATGCCGTGGCGCGAACCGGCATAACCATTGCAGAAGCCGAGGCTGTTCGCGTAGATGAACTGCGAGGTGTGCAGGCTGACACCGGCGCCTTCGGAGTTGGTCAGCCGCTTGTCCACCGCCAGTGCCGCCGCTTCGCAGGCCTGGGCACGCTCGGCGGCCTCTTCCACGGTAAGCGCCCACGGGTGGTAGAGGTCGAGGTCGGGCATGTCCTTCGCCAGCCGGTCGGCGTCGGGCAGGCCGGCTGCTTCGTCCTCTGCGGTGTAGCGGGCGATGGTCAGCGCTTTTTCCACCGCGCTTTTCAGCGCGGCTTCCGACAGGTCCGAAGTCGAGGCATGGCCGCGCCGCTGGCCGATATAGACGGTGACGCCGGCGCCCTTGTCCTTGTTGTATTCGATGGTTTCGATTTCACCCTGGCGTACGCTGACGCTCTGGCCGACGCCCTCGGAGATTTCGGTGTCGGCGGCAGTGGCGCCCTGCTTGGCAGCATGCTCGATGACGATCCGGGAGAGGGCCATGAGCTGGTCGCGGGTATAGCTGAATTGGGAGCGGGACATGTCGGGCTATAAAAGGGAAGTGGGACGCAAGTCGGGTCGGCTGTTGTATTGATTCGGCACGTTTTGTCTGGGCAGAAACTACAATGGCGATAATAACAGTAACCGAAAGTCTCACCGTGCGCCTGATCGACCCTGATGCCGAGCTGGAATTCGACCCTGACGACGTCTACGACGGTCCCAGCAAAAGCCAACAAAAACGCGAAGTCGAAGCCCTGCAAGCGCTGGGCGAAATCCTGGTCAAGCTCCCCGATGCCCAGTTCAAGCGCATCGAACTGCCGGAAGACCTGCGCGTCGCCGTCACCGACTGCCGCAAGATCACCCAGAACGGCGCGCTGCGCCGGCAGAAGCAATATATCGGCAAGCTGATGCGGTCGGTCGACCCGGCGCCGATCCAGGCGCAGATCGACGCCTTCAACGGCGTGTCCGCGGCGGAAAACGCCAAGCTGCACCAGGCCGAGAAGTGGCGCGAGAAGCTCATTGCCGACAACGAGGCGCTGACGCTGTTTCTCAACAACCATCCGGATACCGATGCCACGCATCTGCGGCAGCTGATCCGCAATGCGCGCGACGAGGCCGCGCACAACAAGCCGCCCAAGGCCTTCCGGGAAATCTTCCGGGTGATCCGCGAGGCCATGCAAACGAAATAAGCCAGGGGAGGCAGCATGTGGGGACGCATCGTCAAAATCGCCTTGAGCCTGCCGTTCCTGATCATGGCCGGGCTGTTCGGGCTGTATCTGATCTTCGGGTTCTTCCTGATCGACCCGCTGGCGCAGAAGCTGCTGCCCTGGATCGGCGAGAACAAGCTCGCCAGCCAACTGAGCGTACGCCACGTCAAGTTCAATCCCCTCACGCTGGAAGCCACGGTGGACGGCCTCAAGCTGGCCGAGCAGAACGGCGCGCCGCTGGCGAGTTTCGAGCGGCTGTATGTCAACCTCGATACCACCGGGCTGTTCCGCTGGGCCTGGCGCATCCGGGATATCGAGATCGATCAGCCTCACGCCACCGTCGAGGTGCGCCCCGGCGGTACGCTGAACTGGGCGGCACTGATCGCCAAGCTCAATGAAGACAAGACACCGCCGTCCGATACGATCGCGCGGGTACTGATCGACCACATCCGGATCGACGATGGCCACATCGTCTATACCGACGCGAACCGTGCAGGCAAGCCGTTCAACGCCGTATTGGAGCCCCTCGGCATCGAACTCGACGGGCTCTCGACCCTGCCCGAGGATCGCGGAGATTACCTGATCGCCGCCAAATTGCCGGCGCAGGGCGGTACCCTCAAATGGAAAGGCGACGTCGGCCTGAACCCTGTCGCGTCAAGCGGCGAACTGGGCTTGGAGGGCGTGCAGCTGGCCAAACTGCTGCGGGTGATCAAGGGTCCGCGCAATTTCGAACTGCCCTCCGGCACCTTGGCGGCCGGTCTGCGCTACCGCTTTGCCCTGGTGCGCGACAAGGCGGGCGAAGACGTGCCCTGGGTGCGGATCAACGGCGCCAACCTGATCGTGCAGAACCTGGCGCTGGCGCCGCGCGACGGCGGCGAGCCAGTGCTGCAGCTGGCCGAGGCGCGGGTCGGCAACGCGAATTTCGATCTGGCCACGCGTACGCTCGATGTCGCGAGCGTGAATCTCACCGGCGCCAAACTGGCTGCGACGCGGGACGTCAAGGGGATGCTGGACTGGCAAACACTGTTCGGTGCAGAACAAGGGGCGGCCCCGCCCCAACCAGCCTCTCCCAAGACAGCCGAACCGATGGCGTCCTGGAAAATCGGCGTGCGCGAAATCAAACTGGCCGACTGGACGTCGCGTTTCACTGATCAGGGTTTTGCCACGCCGCTGGTCGTGACGGCCGAGGGCTTCGGCCTGACCGCGGCGCTGACAGGCGAAGTGGGCGCCAGGACCGCCATCGACGTCGGTCCGGTGAACGCCGCGCTGGGCCCGGTCCGGGTGCAGTCGGGGTCGCAGCAGGTGGCGGAGTTGCGGCACGCGGCGCTGGTCAACGCGGGCATGAAACTGGCGGAAAATCGCATCGACATCGAGGCGCTGGAGCTGAATGGCGCCAAGGCCACCGTCACGCTGGATAAGAAAAAAAACCTCAACTGGGCCGATATTCTAAAAAAGGCGCCCGGCGCACCTGCCGCTACCCCGGCCAGGCCAGGCACTGCAAACGTTTCGCCCGTGGTCGTGCAACTCGCGCGCCTCAGCCTGGCCGATCTCGAAGTTGACATCGTCGACCAGTCGCCCGCTGCGCCGGTCAAGCTCGATGTTGCCAAGGGTTTCGTCACCCTGAAAGATCTCAGCCTGGACCTGGACAAGGCAGTGCCGCTGGAGGCCGGTTTTGCGCTTAAGCAGGGTGGCCGTTTCGATGCCAGCGGCACGGTCGTCCCGGGCCGGGCGTCGGGTCAACTGGACGTCAAGCTCACGGCGCTGTCGCTGAAGCCCTTCGCGCCCTACGTCAACCAGTTCGCCCGGCTCGATCTGCGTTCGGGCACGGCGTCGACGCACGGCAAGCTGGCGTTTGCGCAGACGAAGCGGGGCGTGAAGCTGGATTTCCGCGGCGGTTTTGCGGTGGACGATCTGGCCATCACGGAAGAGGACACTGGGGATGCCTTCCTCGGCTGGAAGAAACTGTCGTCTGGCAGCCTCGATTTCAGGCTCGGCCCCAATCGGCTGCACATGAACGAACTGGTGGCGCTGAACCCGTTCGGCAAGGTGATCATTTTCGAGGACAAGACGATCAACCTGCAGCGCATCCTGCGGTCGTCGGACAAGCCACCTGTCGTCGCAACCGGCAAGCCAGCGCCGTCCGCGCAGCCGGCGGCTGCATTCCCGCTGGCCATCGAGCGCCTGCGCATCGTCGGCGCCAATGCGGAGTTCGCGGATCTCTCGCTGACGCCGCAGTTCGGCACCCGCATGCACGATCTCGGCGGCGTCGTGACCGGTCTCTCGACCGACCCGGCTACCACCGCGCAGGTCGAACTCGACGGCAAGGTGGACGACTACGGGTCGGCCCGTGTGCGCGGCTCGATCCAGCCGTTCCGGGCGACCGACTTCACCGATCTCACGCTGGCTTTCCGCAACCTGGAAATGACGCGGCTGACTCCGTATTCGGGCAAGTTCGCTGGCCGCCGCATCGATTCCGGCAGGCTCTCGGTCGATCTCGAATACAAGATCAAGGATCGCCAACTGGCCGGCGAGAACAAGTTCGTCGTCAACAAGCTCAAGCTGGGCGAACGCGTCGACAGCCCCGATGCGCTGCATCTGCCGCTCGATCTCGCCATCGCCTTGCTGGAAGACAGCAACGGCGTCATCGATCTCGACCTGCCGGTGTCGGGCAGCCTCGACGACCCGCAGTTCAGCTACGGCAAGATCATCTGGAAGGCTATCGTCAATGTGTTGACCAAGCTTGTCACGGCCCCTTTCCGTGCACTCGGCAAGCTCATGGGGATCAGTGCCGAGAAGATGGAGGCCGTCAACTTCGACCCCGGCAGCAGCGCGCTCATGCCGCCCGAGCAGGAGAAGCTCAAGACGTTGGCCGAAGCCCTAGCCAAGCGCCCCGCGCTGACGCTCAGCCTGGCGCCCGGCTACGATCCCGAGGCCGACCGGCGTGCCCTGCAGGAACAGGCGATGCGCATGGAAGCCGTTGCTGTCGCGGGTATCAAGCTTGCCCCGGGCGAGGCGCCCGGCCCGGTCGACGTCAACAACTACAAGATCCAGACCTGGCTGGAAGACCGCTACGCGGCAAGCGCCGGCAAGGAGGACTACCAGAAACTGCGTACCAGTTTCCGGGACAAGAATGCGGGTGCCGCCGCGCGGGTGTTGGAAAGCGAAATGGTCGAGCGCCTTGCGCGCCGTTTCAAGACCCGCGACACGGGTCCCATTTCCGCTTTCCACGTCGAACTGCTGGAACGGCTGACCAGGCAGGCGAAGATCGCCGACGAAGCCCTGCTCAAACTTGCGCAGGCGCGCGGCCAGGTCATGCGCGATGCGCTGGTCAAGCTGGGACTCGACGCCAGCCGCGTGAGCGTATCCGAACCCATCAAGCAAACCGCCAAGGAGAAACTGGTGGGGAGCAAGCTGAATCTGGGCGCTGACGCAAAGCCCAAGGCCGAAGCTGCACCTGTCGCCACGCCCGCCGCCGCCTCGCCTTGATTCCGATTCAAGCGGGTCGGCGTTTCGTCGTTAAGGGTAGGCCTTCCTACCTGTTGACCGTGCCATGACGTTTCGCCGAATTCGCATTCTCATCCTGCTGGGTATTCTTGCTGCCGCAGTCGGCCTGACCTGGTTGGAGCAGACTAGGGTGCGGGCCTGGGGCGGGCCGTTGGACGTGGCCGTCATCCCGATCAACGGCGACGGCTCGGCGCAGGCGGAGGACATGATCCGTGCGCTCAAGGTGAGCGACTTCGACGACATCGGCACTTTTCTGGAGCGCGAGACCGCGCGCTATGGTGTGAAACAGTCGCCGGCCGTGCAGATCAGCCTGCTGCCGGAACTGCATGAACAACCACCGGCGCCGCCGCACGACCACAATGCGCTGAAAACGGTGTGGTGGAGCCTGAAACTGCGGTGGTGGGTGTATCGGCAATCGGGCGAATGGTTGCCGCAGCTGGGCAGGATCAAGCTGTTCGTGCTGTATCACGCGCCGCAGGATGGCGTGCCGCTGGCGCATTCGCTGGGATTGCAGAAAGGCCTGATCGGCGTGGTGCATGCCTTCGCCGATCCCCGACAGACGCAGCAGAATAACATCGTGATCGCGCACGAGCTGTTGCATACGCTGGGGGCGACCGACAAGTACGACGCCGAGGGCCGGCCGATTTACCCGCAGGGCTATGCCGAACCGGAGCGGCCGCCGCGGATGCCGCGCCACGAGGCGGAGATCATGGCGGGTCGGCTGATGGATGCCGCGGGCCGGCTGGTGATGCCGCCCAGTCTCGGCCAATGCGTGATCGGCGCCATGACGGCGCATGAAATCAACCTCGACGAAGGCTTCAAACGGCGCTTCGCGTCACCCTAGGACTGGCGCTGCTGCGTCAACCGTGCCAGACCGTAATGGATGAAGGCCAGCGCGGCGAAGACCGGCCCCAGCAGGTTCAGCAAGGGAACGAACTGCACCAGCCCGGTCAGTACCCCCAATCCCCACCAGCCGCCGCGCGCGTTCTTGAACAGCGCCGCCATTTCGGCTGCGCTCGCATGCTCGGCGATCGCGTCGTAGCGGAACAGGCGCTGGTTCAGATAGGCCGCGGCCGCGAAGGGTACGAGCACGCCGACGCCGATGAGCCATAGCGGCAGTGTCACGATCCACAGGACGATGAATACGATCATCGCGATCAGCGCATTCCACAGGCTGCCGACGAAGCTGCCGCCGTTTTCGCGCTTGAGTTCCGGGTAATGGCGTTCGGCCACGATGCGGATCAGCGCGGTCATGCCGAACAAGGCGGTAATGACGAGGGCGGTGAGATAGACCAGGGGGACGTAAAACAGCACATGCAGCAGTGCCTGGATGCCGTTGGCGATCCATACCGGCTCGAGACCGGTCAGCCAGGCCTGGATGCCGAGCTTGCCGAGCCCCAGCGCGATCCAGCCGGAAAAGGTGGTCCAGAACGTCACGGCCAGCACCAGCCAGAGCAGGCCGGCCGCCAGCATCGGCCAGATCACCACCCACAGCACCTGCGGCTGGAACAGGTCGTGCAGGGCGCGCATCAGCGAATCGAGTACGGTTGTCATACCGATAGCCTCAGGGCCGACTTGGGACGGAATACGTCGATCGTCCCCGCCCGGGTTTCGAGATACGGCCCGCCGATGAGATCGATGCAATAGGGCACGGCGGCGAAGATGCCGTCGAGCGTTTCCTTGATCGCCTTGGGTTGCCCCGGCAGGTTGAGGATCAGGCTGCCGCCGCGCGTGACGCCGACCTGGCGCGACAGAATCGCGGTCGGTACATACTTCAGCGACACCGCGCGCATCGCTTCGCCGAAGCCGGGCAGCACCTTGTGCGCCACGGCGAGCGTGGCTTCTGGCGTGACGTCGCGTGGCGCGGGTCCGGTGCCGCCAGTGGTGAGGATGAGCGAACACGTTTCGGCATCGGCCAGTTCGATCAGCGTCGCCTCGATCAGCGCCTGCTCGTCGGGAATCAGCCGGGTGACGAATTCGACGGGATTGAGCAGCACGTCGCCGAACCAGGCTTCGAGTGCGGGCAGGCCCTTGTCTTCGTAGACGCCGCTGCTGGCGCGGTCGCTGATGGAAACCAGGCCGATGCGGACGGGATCGTGAGTCATGTGGTCATAAAAGAGGGTTGCGCGAGTCCCCGAATTTATCAGAATGCAGGGAATGAAGATAAAGGAGAGCGGGATGAAGCTGATCAGGATGGTGTTGGCGGCAGGCTGTTTATGGGCGACTGCGGTACTGGCCGACCCGCCCCCGGGCTACCCGTTTGTCGGCTTCGATGCCGGCCTGAAGGCGGCGCACACGAGCGGCAAGCCGATATTCCTCTATTTTGGGCGCTATGGCTGCGCCTGGTGCGAACACACCAACAAGACGACCTTTTCCGACGCGGCGCTGAAAAAACTCTACAGCGACAACTATGAACTGGTGTATGTCGACGCCGAATCGGGCAAGCGGCTGACGCTGCCCTCCGGCGAACGCATCACCGAGGCCGAACTGGGCGCGCGCCTGCAGGCGTTTGCCACGCCGCTGTTCGTCTACATGACACCGCAAGGCGACAAGATCATGCAGGTCCCTGGTTTCAAGACCGTGCAGGATTTCCGCGATTTCGACCGCTACGTGCGCGGCGGCTATTACAAGCAGAAGACCCTGCTGCAGTTCCTGGACGGCAAGTCGTGAGGTCGGCACTCCTGCTGCTGGCTGTCCTGGCGGGCAGCGCGCATGCAGCCTGGCAGTGGAGCGAGCCGCTGACCGTCAACTCGGTGCGCGGCGCGAAAATCTACCCCCATATGGAATCGGCCAACCGCCACAACGTGGCGGTATCGGGCACGACTGTCGGTGTGGTGTGGGAAGACAACCGTAGTGGCAACCCGCAATGCTATCTGGCGATGAAGCTGGCGACTGCAGCAGGTTTCCAGCCGGAAATCCGACTGAGCCAGACCGAGTGCTACGAGCCGGTCGTGGTCGCATTGGACGGCGGGCGCTTCGTGGCGGCCTGGGAAGAGGCGGGCAAGGTTCATGCACGGCTGCTGCCCGGCGGCGCGACATTGAACTTGTCGACTGCCGAAGCGGGGCAGGTCACGCTGGCAGCGGGAGCTGGCACGCTGTACGCTGCCTGGGCAGAACAGGCCGGGCGGTTCCGGCGCATCGTCGTGTCCCGGCTGGACGTGACGGCTGGCACGCTGCGGACGGAACCTGCGCAGCCAGTCGAGGCGGCCATGCCGACTGACGAACAGGGGTGGCCCGCGCTGGCCGTGGCGGGCGACGGCAGCGTGACCGTGGCGTGGGAGGATCGCCGCGATCACCACACGGTGCCGCTGACCAGCCACAGCAGCGATGGCCGCAGTTTTTCGCCACCGGTTCGCCTGAGCGACCTGCCGAAGGGCGCCGGGTTGGGCCAGTCCCTGGGGCTGGGCGCGGGCACGGGCGCGATGCGGCCGACGCTGACGGCCTGGGGGGCGCAGGGCATCGTTGCGGTCTGGCTCGACAAGCGCGACTTCCTGTCTGGCTATGACGTCTATGCGGCATTCGACCCGGGCGCGCGCCGCTTCGGCCCCAACCTCAAGGTGCAGGACAGCTTTGGCGACAACATGGCGCAATGGCATGCGCAGATCGTCGGCAGTGCCGACGGGCGGCTGCTGGCATTGTGGGACGATGCGCGCGACGGCACTCCGGACGTATGGCTGGCCGACTGGGACGGTACGGCATTCGGCGACAATGTGGCGATCCCGGGTGCGGCTGGACCTGGCGTGCAGTCCGACCCGGCCGCCACACTGGATGCCACAGGCGGGCTGCACGTGGTCTGGTTGGAACAGGATGAACAGGCCGGTACGCGCGTCCGTTATGCGCATGCCGAGTGGAAGTAAGACGCCGGTGTGGTGCCCTAGATCCAGCCGCGCTGCTTGAGTCGTCGATACAGCACGAGGACGGCTGCACCGGTCAGCGCCAGCAGGGCCGGATAGGCCCATGGCCATTTCAATTCGGGCATGTTGACGAAATTCATGCCGTAGAGACTGAATACCACGGTGGGCAAGGCGAGCAGCGCGCCCCAGCCAGCCAGTTTCTGCACCGACTCGTTCTGCTTCACCGACAGCGAGGCGAGGTGGAACTGCATGGCATCGGACGTCGAGGCGCGCAGGCGATCGATGGCGGCCGACACCCGCACCGCGTGGTCATGGATGTCGCGGTAATACGCCTTGAGTTCCTTGGTGGACAACTCCGGATGCAGGCGAACGAGGTTCTGCGAGATCTCCTGCATCGGCTCGGTGGCGTCGCGCAGCGCGGTGAGGTCGCGTTTCATCTCGTACAGCTGTTCCAGCATGTCGCGCCCCGACTCGACACCGCCCATCAACTGGCTTTCCAGCGAATGGAAGCGTTCCTGCATGCCTTCGATGACCGGCCTGAACTGGTCGACGATAAGATCGAGCACCAGATACAGCGCGTAAGGCGTGGCCGCCTTGAGCCCGTTGGGAAGACGCTGTAGCCGGTCGCTCACGCGCTGGTAGCCGCCGCCGCTGTCGTGGCGGATGGCGACGACATAATTCCTGCCCACGAACAAATGCGTTTCGCCGAGTTCCAGACGCGCTTCCCATAGCTGGGCTGTGCGCACCGCGATGAAAATGTGGCCATCATATTCTTCCAGCTTGGGGCGCTGGTGCGTGGAAATCGCGTCTTCCAGCGCCAGGGCATGCAGGCCGAGTTCCTGGCCAAGGCGGGTGATGGTTTGGCTGTCGGGCGATTTCAGTTCGACCCAGATAAACCGGTCCGAGTGTCCGACATGGTCGCTGATGTCGTCGAATGCGATGGGCTGGGCTTTGGAATCGGTGAAAAGCAGGCAGTTGATGGTGAACTCCAACAGCGGGGACAGTCGTGATTCTAGGGCGTGTCCATGTGGATGGCACGCGGATTCAAGATCGGCAGGCTTTGTCCGTCATTGTGGGGGGCCATGCATCTCGCCCCCGTTTTGTTATTGCCTGGCTCGAAGCTGCGCTCGCCACGCAATAACAATTGCCGTTCGAATAATAAATCATGGGAGACAACATGAGGAGAACAGGGATGTGCCTGGCCTTGCTGCTGGGCACAGCATGCCAGGCTGCGCCGCCAGCACCGTATGCTTTCGGCGTGCTCAACCACCGGAGCCTGCAAGCAACTGCGGCGTACTGGAACCCCATCCTGACGTACGTCTCGACGCGTTCGGGCGTGCCGCTGGAATTGCACATAGGGCGCACCGCGAATGAAACCACCGACCGCGTGGTCGCGGGGAAGCTGGATTTTGCCTACACCAACCATCTGTTTACGCCGAAGCGAAACAAGATGGGCTGGCGTGTGCTGGCCCGGCAAGACACGCGGGGAATCCGTGGACAGGTGGTGGTGCTCGACAACTCGCCGATCACCACGCTGCACGAACTGGCCGGCAAGCCGGTGGCGTTCTCGAATCCCTATGGCCTCACCGGCTACTACCTGCCGATGGACGCGCTGCTGCGCGCGGAGATCAATGTCACGCCGCTGTTTTCCGGCAATCAGGAAGCGGCGATAGGGCAGCTGGAATCGGGCCAGGTCGCCGCCGCCGGAGTCAGCGATCAGGTCATGGCCGATTTCGCCCGGCGCCGCCAGCTGAAATATCGGGTGCTGGCCGAATCGAAACCCTATTTCGACCTTGCCGTGATGGCGTCGCCGCGGATCAGCATGGCGGACGGCGAGAAGGTCAGGCAGGCTTTCGTCAACATGGCGGGCGACCCGGCGGGGCTGCGTGTGTTGCAACAGTCGGCCCGGTCGCTCGGGCTGGCCAAGGTACGGGGATTTGTCGCGGCGGACGATCGTGATTATGCCGACTACCGTGCGTTCTTCCAGCATACGCGGGTACCGCTGAATGAGTGATCCGCAGTCGATGCGCAACACGCATTACAGCCTGCATATGCGCATCCTGGGCACGGTGTTCGTGTTGGTGCTCGTCATGTATCTGGTGGCGCTGGCCGTGCTGGGCCTACCGCTTACGGAGCGCGCCCAGCAACAACTCGATGTGGGTGCGGAACGCGAACTGGGCGCGATCATGACGGCGATCCAGGATCAGGCGCTGTTGCGCGATTATCCCGCGATTGAGCAGGCGATCCATGCGCGAGTGGATCGTTTCCATGCCCTGGATGTGCGCTTCGCTACCCACCAGGTCACGTTCGAGGCGGGCGCGCCGTCTGAGCTGCACCCTTATCCAGCCTGGTTCGCCGCGCTGGTGGATATCCGTGCGCCCCGCGCGCAATCCGAACTCGTCGTCGGCGGCGCATCTTACGGTATGGTTTCGGTTGCACTGGATGATGCGCCGACCATCCAGGGCTTGTGGATCCTGGCGGTGCGCTTCACCGTGCTGGCAGCCGGTAGCCTGATCGGCGTCATGCTGTTGCTGCGCTGGCTGCTGCAGGTCAATCTGCGCGGCCTGTATGCCCTGCGCACGGCGGCACGGGCGATCGAGAATGGCGATTTCAGCGCGCGCGCCAGTCTGGTATACGGTTCGCCGCCGGAGGTGCGCGATACCCAGCTGATGTTCAATCGCATGGCCGATCATGTCAGCCGACTGATCGCTGCGCTGGGACGTGAGCATGACGACTTGCTGGTCGAAAAGGAACGCCTGCGCGTGACGATCGAATCCATTGCGGATGCCGTGGTCGTCACCGATGCGAAAGGGCGGATCGAGTTCCTCAACCCAAGGGCGGAAGAGCTGACCGGCTTCAGCAGCACCGATGCGCGGGGGCGACAGATATCCGAGGTGCTGCCGTTGGCCAATGAACAGAGTGGGGCGCTTGTGGCGAATCCGCTCGAACAGGCGCTGCGGCGCAATACGGTGGTCGAGTTGGGCAATCATACGGTCATACGCCGCCAGGATGGCGCAAGGATTGCGATCAGCGATACCGCCGCGCCGATCCGTTCCAGCGACGGCAAGGTGCAGGGCGGCGTGCTGGTGTTCCAGGACGAGAGCGAACGCCGCAGTCTGATGCAACGGCTGGCCTGGCAGGCCGAGCGCGATCCGCTCACCGGTCTGTGGAATCGCCGCATGATGGAGGACAAGCTGACTGAGGTCTTGCTGAGCGTGCAGCAGGAGGCACGGCATTGCATTTTCTGCTACATCGACCTGGATCGATTCAAGCTGGTCAACGATACCTGCGGCCATCGTGCGGGCGACGCCTTGCTGCAACGCCTGACGGCCATCATGGCGCAGCGTGCGGAAGGCAGGAATCATTACCTGGCACGACTGGGAGGCGATGAATTCGGCCTGCTGTTCGTCGACACCGCTTTGCCCGCAGCGATGGATCACATACAGGGGTTGCGCGACGAAATCGGCCGCTTCCGTTTCGAATGGGACGACAAAGTGTTTCGCCTCGGGGTGAGCTTCGGGGTAACCGAATTGCATGGCGGCATGGTCGACATCGGCGAGATCCTGGCGCAGGCCGACACGGCCTGCTACCACGCCAAGTCGCTGGGCGGCAACGCGATCCAGGTCTATGAAAAAACCCACCCGGCCCTGCAGAAGATCAACGACGAGATGCAGTGGGTGGGCGCGATCACCAAGGCATTCGAGGCACACCGGTTCGTCCTGTATCGCCAGCAGAAGGTCGCCCTGTCGCCGGACGCCGCGACGCAGCATTATGAAATCCTGCTGCGCCTGCGCGGCGAGGACGGTGCGATCATCTCGCCGGGTGAGTTCCTGCCGGCAGCCGAACGTTACGGGCTGGCGCCCAGCTTCGATCGCTGGGTGATCCGCAATTTCTTCGCCTACCTCGACACGCATCCCCAAGACGAGGCCAGTTATGCGATCAACCTGTCAGGGCGCAGTCTCAGCGATCCGGGTACGGCCGAATTCGTACTCGACGAAATCGGCCAGTATCACTTCGACCCTGCGCGGATCAGTTTCGAGGTGACCGAAACCGCCGCCATCGACAGCCTCGATTCATGCGAGAAATTGATCCTGGCACTGAAGTCGCGCGGCATCCAGTTCGCGCTGGACGACTTCGGCAAAGGGCAGTCGTCGTTCGGCTACCTGAAGCGATTGCCTGTGGCCTCTCTCAAGATCGATGGGGATTTCGTGCGCGGCATGGACCACGACCGCGAAAAGCTTGCCATCGTCAAGGCCATGCACACGCTGGGGCATGAGTTGGGCAAGCAGACCATCGCCGAGCAGGTCGAGACCGAAGCCGAACTGGCCTGTTTGAAAAAAATGGGCGTGGATTTCGTGCAGGGCTACCTGCTGCACCGGCCGGCGCCGCTTCCGGTCGACTGATCCACCAGGCCTGCATAGAGTGCGGTGTAGTCCGACAGGATCGCCGCTTCGGAATAATGGCGCGTCACGTCGGCATGGCCCGCCTCGATCAGCCGGGCCTTGTGACCGGCATCGAGCGCCAGTGCGGTGCGCAACACGTCGGCCAGCCCTGCCGCATCGGCCAGCGGGGCCAGCAGGCCGTTGACGTCATCCTGCATCAGCTCCAGCGGACCTTGCGCGCGCGTGGCGACGATCAGGGCACGGTTCGCCCAGGCCTCCAGGATGACGTTGCCGAGCGGTTCGTGTACCGACGCGCAGATGAATACATCGGCCAGCTGGTAATACGGCGCCGGGTCGTTCTTCCAGCCGATCCAGCGCACGCGCGCAGCGATCCCGAGTTGCCCCGACAAGGCTTCCAGTTCCTTGCGCAGCGGTCCGTCGCCCACCATCAGCAGATGCAGCGGCATGCCGTCGTCGGCTTCGGCCGGCAGCCTGGCGAAGGCATGCAGCAGATCGCTCCAGCCTTTGTTGGGATGCAGCCGGCCGAGGCCGAGCAGGATGCGGCAGCCATCGAGCCCGAGCTGGTGGCGCAGCGCATCGAGCGCAGCGGCCGACAGGCGTTCCGGTGTGTCGACGAAATTGCCGATGCAATGCACGCGGTCGGCAGGCAGCCCATGCGCGGTCAGGTAGTCGTGAATGCCGTGCGTGTTGCCGACCCAGGCGTGGGCATGGCGATAGCCCTTGAGGTTGTAGAAGCCGCCCAGCCTGGCCAGGTGTACCGGCAGCCGGTTGGCAGGCAGATGCACGATGCGTGTGGCGCGTCCCATATAGGTCTGCACCACGTCGGGCTGGAAGTCCGCGATGACGCGATTGATCTTCCAGCGCGAGTACACATCCCATACTCCCAGCATCGGCGCGTGATAGTGGCGTACCGCCGGGTCGATGGCGCGGGCGATTTCGCCACCGGCCACGGTGACCGCGGCAACGGGCTGGCCATGGCGCGCCAGCGCGTTCACCAGCCGGATGAAGAAACGTTCTGCGCCGCCCAGGTGCTTGCCGCCGATGACATGCAAGCTGCGCGGCGGTTCGCCCGGATGAGTCAAGGATGGGCGCTCAAAACGGCAGTGCGAGGTTGGGCGCGGATTGATGGATCACGCGGCGAAAGTCGGCCTGAATCCGTTCCAGTGCAGCGGCATTGTCGGCTTCGAAGCGCAACACGATCACAGGCGTGGTGTTCGACGGGCGCGCGAGGCCGAAGCCGTCGGCGTACTCCACGCGCAGGCCGTCGAGCGTGATGACTTCCTTGGCATCGGGGAAGCGCGCGGTTTTCTGCAGCGTATCCATCAGCGTGTAATGCTCGCCTTCGGCCATCTTGATGTTGAGTTCGGGTGTGTTCACCGTGTCGGGCAGGCTGTGCAGGGTGGCATTGATGTCGGCCTGTTTGCTCAAATATTCGAGCAGGCGCGCACCGGCGTAGAGCCCGTCGTCGAAGCCGAACCAGCGCTCCTTGAAGAACACGTGGCCGGACATTTCGCCGGCCAGCAGCGCGCCGGTTTCCTTCATCTTCGCCTTGATGAAGCTATGGCCGGTCTTCCACAGCAGCGGACGACCGCCGCGTTCGCGGATCCAGCTGAACAGGTTGCGCGTCGACTTCACGTCGAAAATGATCTCGGCACCCGGGTTGCGGCTGAGCACGTCGTCGGCGAACAGCATCAGCTGGCGGTCGGGGAAGATGATGCTGCCGTCCTTGGTGACCACGCCGAGGCGGTCGCCGTCGCCGTCAAAGGCCAGCCCGATTTCGGCGTCGCTGGTCTTCAGCGCAGCGATCAGATCCTGCAGGTTCTTGGGCTGCGAGGGATCGGGATGATGGTTGGGAAAGTTGCCGTCGACTTCGCAGAACAGTTCCTCCACCTGGCAACCCATGTCGCGATAGAGCTTGGGTGCAAATGCGCCGGGCACGCCGTTGCCGCAGTCGATGATGATCTTCATCGGGCGCGTGAGCTTGACGTCGGAGACGATGCGTGTGAGATATTCTCCGGCGATGTCGTGCTGGCGGTAGCCGCCGTCGCCGTGTGCGAGATCGTTGTTCACCAGCCGCTCGCGCAGCTTCTGGATGGCCTCGCCCGACAGTGTCTCGCCGCCGAGCACCATTTTCAGGCCGTTGTAGTCGGGCGGGTTGTGGCTGCCGGTGACCATCACTGCGCTGTTCGTTCCCAGTTGATAGGCAGCGAAATAGGTCATCGGCGTGGCGACCATGCCGAGGTCGACGACGCCGATGCCGGCCTTGCGGATGCCGCGCGCCAGGGCTGCGGCGAGATCGGGGCCGGACAGGCGGCCATCGCGGCCGATGCAGATTTCGGTCTGGCTGCGTGCGACCGCTTCGGAACCGATGGCGTGGCCGATGGCCTCGACGATTTCCGGCGTGAAGGTCGTGCCGACGATACCGCGGATGTCATAGGCCTTGAAGATTTCCTTGGGGTATTCCACAACACGCTCCCTGTTTTCAGATGGACCGATTTTACCCGGGCTGTGTGTCGAAATGCTGCATCAATCGGCGCGGAAGCCAGTCGAGGTTGCCCGGGAACGGACCGGAAGGGAAGGCGACGTGGCCGCCGGTGGCAGGTTGTTCGAGCGTGACTGCAGGAGAGACTTCGTCAGGCGACGGCAATGCCCTGGCAGGCAGGAATGGGTCGTTTCGCGCGTTGATGACGAGCGTGGGGATGGCGATGGCGTGCAGCAGGGGTTTGGAAGACACCTTCAGCCAGTAGTCGTCGGCATCGCGAAAGCCATGCAGCCGGGCTGTGACCAGCGTGTCGAATGCGCGGAAGGTGGTGGCAGCTGCAATCGCTTTCGCATCCAGGACGCCGGGAAAGCCTGCGGCCTTGCGCAGGGCCTTCTGCTTCAGGGTGACGAGAAAGCGAGCGGTGTAGACACGGCGATTGAAGCCACGATCAAGCGTGCGGCCGGCTGCAGTGAGATCGAGCGGCGCGGAAACGCCGGCGGCACGTTCGACCAGCGTACGTGCCGCTTCGCCCTGTTCGCCCAGCCATTTCAGCAGCGCGTTGCCGCCGAGCGAAACACCGACGGCGTAAACCGGGGCATGGGCATGCAAGGATTTGACGTGACGCAGCATGCGTTCGATGTCCTTACTGTCGCCGGCAAAATAGGCGCGCGGCAGGCGGTTGTCCACGCCCGAGCAGCCGCGGAAATGCGCCACCACGCCATGCCAGCCGCGTGTTCGGGCATGGGCCATGAGGTCGCGTGCGTAGTGGCTGTCGGCACTGCCTTCCAGGCCATGGAACAGCACTACTGCCGGTGCACCGGCCTGGCCGTCCACCCAGTCGAAATCGAGAAAATCGCCGTCCGGCAGTTCCAGTCGCTCGCGCCGGTAGACTATCGGCGGAACATGGATGAACAGGCTGCTGTAGATGGTTTGCAGGTGGCCGCCTGGCAGCCAGACAGGGGCGCGATAAGCCATGTTTTCCGGAAAGGACATGGCGCGGGGTTTAGCCAAATCGCCGCCGATCCTTCTTAATGCAGGACCACGGGCGGCGTGCGTGAGGGCGGTGTGCCACCCACCTGGAGCGGCGAGGCGTGGTGCAGCACCATGCGCCAGCCGCCGTCGGCTTCCTTGCGGTAGACATTGGTCGCGAGTATGGGCGGGCGCGGTTCGGTCTCCTGGCCGATGACGAGGTATTCGCGAACGATGCGGACGACCTGCGAAGTTTCGCGTATTTGGTGGGCGACTTCCACCCGTACACTGAACTGACCAGCGGCCTCGAACATGCTGCGCCAGCCGGCCGCCACGGCGGTCCGCCCATTCAGCGGCGCGGCCATGGGATGGATGCAGGCGATGCTGTCGTCGCTGGCCCAGACCGCCATCATGGCGTCGAGCGAACGGGTCTCGAAAGCCGCGTAGAACGCGGCCTCGACGGCTTCGGGAGTGGGAAACGTGGATCCGGGCATGGTTCTCGAATCAGGACCTGCCGCCCCGGGCCGGGGACGACAGAGCTAGTGATGACTGCCGCTGGGTTTGCCTTTCAGGCGATAGAGCGTGCCGCAATAGGGACACAGCGCATCGCCACGCGCTTCGATGGGCAGGTAGACGCGCGGGTGGGCACTCCAGTCGCTCTGCTGCGGCATCGGGCAATGCAGCGGCAGGTCGCTTTCGGTGATTTCGATGACGCGCTGGGTATTGTCGTGCCGTTCGCTCATATCGTGCACGCTCAGACCGGGCTGAGCCAGTCGGCATGGGCGTCGGCACGGCCATGCACGCAGTCGAAATACATCGCCTGCAAGCGTGCGGTGATGGGGCCGCGGGTTCCTTCGCCGATGGTGCGGTTGTCGAGTTCGCGGATCGGCGTGACTTCGGCGGCGGTGCCGGTGAAGAAGGCCTCGTCGGCGCAGTAGACCTCGTCGCGCGTGATGCGCTTCTCGATCACCTGCAGGCCGATTTCGCCAGCCAGTTGCACGATGGTGTCGCGCGTGATGCCCTCCAGGGCGGCTGTCAGATCGGGCGTGTAGAGCTTGCCGTTGCGGACCATGAAGAAATTCTCGCCCGAGCCTTCGGCGACGAAGCCGTCGACGTCGAGTAGCAGCGCCTCGTCGTAGCCGTCGGTTTCGGCTTCCTTGTGCGCGAGGATGGAGTTCATGTAGTTGCCGTTGGCCTTGGCCTTGCACATGGTGATGTTGACGTGGTGGCGCGAGAACGAACTGGTCTTCACGCGGATACCGCGTTCCAGCGCTTCCTGGCCCAGATACGCGCCCCACGGCCAGGCGGCGACGATGACGTGCACCGACAGGTTCTTGGCCGAGATGCCCATGGCCTCAGAGCCGAAAAATGCCATCGGGCGCAGATAGCCGGATTCGAGCCTGTTCTCGCGCACGACGGTGCGCTGTGCCTCTGAAATCGTGGCCTTGTCGAACGGCAGCTTCATGCCGAGGATGTGGGCGGAGCGGAACAGACGGTCGGTGTGCTCCTGCAGGCGGAAGATCGCGGTGCCCTGCTCGGCCTTGTAGGCGCGCACTCCCTCGAAGACGCCCATGCCGTAGTGCAGGGTGTGGGTCAGGACGTGGGTGGTGGCGTCGCGCCAGGGGACGAGCTTGCCGTCGTACCAGATGACGCCGTCGCGGTCGGCCATGGACATGGTGAAAATTCTCTAACGAATGGAAAACGCCAATCTTACCGGATTCCGGGCGGCGAAAAGCACCCGGCGCGCAGCGGATGTTACCGGACAGGCCGCCCGGCCGGGCAGCTTCAAAGATAGGTTTTGGCTTCCTCGCCCGGGTTGGGGAGCCCCGCCAGGCGCCAGGCCTCGCGGGGGGTGGGGAACAGGTGTTGCATGCAGTCGGCCTCTTGCCCGACGAGGTGGCAGACATGGCTGAGCGCGGTGACGTTGTTGAACTTGGAAAACTCGCTTCGCAAGGCCTGCAGCAGGGCAAACTGTGCCTTGCTGAGGGGGCCGATGCCGTCGGTTTGGGCGATACGGTCGGCCAGACTTTCAGTCCACATGGCGGGGTCGATCAGGAAACCGTCGAGATCGAAGACGGCGGTGCTGGACGAATCGAGCCGTGTATTCATGGCAACCTCCTGGTGCGGCACATGGGAATGTTAGGTATAGCACCCTGTTCACAATCAGCCAGGCTTGAGCGGAAGTACCGATTCGGCCGGTTGCGGCCGGCCGAAGTGATAGCCTTGGGCATAGTCCACGCCAAGTTCCGTTACCCACCGAAGAATGGCCTCGGTCTCGACGTATTCCGCAATCGCCAGCTTGCCATAGCCGTGTATGGCTTCGACCAGGGCTTTCACGAACAGGCGGTCATCCTCGCTGTGATCAAGCGTGCGAATGAACGAGCCGTCGATTTTGACAAAATCCACCGGCAGATGTTTCAAATACTGGAAGGTGGAAAAACCAACGCCGAAATCGTCCAGCGCCAGCTTGCAGCCGAGCGCGCGAATGCCGGTGAGCAGGATCTCGGCATGCGTCATCTGGTTGAGGGTCGCCGTTTCGGTGATTTCCAGGATCAACTGGTGCGGCTGGACGCCTTGTTGTTCCAGCATGGCCTGAAGTTGGGCGGGCAATTCAGGGTTGTCGAGGCTGCGGGCGGACAGGTTGACCGCGAGATGCAGACCGGGCTGGCTCGCGATCAGCGAGATGGCATGCTGCAGTACCCATTGGTCGATCTCCCGGATCAACCCCGAGGCTTCTGCAGCAGCGATCAGCGGGGCGGGCGGCAGAATCTGGCCGTCCGGCGTCCGGACTCGCAGCAGCGCCTCATAGTGCACGGCCCGTCCGGCCTGGATCGACATAATGGGCTGGAGGAACAACGCCAGCCGGTTGTCATGCAGCGCGTCGGTGATCAGCGCAAGCTGCGACGTGCGGTCCAGCAGGCTTTCGCGGGTGCCGTCCCCGGGATTGTAGAGATGCCAGTTGGAACGGCCTTTGGCACGCGCCTGGGATAGCGCCAGATCGGCATGGCCCAGCAGGCTTTCCGTGGTGCAGTCGGGCTGGACTACGGCGATGCCGACGCAGGCGGTGGCGATGTGCTGGTCGCGGTCGCCCTTGCATAGGAAACGTGCAGTCTGCAGCAACTGGGCGTCCGGCAAGGGTTCGAAATACAGGGCAAATTCGTCGCCGCCCAGTCGCGCGGCCAGCTTGGGCGCCGGCTGGAGTTCGCGCAGGCGTTCGGCCATGTTCTGGATCACGGCATCGCCGGCGCTGTGACCGGCCAGGTCGTTGATCGCCTTGAAATCATCCAGGTCGATCAGCAGGAGGGCGCCGCTCTTCAGTTCGGTCAGGGCGTGGGCCAGTCGCCGCTGGAAGCCCTGGCGATTGTAAAGTCCGGTCAGCGTGTCGTAGTCGGACAGATAGCTGGCACGCGCCTGCGCGCTCTTGAGTTCGGTCAGGTCCAGTCCCACCGACAGGATCAGGGGTTCGCTGTCGCCTTTCTGGCCGATCAGCGAATGCACCCAGGTGATATTGCGCAGGCCGTCGGGGGTGGCGAGCAGCGCCTCGAATCGCAGCGGCGCGGGGTCGTTGAGGAAATGGACGAGGAGTCGCGAACGCCAGTCGCGGCTTTCCTGCGGCGCGATCATCTGCTTGAAGTAATCCTGCCCGATCAACTGCTGCTCGGTGAGGCCGGTCAGGGTTTCCACGTAATGGTTGGCCATGCGGATCACGCCGTGGCGATCCTGGGTCAGGATCAGCGCCTGCGCCGTGTCCAGCAGGCCGGAGATGAAGTCGCGTTCGTGCGACAGGGTATCGACCAGCTTGGCAAGATCGTTCTGCTGGTTGAGTGCGGCGGCGTCGAGCGATTCGAGCTGGCTGGCGAGCGTGAGCGCAGCTTTCTCCAGGGTGGAGAGTTCGTCGCCCGGTATGATGTCGCGGAACTGCAGATGCTGGCGGGCGTCGCGCCAGCGGCCGTCGCCCAGCAATGGCAGGCCGGTGCTGACCCGGTTCATCCGCCGCATCAGCCAGGCGAGCGAAACCAGCAGCACGCCTTCGGCAAGGATGAAAACGGTCAGCCCTGTGACCAGATTGGTGAGGAAGGATTGCCGGATGGCGCGCTCGGCATCGGTTACGTCCTTGCGCGCGATGAAATACGGGGTGTCGGGCGTGCTCGCAAGGGGCTTCAGCTTTTGCCACACATAGGCCTTGCCTTTGCTGTGGGTCAGCGCCGATTCGAGCTGTGGCTGTTGCGGATAGGGAACGAAATCCGCCTTGTCCACCATCGTCCGGATGTCCGGGGTGGTGGCGGCGATCAGCGTGGTTTTCTGCTGGCGATCGACAGCGACCGCCAGATCGTGTCCGCTGCTCTGGCCAAACGTGCTCAGCAGGCTGGAGAGATCCATCGATATCACCACCACGCCGGCGGTACGGCCCTGGCGCAGCACCGGCGCCATGCCGTAAAACAGGCAGCTTTCGGCACAGTACAGGCCGCTGGCCGGATGTTCGTTCGAGAGCACTTCCCTGAGCCTGGAGGCGATCAGCGCGTCGGGCGCCGGCGTGCTGCCGAAACCGGTCAGCAGCCGTTGACCGGCGTCGTACAGGCGCAGGCTTTCGAACCCCTGATTGAGGCTGAGTTGGTCCCAGTAAGGCTGCAGGGCGAAGCCGGCATTCAGATCGGGTGGCCCGCCATGGCTGGCTACCAGAAAATCGGCCAGTGCCGATCCGGCATCCACCAGTTGGCGTTCGTTCTGTTGGATCAGGAAGCGTAGCAGCGCCTCGTTGCGGGTTGCGCTGTCGAGGCGTGTCTGCTGGACTTCGCGGCGCAGGTTGGCGTCGTTGATCCAAGTGAGCGCCATCGTGCCAATTGCCATGGCCAGCGTGAGCGGCAATAGCAGCTTCCATTTCAGGCTGAGAAAGGCGGGCGATCGCATGTGGCCTAGAACCGGTAGGCAGCCTGCAGGAGCCACATGTTCCAGCGTTGTTCGCGGCCGAGAAAGACGGGGTTGTCCGGGCCCGGCAGCCAGCCGGTACCATCGACATGGTGGAATTCCGCACGCAGCATCAGGTTGGGCGTGGTGTCCCAGCGCAGTCCCAGTGTCGTGTCGCGGGCAAACATGCTGTGGGCCGGCAGACCGGTGGCGGCGGCAAACAGATGGCCGTCCTTGTCGTGCTTGTCCCGGTAGAAGATGTCATGGCGCAGCATCAGTTCCCAGGCCGGCAGGAAACGCCATTCGCCCTGGAGATACCCCGCCTGGATGACTCGGTGGCTGTTGGGCAGGAACGGGCCGAAGCCAGCGGTATCGAAGCGGGGTTCGCCGTACTCGGCTGTCAATGTGACGGTATCGAGGCGTTGTTGGACCGTGAAGAGGATATTGCGGAACTGCACCTTGCCTGCTGCCAGCGTGTCGCTGCTGCCGGGCGCATACTCGGCCCGGGCATTGGCATACGTCAGCATCAACGTGGTATCGGTTGGCAGATCCCAGCGCAGGCGGGCGCCGAGCGCGCCTTTGCCTTCCAGCTTGCCCGGCCGCGTGTTGCCGAGAAAACTGTAATCGACTGAGGGGCTGTCGAAATTGGGGCGCACCCAACCCAGCAGGAAGTCGAATGCGCCGTATTCCTGCACGCTGGCACCGTGCAGGAAGGCTCCGGGCGCGGCGAGCAGCAAGTCGCGGCTGTTGTCGACATAGACCGATTGGGGCAACAGGATGCCGGAACGCGTGAACGGTACGTCGCGCGTTTCGTTATACAGGCCGTAGGGGAGCTTGACCTTGCCGAACTTGAGTCCGAGCTGGCTGACTTCGGTCTGGTAAAACTGCCAGTCCGCCTGGACATAATCCACGCGCAGACCATCCTGATCGCTTTCGCCCGCACGCCGATACAGTATCTGGCCGGACAGCCGCACCGCGTCGAGCGCCTGCCAGGTCCCATGGAGGCCGGCTTCGGTGAATTCGGTACTGACACCATTCCGGCTGTCGCCGAAGAAACGGTTGTTGGTACTGCCGATCAGGCCCTGGGCGGCGAACCCCTGGATCTGGTAGCGGGGACCGGCCAGTTCGTCGGCCCAACAGACGGGCGACACGGCCAGCAGGCTGCCCAACAGCAGGCTATTCCAGCCTAAGCGTCTTGATGCCGTCATAAACCATGTCCTTACTTGTATAACCGATTGCGCCCGGTGTGGCCCGAACGCGTGCCCGCATTTCGTTCTCGTCTTTTACCTGAATCGGCGCACCGGCCATTCCGCTGAAGCTCATCCGGTCCCAGGTTTGGCGCAGACGATAGGGATAAAGGCCGAGTTTTTCCTTGGCAAAGGCCACATGCGCTGGATGGTCATCCGGCAGGACGAAAACCACGATGGGTTGGTGGTTGGGCCACAGCGTCTGGCGCAGGGTGTAAATGTTGCGCAGGGAGGTGATGCTGATGCTGTGGCCTTCAACGTCGGGATTGACGATGATTCCAGCCGATGCGGCAAACGGGCTGAACAGACATGTCAGCAACATCAGCCGCCAGAAAAAGAAATACGCTTGAGCCACTGGGCGTCAGAAAGTTGTTATTTGGGTTGCCGCTTTATAGCATGGCAAATGCCGCACGGGCAGCAATCAGAGGATTCATTGGCGGTCGAGTTGCCTGACCAGCGTGCGTACCGGAGCGGGCAGCGCGGCATCCAGGGCATCAGCCAGCGGGAGCCAGATCTGGCCGGGCGGCGTGTCGGGGCGCGGCGCCAGTTGGAGCCGAACCGGCTGGATGTGCAGCTTGAAGTGAGTGAAGCTGTGCGTGAACCGCGGGAGCGCCTGCCTGGCCAACGCGGTGAAGCCGAAGCGCTCGTGGCAGTGGCCGGCGGCATCGACGTCGAGGGGCAACTCGGGCAGGCTCCACAAGCCGCCCCAAATACCCTGCGAGGGGCGCTTTTCAAGCATGAGTTCGCCGCGGTCGAGCAGCAGCAGCATCTGCACCTGCTTTTCTGGCAGCGTTTTTTTGGGACGTGGTGCCGGCAATTCGTGGGCGCGGCCTTGCGTATGGGCGATGCAGTCGGCGTTGACCGGACAGGCTGCACAGTCTGGCTGGCTGCGGGTACAGACGAGCGCGCCGAGATCCATCATGCCCTGGGTGTAGGCCTCGATGGCCCTGTCCGGCAGCAGCGATTCGGCCAGCGTCCATAATGCCGACTCGACTTTTTTGTCGCCTGGCCAGCCTGCGATGCCGCCATGGCGTGCCAGTACGCGCTTGACGTTGCCATCGAGAATGGCGCAGGGCTGGCTGAATGCCAGCGCTGCAATGGCGGCGGCAGTCGAGCGTCCTACCCCCGGCAGTTGCGCGATGGCGTCGGGCCGGGCCGGAAATGTCCCGTCATGTCGGGCTACGACGGCGCGTGCCGCGGCGTGCAGATTGCGTGCGCGGCTGTAGTAGCCAAGCCCGCTCCACAACGCGAGCACGTCGTCCTCCGGGGCGGCGGCCAGGGCCGGCAGATCGGGAAAACGGGCGATAAAGCGCTCGAAATAGGGGATGACCGTGGCAACCTGGGTCTGCTGCAGCATGATTTCAGACAGCCAGATACGGTAGGGATCGCGTGTGCCCTGCCATGGCAGGGTATGGCGGCCATGGTGCAGCTGCCAGTGGATGATGCGGGACGCAAATGATTTTTTCACCCCGGCAGGGTAGCACCCTTTAGGTCACAAGCCGTGGCGAAGGGACGGCGCATGAGGGCATGTGCGAAGCCCACGAGATGGCGCCTCGCGGCCCGCGTGTCAGTTGCCTGCTCAGGCGTGGCCGAGTTTCTGGCGGAACAGGTTCATCAGCTTGCCGAACGCCGATTCGGTGATCGATTTGCGTTCGACCAGCACGGCCTCGCCGCGGCGCAGCTTGTCGGCCAGGCGATGCAGGCCGATGGAAAAGCTGTTCATGCCGTCCTGATCCGAGAACAGGTAGGTGTTCTTGATGCTGCTGACCCAGCCCAGCCGCGCCCAGCGGAACGTGCCGTCGTCGTAGTGGAATTCCACCCAGTCGCCCTTGTTCAGGGCGCGCGCGCGCTGGGTGAATTCGTCTTCCACTTCAGGCGTGGCTGGCTCGGCTTCGGCTGCCACCACTGGGGCGGCTTCCGGGACGTCAGGCGCAGGGGCCAGCGCCTCGATTTCTTCGGGTGTGATGTCGGGCAGCGGAACCGGTTGGGAATTGGGCCGCACCGCGTTGGCGTGCAGGATGACCAGGGTGGCAAAGAAGCGATCGGAAAGCTTCTGCGGCAGGTCGATTTCTGCCGTACCTTCACGCAGGCGCTTCAGCAACCCGGGCAGAATGCGCACCAGCATCAGGCGTGCATCCATGTCCGCCTTGGGCTGCACGCTCCAGACCAGTTCGCGCATGGTTTCGACATGGCTGTTGAAATGCGCGCCCTGCTCGCCTTCGCTGATGTAGTCCTGGGTAAGCAACTGCGCCCAGTCGCGGCGCAGGAATTCGCGTACCGCGTCGCCTGCCTGCTGGTCCTTGAGTGCACGATTGATGAAATCATGCACGATGACCGGCGCGAGTTCGGCGCGTTCGCTTTGCTTGATCTGGGCGATATCCGGTTGCAGGCTGACATCCACCGTCTCCTCGAGCGTTTCTTCCAGGCTGGAGGCCATGGCCTCCAGCTCTGCGGCAGCGGATTCGAATACGGCAATGTCCTGCTCGAAACTGTCCAGTACCCGGCTGACCACTTTCGAAATGGCATCGAGACGGGCATTGCCCGTCTCGTTGTCGGGCAGGTGCACGGAAAGCGTGGCGATCGCATCCAGCATGCGGCGCACAGGATGATTCGACTGCGAGAAGAAATTGCGGTCCAGCATCGCCGCCTTCAGCACCGGAATCTGCAGGCGCGCGATTTGCGCCTTGAGGCGATCGGGGATGGAGGCTTCGTCAAAAACCACGTCGAACAGCATGGCCACGGCGTCCACCAGCACCGCATCGAGCGGGCTGGCTGCCTGCATGACCGGACTTTGCTGCAAGCTGCGCAGCACGTTGCTGACGTTGGCGGCTTCCAGGAGGGGCAGTTCGAAGCGTCCGCCCCCAGGCAGCATGAGGGCACCGGATTGAAGTTGGCTGAGCGAATCGAGCAGGCTGAAGCCGGCAAGCCCGGCCGGCGTACCGCCACTGCTGGTACCGGAACCACCGGCATATCCGCCCGTGGCCGGAGCGCCGCCGTGCGCGAGCTGCTCGAACAGCCTGAACATGTCGCCGCCGGTTTGTCCCTGCATGGCAGGACCCGTACCGGCAGAGGGCGTGCTGTGCTGGGCGGAGCCTGAGCCTGAGCCTTGTGCCCGGTTTTTCGCGCCGACCTTCAGGTCCGGCAGGATGCCGCGGTCGATCAGATGGCGGTTGATGGTCTGGTAGATGTGGGCGAGTTCGGTGGTGAGTACCAGGTCGAACTGGTTCAGCAGAACGATCCGAACGTCCTGCTCCAGTTGCATGCGGGTGATGCCGTCGAGCATCGCTTCGCACAGCGCACGCGGGCCAAGCGGATTGTCGTTCTCGGCCAGGTCGCTGCGGCCCAGCAGATGGGCAATACGGGCGTCCAGTGCAACCAGTTCCTCGGCGCAGTTGAAGCGCAGTCGCGAGGTGGCTTTATCGACCGCCAGCGTGATTTCGAAATCCTGGTCGTCCACCAGGGACAGTTCGAGCAATTCGCTGCCCGTCGTTTTCTCGCGGTTGAGCGCAAAATCGCTGAAGCTCTGGCAGTAGGCGTCCTTGCAGGCGCTCAGTAACTCGTTGGCCTGCTTGTTGAGAATGCCCTGGGCACCGTAGTACGTGTTGCGCGTGTCCAGCAAAGGCGAGCGGTCGGCCATTGCCAGCAGGGTGTTTTCCATGGCCTCGGTCTGCCGGGTCAGCACACGGGTCGCACCTTCGATCAGCAAGTCGCGGCAGCCGTGCAGAACGGACAAGGTCTCGGCGGAGACCTGCGCCCGACGCGATCGCTCGAATTGATTGAGGTTAACTACGACTGATTTGTCTGGCATCTCGCGCTCCATGGGGATCACCTCGCGGTATCGGCGGCTGGCCGGCCTGAACGGAGGGTATACGCGTGACAGGAGTACTGCCGGCGGCCCCGCTATCTCGTCCGCCGGATGTAGCTGGCGAGACCGGTAACTTTGCGTCCCTGCCTCGCGGCGGGTTTGCCCTGTTCGGTGGTCGGCGATTGCGCCGAAAAATCGACACACAACCGCATAACTGACCTATCGACCAAGCTGAACAAAACTTGAGTGTAGTCGAAGCAGAAATATTAGGAGAGGCCGGTCGCCAAACTATCCTTGAGGCGTAGCATGGCATTTCGGGTTAGTGACTGCTCTGGAATGCGTGCCCGTCCGGTACGGATTTCAGTTGCGAGTCCCTCGCAATCCAGCGAAAAGCGTTGTTCGCCTTCACTGTCGCAAAACAGCAGATAGCCGCGTACGCCGACCCAGGCCACGCGGGCGGTCGCAAGACCCTCGTAGGGCGGGTCGAAATCCACCCAGTCTCCCTCGATCAATTGCTGCGCCTGCCGCAGGGCGGGATCGTTTTCCTGCGAGCCCGGTGCCTGGTTGGCAAATGATTCGATTTGCGCCGGCGAAATGCGCTGCGGGGTAAACGTGCTGACCCGTGCTTCGCGGTGTCCCAGGGCAGGGCGGATCCAGCATTCCTGGGTGGCGGTAATGGCGCTGAAAAAATCTTTCAATTGCGCCGGTTCGGCCCCCTGGGCCAGGAGGCCCTGCCGCAATGCGGCGTTGATGGCCGGGATCGATTGCAGTCGGGCTTCCCGTGTGGCGTCGCTGTCGGGGGGTTGCAGGCTGAGGAAGAGGTTCAGCAGGGTCTGGCAGGCTGCCCGCCAGTCGGGGCCTTCGCCGGATTCGGCCACATATAGAGAGGTCATATGCGGAACCCAGGCGTTTTCCAGCCGCCGCAGGACGGATTCCGGGGCAGGATAACGCTCGGTCAGGTCGTTCAGGTTTTCCAGAGCCAGCAGCGTGCCCAGTTCCTGCCGCTCGATCTGCTCCAGATGCGCCACTTCAGCATTCAGTGCGGCTTCTGTGCGCATATTTTCGCCCGCCAGCCAGGCGGCGAGTGCGCTGTGTGCCCGGGCAAAGGCCTCGTTCGGGTGATCGGCATCGTCGAGAACGGTGGCACAGGCGGTATGGATTTGCTCGAGCGCGTTGTGGTGCGTTGCGTCGCCTTCGGGAAAGCGCCGGGAAAACTGGCCCATCAGGTCGATAAGCTGGCGTGCCGGGTGCTGGTCGTCGCTGAAAAACTCAGGCGAAATGAGCGCCACCCTGAGGGCCGGGATCTGCAGGTGCGCGATTTCAGCCTTGTAGCGCGGCGAGACGGCGGGATCGTCGAGGATGAACTCGAACAGACCAGCCAAGGCATCCAGTATGGCGAGATCGAACGCGCCGGTGCCGGCCTGGCGTGCATTCTGCTGCAGTTGTCGTAGGACCAGGGCTGGCGTCTCGGCGTTGGCGCTTACGAGGTCGGGAGGAAAGGCGCGCCAGTCAGTCAGGCTGTCGACCAGGCTGTGCGGCGAGGCCGCCGGGAACAGGCCTGTTGACACCCCTCCGCTTGCCGGGCCGAGGCCTCCGGTGGCAGATGAAGCGGATCGGATATGCGCCAGCACATCGTGCCCTGCGTCGGGATCGCTTCGTCGGGGCGGGGGCGGGCGGGGGACGTCCGGCACCGGAAGGTCGGGAAGATCGGCCACGCTCAGGAATTGGTTGAGCGCCGTGTAGGTGTGTTTCAGCGTATCGAGCAGTGGCGCGCGTACGCATCCGAGCAAAAAGGTGCCGCAAGCCGGACTCATGCCCTGCGAGTCGAGTGCGCGCGAGAGGGCGCGAATGACCGGAAGCGGGCCGTAGACATCGGGATGATTCAGGTTCGTGTTGTTTTCCAACTTGGCCCGTTGCACGGCCTGGATGCGGCGGAACAGCGGCAGCATGTCGGCGCGCAGGGTTTCGGTCATGTCGGCTGCGAGTTTCTCTTCAGCCAGCTGGCGCTTGAGCGTGTCGTCGTCCACCAGTTGCAGTTCGGGCGCAGGATCGCCATGGTGGCTGGGAAACGTCTCGGGCCGGGCGAGGTGACGGCGGAACTGGTCGGCAAACGCGGCGGACAGGGCTTCCGGACTGGCGTTGAGCAGGTCGAGGCAGGTTTGTCCTGTGGCGATGTGCGGGGTGTCCATCCGTTCGGCCAACACCCGGAAGATGGTGTCCTGAATCGCGATGCGGCTGCGCTGGAAGAAATTGTCCAGCGCCTGCGTCATGCGCGCATCGACCTCGTGCAGCAAGGCGTCGGGGGAGGACGGGACGGGCTTGGTATTCACGGCCTTAACACTATCAGGAGTGACTCCAATCAATCGGCGGCAAGCCATATCTGGAGCGGGCGAAGGGAATCGAACCCTCCTCATGAGCTTGGGAAGCTCAGGTAATGCCACTATACGACGCCCGCGCGGTATCGGTACCCTTCAGGGTAGAATTCGGCATGATACTGAAACTTGCATGCCTCCGATAGAAGAAGCGATTTGTGATTGAACTGCTCATCAACGGCGAATCCCGCAGCTTTCCCGCTCCGCTTACCCTGAGCCAACTGGTCGAATCATTGGACCTGGCGGGGAAACGCATTGCCATCGAAAAAAACGGCGAGATCGTCCCGCGCAGCCAGCATGCCGACACCCGGCTTGCCAGCGGCGATCGCCTGGAAATCGTCGTCGCGGTTGGCGGCGGCTGATGCCGGGAGAGGGGCGTCAGAAGACACCCTTCTTTCATCACGCTTCACACGTACCCTTCACCTCTTGCGCTTTACTCTTGGCTGAACCTATGGAACCTCTCGTCATTGCCGGACAATCCTATGCCTCCCGCCTGCTGGTCGGCACCGGAAAATACAAGGATTTCGAACAGACGCGTCTCGCGGTCGAGGCCTCAGGCGCGCAGATCGTCACCGTCGCGATCCGCCGCACCAACATCGGCCAGGATGCCAGCCAGCCCAGCCTGCTGGACGCACTGCCGCCGTCGAAATACACCTACCTGCCCAACACCGCCGGCTGCTATACGGCGGACGACGCGATCCGCACCCTGCGTCTGGCGCGCGAACTACTGGACGGCCACAGCCTGGTCAAGCTCGAAGTGCTGGGCGACGCCGAATCGCTCTATCCCAACGTGGCTGAAACGATCAAGGCCGCCGAGGTGCTGGTGAAGGACGGCTTCCAGGTGATGGTCTACACCTCGGACGACCCGATCGCCGCCAGGCAGCTCGAAGACATCGGCTGCGTCGCGGTGATGCCGCTGGCGAGCCTGATCGGCTCCGGCATGGGCATCCTCAATCCGTGGAATCTGCAGATCATCATCGACCGGCTTTCGGTGCCGGTGATCGTCGACGCCGGCGTGGGCACAGCCAGCGATGCCACCATCGCGATGGAGCTCGGCTGCGACGCCGTGCTGATGAACACCGCGATTGCGGGTGCGGGCAATCCGGTGCTGATGGCGTCGGCGATGAAGAAGGCGGTGGAGGCCGGGCGCGAGGCCTACCTGGCAGGCCGCATGCCGAAGAAGGTCTATCAGGCCAGCCCGAGTTCGCCGACCAGCGGCCTCATTACCGGAAATAAAAGCGCGGGCAACAAATAAGCATGGCGATCGATACCGGCGCGCATCCGCGCATCCGTTCCTATGTGTTGCGCGCCGGACGCGTCGGCTCCGGCCAGGCGCGTGCGCTGGCCGAGATCGGGCCACGGTTCATGCTGCCTTACCAGCCAGGCGTACTCGATCTCGATGCCGTGTTCGGCCGGTCGGTCCCCCGCGTCCTGGAGATCGGTTTTGGCATGGGCGAAGGACTGGCCGAGATTGCCGCTGCCCATCCCGAAAACGATTACCTCGGCGTGGAAGTCCACACGCCGGGCGTCGGTGCACTGCTGAAGCAGGTCGGCGAACGCGGCCTCGCCAACGTGCGCGTTATCCAGCACGATGCCGTCGAGGTGCTGACCCACATGCTGGCGCCCGACAGCCTTGCCGGCATCCACATCTTTTTCCCCGACCCCTGGCACAAGAAGCGCCACCACAAGCGGCGCCTGATCCAGCCGTCATTGGCACGACTGCTCGCCAGCCGCCTCCGCCCTGGCGGCTATATTCACCTGGCGACCGACTGGCAGGATTACGCCGAACAGATGCTCGCGGTGCTTTCGGCCGAGCCGCTACTTGCCAACACCGTGGCAGGCTACGCGCCGCGTCCCGATACCCGTCCGCTGACCAAGTTCGAACAGCGCGGCATTCGCTTGGGACATGGAGTGTGGGACCTGGTATTCCGCCGATCTTAGAAATCCGCCATGGCATCATGCAGCTATGATGCATGCCATGGACATCCTCGAACTCGCCAAGGCCGCACTTGCGCTGTTTGCCATCGTCGATCCGGTCGGCGTGATCCCGATGTTTCTTCTGGCCACCCAGGGCTACACGCTTGCGCAGAGCAACGCAGCGGCTCGGATCGCCGCATTGACCGTGTTGGGGGTGCTGACACTGTTCGCGTTTTTGGGCGAGCCGTTGCTTATGTTTTTTAGCATTCGTCTTGCTGCGTTCGCCGTGGCGGGTGGTTTGCTGCTGCTGTTGCTGGCCCTGTCGATGGTGCAGGCGCGCGTCAGTCCGCAGCGGCAAACTCAGGATGAAGCGGTCGAGGCCGAGGAGCGGGATGCAGTGGGCGTGGTGCCGCTGGGCATTCCCCTGCTGGCCGGACCGGGTGCGATCACCCACGTGATCGTGGCGGCTTCCGCTGCCAAGGGCGAAGTGCTGCATCAGACGGCCCTGCTGATCCCGATCGGACTGGTTGCGCTGTCGGTCTGGCTGTCATTTCGTGCCGCACCCGTGATTTCACGGCGGCTGGGAAAAACCGGGATTCATGTCGTCACCCGCTTGATGGGGCTGATCATCGCGGCGATTTCGGTCGAGATGATCGCGGACGGACTCGGCAAACTGTTCCCCGGCCTGCTGACCTGATTGGGTGCATCGTGCACCGGCAAGGCGCGCAGTTCGGCAACTTGTTCTTCATTCAGGCGTCCTATCATGCGATTGCGCTGGCGCGATTGATGCACCATGCAAGCCACCAACTCTAATGAATGAGGAGTCAAGTATGGAATTCGGAATCGTCGGACTCGGCCGCATGGGCGGCAACATGGCGCGGCGCCTGGCCCGCAAAGGGATCAAGATAGCTGTCACCAATCGCAGCCATGACGTGAGCGAATCCATTGCAACCGAAACCGGGCATCTCGCCTGCGCTTCCCTCCAGGACATGGTGGCTGCCTTGCAGGCGCCACGCATCGTCTGGCTGATGCTGCCGGCGGGCGAGGCCACCGAGACGGCGCTGGATACCCTCATCCCCTTGCTGTCGCCAGGCGATCTCGTGGTCGACGGGGCCAATGCCTATTACAAGGACGATCTGCGTCACGCGGAGCGGTTGGCGAAACAGGCGATCGAATTCGCCGACGCCGGCGTGTCCGGCGGCGTGTGGGGTCTGGAGAACGGCTACTGCATCATGTTTGGTGGCAGCGATGCTGCCGCCGCGCGCCTCAAACCCTACATGGAAGCACTCGCGCCCACCCCGGCGGAGGGCTGGCTGCACACCGGCCCGGTCGGCTCCGGCCACTTCGTCAAGATGGTTCACAACGGTATCGAGTACGGCATGATGCAGGCCTTCGCCGAAGGCTTCGCGCTGATGAAGAACAAGCCGGGCTTCGATCTTGATGTCGGTGAAATCGCCGAGCTGTGGCGGCACGGCAGCGTGGTGCGCTCCTGGCTGCTGGACCTGTCGGCAGACTTCCTGGCGAAAGATCAGGCACTGGAATCGATCGAGCCCTTTGTCGCCGATTCGGGCGAGGGCCGCTGGACTGCGCTGGAATCGGTGGAGCAAGGCATCCCCACGCCGGTGATGACGCTGTCCCTGATGATGCGTTTTGCCAGCCAGGGCAAGAACGATTACGCCGCGAAAATGCTGGCGAAAATGCGCCAGGGGTTCGGCGGTCATGCGGTGAAGGAAGGCTGAGATGAACCTGGCCCATAACGCGAGCCTGGACAACCTGCCGTGTTCGTTCGTCATCTTCGGCGCGACCGGCAACCTCGCCTCGAACAAGCTGCTGCCCGCGCTGTATCACCTCGAGGCAGCGGCGCGGCTGGCCGAGTCGCTCACCATCATCGCCTTTTCGCGGCGCGACTGGACGACGGAAAACTGGCGCGAATACATGCGTGAAGTCCTCAAGGACAAGATCAAGGGCTCGCTCGATACGCCGGTATTCGAGCGCTTTCTTGCGCGCTTCGCCTATCACAAGGGCGATCTCAACGATGTCGAGTCTTTCCGTGCGCTGGCGGATCGTCTGCCGCCGGAGTCTGCCTGTTCGAGCACGGTGTTCTATCTGGCGATCAAGCCGGCCGAATTCAGCGCGGTGATCCAGAACCTTGAAGCCGTCGGGCTCAACAAGCCGCGGGGAATGAACCGGGTGGTGATCGAAAAACCCTTCGGCGAGGATCTTGAATCGGCGCAGATGCTGAATCGCCTGTTGCACCAGCATTTCGACGAAGAGCAGGTCTATCGTATCGACCATTTCCTCGGCAAGGAAACGGTGCAGAACCTGCTGGTTTTCCGCTTCGCCAACACGCTGATCGAGCCGCTGTGGAATCGCAATTTCATCGACCACGTGCAGATCACGGTGGCCGAGTCGATCGGCATCGAACAACGCGCCGACTACTACGACCATGCGGGGGCGCTGCGCGACATGCTGCAGAACCACCTGATGCAGCTGCTCACCGTCGTTGCGATGGAGCCGCCGCCCGCGCTCGAGGCCGATGCGCTACGCGACGAGAAGGTCAAGGTGCTGCGTTCGATCCGACCGATCGCCAAGCGTGCGGTCCATGCCCACGCGGTGCGGGCGCAATATGCGCGTGGCAACATCGACGGCCAGCCGGCCATGGGCTATCAGCAGGAAGCGGGTGTCGAGTCCAACTCGATTACCGAAACTTTTGTCGCGGCCAAGTTCTACATCGACAACTGGCGCTGGCGTGGCGTGCCGTTTTATCTGCGTACCGGAAAAAGACTGGCGAAACAGACCTCGATGATCGCGATCCGCTTCCGCCACCCGCCGCAGCAGCTGTTCCGGGAGACGCCGCTCGAGTCGGTTGCGCCCAACTGGGTGTTGCTGTCGATCCAGCCCGAGGAGTCGATGCGCATGGAGATCCACGTCAAGCAGCCGGGCCTCGACATGGACACGCGCGTGATGCAGATGAACGCAAGTTTCCTCAAGACCGACGAACAGACGCTCGATGCCTACGAGACCCTGCTGCTCGACGTGATCGAGGGGGACCGCTCACTGTTCATCCGCTTCGACGAAGTCGAGTGGGCGTGGCGGGTGGTCGACCCCATCCTCCAGAACTGGACGGTCGAGCGCGAGTTCATCCCGACCTATTCAGCCGGTTCCTGGGGGCCGGCCGAGGCAAACCGGCTGTTCGACAGCGATGACCAGACCTGGCGCAATGAGCTATGACGCTGCCTGAATGGCGGGTATTCGATGATGTCGACGGCCTGGTGGCCGCGCTGGCCGACGCACTATGCGCCGAAGCCGAGACGGCCATTGCCGCGCGTGGGGTCTTTCACCTGGTGCTGGCGGGCGGCAGCACACCGCTTGCCCTGTATCGTGCGCTGGCGGATCGGCACGTGGGCGATGCGCAATGGCAGGTGTGGTATGGGGACGAGCGCTGCCAACCCTTGGATCATCCTGAGCGGAACAGCGTGACGGCTGAAATGGCCTGGCTTGCCGCGTCGCGCATTCCGCCGTCAAACCGCCGTCCGATTCCGTCCGAGCGTGGCGCTCCCGAGGCCGCTTCCCTCTATGCCGACTGGCTGAAGGGCGTGGGCGATTTCGATGTGGTGCTGCTCGGTATGGGAGAAGACGGCCATACTGCCAGCCTGTTCCCCGGCCATGACTGGGGAACGGCGTCAGAAAGCGCGGATGTGCTGGCGGTGCATGATGCGCCGAAACCGCCGCCCGATCGGGTGAGCATCTCTGTGGCACGGTTGAATCGCAGTCGGCGCGTGTGGTTCGTGATTACAGGGGCAGGCAAACGGCATGCACTGAGGCGGTGGGCGGCAGGCGAAGCGCTGCCGGTGGCCGCCGTGCATGGCCGGCAGCAGACCGTTTGCTGGGTCGATGCACTGGCCTGGCCGGCGGACGATTGATTACGCAGCGGTATCGGGGGAGGAGGCTGCGGCTTTCTGGGGTTTGGCCGCCGCCAGCATTGCTTGCCGCGATGCCGGCGTCTCCAGGCTGATGCGGCCGAGCGTGCCGCTGCGGTAATCGGTCAGCAGGATCATCGCAGCTTTTTCCAGATCGAGTTCGCCACTGCGCCCTTTCAGAAGGCAGCCGCGTTTTTTCGCCACTGCCTCCAGCACGCCGGTTGCGTCGAGTCCCTCCAGCGCGAAGCCGTAGCGGGCCTTCAGCAGGGCCGGGTAGCGTTCCAGCAGTATCCCCGCCAGAAACACCGCCACCTCCTCGTCGATCACCGCATTGCGGCCGATCGCATGGCTGGCCGCCAGCATGAAGCCGTCGGCATCGTGTTCGATCTTCGGCCATGTCATCCCCGGCGTGTCGACCAGAATCAGGCGCGGCGAGAGGTTGATGCGCTGCTGCGACTTGGTCACGGCCGGCTCGTCACCCACCGCCGCCACCTTGCGCTTGACCCAGGTGTTCATCAGCGTCGATTTGCCGACGTTGGGAATGCCCATGATCATCAGCCGCAAAGGCTTGAAGGCATCGTCGCGGTGCGGCGCCAGCTTCTGTGCCAGCCCGGCGAGCTTCGCGACATCGCTGGCTTTCTTGGCTGAGATCGCTACCGCGAGCACGTTCGGCTGTCTATTGAAATACTCCAGCCAGGCACGTGTCGCCTCCGGGTCGGCCAGATCGGCCTTGTTCAACAGCTTGAGGCAGGCCCGCTGGCGATGCGCACGCAACTCGTGAATCATCGGGTTGCTGCCGGCCTCTGGCAGGCGCGCGTCGAGCACCTCGACCACCACGTCGATCTGCGCCATCGTCTCCGCGGCTTTCTTGCGCGCGGTGGTCATGTGACCGGGGAACCACTGGATCGCCATGATGTGCAGGTGTCGGCTAAAGGGTGTGATTATCGCATCAGTGCGGCATCAGCCGCCGCCACCGCCGCTACCCACGCCGTGTGCCGCTTGCAGCACCAGCGCGTCGAAATCGGCGGCGCTCATCAATCCGCGCTCGGCGACGATGTCGCGCACCGGGCGGCCGGACTTTTCAGATTCCTTGGCGACTTCGGCAGACTGGTTGTAGCCGATCCGGGTGTTGAGCAGGGTGGCGAGCGCGACGCTCTGGTGGATGAAGAAGGCGCAGCGTTCGCGGTTGACAACGATGCCCTTGAGGTTCTTTTCGGTGGCGGCGTTCATCGCATTGGTCAGCCAGTCCATGGCGTCGAACAGCGCGCTGCCGAGCGCCGGCATCATCACGTTGAGTTCCATCTGCCCGGCCTGCACCATGTAGGACACCGCGGCGTCCTGCCCCAGCACCTGGAAGCACACCTGGTTCAGCATTTCGAACATCACCGGGTTGACCTTGCCGGGCATGATGCTGGAGCCTGGTTGCACCGGCGGCAGCTGGATTTCGCCGAGGCCGGTACGTGGACCGGAGGCGAGCAGGCGCAGGTCGTTGGAGATGCGGGTGAGTTCGAGCGCCAGATTGCGGATCTCGCCCGACAGGCGCGCGAGGTCGTTCATCGACTGCATCTGCGCGACCAGCTGGCCGACGCGGATCGGCTCGCCAGTGAGTTTCGCCAGTTCGGCGGCGACGCGCGCCGGGTAATCGGGCGAAGTGTTGAGGCCGGTGCCGGCGGCGGAGCCGCCGAGACCGGTCTCACACAGTGCCGGGCGCACGGCGTCGAGCGCCGATGCGCAACGCGAGAGCGTCCAGGCGTAGCCGGCAAACTCCTGCCCCAGCGTGGTCGGCACCGCGTCCTGCAGGTGGGTTCGGCCCGACTTTACGGTGTCCCTCTCGCGTTCGGCCAAGCGGCTGAATTCGGCGGCCATACTGTGCGCCGCAGCGGTCAGGCGCGGCAGCTTGGCCAGCACGGCCAGACGGATCGCCGTCGGAATGGTGTCGTTGGTCGACTGCCCCATGTTGACGTCGTCGTTGGGGTTGACCGGCTTGTAGGCACCTTTCTCGCCGCGCAGGGCCACATTCGCGAGGTTGGCGATGACCTCGTTGCTGTTCATGTTGTGGCTGGTGCCGGCGCCGGCCTGGAAACGGTCGACGACGAACTGGTCGAGATGCTCGCCGCCGAGGATTTTCTCGCAGGCGGCGGCGATGGCGTCGCGCTTTTGCTCGGACAACCAGCCCGGCTGGCAGTTGGCGTGGGCGGCGGCGAGCTTGATTCGCACATGGGCTAGTACGAAATCCTTATCCGGCCGGCGTCCGGAAATGGGAAAATTGGCGACGGCGCGCGCTGTTTGTGCGCCGTACCAGGCATCCCCGGGAACCGGGACTTCGCCCAGCGAGTCTTTCTCAGTGCGAAATTTATTCGTGGCGAATTCATTCATGATGGTAAAACCAATGCAGACATTACAAGGTGGACGATTTTATCCGATATGGCTGGCCGGGCTGTTGCTGGCGCTGTTCGCCTCCTGGGCCCAGGCGGGCGGATTCAAGCTGACCGATACCGACGGCAAGACCCATACGCTGGACGGCTACAAGGGCAAGTGGGTACTGGTGAATTTCTGGGCAACCTGGTGTCCGCCTTGTCAGGAGGAAATTCCAGACCTGATCGCGCTGCACGGCGAAAAGAAGAACAACCTCGTCGTCATCGGCATCGCCATGGATTATCGCAATGCCAAGCAGGTGACCGATTTCGCGGACGGACTACTGGTCGATTACCCGATCGTGCTGGGTAATGCCCAGGTGGCCAGCCAGATCGGACCGGTACAGGGTTTGCCGACTACCTATCTGTACAACCCGGACGGTAAAATGGTTGCCCAGCAAGTGGGCGCGATTACCCGTGAATCGGTGGAAAGCTTCATTGCCAAGAAAAGTGCACGCACCAAAAAATAAGCCACTGCATAACGAGGAGACACCATGCGTCGACTATTCATCGCGTTCCTGATGGTATTTGCCGTATCCGCCAGGGCGGAGACACGCGACCCCCTCAGCCATTTCTTCCAGCCCAAGTTCGGCGATTTTCATGCCGAACTCCAGACCGCCCGTGAGCAGGGCAAGAAAGGCATATTCCTGTTCTTTGAAATGGACGACTGTCCATTTTGCGAACGCATGAGAAGCACCATCCTCAACCAGTCCGACGTCCAGGATGCCTATCGTGCACAGTTCCTGCTGTATCCGATCGACGTCAATGGCGATACGCAGATGACCGACTTCCAGGGCAAGCAAACCACCGAAAAGGCATTCGCGCTCGCCAACCGCGTGCGCGCCACGCCGACGATGCTGTTCATCGACCTCGACGGCAAGCTGGTTACGCGCTATGTCGGCCCCACCAAGGACAAGGCCGAGTTCCTGCTGCTCGGGAAATATGTGGCCGACGGTGTCTACGCGAGCGAACCCTTCACCAAATACAAGCAAGGCAAATGAGGCGCGCGGCGTGGGTCGCGTTGCTGGCATGGACGTTGTCCACCACGGCGTCCGCAGAACCACTGACGCTGGATGAGGCGCTGGCAAGCGTAGCCGCACCCCATCCCGATCGACGGGTCGCGGAAAGCGAACTGGCCTTGGCGCGTGCCAACCGCGAAGAAGCAGACAGCCGCCAGGATTTCAGCCTGTCTCTGGACGGCAGTCTGCGCACGGGACGTCAGCCGGGTGGCGACTGGAAGCCCGACAACATCGGCCGCATCGTGGCGCGCAAGCCGTTGTTCGATTTCGGCCGCAGCAGCCAGGCCATCGCCGCGGCGGATGATGAGGTCACGGCCCGGCAGGAGGCGCTCTACACCGTGGAAAGCCTGCGCCGCATCGACATCATGGCGCGTTACTTCGATGTGCTGATGGCCGACCGGCAGTATGCTGCCGACAATGAATTCATGGCGGTCGCCTATGTCGCGTGGGACAACGCCAAGGACCGCTTCAAGGTGGGGCAGATCAGTCAGCCCAGCCTGGTGAAACTGGAAGCCGATTACCAGGATACCCGGGAGCGCCGAAACGCCAGCCAGCAGCGCCTGCGCAGTGCGCGGCAGCGGCTTGCCCAGGCCATCTATCGTCCCGGCACGCTAGCAGACGAACTGGTCGAACCCGAACTCAAGGCTAATGCCCGACCCGTGCCGGACTACGAGACCCTGCTGCCCTGGGTCATGGCAAAAAACCCTCGCATTCTTGCCCTGCAGGCCCAGTTGTCGGCATCGGGCGCGCGGCTGGCGGCAATACGTGCGGAGCGCAATCCGACACTTGACGCCGAAGTCATCGGTGCCGGCTACAGCCGGGAGTCGGTCACGCGCGACGAGGCCAGTGCCGGCCTGGTGTTCACGATCCCGCTGTATCAGGGGGGGCGCGTGGATGCCCGGATCGCGCGTGAGCTGGCGCAAAAGGAACGGACAGCCGCCGAGTTGGAAAAACTCAAGTTCGACCTGTCCGGCACCCTGCTCGCAACCCTGCAGGAAATCGAATGGCTGCGCGGCAGCAGTCGCGCGGCGGCCGACAAGCAGATCGAGTATCGCGACTGGGCGCTGGAACGTGCGCGTGCGGAATACGAACTGGAACTGAAAACCAATCTGGGCACCAGCATGGCGGAAACCCAGATGGCGCAGATACGCCGCAAGCAAGTGGAATATCGACTGGCGCTGGCGCTGACGCGGTTACAGGCATTGTCCGGTGGCAATCTGCCGCCTGTTGAGGGAGCACGAAAATGAATCAGCGCATGGCGGCCATTGCACTGGCCGGATTGAGCCTGCTGGGTACAAACCCGCTATGGGCCGCAGACAAGGTTGAACTCACCACCCGCGTGTCCGGCGTGGTGGAATCGGTGCTGGTCAAGCCCGGCCAGCGCGTGAAGAAAGGCGCCGTCCTGCTGCGTCTGGACAGGACCATCCTGCAGGCGCGCCTTGAGGAAGCCACAGCGGACCATGCGCGTGCGCAGGCCGATGAGGCCGATGCCAAACGCGAGCAGGGACGGGCGCAGGAACTGTACGACCGGACGGTGTCGTCGACCAGCGAACTGGAGGCCGCCGAATTGCGCTACGCGCGAGCCCAGGCCGCGCTGTCGGCTGCCCAGGCGCGCCGGGTGATTGCGCAGAAAAATCTGGCGGATGCCGAGTTGAAAGCGCCGTTCGATGGCGTGGTGAGTGCGATACCAGGCGGATCCGGTACCGTCGTGGTCGCGGATTGCCAGCCAAAGCCGCTGATCGTCCTGTCGCGCTAAGCATCGAACCAGGCTGTCCCGGCCTGGTGCATCCGTGGCTGGACCAGCCGTGTCAGATCATGCGCCGGGCGATTTCAGCTTCCATTTCAGCCGCCTGGTGCGGCGACGCCACCGCAGCGATCACCTTGTAGCACATCGGCAGGACGGCGTTGAAACCGGCCAGATCCTGTACTTCGCTCATTTTCCGGTAGGCCGGGGACTTGGTTCCCACCAGGGCGGCCAGGAATTCCATCGCATAGGTGCGGGTGCTTTCCAGATTGGCGGCGGATTGCGCAGGTGCGGCCGCTGCGGGAGCCGGGCTGCGGGAGGCGGCCGGCGCGGGCTGCGAAGGCGATGCCATGTTGCGTAGGGCCTGGATGAACCCGCTTTGCAGCAAGTCGTTCACCATCGCTTCCAACTCGGCGCAGTGGGGCATCTTCTTGCAGAGTTCGCCAAACGAAATGCCATTTCCCACACTGAACAGGATTTGTCGATGTCGGGGCCGCAAGGTATGGCCGAGGTTGAAGATTTCTTCCTGTCCCTTAACCGTACGGGACAATTGCATTGTCATGTCCATGGTCGCCTCCGTTGTTGTGATTGCAGGCATTTAGCCTGTGGCGGACATCCTGCATGGCTTGTGCCAGGCGAAGAAACGCTCCGAACGCCTTGTTTGACAAGGTATGCGGCGCAGGAGGCCGGGGAGGAAACGGTTGAAAAGTGTCGATGGCGTGACGGCCGGTTGAAATTTCGTCAGCGGACAGGGCACGCGGGGCAAGGCGTGCCTGAAACGGGAGTTTCAGGCTAGGCGTTTTTGGCGTGCGGCATGTCCCTGCAAGGGGCGTCAGCTGCGCGAGTCGGAGTCGGCACGATTGTCGGCCGATTGGGTGCGAGGGGTGTAATCCCAGTTGTGTTTCCAGGCGTTGACGACAAGCGTCGGATACTCCGGCTGGCCCAGGCTGCCGTTGTAGCGGCCCAGCGCACGGAACAGGTCGCCGTGTTCGATGTCGATGTAGTAACGCAGGATCAGCGCGCCGTATCTCAAATTGGTGCGGAGCTGGAACAGGTTGTGGTTGGGGTTGCCGATGGTCTTGATCCAGAAGGGCATGACCTGCGTGTAGCCGCGCGCACCGACCGGCGACACGGCATATTTGCGGAAACCGCTTTCCACCTGGATCAGCCCCAGCATCAATTGCGGGTCGACGCCGGCGCGCGAAGCCTCCCAGTGCAGGGTGGTCAGGAATTCGAGCCGTTCGTCCTCGTCGGGCATGCGCTTGGCCAGCCGGCGCGACATTTCCTTCAGCCAGGCGGCACCGTCTGCCGGATTGCGGAATGCAGTGCGGGTGACCGGCGTGTCCGCCAGGGCGCGCTGCAGCGACGAGCGCACATTGGCCGACATCGCTTCTTCGAGCTGGCCGCCCGCAAACGCGGGCTGGGCAAGCAGCAAAGTGGCGATCAGCAGGCCGATGTGCCTCGTTTTCTTCATGTCAGCGTTCCAGCAGTCCTGTCAAAAATTCCCTTGCATCGGCGAGCGCGATTTTTTGCGCTTCGCCACTCTGCCCCGGCGCGGCGCGGCGCGGCTGGTATTCGATCACGCCATCCTTCAGCCCGCGCTCGCCCACCGTGATGCGGTGCGGGATGCCGATCAGCTCGGCATCGGCAAACATCACGCCGGGGCGTTCGTCGCGGTCGTCCAGCAGCACGTCGAACCCGGCAGCAAAAAGTTCAGCATACAACGTATCGGCAGCGGTTTTAACCACCTCGCTCTTGCCGTAGCCGATCGCCACGATCACCAGCAAGAACGGTGCCATCGCCTTCGGCCAGATGATGCCTTTCTCGTCGTGGTGCTGCTCGATGGCCGAGGCCACGATGCGTGACACGCCGATGCCGTAGCACCCCATTTCCATGACCTGTGCCTTGCCGGCTTCGTCCAGGTAGGTGGCATTCATCGCCTGCGAATACTTGCTGCCGAGCTGGAACACATGGCCGACCTCGATACCGCGGCACAGCGCGAGCGTGCCCTTGCCGTCCGGACTGGGGTCGCCGGAGACGACATTCCGTATATCGGCCACAACATCCGGTTCCTGCAGGTCGCGGCCAAAATTGACCCCGGCGAGGTGGAATTTGGGCTTGTTGGCGCCGCATACGAAATCGCTCATCGCCGCGACCGTGCGGTCGGCGATGACCCTGATTTTGGCGCGGTCGAGCCCGACCGGCCCGAGGAAGCCGGGCGGACAGTCGAAGACGGCACGGATTTCGGCTTCGTTCGCCAGCCGGAAGTCCGCCATGCCTTCGAGCTTGCCGAGCTTGACCTCGTTCAGCATGTGGTCGCCGCGCAGCAGCAGGACGACCAGCTGCTCGCCCACCATGACCGCGATGAGCTTCACGGTGCGGGAAAGCGGGATGTCGAGCAGAGCGGCGACGTCCTCGCAGGTGGTTTGTTTCGGCGTATCCACTTCGCGCAGCGTTTCCTGCGATGCGGCGCGCGGGGTCGTCGGGGCGAGCGCCTCGGCCAGTTCGACGTTGGCCGCGTAGCCGGAATCCGGGCAGTAGGCGATCAGGTCTTCGCCGGAATCGGCCAGCACGTGGAATTCGTGCGAGGCCGAGCCTCCAATGGCGCCGGTGTCGGCTGCCACGGGGCGGAAGGTCAGTCCCAGCCGGCTGAAAATCCGCGTGTAGGCGTCGTACATCGTCTGGTAGGTAGCAGCCAGGCTATCCTTGTTGGCGTGGAAGGAGTAGGCGTCCTTCATCAGGAATTCGCGCGCGCGCATGACGCCGAAACGCGGGCGGATCTCGTCGCGGAACTTCATCTGGATCTGGTAGAAGTTGACCGGCAATTGCCGGTAGCTCTTGATCTCGCGGCGCGCGACGTCGGTGATGACTTCCTCGTGGGTGGGGCCGAAGCAGAAGTCGCGCTGGTGGCGGTCCTTGATCTTCAGCATCTGCGGGCCGAACACCGCCCAGCGTCCGGTTTCCTCCCACAGTTCGGCAGGCTGCACCGCCGGCATCAGCAGTTCGATCGCGCCGGCGCGGTTCATTTCCTCGCGCACCACGGCCTCCACCCGGCGCAGCACGCGCAGCCCCAGCGGCATCCAGGTATACAGCCCCGAGCCCAGGCGCTTGATGAGGCCGGCGCGCAGCATCAGCTTGTGGCTGACGAGTTCGGCCTCGGACGGGGCTTCCTTGGTGGTTGAAATGAAGAACTGGGTGGCGCGCATGGTGGAATAATCAGGACGAAAACGCGCATTTTAGCGTGCGGACGGGTAATCTTTCGCGCTCGATTTTGGGACGGGATGGCAATGCGCTTGAAGTTTGGTAAACGCCGGGCAAGTGACGACGGGCTGGAAGTGACCGAGGAACGCGGTACGCGCACGCTGCACCTCGGCAGCCGCGCGATCCAGAGCGCGATGCGGGTGAGCCGGCCGTGGGACCTGGAACTTGCCTATACCCGTGCGATGATGGGGTTCCTGATGTTCAACCCGATGCCGCAGGACGTGCTGATGATCGGTCTGGGCGGCGGCTCGCTCGCCAAGTTCATCCGCAAGCAGCGGCCGCAGACACATGTCACCGCAGTGGAAATCGATCCGCGGGTGGTCGCTGCCGCGCGTACGCACTTCGAATTGCCGCCTGACGATGCCACACTCAGCGTGGTGGAAGCCGATGGCGCCTTGTATGTGCGCCAGCATCCCGGCAGCGCGGACGTCATCCTGCTCGACGGTTTCGATGCCGGCAATCAGGTCGAGGCGCTGGCGACACAGACGTTTTATGCCGCCTGCCGCCGTGTGTTGAGGCCGGGTGGCATTCTGGTGGTGAATCTGTGGGGGCGCGACAGCGAATTTGCCGAGTATTTCGCGCGGCTGACGCGAGCATTCGACGGCGAGGTCGGCTGGATTTCTGTCCAGAACAAGACCAACGTCATCGTGTTTGCCTTTGCCGACCCGGGCGCTGCGGCCCGGCTTGAAGCGATGCGGCCGCAACTGGCTGATCTGTCCAAGCGCTACGGCCTCGATCTGCGCGGTTTTGCGCGTGATTTTCAGTGGGCCGAGGGGATAGCGCCGTTGCTTGAATAGGCGGGGCGATTGAAGCGATACAGCCGGACGCTTTCGTCATCCGAGCCGGAAGCCAGGGTCTGTCCGTCGGGGCTGAAGCGGATGACGGCGCCGCACAATTCATGGGCCTGGTAGCGCCGCACGACCCTGAAATCCGTGGTGTCGACGATGCGGATGGCGGAGTCGGTATGGCGCCCCAGGGTGGCCAGATAGCGGCCATCGGGGCTGAAGGCGATCGAGGTCAGCAAACCATTGTGCTCGGTCGGAATACTGCGCGCTTCTCCACTGGCGACGTCCCATTCGAGCAGCCGGAACCAGGTGCCTGCCGCCAGGATGCGGCCATCCGGACTGAATTGCAGATCGTGTGGGGTATGCGGCGTGCGGATCGTCCGTCGTATTTTGTAATCCGCATCGAGGAGCAGGATGGCGTGATCGAGGCCGACGGCCAGCTGGGTGCCATGCGCCGTCAGCGCGACGACATCGTCGGATAACTGAATTTCCCGCACAGGCTGGAGCGTGTCCGCAGACCAGACACGCAAGCGGCCATCGCGCTGACCGCTCACCACCTGGCCTTGGAATAGGGCCAGCGCGGTTACCTTCCCCCCCTGGACATGCCGCTTGATGTGCCTGTCTTGCCACAGGATCAGGCGGCCATCGTCTCCCCCGCTGACAAAGTCGCCTGAGGCCAGCGGCAGAATCGCGCGTACCGCCCGCCGATGTCCGCGATACTCGCCGAGCGGGTGCAGCGTGGCCGCATCCCACATCCGCAACTCGCCGTGGAAGCCACCACTGATGAATTGCCGGCCGTTCGGTGTGTAGGCGAGCGCCGTGGCGCCGAATTCATGGATTCCCGCCAGCACCCGGTCGGGCGGAGCGGCCGACATCAAATTGGAGCATCCGCTCAAAATTCCAATTAAAACAATGCTTAACAGCAGGCTCCGAATCATGGAAGGTTTGCAATTTTCGGCGGGTATGAAAGAATGCAGTTAATCGAACTTTATTGATGGTGGCGGCCATGATCGACCGAGAAGGGTACCGCCCGAACGTAGGCATTATATTGTGCAACGCGAGCAACCAGGTCTTCTGGGGCAAGCGCGTCAATCAGCACGCCTGGCAGTTTCCCCAGGGCGGCATCAACGCAGGGGAGACGCCGGAACAGGCCATGTTCCGGGAACTGGAAGAGGAAGTGGGCTTGCTGCCGGCGCATGTGCGTATCCTGGGCCGCACGCGCGAATGGTTGCGCTACGACGTGCCTCCCCACTGGACGCGGCGCGACAGCCGGGGTCTGTATCGCGGTCAGAAGCAGATCTGGTTTTTGCTGCGATTGACCGGACGCGACTGCGATGTCTCGCTGCGCGCCAGCAGCCATCCGGAATTCGACGCCTGGCGCTGGAACGAATACTGGGTGCCGATGGAAGCGGTGGTCGACTTCAAGCGCGAGGTTTACCGTCTGGCGCTCGAGGAACTCGAACGTTATCTGCACAGAGATGCGCGTCATGTGCGGCAACGCGCCCCCCGTCTGTGCGGTCGGCGGGACGCGGCACCGGACTTCCTGCTGAAGCCCTGACCCGGAATGACGGAGGCGTGATGAAGATACGAATCCATGCTTCAACCACGCTGACGACATTTTCCGGACCCGGGCCGGGCCAGCCTTTGTGGCAGATTGCGCCCACGCGCGATCTTGCCGGCAAGCGGCTGACCGATTTCATGATGTTGATCCCGCGTTTGCGCAGTCGCCCTCGAGTCGAGATCGAACGGGCATCGCGCGAAATTCAGGCGGTACTGGCGCTGCATCAGGATGTGGTGTTCGCTGATCTCAACCTGAAACTCAACCTGCTGTGGGTGTCCCTGCGCCCGCGCCCGGGGGCGATCAGCGAGCTGGCCGCAGCGATTCGTTTGCGGGTGCCCGAAGCCGTGCTGGTCGCGCATTACGCCGAGCCGCGCTAGCGGTTTTCCGTGGTTGGCCGGACAAGCTCCGCGCTTGCCTGTGCATTCCGTATATCCCTGCAGATTGCAGGGAATCCCGCGTCCTTTCTGCGTTCCCGTTCACCCAAAGCGACAGAATTCGTTAAAATGAGCGATTGCTAATTTAATCCTCTGGAGCACACATGGCCGTTTCTGAACTTCAGGTGCAGACCGCACTGAAAGAGTTGGTCGACCCCAACACCCATAAGGATTACGTCTCGACCAAATCCGCCCGCAACATCAAGATCGACGGTGGTGCCGTGTCGGTCGACATCCTGCTGAGCTACCCGGCGCAGAGCCAGTTGCCGGTCATCAAGCAGCAGATCGAAGACAAGTTCAAATCCATCGACGGTGTCACCGCCGCTACCGCCAACGTCAGCTTCAAGATCGTGTCGCACAGCGTGCAGCGCGGCGTCAAACTGATCCCCAACGTCAAGAACATCATCGCTGTGGCCTCTGGTAAGGGCGGCGTCGGCAAGTCCACCACCGCCGTTAACCTGGCGCTGGCACTGTCTGCCGAAGGCGCGCGCGTCGGCATGTTGGACGCTGACATCTACGGCCCGTCGCAGCCGACCATGCTGGGCATCACCGACAAGCCCGAGTCCAACGACGGCAAGAACCTCGAGCCGCTGATCGGCCACGGTATCCAGGCGATGTCCATCGGCTTCCTGATCGACGTCGAAACGCCCATGGTCTGGCGTGGCCCGATGGTCACGCAGGCGCTGGAGCAGCTGCTCAACAATACCAACTGGAGTGACCTCGACTATCTCGTGGTCGACCTCCCGCCCGGCACCGGCGATATCCAGCTGACGCTGGCGCAGCGCGTGCCGGTGACCGGCGCGGTGATCGTCACCACGCCGCAGGACATCGCGCTGATCGACGCGCGCAAGGGGCTGAAGATGTTCGAGAAGGTCGGCATCCCCATCATCGGCGTGGTCGAGAACATGAGCCTGCACATCTGCTCGAACTGCGGCCACGAAGAGCGCATCTTCGGCGAAGGCGGCGGCGAGCGGATGTGCAAGGACTACAGCGTGGAATTCCTCGGCGCGCTGCCGCTGGATGGTGCGATCCGCGCCGACACCGACTCCGGCAAGCCGTCGGTAGTGTCCGATCCGAATGGCCGCGTGACCGAGATCTACAAACAGATCGCGCGTCGCGTTGCTGTTAAGATTGGCGAAACCGCGGTGGATCACTCCGCCAAGTTCCCCAACATTGTCATTTCCAATACCTGATGAGCATCAAGTCCGACCGATGGATCCGTCGCATGGCGGCTGAGCATGGCATGATCGAACCGTTCGAGCCGGGACAGATCAAACAGGCCGGTGGCCGATCCATCGTGTCGTACGGTACGTCGAGCTACGGATACGACGTGCGATGCGCCAGCGAATTCAAGCTGTTCACCGATATCAACACCACGATCGTCGACCCGAAGGCGTTCGATCCGAACTCGTTCGTCGAGGTCAAGGGCGATTCGTGCATCATCCCCCCGAACTCGTTCGCGCTGGCGCGGACGGTGGAGTACTTCCGTATCCCGCGCAGCGTGCTGACGATCTGTTTGGGCAAAAGCACCTACGCGCGTTGCGGCATCATCGTCAACGTGACGCCGCTGGAACCCGAATGGGAAGGCCATGTGACGCTGGAGTTTTCCAACACCACGCCGCTGCCCGCGCGAATCTACGCCAACGAAGGCGTGGCCCAGATGCTGTTCCTCGAGTCCGATGAGGTGTGCGAAACCTCGTACAAGGACCGCGGCGGCAAATACCAGGGCCAGGTTGGGGTCACGCTCCCCAAGATCTGACCGGCGCCGCCATTTCAGCCCGCGCGCAAAAATTCATCCGGCTGCCGCGCACGCGACGTACAATCCGCGTTTTTCTCCCGCCCCTCCCTGAGGAGTCGCCATGCGTTTTCGCTTTCCCATTGTCATCATCGACGAAGATTTCCGTTCCGAAAACGCATCGGGACTGGGTATCCGCACCCTGGCCGAGGCGATCGAAAAGGAAGGCATGGAGGTACTCGGCGTCACCAACTATGGCGACCTGACTTCGTTTGCCCAGCAGCAGGCCCGCGCGTCGGCCTTTGTACTGTCGATCGATGACGAGGAACTTGCCGGTAGCGACGAGGATACGAGCAAGGCACTGCAAAAGCTCCGCGGATTCGTCGAGGAAGTGCGCTTCCGCAATGCCGAGATCCCGATTTTCCTGCACGGCGAAACCCGCACCGCACGCCATATCCCGAACGACATCCTGCGCGAACTCAACGGTTTCATCCACATGCTGGAAGACACGCCGGAGTTCCTTGCGCGCTACATTGGCCGCGAGGCGCGCGCCTATCTCGATTCCCTGGTGCCGCCGTTCTTCCGCGCGCTGACGCATTACGCGGCGGATGGCTCGTATTCCTGGCACTGCCCCGGGCACTCGGGTGGCGTGGCTTTCCTGAAGTCGCCGATCGGCCAGATGTTCCACCAGTTCTTTGGTGAAAACCTGCTGCGTGCCGACGTCTGCAATGCGGTCGACGAACTCGGCCAACTGCTCGATCACACCGGGCCGGTGGGGGCGTCTGAGCGCAACGCGGCACGCATCTTCAATTGCGACCACCTGTTCTTCGTCACCAACGGCACCTCGTCGTCCAACAAGATGGTGTGGCACGCCACGGTTGCGCCGGGCGACATCGTCGTGGTCGACCGCAACTGCCACAAGTCCATCCTGCACGCCATCATGATGTGCGGCGCGATCCCGATCTTCCTGACGCCGACTCGCAACCACTACGGCATCATCGGGCCGATCCCGCTGGACGAGTTTCGTCCCGAGAATATCGAAAAGAAAATCGCCGCGCATCCGTTCGCCAAGGATGTGAAGCGCAAACCGCGCATTCTCACCATCACCCAGTCGACCTACGACGGCATCCTCTATAACGTCGACATGATCAAGGAACTGCTGGGCGACTACATCGATACCCTGCACTTCGACGAAGCCTGGCTGCCGCATGCGACCTTTCACGACTTTTATCGCGGCATGCACGCCATCGGCAAGAACCGGCCGCGGGCGAAGGATGCGCTGGTGTTCGCCACGCAATCCACGCACAAGCTGTTGGCGGGCCTGAGCCAGGCTTCGCAGATCCTGGTGCAGGACTCGGAGACGCGCAAGCTCGACTTCCATCGTTTCAATGAAGCCTATCTGATGCACACCTCGACCTCGCCGCAATACGCCATCATCGCCTCGTGCGACGTGGCGGCGGCGATGATGGAGCCGCCCGGCGGCCCGGCGCTGGTGGAGGAATCCATCCGCGAGGCACTGGATTTCCGCCGTGCCATGCGCAAGGTCGACGAGGAATTCGGCGACTCCTGGTGGTTCAAGGTCTGGGGACCGCAGAAGCTGGCCGAAGAGGACGTGGGCGATCGCGAAGACTGGATGCTCGAAACCGGCGCGCGCTGGCACGAGTTCGGCAAGATCGCGCCCGGCTTCAACATGCTCGATCCGATCAAGGCCACCGTCATCACGCCCGGCCTGGATGTGGACGGCGCATTTGCCGACTGGGGCATCCCGGCGGCGATCGTCACCAAGTATCTGGCCGAGCACGGCGTCATCGTGGAAAAGACCGGGCTGTATTCCTTCTTCATCATGTTCACCATCGGCATCACCAAGGGTCGCTGGAATACCCTGGTGACCGCGCTGCAACAGTTCAAGGCCGACTACGACGAAAACCAGCCGCTGTGGCGCGTGCTGCCCGAGTTCATCGAAAAGCATCCGCGCTACGAGAAAACCGGGCTCAAGGACCTGTGTGACCAGATCCACACCATCTACAAGGCCAAGGACGTGGCGCGTCTGACGACCGAGATGTATTTGTCTGAAATGGCCCCGGCGATGAAGCCTGCGGACGCCTTCGCCAAGATGGCGCACCGCGAGATCGAGCGCGTCGAGATCGACAAGCTTGAAGGCCGTATCACCGCCATGCTGGTCACGCCCTACCCGCCGGGGATTCCGCTGCTGATCCCGGGCGAGCGCTTCAACGGCACCATCGTGCGCTATCTGCAGTTCACCCGCGAATTCAACGAGAAATTCCCCGGCTTCGAAACCGATGTGCACGGTCTGGTCGAGGACGTGGTCGACGGCAAGCCCCGCTATTACGTCGATTGCGTGATCTGACCAGGCCGCCGCGTGCGGCCGAGGCTTGATTTGCCAGGCAAAAAGCGTATGATTTGCAGTCCCCGGTTTGCCGGGGATTGTTTTTTTAAACTTTACCACCTTGCTCCACCGCACCGCAGCGGGGGGCTGAACCGAAAGGAAACTTGATGCGGCATTACGAAATCGTATTTATCGTCCATCCCGATCAGAGCGAGCAGGTGCCCGCCATGATCGAACGCTACAAGGGCAACATCACCACGCGCGGCGGCAGCGTCCACCGCCTGGAAGACTGGGGCCGCCGCCAGATGGCCTACCCGATCCAGAAGGTCCATAAGGCCCACTACGTGCTGATGAACATCGAGTGCGACCAGGAAACGCTGGAAGAACTCGAGCATGGCTTCAAGTTCAACGACGCCGTGCTGCGCCATCTGACCATCAAGCGCGACGATGCCGTGACCACGGCTTCACCGATGATGAAGGAAGAAAAATCGCGTGACATGCTGGACAGCGCCAAGGCAGAAGGCGCCAAGCCGGAAGCCGCAGTCGAACAGCCCGCGGCAGCTTGAGTGAGTGAACCGGCTGGTCATCAGTGGAGTCCTCATCCAGGTTGATCTTGTGCGTTACAGCCCGGCTGGCGTACCGATAGCGGAAGCGGTGATTCTGCATCGCAGCAGTCAGGCGGTGGCATCCCAGGCCCGGCAGGTGGAATGCGAGTTGACGGTGCAAGCGAGTGGATCGCTTGCAAGCCAACTGGCTCAGCTGGTGGTGGGAACGCAGGTGAAACTGGAGGGCGCGTTGAACCGACGCAGCATGAACAGCCGGCAACTGATCTTGATATTGAATCGAATCGAAAAGGAATAAATCATGGCACGTCCCATGGGTGGAAAATCCGGCGGCAAGTTCGCCAACAAGCGCCGCGACAGCGGCAATCGCGGTCTCTTCAAGCGTCGCAAGTTCTGCCGCTTCACCGCTGAAAAAGTGGTCGAAGTCGATTACAAGGACATCGAAGTGCTGAAGGAATTCATTGCCGAGAACGGCCGCATCATCCCGGCCCGCATCACCGGCACGAAGGCGCACTATCAGCGCCAGCTGGGTACGGCGATCAAGCGTGCGCGCTTCCTGGCGCTCATGCCTTACACCGATCTGCATTGAGGAGACGACCATGCAAGTGATTCTGATGGACAAAGTCGTCAACCTGGGCAATCTGGGTGACGTGGTCAAGGTGAAAGACGGCTACGCCCGCAACTTTCTGATTCCCACCGGCCGTGCGCGACGCGCCACGCAGGCCAGCATGGAAGCGTTTGCCGCACAGAAGGCCGAACTGGAACGTGTGGCCGCCGAAAAGCTGGCCGATGCCCAGCGCCGCGGCGAAAAACTGGAAGGCGCCAGCGTGACGGTCAGCCATAAGGCCGGCGTCGATGGCCGCCTGTTCGGCTCCGTGACCAACGCCGATATCGCCGATGCGCTGAAAGCGCAGGGCCACGACGTGGTCAAGGCGGAAATCCGCCTGCCCGAAGGCCCGTTCAAGGCCATTGGCGAATACCCGGTGGTGCTGGGTCTGCACCATGACGTCACCGCCAACATCACGGTGGTGGTGGTCGGCGAACAGTAATCCGCCGACCATTCCCGGAAAGGGAGCCCTCGGCTCCCTTTTTTATTTGTCCTCAGGACATACCCGGCTGTCCACGCCTTATCCACAGCTTTTCCCTTGGTGGGTCCGAGGCTGAAGACTAGAATCCTGCCATGGCCGCCATCCACTCCCTGACCGCAAATTCCGATCCCCAACTGGCGCAGATGCGTCTGCCGCCGCACTCGCTGGAAGCCGAGCAGGCGGTGCTGGGCGGCCTGTTGCTCGACAACAGCGCATGGGACCGCATCGGCGACGTGGTATCGGAAAGCGATTTCTACCGCCAGGATCATCGCCAGATCCTGCGCGCGATCGTGCGGCAGATCGCCGAGAATCGCCCGGCCGATGCCGTGACGGTGTCCGAGGCGCTGCAGTCCATGGGACAGCTCGAAAACGTCGGCGGGCTCGCCTACATCGTCGCGCTGGCAAGTAACACACCGTCGGCTGCCAACATCCGCCGTTATGCCGAAATCGTGCGCGAGCGCTCGGTAATGCGGCGGCTCGCCGAGGTGGCGACCGGAATCGCCGACACCGCCTATTCGCCTGCCGGGCGCAGCGCCTCGCAACTGCTCGACGAAGCCGAAGCCAAGGTGTTCGAGATCGCCGAGTCCGGCAGCCGCGGGCAGGCGGGATTCACCGAAATCAAACCCTTGCTGAAGGAAGTGGTCGAGCGTATCGACGAGCTCTATCACCGCGACAACGATTCTGGCGTCACCGGTGTGCCGACTGGTTTTCACGACCTCGACCAGAAGACCTCCGGCCTGCAGCCGGGCGACCTTGTCATCGTCGCCGGACGACCGTCGATGGGCAAGACCGCCTTCTCGATCAATATCGCCGAAAACGTCGCGCTCGACACCGGCCTGCCGGTGGCGGTGTTCTCGATGGAAATGGGCGGTGCCCAGCTGGTGATGCGGATGATCGGTTCGGTCGGCAAGCTCGACCAGCACCGGCTGCGCACCGGCAAACTGGGCGAGGACGACTGGCAGCGCCTCACCTACGCGCTCGGCAAGCTCAACGAGGCACCGGTGTTCATCGACGAGTCGCCAGGACTCAACGTGCTCGAACTGCGCGCACGCGCACGCCGGCTGATGCGTCAGTGCGGCAAGCTCGGTCTGATCGTGATCGACTATCTGCAACTGATGGCGGGCAGCGGTACCGGCGAGAACCGTGCCACCGAAATATCCGAAATCTCGCGCGCGCTGAAGGGGCTGGCGAAGGAGTTGCATGTGCCGGTGATCGCGCTGTCGCAGTTGAACCGGAGCCTAGAGCAACGTCCCAACAAGCGCCCGGTGATGTCCGATCTGCGCGAATCGGGCGCCATCGAACAGGATGCCGACGTCATCCTGTTCATCTACCGCGACGAGGTCTACAACCCCGATACCCAGGACAAGGGCACGGCGGAAATCATCATCAGCAAGCAGCGTAACGGCCCCATCGGCACAGTGCGACTGGCCTTCCTCGGCGAATACACGCGCTTCGAAACGCTGGCGCAGCCGGGCTCTTACTAAACCGATGCGGCCCATCCAGGCGCGAATCTCCATCGGCGCGATGGCGCACAACCTGCGTGTGGCACGCAGTCACGCCGGTGCAGCGCGCGTGTTTGCAGTGGTCAAGGCCAATGCCTACGGTCACGGACTGTCGCGTGCACGGCGCGCATTGGCGGCTGCCGACGGCTTTGCCGTGCTGACACTGGAAGAGGCCGCCAACCTGAGATTGATGGGGGTCGACCAGCCCATCCTGCTGCTCGAGGGCATGTTCGGCGCGGACGAAATCGCCACCTGCGCCGACCTGGACCTGTGGCCGGTGTTGCATCATCCCGCCCATCTCGACTGGCTGCAGCAGCAACCGCCCGCGCGGCCTCTTCAGGTTTTCCTCAAATTCGACAGCGGCATGCACCGGCTGGGATTTCCGCTGGCCGATCATGCCGCCATCGTCGCACGGACGAGAAGCCTGAACGCGGTGGCCGGCATTACCCTAATGACGCACTTTGCCCAAGCGGATGAAACGGTCGGCGTGGACTGGCAGCTGCACCCTTTCCTGCGCGAACTATCGGCCTACGGCCTGCCATGGAGCAGCGCCAATTCGGCTGCGCTGTTGCGTTATCCGCAGACCCTCGGCGCCTGGGCGCGCCCGGGACTGATGCTCTATGGTGCGTCGCCGTTTGCCGACGTGTCGGCGGAGCAATTGGGCTTGAGGCCGGCCATGACCCTGCAGTCGGAAATCATCAGCGTGCAGACCCTGCAAGCGGGCGAGGGCGTGGGATATGGGCAGTTGTTTCGTGCCGACCGTCCCATGCGGGTGGGCGTGGTCGCCTGCGGCTATGCGGATGGGTATCCGCGTCATGCACTGAGCGGTACGCCGGCTCTTGTCGATGGACGCCTCAGCCGGACACTGGGCCGGGTGTCAATGGACATGCTGTGCGTCGATCTGGGCGAATGCCCCGAAGCCGGCGTGGGGAGCCCGGTCGTGTTGTGGGGCGAAGGTTTACCCGTGGATACGGTAGCCGCAGCCGCAGGCACCAGCAGTTATGAACTGCTGTGCGCGCTGGCTGCGCGGGTTCCAGTGGAAGAAACCGACTAGGGCTTAGTGCGTCGTACCAAATGAGGGATCGCGGGTGCCAGGCGGCATCGGCAGGCCGGCATAGTGACTGGCCTGGGCGATCGGTCCAAGCGGAAACAGGTTGTACAGGAACTTGTGTCCGCCCTGGCCTGCAAATTCCTCTTCCAGCGAATGCGCCAGCATGCGCGCATTGATGGTGCCGCCATGATCGGCGTAACAGTCGCGCAGATAGCGAATGATGGCCAAATGGTCGTCGGTCAACTCCAGCCCATCCCGGTGTGCCCGCTCGATCGCCTGTTCTTCCGTCCAGGGTTCCAGGTCGATGAGATAGCCGCGGACCGTTGGGCCCGAATGTTCTTGTTCCACCATTTTGTTGATATCCAGCATGATGACCTCCTTGTGGTATGCGTGCCTTGTTTATAGAACGTGAACGACGGAAACCAAGGCGTTTTGTACGCGTCTGGATGACACTTGAAATGGATATAATCTTTTTAAATCAATCAAGGGAGATAACAATGACAGCCATGGCACGTGCATTCGTTACCGGCTTGTTTCTGACGCAGGCGATCAATCCGGTCTATGCTGGCCTGTTCGACTTCAAACTGGGGGGTGGCGATAAAAAAGAGGCCGGTCAACCGTCCGGCTCTGCGGGGCCGGACGGGGCACAAGGGGAAGCCAAGGAACTTGAAAAATGCGACAAGCCCTACGGCACGCTGGCCGTGGTCGAGCCGCAGGATGCCGTGATTTCCCATCTGCTCCAATACGGCCTGCAATCGCCGACCGGCCTGATTCGCATGATGGTGCAGCAATCCAACTGCTTTGTTCTGGTGGAGCGGGGTCGCGCCATGCAGAACCTGATGCAGGAGCGTCAACTGGCCGAGTCCGGCGAACTGCGCAAGGGTTCCAACATGGGTAAAGGCCAGATGGTCACGGCCGACTACGTGCTGACCCCCGATGCAGTATTCTCCAGCAAGGATTCGGGCGGCGTGGGTGGCGCACTGGGCGGCCTGGGCGTGTTGGGCGCCGTGGCGGGCCTGGTCGCGGCCGGCCTCAAGTTCAAGTCGGCGCAAACCACCATGATCCTCTCGGATTCGCGTTCTTCGCTGCAGCTCGCTTCGGCCACCGGCAATGCCGAGAAAACGGACTGGAGCGTGGGCGGGCTGCTGGTCGGCGGCGGCGCGGCCGGTGGGCTCGGCGCCTACACCAATACGCCGGAAGGAAAGGTCATCGCGGCCAGCTACCTGGACAACTGGAACAACATCGTGCGCTCCATCCGCAACAATCCGGAGATGGCCCGCCAGGAGATCAATCTCAAGGGCAAATCCGGCCAGCCGACCAAGGCTGGCATCGTGTTCGAGGAAGGCGACACGGTAACCGGAAAAATTGCCGGACTGAAGGTCTACGCCCAGCCCAAGAAAACCTCCAAAGTGGTCGCGACTCTCGCGCGAGGTGAAGAGGTCATCTATACCGGCCATGACCAGGGCGGATTTATTTCCGTCCAAGGCCAGGATGGCGAAGGCTGGGTGGAAAAGGTGATGGTGAAGAGGTAGGCGTTTGTGTTTCGTCTATTGTGAAAAAGCCGGGCTTGCCCGGCTTTTTCATGAGGTCTATGAGGCTGGATCGAATGCCGAGAAACACTCCAGGTGGCGTTCGCCCACAGTGGTCCCGGCACAGTCCAGGTCAAGCACGGCCCGGTCCAGCGCGGCGGAAAACGCCGCAAAATCCGCAATGCCTTCGTAGATCTCCATCCACGTCGTAGGATCGTCGCAGCGTCTCAACCGACGAGGCCGCTGGCTGCAATACCGGGTCAGCGCGTCCAGCAGCGCATCGATCCGGCGCGCGGCCAAGCTGGCCTGTACAGGATCGATTCGGTAGTAGACATAGGCGTGCTTCACCTATTCGGGTAGCGCGTAGGGCAAGGGTTTCAGAGTCAGGGCGGCACCGTCGCCCGCTTTGAGGTGCAGGGTTTGGGTAGCTGCGCTTTCGACCTGGGCCACGGCCAGCACATCGAAGCCGCCAGCCGGTGCCGGTGCTGCATTGACTACCGTGCCGGTGGCCTGACCCTCGATATCGGCGCTGTACAGGTTGTCGCCAGGTGCGGCTTCGGCATCCACGTGCGCAAGGAACATACGGCGCTTGAGTTTGCCCAGATACTGGCTGCGGGCGACGATTTCCTGGCCGGGGTAGCAGCCTTTCTGGAAGCTGACGCCGCCGATGACCTCGAAATTGACCATTTGCGGGACGAACTGCTCCTGAGTGGCGGCAACGATCATCGGGATGCCGGCGTTGAGCCGTAGCCAGTCCCATACCGGAGCGCCGACCGGGGTGGCCGCTTCGCGCAATCCCTGCCAGACCGTGGCGGCGCGTTCGGGGGGGATCGACAGGACGAATTTGTCGTCGCCGACGCGGATGACCTGGCCGGTCTCTCCGGTGGCGGTATGCATGGTGGTATTCGGGAGGACGCCCATCGCGGTGCTTACCATTGCCGCCGCCCGCTTGCCGGCGACGACCAATCGGACGTTTTCATCGCTGGCGTCCCGTCCTTGTACCTTGGCGCGCATGATGAACATGGACAGCCGCTTCAACACGCTGGGCAGGATGTCGCCCGATAGTTGCAGGCAGTAATCCTCATCCTGTCGCCATACCAGAAAATTTCCGAGCAGGCGTCCTTTGGGGCTGCAATAGCCGTTCCACTGGGCGGCGTCGGCCTGCAGGCCGCGAACGTCGTTGGTGAGTTGGCTTTGCAGGAAACTGGCGGCTTCGCCGCCGCGGAAAGCGATGACGCCGAGTTGCGACAAATCCGCGACAATGGTGCCGCCAGCGGCAGCGGCGCGTTCTGCCGCCGGGTCGCCATAATGCAGAACCGTGCTGTCTGCGATTAGCGCGCCTTGGGATTGCAGAAAGTTTTTCCAGGAATCGATCACGATGCGTTCCAGTCAAAGAGGGATGTCATGAAGGCCAAAAGTGTACACGCTGATGCACGAGATTGAACTCAAACCCTCGCGCCGACTGGGGCTGTTACTGCTGGGCATGGCCACACTGGCAGGGCTTGCCCTGCTTCTGACGGACATCCCCGCAGGCATTGCGTTTGCACTGGGGAGTGCCGTGACTGGCCTGGGCGTATGGGGTTGGCGGCGAGCCTCGCCGATGATGAGTCTGCGTATTGCGGCAGACGGCCGTCTGCAATGCTTGGATGGTCGGGCCGAGTGGAGCGACGTCGAGGTGCTGGACGACAGTTTTGTTTCGAGCGAGTTGATCGTGTTGCGCTACCGTACCGCCGACCGTCGCGTGCATGCCCTGACGCTGTTGTCCGACAGCGCGGACGCTGACAGCTTGCGCCGCCTCAGGATGTCGCTTCGCTGGGCACGCCGCACACGCTCGGACACAGGGTTCCCGGACGCGGGTTGAGGACGGTATTGCCGGCGATCGGCAGGATTTCCGGATAGTCGCGGCTGAAATGCAGGCCGCGGCTTTCCTGTCGCAACTGGGCCGAACGGATGATGAGGTCTGCGCTCTGCACCAGATTGCGCAGTTCGATCAGGTCGTTGGAAACCCGGAAGTTCCGGTAAAACTCGTCGATTTCGGCGCGCAGCAGGCGAATCCGGTGCGACGCGCGCGCCAGCCGCTTGTTGGTACGCACGATGCCCACGTAGTCCCACATGAAGCGCCGCAGTTCGTCCCAGTTGTGCGAGATCACGACCTCCTCGTCGGGGTCGGTGACGCGCGATGCGTCCCAGGGCGGCAGGCTGAGCGAAGGGGCGGGCGGCGTAGCCAGGATGTCGGCGGCGGCGGCATGGCCGAATACCAGGCACTCCAGCAGCGAATTGGACGCCAGGCGATTGGCGCCGTGCAGCCCGGTGAAGGTGACCTCGCCGACAGCATGCAGGTTGCACAGGTCGGTGCGCGCATGCATGTCGGTGATGACGCCGCCGCAGGTGTAGTGTGCGGCCGGCACCACCGGGATCGGCTGGCGCGTGATGTCGATGCCAAGTTCCAGGCAGCGGCCGTAGATCGTCGGAAAATGCTCGCGCACGAAGTCGGCCGGCTTGTGGCTGATGTCGAGGTAGACGCAGTCGACGCCCCGTTTTTTCATCTCGAAGTCGATTGCGCGGGCGACCACGTCGCGTGGCGCGAGTTCGGCGCGCTCGTCATGAAGCTGCATGAAGCGGCTGCCATCGGGCAGCAGCAGGCGGCCGCCTTCGCCACGCACTGCCTCGGAAATGAGAAAGGATTTGGCGTGCGGGTGGTACAAACAGGTCGGGTGGAACTGCACGAACTCCAGATTGGCCACGCGGCAGCCGGCGCGCCAGGCCATGGCGATCCCGTCGCCGGTCGAGGTATCGGGGTTGGTTGTATAGAGGTAGACCTTGCCGGCGCCACCGGTGGCGAGTACGGTGTGCCCGGCGGCGAAGGTTTCGACCTCGCCGGTGCCCTTGTTCAGCGCATAGGCGCCATGGATCTGCCGTTCCTGACCGCCGGCGCGCTTGCCGGTGATGAGGTCGATGGCGACGTGCTGCTCGAAGGTGTCGATGTTGGGATGGGCACGCACCCGGTCGAGCAGGCTGGTCTGTACCGCGTGTCCCGTGGCGTCCGCCGCGTGCACGACCCGGCGTTTGGAATGTCCACCCTCACGGGTGAGGTGCAGGCCGCCCGGCGTTTGCGGGTCGGGGGTGAAGGCGACGCCGTTGGCAGTCAGCCAGGCAATCATCTCGCGCGCCCGGCTGGCTACCAGCCGGGTGACCGCCTCGTCGCACAGCCCGGCCCCGGCGACCAGGGTGTCGTGGACGTGGGCCTCGACCGAGTCGCCGCTGTCGACCGCGGCGGCGATCCCGCCCTGCGCCCAGTCGCTGGCGCCGTCGGTCATCTGGCGCTTGGTGACAATGGCGACGCGGCGCTGGTCGGCAAGCTTGAGCGCGGTGGTCAGCGCGGCGAGGCCGCTGCCGAGGATGAGGACGTCGTGTCTGTGCATGGTGGTCGGGGGATGATAGCAGGCTTGGGTCGTGTCCGAATAACCCTGCTCGGGATGAACTTTTTTGCCTGGAACCGCTCACACGTTCCGGAAGGTGCGGTCACGTATACTTTCAACACAAACAAAAAGCAGCAGGGAGATATGTCGGACCGCGAACTGGATCAGGTGTTGGTCGAACGCGCCCAGCAGGGCGACAAGCGCGCTTTCGAGCTATTGGTGAGCAAGTATCACCGCAAGCTCGGGCGGCTGTTGTCGCGCATGGTGCGGGATGCTGCGGAGGTGGAAGATATTACGCAGGAAGCTTTTATCAAGGCCTATCGCGCGCTGCCTGGATTCCGGGGCGAGAGTGCCTTTTACACCTGGCTGTACCGCATTGCCGTGAATACCGCCAAGAATTACCTGGTCGCGCACAAGCGCATGCCGGTATCGAGCGATGTACAGGCGGAAGATGCGGAGAATTACGAGGACGGCGACCTGTTGCGCGATATTGCGACGCCGGAAGCGGAACTCCAGACCAAACAGATCGCCAAAGCGGTCAATGAGGCAGTCGATGCGTTGCCCGAGGAATTGAGGACAGCCATCACACTGCGCGAGATCGAGGGCATGAGCTACGAGGAAATCGCGCAGATGATGGATTGCCCGATCGGTACCGTTCGCTCGCGGATCTTCCGCGCGCGCGAGGCCATAGCCGAAAAGATACGCCCGATGCTGGGCACCAGTCAGGACAAAAGGTGGTAACCATGTCAGCACTTCTTAAAACCCATCCCCAGAGTGAACAGGCCGACGACGACTGGCGTCTGTTGCTTTCAGCCGCGCTTGATGGCGAGACGGAGCGTGCCGAAACGGAGGCCTGCCTCACGGCCCTGAAGCGCGACGGCGAGTTGCGGCAAAGTTGGTCAGATTATCATCTGATCGGCGATCTGATGCGAGGTGAAGCCCCGGCACAGGAGGACTTCATGGCACGTTTCTCGGCGCAATTGTCTGCCGAGCCGACCGTGCTTGCGCCGCGCCGAAGCGTGTGGCCGCAACGGGTTGCCGTGGCCTCGTTTGCTTCGCTCGCGGTGTGGGGCGCGATTTCACTCACCCGGATGATGTCGGAAGAGCCGGCCACGCTACCCATGGCAACAGCCCCCGGATTTCAGCAAGCCTCGCTGTCGTCGGAACCGTCAAGCGAAGACGCCCGGTTTGCGCCTTATCTGGTGGCGCATCAGGAATTCGCCCCGATGACGGTGGTTTCCCCTTACCAGCCGGCGGTGGCCGTAGCGGTGGAGCCGCGCTGATGCGGTCGCTGGCTGGATGGCGGCAGGGTTGGCTGGTTGCAGGGTTCGCAGGACTGGTTTTGCTGTCCGGCGGGGCGCGTGCCGATGCTGCGGCCGATTGGCTCAATCGGGCGGCCGCAGCGGCCAAACAGCAGAATTACAGCGGTATCTATGTCTATCACCATGGCGAGCACGTCGAGGTATTGCGTGTGCAGCACCGTGCCGATACGAACGGCGAACAGGAAAAAGTCGAAGTCATGGATGGCACCTCGCGCCAGTTCATGCGCATCAATAACGATGTGTACTGCCATTTGCCGGATGGCAAGCACGTTCGGCTGGAGCGCAATGCACTGCGCCGTTTCTTCCCGGCCTTGCTGCCTGCGCAACCGGCAAGCCTGCTCGATTTCTACGAGGCGAAGCTGGGCGGAATCGAGCGCGTAGCAGGGCGCACCTGCCAGGTGGTGACGCTGGCGCCGCGCGACGGATACCGATATACCTACAACTTCTGGCTGGACACCCGGACAGGCTTGCCGCTCAAGGCGCGCATCGTCAACGATAGCGGCAACGTGATCTCGATCCTCGTGTTCTCGGAAATCCAGATCGGCAAGGCTCCGGACATCCGCAATGACATGGCAGGAAAGATCGTCCAGAAAATACAGCCGGGCAAACCTGTCATGAACGACTGGAACGTGACCCCGCCACCCGGATACGAACAGGTACAGGAAGCGGTACGTGTGCTGCCCGGCAAACGGGCGCCGGTCACACATCTGGTTTTTTCGGACGGATTGAGCGTGTTATCGATGTTTGTCGAGCCGGCGAATCCGCAGGTGCAAAGCCTGCATGGCCTGTCGGCTGAAGGCGCGATCGGTATCTATGCCCGCGAGGTGGATGGCTACATCGTGACGACGCTGGGTGAAGTGCCGAACATGGCACTCATCGAAACCGGCAATTCGGCAACCCGGAAGTAAGGCCGGTCATGCTGGAGCAAACAGCTGAAGTCATCCACACCGCATCCGATGGCGTCTGGGTGCAGGCCGTCGAGCCGTCGGGGTGCGGTACCTGCGGCGGACAAGGGTGTTCGTCGCGACGCATCGCCGAGCTGTTCCAGCGCAAGCCCCGGAATTTCCTGGTCGATTGCGATCTGGCCCTGGCACCCGGAGATCGCGTGGTGATCGGGATTGCTCATGGCAGCGTACTCAAGAGCGCAATGCGCGCCTATGGCCTGCCATTGGGGCTGATGCTGGGGGGTGCGCTGCTGGCGCAGGCCGTCCAGCCCGGTGACGGCGCGGCGCTTGCCGGCATGCTGATCGGAGGGGCGGTGGGCTGGCTACTGGCGCGTGGCGGCCGGACGGCCCGTCCGGTGGTGCTCAGACGCGAAAACCGAATTCCGTTTCAAGTAATGAAAGGACAGTCATGATAAAAAATGCTTTGGCGGCAATCGCGCTGGTGTTTGCCGTGTCGGTACCTGCATTGGCGAAGGACGTGATGGATGTGGCCGATCTGGTCGAGAAAGAGGGACCGGCCGTGGTCAATATCAGCACCACCAAGATGGTGAAGCGTGGCCAAGAGTTTGATGACGAAGGCATGCAGGAATTCTTCCGCCGCTTCTTCCCGGGCATGCCGGGTATGCCCGGAGGGCAGGGAGGCGGACAAGGCCCCGGCCCCATGCAGGAGATTCCGGCGCGCGGCGAAGGCTCGGGTTTCATCGTCAGCAACGATGGCTACATCCTGACCAATGCACATGTGGTCAAAGGCGCGGATGAAGTGGTGGTCAAGCTCATTGACAAACGAACCTTCACGGCCAAGGTGGTAGGGGCGGACGCGCGTACCGATGTGGCTGTCATCAAGATCACTGCCAACAATCTGCCTGTCGTCAAACTGGGCGACCCCACCAAACTGCGGGTGGGCGAGGCGGTTGCAGCCATCGGTTCGCCCTTCGGTTTCGAGAACTCGGTCACCGCAGGCATCGTTTCCGCCAAGGGGCGCTCGCTGCCGTCGGAGACCTACGTCCCGTTCATCCAGACCGACGTACCGATCAATCCCGGTAATTCAGGCGGGCCCCTGTTCAATATGAAGGGGGAAGTGGTCGGCATCAATTCGCAGATTTACAGCCGCAGCGGCGGCTATCAGGGCGTATCGTTCGCGATCCCGATCGATGTGGCGATGGAAGCGGCGGCTCAGCTGAAAAGCGGCGGCAAGGTGTCGCGCGGCTGGCTGGGCGTGGTGATCCAGGAAGTGACCGCCGATCTGGCCGACTCCTTCGGCCTGGATCGTCCGCGTGGGGCGCTGGTGTCGCAGGTTCAGGAAGACAGTCCGGCGCAGAAAGCGGGGCTCCAGGCGGCCGATGTCATCCTGGAGTTCAATGGCAAGACCGTGGAGAATTCCAGCGACCTGCCGCGCATCGTCGGCATGGCCAAGCCGGGCACCAAGATCCCGCTGCAAGTCTGGCGCAAGGGTAAAGTCCAGCAATTGAACGTGGTACTGGGCGAATTGCCCATTGAAAGCCAGCAGGCCAGCAATGACGGCAAGGCTATTTTGCGCGGCGGGCTCGTCCTGACCGAACTGGGTGCGGATCAGCGGCGGGCGCTCGACCTCGACTATGGCGTGCTGGTTGCGGATGCAACGGGCGATGCGGCACGTGCCGGCATTCGGACGGGAGACGTCATTCTGGCGGTCAACAACACCAAGATCACCAGCGTGGCGGTTTATCGCAAGGCCATTGCCACGATCCCAGCCGGCAAAAGTGCGGCGATCCTGGTGCGGCGCGGCGACGATTCGCTCTACATCCCCTTGAAGATTTCGGGTGGGTAAGACGCTCACGCTCTATACGCGGAAAGGTTGCCCGCTCTGCGAGGAACTGGCGACCGAGGTCCATGCCCTGCTCGCAGAAACGGGGCACGTCCTGGCCCCCGTGGATGTGGATGCCGATCCGGCACTCAAGGCAGAATACGGCTGGGAGGTTCCGCTGTTGTTTGACGGCGACACCGAGATTTGCCGCCACCAACTCAATCTGCCCGCGTTTCAGGAATGGCTGCGCTTCAATCCTTGAAATCCGTTAAAATCCGGGGTCTTATCGAATCCCTGATCGGGCACGGAAGCGTGCCCGTTTTGTTGTGTCCCAGAATCTGATCCGCAATTTTTCCATCATCGCCCACATCGACCACGGCAAGTCCACGCTGGCCGACCGTCTGATCCAGTTTTGCGGCGGGCTGTCCGAGCGCGAGATGGAGGCGCAGGTGCTCGATTCGATGGATCTGGAAAAGGAGCGCGGCATCACTATCAAGGCGCAGACTGCCGCGCTCACCTACAAGGCGCAGGACGGCCAGACCTATCGCCTGAACCTGATCGACACCCCCGGCCACGTCGACTTCTCCTACGAAGTCAGCCGCTCGCTGTCCGCCTGCGAGGGGGCGCTGCTGGTGGTCGACGCTTCGCAGGGCGTGGAGGCGCAGACGGTGGCCAACTGCTACACCGCGATCGACCTCGGCGTCGAGGTCATTCCGGTGCTGAACAAGATCGACCTGCCGGCGGCCGATCCCGACCGGGTGGCAGAAGAGATCGAGGATATCGTCGGGCTGGATGCGAGCGATGCGGTGCGCGCCTCGGCCAAGACCGGCATCGGCATTCCCGAAATCCTCGAAGTGGTGGTGAAGCAGGTGCCGCCGCCGCGCGGTGACGAATCCGCGCCGCTGAAGGCGCTGATCATCGATTCGTGGTTCGACAACTACGTCGGCGTAGTGATGCTGGTGCGCGTGGTCGACGGCGTGTTGAAACCCAAGGACAAGATCCGCTTCATGGCGAGCGGTGCGCAACATCTGACAGAGCACGTCGGCGTGTTCACGCCCAAGTCGGTCGACAGGCCCCAGCTTTCGGCGGGCGAAGTCGGTTTCGTGATCGCCGGCATCAAGGAACTCAAGTCCGCCCAGGTGGGCGACACCATCACCCTGCTCGACCGTCCCGCCCGTGAACCGCTGCCGGGCTTCAAGAAGGTGCAGTCTCAGGTGTTCGCCGGCCTATATCCGGTCGAATCCCACGACTTCGAGGCGCTGCGCGACGCACTGACCAAGCTGCAGCTGAACGATGCCGCGCTGCAGTTCGAGCCCGAGGTGTCGCAGGCGCTTGGATTCGGCTTCCGCTGCGGTTTTCTTGGCCTGCTGCACATGGACATCGTGCAGGAGCGGCTCGAACGCGAGTACGACATGGACCTCATCACCACCGCGCCGACGGTGGTGTACGAAGTGCTGATGAAGGACGGCACCTTGATCAACGTCGAGAACCCGTTCAAGCTGCCTGAGCTGTCGAAGATCGAGGAAATCCGCGAGCCCATCATCACCGCGACGATCTTCGTGCCGGAAGAGTTCGTCGGCAACGTGATCACCCTGTGCAACCAGAAGCGCGGCATGCAGCTCGACATGCAGTACCACGGCCGCCAGGTGATGCTGCGCTACGACCTGCCGATGAACGAAGTGGTAATGGATTTCTTCGACAAGCTGAAATCCACCAGCCGCGGCTATGCCTCGCTCGACTACGAATTCAAGGAATATCGTGCGGGCGATCTGGTCAAGCTCGACATCCTCGTCAACAACGAGAAGGTCGATGCGTTGTCCTTGATCGTGCACCGCGCCAGCAGCGTCTATCGCGGTCGCGAACTCGCTTCCAAGATGCGCGAGCTGATTCCGCGCCAGATGTTCGACGTGGCGGTGCAGGCGGCGATCGGCGCCAACATCATCGCGCGCGAGAACGTCAAGGCGCTGCGCAAGAACGTGCTGGCCAAATGCTATGGCGGCGACATCACGCGCAAGAAGAAACTGCTGGAAAAGCAGAAGGCCGGCAAGCGCCGCATGAAACAGGTCGGCAACGTCGAAATCCCGCAGGAAGCCTTCCTTGCGATCCTCCAGGTCTCCGATAAATAAGCAGTGGACTCCTCAACATGAACTTTGCCCTCATTCTTTTCGTTGCGCTCGTCGTCACCGGCGGCATCTGGCTGCTCGACCTGCTGCTGCTCAAACGCGGCCGCGACCAGGATGCCAAGGAACCGCTGCTGGTGGAATACGCCAAGAGCTTCTTCCCCGTCATCCTCGTCGTGTTCGCGTTGCGCTCGTTCCTGGTCGAACCGTTCAAGATTCCGTCCGGCTCGATGATGCCCACGCTGCTGGTCGGCGACTTCATCCTGGTCAACAAATTCACCTACGGCATCCGCCTGCCGGTCATCAACAAGAAAATCGTCGAACTGAACGATCCCAAACACGGCGACGTCATGGTGTTCCGCTATCCGGGCGACCCCAGCCTCGACTACATCAAGCGCGTGATCGGCGTGCCGGGCGACGTGGTCGAGTATCGCAACAAGAAGCTCACCATCAACGGCAAGCCCGTTCCCGCTACCAATACCGGCACCTACAACTATGTGGGCAATGGCCTGAATTACATTACCGCGATGGTGTACAAGGAGCGTCTCAACGGCGCCGACCACACCATGATGACGGAGCCGGACAAGCCTTCGGTCTATCCGACCCAGGTGGTGGACTTCCCCTACCGCGAGAACTGCTCATACAATGCCGAGGGCGAAGGCTTCGTCTGCAAGGTGCCGCAGGGGCAGTATTTCATGATGGGCGACAATCGCGATGCCAGCAACGACAGCCGCTACTGGGGATTCGTCCCGGACAGGAACATCGTCGGCAAGGCCTTCTTCATCTGGATGAATTTCGACGAATTCGGCCGCATCGGCACCACCATTCGATAAGGAGAGAACATGTATCGCACGCGCGCCATGAAATCCAAACAACGCGGACTGACCATGTTCGGCTTCCTGTTCGTCGCCGTCGTGCTGGTTATGGTAGCCATGCTGGCGATGAAACTGGTGCCGGCCTATATCGAGTATTTCTCGGTGAAGAAGATCCTCGCCACGATGGGGCAGGAATCCGACCTCAAATCCAAGAGCAATGCCGATATCCGTAGTGACTTCGCACGGCGCGCCAATGTCGGGTATGTGACCGTGGTCAAGCCCGAAGACATCGCCATCGATCGTCACGGAGCCGTTCCGGTCATTTCCACCGACTACACCTTCCGTACCAAGCTTGTCGGCAATGTCAGTCTGGTGGTCGATTTCAGTGCCAGTTCCGACCCAAACGCGGCCCCGGTCGAGGTTGAATAACGCCTTGCTGAACCAGCGCCTGCAACAGGTGCTGGGTTATACCTTTGTCCGCTCCGATCTTCTGACCCAGGCGCTGACGCACCGCAGCTACGGTGCGCTCAACAATGAGCGGCTCGAATTCCTCGGCGATTCGGTATTGAACTGCACGGTCGCCCGGGCCTTGTACGATGCGTTTCCCGAGTTGCCGGAAGGCAGCCTGTCACGCCTGCGCGCCAACCTGGTGCGGCAGGAAACGCTGGCAGACATTGCCGCCACCCTGAAACTGGGCGAAAGCCTGCGTCTGGGCGAAGGCGAACTCAAGAGCGGCGGCTTTCGTCGTCCTTCGATCCTTGCCGACGCGCTGGAATCGCTGTTTGGCGCCATTTTCCTCGATGCCGGATTCGAGGCTGCGCAACGCGTGGTGCGTGGATTGTTCGATCCGCTGGTGGCAAGAATCGATCCGCGGGCCTCGGGCAAGGACCCCAAGACCGAGCTACAGGAAATACTTCAGTCACGACGGCTTCCGCTGCCGGACTACCGCCTGATCGGTACCCAGGGCGAAGCGCATGACCAGAGTTTTATCGTCGAGTGCGTGCTGGCCAAGCCCGTGCTCAGCACACGCGGCATCGGCAAAAGCCGCCGCGCGGCTGAACAAGAAGCCGCCCGCCAGGCGTGCACCGCATTACAGAAATGAAAAGGCATGCGACATGAGTGAATTCAAATGCGGCCTCATCGCCATTGTCGGGCGTCCCAACGTCGGCAAATCGACGTTGCTCAACCGTATCGTCGGTCAGAAGATCAGCATCACCTCACGCAAGGCGCAGACCACGCGCCACCGCGTAATGGGCATCCACACCACCGATGAAGCGCAATTCGTGTTCGTCGACACCCCGGGGTTCCAGACCCGCCATGCCGGCACCATGAATCGTGCGATGAACAAGCGGGTGCGCGAAACGCTGTCGGATACCGACGTGGTGATGATGCTGGTGGAGGCGGGACGGCTGAAGAAAGAGGATCGCCAGGTGATGGACCTGCTGCCCAAGGATCGCCCGCTGATCCTGGTGGTGAACAAGATCGATCATGTCAAGGACCGAGCCGAGCTGATGGCGTCTCTGCAGGAAGCGGCCGCCGCGCACGCGTTCACCGAGATCGTGCCGGTGTCGGCCAAGCAGGGCAGCAATCTGGACGAACTGCTGAAGACGCTGCAATCCCATCTGCCGGAGAATCCGCCGCTGTTCGACGAGGACGATGTCACCGACCAGACCGAGCGCCAGCTGGCAGCGGAATTGATCCGCGAGAAAGTGTTCCGCCTGTGCGGCGAGGAAATTCCCTATGGGGTCGCCGTGACCATCGACAAGTTCGAGGAGGAAGGCAACTTGCGCCGCATCTTCGCCACCATCCTGGTCGACCGCGACAGCCACAAGGCCATCGTCATCGGCAAGGGCGGCGAAAAGCTCAAGACCATCTCCACCCAGGCGCGCCTCGACATGGAGCGTGCATTCGACAGCAAGGTGTATCTGGAGGTCTGGGTCAAGGTCAAGGGCGGCTGGGCCGACGATGTGCGGATGCTGAAATCGCTCGGACTGGATTGAATGCACCATGTCCTCGGACGCGCGTGTCAACAACGAACCCGGTTTCGTCCTCCACACGTATCCTTTCAAGGAAACCAGCGTGGTGGCGGAAGTGTTCACCCGCAGCCACGGGCGCGTGGCGCTGATCGCGCGCGGCGCCCGTCGCCCGGCATCAGCCCTACGTGGGCTGATGCAGCCCTTCACCCCGCTGCTGTTGTCGTGGTTCGGCAAGGCCGAACTGAAAACCCTGCATGCCGCGGAATGGCAGGGCGGCTTGCTGGCGCCGCAAGGGCGCGCGCTGATGTGCGGCTTTTATCTCAACGAATTGCTGCTGCGCCTGCTTGCGCGCGGTGACGCGCACGAGGTGCTATATGACCGCTATGTCGCCACCCTCGAGCAACTGGCCGGCGAGGCAGGCAGGTCCGACTACGACCGCGCGACTGACTTTGAGCGGATATTGCGGCGCTTCGAGAAGAACCTGCTGAGCGAAATCGGCTATGGTGCCACCTTCGACGTCGCTGCCGATAGCGGTGCGCCGGTTCAGGCGCAGGCCCGTTATGTGTTCCAGCCAGAGCGTGGCGCACTGCGCACCCTGGATGACCAGGAAGTGGCGCAACCGGGTTGTCCGGTGTCAGGCCAGACGCTGATCGACCTTGCCGGCGACCACTTCGAGCGGCCGACGACGCTGGTCGAAGCCAAGGCACTGATGCGCACCCTCATCAACCACACGCTGGGCGCCAAGCCGCTTTATACTCGTCAGCTGTTACGCGACCTCACCGAACTGACACAATGAGCATCTTCCTCGGCGTCAACATCGACCATATCGCCACCCTGCGCCAGGCGCGCAAGACCCGCTACCCCAGCCCGGTCGAGGCGGCGCTCGCGGCCGAAACCGCCGGCGCCGATTCGATCACGCTGCACCTGCGCGAAGACCGCCGCCACATCCAGGATGCCGACGTGGCGATTCTGCGCCAGGTATTGAAAACCAAGATGAATCTGGAGATGGCGGTGACCGAGGAGATGCTCGCGATCGCCGTCGCTACCCGGCCGCAGGACGTCTGTCTGGTGCCGGAAAAGCGCGAGGAACTCACGACCGAAGGCGGGCTCGACGTCAAGGGCCAGATGCAGAAAATGACCGTTGCCTGCAAACGGCTCGGCGATGCGGGTATCCGTGTCTCACTGTTCATCGACGCCGATTTCGCCCAGCTTGACGCGGCCCATGCGGCCGGCGCGCCGGTGGTCGAAATTCATACCGGGCATTATGCCGACGCGGAGACGGACGAAGCGCGCATCGCCGAATTCGAGCGCATTCGCATGGCCGTTGCCTATGGCCGCAGCATCGGGCTGACGGTGAACGCCGGCCATGGTCTCACCTATCACAATGTCCAGCCTATCGCTGCACTGCCCGGCATACACGAACTCAACATCGGCCACGCGATCGTGGCGCAGGCGCTGTTCGTCGGCTGGAAGGAGGCGGTGGCCGAGATGAAGCGATTGATGGTGGAGGCCGCAGGCTGATGGCTTCGTCTGCCCTTCATGATCGTGGATGCAGAGGGTGACAGGCGAACAGGCTGCAGGATCGTTTGACCAATGAACGAGCTGGAACAACGCATAGGCATCGAGCAGATAAGAGTGGGGTTGTACATCCGGCTGGATTCCTGGACGGATCATCCTTTTCTTTTCAGCAGCTTCAAGATTCGCAGCGAAAAACAATTGCAGCAGTTGCGTTCCCTCGGGATTTCGCATGTGTTCTACGACAGCAGCAAAAGTGATTTCCCCCCTTTGCCGGCGCCCAAAGCGAGTGCCTCGCCGCCGCCCCCATTGCCGCCAGATCCGGAAATGGAAGCGATGTGGGCAGAAAAAAGGAAACGGCGGGAGCAGCTTTCGCGCCAACGCGAGGCACTCGGGCGCTGCGAACGACAGTTCGCTACCGGAGCCTCAACCGTCAAGTCGTTGTTGCGCAACCTCTTTTCCCGCCCGGATGAATCGGTCCAGCAAGCGCAGACACTGGTATCGGACATGGTGGACTCGATGCTGGCAGACAAGGACGTTGCGCTCCATCTGGTGAATACCAAGGCAGGGGACGAAAACGCGTACTACCATGCCCTCAATGTCACGATGCTGTCGCTGGTGCTGGCAAAGGAAGCGCAACTGGGTGTCGAGGAAATGCGCACGCTGGGACTCGGCACGCTACTGCACGATATCGGCAGGGAAAAGATACCCAGCCAGATTCTTCTGAATAAAGGCCCCTGGACGAAAGCCGAGCTCAGCTTCTACCAGCAGCACGTGGCGTATGGCATCGACATGGCGCAACGCCTGCCCGGCATGCCTGTCGCCGCACTGAACGTCATTGCCATGCACCATGAACTGCTCGACGGCAGTGGCTATCCGGGCAGACTCGCGGGCGGGCAGATCGGGCGGCTGCCCCGTATTGCCTGCATTGCCAATGCCTTCGACCATTACTGCAACCGTATCAACCCGGCGGAGTCCATGACGCCAGCCGAGGCCATTGCCTTCATGTTCAAGAAGGAACCGGGCAAATACGATCCGGTCTTGCTGCAGCTGTTCGTTCGCTGCATGGGGATCTATCCGCCCGGTAGCGTCGTGCAGTTGAACAATGGCCAGATTGGCCTGATCATGAGCGTCAATCCGGGCCGGCTCTTGCACCCTTCGTTATTGATCTACGATCCCGATGTGCCCAAGGAAGAAGCCTTATGGCTGGACATGCGCGAAGCGCCCGAACTCTCCGTGGTCAAAACCCTGCGTCCTGCGGAACTGGATGTGGCGGTGATCGCCTACCTCGACCCGCGCACCCGCATCAGTTATTTCACCGAAAACAGCCTGTCGAACAATCGGCCAGCTTGAGGTGCCTTCTCTACGGGCTGCTTCACCACTGCCTTTTCAGTCAACGGACTTTCCTTGGCGCAGCAGTTTCTTCTTCAGCTTGAGGCGCATGTACTGCAGCACGATGACCGCGACGGCGTCCAGCAGGATGAGGGTGATGATATGCAGATTGCAGCGGATCGCCTGATCGTATACTCCAGCACGGCCAGGATGGTGACCCGGATTCCGGCACCGGTCTGGTGTGGAAGCTGAACACGGCGAGATTCATGCGCGCCAGCCCCGCCGGCAGCGCGATGTACCGCGCACTGTCGGAATCGGCTACGCGGTGAAGGTGGAGCCAAGGCTGGCCGACGCTGGCGGCTGCTCAGAAATTTGAACAGCTATCCAAAGTAGTCGCGGTGTCGATCATATCTCAAGCTGGGCACCGAGTTCGACCACCCGGTTGGCGGGGATCTGGAAAAAGGTCATGGGGCTGGCAGCGTTGCGTGCCATGGTCGCGAAAAGATGTTCGCGCCAGAGCATCATGCCCTCGCCTCGCGTGGGGATCAGGTTCTCCCGGCTGAAGAAGAACGTGGTATCCATCAGATCAAACTGCATGCCACAGGGGCATTTCGACAAGGCCTTGGGAATGTCGATGTCATCCATGAACCCGTAGCGGATGACGACGTGGTAGAAGTCCCCGGCGAGTTGTGACATCTCCAGCCGTCTGTCGGCAGGGACATACGGCACTTCGGCATAGCGCACATTCAGGATCACCACACGTTCGTGCAGCACCTTGTTGTGCTTGAGGTTGTGCAGCAGGGCTGAGGGTGCCCCGTTCGCATCGGCAGTCATGAATACGGCGGTTCCCGGCACACGAACCGGTGGATGCGCCAGAAGCATTTCCACGAAAGGGGCGAGTGGCTGCGCAGTTTCCCGCAAGCGCTCCAGCACAATCTCACGGCCGCTCTTCCAGGTCACCAGCAGGGTAAAAACCAGCAGGGCAGCTGCCAGAGGGAACCAGCCGCCGTCCGGTATCTTGACTGCATTGGCGCCGAAAAAAGCAAGGTCGATGGTGAGAAAGACCATCAGGCCGGCCAAGGTTACACCGAGACCGAGATCCCAGCGCACGCGCATGACCATGAACATCAGGATGGTGCTGATGGCGAAGGTGCCGGTTACGGCGATGCCGTAGGCGGCGGCCAGGTTGCTCGAACTCCGGAAGACCAATACCAGCAGGGCGATGCCGACCGCCAAGGCCCAGTTCACAAAGGGGATATAGATCTGACCCACTTCGGTGGCGGAAGTGTGGCGAATGATCAGGCGCGGCGCATAGCCCATCTGGATGACCTGGCGGGTCACCGAGAACGCGCCCGAGATGACGGCCTGGGAGGCGATCACGGTCGCCGCGGTGGCCAGGCCGATCATGGGGTAGAGCGCCCATTCCGGCGCGAGCAGATAAAACGGGTTGCGGAGTGCCTCCGGGTTGGCGAGCAGCAGTGCGCCCTGGCCGAAGTAGTTGAGCACCAGCGCCGGCAGGACATAGGCGAACCAGACCAACTGGATGGGGCGGCGGCCAAAATGCCCCATATCCGCATACAAGGCTTCCGCGCCGGTAATCGCCAGGACGACCGCACCAAGGATGAGGAAACTCGCCGTACCGTGTGCGGCGAAGAAATGCACGGCGTGGATGGGCAGGAGAGCGGCGAGAACCTGGGGATGCTGGAGGATGCTGAGCGCTCCGAGCAGGCCCAGCACCCCGAACCAGACCAGCATGACCGGGCCGAACAACTTGCCTATCGTGTCGGTTCCTTGACGCTGAATGACGAACAGACCGATGAGGATGCCCAGCGCAAGCGGCACGATGAAGGGGTGCAACGCGGGCGTCCCCATCTCCAGGCCCTCGATGGCGGAGAGCACGGAAATGGCCGGCGTGATCAGGCTGTCACCGAAAAAAAACGAGGCGCCCAGGAAGCCCAGCGACATCAGGAGCCAGCGGCTGCGCGACGCCAGCGGGGCTTGTCCCTGAACGAGAGCGAGCAAGGCCAGGATTCCGCCCTCGCCCTTGTTGTCGGCACGCATCATGATACCGACGTACTTCACGGAAACGACCAGAATAAGTTCCCAGAAAATCAGGGAGAGGATGCCTAGAATGTTGTCCTGGCTGAGTGCCAGGTGATGCCCGCTGAAGACTTCCTTCATGGTGTAGAGCGGACTGGTGCCGATGTCGCCGAAGACGACGCCTAGGGCGCCGAGGGCGAGCGCTCGGGTCGTGCTGTTTGCCGGGTGAGGCTGGTTCATTATTTTTTCTGGCCGCAACGCCTTATCCGAACTTGTAGAGGATACCAAAACCGCCGCGGGGATAATCCCAGTCGACATTGTGGAACTCGTCGCAGATGATACGGCAGGTACCACACTCGAGACAGCCGTCGGTGATCAGGCTGACGCGTCCCGACTCTCTGCTCCAGCAACCGGCCGGGCAGCAGATCACGCATTGCTGGGCCGTGCAGCGGGTCGCACAGACGTTGGCATCCTTGATCTTGATGTGCGGTCGGCCAGCATCGACCCGATAACGGTTGAGATAGAGCTTTTTCTCGACCTGTGCGTGGACATTGGACGGCATGTGATTCTCCTAGCGGGTGGCCCGCCACAGGTGGTAGGCATCGCCCAGCAGGCCCAGAAGCGAACGCCGTTCGCGGAAGGCGTTGAAAATTTCCTTCTCCTTGTGGCGCTTGTCCATGCCATCGACGCGGAGCATGGTGTGAGCGGCCTGGTTGAGCAGGGCGGGATAATCGTTGATGAACTGGCGCTGGCGGTCGAGCGTCTCCGGCAGGCGGCGGTATTTCTTCAGATCCTTCATGACAAAACTGGCGTCGAGCCGCGCGCGATAGCGGGCCAGGTTGGCCGCGGTCGCCGGTCGCTTTTCCCGTAACAGTTCGATCAGGGTCTCGGCCGCCATCTGGCCGCTGGTCATGGCGAGATTCGAACCCTCGCGGTGCACGGCGTTGACGAAGCCGGCCGAGTCGCCGACCAGCATCCAGCCTTCGCCGTAGAGTTGCGGCAGCGCGTCGTAGCCCCCCTCGGGAATGAGGTGGGCGGCATATTCGCGCGGCTCGCCGCCGGCGATGAGCGGCGCGATGGCCGGATGGGCTTTCATCCGTTCCAGCAGTTCCACCGGGGCGAGGTGTTGCCGCTTGAGATCGGAAAGCATGCAGCCAATGCCGATGGAGATCGAATCCTTGTTGGTGTAGAGGAAACCGGTGCCCACCATGCCCTGTGAAATACTGCCCAGCATCTCGATCACGGCACCTTCCTGGCCGCTCAGGTTGAAGCGCGCATCCACGGTTTCCTTGGGCAGGAAAATGACCTCCTTCACCGCCAGGGCCGCCGTCTCCGCGCGTATGTCCTGACGCAGTCCGGCCCGGGTGGCGACCAGGGAATTCGCGCCGTCGGCCAGAATGACGGCATCGGCGTAGATCCGGCCGTCCTCGCGATCCACCTCGACACCGATGACCTTGCCCTGCACGTCACGCAGCAGGGCCTTCACCGTGGTCTCGCATAGCAACAGGGCACCGGCTTTCTGCACCTGATCGGAGAACCACTTGTCGAAACGGGCGCGGATGATGGTGTAGCGGTTGTGCGGGGGCCGCGCGAACTCGGCCGAGCGGTAATGACCGCCGATGTAGGAATCCTCGTCGAGTACCCACATGCGCTGTTCGATGATGTGCCGTTCCAGGGGCGCGCTGTCGCGAAAATCGGGGATCAGCCGTTCCAAGGCATCGGCATACAGGATGGCGCCCTGGACATTTTTCGAGCCGGGGTATTCGCCGCGTTCGATCTGCAGGACATTGATCCCCGCCTTGGCGAGGGTGTAGGCCGCCGCGTTGCCGGCGGGGCCGGCGCCCACCACGATGACATCGAACTTTTCGCTCATGTGGCTTCCTTGAAGGGTTTGCCCAGGTAGCTGGCGAAGGCCTTGGTCAGGGCAGGCAGTACGCTCACGCAATCGCCGACCAGGGCATAGTGGGCGAAATCAAAAATGGGAGCATTGGCATCATTGTTGATGGCGACGATACAGTCAGAGCTTTCCATTCCGACCCGGTGCTGGATGGCGCCCGAGATACCCGCTGCGATATAGAGTGCGGGGCGCACCGTCTTGCCGGTCTGCCCCACCTGGCGGTCGGGCGTGATCCAGCCGGCGTGGATGGCGGCGCGGGTGGCCCCTACCTCGGCGCCCAGCACCCCGGCCAAATCCCATACCAGCCGGAAATTTTCCGCCTTGCCGAGGCCCTTGCCGCCCGCGACAACGATCTTGGCATAAGGCAAGTGCTGTTTGTCGCCGAGCGCGTCGGGCAGGAAATCGAGGAGTTTGGTGACGATGCTGTCCTCCACCAGGCCAGGCTCGAAATCGACGATCAAGCCGCGGCGCTCCGGTTGCGGTTCCGGCATCGGCATGACGCGATGGCGTATCGTCGCCATCTGAGGCCGGTAGTTGAGCGTGGCGATGGTGCACAGCAGGCTGCCGCCGAAGGTGGGTCGCGTAGCCAGCAGGCAGCGGTCTTCCGGGTCGATCGCCAGTTCGGTGCAATCGGCGGTCAGGCCGGTCTTCAAGGTGGTGGCCACCGAGCCGGCCAGATCCCGGCCCAGCGTGGTCGCGCCCAGGAAGAGAATCTCCGGCTTGTGGGCGTTGACCAGTTGCGTCAGCGCCTGGGTATAGGGCTCGTTACGGTAATCCCGCAGCACCGGGCTGGCGACCCGGTAGCAGCGGTCCGCACCATAGTGGAAAGATGCCTCGCAATGGGTGTCGAGTTCCGGTCCCGGTGCGCCCATGGCGACAGCGCAGAGTTCCACCTGCAACTGGTCGGCAAGTCGCCGCCCCTGTCCCATGAGTTCCCAGGATACGGGGTGAACGTGTCCGCGTTCGCTCTCGACGAAGACCCAGACGCCGCGATAGGCGAGCAGGTGTTCGTCGAGTTTGATCTTGCGTTTCTTGACGGGTTTCGTGGTTGGCGTGGCTGACATGGCGGAGAGTGTGGGTTATTGCGTGTCCGAACGGCGTTGCTCCAGTTCCTTGCGGACTTTCGGCATTTCGTTGAGGAGGCGCTCCAGCAGATTGTTTGCGCAGCTATCCGGGTCGGCAGGGTCAAATGGAATTGGCTTGGCCTTTTCGGCGCGCGCCGCCGGCCCGAAGACGCGGCTGACGATGGTGGGGCTGCCTTTCAGCCCCACCAGCTTGATGTCCTCGATGCCGGCGGCATTGCGATCCCAGTGGCGGATGGTCGCCCGTGCCGCGCGGAACATGCCGGGCGTCGAGGCGAAGCGGATCTCGTTGCTGCCTTCCAGCATGGTGATCAGCGCTGGCATGGCCGTTTCCAGAACCTGCACACCGCCTTCGGCACGGCGTTCCACGACGATGCGCCGCTGCGCCGGATCGACCTCGACGATGCGCGAAACATAGGTCAGCAGCTGCATGTCCAACCGCTTGGCGATGCCCGGGCCGACCTGGGCGGTATCGCCGTCGATGGTCTGCTTGCCGGTGAACACCAGGCCGACCGGCATTTCCTTGTCCAGGGTGCGGATGGCTGAAGCGAGGACGTAGGACGTGGCCAAGGTGTCGGCGCCCGCGAAGATGCGATCGGTAACCAGGATGGCCTCGTCGCAGCCCAGGGAAATGGCCTTGCGCAGGGCCGGTTCGGCCTGGGTCGGTCCCATGCTCATCACTGTCACCCGGCCTCCCAGTTGATCCTTCAAGCGCAGGGCTGCCTCGATGGCAAACAGGTCGTAGGGATTGATGATGGCGGGCACCCCCTGGCGCATGATGGTGTTGGTGACCGGATGCACGCGGATATGAGCGCTGTCCGGAACCTGCTTGATGCAAACGACGATATGCATGGCGGATAAGCGAGGTCAGGGTTGGAAGCGATAGCCGACGCCGGTCTCGGTGAGAATGTGGCGCGGCTGGGTGGGGTCGGATTCGATCTTCTGGCGCAGATGACCGACATAGACCCGGAGGTATTGATGGCTTTCCACCGCCTGGGCGCCCCAGACCTGGGCAAGCAGCTGGCGATGGGTCATCACCCGCCCGGGATGCGTGGCCAGGCAAAGTAACAGGCGGTATTCGATCTGGGTCAGATGGACAACCTCGCCCTTACGCCGCACCATGCGTCCGACGCAATCGATTTCAAAATCGCCGAAATGGATCAGCGGCTGATCCTGCTCGTTTTCGGCGCTGCGGCGACGCATCAGGGCACGGACTCGCGCCAACAATTCCGATACGCCGAAGGGCTTGGTCAGATAGTCGTCGGCGCCGGCGTCGAGCGCCGCCACCTTCTCGGTCTCCAACGAGCGTGCAGAGAGCACCAGGATAGGGACAGCGGACCACCCCCGATAATCCTGGATGAATTCAACTCCGTCCTGATCGGGCAGCCCGAGATCAAGCACGATCAGACTGGGTTGGCGCAACCCCAGTTCAATGCCGGCCTGGCGGGCGGAACCGGCCATCGCAACGCGGTAGCCTTCGCTCTCCAGGGCAGAGGCAACGAATTGCCGGATGTGCCGGTCGTCCTCGACTACCAGAATCCGCATGTCTTCGCTCATGCCTGGGCCTCCAGTTCGGCGACAAGGGGAGGCGTTTCCATCGGCAGACGAACCTTGAAGCAGGCGCCGCCGTCGCTGCGGTTTTCCGCATCGACGCGCCCTCCATGCGCTTCAACGATCGTGCGAACAATGGCCAGGCCCAGCCCCACGCCGGGGATGTTCGATTCGCACTGGCCGCGGCGGAACAGGCCGAAGATTTCCGCTTCGCAGCCGTCCGGCAAACCTGGACCGCGGTCGCAAATTTCGATTTCCAGCCAATTTTTCATCTGCCCTGCCGACAGATCGATCCCGGTTCCAGGCGGGCTGTACTTCGTGGCGTTCTCCAGCAAATTGCAAAGCGCACGTTCCATCAACACGGAGTCGATTTCGACCGGAGGAAGCGTCGACATGATCTCGACCTTGACGGGATGTCCATCGAGCTGCATCCGCATCTGCTGAAGGCTGGCGCCGATTACCTCTTCCACCGGCTGCCATGCCTTGTTGAGAGTGACCGCCCCGGACTGCAGGCGCGCCATTTCCAGGAGATTGCTGACCAACCGGTTGATGGTCAGGCCCTGGTCGCGAATGGCAATAATCATGGCCCGCTGCTTTTCCGGCTCGGTCGCCCGCCCCTCTGCCAACGTATCAGCCATTCCTACCAGGGCTGTAAGAGGGGTGCGCAAGTCGTGGGAGAGCGCGGAAAGAATGGTACTGCGCAGGGTTTCGGAGGCCATTTTCACCTCAGTCGTCTTGGCGAGTTCGGCGCAATGGATGCGCTCCAAGGCCACCGCGACCACCGATGCCATGATTTCCAGCAACTCCCGGGCATAGCCCGTCAGCGTGTCCGCGTCGTCCAGAACGAAACCAAGGACGCCTTGCAATCCTCTCGCCACTCGTAGAGGCACAACGGTCAGAGCACGCGTGGTACCCGGAACAGGCACAATGGCGAGATTCCGGCTGGCGATGATGTCAGCCAGGCCTGCTGGGCTTAATGGCGCCGGCAGATTGTCGAACGCGTCAGGTGTGAAGATTCTGACATCGTCCACGCTAAACGATGTCGTCAGAAAATGACTACTGATCTTCAGCACGTCCGCCGGAGTCTGCGCGGCGGTGAGCTGGCTTGCCAGCACATACAAGGCTCGCGAATGCTGCTCCCGCACTTTGGCGGCTTCGACGTGATTTTTCAACGTAGAGGTCAGATGCCCCACCAGCAAGGCCACTCCCAGCATGATGAGGGCTGTGATGAGGTGCTGAATTTCGGTAATGGCCAAGGAAAAGTAGGGCGGGACAAAGACATAGGCGAACGCCAGCGACCCCAGCAAGGCCGTCACGACAGCCGGACCGCGTCCCGACCAGACGGCCGTTGCGACCACCAGGAGGACATAAAGCAAAGCAATGTTGGATAAATCGATGGCCGTCCGCAGAGGGGCGATCAGCAGGGTGAGTGCTATACAGCCAAAGATTCCAAGCCCATATGGCCTGATTCGCACGATAAAGGTACTTGAGAGCTGAGAGTCTTGAACCGGAGGGTCATGGTACCCGGGGTCCAATAAAAAAATTATAAAAATAGCGGCAAGAGAATGTCGTCATCATCGGAGTGGCGAAGGGCATCCCGTATGCCGAAAATGAAGACTCGGATAAAGCGGACAACCATTCAAGGCCGATGGAGCCTTCTGCCTGGCCGAATCGGACGAAGAAGTGACGAGGCCTTGAGTGTCGTTTCAAGGACGTTGGCCAGCTCGAGAATCACGAAGCGAGACTCGCTTACGCACGTGATGGGTGGTGCACCCGTCACGGCGGTGGGATCGTCTTCTTGACGTTCTCTAGCGGAAGCGTCGACAACTGGACATTCTCGACTGTCTCTGGTCGCTTTTCAGCAGCGTTTCTGCCACCACACGTAGCCACCAATAATCAGCGCCACAAATGCGATGACGCCAGCAGTGATGAAGTGCTGATATTCCCTGATGAGGGCTTCGTTGCCGCCCAGAAAATAGCCGAACAGGGTGAGAATCAGCGACCAGAGCCCCGCGCCGAGGCTGGTGTAGGACGCAAATGCGCCGAGATTCATGCGGGAGAGCCCCGCGGGGATGGAAATCAGGTGGCGAATGCCGGGGATGAGGCGACCGGTAAAGGTGGACACTGCACCGTGCTTGACGAAAAACGCGTCAGTCTTGTGCAGCAGTTCGGGGCGCACGAAGAAGTAGCGGCCCCAGCGTTCGAGGAAAGGCCGCCCGACCCACATCGCTACCGCGTAATTGAATAACGCACCGACCAGGCAGCCGACAGTGGAGGTGAGCAGAATCAGCCCGATATTCATTTGACCCTGGTGAGCGAGGTAGCCTGCCGGAATCAGGACCAGTTCGCTCGGCACCGGCAATACCGTGGATTCCAGCGCCATCAGGATAAAGATGCCGATATAGCCCCAGTCGTGGACGGTGGCGAGGATCCAGGCGATGAAGTCTTGGAGCATGGGGGTGAGGGGTGAGTGGGAAGTGGTGAGTGGTGGCGGAAAGTGGAAACTCCACTCACCACTTGCGACTTACCTCACACCACCGCTTCTTCCTTCTTTTCCACAGGCTTGATGAAGTGCTCGCGCTTGACGCCGAACATCAGCAGCAGTGGCGAGGCGACCAGCACCGACGAATAGATGCCGAACATGATGCCGATGGTGAGCGCGAGCGCGAAGTTGTGCAGCGCTTCGCCGCCAAAGAACAGCATCGACAGCACCATGATCTGCGTCGACCCGTGGGTGATGATGGTGCGGCTCATGGTGCGGGTGATGGCGTCGTCGATGATGTCCGGGATGGTCGCGCCGCGCATCTTGCGGATGTTTTCGCGGATCCGGTCGAACACCACCACCGATTCGTTGACCGAGTAGCCGAGAATCGCCAGCACGCCGGCCAGTACGGTGAGCGTGAATTCCCACTGAAAGAAGGCGAACACGCCGAGGATGATGACGATGTCGTGCATGTTGGCGAGCATCCCCGCCACCGCAAAGCGCCATTCAAAGCGGATCGCCAGGTAGGCCATGATGCCGAAGGCGACCACCAGCAGCGCCAGTGCGCCGTTGTCGTAGAGTTCCTTGCCGACCTGCGGGCCAACGAAGTCGACGCGCTTCAATTCGAGCCCAGGGTTGGTGGCGGCCAGTGCGGTCATCACGCGGTTGCTGGTTTCCGCAGCGTTGCTTTCACCCTTGTTGGGCAAGCGGATCAGCACGTCGCGGCTGGTGCCGAAGGTCTGCACCGACACTTCCGTCAGGCCGGCGTTTTCCAGTACCGTCCGGATGGCCGGCAAATCGGCGGGCTGGCTGGTGCGCACTTCCATGACGGTACCGCCCGTGAAGTCGACGCCCAGATTCAGGCCCTTGTCCCACAGTGCCCAGATCGCAAAGAGAAAAGTGAGCAGCGAAATTGCCGTCGTCACCTTCCCCCAGCTCATGAAGGGGATGTTCTTCTTGAATGGGAAAAATTCCAGCATGGCGTTGCCCTTAGATCGAGACTTTGGCCAGCCGCGCCTGGCGGCCATAGGTGAGATTGACCATGGCGCGCGACACGGTGACGGCGCTGAACATGGAGGTGAGGATGCCCAGACACAGGACGACTGCAAAACCGCGCACCGGACCGGAACCCAGCCAGAACAGGGCGACGCCGGCGATCAGCGTGGTGAGATTGGAGTCGAGAATGGTGGCCCAGGCGCGTTCGTAACCGGCGTGGATCGCCGCCTGCGGGGTGGCGCCATTGCGCAGCTCCTCGCGGATCCGCTCGTTGATCAGTACGTTGGCGTCGATCGCCATGCCGAGCGTAAGCGCGATCGCCGCCATGCCGGGCAGGGTCAGTGTGGCCTGCAGCATCGACAGCAGCGCGATCAGGAAGAAGCCGTTGATGGCAAGCGCAATCGAGGAAAATAGTCCGAAGATACGGTAGTAGATCACCATGAACAGCGTGACGGCGAGGAATCCCCACAGGTTGGAGTGGAAGCCCTTGCTGATGTTCTCCGCACCCATGCTCGGGCCGACGGTGCGTTCCTCCACGATCTGCATCGGGGCGGCCAGCGCGCCGGCGCGCAGCAGCAGGGCGACGTCGGAGGCTTCCTGGGCGGATTCCATGCCGGTGATCTGCACGCGGCCGCCACCGATTTCCTCGCGGATGACCGGCGACGTGATGGCCTCGGCCACGCCTTTCTCGATCAGCAGGATGGCCATGCGCTTGCCGACGTTCTCGCGCGTCACATCCTTGAAGATGCGTGCGCCCTTGCCATCCAGGTTGATGTGGACGGCCGCCTGGCCGCTGGTGCTTTCAAAGCCGGGCGAAGCGTCGGTGATCGAATCGCCGGTCAGCACCACGTCCTTCTTCACGGCGATCTTCCCGCCGTCGCGGCTGGATACGATGTCGTCGCCAAACGGGGCCTGCCCCTGCTGGATGGCGGTCGGATCGGCCTGTTCGTCGACCATGCGGATTTCCAGCGTGGCCGTGCGACCCAGAATGTCTTTTGCCTTGGCGGTGTCCTGTACGCCAGGGAGCTGTACCACGACGCGGCTGGCGCCCTGCTGCTGGATGACGGGCTCGGCCACGCCAAGTTCGTTGACGCGGTTTCTGAGCGTGGTGATGTTCTGCTGCAGGGCGAATTCCTGCACTTTGGTTTCGGCCTGCGGTTTCAGGCGTGCGGTCAGCGTGAAGCCCTCGGCCTGGTCATCAGTGGCGAAGAAGAGCTCGGTGAACGTGCTCCCCAGCTTGCTGAGGGCCGCATCGCGCTGGTCGCGGGTGGCAAAGTGTACGGTCACGGCGTTGCCTTCGCGGCTGATGCGTCCGTAGCGGATCTTGTCGCCTCGCAGTTCGGTGCGGAAATCGTTCTGGTAGCGGATGGCCGCCTTTTCCAGTGCGGCTTTCATGTCTACCTCAAGCAGGAAATGCACGCCGCCGCGCAAATCCAGACCCAGATACATCGGCAGCGCGTGTATCGACGACAGCCATGCAGGCGAGGCCGACACCAAGTTGAGCGCGACGGTATAGCGTTCCCCCAGACTGTTCTGCAGCACGTCCTTGGCCTTGATCTGCTGGTCGGTGCTGGCCAGACGGACCTTGATGCTATTTCCCGCCAGCTCCACCCCCTGATAGCCCAGATTGGCGGCTTTCAGCGAGGATTCCACCTGGCCCAGCAGTGCCGTGTCGACCTTTTCGGTCGTGCGGACGGGGGAAATCTGCACCGCAGGCACTTCGCCAAAGAAATTGGGCAGGGTGTAGAGGAAGGCGATCACCAGCGTGATGCCGATGAATACATATTTCCAGAGCGGGAAGCGGTTCATTTTAGGAGGCGAGGATTGGAGAGCGAGGAAGTAGGGGTCGGGAAAAACGGGTGGCCAGGGGTTGGTTGTGTGGCCGCAGGCCAACCGCCAATCCTGGCTCCTGGCGCCTAACCCATCGTCTTTACAGGCCTTTGATCGTGCCCTTGGGCAACAGCGTCTGTACCGATTGCTTCTGTACGTGAGTGACGACACCGTCGGCGATTTCCAGGGACACATATTGATCGCCGAGCTTGACGATCTTGCCGACCTGGCCGCTTGCAGTGACGACTTCGTCGCCCTTGGCCAGTTCCGTCAGCATTTTCTTCTGCTCCTTGGCGCGTTTCATCTGCGGACGGATCAGCATGAACCAGAACAGGACGAAGATGATGATGAGCGGGAGGAACTGCTCATAACCCGGGTTGGCCGCTGCGGCGGCTTGTGCATGGGCAAGGGAAATCATGGGTAAACGCTCCGAATCAAGGCTATTCAGTTAAAACCACGGGATTCTACCACCCACGCGTTTGCATCTCGTGAAACCGGGCCGTGAAGTCGGCAAAGCGATGCGCTTCGATCGCGGCGCGCATCCCGGCCATCAGCCGGTGGTAGTAGTGCAGGTTGTGGATCGTTGCCAGCCGCGCACCAAGGATTTCGTTGGCACGGATCAGATGGTGCACGTAGGCGCGGCTGAAGTGGCGGCAGGTATGGCAGTCGCATTCGTCGTCGATCGGCGCGGTGTCGGTCTTCCAGCGCGCATTGCGGATGCGCATCTCGCCGCGCCGGGTGAACAGGATGCCGTGGCGCGCGTTGCGCGTCGGCAGCACGCAGTCGAACTGGTCGATGCCCTGGGTTACTGCCGCGACCAGGTCGGACGGCGTGCCGACGCCCATCAGGTAGCGCGGCTTGTGAGCCGGCAATTGCGGCGCGGTGTGGGCGAGGATGCGCGTCATGTCGTCCTTCGGCTCGCCCACCGAGAGACCGCCGATGGCGTAGCCGTCGAAGTCCATGGCGATCAGCTCGCGCGCCGATTCGTTGCGCAGGCCTTCGTACATGCCGCCCTGCACGATGCCATAGAGCGCATTGGGATTGCCGGCATGTGCCGCCTTGGAACGTGCCGCCCAGCGCAACGAGAGCCGCATCGAGTCGGCCGCTTCGCGCTCGGTGGCAGGGTAGGGCGTGCACTCGTCGAAGATCATCACGATGTCGGAATTCAGCGTGCGCTGGATCTGCATCGAGATTTCCGGCGTCAGGAACAGCTTGTCGCCGTTGATCGGCGAGGCGAACTTCACGCCGTCCTCGGTGATCTTGCGCAGCTTGCCCAGGCTGAACACCTGGAAGCCGCCCGAATCGGTAAGGATGGGCCTGTCCCAGCCCATGAAGCGATGCAACCCGTCGAATTTTTCGATCACGTCCAGCCCTGGCCGCAGCCACAGGTGGAAGGTGTTGGACAGCACCATCTCGAAGCCGATATCGGTGAGTTCGGCCGGCGACATGGCCTTCACCGTGCCGTAGGTGCCCACCGGCATGAACACGGGCGTCTGCACGGTGCCGTGCGCGAGCTGGAGCTGGCCGCGGCGCGCGCCGCCGTCGGTGGTGAGGAGATCGAATTTCATTCGGGGGGGCGTTTCTCTAAAAACATCGCATCACCATAGCTGAAGAAGCGGTAGCGCTCTTTGATGGCATGCGCATAGGCGGCGCGGATGGTGTCCACGCCGGCAAACGCCGAGACCAGCATCAGCAGCGTGGAGCGGGGCAGATGGAAATTGGTGATGAGCGTGTCGACCACCCGGAATCGATAGCCCGGCGTGATGAAGATGTCGGTTTCGCTGGAGCCTGCGTGCAATCGACCAGCCTGCGCGGCCGCTTCCAGCGCGCGCAGGCTGGTGGTGCCCACAGCCACCACGCGGCCGCCGCGTGCGCGGGTCTCAGTGATGGCATCGACCGTCTGCGGGGGGATCGTGTAGCGCTCACTGTGCATTTTATGCTCGGCCACGTCGTCCACCCGTACCGGCTGGAAGGTGCCGGCGCCGACGTGCAGGGTCACCCGTTCCGCACGGACCCCCTGTTCTTTTAGCGCAGCCAGCATCGCGTCGTCGAAATGCAGGCCGGCCGTCGGCGCCGCCACCGCACCCGGCTCGTCGGCGTAGACGGTCTGATAGCGCGCTTCGTCGTCTGCCGTCGGCACGTGTTCGATGTAGGGCGGCAGCGGCAACCGGCCGAACTGGTCCAGCACCTCCAGCACCGGGCGCGGAAAGCGCAGCTGCGTCAGATCGTCCTGCCGCGTCAGCACATCAAGGAGGGTGTCTTCGGAAAGATGGATGTGCGAGCCTGGTTTCGGCGCGTGGCTGGCGCGGATGAAGGCCAGCGCCTCGAATTCGCCCACGACCCGCTCCACCAGCAGTTCGACCTTGCCGCCGGAGTCCTTCTGGCCGAACAGCCGCGCCTTGATCACGCGCGTATCGTTCATCACCAGCAGATCGTCCGGCCGCAGCAGCGCAGGTAGCTCGCTGAACCAGCGGTCATGCAGTGCACCGGTCGCCTCGACGTGCAGCAGCCGGCTGCCGCCGCGTACCGCGGGAGGAAACTGGGCAATCAGGTCGGCAGGGAGATCGAAATCGAAATCGGCAACACGCATGGGGCGCGATTATAACGGTCGCCTTGCGGCAGGCCGTCCGATTCGGCGATAATGCGCGGCTTCTGTCGCCGGACGCGTTCGCATCCGGCCCCTTTGCCGGGATGGCGGAATCGGTAGACGCAGCGGATTCAAAATCCGCCGGTGGTAACACTGTGGGGGTTCGAGTCCCCCTCCCGGCACCAATAAATACGCGTGGTTTTGTTGTATGGCGTTCCCGGACGCTAAGGTCCTTCCGTCCCTCAGCCCATCAGAATACGACCGTTCGCCCCAATTGTGGGTAGCCGTGAAAATCGAACTGCCTGCTACCGCCTCCCAAAAAAATCTTCGTCGCTTCGGGAATAAATCCCAATCCATTTCTGTTTACTCACATGACAAGCGTATCCACGTGTGATGGCACGGGATAAATCCGCCTTGATGTTGCGCCTTTAGGATGCGATGCACCCGCCCAAGGCCTGGCCACCCTGGACGACTCTCGCGACAAGGCAGCGCCACCGATTTCCATACGAGGACGACCCGGACATGGCAAAGAGAATTCCAGGCTGGGTGCCACTGGCAGCGGCTTTGGTTGCCGCCCTGGGGGGTGGGGGCGCAGATGGCACAGCAGCGCATGCAGTGGGCGATTACCACAAGACATACGACCTTTGGCAACCGCCGCCAGATCAAGCAGATGCCAGCGCGAAGTTCGATCTCGAGTGGTTGTACGGGGAAGGACACAGCGTGGCCAAGGACGATTTGGCGGCGATTAAGTGGGACCGTCTTGCCGCCAACCCGGGCGACAGCATTGCCGACGAGGTCACCGTGAATACCGCACGCGTTGCCGACGGCAAGGCTATCCAGGTAGGCGTGGCGCTGGTGCTGCCGATAAGGCATGAAGTGGTCTGGGACGTGTTGAACGATTACGAGAACATGCCCCGCTTCGTTCCAGACATCCTTGCCGCCCGTCTGATCAGTGCCGGAGCCGGGAGAAAACGCGTGGAGATCGAAGGCGTGGCGCGACTCCTGTTCCTGGAATACCCAACCCGCACGACCCTGGATGTGATGTATCCCCCCGACGGATCCATTGTCATCAACTCGGTGGCAGGCAATCTGGCCATCCACGGTGTCGTGCGGGTGCAGGGCAACGGAACATACACCCGGATCGATTATCAGGTCCGGATGACACCGGATTTCTGGCTGCCGCCGCTGATCGGCGATTTCTTGATCAGCCGCCAGATCAAGCGTCAGTTCGAGGGTATGGTGTCGGAGATGCATCGGCGGGCGGACAACCGTCAAATGGAGGGCCGCACCCTTGATGGATTAAGGCTCAGCGGTATCCGGCCGGCTTGGGACAATTCATGGTTCGCCGATTCCAAATCGGAAACGCGGAATTTAGCGGAGATCCAACGAACTGCCGGACCTTGAAGGAGCCAGCATGCATCTAAAGAAGATCCTGACTTTTCTTTCCAGCGCAGCTGTCACCATAACGCTGCTCAGCTGCACCGTCATATCGCCCGCTTCGCCAACGAGTGGAGCGTCGCTCACCCAGAGCGACCGCCAGGCGGAATTGAAAACCGAATATGCCGCGTTGAGTGGCGCGAGTGGAAAAGTCTTCACTCTCGATCCGGGCCAATCGACGGTTCGAATCTATGTGTTTCGTGGCGGCCGGGCTGCCGCAGTGGGGCACAATCATGTCCTCTCCGCGCCCCGGTTCGTCGGGTTCTTTTACCTGCCGGCCACCGGAGCGGCAAACGGACGATTTGATCTGGCATTCCGTCTCGACCAACTGGAGATCGACAACCTGAAGTACCGGTCGACCCTCGGTAGCGCCTTTTCGTCCATCCTGCCCCCCGAGGCCATCAAAGGGGCACGTGAGCACATGCTGGGCGTGAACAACCTGCAAGCCGACAAATTCCCCTTTGTTCGCGTGCATTCGCTTCAGATCACCGGGGAATTCCCCAAATTTGCCGCCAAGGTGCAGATCGAGATGCATGGCCAGCAGCACGCGATGTGGATTCCTCTTACTGTTGAAGGCTTGCCGGAGCATCTCGTGGTCGCGGGATCATTCGTACTGCGTCAAACCGATTTTGGGGTGCAACCCTACTCGGTATTGGGTGGGTTTCTCGCCGTGCAGGATGAGGTCGTGATCGAGTTCAAATTGCTTAGCGACCGAGGGCCACCGTGAATCGCCTAGAACGCTGTAAAGACCTTTGAGTCGAGCTTGTGAGTTCGGTTTGGCCGAGTCAGGGACAGTGGGGTGACTGGTGATCGGCCAAAACGGACAATCGCATTCAAGGAAAAAGTGTCTGGTGATAGCCTCAAAGCTGACGCGGCGGTTCTGGTACGGCAACAACGGGTGCCATGTACTAGGTTGATTGGAGGCTTGGATCAACTTTAGTCAAGGCAGCATTTCTTGAATTTGCGTCCACTGCCACAGGGGCAAGGGTCGTTCCGGCCAGTCTTCTTTGCCCGATTTCGTCTTCCCATCAGTGCTTCAAGACCCTGATCGATAGGAACAGGCGCCTGCATCCCTTTGGTTTCTTCATCCAGGTTCTCATCGTGAACCCACGGAAAAACCAAAGAGACACCAAACCTTACGTCCGGCGCCGATGAGGTCATGCAGAGCCCAAACCACCGCCCAGCCTTCTCCCGGTATTTCCGAAGCACGCAATAAGACTTCAAGCGAGGGCCAGCCACTTGTGCAGGCTCATCGGTGCAGTGGAAGGTAATCCCAAAACCTTCCTTGAAGCCAAATGTGGCGTCATGCATCTCGCCATCTGCACGCGTCCGAGCAGCTAGCCTGTCAACAGCACGACTTATTTCGTTTACAGCTTGTTCGCTCATTGCAAGGAGCATGAAGCCGAGGTCGATAGTTACAGGGTCTGGTCGCGCCTCAATTTCCTTCACTACTTTACCAAGTGTCGTTTTTCCAAACCGTGTCAGGACGCCATCGGGCGTTGCGGCCCCTTGTACGCCAGCACGTCTAACGGCCATCGCGATGTCTAACCCGGCTGAAAAGTCATCCCCTAAATACACCAGGTTAACATCAGGCTGCACCCATAGATTTTTGGACAGGTGATAGCCAAGGATAGTCAGTTCCTGCGATGCCATGAGTTGCTCAGCATAGTTGGCACGGCGGTTCACGTAGCTGAGAAACTGTAGCGGTGACTGCAGCATTTCGGTCATGGCATCCACAGCGAAAACGTCCATAACCAGCGGTGCTTGAACCCGATCGATCGATTCTGTCTTCAGAAACTGCCGTGTCTGAAAGCTCAAGGCTGGGTAGTGATCGCTGACGACACAGAAGATGTAGATTTCTTTGATCTCACTTGGTAGCTCAACCGTATGCCCGTCTGCGGTTGCCAGCCGGTATGGCTTGCCGAGTAAGACCTTGGCGCAAGCGGCCCCCTGGGCGTAAGCAGCCTGGACTGCCTTCATGAAGTCGTCCCGGATAACCTGGTCATTCCCCTTTTTCGATTCCAGAGTCAGGCGCTTCGATTTGGCCTGCACGATGACGACCCGATTGCCCCAGACGACTAGCACGTCGATGTCAGAAACCTTCGTCGCCTTGGTCTCGAAAACATCCACGTTCAAATGAACATGATCGTCACCAAAGACCAAGCCGAGGCGCTCAGCTACAAAGGTCTCAGTGAAGCCGCCTCGGTTTTTAGTAAGCGTTGGCAGATATAGCTTGTCCTGGGCCATCCAGTAAAAGGGCGCTTCGTAAATGGCCTCGGCAAGCGAATAGGATTGGAGTGATAGGAGCTCTCCGCTTGGCATCCGCAGCAGGGGCATGGCTGTGATGACGTTGAAGTCGTGAAGCTCGTTGAACCCCGCATTGCGTTCAGCAGAAGACAATTCAAATATGCCAAGCACCCGTTCCACCACGTCGGGAGCAAGTTTCGCCTTCACTGCAATCTCATCAGCAGTGAAGGCGAATAGAGGAAGCATGGTCCATTCGTCAGGGTGCTGCTTTCGCATGTGCTCACGAATTGCGTCAAAGTGGTCGGCGTGGACCTCTTCAACCGCTTTGGCGACACGCGAGGCCAGATCGATGGTGAAGCCTCGGTTTGCCTCGAGCCATGACGCGTCGGCCGCGTATTTACGGACGGCCAAATCGAGGTATTGGAAGTTGTAAGCCGCTTCCCCGCTGTAGAAGATCGGCTCTCGCAGTACAGCCCCCCGCTCAAATGGATCGAAGCCGCTGTCAACAGCTTCTTTGGTTAGACCCGACCAGAACTCTCCAGACAGACAGTGGTGCAACTCTTCAAGGAGTTGCTCTGTCGCATCCATGTACTCCTGCACTAGCTTCGGTGTAGGCAGGCTCCAATCGATCTCAGCCTTGACCATTAAGCCAAGCAAGGTATTGATCTCCGTTCGGATGAGTCGCAAGGGTGAGAACATCTTCCTCAAATCGGCTTCCTTCATGTCACCCGAGTGGAGGATGATATTGTCCCGGAAGCAGATGTGCGCGACAGCATGGATGTAGCCAGGCCGGCAACAGAGCGCGGCTAGGTCAGCAAAAACTTCTTGTTCTGAACGAGTTGTCGGCTTCATCGCCGACACCGTAACTCAAACATACCCAACGTCCAAGGCCGATACTAAGGGTAGAAAATTGTGCGATTACAGCCATTCCACTGAGTTGGTTCCACTGGCGGCTCTGGCCTGCGGATTCAACCGGTGGATGCAACAGATTGGCTAAATCGTTCGGCGGGTGTTTCGTAGTTTAGTGTTTTCCGTGGGCGCTCATTCAATCGTCTCGCCACTGCATTGAGCTTGGCTTGCGAGTAGACCGACAGGTCGGTT